>Ga0268299_1000012_pt1 | contig 735199 bp, 591 predicted proteins | sample NOBtaG_FD_193484 | JGI IMG/M metagenome (GOLD analysis project Ga0268299, IMG submission 193484) | Activated sludge microbial communities from bioreactor in Nijmegen, Gelderland, Netherland - NOB reactor | ecosystem: Engineered > Bioreactor > Aerobic > Activated sludge | place: Netherlands... | reverse complement strand
ATCCGTTACCGGATGTAGTGGCAGCACCGGCATCAGAAACGATCTGCAGCGGCACGACCAGCAATATAAATTTAAGCACAACGAATGGAGTAGCAGGGGCCACGTATAGCTGGACAGTTGTACAGAGTAACGTGAGCGGAGCGACAGCTGGTTTTGGTTTGAGCATCAATCAGACCTTAACAGCCACAACAAGTTCAGCGGGTACAGCAACGTACACGATCACACCGAGTGCAGCTGGTTGCACCGGTACACCGATAGTAGTGGTGGTTACGGTTAATCCAACACCAGTAATCACGAATACAGCTTTGCAATTATTAACAACTGTATGTAGTGGCACAGCGTTGAATTTTGCACCGGTATCTACTACAGATCCTGCAACTACATATTCATGGTCAACTTCTGTTAGTGGAAGTACATTTACTGGAGTTTCAGTTACTGGTTTTGGTGCCATTCTCGACACCCCCGTAAATACCGGAAATACAATTGGATATGTTACCTATTCGATCACACCTCAGGCAAATGGTTGTAATGGAAATCCGGTAAACTATGTAGTAACAGTTTTGCCTGTACCAACAGCAGATGGATTGGATATAACGATTTGCAGTGGTCAAAATGCATTTGTTAATATTAATACAAATCCGGCTAACGTAAGTGGAACAACATTTAGTTGGATCGCAATTCCTTCAGCAAATGTAGTGGGGGCGATTAATGGCAATGGATCTTTGATTAGTCAGAGTTTGTCTTTGACCGATTTCAATACGGGTACTGTTACCTATCAGGTAACTCCGGCAGCCAATGGTTGCAATGGACCTGTAAGAAATATAGTGGTTACGATTAATCCTCTACCTACTGTGGATGCAGGGATCGATTATGAGGTATGCGAACCTGTAACTATACCGTTGAGTGGTACCATAGGCGGAGCGGCTACGTCAGGAACCTGGATCATTGTAACTGGAACTGGAAGTATAAGTGCGAGTACAGTTGCAGGAAATGTAGTATCTGCAACCTACACAGTAGCTGCTGCTGATATTTCTACCATGGTAGTATTTAGATTAGAAACCAATGACCCTGATTTAGCCGGTCCATGTGCATTGGCTTCTGATTTACTAAATGTTCAAATTAACAGACGACCTACAGTAACTTTGCCTGCTGATTTTGTTGTCTGTGAGCCTGCCAATTTATTATTGTCTCCAATAAACATCAGTGGAACTATTGGAGGCAGTGCTACAACAGGACTCTGGAGTATTATTTCCGGTGCAGGTTCGTTGGGATCTTCTAACGTTGTTGGCAATACGGTGAGCTCTAATTATACTATAGATCCTTCAGATATCGGAACGACTATAACATTGAGACTAACAACCAATGATCCTGATGGTCCGGGGGGGCCATGTACTGAAGAATTTGAAGAGATTAATATTACGATCAATCAGGCTGCCGTTGTTTCAGCGGGTCCTGATTTGCAACTCTGCCGGGATATACCCTCTATTACATTGCAAGGTGTTCAATCGGGTGCTGCAACACCAGTAGTGTGGAGTGGTGGTTTAGGTTCATTTGCTGATCCAAACCTCGTGCAACCTTTGTATTCATTTAACAATCCGACAGAAGTGAATACAACTATTGTACTTACAGTTACAGCACTTGATCCGGATGGTGCAGGTCCTTGTACGGCAGTGGCAGATCAAATGAATTTAAAAATTAATCCTTTACCTGTTGTGGTGTTTACGGGCTTACCACCAGGAGCTCCTTCTGCGTTGGCAGAAAATGGTTCGCCTATTACGCTAACCGGAAATCTGGCCGGTGGTGCATTTACCATAGCTCCGATCACATCAGTAATCGGTAGTACATTTATTAATGTCGTTGATCGGGCAGTGTTTGATCCAAGTGCGGCCGATCTTGGGTCGAACTATATTCGATATACTTATACCGATATAAACGGTTGTACAAACTTTGATGAACAGGAGGTATTCATAAATCCTGTTACTACAGTAGACTTTGCAATACAAGGTGCCATTTTGAATGTTAATGGTGAATTTGAACTTTGTGCAGATCTTGGATTAGTAAAATTATTAGGGTTTCCACCAGCGAGTGACGGTTTCCCACCGGAAACTCAATTTACATCGGAAGGTCCCAACGCAACCGATATGACAATCGTGAATATTGGTCCTGATTATTTCATTGATACAGACGGGCTTCCTTCAAATACGTATCGTATCCGGTATACATTTAAAAATCAATTTAATGCCGTTACCTTTAGAGAGCGTACAGTTAATTTCTTTGCCAGTCCGGTTTCAGTATTCTCAACATCCAATAATTGTATAATAAGCGATGTATTGTTTACAGATAATTCGGTAATAAATCCAACACCGTTCCCAGCTGCTATCACAAGTTGGCAATGGTCAGATGAGCAAGGTACTTTTAGTACTCAGCAAAATGCCGCGAAGAGATATACATCTTCAGGAACCTATAATGTTTCATTGAGAGTATCAACCAGTCAGGGTTGTACGGTAACCAGTGCCCCCACTTTGTTGCGCGTAGGGGATGTGCCAGAAGTTGATTTCAATTGGTCGGCTATATGTAATAATGATAACACAAGTTTTCAGGATAGAACAACCAAAGTGGTTGGCGCAACTCCACCGGGCATAAGCGTTGTAACCGGCTATACATGGAATTTTGGAGATGGCGATATCCTGGCAGCAGGGGTAGGTAACATTCCACCCGGAACCCATGGCGGCAGAACTTTTGGTACATACAAAGATCCTCAGCATAAATACGTAGCCAACGGAACCTATAGCGCTACACTTTTGGTAGACACCAACGATGGCTGCTCAAACTCTAAGGTCCAAAATGTATTTATTCTTCCTTACAATACAGTGGCGCCTGTAGCGGGGGCAGAATATCTGGAAGGATTTGAATCTAACGATGGAGGTTGGATTGCGGAAGCCTTTAATGCTACCAATTCAACACTCGCTAATATTATTAAGAGTGATACCAGTTGGATCTGGGGTACTCCATCCGGACTTGCTATAAATTCGGCTGCCGTTGGTAATGGAGCATGGTGGACTGGAGCAAATTCAAATACCTATTTCTCAAATGAGAACTCAGCCGTTAATGGACCTTGCTTTGACTTAACTCAATTGATGCGACCTATGGTTTCGTTGGATTACTTCTCTGACACTGAGAAGAATCTTGATGGTACAGTACTTCAATATTCCATCAATGGAGGTCTTACTTGGAGAATTGTAGGGCCACCTGAAGGTCAATCAAATCGGGATGAAGGTATAAATTGGTTTAATGCATCTGGCATTCTTTCGAATCCGGGGTCTCAACCCATTGGTAACTATGGTTGGACGGATAAACTTTTGGAGTGGAAAAACGCCAGGTTTAATCTGGATATGATTGATCCGGCAGCAAGAAGCCAGGTGCGGTTACGTATTGCTTTTAGTAGCAATGATGGAAATGCACCGGGCGATTTCGATGGCTTTGCCTTTGACAACTTCTTTGTAGGCGAGAAATCAAGAAATGTATTGGTTGAACATTTTACTACCTCAACATTAAATGCTAGTGTTAATGCAGATTCATATTTGAATGGATTGTATCAACAGCAATTGATAGATCGCGGAACATCGGATTTCCAACATATTCAATATCACGTAAGTTTCTCGGGTACTGATCCACTGAACCGCGATAATCCAACGGACCCAGCAGCCCGTGCTCTTTATTTCGGAGCTTCACAACCTCCTTATACCATTATGGATGGAATTCTTAGCCCAGGTAAGTTTACAGGAATAACCACAGAGTTAACCAAAGTCGAAATCGATCGCAGAGCATTGATTGATCCGATTTTTGATCTAACCCTGAAGGATACAACTTCCGCTGACAACAGGAAGATAAGTGTGAAGATGGTGCTTACGGCCAAGCAAGACTTTACAGCACCATTAATAATCAATGTGGCATTGGTTGAAAAAGACGCCAACGGATTTAAGAATGTGTTGCGCAAGAACTTATTTGGAAGTGATGGCGAGACAATCAATCTAACATGGGTGAAAGACCAACAATTAATCAAACTCAAGTTTGATGTGCCGATTGATGTGGCCATTACCGACCCGAGTCAGTTATTGCTTATTGGTTATGTGCAGGATAAGAACACCAAGGAAATACTTCAATCCATTGCCATTGATGGACCGTTGGGTAAAATACCCGATCCGGTGGTGGGCATTGAAGATGAACAACCCATTCTCGCTGCGTTAAACAGTGTCCAGATGTTCCCTAATCCGGCTAACCAGGAGTTTACCTTTGGATTGCCTGCTGATGTACATCCTGCCAGTGAGTGGAGAATTATTGATCAGCGTGGTATAACTGTGATGGAAGGAAACTTTGAAGGAGCCGTGAATGGTTTAAAACACGTTAATGTTTCGGGCTTGTCGAATGAAGTTTACTTTGTGGTGATGACTGGCTCACGCGGAGCAACGGTGCGTAAAAAGTTGGTGGTGATGAACAGAAACTAAACCTGTAATCGAAGGGAGTCTATAGCGCTTGTTAAGAATTTATTTACCTCACCTGCCAATTCCCGGATTGTATCTTCGTTTTGGCCGTTCTTGGTTTCCTTTTCCAATAAAATAATTTTGTCTTTCAGATGATGGATCCCCATCAATGTGATGGTGGGTTTGATTTTGTGAACAACTCGTGACAGTTGATCCCAGTCTTTCTTGACTAGCTGAGTTTTAATATCTGAAACCGTAGCTGGCATAGATTCCAGAAATGCAGAAACAATCTCCTTGATGAATTGCTCATTATTGTTAGAAACTTTTCTTAAATAACTAAGATCCACCGTGGAAATTTCAGTAGTTGGAGTACCATCCGGTGCTGACTTTTTCTTAACAGTAAGTTTCTTTCCGAGGTATTTGGTGAGCGCTTGAAATAAATCCTCTTGCGTAAAGGGTTTGGTGATGCAATCATTCATTCCTGCCGAAATGCAATTTTCAAAATCTTTTTGTGTTGCATTGGCTGTTAAGGCAATAATAGGAACCTTATTATATTTTGGATCACCCTGTCGAATAGCTTTAGTAGTTTCAAATCCATCCATCACGGGCATTTGTATGTCCATCAAAATAATATCAAAGGAATTATTTCTGATTTTCTCCAAGGCAACTACTCCATTTTCGGCTGTTTCGAAGTGGCACCCCCACATTTTAAGGATACTGCTGGCATAAAGACGGTTAATATCATTATCCTCAACTAATAAGACAGAGGCATTTTTTAGCTGATTGTTATTTTTTGGTTTGTAGAGTTTTGTCTCATCAAAAAATTCAATTTTTCCTAGTTGATACTCGATGGTGAATGAGAAGGTTGAGCCTTCGTTTTCCTGACTAACCACATTGATTGTACCGTTTTGCAACTCAACTAATTGTTTCACAATAGTTAATCCTAAGCCGGTTCCACCATATTTTCGGGTTACACTGGCATCGGCCTGACTAAAGCTTTCAAAAATAGTTTGAAGTTTGCTCTGGGGTATTCCAATTCCGGTGTCGGATATATCGAAGCGAAGAACGTACACCTTGCCTTTCACCTTTTCAACTTTTACTGAAACCTGTATGTATCCAGTATGGGTGAATTTAATGGCATTACTAATTAAGTTGATCAGGATTTGATTTAATCGAACCGGGTCTCCTATAAAAACTTTGTTAGCTTCCCGGGCAAGTGAATAGGAGAGCTTAATTCCTTTTTCTGAGGCTTGAACACCAAATGTCTCTATGAGCGAATACAGCAGATCATTTAAATTGAATCCAATTTTTTCAAACTTCAGTTTACCCGATTCAATGGATGCTAAATCAAGGATATCATTGATGATTACTTTTAAGTTATCTGCTGCGCTCTTGATAGCATTCAAATACGTCTTCTGTTCATCTTTTGTTGGATTTTGACTTAACAGCGAAGCCATACCGGCAATACCATTAATTGGAGTTCTTATTTCGTGGCTGATATTCGCTAAAAACTGTTCTTTTGCTTTTTGAGCGCGTAATAACTCCTCAGCATCTTTTTTTCGTTGACTGATGTCCCTGCAATCCAGAATCAAGCCCTCAATCCCTTCCTGTTGCTTAAGATTAACGGAATTAAATTCCAGGTATTTATACGATTTGTCGCGGCACTTAAACTGAAATTCAATGCCTTTGTTAAACGCCTTTTTGGTGCTTTTAGTAAACTCTTTTTTAAAGTAGGGCAGCAGGGTAGAAGGAAGGAAATCAAAAAAGTTTTTACCAACCAGGCTGGCGGTTTTGTAGCCTAATGTATCTTTTACAGAATGATTATGATAAAGAATTAAGCCTTCATAGTCCACGATAAAAATAATATCCGAACCGTCTTCAACTACAGATTTGTAGAACAGTCCTTTTTTTACGTAGACCGGCAATGATAACTTCATATGTTTAGATTCCTTTGGCTTCCATTTCTTTAAGGTACCGATAGATGGATGACTTTCCAATATTCAATTTTCTGGCCACCTCAAGAACATTGTCATCATATTTGATCAGGTAGGATCGAATAATGCGATAGGTATAGTCTTCCAAAGTCATCTCCTGAGCCAGGATAGCATCTTGCCGGATAGGCGTACTGAATGTAATGTCCTCAGCTCGTATTTCAGTGCCCGAGGACATGACTGCGGCCAATTCTATTACAGATTTTAATTCGCGCACATTGCCTGGAAACGAATATTGAAGCAGTTTTTCCTGGGCTTCATGCGATATGATTAATTTTTTAAGATCATTCTCCTTTGCAAAATGATCGGCAAAATGTTTAGCAAGTATAAGTATGTCCTTCTCTCTTTCCCGGAGCGGGGGTAAATGAATGGGCAATCCGAGTAATCGATAATATAGATCTTCGCGAAAGCGACCGGCCCGAACTTCCTCTTGCAGATTTCGGTGTGTGGCAACAATTACCCGCACATCCAGTTTTATAATTTGATTTCCTCCGATTCTTGTTAGTTCCTTCTCTTGTAAAACCCGAAGTAGTTTCGATTGTAAACTCAGGTCCATTTCACCAATCTCATCCAGAAAGATCGTACCCCCTTCAGCTTCTTCAAACTTTCCTATTCTACGCCCCGCGGCTCCCGTAAAGGACCCTTTCTCGTGACCAAATAATTCGCTTTCAATAAGGTCTTTAGGAATGGCCGCTACATTAACGGCTACGAGGGGTTTATTTTTTCGCTTTGAGTTGTAATGAATGGCTTTGGCAATCAATTCCTTTCCAGTTCCCGTCTCACCTGTAATGGAGACGGTGATCTGAGTCTTGACCGCTTTCTCTATCAAGTCGAAAACTTTCTTAATGGCTGAACTGGATCCAAGTATACTTTTTTCAAAATCGTATTTTACTGTAATCTCGTGTTTGAGTCTATCAATCTCCCGTATCAGCGAAGTCTTATTTCGTGCATTTTTGATCGAGTTTAAGATTCGATCTTTCGCTTCTTCATCCTTGCTGATGTAATCAAAAGCTCCGGCTTTTAGAAGCTCTACCGCAGTGCCGATTTTTTCCTGAGCCGAGATTATGATTACACTAATATCGGGATCAAATTCCCGAATAGATTTGAGTACTTTTTCGCCCGACATATCTGGCAGGGAATAATCGAGTGTTATGATAGAAGGCTTTTTATGAAGCTGGGCTATGCAGTCTTTTCCGGTGGCAAATAATTCTACTTCAAAATCAGGATTTAGACTGAGGACATAGTTTAGAAATTTGGAGTAAGCCGGGTCATCTTCAACGACAAAAATTCTGACTTGATCTTTTTCGTACATCCGTTGGCTTTTTATTAATACTCTTGCAAGATTATCGGTCTAATGCTTCTAAAATACTTGAAATTTACGTTATTTCCCTTCGAGTTGTAGAGGAGCGCTATACTTTTTAAAGAATTTATTTATGATTCCAGAGTTTGATAATCTATCACATGTGGAAATAGAGTTAATGCATAAGGCTCCCATGTTGGTTTGTATTTTAATTGCAGGGGCAGATGATCATATTGATAACAGGGAAATTAAAAAGGCGATCGATCTTACCGAAAAAAAACAGAAAAGAGCTAAGTCGCATTTGCTTGATTTCTATAGAGAAGTGGGAGAAGATTTTGAGGATAAACTACGAATTGTTATTCAAGACTTTCCGGTTGAAGCCACCGACCGAAGTCCCCTGGTAGTGCATTCGCTGGCACAGATTAACGAAATTCTAAAAAAGGTTGAGCGAAATTTTGCAAAGGAATTCTACAAGAGTCTTCGTGAAATAGCCTCAGAAATAGCTAAATCTTCTGGAGGCTTGCTGGGCTTAAAGTCGGTAGGAGATGCGGAAGCAAAATATGTAGAATTGCCGATGTTAAAGGACCCGGCCACCTTTTAATTCTCATTCATGCCAGCAAGAGAAAGTAGATTTTTTGGCAGCTCAGTAGTGCCTTTCAGGCTTGTATTTATCATGTGGCTGTCGTTTAGCATTGAATTTTTTTACTATATCAATTTGGGTATTCTGGGCATCAAACCCAGAACGATAGAGGGTTTGATAGGGATCTTCACCGCACCCATGATTCATGGCGACTACATGCATTTGCTCTCCAATACGTTTCCGCTTTTATTTTTAGGGTCCATTCTGTATTTTTTTTATGAACGTATTGCAGGCACCGTATTCTTTCGCTGTTATTTCATCACCAATATTTTGGTTTGGCTCCTCAGCCCCAGAATTTCTTATCACATTGGTGCCAGTGGGCTGATCTATGGCCTGGCAGCTTTCTTAATATGTTATGGCCTGTTAAAGCAGGATTTTCTTTCGCTCATAATTTCAACCTTTGTATTCTTTATCTATGGTGGTGTTTTTTTAGCAGGCGTGTTGCCTGCCGATCCAAGAATATCCTGGGAATCGCATTTAGCCGGGGCTTTGGTTGGTGTTGTAACAGCCTTTAACTTGGCGCAAAAAAGGAGTAGGTAATGGATGTGGCTGCTAAGAAGATATTCGACAGGATCAAGGGCGGAAACTACGATCCGGTGTATGTATTACAGGGTGAAGAAACTTATTACATCGATCTCATTTCCAATTATATAGAGCTTAATGCTTTAAGTGATTCTGAAAAAGGATTTAATCAGATTATTGTTTACGGGAAGGATATAAATATGGCTACATTGTTGACTCACGCCAAGCGTTATCCTATGATGGCTGAGCGCCAAGTGGTGATTGTTAAAGAAGCACAGGATATTCAGGATTTACAAAAAGATACCGGTGCTAAACTACTGTTGGATTACCTCGTGCGTCCGCTTCCATCCACTATTCTGGTACTTTGTCATAAACACAAATCATTTGATAAAAGACGCGAGTTAGGCAAAAAAATAGACCAGCTTACAGTTTCCGCAACCTTCAAGAAGCCTTACGAAAATCAGCTTGGTGAATTTATTCAACAGTATACAAAAGAGAAGGGCTATAAAATTGAAGACAGTGCCGTTCGTATACTCGCTGAATATGTAGGTAATGATTTAAGCCGATTAGCCAACGAGATAGACAAGGTTTTGATTGGTGTGGAGTCGAGTGAGGTAATTACATCAGAAAAAGTGATGTCCCAGGTGGGCATCAGCAAGGAGTATAATATTTTTGAATTACAAAAGGCGCTGATACGAAAGGATCACTTGCAGGTAATTAAAATTGTCAACTATCTGGAGGCTAATTCAAAGAAGAATCCAATCATCCCGTTGGTTGCTTTTTTATACTCCTTCTTTAGCAAGTTATTAGTGGCTCATTCAACTAATGATCGAAGTGAAAGAGCTTTGGTTACTGCCTTAAAAATCAGCCCGTTTGCTGCTAAAGATTATAGTGCTGCTTTGCAACGCTACTCGTTAGTTAATGTTATTGATGGTATAGGCCTTTTAAAGCAAGCAGATCTTAAGTTAAAAGGAGTTGATGCAGGTAGTGAGAGTGAGGGACAAATCTTAAAAGAATTGGTTTTCAGATTGATGATGTAACACGAGTTGACTCTTTTCTTTCTACTCATTACACCGCAATTATTAACACTTCATCTTGATTCTGAGAACGAAATGATGAAGTTATCCGTTAGAATTACTAGCTTTGGGTCCATGCAATCCATTTTTTAAACTGCTGCATGGCTTTACTTTTTAAACTTTGGTCTGCAATATTTTTTGACTTTATCAGTTTTACGAAGAAACCATTGATGAAGAGATTCCTTTTTCTATTTGCTGCATTTGGTTTTCATTTCACCTTTTCCCAAAATTTGTTGTCTCAACAACAGAGCGAAAGACTTTTTAACTCTGGAATTGAATTAGTCAGTCACAATCAATATGGAGGTGCCCGCGAGGTATTCACTGAGTTCTTAACATTATCCACAGCCTCGGATACTAAACGTGCTGATGCTGAATATTACAAGGCATTTTGCGCATTGAATTTATTCCATACCGATGCCGAGAAGCAAATAGATGATTTTATAAAATCGAATCCTTCGCACCCACGGGCCATGGCGGCCAACTATGATCTGGCTAGTTTTTATTATGGTGAGAAGAACTATAAGAAAGCTTCGCTATTTTTCTCCAAGGTGGATTTTTCGGGTCTTAGCCAGGAGCAGCAACGGGTCGGCCGCTTTCGATGGGGCTATAGTCTCTTTAATCAAAAAAATTTAAAGGAATCCCTCGAGCAATATAATTACATTAAGAACGTGGGCGGGGAATATGGACCAGCAGCCAGCTATTATGCAGGCTTTATTGAATATAGTCAGGGAGATTTCACCAGTGCATTGATCGACTTAAAAAGAGCCGAACAAAATGAAGCCTATTCCAAAGTAGTGCCATATCTGCTGGCCAATGTTTATTACAGGCAAAAGGATTACGATGAATTGCTGGTTTATGCGCAGAAAGTCAGTGCTGTTGAAGGTGTAACGAACCAAGAAGAAATAGCTTTACTTTCTGCAGAAGCATACTACAAAAAGAATGATCTTAAAAATGCATTTGTAGGGTATCAAAAATATTTAACGGGTCGTGAAGACAAAGCAGACAAAGCTGTTTTGCTTCGGGCTGGTTATGTTGCCTACACACTGGGGGAGGATGCCCTTGCATTGAAGTATTTGAAATCCTCATTTACGGATACAGATTCCATCGGTTTTTACTCTGCTTATTATTTGGGATCACTCTATTTAAAACAGAATCAAAAGCCGATGGCTCTTGCTTCATTTGACATCGCTCGCAAATTCAAACCTGATCCAAAATTGGTTGAGGAAAGTACCTACCAGTTTGCCAAGGTTGCCTACGATCTGGGGAGACCGGATCAGGCCATAACCGAATTTGAAAAAATGTTAGTCACCTTCCCAAACAGTATTCATGCGAATGAGATCAAAGAACTTTTGTCGCAGGCCTATGTGAATGCATCTAATTACAATAAGGCAATTGAATATATAGAAGCCATGCCTAAACGAAGCCCGGCTGTTGATCGGGCTTTTCAAAAGGCTACTATGTTGAAGGGTATTGAATTATTTAATAAGGAGGATTATCCCACGGCTGTACAGTTTTTTGAAAAATCACTTTCCTATCCTGTAGATCCGGAGTATGTAGCAGAAGCAAGCTTCTGGTGTGGTGAAGCTTATTCGATTGGTAGGAAATATGAGCAAGCGGCCACACAATACCTCAGAATTATTGGATTGAATAATTACAGCAATCAGGATATTATTCTAAAAACCCGTTATGGACTTGGATATGCCTACTATAATCTCAAACAGTATGATCAGGCTTTGTTTAGCTTCAAAGAATTTGTGAATAAAGCACCTCGCACCCATGTAAACCTGTCGGATGGAATGCTTCGACTGGCGGATTGTTACTACGTAGCCAAATCTTATCCGGAGGCATTAATCAATTATCGTAAAGTAGTTCAACTTCGATCCTCTGATGTCGATTATGCACATTTACAATCAGGGGCGATTTTGGGTATCATGAGAAAATATGATGAAGCCAGCGCAGAGTTGGATCTCCTGATTAAGAATTATCCACAATCCAGATTTTTAGATGAAGCTTTATTTCAACGAGCTCAATTGGATTTTGAACAGGGGAATTATGCAGCTGCTGTGGTGGGGTATTCTACCTTGATTCAAACCAAGACAACTTCCTTGTTTCTTCCCTACGCGCATACACGAAGAGCGGCATCTTATTTTAATCTTAAAGAATACAGCAAAACAGCACAGGACTATATAACTGTGCTTGAAAATTACGGAAGTCATCCGGCAAGCAATGATGTTCTGATTCCACTGCAAGAGTCCTTAAACTTGTCGGGTAGGTCTTCTGAATTCGATAAATACCTGACTCAATTCAAAACAGCACACCCGGATGCCAAAGGTATAGAGTCGGTAGAATTTGAATCAGCAAAGAATTTATATTTCAATCAGGATTACCAAAAGGCAATTACTTCGCTGACCAATTATACAATCACGTACCCGGAAAGCCCGCGCGTTTCGGAGGCGAGATATTATACTGCGGAGTCCCATTACCGGTTAAAGGACTGGAACAAAGCGCTAACTATTTATTCAGAACTTACTCAGGACAAGACATTTTTATTTGCCAGCAAAGTAATTGGCCGGCTGGCAGAGCTGGAGTTTAAACAAAACCGATTTGAAAAAGCAGTTCCTTATTATCAACAGCTTGCTCGATTGGCAACTAATAAAAAGGAACAATACAGCGCATGGTCAGGCTTAATGGAATCCTATTATTTGTTAGCTCAGTATGACTCTTCAGAAGTTTATGCCAGAATTATCTTAGAAAAGGGAAATGTTAATGCAGGCGCTCAAAATAAGGCTTCTTTATTTCTGGGTAAAGCAGCGATGGCGCGCGGAGATTATGATCTGGCCCAGGATGAATTTTTGAATACCCTGAACTCAGCACAGGATGAATATGGTGCAGAGGCAAAATATCTGATTGGGGAGATTCAATATTTAAAAAAGGAACACAAGCAATGTTATGAAACCCTCGTGAGCCTGAATAGTGATTTTGCCGCTTACCCGGAATGGGTAGGGAAGTCGTATTTATTATTGGCAGATAATTATATGGCGATGGGTGATCTTTTTCAAGTGAAGGCTACGCTGAAATCACTGGAGGCATTCCCCCTGGAAAACATAAAAACGCTGGCTAAGGAGAAGTTAAGAAAACTTGAAGAAGAGGACGTAAAGAAAGCTAACGAGATGAAGGCTGATACATTAGACAATTAGGAAATGAGCAGATATAAAATCATTTCATTTTTAACATTATTCACTGGCAAGCCGGGTTTTATTACAGGCTTGCTATTGTTAATGGCAAGTTCGTCTTATGCTCAGGAGAAATGGGGTGAGGGCGAAATTGAAAAAGTAGAAATCGAAATTGTAAAAGAAAGGCAAATCGTTTTACCGAAAGCCAATCGTAATTTTGAAAAAGTCTCTCCGCGCCCGGTTGAACCCATTAAGCCCGAGATTACCTACGAATTCAAGAACCTAAATTTTTCTACTCCCGAATTTAATCCAGCCATCCGGCCACTCCGTTTGAAACAAGAGCCGATTGCAAAAATTTATGGAAACTACATCAGCGCAGGAATTGGAAATTTTTCTTCTCCCTTTTTAGATGCGTATGCAACTTCGAAGCGCGACAAAGAAAAATTCTATGGGGTCAAGCTATTTCATCAGAGTTTTGGCCAGGGAGCGGTGGATAAGAAAAATTCTGGCGGTGGTAATACTCAGCTACGGCTTTTCGGAAAAACCTTTGGCCGACAAGCAACGTTGGGAGGATTTATCAACTATGAAAATATTGGCACATACTTTTACGGATATACACCCGGAACAGATATCAATCGTGACTTAATCAAACAGAATTATTCGATTGTAAGCCTTGGCGGAGATGTCGCAAATTCGACAACCTCAGAGTTTAACTACAAAATCAATGGGTCGTTTAGTTATCTAACGGATCATTATAAAGCCAAGGAAAGTGAGGTCGTTTTAGGTTTTGCGAGTGACTACGAAATTTCAAAGACCAGCAAAATTTTGATTGGCTCAGATTATTTTCTGATGTCCCGTAAGGATGAGTTTGTAGAAGCGAAGCCACGGCATATTTTCAAGATGAAAGGAGCTTATCAATTCTCACCTATCGAGGATTTATTAATTAAGATAGGCGCCAATGTTGTTTTAGAGAATGACACCATTGGAAAGGATAAATCAGTTCATGTCTACCCCGACATACGAGCTTCTTACCCATTAAGTCCATCAGTAGAAATGTATGCCGGACTATCTGGTGATATGGATCGGGTTTCACTTCATACTATTGCGCATGAAAACCCTTGGGTAAATGCCAATATTGAGATTTTTAATACCAATAGAACTATTGAGTTTTTAGGTGGACTAAAAGGTAAGCTAGGTAGTAAGGTTGCCTTTGGCACTGGCTTAGCGGTAGCCAACCTGAAAGACTTTTACTTTTACCAGAACGATCCAACGGATCGGGCTAAGTTCATTACAGTATTTGATGAAGGCAACACAAAGCGATCCAACATTTTTGCAGAGCTTGGATTCTCTCATGCCGAGGCTGCAAGAATATTGTTGCGGGGCGATTACTACGGTTATTCAACCGATCAGGTAGCAGAGGCATGGCATAGACCTAAGTATCGAATTAGCTTTAATTCGTCCTATAATCTGTATTCAAAACTTCTATTCAACGTAGATATGATTATACAGGGCGGGGCCAAAGCATTGGATGTTGATACGAATACTACTGTTGAACTGGATGCTGCAGTTGATTTGAATATAAAGGCAAGTTATTTCCTGTCGAAGCAGGTTTCTGTATTTTTAAAGGGAAGTAACTTGTTGGCGAATGAATATCAACTCTATTTGAATTACCCTGTTAGAGGATTGCAAGTGATGGGGGGGATAACATGGGTATTTTGAAAATAGCTTAATTTGTAGAAATTACGTTAATTTTGTGCTAACACCCTTATAAAACCAACCTATGGCAAAGAGAAAAGACAAAGGCGATCAGCCAGATGAAAATCTTAACGATGGCAACAGCGGAGAAGATAATTTCGGCTTACCCGATATTGAATACAAACCTCTTGAAAATCCTGAGCCAACTACCCAGGCTGAGGAGCAAACATACAAGGCTCAAGAAACAGCACGGGAATCTTATTCCTATCGACCTGAAGAAGAACCTAAGTCAAATGCACCCGTTATCATTGCTGTAGTTATTGGCCTGGTTCTTATTGTGGCAGCTTTTTTGGTTTACCAATATGTTTATAAACCACAAGCAGAAAAAGAGAAAAAGGAACTGGCCGACAAGGCGGCAAATGCAAAGAAGCAGCGGGAAGAGGCTGAACGTATAGCCAGAGAAAAAGAGGCTGAGGAACAAAGATTAAGGGATGAAGCTGCAGCCGTTCAAGTAAAACCAGCAATTGGTACTATTGAAACACTAAGTGGACGAACAGGTCGTTATTACGTTGTTATTGCCAGCGCTGTGGATGGCGATTTAATTATGGATTATGCGAACAAGCTAAGTGCTAAAGGAACCGGATCTAAAATCATTCCTCCGTTTGGAAAGTGGAAATTTTACAGGCTTACGATTGGTGACTTTGATACGTATGCTTCCGCTCAAGCAAGTGCCGACTCTGCAAAACCAGAGTTTGGCGAAGGCGCCTGGGTGATAAAGTATTAAATGAAGGTTTTGATTTTTTAATGTGTACGGTAATTATTTTTTAAACGTATGATGATTGCACAAATAATAACGGGATCTACAGAACCGATTCCTGATCAGGCTATTTCGTTTATTGACCTGGCGATGGCGGGTGGACCATTGATGATTCCGTTGGTAATTTGCTCTGTTATCGCTATTTACATTTTCGTAGAAAGACTTCGAACAATTAACCGCGCTAATGTCAGCTCAGATTCTTTTATGGGTAAAATAAAAGAGTTGGTAGTGAAAGGTGATATTAATGGTGCTAAGATTTTGTGCGCTCAGTACGATACCCCTGTGGCACGAATGATTGAGAAAGGCGTGACCCGCATTGGAAGTCCGCTCAAGAACATTGAAGCGGCCATCGAGAATGTTGGAAAGATCGAAGTGTTTAGACTTGAGAAGAACCTTTCCGTATTGGCAACCATTGCAGGGGCCGCTCCTATGATTGGTTTTTTAGGAACGGTAATTGGTATGGTTAGTGCATTCATAGCGATTGCGCAAGAGGAAGGTTCGGTTAGCCCAAAGTTGTTGGCCGATGGAATTTATACTGCGATGGTCACCACTGTGGCAGGCTTAATTGTGGGTATTATTGCCTACCTCGGATACAATTACTTGGTGACGCGCGTCTCCAAAGTGGTACACCGCATGGAATATTCGTCTATTGAGTTTATTGATTTGTTGCAAGAACCTCGGTAAGTATGAATCTACAATCAAGAAATAAAGTAGATGCAGCCTTTAGTATGGCTTCAATGACAGATTTGATTTTTTTGTTGCTCATCTTCTTTATGCTTACTTCATCCTTTATCACACCCTCAGGCTTACCAGTCAATTTGCCTTCAAGCGTTGCTAGCACCATTGAGGTACAAAAGGTTTCCGTAACGGTTACCAAGGATTTATTATTCTATGTAAATGATAAACGAGTAACCAAGTCAACATTGGAAGGAGAACTTAAAAGCAAATTAGCTGGACCCAAGGGAGTGGTTGTTCTCCATATAGATGAAACTGTACCTACCCGCGAAATGGTTTTTGTAGCCGGAATAGCTACTAAATTGGAAGCCCGGGTTTCGATTGCCACAAAGCCCAAATAGTTATGAGCGAACAGCAAGAGAAAAAGAATAAAACAATTGCCTGGGTTACTTCATTGGGTATTCATGGGCTGTTGTTATTGGCATTTATTCTGATGATGGCGTGGCGTGCACCTAATCCGCCATTACCTGAATATGGTATTGAGTTGAATTTCGGCATGGATGACCAGGGCGGTGGCGACATACAACCTGAGACATCACCCGGTGCAGAGGAAGAAGCTACACCGGAGAAAGTAGAAGAAGAGCAAACAGAAACCACACAGCCCGAAGAAGAAGTGAAAGAAGAAGCGGTGACCGAAAAAGTTGAGGAGCCGGTTGTTTCAAAAGTAGAAAGTCCGGTGGTAGTAAAAGAAGAAAAGAAGGAGCCTGTTAAGGAGGTGGTTAAGGAAAAAGTAGTTGAAGCCAAACCAAAGGTTACCCCAAAGGAGGAGGTTAAGAAAGAGGCACCCAAAGAAGTAGTAAAAGTTACGGAAGAAAAGGGCACTGACGCCAAGAAAGGTGACCCCACAACAAGCCAGGGTGATGATAAAGGAAAAGTTGGAGATAAGGGAAATCCTGAAGGTAATGTTGATGCTAAAGCTTTGTATGGAAATCAAGGGGGTGGAGCGAATGGAGATAAAGGCTTTGGTCTTTCTATGTCAGGTTGGACGTGGGCTGATCAGCCTGTTATTCCTCCATTGCCGGACACTGAAGATGGTCGGATTGAGTTTGAGATTGAGTGCGATGCGGAAGGTGAGATAACTGGTATTACAACCTTGCAACGAGGTCTGAGTCCTAGGGCCGAGCAATTATTGAAGGATGAAATCCGTAAGAACTCCCTCATGAAAACATCTGGCGGAAAAGCCCCGGAACGCTCTAAGGGTAGAGTAGTCTTTATCTTGAAGACGAAGTAAACCCTATTCTACAATTATCAGATAGTAATTCTTTTTGCCTTTCTGCGTAAGCAGGTATTTGTTTAGTAGTAAATCAAACACCGGCTTTTGGTTGGCATCCGCGATTTTAATCTTATTAATACTCACTCCGCCACCCTGAATCATTTTTCTGGCTTCACCTTTGGAAGGAAAGATAACTGCCTTGGTTGTCTCTGAAAGTAAGTCAGTAACGGTGTTACTGGCTTCTAACGATGATCGGCTTATAGTCACCTGTGGCACCCCCTCCAATACGGCTAATAGTGTATCTTCATCCAGGCTCACCAAATCTTCAGTTACAGAATTGCCAAACAAAATGGACGAAGCTTTTACAGCCATTTCAAACTCCGTTTGGGAGTGCACGCGGAGTGTTATATCCTTAGCTAATTCAAGTTGAAGTTTGCGCAAATGGGGTGCCTGAGCGTGCTCTTGTATTAGTGTATCAATTTCCTCGCGATTGTGTTGCGTAAAGATTTTGATAAAGTTAGACGCATCTTCATCGCTCGTATTAAGCCAATATTGGTAAAACTTGTAGGGAGAGGTTTTCTTAGGATCCAGCCAAACGTTACCACCTTCGGTTTTGCCAAACTTGGTGCCATCTGCTTTCTTGATTAATTGTGTGGTAAGCGCGTAGGCATCTCCATCCGATTTTCTTCGAATCAACTCAGTTCCTGTTACAATGTTACCCCACTGATCCGAACCTCCCATCTGTAACTTACAATTCTTGTTTTTGTAAAGCCAATAGAAGTCATAACCTTGCACCAACTGATAGGTAAACTCCGTAAACGATAGCCCGGTCTCTAAGCGTTTCTGCACTGAGTCTTTGGCCATCATGTAGTTGATGGTAATGTGTTTACCTACTTCACGTATAAAATCCAGAAAAGTAAATTCTTTAAACCAGTCAAAATTATTCACCATCTCTGCCGAGTTGGAGGTGCCTTTCGAGAAATCGAGAAACTTTTCTAATTGCTTCTTAACACACGATTCATTGTATCTAAGCGCATCTTCGGATAGCAGATTGCGTTCCGCTGATTTTCCGGACGGATCGCCCACCATGCCCGTGGCGCCACCAACCAGTGCGTAGGGCTTATGACCACATTGCTGGAACTGAAGCAGAGTCATGATTTGCACCAGATGACCAATGTGTAAGGAATCGGCCGTGGGATCGAAGCCAATATAGCCGGCCGTCATTTCTTTCTTTAACTGATCTTCTGTTCCCGGCATGATGTCATGCAACATTCCTCGCCAGCGTAGCTCTTCTACAAAATTCTTCTTCATTGTTTATAATAAGGCCTCAAATATAAGGCTACTTCAGGTAATCAAATAGCTGAAATTTGATTAATCTATTAAGTTAGATAGCTATCTATAACATATTGTAATTCAATATATTTATTAATATTCAACTTAATAATTAAATCTCTCTCCAATCACATCTTATGTTTGTTTCATAAAACGTAGTATCATTGAATCTTTAAAAGATATGTCTCTTATGCAACAGCCTGATGCGCTTAACCTGGTAGCTGATTTTCACAACACCTTTAAACATCCCATACTATCAAAGCCAACTATTCCAGATGAAAACCGGTGTAAGCTACGTGTGGCTTTGCTCGCAGAAGAGCTAAAGGAAATGGAGGTTGCAATTTTGGAAAACGACCTGGTGGGCATTGCCGATGCACTTTGTGACTTACAATATGTTCTTTCAGGTGCAATATTAGAATTTGGACTAGGTGATAAGTTTAAGGCCTTGTTTGAAGAAGTTCAACGGTCGAACATGAGTAAAGCCTGTAACTCTGAGGAAGAGGCTGAACAAACGGTTCAACATTATAGGCAGAAGGATGGAACGGAATGCTATTACCGGCAAGAGGCGGGTAAATGGCTGGTTTATCGTAAATCTGACAATAAAACGATCAAGTCAATAAATTACTCACCGGCAGATCTTGATAAAATTCTGCGGGATTGATTCAGACATAAAATTCCAGTTGGAAAACGGCATCCTGACCTCGTAAGGGAACAGGGTGAATAGCCAGGATTGGCAGCTCATTGTAAGCTTTAATAAATTCAGATCTGCTGATTCTTAATTTACTTAGTCCTGGTCGCACCTTATGGTATTGCATGCGTCCTGAACGGTTTGCCGTTGCTGAATACATGTAATCATATCGAATGGGAGTAGGAGAGGGGATATACTTCATTGAATTAATCAGGCATAGGCATCTCTAAACTGGGTATGAAGCATACTGTTTTGCACCATATTATACTGGGCTAACAAAGCATAAGCCCAGGTAGGCACATAATTGAATCGCCTTTCATACTCATCAATTTTTAAACATAACTCACTGACATAGAATCGAATCTGATCAAGGTTTCGACAGTCACCAGGTCTTTCGAAGTTTCGGGTTGTGAAATTCTTAAGATCAGCCTCCAATTTTCTCTTTTCAAACTCACTCATATAACTGTGTATTTATACACAATTATAGCTATATTTTTGTAATAAAAGCAAATATAAATGTGTAATAATACACAAAATTTTTTGAAACCCTTTTTTTTTGGTTTTTAGGCCATTTATTTAAGAGCTATGAATGCTTTACCCAAAAAGAATTCGTTGATAGTACGGTTTAATGCCGAAGACATTTTTTGTGTACCACCTGTTGGGTGAGACGAGGGTGTCGAGTGGAAATCGGCAAGTTTTATTCTTAAAGTATTACCTTTGGAGCTTAAATTTTTATTCATTCTATGAACTTACAAGAGTCGAGAGCATTTGTTGAAACATGGCATATTATCATGCTGGTTGGAGCCATTGGTATGGTAACGCTGGCTGTTTTACTTTTTTTGATTTATCATTTTCGGGTTTCTGTAATCAAGGGTTTTAAAGAGCGGCATGACTTTATAAATGCCAATGAAATAAAATGGTATAAGTGGGTTTTTGGTCTTATCGGAATTGCTGTTGCCTTTGCAATTAATCTTTATGGTAAAGATGAAATAGGAGGGTTTGGTGTTTCATTCCTTGTCCGTTTGTTCTTTTCTATTGCTGGCGCTACGCTGGTTGGGTATATAGCCGCACTTGTATTGGATTATTATTACCCCACCCGGTTGAATACCAAACTACGCAGACTTCGGTACACACCTAGAAAGTCAAGTACCGGAAATACCATGAAACTACTAAGCGAAGATGAGGAAGATGTGCACCTCGATGAAGGTATGCAGGCTGAAGAAAATATTTTCTCCATTGACTACGATGTGTGGGTAGATGAAAAAACGAAAGAGATAAAAATTGAAAAGTATCAAGGGCATTTAATCTCGTTACAATGTCACAATTGTGGATTTTACACGATGAGGGTTCAGCGTGAAGAGATTGTGGAAAAAAATGAAGATGGGAGCCCCAAAGATCTGTTGAAGCATTATCAATGTAGCTACTGTAAAAATGTGCGCGCAACACAGTTTACGATAAGCCGGAAAGAATCAGAAGATTACAAACATATAAAACCTAAGTTCAAAAAGAGTACAAAGAATATTGAACTAGTTAAAATTGATATTGTTTCAAGTCTGGGCGGCAAGAAAACCTATGAGTTTCAGTCTGTTGAAGAGGCTCAGAAATTTCTGAATGAATTTGATTTTGATAAAGTTGCTTAAAAGCGGCACCCTCTTTGTATAATTCCCGTTATAACTAAAAAAGTTGTTCTTATGATGAAAATAAGTGTGTTTGGATTTCTCTTGATCGTGTGTGTGGGAATAGTGGAAGGCAAGGCTCCGGATACGCTTGTTTTAAAACCCAGGCCCGTATTTGGTAAAGAAGCCAGGGTGATTTCTTATATTTTGGATAATAATCACTACCGTAAAATCCGGCTTAACGATTCTTTGTCAGCTGCCATTCTTGAGCGATATATCAAAGATCTGGATAACAGCAGGACTTATTTTCTTGCCTCCGATGTTAAATCCTTTGAAAAATTCAAGTATGTAATCGATGATTTAACCCGAAACGAAAATGTAAATCCCGCTTTTGAGATTTATGAAGTTTTTGGAAAGCGATATAAAGAACGTATGGATTATGTGCTGACAACCCTGATCAATCAAAATTTTGATTTCAATACAGATGAGTATTATGAAACCGATCGTGACAAGGAAAATTGGGCAAGTTCCAAGGATGAGTTAAATGAGATCTGGAGAAAGATCATCAAGAGTCAGGCATTAAGTCTTAAGCTGGCAGGAAAAAAGCAAACCGAGATTACGGAAACACTGAAGACCCGCTACCAACGCTTTAATAAATCCTTTACGCAATTTAATTCGGAAGATGTGTTCAATATTTACATGAATGCTATTACCGAATCATATGATCCACACACTAATTATCTATCTCCAAAGCAATCAGACTTATTTAAACAACAAATGAGTTTATCGCTTGAAGGAATCGGGGCTCAATTGCAGTTAGAGAATGATTACACCAAGGTAGTGAAAATACTACCCGGGGGCGATGCGCAAAAGTCTGGCAAAGTGAATGTAAATGATTTGATAACGGGTGTAGCACAAGGCCGGGATGGAGAGATGGTGGATGTAGTAGGATGGAGGTTGGACGATGTGGTGAAGTTAATCAAAGGCCCTAAGGGGACAACGGTGCGTTTGTTAATTCTCCCGGCCAAAACCGGTGTTAATGGACCTGCTCAGGAAGTAGTGCTGGTTCGGGATAAAATAAAATTGGAAGATCAGGCAGCCAAAAAGGAAGTGATAAACTACGAGCTACAAGGGCGCTCGGCAAAATTGGGTGTTATTTCTTTACCTAGTTTTTATATGGATTATGAAGCCTATCAAAAAGGCGATCCTAATTATAGAAGTACCACCCGCGATGTTAAAAAACTGATTGGTGAATTGAAAGCGGAGGGCGTTGAGGGAATTGTAATGGATTTGAGAAACAATGGTGGAGGATCCCTTCCTGAGGCTGTTGACCTGACTGGATTATTTATTAAGGAAGGTCCGGTTGTGCAAGTAAAGAATTCGTCTAGTAAAGTTGAAGTATTACCCGATGATGACAAGCAGGTTTATTACACCGGACCGCTCGTTGTTTTAACAAACCGGTTCAGTGCTTCAGCCTCCGAAATTTTTGCCGGTGCCATTCAGGATTATCAGCGTGGTGTAGTAGTGGGTGAATCTACCTTTGGAAAGGGAACCGTTCAAACGGTTCTTGACCTTAATCGTTTTCTCAATGAGAAAGAACCTGTGGGCGAGTTGAAATTAACCTTTCAGAAATTCTATCGGGTTACGGGCAGTAGTACCCAGCATAAAGGTGTAATCCCTGATGTTAGCTTGCCGTCTGCTTTTGCGGCTGAACAATATGGAGAAAGTGCCTATCCCAGTGCATTGCCCTGGGATGTTATCCGTGCTGCCAACTATCAAAAAGCAAGTGAAGTAACAGACAAGGTTATTACTGGACTTAATAAATCCTATCTGGAACGTTCAAAGGTTGATGTTTCATTGAAAAAGTATATTGCCGATACAGAAGACTTGAAACAGAATTTATCGCAAACCAGGATTTCATTGAATGAGGCGAAGCGTAGAGCTGAAATCGATGAAGCAGAAAAAAAGAAGGCTTCTGAAAAATTGGATACAAAAATTACCTCTAAGGAAGGATTGCCAATAGATGAATTACAAAATCTTAAGGATGAATACCTTCGCGAAGGATTGTTAATACTGAGTGACCTGGTGACAAAACGATTCGGGTAGTTATCGGGTTACTTTAATTGGTGTAAGTGTGTACCCTTTTGATTTTAAAAGGTTCAATAATCCACGATCGCCTTCCAAATGCGCTACACCTACTGAAATGAAAGCTACGTTCTCTTTAATCATTTTTTCAATTTTGATTAACCACTCTTCGTTTCTTTTAAAATAGAATTCCTCAATAAACTGAGTATTATTTTCAAGTGGATGGAGTGTATACTCAAAAATTTCTTCCAGGTTTCCCTGCGGGTAGTCCGCCATTAGTTTTTTGAACTCTTCTTTTTGTTTTTCAAAATTTTCGACACTGTGTAGCAAGGCAACGGCCTGATCTTCAATCGAAAAAGAGTTAATTGCCTGGGCTTCGCGCTGAACGCTTTCAAGACTATAGGCCTTTAGCTTATTCTTCTTTGCAAAGCGAAGCAGTTCTATATCATAAAATTTAACATCCTCACCCAGTGCAAGTCTTGTCATTGAAATGGAAATTGCCAAAGGTTTGAGCCGGGCATACTTGGACTCAAATTGAGGCTTTGTTATTTTAAATTCTTGTGCGAAAAAGTCAACAACCTTTTGATAATCCGCAGCCGATAGGTGAGATGCCAAGGTCTCACCTTTAGGATAGTGCAAGGCTTTATTCAACTCATGTTGTGCGTGATGATCCACCTGGTCTTCAATGATAAACAACTCAGAGGCCTTAATTTTTTCTGTTGCTTCTATGGGCAGGAAGTATTCCTTTTCACCAATAAACTTAAGCGTGCCGAATAGATACGAGGGTTTGGTTATACCCGGACCGCTTATCTCCCAGAGTATGGATGTTTCCTGGGCGTTTAGGTTGGAGAATAGTAGACCAGCCAGACAAAACAGCAGAGCACATTTTTTCATAAATAAAATTTTGTATAACAAATAAAAGAGAATTGCGTGTAAAAAGGAAGTATCATAGCTAATTAGCGAAATGGCATCTTTTTTTTCTCTATTTTACGTGCTGAATAATTCAAGATTTATTCCCGAACTATCGGGTTCTACGGCAAATGAGTGAAGAATTATTAAAAGCCATTGTCCAGCTTTTTGCTATCGTAGCAAAGGAGCGTATTACCGAAGATGAGCGGGCTAATATAAAAGAATTTCTATCCCTCCATTTAAATCAGGAAGCTACGCGTTATTACCTGACGCTCTTCGATGATTTCTGCAAGGCCAACAAAAGACTTATTGAATCCAACCTGAATGTAGATGAAGCCACACTTGAATTTGTGGATGATTGGTCGCAAATAATTCAGATCGCCAAGAAGGTAAATCAGGCCTTAACGATGCCTCAAAAGGCAGTACTTGCTATAAAGATTATCGAACTTTGTTATGCCGATGGCGAACTGTCGGAGCGTCAAAGTAATCTCATCTACTACATTGGAGAAGCATTGAAAATCCCGCAACGGGATGTGAAGGCCATAACAACTTTTGTTCAAGGACAGGATATTGAGGAGTTGGCGTCTAAAAATATTTTGGTGATCGATGAAGGCTCCGGGGGTCAGGATTTTCCGGGACCCAGGATAACCGCTAAAGACCTGACCGGTCTTATTGCAATATTAAGGTTGCATGATATCGAAACGTATCTGATTAAATACCTGGGTATAACACCGTTATACCTGAATAGCATACCATTAAAGAGCCGGAAGATTGATGTGTTTGCTACGGGTAGTGCGATTCGAGGTCCAAAAATTGATCCGATCTATTATTCAGATGTGGTTGGTAAATTTTTGCAGGAGGAAAGTGAAACCGATATCTCCTTCATAGCAGAGCATATTTTTTACCATTTTCAAAGCGGTAAAGCTGGCCTGCAAAATATCAATGTTGCCGAAACGGGTGGTAAACTCATTGGCTTGATGGGGGCGAGTGGTTCTGGTAAGTCGACCTTGCTGAGCGTGCTAAACGGATCTGAAAATCCATCAAGTGGACGGGTTTTGATCAATGGTATCGATATCCATAAAGAACCGCATAAAGTTGATGGAATAATTGGGTTCATTCCACAAGATGATTTATTGATAGAAGATCTAACTGTTTTTGAAAATCTCTATTATTCAGCTCGTTTGTGTTTTGGTCATTACCCTAAAGAAAAAATTTCTGAACTCGTGGAGAAGGTTCTTCTCAATCTGGGGCTTTCGGAAATACGAAACCTGAAAGTAGGGTCACCGCTTCAGAAAACAATTAGTGGTGGCCAGCGGAAACGACTCAACATTGGTTTGGAGCTACTTCGTGAACCCACTGTGCTCTTTGTTGACGAACCCACCTCGGGACTTTCCTCAAGGGACTCTGAAAATATTATGGATCTGCTGAAAGAATTGTCGCTGCGAGGCAAAATGATTTTTGTTGTTATCCATCAGCCTTCCTCGGATATCTTTAAAATGTTTGATACCCTGATCATTTTAGACGTGGGTGGCTTCCAGATTTATTATGGAAATCCGGTTGAGTCGGTGAATTATTTTCAAGAGATTATCAATGCTGCCAATAAAACTCCGGGTGCCTGTCCCGAATGTGGCAACATAAACCCCGAACAGATTTTTAATATTATTGAAACCCGGGTCGTTAATGAGTTTGGACGATTTACCCATGTCCGCAAAATTTCTCCGGGCCAGTGGTATCAATACTTTAAACAAAAGATCAAGATATCTAAAGTTGTTGAGGTGCAGGATCCACTTCCGGTAGTGCAGAAAATTCCTAATTGGTTTAAGCAGTTTTGGATTTTCAGCATTCGGGATGTGTTGGCAAAACTTGCTAATAAACAATATGTGATTATCAATCTCAGCCTATCTCCGATACTGGCCTTTTTTATCGCGTATTTTGTTAAATTCTATGATGTAGAAGATCCTACCTACACATTTTTTCACAACTCCAATATTCCCGTCTATTTTTTCATGAGTGTTGTGGTGGCTTTATTTATAGGACTGATTGTTAGTGCTGAAGAAATTTTCCGGGATCGAAAAATTTTAAAACGCGAGCGGTATTTGAATTTGAGTAGCAGTAGTTATCTCATCTCCAAGATTTTTATTCTGTTTACCTTGTCGGGAATCCAGACACTGAGTTATATTTTATTGGGAAATTGGATTTTGGAGATTCCTATCAGTGAAATCCGATATTGGTTGCTACTTTTTTCCTGTTCCTGTTTTGCCAACGTGTTGGGACTTAATATTTCTTCTGCTTTTGACTCTGCCGTTACTATTTATATCCTGATACCCATTCTTATTATCCCACAACTATTATTAAGTGGTGTAGTGATCAACTTCGATAAGTTTAACCCAAATGTAGGAACACCCAATGGCATTCCCGCTTTGGGTGAGTTGATGACGTCACGGTGGGCTTTTGAAGCTTTTATGGTTACTCAGTTTAAAGACAATCCGTTTGAACGGCAGTTTTATTCACTTGATCAGCGTATCGCTTTGGCCAATTATAAAAAGCAATATTACATACCCACGCTTGAATCTAAACTTGCTTTTGTGGTAAACAATGGCAGCCGGTGGCGCGATCGGTCAGAGAATAATCCGGTAAAGAGCTCACTCGATCTACTTCGCTCCGAGATTCAACATGAACTTACGCTTATTGGAAAGGATCGTTTTCAATTTCTTGAGAAATTACAGATTGGCAATTTTGATTCATTAACGTACCATAAAACGGATACCTTTCTACGGGTGCTTAAAAAATTCTATGGAAATCGATGGAAAAAAGCAGATGAGGAGAAACAGGCTGCGGTCCTGGCCTTAACTGACACGCCTGAAAAACAAAAGATATACGATTTGAGCAGAATGAGATTTGTAAATGAATCTGTAACAAGGATGGTCGAGAACTCCAATGAAGCTAAGCGTATATTGGAATGGGATGGCCAACTGGTACAAAAAGTTTCTTCTATCTTTTTTGATGACCATAGACCAATTCATTATTTCGATTTTTCAGCGAATTTCTATGTGCCTACCAAATACTTTGCTGGTCGGAAATATGATACCTTTTATTTTAACCTGGCCATGATCTGGTTTTTTTCCTTTGCTCTTTATGTAACGCTTTATTTTGAGATGCTGAAGCGATTTATTAAGGCCCTTGAGAACTATAGAAAATACAGACGAAAGGGCGCTGAATAGAAGTTCTTTAGTAATTTTATGCGCACATTAAAATTCATTTTATGAAAATCAAAGTCTTAATAATTGCAGGTCTTCTTGCCTTTCTATTTTCTGCTTGTTCCAACAAAGAAAATACTTCTGAACAAACCGAGACCACCGCTGAAAATACTGATCCTGATGAATGGCCTCAAATGGATTCCTTTCACATGATCATGGCAGAGGCTTTCCATCCGTATAAAGATTCTGCAAATCTTGCCCCGGTAAAAGTGCTTGCTGAAGAAATCGCTTCGGAGGCAGAAACGTGGGCGGCTTCTTCCTTACCTGAAAAAGTAGATAATGATGAGGTGAAGGCAAAGCTAAACCAACTCAAAACCGATACCCGGGCTTTGGCTGATAAGATAAAAGGTGGTGCTTCTGATGAGGAGATTGGGAGTTCATTAAAAGCACTTCATGATAGCTTTCATGGAATAATGGAAGCCTGGAATGCAGAAGGAGAAATGCATGAACATGAACATGAATAAAAGCCAATAAATTACAACTTAAACGGAGGCATATCGCCTCCGTTTTTTATGCTAAAAATTGCCTGGAATCCTGCTTACGTTTTACCCCTTCCTCCTAATCATCGGTTTCCGATGAGTAAGTACGAAGTCTTGCCACAGCAACTCTTGCATGAAGGCACAATAAAAGAGGATAATTTATTTTCTCCAATACCCCTGGATCCTATATGGATACTACGTACGCATGATGCCGGATATTGGAATAAATTATTAACTCTTTCGCTCACACCACAGGAAGTAAGAAGAGCTGGATTTCCACTTACGGCTGAGTTGGTGCAACGGGAAATAACCATCGCCCATGGCACTCTTCAGTGTGCATTGTTTGCACTGCAGCACGGAATCGCAATGAATATTGCCGGGGGTACACACCACGCATTCACCGATCGGGGTGAAGGCTTTTGTTTGCTGAATGACATCGCCATTGCAGCCAACTATTTGTTGCATGAAAAACTGGCTCAAAAATCTTAGTTGTAGATCTGGATGTTCACCAGGGAAACGGCACAGCCCAGATTTTCCGATTGGATGATCGGGTTTTTACATTTAGCATGCATGGTGCTAATAATTATCCACTCTTCAAGGAACAATCGGATCTCGACATAGGATTAAAGGATTACACTGCAGACAATTTTTATTTGAGAATGCTCGAGGTCAATTTGAACAACCTCTTACAGCAGGTGCAACCAGATTTTATTTTTTATCAATCCGGTGTTGATATTCTGGAAACGGATAAACTAGGTCGGCTGAGTGTAACGAGGGAAGGCTGCAAACAACGGGATCGCTTCGTGTTATCCACCGCAAGAAGAAATAAGATTCCGCTGGTGGCCTGTATGGGAGGTGGTTACTCTCCGGATTTTCGCGACATCATAGAAGCGCACGCAAATACGTATCGCCTCGCACAGGAGATTTTCTTTTAGAAGGTACATTGATCATTTCCATTTTCTTTTAACTTTCCCAAAAGTATTAGGATGGAAACGACTGTAATCACCAAAGAAGAGAAAAGTACACTCTGGTCAGTCATCATGGCCTCTTCGGTAGGTACACTTATTGAGTGGTATGACTTCTACATTTTTGGCAGCCTGGCTACCATTCTCTCACAGCAGTTTTTTCCACAAACAAACCCTACAGCAGCGTTTCTTTCTACACTGGCAACTTTTGCAGCAGGTTTTATTGTGCGGCCCTTTGGGGCAATTGTATTTGGAAGGTTAGGAGACCTTGTGGGAAGGAAATACACCTTTATGGTCACCCTTATTTTAATGGGGGGCTCAACCTTTGCTATTGGCCTGGTACCGGGCTATCAATCGATTGGAATAGCCGCACCAATTCTGGTATTGATACTCAGATTACTGCAAGGTCTTGCCTTAGGCGGAGAATATGGCGGTGCCGCTACCTACGTTGCTGAGCACGCTCCTGCGGCTCGGAGAGGATATTACACCAGCTTCATCCAGACAACTGCTACCCTGGGGCTCTTTGTTTCTATCGGTGTTATTCTCGCTATCAGGCACTGGTTGGGAGTTGAAGAGTTTGCAGAGTGGGGTTGGCGCATTCCTTTCTTAGTATCAGCAGTTTTGGTAGGAATTTCCATTTACATCCGGCTGCGGATGCAGGAGTCGCCAATGTTTAAAAAGATAAAAGCAGAAGGAACGATTTCTAAGAATCCCATCAAAGAAAGTTTCGGCAAAAAGGAAAACCTGATCATGGTTTTAATCGCGTTGTTTGGAGCGACAGCGGGCCAAGGGGTAGTTTGGTACACCGGTCAGTTTTATGCGATGACTTTTATTGAAAAAACCTGCCAGGTTGAGTTTGTGCAAACCCGTGATATTATTGCTATCGCCTTGCTGATTGGAACCCCGTTCTTCATAGTGTTCGGAGCATGGTCTGACCGGGTAGGTCGAAAATACATTATGATGACCGGTTTGATCCTGGCTGTTTTTCTTTACCGGCCGATCTACACCAAAATGTATTCGATTACCGATACAACCAAGAAAATAGAAGTTGAAAGTGCTAAGTCAATTCAGCGAACAACCGACATAGCTATTGTCGGAGATACCACCTTTACCAAAAGGATAGAACATCGATATGCAGATCAAACAGTCAAGACCGAAACAAGCAAGACAAAATCGGATGGGTCGGTGCTTGAAACAAAAATGGAAATCAATTTATCGGGGGATAACTATTGGTTAATGATTGCACTGGTGGTGATTCAGGTATTGTTAGTTACCATGGTATATGGACCCATTGCTGCTTTTCTGGTTGAGTTATTCCCAACCCGTATCCGCTACACTTCAATGTCGTTGCCTTACCACATTGGCAATGGAATTTTTGGGGGGCTTACACCTTTTATTGCTACTTCCCTTTATGAATCCAGCAAGACAAATAGTGTTCCTGGTGGAGACCCGATTGCAGGATTGTGGTATCCGATTATAGTCGCAGCAATAAGTTTTGTTATTGGCATGATTTTCCTAAGCAACAAAAAGCGGGGTGAGGTGATGGACTAACCCATGATTGAATGGCCAAAAAATCACAGTGGACACAGGTTGGCAAACGTAAGTTGGAATTATCCAACCTTGAAAAGGTTCTGTTTCCTGAAGATGGTATAACCAAGGCCGAGGTTATTGAGTATTATCTGAAAATTGCACCTACGCTTTTGCAGCACGTAAAGGGTCGTGCGCTTACGCTGATTCGTTTTCCGGATGGGGTAGGAGGAGAAAATTTTTACCAAAAGAACCGACCCGATTGGGCACCCGACTGGATTGAGTTTGTGAAGTTGGGGAAAGAAGAAAAGAAAGACTACATACTTGCTACCGAACCAGCATCGCTCGTATGGTTAGCTAACCTTGCTGCGCTGGAGTTACACCAGTTGCACAGCCGCAAGCCAGACTTTGAGCATCCCGATTACATGGTATTTGATCTCGATCCCCCGGAAGGCTATGACTTCACCAAAGTAGTTTCGCTTGCGCTGAACTTAAAATCTTTTATCGAATCTTTTGGCTATACCTGTTTTGCTAAAACCACAGGGGGCAAGGGCATTCACATTTGTTGTCCAATAGAACCTAAGTGGAACTTTCATACTGTGTTTGAAGCAGCCCAGGCGATCGCACAACCTTACACCGAGCGAAATGTTCGGGAGACCACGCTTCAGATTAAAAAAGAAGCCCGCAAGGGTAGAGTGCTGATTGATATTTTCAGAATCCGCTCAGGCCAGAGTATTGTTTCTCCGTATAGTTTGCGAGGTCGCAAAGGTGCTCCGGTTTCCATGCCACTTACGTGGGAAGAAATATCGGCCTTGAAGAGTCCGTTGGAATTTACCATTGCCAATGCCGTGGAAAAAGTAGTTCAGGATGGGGATGCCTGGGAAGGTTTGGATGCATATGCCGTTGAATTGCACACACATCGTACAACAAAAGTAGTGAAGGCAAAAAAGCTTCCGGTTTCAGCCAAGCACAAAACTCCTGAGCAATTAGCATCCTACGAGCAGAAGCGGGACTTTAAAAAAACGCCCGAACCGGAGGCCCGTATTCTGCAAGGAAGTGGAACCAGTTTTGTTGTGCATCGGCATCATGCTTCGCATCTCCACTATGATTTGCGATTAGAAAAGGATGGGGTTTTAAAATCGTGGGCCGTGCCCCGTGGATTACCTCCACATCCGGGTGTTAAAAGGCTAGCCGTGCAAACAGAAGATCACCCGATGAAGTACCTGACGTTTGATGGCGTAATTCCAAAAGGTCAGTATGGTGCTGGTGAAATGTGGATTTATGCGCTGGGCAAATATCAGATCACTAAAGATAAGAAGGATGGTTTTTACTTTCGGCTTAGTAGCAAAGAGGTAAATGGTGAGTACCGCATCCACAATATAAAAGCGAAGGAATGGCTCCTGGAGCGCGTGGATTCTCCTCAGGTCAATTATTTGCATGATATAATCGAGCCCATGCTTTCTGCTTCTGCAACAAAACCTCCGCCTGGTGATAAGTATCTACATGAGATTAAATGGGATGGCATCCGCGCGTTGATTGCAGTGGAAGATGGCCAGGTGCGAATCAGAACCCGCAATCAAAATGATGTCACCAAACAATTTCCTGAACTAACCGTTGCCGATAAATCCTTTCGCGCAACGTGTGGCCTATTCGATGCCGAGATTGTGTGCCTCGATAAAAGTGGTAAAGCAGATTTTAAAAAGGTAATTCACCGGTTGATGAGTAGTGGTGAAACTACGATCCAAAAAAATTCAAAGACGAGTCCGGTGTACTGCTACATTTTTGATTGCCTATACATGGATGGACGGAGTTTAATTAATGAGCCCTTAGTGAAGCGGAGAGAATGGTTGACAGATGCCATAAAGACCGACACACCCTACAGGATTAGTGAGGCCGTTGAAGATGGAGAAGCGCTTTTCGAAGCAGCCCGCGAACATGAGTTGGAGGGCATCATTTCAAAAGATAAATCAGGGAAATACCTGCCGGGCAAGCGCTCCGACTTGTGGTTGAAAGTTAAGGTTCGTAATACCCGCGAATGTGTAATTTTGGGTTATAACCCCGGCAAGGGAGATCGCAGTTCCACCTTTGGTGGAATGCATATTGCAGAACGAGACGGTGATGCATTTATTTATCGGGGCAAAGTAGGAACCGGGTTTGATGATGCAACTCTCAAGGAAATATTTAAACAGATTAAGTCATTGAAGGAAATCAAAAAGCCAATACCCGATAAGGTAATGGATGAAAAAATCAGCAAATGGATTGAGCCCAAACTGATGGTAGAGATAAGTTTTTCTATGATTACCAAAGATCAGCAGTTTCGCGAGCCTGTATTTATTCGGTTGAGGCCGGATATGAGTTAGAATTGACCTTTGTCATCCTGTAGTTGATGCGGTTTTTATATCTTTCGTACTTTAAATTCAATTTAGCCTTGGAAATATTTTATGGCCTCTGATGCATCCCTGTATTTGAAAAACCTCTGGTACCTCGCTTTTCATGGTTCATTTCTTAAGAATGGTAAACTGTTGGGGAAAGAGATGCTCGGTGAGAAAATAGTTTTCGGGCGTGATGCGCAGGGTAAACCCTTTGCCTTGCGTGATAACTGCCCGCACCGCGGAGTGCCGCTTTCGGGTGGTTGGTATAAAAATAATACCATTCAGTGCTGTTATCACGGCTGGCAGTTTGATACCAAAGGCACATGCACAGGCATACCTGCGTTGCCACCTGATAACACCATCGACATTTCTAAGATTAAAGTATTTCAATATCCGTGTGAGGAAGTAAACGGTACGGTGTGGGTTTACATTCCGGAAAAAAAACTGCCCAACACTATTCCCAAAGAAGGTCCGCCAAACCTGGTATTGGAAGCTGGTAAAAATTTTCTGCATGTAGAAACAGTGATCATGCCGGCAGACATTGATCATTCGGTAATCGGACTGATTGATCCCTCGCACGTTACGTTTGTTCATCAGTCGTGGTATTGGCGCTCAGCAAAAAAACTGAAGATAAAAGAGAAACAATTCGAGCCCACAGCAAAAGGATTTAAGATGGTGCGTCACGCGCCTTCGTCAAATTCAAAAGGATACAGTGTGTTGAAAGGCGGAACATCCACAGAAATTACTTTCGAGATTCCAGGTATTCGTACCGAACACATTCTGGTAGGTGAGAAGCACGAGGTTATTTCAATCACCGTATTAACACCCCTCAATGAAAGTCAAACAGAATTGACTCATATCTTCTATAGTTCATTGCCGCTTACGCGTTGGCTTTGGTGGCCCTTAAAAAGATTAGGCAAACAATTTATTGGACAGGACCTGGGAGTCTTTAATAAATTAAGTGAAGGTTTAAAATCTAAACCAACCCTGATGCTAATTGGCGAACCCGACATGCAGGCGCGGTGGTATTATGAAATCAAGAGAGTATGGGCTTTATCCCAACAAAACAATACCCCATTCGAAAATCCCATCAAGCCACAAACATTGCATTGGGTTACCTGATAACCAGAATTAGCCCAGGTCTGTTTTTGAAAGCAAAGAACAAATAACTAATTTAAACCAATGGACTTGCCATTGGTTTCTTTTGAGTTACGAGAAAAGTATTTGCTGGTCGTGGGGCACGGAAAGCGAGACGATTTTTCTTCGATGGCTGAAGCTTCTTCTCTGGTATATCAAAAAATAATTGAAACGGGTAGCCGCTATCTTTTGGTGGACTATCGTAAACTTGAAATCAATGTAGGCATTGTTGAGGCCTTTAATATTGTTAAGCGCTACGAAACAAAGTTGCCGCAGTTAAAAGACATAGTAATTGCAGCCGCCTTCGAAACACAGAACCTAACCTTTGCCAATTATTGGAAAGAGATAAGCGAAAAACGAGGGTTTTATATCCAGATATTCGTGGATCTCGATGTGGCAGAATCCTGGCTGCTGAAGGAAATTTCAGGACGGTAGGAGTGATGCTTGAAATTGTTACTTGCAAATAGTATCGAATACTTTCTGCTCAACAGGTGTATTAAGGCTTTTCGCTTTGGTTAAATCTTTACAAGCCTCAACTTTTTTTCCTTGCCGATGCAGCGCCAGCGCGCGATTGTAATAGGCTAGTCCGTATTCCGGATAATGTATTATAGCCACCGTATAATCCTCAATCGCTTCAGCAAGTCGATTTTGTTGGACCAGTGCATTGCCATGATTCAACCAACCTTTTTCATAATCAGGTTTTAATGTAATTACCTGTTTATAATCAGACAGCGCACCCGATATATCCTTAGTATGTTCTTTAACAATTCCGCGGTTCAACCAATAATCTGGCTCAGTAGGTTCTAGTCTTATCGCTTCGGTGTAATCGTCAAACGCTCCTTTGTAATTTCCAGCTTTCATTCTTAACCCAGCACGTTCGGCATACGAATAAGGGAGGTTCGGATTCTTCTCAATGGCCTCCGTCAATAAGATTTCCGTTTCTTTATCTGTGGCAGCTGATTTTTTTAGTACCGCCAGGTTGTGCCTTGCTAAACTGCTTTCAGGATTCAACGTAAGTGCTTGTTCAAAATCAACAGCAGCGTTGAGCGAATCTCCCACTTGCAAATAGGCCATACCACGATTTATAAAATAATCAGGGTCTTTCGGATTGATGCTAATAGCGGAGTCAAAATACTCCATAGCTCCGGAGAAATTTTTAAGCTTAGTTTCAATTAATCCCAGATAGTTCAGGATAGTGCCTTTCAGGTTGTGATGGGCTGTAAACACTTTTGTTTGACCATCTGCCGACTGATCGGTTTGAAAATAGACCGTATTGGTTTCGCCCCCTTCTGGCATTGTAAGCAACTTGAGGAAGTCTTCTTTAGCGACAGCCCATTGTCCATAATCGTAGCGACTAACGGCCCGGCTAAATAAAGCCTCTTTGTCTTCGGGTTTTCTTTCGAGGTAAATATTGTAATCCGTCAAAGCACCCTGTTTATCGCCCAGATTCTCCCTAGCCATGGCACGGGCGTAGTAGGCATCCATGTAAAAGGGACTTAGACGGAGGCATTCGTTAAAGTGGGCAAGGGCAGTTTTATAGGACTTATTTTTCAAAGCCTCTTCGCCCTTATCGAAGTAATAGTCAGCCGATCGTTGGGTCTCCTGCTGGCCAATACACTCCAGAGAAATCATAGCCAAAAGGATAAGCAGACTAACTATTTGCCTCAAAGTCATCATCAAAATTGAAGATAATGGATCAAATACAAAAATCTTTAAAATCAGTTCAGGGAAAGCCAAAGACTCGAAACTTATTAAGTTCAAACTTGTTCTTTAGCTATGGAAAAGATTAAAAAAGCCAAAACCAAAACCAAAGCCGAGGCGGTAAGTGCTGCCAAAATCATTTCAGCGTATCGTGATTATTTACTGAGTGAGGGTAAACAACCCGCTTCAGTATTCAGGTTTGCTAAGGATCAGGGATTTAAAGAAGATGAGTTCTACCAATACTTTGGTTCATTCGAAGCCTTGGAAAAATCAATCTGGAAAGAGTATATCGATCAAACCCGAAGTGGGATGGAGGCTGACGAAAATTATCAATCGTTTAGCACTCGTGAGAAAATACTCACCTTTTATTTCATGTTGGCCGAAACCTTAAAGGCCGACCGCAGTTTTGTGCTGCATCAATTAAAAGGTTGGAAAAATCCATCGTCCACGCCTAAATTTCTTAAGGGATTTAAAGGTTCCTTTGAAGCGTGGATCAATTCAGTGCTTAACGAAGGAAAAGGTTCTGGCGAAATTGCCAACCGACCCTTTCTTGATCAGCGTTACGATATGCTTTTCTGGATTCACCTGATGTTCATACTTCAATTCTGGAGCCACGATGAAAGTGCCAATTTTGAAAAGACCGATGCCGCGATTGAAAAGTCAGTTAACCTGGCCTTTGATTTAATAGGCAAGGGTGTGCTGGATAGCGCCATCGACTTTGGCAAGTTTATCTATCAAAATTCTAAAAACTGATTTTACCAATTCATGACTAAGCTGAAAGAGCAGAAGAGTATTCCGGTGGGCAAAGTTCAGCGGGCAACAAAATTTATTTCAACAGGCGCCAAAATAGGAGGCAATTATCTGAAGCACTATAGCAAGAAATTGGTTAACCCCGATATCTCTCGTGATGAACTACATCTTGATAATGCTACCGATATTTACAATTCGCTCAGTGAGTTAAAAGGCAGTGCACTTAAAGTAGCGCAGATGCTGAGCATGGACAAGAACCTATTGCCATCAGCCTATCAGCAACAGTTTGCGATGGCTCAGTATAGCGCTCCGCCACTTTCATATCCATTGGTAGTGCGCACATTTGAAAGATCATTAAAGAAGAAGCCAACCGAGTTGTTTGATACCTTCACCCACTCAGCGAGCAATGCTGCTTCTATCGGTCAGGTGCATCAGGCAACTTTGAAAGGCAAGAAATTGGCCGTAAAAATTCAATATCCAGGGGTAGGCGATAGTGTAAAAAGTGACTTAGCAATGGTGAAGCCAATCGCCTTGCGCATGTTTAAGCTCAATCCTGCTGAGTACGATGAATTTATTGGCGAGGTGGAAACACGCTTGCTGGAAGAAGCTGATTATACATTGGAGTTGAAGCGGTCAATAGAACTATCCAGGCAATGTAGTCAGATTCCCAACGTAAAATTCCCCACGTATTATCCTTCACTATCTGCGGATCGTATTTTAACCATGGATTGGATTGAGGGGAAAATGTTGGGTGAGGTTTTTAAAAACAACACCTTATCACAAACAGAACGAAACCTGTTAGGTCAGGCTTTGTGGGATTTTTATCATTACCAGATTCATACCCTGCGTTCGTTACATGCCGACCCGCATCCGGGAAATTTTATAATCACACCCGATCACAAGTTAGGTGTAATTGACTTCGGCTGTGTGAAGGTAATTCCCAATTCTTTCTATAAGCTATATTTTCAACTGCTCGATAAAGGAATCCTGAACGATTCGAAACGTCTGGATCATGTATTCCATAATTTGCGTTTCATCTATCCGGATGACACAGCTCAGGACAAAGTATTCTTCAAAGATGTCTTCACACAATTGGTTGAATTATTGGGTCGACCGTTCCAAACCTCACGTTTTGATTTTGCTGAGAAGGCTTACTTCGAATCGCTTTATAAGTTTGGTGAAGAGATAGGAAATATGAAAGCCTTTCGCGAATCCAAAAAAGCGCGCGGTGTTAAAGATGCCCTATACATTAATAGAACCTATTATGGTTTATACAGCCTTTTACATGAACTTGGAGCCGAGGTTGATACCACATCTTTTGTAGATTTTAAGCCATGATCTCTTACTAAAGATCTGCCGTAGAAGGTCTCAAATAGGAAGAGACTTCTGTATTTTGAAAAGTCATTCATTGTCAATAATTTAGTGTCTTGTAGTTAATTTTTTAAACTAACTAAATTATTTTTTATGAGGGCGATATGGAAAGGGCACATCCAGTTCTCGTTAGTTACTATTCCGGTAAGGATTTACAATGCCATTGACACCGGCCAAACCATCAGTTTTAATCTGCTTACGCGGGAGGGCCATAATCCGGTTAGTTACGAGAAGAAAGATAAAGTGACCGGCCAGCCGCTGAAGAATGAAGACATTGTGAAAGGCTATCAGTATGAACCAGGCCAATATGTAATTATTGAACAAGACGACCTGAATAAAGTAAAGCTGAAAAGTGAGAAGGTTATTGAGATTGAGGGTTTTGTAAAATCTCAGGAAGTACATCACACCTTATTTGAAACCCCCTATTTTGTAGGCCCCGATGGTGATATCGCAGCTAAGACCTATGGTTTATTATGTCAGACCCTAAAGGATAGTGGCAAGATAGGAGTAGGAAAAGTGGTGCTACGCGATCGTGAAACCCCGGTGCTGATATCGCCCCATGAAGGCGGCATACTCATGTATCGCCTGCGGTATCCCAACGAGGTAAGAAGCATGGGGGAGGTTCCTCAACTGATTGAAGTAAAAGCTGACAAGGAACAACTTAAACTTGCCAAAACATTAGTTGATTCCATGACAACCACCTTCTCTAAAATAGAAATGAAGGATCGATACTTTGATGCTTTGAAGGCTATCATTGATGCCAAGATTGCAGGCAAAGAAATTGTGATGATGACAGAGGAAGCACCTGAGGTGGTAGATATCATGACTGCACTGAAGGCCAGTATTGAAGCAGCCAAAAAGAAACCTATGGAGAAAGCCAAAGGGACTGCTAAAAAGGAGAAGGAGGTTGTCAAAAAAACGCTTCGCAGAAAGGCGAGTTAACTCATCGGTCTGTTCGCACCACGAGCAGATTTTGGTTACTTTTGCGGCATGGCAAAGGTGATTCAGTTTCCATTACCCAATCCGGAAAAATTCGGCTTTAAGCCAGTTCGGAAAAACCGAAAGGAGACGGACAAGCACGGTCAATTGAATCTGTTTGCAGGTGCTAAAGTTATTAATTTAAATAAGCTTTCGCTGTTTGAACAAGCCTTACTGCAGGACGAACTACATGACACCAAGGCCGCGGAGGCCTATCAAAAAGCGATTGAGGCTGGAGATTCAATAGCGGATGCTTATTGCAATCTCGGTATTCTTGAATCTGAACAAAAGAATCATAGCAAAGCCATTGATTGTTTTACAAAATGCCTCAAGGAAGACCCACGTCACTTTGAAGCTCATTACAACCTGGCCAATGTGTATGCCGAAATTGGAAATATACCTTTGGCTAAAATACATTATCAGATCTCAATAGAAATTGAACCAACCTTTCCGAATAGTCATTTCAACCTGGGGCTTACATTGGCTATGAATAAAGAGATTGAACCCGCCATCAGGAGCCTGATTGCCTATCAAAACCTGGTGGAGGAGGAGGATCGCTCGCAAGCTGAAGAATTGATTACCAGCCTGTCACGCTCCATTCACTAATCACAACATTACGATGGTGACGAAAAAAAGAATACTTCGGTATATCTCTAAGGCAATTTTTAAAAAGACCATGAATACAAGTGATTTTAAAACAAGTCGCCAGCTCCTTTCCTGGTAAAAGGTGAAACCCGACCGCAGGATAAAGTAAAGATTGGTAACAATAAAAATTATCGTTAGAGAAGCTTCGTTCAGATAGTGTCCAAGACCAAATACCCGGACAATAACTGTTAATAAAATTGCATTCACAAAAAGATTAAAGCAGGCTAACTCAACCGCTAGACCGACATGATCCGTAAAGAATTTATTCTTTTTCCAATACAGAAAATTCAGGGGCAACGAGCTCACAATCACAAACACCATGACCATTAATTTAGCCAGACTGGTTGACTTCAGATTATAGAAGAGTGTGAATGTATCCAGCGTCAGATTCATGCTGACGATTTTCTTCGCAATGATGGTTTGATAAAATGGACTTAATGGAGACAATAACTGGGTGTTAAGAGAGGCATTAAAAAGTTGGATAAGGGGAAAGAAAAAGTATATCAGGTTAAGAACAAAAAACAACGACATCGGATTAAGATGTTTTACCCGTTTTCCATTGGCAAAGTCACGCGCCAGAAAACCCGGCTGAGTAAGCACCAACCACAACGTTTTAACAAACTGACTGTCTACCGATGTTACCGTGCGGAATGCATTGTTCAAAACCGTTTTAAAAGATCTGTCCTGCTTTGTTAAAACCTTTTCGCCACAAAGGTTGCAGTAGTTGCCAGTAAATACATGGTGACAACTTTTGCATGTGTGGCTAGCAGAGGATTCGCTCATACCCTTAAAATATAGTTAACTTTTTTAATTCCCTCAGAACTTTTTTGCCGCGTGATATAAAGCCAGCACTACCGTAGGGCAATTGATCTTCGATGATCGGAATAATCTCATTTTTCAGATCAGGGTTTTCTTTTGCAAGATTAGCTAACACTGTCATGGCAAACACCCGAACAGCAATTGGTTCCTTTGGATTAGTAAGAAAGTGAAAACAAAGATCAATTGTTTTGCCTTGCAGAGATTTGGGGATGGCAATGTATTGAAGTAGCCGCAGGATGTTTCGTTTAACGGCATCGTGCTCATCCTGCTTGTGTAAGTAGCTTAGAATCTTTTTTAAATGCGGTTTAACCAGATTTGGATTATGTTCAACACAATAGCTCAAAGGCCACGAGGCACGTTGTGTAACCCGGTAGGGGCCAGCAAGAAACACGGCCACCAATTCAGCGAACCGTTTCGGGTCTTCACCAACATAGCTAGTGATCTTATCCCTTTGCGCTTTACTGTGTTCCTTCAGAATAACATTTACCAGATTCATAACCAATAAGTTAAGCCAAATTATGATTCATAACTATCTGAATAATAGGATATTTATATATTTCATATTAACTTTATATTTAACATAAAAAGATGGAAGCTATGTTGCTATTTTTTGCCATCACCGCTACGGCATTTTTTCAATTAGGATTGTGCTTTTTTTGCTATCATGTGAAGCAATCGCGCACAGCTTAGTTTTGACAAGCCGTTCTGTGATCATTTAAATTTATTTTAACAACCTGATTATTCAGGGTGGAGGCGTTGTGCTAAATTGCGGACTAATTTTTATTTTCCGTGAATTTCCTTTCTGCTGAAGCACTCTCCAAATCATTTAATGATCGCTGGCTATTTAAAGATCTCACCTTAGGTATTTCACAAGGTGATAAAATGGCACTGGTGGGAGAAAACGGTGCGGGCAAATCTACCTTATTGAAAATTCTAATAGGTCAGATTGCCCCTGATCAGGGAGTCGTTAGTACCCGCGATGGAATTAAGCTGGGCTATCTGGTGCAGCAACCCAACGTAGCAGGCAACCTTACCATTAACGAAATCATCTTCGATAAAAATAATAAGGTAGCTACCGTGGTGAAGGAATATGAAGCTTGTATTCATGATCCGAACACTTCGCCAGAGCGCATGCAACATGTGCTCGAGTTGATGGAAGAATACAAGGCCTGGGACTACGAGGCTAAGGTTCAAACCATAACCAGCAAGCTAGGCGTTTCAGATCTCGAACAAAAGTTTGAAGAACTTTCCGGAGGCCAGCGAAAGCGAGTATTTCTTGCCCAGATGTTGTTGGCTGAGCCGGACCTGATTATCATGGATGAGCCGACCAACCATCTCGATCTGGAGGCCATTGAATGGCTTGAGTCCTACCTGGCGGGCCAGCAGATAACTTTGCTGATGGTTACTCACGACCGGTACTTCCTGGACAATGTTGCTAACGAGATTATTGAACTTGACCGAGGTAAACTTTATCGGTATAAAGGTAACTACGCCTACTTTTTGGAGAAAAAGAACGATCGTGAAGAGATGCTGAAAACGGAAGTGTCAAAGGCTCGTAACCTCCTAAAAAAGGAGTTGGAATGGATGCGGAAGCAGCCCAGGGCGCGCGGTACCAAAGCTAAATACCGCATTGAGGCATTTTACGATTTACAGGATAAAGCTTCCGTAAATCTTAAAAAGGATCGCCTTGAATTGGATATTCAGGAAGCCCGGCAAGGTGGTAAAGTGCTTGAACTGCATCATGTCTCCAAAAGCTATGGATCGTCCAGAATGGTTGATAATTTCTCTTACGTTTTTAAGAAGAAAGACCGGATTGGAATTGTAGGCAAAAACGGAATTGGGAAATCAACATTTCTCGATTTGTTAACCGGAGCTACCAAACCCGATGGAGGTGAAATCATTCCCGGAATCACCACCAAAGTAGGATACTTTACACAAGAGGTTGAAGACCTGAATCCAAACCACCGGGTGATTGAAGAAGTGAAAGAGATTGCAGAGTTCATAACGCTGGCCGATGGGTCTTCTGTTTCTGCCTCGAAGTTTTTGGATACGTTCTTATTTCCACCCGAGAAGCAATACAACATCATCGAAAAGTTAAGCGGAGGTGAGAAGAAGAGACTGCAATTACTTAAGGTATTGGTTCGCAATCCGAACTTTCTGGTGCTGGATGAGCCCACCAACGATTTTGATATTGACACATTGAATGTTCTTGAAGATTTCCTTGAGAAGTTTAACGGTTGCCTGGTGCTCGTGTCGCATGATCGATACTTTATGGATCATTTAGTAGATCAGCTTTTTATCTTTGAAGGTGATGGCGTGATCCGACCTTTCAATGGCAACTATTCTGATTATCGCACTTTTATCGAGGAGCAGGAAGAAGTTAAAAGCAAACCTCCGGTAGTTCAATGGAAGGAAGAATCCAAAGCCGGCAAGAAGAAATTATCGTACAAGGAAAAGCAGGAATTCGAACAACTTCAGCAGGAACTTCAAAAACTTGAGCAAAAGAAAGCGGACTTAACCGAGATCCTCAACAGCGGGATCACCGATCATCAAAAGTTGCAGGATCTGGCCGGACAGGTACAACAAGTAAATGATACCATTGAGGAGAAAACACTCCGTTGGCTGGAGCTTTCAGAATTAGAGCCAGGCTAGGCTCACGCTTGTTAGCAGGCTTAAAATACTTCTAAATGTGTAAGAATAATAAGAGTATTTTAGGCGTACCTTTGTGGTAATAATTTTAGTGAGATTGAATCCGACACAGACCATAACACTCTATCAACCCTTGTTGCATCAGATTGCTTATAATCTGTTGCGTTGTAAAGCAGATGCCGAGGATGTAGTGCAGGATACTTTTGTAAAATGGCTAAGCATTGAACAAGAGAAAATCGGGAATACAAAGGCCTACTTAATAAAAGCCGTAACCAATAATTGTCTCAATCATCTTAACACCATTAAAAGGAAAAAGGAGGAGTATTGGGATTCTTTCCAGTTGTCGGAACTCATAGTAAAATTCAAAGAATCGGATTTTGCGCATCTGGACTTTGAAAGGGAGCTATCGGTTGCCTTTAAAGTTATTCAGACTAAACTTGAGCCACTGGAGAGAGCAGCTTATTTAATGAAAGAAGTTTTCGATTTCGAATATGATGAGATTCAGAAAGTATTAGGTAAAAAGGCTGATTATTGCCGCCAGTTGCTGAGCCGGGCTCGCAAAAAGCTAGATGAAACCGGTAAATTGAAGGTAGTTACAGCCGAATCAGATCTATTTGAAAGCTTCAAAAAGGCCTGCGATATGGGTAATGTTGGCGATTTCATCCAACATTTGAAGACGGACATCACGTCTCCTCCGGTAAAAAAATAATTTCCGTCAATTCTGTCACAAAACCGACTGAACTGGATCTTACAGTTAGTTAACCCTATATGGGTTATGTTCTTATTATAACTTTAAACCTACCTGTTTCATGAAGGAGATTTTTATTTTTTTCGTTGCCCATTGGTATCTGTCATTATTCTTTCAGACCTTTTTCCTGCATCGCTACGCTGCCCACAAAGCGTTCACAATGAATAAGTTCACCGAAAAAGTGGTGTATATACTTACATGGATTTTTCAAGGTTCAAACTATTTAAGCCCTTATGGGTATGGTGTTATGCACCGCATGCACCACGCCTTTGCGGATACAGAAAACGACCCGCATTCACCGAAGTATGATGAAACCATCTGGAATATGATGTGGAAAACTAAAACCATCTACTCCGATATTGCTAATAAAAGAATAGTAGTGGAAAAACGCTTTACGGATGGGGTACCTGACTGGATAGCTTTTGATAAGTTCGCAAGATCCTGGCCATCAAGGCTATTCTGGGGAGCTTTGTATGTTGCTTTCTATTTTCAGTTTGCTGCCTATTGGTGGTTATGGTTGTTACTTCCGGTCCATTTTCTGATGAGCCCGATTCATGGTGCCATTATTAATTGGTTTGCCCACAAATATGGATATAGGAACTTCCCTGTAGGGGATACTTCAAGGAACTTTCTTCCCGTTGATTTCCTGATGATGGGTGAGAGTTACCACAATAATCACCATAAGTATGGATCAAGAGCCAATTTCGGAGGCATCCGCTGGCATGAAATTGATCCTACCTACTTAGTAATCCGATTGTTAGATAAAATGAAGATTATCCGAATTACGCAGCAAAAGGAAGTGAGTTTTGAGCGGGTAAAACGGGCTGCGTAAGAGAAAAGGTGGTAATTCAATTTTAATGAGTACCTTTGTTCATTAATTTTTAACAAATCATAATGAAACAAGGAACAGTAAAATTTTTTAACGAAACCAAAGGATTCGGTTTTGTAAGTGAAACGTCCACAGGACAAGAGTATTTCGTACACGCGTCAGGTCTTGTAGATCAGATTCGCGAAAACGATGCTATCACCTTCGAATTGAAGGAAGGAAAGAAAGGTTTGAATGCAGTGAACGTTCGCGTGACTAATTAATAAACTAATTTTTTCATCAAAGCCACCTCGTTTCGGGGTGGCTTTTTTGTTGGCTGAAATGCCAACTCACAATAGTATTCCGGAGTTATTGCCGAGGAGGGGGCCTTATTCATCGGTTTCTGGGATTTTCAAGATTAATGCCTATCTTTGCCCATTAAAATTTTATAACAAATCACAATGAAAGAAGGAACAGTAAAATTCTTTAACGAAACCAAAGGATTCGGTTTTGTAAAAGAGACATCCACAGGTCAAGAGTATTTCGTACATGTTTCCGGTCTTGTTGACCAGATCCGTGAAAACGACTCAATCACGTTTGAGCTGAAGGAAGGAAAAAAAGGTTTGAATGCAGTCAACGTTCGCGTTGCTAACTAATACAACTATTTTTTCAGACAAAAGCCCCGTTAATCGGGGCTTTTTTGTTTTAGGACCTACTGGTTTGTAATAAGATTATTCTAATTTTATTTTATAAGAAAGATCAAACCCCTCTACAAGTTCACTCCCGTATGAACCAGTACCTATCCATAATCAATTCCAGAACAGCTTTTGCCCTGGCTATTTCCTTATTGGTTTCTCATATAACCTTTACATTCAGTTTTCAATATAACTATGACCTTTCCCTCATCAGTATAGCCATCATTTTTCCGCTTGTGTTTACTATTCGCAGTGCATTTCGCAGACGTGAAAAGGCACTCGAGTATTTATCACGATTTAAGGCCGGTCTTATCACCGTGGATCATTGCTTTCAGGAAAACAAAAAAATGGAGGATGTGAAAAAACAAGAGATTCAACAAATCATCAGGAATATTACTGTTACTATGGTCGACTACCTCGGAACAAAAACCTGCCCAAAAGAAAAACTTACGGATGAGATCGGCAAAATTTTTCTTTTCATCAAAGCAAACTCCGAGACTATTGGCAATGGCACTGCCTTAAAAATCTTTCGGTTCATGAAAGATGTATATGACAGTGCTGAAAATATTATGGCGGTGAACCAACATCGAACACCCATTGCCATCCGTGCCTACTGCCTGATCTTTATTTACATTTATCCTATCATCTATACGCCCGCCTTATATAATAAATTACATGATGGCATTTCGTTGAACGAATCCTGGATGGTTTATGCGTTGTCGGCTATCTCTACCTTCATTCTCATTTCACTTTATAATGTGCAGGATCAGATGGAGAACCCCTTTGATCAACATGGCCTGGATGATATTCGGTTGAATGATTTCCGTCTTTAATTCTTTATGGATAGAAGCGGTTATTATTAAATAATAGTACATTTATTTTTATGGACGTAAAACCACCCAAAAAGAAAAAACCCGGACGAGGAAGAGAAACACTTTTCCGTTCTACCTATCAAAATCAGAGCAACCTTATTCAGATGGCTGACAACAAAGCGAACATCATCATCAGCATCAACACGATGATCATTTCCTCCATTATAGCTATTACAGGTTATGGTGCAGTGGCGGGTAAAATCGATACGTATGAAGCAAGTGTGATTATTCCAATCGTCATGATTATGCTCTCTTGCCTGATTTCAGTAATTTTTGCCATTCAGGCTGCACGTCCCAAATTGATTTCTGCCAAAGCCGAAGGTGCCGGAATGCAAAAGTCTAGCTTGTTATTTTTTGGCGTTATTGCCAATCACACACAACAATCCTACCTGCAGGAAATGAAAAACCTGCTTGACTCCGAAGCGGATTTGTATGAACACATGACCATTGACCTGCATAATCAAGGACGCATTCTCAAGCGTAAATACAACTTGCTTGTATATGCCTACCAGGTTTTTATGTTTGGTTTTATTTTTAGTGTCCTGGTCTTCCTGGGATTTCTTGCTTTCTGACAGACCCCTCTTTTTTCCAGATTACTACTTCAGGGATTGCGGTTTGCAAAAACCAGGCAGGCAACAAATGCTTGTATGACTCCATAGGCAACCCAGGTAAAAACCATCAAAGCCGAAATATTAATGGCACTGAAGGTAAGCGATAATACAGGGATGATGGCAACCAATCCATAAGAGACAGCAATCTTATAAGCTTTCGGTATCAGCGATCCTGAAAATATCTCTTTGGAGATTTCCCAAAACCAGAATAAGGCTGCACTCAATATAAAGGGATGCACATAAAACAAAAGATCTGTTTGAAAGGAATTGGACCGGAATACCGGGTTATAATATTCCTCCATCAACGCGGGGAAGAAATAAATAAATCCATACAAAAGACCCACACTCACGATGAGTACCAATACACCTGCAAGCAGAATTGTAATTAAATTTTTCATAATCGTGTGTTTTTGTCAAAATTAACTACTAATAAGTTATTGGTTTCATGATGTTGATCAATTACGAAACTGACAAAAATCATAAATCACGCTGACACATGACAGTACGCGGGGTTTTTCATTGGGCTAATTTTCCACTATAAAATTTAAGCCTCATGAAAAATCAACCAGCCTATATCAATACAGACGGAAATTCCGCAGTTGCCAACATCGCCTACGCTTTTAGCGAAGTGGCGGCCATTTATCCCATCACACCTTCTTCTGATATGGGAGAGAAAGCGGATGCCTGGTCGGCTGAAGGCCGAAAGAATATTTTTGGCGAACGGGTTGATGTTGTGCAAATGCAATCAGAAGCGGGCGCTGCAGGCGCGATACATGGGGCCTTAACAGGCGGAGCGATGGCGACCACGTTCACAGCTTCGCAAGGGTTAATGCTGATGGTGCCCAACATGTTTAAGATCGCAGGCGAAATGATCCCTACTGTTTTTCACGTTTCAGCTCGTTCATTGGCTTGTCAGGCGCTTTCCATTTTTGGCGATCATTCGGATGTGATGGCTACCCGCGGAACGGGTTTTGCCATGCTAGCTTCGGGCAACGTGCAGGAAGCGCAAGACCTTGCAGTGGTTTCGCACCTGGCCACTTTGGAAGCCCAGATTCCATTTCTGCACTTTTTTGATGGCTTCCGCACTTCGCACTCAATTCAAAAAATTATCCCTATTGAATATGCTGTTTTGCTGGAAATGCTGGAGATGAAATATGTAGAAGCTTTCCGCAAACAGGCATTGAAACCAGAAGCACCTATGTGTAAAGTAGGGGCACAGAATCCGGATGTGTATTTCCAGGGCCGCGAAACTGTCAATAAATATTATGATGCGTGTCCTTCTATTGTAAAGAAATACATGAAGTTGTTTGCTGAGAAAACGGGTCGCACCTATAAACTCTACGAATACGTAGGTGATCCAAAAGCAACTAAAATAATCATCTCAATGGGTTCTTCCATAGAAACTATTGAAGAGACGATCAATTACCTGAACAAGAAAGGCGAGAAGGTGGGTGCAATTAAAGTAAGGTTATACCGACCTTTTGCACTCGAAGATTTTCTGGAAGTGATTCCAGCCAGTGTAAAGAAAATTGTAGTGCTCGATCGCACCAAAGAACCCGGCTCGTTGGGTGAACCCCTGTTCCTGGATGTTGTAGCCGCCTTACGCACACGCAAGGATCTTCATATCATTGGTGGCCGGTATGGTTTATCCTCGAAAGAGTTTACACCCTCTATGGTAAAAGCCGTGTTTGATCATCTTGAAAATAACGGCTGGCATGGATTTACGGTAGGCATCAACGATGATGTTACCAAACTTTCTATTCCCGTAAAAGAAGATATTGATACGGAACAGGAGGGAATTGTTCGCTGCAAGTTCTGGGGTTATGGATCGGATGGTACAGTGAGCGCCAACAAAAACTCTATCAAGATCATTGGTGAAAGCACAGACCTTTTCGTGCAAGGATATTTCCAATATGATTCCAACAAATCCGGTGGCTACACCGTGTCGCATCTGCGCTTTGGTAAGAAACCCATTCAATCGGAGTATTTATTAAACAAAGTTGACTTCGTGGCGCTGCACCGTCCACAATACATAGGCCAATATGATATTCTCGAAGGCATAACCGAAGGCGGTACCTTCCTGATCAATAGCAGTCAGAAGCCTGAGAATATTTTCAGGCTCTTCACCCGCGACATGCAGGAAACAATCTGGAAGAAAAAAATCAAAGTGTTTGCTATTGACGCATCCAAGATCGCGAAAAGCGTTGGTCTTGGAGGCCGCATTAACTCAGTGATGCAAACGGCTTTCTTCAAAGTTTCTGGTGTGGTGCCTGAAGCCGAAGCGATAGCGCTTATTAAAAAATATATTGAAAAACAATTTGCCCGCAAAGGGCAAGAAATAGTTGAAATGAACTGGAAGGCGATTGATGTTACCTGTGCGTCCATCATTGAAGTACCCATTCCAACAACTGCTGAAAAGTTTGCTGACATCACCGATGTTGTACCTCCTGATGCAGATGATTATGCAAAATTGGTGGTAGATCCAATCTTACGTTTGAAAGGCGACACCATACCTGTTTCCAGAATGCCATTAAATGGTGCCATACCAACGGGAACCAAGAAACTGGAATATCGCAATGTGCCCGGTAATCCCGCTACATGGATCGACAAGCTTTCTTTTGTTCCAGAGCCGTACATCGCGGAGCCTTATATTGAGTATCCTCCAAGCTGTTCCGGTTGTGGTGAGGTTCCCTACATCCATTTGGTAACGCAACTCTATGGGGATAGGATGTTGATTGCCAACGCAACGGGCTGTACCTCCATCTATGGTGGCACTTTTCCAGCTACTCCGTATACAAAGGATAAAAATGGCCGTGGACCTGCCTGGGCTAACTCGCTCTTTGAAGACAATGCGGAATTCGGTTTTGGCATGCGGCTGGCCGTTGATGCCAATCGCAAGCAATTAAAAACCAATGTGCAGGCTTTAATGCCACTACTCAATAATGCACAATTAAGAAGTGCATTGGATCGGGGATTGGTACTTTTCGATAGTGTAACCCGGGAAGCGCGCGAACATGCCGATTTAATCAAAGGCTTATTAGCCGAAGAACACAAACGCAGTGCGGGTAATAAGGAGGTTCGTATCCTGTTAGATAAAGTGATTGAACTTCAAGATTATTTTGTTGATAAGAGTGTATGGATTTTTGGTGGCGATGGTTGGGCGTATGACATCGGCTTTGGTGGCCTCGATCATGTGATGGCGTCCAATAAGAATGTAAACATACTTGTGATGGATACTGAAGTATACTCCAATACGGGTGGGCAGGCTTCGAAAGCAACACCCCGTGGTGCCGTAGCCAAGTTTGCATCGGATGGTAAAAAACTGGGTAAGAAAAACCTGGGGTTGATGATGACCACCTATGGCAACGCCTATGTGGCAGTAGTTAATATGGGTATGGATCGTGAAAAAACGGCACTTGCCTTTGTGGAAGCTGAAAAGCATAAAGGCCCATCGATCATCATTGCGTATTCACCTTGCATTGCCCATGGCTACGATATGAAGTTTGCCAAGAAGCAATCCGAGAAAGCGGTGAAGAGCGGCTACTGGCCTATGTACCGGTTCAATCCGGATCTTAGAGTGGAAGGCAAAAATCCCTTTACCTGGGATGTTCCGGCCACTGAAGAAGTTGTTTCATTCAATGATTACCTCGAAGAAGAGATTCGCTACAAGACACTCAATTTCTCGCATCCCAATGAAGCAGCCCGACTCAATGAACTGGCGAAGAAGGACAACGAAATCCGGTTTAAAGACATAAAGCACTTATCAGAATCCTAAACCACTAAACGAAATCAATCATGGTCGATTTAAAAACAAAATACTGCGGACTCACATTAAAGAATCCAATCGTAGTGGGTGCCAGCAACCTGGTGACGGACACTGACAACCTGGTAAAACTGGAGAAAGCAGGGGCTGCTGCAATCGTCTACAAATCTTTGTTTGAAGAACAGATTCAGTTGGAATCTCTTGAAATGGAGAATAAGCATGACACCTATAGCAATTGGGATGCAGAACATGAATCATTTTTTCCAAAACTGAAACATGGTGGGCCTGCTGAGCACTTGCTTCGCTTACGCCAGGCACGCAATGCCATATCGATTCCTTTAATCGGAAGTTTGAATTGTGTGTATCGCGATACGTGGGTTGAGTATGCTGAGAAAATGGCTGAAACGGGTATTGATGCGTTGGAGCTTAATTTTTATACAAGTGAGGTGGGCTTTGAAACGGATGGTGCCGCCCTGGTAAATGAACAACTGGAAGTATTAAAAGGAGTAACCAAGTCGATCCGCATTCCGGTTATTGTAAAGCTGAGTCCTTTCTATACCAATACTTTGTCGGTCATTTCAAAGATGGATAAGGCAGGTGCCAGTGGATTTGTTTTGTTTAACAGGTTGTTTCAACCAGACATCGATATCGACAAAGAAATTCACCATTACCCTTACAATTTCAGTAGCGAAAATGATAATCGTCTTGCCTTGCGGTATGCCGGCTTATTGTATAGCAACATAGATGCGACCATTATCAGTAACACCGGCATTCTAAGTGGTAACGATGTAATTAAGATGCTGCTGGCCGGAGCCGATGCGGTGCAGGTGGTAAGTGCCATTTATAAGCGCGGTATTCATGTGATAGAAACGATGCTTCATGAAATGGAAGCCTGGATGGAAAAGAAAAAATATCCATCCATCAATGAATTCAAGGGCCGATTATCCAAAGAAAATATGATTGATCCCTTCTCGTACAAACGCGCGCAATATGTAGACATATTAATGCGCTCTGAAATTTTTATGCAATATCATCCTAAGCGGGGCGAATTGCATGACGAACGGGAAGACATTTAATAAAAACAAAACTTAAAATTTTTAATACTATGGCAAAGATTGGAATCTTTTACGGCTCAACCGAAGGCAATACCGAGCGAGTGGTTACACAAATTCAAATGCAGTTAGGAGGCGAATCGGTAGCAGCCCTCCACAATGTAAACTCGGCAACAGCCGATGACATGCAACCTTATCAATACCTGATTCTGGCTTGCCCTACCTGGGAGATTGGACAGTTACAGGAAGACTGGGATACTTTTATTGATGAACTGGCAGATGTTGATTATGCGGGTAAGAAAGTCGCTTATGTAGGATTAGGCGATGCCGATGGCTACCCGGATACTTTTATTGATGCACCCGGCATTATCCACGAACGCATTAAAGACAAGGGAGTAACTGTAGTAGGGCAATGGCCTACGGAAGGTTATAACTTCGAAGCTTCCAAGAGCGTGATCGATGGAAAATTTCTGGGGTTAGTAATCGATGAAGACAATCAAAAGGATTTAACGGCCGGCCGCATTGAAAAGTGGGTGGCTATTATTAAACCAGAATTTCAATAAACAAAGTCATGGCAGGTATTCGGTTTAAGAAACCCATCTTTCCGGTTGGTGCTCAGCTACGACAGTATCTGAAAGCAACCAACCGTGAAATCGATGTGCCGGTTACCTACCAGGACCTCACACATTCTAACAGTACCATTTCGTTACTGGACAAAAAAGGGAAGGATACGTTGTGGGAAACCATGATTTATTCCGAATCGGATCGTCAGTTTATTCACGAGGCCTTGCGCAAGGTATATGCGCAATTGAAAGTAGGTGGCGATACTTCAGTGATTGACCACCTTTTTATTGATCGGGTAGATTATTGTTTATATGCCAACACACATCCGTTTCGTATTCGTATCGTAAATAAACTCAACGACCTGTTTGATTATTTCTATATCAAACAAGCCGATGCCTCGCGGGTCTATGGTATGGAACTGGAACATTTGTTGTCACCCAACAAAATCAACTATCTTACTAAAGGCGAAACCTTTATCGAAGAACATATTCAAGGCATTCCGGGTGATACTTTTATTCAGCATTACCTGATGGAAAATCATGAATACAACCCATTGCGCATTGCCAAAGAGTTTGTAAAGTTTAATGAGCGTAGCCTCGTGCAATTGTTGGGGGATATGCGCAGGGATAATTTTGTTGTTGAAATCATTCCGGATTTTGATGAACTTCATTTCAGGTTGCGGTCCATCGACTTTGATCAGGAATGTTATGAAGGCAGCAGCCGCATTTACATGCCCCAGTATTTCAAGGAGAACAATCCCATCATCGACCTCGGCTTCAAAACCATGTCTCCGGTATTGGAATTGCAATACCAAAAAGAAGAACGCATGCGACTTCGCAACAGAGTAGTGACTTCCTATGGTCAGCTCAACTCGTTATTAAATACCATGGCACTTGATACGCTCTCCACACCGGAGAATGTGGACCAACTTAAAAATGAACTCTCCGACCTTTATCAGGATGGTATTTTTTTGAATTGTACTTCCATGGGCAGCATTGTCAAAACAAGTTTGCACATGCTCGAGAAATATCCGGTTCGGAAACGTGCTCATAAATCCATAGCCTTATGACGCACGATACAAATTATCTTGAGCACGTTGGTTTGGTAACAGATATGCAGCCAGGTCGGGTTAAAATCGCCTTGGTGGGTTCGGGTTGTTCGGCCTGTCATAATAGTCTTTGCATGTTAGGCGATTCAAAAGCCAAAGAAGTGGAAGTCCTTACAAAGGAAAGTTTATTCCAGTCGGGTGATGAAGTGGTGGTAAAGATAAATCCGGCTTCCGGGTATCGTGCGGTGTTGCTGCTTTATGTTAGTCCATTCCTGTTGATGCTACTGACACTGGTGTTCATGATGCGTTTAGGATATCCTGAAGGTCTTACCGGAATCGCATCACTATTGGTATTGGTACCTTATTTCGGGATACTGTATTTGCTGCGGAAAAAATTAGGAAGTCATTGCCATATTGAAGTAGTAAAAAGATGAATCCGGTAATTCTATATACGATCCTGAGTCTCACGGCCATCGGCATCGTAGCGGCCGTGGTAATTTATTTTGTATCTAAAAAATTTGCTGTTCAGGAAGATGACCGTATCGGTAAAGTGGAAGAAGTGTTGCCCAGTACCAATTGTGGAGGTTGTGGTCAGCCTGGCTGTCATGCTTTCGCAAAAGCAGTTGTAGAGGCGGGCGATCTTTCTTCGCTTCATTGCCCTGTTGGTGGAAATGCTGTAATGAAACAAGTGGCGGAGATACTTGGCATAAAAGCGGTAGAGCGTGATCCCTATATCGCTGTAGTTCGTTGTTCCGGTTCATTTGAACATCGCAAAAAAACCAATGTCTATGATGGCACCGAGTCTTGTAAGATTGCGGCAGCCTTATACAGTGGCGATACCGGATGTGCCTATGGTTGCCTCGGTATGGCCGACTGTGTGGAGGTCTGCGACTTTGAAGCCATGTACATGGATGAGAAGACCGGATTACCGGTTGTCATTGAAGATAAGTGTACCGCTTGTAATGCCTGTGTAAAGGAATGCCCGAAAGGAATTCTTGAACTGTGGCCCAAGGGTAAAAAGAATCAGCGCGTTTACATTGCTTGTCTTAATGAAGAGAAGGGTAGTACGGCCCGCAAAGAATGTTCAGTTGCCTGTTCAGGATGTAGCAAATGTTTTGAAGCCTGCCGGTACGATGCGATTACCATGAATAATAACCTGGCGGTAATCGATCCTGAAAAATGCAAGTTGTGTATGGAATGCGTGGATACCTGCGATGTACATAACATTATTACGGCCAATGTAACTCCAGAAAAGATCCAGGCGGCTAATGAACAACGACTGAAACGCGAAGAGCGGGCCCGCAAGAAAAAGGAAGAAGAGAAACTCGCAGCCGAAGCTGCAAAACAAAACACCCATGAAACTCCATCACAAGCTTAAGACCTTCAAACTAGGCGGTGTACATCCGGATGATCAAAAAATCTCAGCGGGTGTGGCGATCACTCCCTTGCCCTTGCCGAAAGTAGTTACCATTCCTGTTGCCCAGCATATCGGGGCACCTGCAAAAATTATTGTACAGCGGGGCGATATGGTAAAGACCGGTCAAATCATTGCTACGCACGAAGGTTTTGTTTCCTCCAATATTCATGCTTCGGCTTCAGGCCGCATTGGTGTTATTGAAGAAGTGATGGATAGCAGTGGATTTAAACACACCGCTATTTCCATTCGCGTAAAAGGCGATGACTGGCAAGAAAACATTGACCTCACAGAAACGCTTGTCGAAGAAATCAAATTTGATCCAAAAGAAATTGTTGCCCGCATTATGGAGGCAGGTGTGGTGGGCATGGGTGGTGCCGCGTTTCCATCGCATGTCAAATTGAGTGTGCCCGAAGGAAAACATGTTGATCACTTACTCATTAATGGGGTAGAGTGCGAACCCTATCTTACAGCGGATCACCGGTTGATGCTGGAGCGGCCAAAAGAAATTATTGTCGGAATAAAAATTCTGATGAAGGCGCTGAGCGTTGAAAAGGCGATCATCGGCATTGAAGATAATAAACAGGATGCGATTGAATTGTTTCAGGAGCTATTAAAGCATGAATCAGGAATAAATGTGGAGGCACTGGAAGTTCACTATCCGCAAGGTGGAGAGAAGCAATTGATCCAGGCATTACTAAATCGCGAAGTTCCCTCCGGGGGGTTACCTGCCGATGCCGGTGCGATTGTTCACAATGTTGGAACAACTTATGCAATCTATCAGGCGGTACAAAAAAATAAGCCGCTGGTAGAAAGAGTGGTTACTGTTACCGGAAAATCGGTGAAGCAACCGTCCAACTTTCTGGTGCGCATTGGCACTCCAGTGATTGACTTATTGATCGCAGCCGGGGGTGTGCCGGAAGATACTGGCAAGATTGTAAGTGGCGGACCCATGATGGGTAAAGCCATTGCCGATCTGGATGTACCGGTAGCAAAAGGTACTTCGGGTATTTTACTCATTCCCAAAGATGAGGCAAGTAGGGCAGAGGTGTATAATTGTTTGCATTGTGGCAAATGTATTGAAGCCTGCCCGATGGGTCTGGAACCTTATCATTTACTGCTGATGTCGAAGAAGGGAAATAGTCAGCGTGCGAAGGAAGAACATATCCTGGATTGTATCGAATGTGGTTCATGCTCCTTTGTTTGTCCTTCCAACCGGCCCATTCTGGATTACATCCGGCTGGGCAAAACACAAATCCGTAAACAGAAGAAAGTATGAGTGCCGGACTTCTCACCGTTTCGCCATCGCCACACATCCACGCGGAGTTAACCGTGCCGCAGATTATGCGGGGTGTGATCTTTGCGATGATCCCGGCATTACTTTTTTCAATTTATAATTTTGGACTTGGTGCGCTGTATGTAACAGGGTTATCCGTTTTATTTTGTGTAGCCATTGAATATGCCATTGCGCGGTACTTATTAAAACGTGCGGCTTCGATCTATGATGGTTCGGCCATCATCACAGGCATGTTATTGGCATTTAATGTTCCCAGTAATTTGCCCTGGCACATTATTCTGATTGGAAGTGCAGTTGCCATTGGGATTGGCAAAATGAGTTTTGGTGGGTTGGGAAACAATCCTTTTAATCCTGCTTTGGTAGGCCGTGTATTTTTACTCTTGTCGTTTCCAGTACAGATGACTTCATGGCCCGTGCAGGGTGCAACTTTTTCATTAGATGCAGTAACCAGCGCAACCCCGTTGGGAATTTTAAAAGACGGGATTCGTGCAGGCACACCGGTAGACACACTGCTGAGTGAGATGCCATCGTACACCGATTTCTTTTTTGGATTGCAATCCGGAAGTCTCGGTGAGATGTCGGCCTTGGCTTTGTTGCTGGGGTTGATCTACATGCTTTATCGAAAAATAATTACCTGGCATATACCGGTTTCGATGCTTGTTACCATTGTCGTGATGACCGGAATATTCTGGTTGATAGATCCTACCCGCTATGCCAGTCCGTTGTTTCATGTGCTCACCGGTGGCGTCATGCTGGGTGCTGTATTTATGGCGACTGATTATGTGACCTCGCCTTTCACCCATCGGGGGATGCTGATTTTTGGGGTAGGCATTGGTGTGTTAACGGTATTGATTCGTTTGTTTGGAAGTTATCCGGAAGGAGTTTCCTTCGCTATACTGATCATGAATGCCTTTGTGCCGATGATCAACAAGTTTGCGAAAGAGCCCCGGTATGGAGTGGTAAAAGAGAAAGTAAAATGAAAGACAAAGGCTGTCTCAAAAGTCTGGTTGTCATCGCCCCGATGTATCGGGGCGATCCCAGATTTGAGAAATAGGACGAGATTCCGGCTCAAAGGCCGTAATGACAGTTCAATTTTAATTGACTTTTGAGACAGCCGTTATGAAATTAAGGCGTCAGACCGCTTGGAGCGGTCAGACGCCTAAACAAAAAGTCGAAGAACTAAATATGGCAACCATCAAATCATCTTTCTTAAACTTACTGGTCACCCTTACGGTGATCACGCTGGTGGCGGGCCTTTCATTGGGCTATGTGTTTCAATGGACCAAAGAACCCATTGCCAAAGCCCAGATGGAAAAACAATTGCGTGCCATTGAAGCGGTCATTCAGGGCTATGATAATAATCCGGTAACGGAAAAATATAAAGTGGCAACTCCCGATGGTCAAGACAGTCTGGAATTTTTTCCTGCCAAAGCAAACGGTGAGATGATCGGCATCGCTGTCAAGACAAAATCGTCTAAAGGATATAGTGGCGACATCTGGTTGATGGTGGGATTTACTATGAAGGGCGATATTCAACAGGTAGTGGTGATTGAACACAAAGAAACACCCGGACTCGGATCAAAGATGAGCGACCTAAAATTTCTGAATCAGTTTTACGGAAAGAACCCCGGCCAAATGAATTTAAAAGTAAAGAAGGATGGGGGTGAGGTAGATGCCATTACAGGCGCCACCATTAGTTCAAGAGCATTTTCGGAAGCGGTACAGCTAGCGTATGAAACATTTCAATCTGTGAATCATGGCCCCAATTAGTCATAAGGAAAATTTTCTAAAAGGAATCATCAAAGAGAATCCTGTTTTTGTGATTCTGCTTGGCTTATGCCCCACGCTGGGCGTAACATCCTCTGCAGTGAACGGACTGGGCATGGGTGTGGCGACTGCTTTTGTGTTGGTGATGTCAAATCTGGTGATCTCGCTGGTAAAGAACGTGATCCCGGATAAAGTACGGATACCGTCTTTCATTGTGATCATTGCCGCTTTCGTTACGGTAGTGCAATTGTTGATGGCAGCTTATACCCCCGCACTCAACGAACAACTCGGATTATTTATTCCGCTCATTGTAGTAAACTGTATTGTGTTGGGCCGGGCCGAAGCGTTTGCTTCACGCAATACTGCGCTGTCGAGTATGATTGATGGACTGGGCATGGGCGTGGGGTTCACCTTTGCACTCACCTTGCTGGGTGCCATTCGCGAACTGCTGGGAAGTCTATCGCTCTTTGGGTATAAGTTTATCGATGCCGATGGCATGCTGGTGTTTATTCTTGCACCGGGCGCCTTTATCTCGCTCGGATTTATTATTGCGATCATGAATTGGATGAAGAATAGAAAACGTTCCCCACATTAACGCTTCTTGTATGGACTATCTCATCATTATTGTTTCGGCCATCTTCATCAACAACATTGTGTTGGCGAAGTTTTTGGGCATTTGTCCATTCCTGGGAGTTTCTAAAAATACTTCCACTGCTGTGGGCATGGGTGGGGCTGTCATTTTTGTGATGACCATTTCTACCGTCATGACCTACCTGGTACAACACTACATTCTTATTCCCTTGGACATCGCCTACATGCAAACGGTGACTTACATTCTCGTGATTGCTTTCCTGGTGCAGGTGGTAGAGATCGTGTTGAAGAAAGTGAGCCCGGATTTATACCAGGCATTGGGTGTTTATTTACCGTTGATCACCACCAACTGTACCATTCTGGGTGTTGCGATCCTGGTCATTCAGAACAATTTCAATTTGCTCGAGAGCGTCATTTTTGCCATTGGCAATTCAGTTGGATTTACGTTGGCGATCGCCATCTTCTCGAGTTTGCGCGAACAACTTGATCTGGCGGATCTTCCCGAGTATATGCAGGGCATCCCGGCCGCGCTGATCACCGCCAGCATTCTTAGCATGGCTTTTATGGGTTTTGCCGGGTTGGTTTAGTTGGAAAATCAGAATTGCGTATTTTGAATATATCCGATTATAAACGTTTATAAACGGATTAATTCTCAATTTTTGAAAAATAGGGCTAAAAAAAGGGGTTGCTAATGAGTCTGTTGGATAGTATTTCGCAGACCCTTACCTTAGATTATAATAAGGAAATATAGGCAATGCCTATACACAATTGTTGCCAGCAATGCCATTATGAAAATTGAGTTATCAAGTCGACTGACATTAGTTTATAAAATCTTTGGACTCCTTTGGGGTATTTTGGTTACAGTTGTCATAATTATGTATGCAATTGGGACAGCGAATCCTTTTGCATTACTCCTGTTGTTGGTTTTTCTCTTACCGACAATTATTACATACAAATTAAGCAAGGTGACTTTTGACGACAACTTTGTTTATGTGAAAACATGGTTGACCGAAGAGAAGTTTGAATTAAGAAAAGTTAAATCAATTAATGAAGGGGACTTAAGGACGATGGACCCATTTTTTCAATTGGAAATAATTAGTGACGACAATAAAACAATAAAGAAAATTGAGTTTGCACCAAAGCAATTTGAGAGCCTGGAGTACTTCTTTAGAAAAAAGTACGGGGGACGACTTTTGATGTTAAAACGACAACTAGAAAGAGCGAGGGACAACGATCAAAAGTTATAACAAGTGATGGCACAGCTGGCAACAAAATGTTTCTGCAATGGTGCCGTGACGAGTTGGTTTTAAGTTTTATCTTCGTTCAACGCTATCGTTTCGTGGGACAGGACGTGGCTTCGGAAAGGCACCACTGCAGAAACACAAACGTTGTGCGCAAGCTTGCCTTGGACAGAGCTGACCTTAAAGCAAAAGTAAAATGAGATTCTTAGCATACCTGACACTGCTTATGATACTTACTTCGTGTACGGAGAAGAAGATTATCTTAGTTGACATTGACTTAGATAGATTAACCATTGACAATAGAGTAGTGGATAAAGTAGATTTTGAAGAGAAACTAAAAATGACGGTTGACAGTCTGGTAAATTCAGGACTCGATAAGTCAATGATTGACGTTCAGGTAACGGCAGACAAACGAATTTCAAAGTATGAAATGAGTGAAATTGAAAAGAGCATTAGACGACAAGGCGTGACACGATATTACACTTGGACTGAGTAATAAGATTCGTGACAGGCAAGCCAGCGCACAACAAAATGTTTATACCATTATCACCACCTATCAAAAAGTCTTTCATTACCTCGAACCAGCTACCACATCCGGAGCGTTTTCCTTCGGGTAGATTTTTACATACGACAATTTGTAGGTAATGGTTTTTCTCCGTTGCATTTCGGAATACTCGCCATCAATCATATCCGGCAGGGAAGGAGCCATCGAAAAATCACGTGTCGATCCATCCGGTTCAATATGTTTATAAATGAATGCTTCGCCTCCGGAGAGAGAACTCATTTCACCCACAATCGGATAGGTATTGGCTGATCGATAGCTTAATGAAACTTCAATAAAATCACGCTGGCTGCCGGGCCAATCTTTCAGAATAGCTACACGCGCATAATTATCTTTGCGTTCAACCACCTTTACTTTCAATTGCCCGGAAAGGAAGGCCTTGCTCGTTTTTGTAATCACACAGGATACGGAATAAATCCCTTCAAACTTTGTGAAACTGGTTGTTTCCTTGCCAAAATAGCGATGCATCAAGTCTTCAAAATCAACTTCCTGATAATGTGATTTCTTAAATAAAGACTTTGATTTTTGTTGCGCGAACACAGCCTGTGAAAGCAGAAGCAGGCATATAAATACGAGTGATTTTGGTACCATGGCCACAGCAATTAGACAGGTTAAATGTAGCTAAAAAGTTAATCTGTTAGAATGATAATCAGCATGGTATTTACGCCATTTTTGGAGTAATTCTTCTAAAACACTTCATTTTACGCGTTTGGGCTTATACGATCTGGCAAGCCCCTCCGGCACAAGCTGCTTCCGCTTTGTGATCGGTCTCGTCATCCGTTTCATAAACTGCCGTGAGGTCAATAGACTTCAGGCTTTTCTCCAACTGTTCAAATTGTTCTTCCGTGATATCTTCGAAGGGTGCCTGTTTGTAATTTCCGGTATCGAAGGGCAGCACGCTCAATCCATTGTAGGATGCTTTGTTGTTCCACATCCATTCACCTACCTGGGGCCAGTCGCCATCCGGTATAGAAACAGTAGCCGACACATTGTTCGCATTGCTACCTCTGCGGAATCCGTTACGCACCCATTCTGTATTAAATTTTTTAATGCGTTCCAGTAAATCAAGTGTGCTTTCGGTGCGCAGAATACTGCCGGCTGGAGCTTTTTGAGGGACACAAATAATGGCCTGTTTGCTGTTTAATAAATCATCTTCCTGTAGTTCCGGGTGGGTGATTCGCAGATATTCATACAAGGCCTCATTTTTTCCGATGCGGACCCGTCTGATGTAAAAATCATTATGCCAGGCGTGAATTCCTGACGATGTTCCCAGTACAAGCGATGAAGTTCCTGAAGGTTTAATCGTTGTGCACCGCGCAGCGAACTGAATTCCAATCACGGAAGAAGTTTCCAGGTTAACCTGTTTCACTTCCTGGGCGGTTTCATTCAGGTCGAGCGCAAACACTTTTCCACTGGCAATACCCGTCATACCCACACCAATCAATGCATCTTGTTCGGTGGTCGTTTTCCACACTTCGCGCAGGTAATGAAAGTTGGTGAAGCCGGCCTGCAGGGTTCCGAGATAGGCAGCTACACGGGAGCGGGCATTCAATTCATCCTGAGATTCTACGTCTGAAACATTCACCTCACACAGGTTGCAAAACTGGAAAGGGCGTAGAGCAATTTCGCAACACGGGTTGGTACCCCAATCGGTATCGTTGGTGAAATAGAAACCCGGTTCACCGGAGCCCGAGAGTTCAATCTTTTTCCACAGATCAAAAAATTCGGTCCTCGAGATTCCATCGCGTTGTAGCACCACCGAATTGTTGGCGCGACCGCGTTGTTCATTCAATTCCCACCAGTTGCCGTATTTACAGGTAAGCATCTCTTCATCGCCATACGAAAAAAGTGAGATCATGGCCGACCTGCGGATGCCACCGGCCAAAACCGCATTGGCGAGATAACACATCAGATCATGACATTCCAGGGGTGTCAGCTTCTGCCCATCTTCTTTGCGATCGAGTAATGCCTGCACGTGTGCGATGCATAATTTTAAAGGCTCAGGACCGGGTGCTTTACCACCCGCGGTTACGAGGCGCGCTCCTTTTGGACGAATATCGGAGTAATCAAATTCCGGAATGTATTCACTGATGCCGAAGTATCCTTTCAATAATACTTTCACGGCATCGGCCCAGCCCTCCAGGCTGTCGCCCACTAAAAACCTGCGATGTTTAAGAGCTTTGTGTATGGGAGGTAATTTTTCTACATGGTGATATTGTACTGAATAGCCAACTCCAGTACCACCGAGCAATAAAAACATGGTTTCAGAAAATGCGCGGATATCATCCACCGGCAAGTAAGCACAATTATAAATTCTTGAATTGTTGCGAGCGATCGCGGTGCCGGCAAACTGCATGGCGCGCATGGAAGGAAGTACTTTCTTTTGTCGCACCCAATTCATGGCATCTTCAATCTCCAGACTTTGATGCGGATATTTCTCCGTCATCATGTGCTGATAACGGGTGCAGATTTCATCCCACGTTTCCCTGCGTTTTAGTTCAGGCAGGTAGCGGGCGTATTTCATATAAACGATAATGTCGCTGAGGATGTGCTGGTTAAGTTCCATCGTGGTGTAGAGTTTAAAAAGTAAATGCGTTCGAACAGGAACCAAGTATCCGAACTTTCATTTTTGAATTCTATGATCATGATCAGGAAAGAGAATAAAAGTTTAAAGCTTAAAGTAAAAAGCTCAAAGCTTAGAGCTTAAAGCTTAAAGTAAAAAGCTCAAAGCATAAAGCCATAACGACTTTGCTTTGAGCTTTCAGCTTTTTTACTTTCTACTTATTTTATCTCCCAAAAACTTCCACCCAACAACAAGCTCTCCAGGTTTCCGATTCCTTTTGTCTCTACCTCCTGTTGAATTTGTTCTACCACGCGGTCTTCATAAGAAGTGCGTTCATCCAGGTTTTGTAATGTGCCCATGGGGCGAGGTAGGGTTTCAGAATAAGTCATATTGGCAAGTATAAATGCCAGGGTAGAATCTTTCTCGTTGTGCACCAATACATCGTTAATACTGTTGCCACCTGCAGTTAGGTCAATAATCGTAGGCGTGAAGCCTTCCAGCTTGATGCCTTTATTTTTATTCTTACCAAAGACCAAGGGCTTGTCATGCTCCAGCCACACCGTATGATCTTCACGTGATTCAGCATTGGTGTAAAGATCAAATGCACCATCATTAAAAATCCGGCAATTGGTATAGATCTCAACAAAGGAGAACCCTTTATGCTGAGAAGCTTTCAACAACAACTGTTGCAATTGCGCCCGGTCTTTATCATGCCCGCGGGCTACAAAGGTTGCACTGGCACCTAACGCAAGCGCTACGGGATTAAAGGGATCATCTAATGCACCCAGAGGTGATGACTTGGTAATTTGTCCGCGATGCGAAGTAGGCGAGTACTGACCTTTTGTTAAAGAATAGACTTCATTGTTGAACATCAGTACATTCATGTCAACATTTCTGCGACACGCATGAATAAAATGATTGCCACCGATACTCATGTTATCTCCATCACCCGTTACTACCCATACACTTAAATCGGGGCGGGCAATTTTTAATCCACTGGCAATAGGCAAGGCTCGCCCGTGAATACCATGGAAGCCATAGGTATCCATATAGTAAGGAAAGCGACCTGAACAGCCAATGCCAGAGATAAATACAATTTTTTCTTTGGGAATTCCCAGTTCGGGCATGAGCCTTTGTGCAGGAGATAGTACCGAGATAGCCCCGCAACCTGCACACCACCGAACATCTACATCGGGTTTAAAATCTTTGCTCGTGTAATTTGTATCTCCGCTGTGCGGCTTTTCAAGCATTTCATCTATAATTGTTTTCATGTGTTAATAATTGTTTTTTAATGGTCACATGGAATTCGCATTTTGAGACTTGCCCTTTATATCTGGTATGGTATTAATCGCGTTGGGTATAGTCTGGTTTATGCTCATTTCATAGTATTCTATTTATAAGTCCACAGGAAGATCTTCTTTTTTATTGGCCGGCCACTTTTTAATGTCGCGCATGGAGATAAGCTTCAAGAGTTTTTCTTCCAGTTCCACAGCTTTGAAGGGTTTGCCTTGCACTTTATTAATGCCCATAACGCGTTTAACATATTTAGCTTGAATCAAACTCTTCAACTGACCTAAATTCAATTCGGGGATTACAACCCGATCAAATTTGTGGAGAACATCGCCCAGATTTTTTGGAAATGGATTGAGGTAACGCAGATGCGCATAAGAAATGTTATGTCCCTGTGCCTGCAGATGTTCAACCGCAGTCTTGGCGGCCCCATAGGTACTGCCCCAACTGAGAAGTAAGAGATCTCCCTCTTGTTCGCCCATTACTTCCAAATCCGGAATGTCATTGGCAATGCCGTCTACTTTTTTCTGTCGCAGTTCCACCATCTTCTGGTGATTCATCGGATCGTGACTTACCACACCACTGCCATCTTCTTTTTCCAATCCGCCAATGCGATGCTCCATGCCTTGCATACCGGGTATCGCCCATTGACGTGCTAATGTTTCAGGATTCCGTAAGTAAGGTTTGAACGTAGCGGCATCCTCTGCAAAATGTGGAGCAATCTCAGGCAGCTTGTCAATCTCGGGTATGCGCCAGGGTTCAGAAGCCTGGCCGATGTAACCATCCGTAAGCAACATGACGGGAGTCATGTACTTCAGTGCAATGCGTGCTGCTTCCAGTGTCATGTCGAAACAATCGGCTGAACTGGCTGCGGCCAATACGGGCATGGGTGCTTCACCATGGCGACCGTACATGGCTTGCATTAAATCGCTTTGTTCTGTTTTTGTAGGTAAACCGGTACTGGGTCCGGCACGCATAACATCTACAATGATCAACGGCAACTCCGTCATGATGGCAAGACCAATCGCTTCTGTTTTTAAGGATAGTCCCGGACCACTCGTAGTAGTAACAGCAAGACTGCCACCAAAGGCCGCACCGATAGCGCTGGTAATACCAGCAATTTCATCTTCAGCCTGCAAATGTTTGACGCCATATTTTTTATAGCCTGAGATCGCATGCAAAATGTCGGTGGCCGGGGTGATGGGATAGGAGCCAAGGAATAACGGTAAGTGCGCTTTGGTAGCGGCCACCACCAAACCCAGGGCTACCGCCTGGTTGCCGGTGATGCTTCGATACTTACCGGGCGGCAACTCTGATTTATCAATAATATATTGCTTTCTGAAATCCGGATGCTTCTCGGCAAAATTCCAACCACCCTGCAAGGCATGCACGTTGGCCATGATTACATCTTCCTTTCCTTTAAACTTTTTGTTAATCCAGTTCACCGTGGCTTCGAGAGGTCGGTTGAACAACCAGTAGGTAATACCAAGCGCAAAGATGTTGCGTGTTTTTTGCACCAGTTTGGTAGGAGTATCCACTTCTATAAAAGCCTTCTTCAACTCCTTATTCATTTCAATCGGAAATACATTGAACCTGGCAAGGCTTCCATCTTCTAAAGGATTCTTTGCATACCCTGCGAGTTTTAAATTCCGGTCGTCAAAGCCTTCAGCATTTACAATGATGATTCCCTGCTCGCGTACATGTGCAAGATTTACTTTAAGGCTGGCAGCATTCATCGCCACCAACACGTCCACAAAGTCACCGGAAGTGTGAATGTTTTTTGATCCGAAGTGCACCTGGAATGCACTCACGCCATAGAGTGTTCCTTCAGGAGCGCGGATTTCGGAAGGATAATCAGGGAAGGTATTTACTTCGTTGCCGGCAAAACCTGCGGTGTCACTAAATTGCGTACCTATCAGTTGCATGCCGTCTCCACTGTCACCCGCAAAGCGTACAGTTACTTCTTCGAGGTGTTCTATTAATTTATCCATGGCGTTTCGGTTATTAATTTCAGTATATAATTTTCCGAAATTCCCGTTCTTCAATCTATGACCTAAGTCAGGTTTATAGATGATAAATACCAATAACCCGGGGATGATTCAGCTCAGGATTAGCCAGCACCCGGTCCACAAGACTTGATATTTTAGATTTTGTGCCTATTTTTAATAGCCTATACTCCTTGTCTATGAAAGGTTTATCTGTAGCTGGCAGAATTTTGATCCTGTTTTTGGCGGTCAGTGGCATCCGCTGTGCTGCCCCTTCGATTCTCACGACTACTATTCCCACATTCCCAATCTATCCATTTGATCCTGCACCTACCGCAATTGTGGTAGCGAACGCATTTGATGTAAGCAAGAGCAAATACAGAGACAATAAAGAAAAGCAATTTACTATGTTGCTTAACCATGCCGTTCGGCATACAGCTAACCAAATTGAAAAACAGTCCGACTCAGATGCCGTTTTTGAAGAAGGCCTCCTTATTTCATCAGCAGCGGGAGACAGCAGTTTGCGAATATTAATGAATGCGCACAATGCCAGCCATGCCATTCTGCTTACCTCTTTTAATGCGTACTTTGAACAGACTGATGTGGTAGTAACGGAGTCTGAAGGCGGAAGCAAAAATCGGGAAGCTTTTTATGACATCATTGTTGAAATCAGGTATTCATTTCGGGATCATTCAAAACCGATTTATGATACTTTAATCAGTGTGCGCAAGTTCCATAGTTCTCGCTCCGTACTCAGCGGATTACTGGCTGCGGGTCCTAATATCGTTTCAAATTCGGAAGAAGCGGTTGGAGGTGTTCAGGCCAATGTAGAGTTATACCTCAGAAGTTTTTTTCCCGGCACCGATACAAGGTCTCGTTTTTTGTTTGTTACTGAAGATTTCAAAACGGTAGGTGCTGCCCTTAAGAAATGGGATTACAAGCTTGCGTTTGAACTCTCGGAAAAGCTATCCACTTCCCCCGATAACTTACTTGCTGCCAAAGCTTATTATAATTGTGCTGTGTTCCTAGAACATGAAAGTAAGTATGAGTCTGCTAAAATTTATCTGCAAGAAGCATTGAAGAAGAAATTTCTACACGAAGCAGAGATGATGTTTCTCGACTACGTAAATATCAAGTGAGTTGTAGTACTTTATTCAGGACCCCTTATCCTTGCCTAACGAGATTTTGTAGTTGTCAGGCGTGCCCGTAAGTTTTAGGTTGAGAAACCGTACGCGTTTGGATTCATCCCGGTATTGTATCTCATCATCACCGGCAGGTTGGTTGTCTTTATCAAAGAGTTTGGTCTTACCCACTTGTGTTACCAATTGCCAGGGAATGCGCAGGTAATACTCCATGTTCATGTTCATGTCCTGCTTTCCTGAAATTTCAACAAATCCCAGTGTTGAATTGATCGTCATTTTCGGGATGGACAAGATGCCTTTATTAAGTTCCAATTGGTTACTGAGTGTATCAAATAGAACGCGGCTCAGATTTTTATCCTTAAAAAATTCCGAGAGCGCATCCAAAGCGGCATAATGTTCTAACCGGCCTTGTGTTACTTCTACATCCAGTTTAATTTCCGAGTCATCTATAATCGGAACCAAATCGGCATGCATATGTACCTTGCCGGTAACTTTACCACTTAGTTTGCCATGCAGATTTTCAGAAACAAGATGATCCTGACCAAAATTTTCAAACTTAAAAAGTAACTTATCCAAATCCACTTTCTCCAGCGTCATGACCGGACTGAAATAGATTTTATTTCGGTCTGAGCCATTAAAATATCCTTTTAAATGAATGTTACCACCGGCTGCCGCCAGGGACAGGGTGTCTACATAGATGTAATGATTTTTCTGTGTGCGTGCCTTCGCATAAAAATCATCAATCAGATACCGATGGTAGTTCAGTTTCTTAATATCAAAATCAAACGACATATCGGTGAAGGGAAGATCATAGATATTAAAGCCTGCTTCATGATCTTCGGGTTTGGTTGTGCCGGATGCGGGGGGTGGAGTGTAGTTGAACAATTCGTCAAAGTCTAGCCGTGGGGCACTGATCGAAAAGTAATTGTCTCTTTTTCTGATGGCATCGTCTTTGCCCAGATAATAATTCAGGTTTGCGGTAAATTGACTTTTACCCAGTTTACCGCTTAAGTTTTCAACAACAATATGTTCATTTTCATAATGTACCCGGCCCTTAAAGTTCTCGAAACGCATGGGGTGGATTTTCATCTGGGCTTGCACCTGATCCATAAATACATCGGCTGATTGTAAACCCTTGTTAAAATGCAGATCGGCAAACCCATGGACTTTTAAATCCCGGAATTCTTCATGGCGGTAATCTTCGGGCACATAGTTTTCACCTTTGTAAGCGAATAAATCTTCTAGCTTCAAAAGGGCAGAGGTTAAATTAAATTCAATCTTCGTATCGCCCAGTGGATCATCATTAAACCAGAGGTCATAATTTTTTAACCTGCCAGTGAAATGAAAGTCACTTTTATCAATCATGCCAGTAAAATCCACCACCCTGAAATCATGATCGTCCACAAAAACATCGGCATGAAAATCGTGAAGCTTGTGCGGATAGTGTGTGAGCTGAGCGTATAAGTCTTCTATAAAAAATTCACCGATCGGCAATGTGGGGGATTCCGTAAACGCCTTCGCGGAACTCGTGAACTTAAGTTTCATGCTCAGATCCTTAATTTGTTCATCGACAGGTTTTTGGTTTGCCGTATCGTTTGCGGTAAGTTGTTTAACATCCAGCAGATTGGATTTTATTATCATATCGGCTGTAACAAGATTCGCAGTGTGATGCAGGATAGCCGGCAAGTCACTAACGTTAGCCTTAATTGAAATATCTGAGTCACCCACCTTAACATCAAATTGCTCAATGCGGGCTTCATGCCCATCCATACTTGCCTTGATATCAATATCATGAATGGGAAGGTGATAGGCCGGTGATTTAAAACTAAGATTCTCTACTTGAAGTTCGGTAAAATAGGATTCATTCAGTTTCTCGATACTCTTTTCAGGATTCGTAAGATCGATGATGTCATGGAAGTTCATCGTCAGTGCAACCTGCCCTGTAAGGTCTTGCAGGTCGGTAATATTGAGAAACTTTGAAAGAAAATCGAGGTCGAATTCAGAACGAAGTTTCATATCGATCTCCGGAGAATTAAAATTTTTCACAGATAGATTTCCACTAAATATGCCGGCTTCGGGTTTGGCACTAAAATCAATTAGTGAAAATTCCATCGTGGATGCATTGCCCAGAGCACCCGTAGTAAATTGGCCTTTGAAATAAAGTTGGTCCAGTTTCTTTTGTGAGGATTTATTATTGAAATAGGCGTCTTCACACCCAAAGTCAGCGACCACTAAGGGATTATGTCCATTCATGGATTTACCTGTGATGGAAGCATTAAAGAAAATTTTGCCGGCATTGTCGTAGCGCTCGAGTGCGGGGGCCAGTTCTTCCGGAGCAAAGGCCATAAAGAGATTGAAATTAGGCTTGTTGCCATTAAACCGGATGTCCAGGTTCATGTCATCATCCACATCAACACTACCTTCCATTTTAAAGGATGCTTTTTCCAGCGTTACTTCGGAGGGTTGTATCACCAGGATTTTCTTGTCAAGCACATAGTCGAGTTGAGTCACCACCTGAATATGTTTATGATGGATAAAGGTTGTATCACCATTCATCACCACGTTTAGCATAAACCGGCTATCGAGCGAAAACAAAATGTGATTGTCGCTGCTTTTAAATTTTGATTTGGCCTCGTCAATGTAGGTCTCCAGCAGAATATTGTTCTCCTCATTGAATTTGAGCAAGTCAATATGGGTAAGTTGGATCAACTTAATGTCCATATGAAACTCTTCCCCGGCATCTTCAATTTCCTTTTTATTCGTTAGCGCATTGGCAATATTGAAACTGCCATCTCTATGTTGAACCAGTTTGATGGTTCCATCGGATAATTTCAATGATTTAACTTCCATCGACCCGACCAGGATTGTCCAGAGGTCAAAGCCGAGGTAAACATCACGAACATCGACAAGAGGCTCTGTTAATTTACTTTTATCTTCATACACTTTGACTTGCTCCAAATCGATGGATACGTAGGGAAAATTGGCAAAGGGGGAGATGTGGCTGTCTTCAATCACTACGGATCCCGTAAAGTCTTCATTCAGGGTAGAGATTAATTCCTGTACGATGTCATCTTGTTTCCAATAGATTACTGCAACCAGCAGCACAAACCCAACAACAGGTGTAGCAATGGCGAGCCAGAAAAGTCGTTTCCATAGTTTTTTCCGATGGGGCATGGTGAACTTAGTATATGTACAAAATTAACAAGATGGCGCAGACCTCAAAGAAAATGGGTCGGGCTAATGGGCTAATTTTGAAGACTTAATTCAGGTTATTGATTGGATGACGGATTATTCGTCTACAATTTTTCCATAGTCAATAAATAATTCTTCTCCGCTTGCGATGTCGCGGATGGCTTCGAAATAATCACCGTCCTGAATGGAAATGACATTGGGATTATCGGAATGATTCAGGAAGAGGGAAAGATCTACCTTCTTAAACCCATGATCCGGAGCAAAATAATTTTCGGCATCGTAAAGGCAATAGTTTTCTACCAATAGCTTAACGTGTGGCGGCAAGCGTTCTACTTCCGCTTTGGATAGTTTGATCCAGGTTTCCTGTTTGTCGGGTTTACCAAACATTTCGCGGCAACCGCGGGGAATGTCCTGAATGGCGAAGACGCCAATGCCTGCAACGGGTGAGGGCTTGAGCATGATGTAGGTATGGTTATTCAATTCATGCAGGAGCTTTTTCTTCATGCGTTAGTAATCTTTACACAAAGTAAGGGAATACTTGATGTTAATAATGTGATGAACTGATTTATTGCTTTATGATTACGAAAATAAAAAGTCGTGCCACCGACTTGTTGGTAGCACGACTTTAAGTTTAATTACTTGTGATCAATTTCCTCTTCGCTTCTGAGGAGTTGATCCGCTACTACTTCCTCCACCGGAACGCTGTCCACCTGCGTTGCCAGAAGATTGTTTTCTTTCTATTTGTGGTGCTGACCGTTGCCCACCTCCGGAATTATCGACAGACTGCCTTCTTTCAATTTGTGGAGCCGAACGTTGGCCGCCAGAATTTCCGGATTCCCTTCTTTCAAACTGAGGCGATGAACGCTGCACACTACGGGAATCAGAATTTGATCTAAGTTGTTGCTGACGTGCCAGGTTCGAATTATCCGAATTGGACCTGCTTCTTGTTTCATCACGTTGCGCTTCCCGGGTGATTCGTTCTTGCCCAGAGGGTCTGTTCAGCTCTGGGGTAGAACGATTTCTGTAGGTAGACTCTTCACGCGTATTTAATGAACTGCGTTGAGTGTTGGACTTTTTTCTGTCAACAACTGTCCGATTGCTTTCGCTACGTTGTCTTTCGTTTACAACTGATCTCGAATTATTGCTGCGCTGATCCACCTCTGATCTCGAGCCGTTGCCATTGCGTTGATAGTCTCTTACCTGTCCAGCATCGCGGCCCCGGGTATACCCGGAAGCACTTCTCGAACGATACGTTGTAATCTGCGACTGATGCCTGTTATATACTACCACCGAAGTACTGCGATAGGGCCTGTATATTTCGTGCGCATATCGTATTCTGGGAGTATAACAGATGTTATAATAAGGACGATACCGATCCCAACGCGGGTAATAGTGTATGTAAGCAATTGGTCTCCACGGGCTCCACCAGATAGGACGATAACTCCAATGCCAGGGCGAAATCCAGGGGTCATAATAAGGACCATAAACATATTGAACTGAGGGCCATGACCACACATTCACAACCGTGCGCGTTGTACTTGTGCCCGCATTGATTCGGACTTCCTGGGTAGGCTCAATGATCGTTTCAATGCCATAGATGTCGGCATCCCCGGTAATCTGCAACACGGCTTTGCCATTCGCCAATTTCTCAAGCGCAATTACAGCAATATCCTGGCTTTCATATTCTGAGATGACTGCCTGAAGAATAAATGTGTGTACCGCACCCTTATTGCGATCGATTACACGGATATAATCAATGTCGCCATCGCCATTCAGGTCGAGGTTGTTTACCTCGGCATCCGCTGAATTGAGCAACCGTTCAAATTCTTCCGGAGAGGATGACTTTTTGAAGAGCTCCAGGGCACCTTCCAGACTGAAATTGTCACCCGGCACTTCTTCCTGATACTGTTGTGCGTACAGCGCTGTTCCTCCCATCATCAGAAGAAACAACATCATGATCCTGTTTCTCGTTTTCATATGCATTTTAGTTTAACCTGTTATACGCAGGTATATGCAATGTGTATACCAGTATGGAGGTAATGGCATAACTACCACCTAAATAGTGCATCTGCACCCCAAAACAGATTGGGAAAAAGAAATACATGACTCTTGACAGAAATTTTTCAATGGATAGTATCAGGAAATCATCTTTACCGTTGAGGCGCGCCTTATTAACATAATAATAACAAAATCAAGTTTTGCTTGTTAAAATGAGGGTTCGAACTTTGTGTCTTCCTAATTAAAGACGTGAGAGTAAGAAGTTGTTAAGCTAGAGAGTGATTTTGATCTATTAATGTGAAAAAGTGGTTGCATGAAGATTTTACGGTTCTGTTTGATAGTAAGTATTTATTCATTAATAATTTCAGATTGCGTGCTGGCTCAATCCAATACCGGCACATTCACAATCACAGGTAAGGTTATCGATGAAAACAAACAGACTGTTCCGTTTGTGCAAGTGGCCCTTTTTGTAGAAGGCGAAACCGAACCGGAAACCTTTACGGTAGCTGAACCGGATGGCAACTTTATCCTGAAGGCAGAGGCTGGCACTTACATCCTCCGGTTTTTTATGGTAGGTTATGGAAATAAAGAAATGCCCGATGTAAAGGTGAGCCGAAACGTATCACTGGGTGAGGTTGTGTTGGAAGAAGAAAGTGAACAATTAGATGCGGTTGTAGTGCAAGCTACAAGACCCATGACAAGCACCAATGTGGAAGGTCTTGTTATTAACCCGGGATTAAATCTTTCTAATTTAGGTGGAACGTTATTAGATATTCTTCGCAATACTCCCTCCATTCGGGTAAGCGATGATGGTGGCATTTCCTTGCGTGGAAGTTCGAGTACGAATGTCTTGATCAACGGAAGGAACTCTTCGTTAACACGCAACCTGGATCGAATCCCGGCCAGCGCAGTGGAGCAAATTAAAGTAATCAATAATCCTAATGCGCGCTATGATGCTGAAGCAGAAGGTGGCATTATTGATATTATCCTGAAGAAAGGCGATGATATTGGAACCCATGTGAGTGTAGATGCCTTGTATGGTACCCGTGGCCGAATGAATACGGGCACACAGATTAATTATCGAACCATCGATTTTAATGTGTACGGAGGTTATAACCTGAGACGGTGGCGCGATGTGGGCAATCGAAGTGTCGACAGAGTAATATTTGGTGATGGCAATACGCTGAATCAGAAAACAACCACCAAGGGCGAAAACCTGGGCCATACCTTTAATTACGGTGCCGATTATTATTTTGGTAAGAATGTTTTGAGTTATGAAGGTGTTTTCAACTCAAGCCTTGATAAGCAATCGAATAATTTATACTCCCGGCTTGCTGATATCAATACCGATCAACTGTTGCTGGAATATGTAAGAACCAATGATGAAACGGAAACGGATGATGGTATGGATAACGCCCTCATCTATGAGCGTACATTTGATGACAAAGCACGGTCATTTAAATTCACGGCCAGTCAATCTTACACGAATCAATTCAAAACACAAAACATAGACATCTTCCGGGATAGTGCCTCTCCGGATCCAGCGGGATTAGATGCGCAAGAGCAGGCCTTAATCGATGAAAAGCGATATACTTATATACTTCAGTCGGATTATGTACATCCCTTGCAAAACCAGATGAAACTGGAAACAGGATTGAAATCGAATATCCGAAACTTTAGTTACGACTATGACTATGCCAGGAAGAATGATCCTGCTGAAGGGTTTATTGAAGATCCTGCCATCAGCAATCAATTTGATTACAAGGACCGCGTTCATGCAGGGTATTTGATTTTATCCAAAGCCTCTGATAAACTGGATGTAACAGCCGGTGTGCGGGGTGAGTACACCACACTCGATTTGTATCAGTATAACACGGAAGAAAGCAACCAACAGGATTATTTTAATCTGTTTCCGAGTTTACAGGTACTTTACAAATTCGCTCCGAAAAACGGAGTAAAATTTACCTATAGCCGTAGGATTGAGAGGCCCACGGCCTGGAGATTGAACCCTTTCCCTGATATTACAGATTCTTTGAATGTAAGACGCGGTAACCCTAATCTGCAGCCTGAAATGATTAACTCGATTGAGTTGGGTCATGTGTATGAAGGTGAGAAATCAAGTTTCACGACTAATCTGTTTTACCGTCAAACCCAGGGTGAATTGGATTTTATTACGTTCGTAGAGAATGGCATCTCTTATTCCCAACCTGAAAACCTGAATACTTCCGAGTCCTATGGATTTGAAATAATTGGTGTATCGGAGCTAACTCCGTGGTGGAGTGTAAGCGGCAACCTGACCGGGTTCAGGCTCAGTGTAGATGGGTCGAACCTTGGGGAAGAATTTGTGAACAATGGCCTGGCGATGAATACCAAAGTAACCTCAGATTTTAAGTTGCCTTTCAATTTAAGTCTTCAGTTCATTTTTAATTACGACTCGCCTGAAATAGAAGCTCAGGGTCGTGATCTTGAGCAGTATTATCTGGATGCCAGCTTGCAGAAAAGCTTTTTCAAAAACAAAGGCAGCTTGTCTGTAAGTATGCGCGATGTTTTTGATACACGCAGATTTGCTGGTAACAGCCTCACGAATACGTTTTCACAAACCTTCTATGCCAAACGTGAAACCCAGATTGTTTTGGTAAGTGCTCGCTATAACTTTTGAGTAATCCCTTTTAACGGAATTTGAATATTGGCTCTCGCTGCCGATCAAAGTGTTTATCTTTGTGGGCTAACGTCATTTCATGATTAACACTACCGAGGGCGAAGAAAGGGAATATCTGGAACAGATTAAGGAGACGCTATTGCTGGCGATCAGACGTGCCGATGACAACGTGAAGCAGCAGTCTGAAGAACTTCGGCAAAAGAAAGAATACATGTACGAGCATCAGTCGAGCATGGATGAAGCGGATAAAGTCTCAGCCGGACAGTCTGTTAACAGAATGGCTTCTACCGGAGAGGGTGCGGTGTCTCGCAAGCGAAAGTTGATGAAGCTTATCTCTTCTCCTTACTTTGGTCGCATAGACTTTATTACAAGCCACGAACGCACGGCTATTTACATTGGGATTTATACTTTTTTTGACGAGCTGCAGAAAGTTAATCTTGTTTATGACTGGCGGGCGCCTATCTCTTCCATGTTTTATGATTTTGAATTGGGCGAAGCGTGGTATCAAACTCCTTCGGGCAAGATACTCGGTGAGATTGCCCTGAAGCGCCAATATAAAATCCGCGAAGGCAAGATGGAGTTCATGATCGAGAATGGGGTGAACATTCACGATGAAGTGTTGCAGCAGGAACTCAGCAAGTCGGCTGACGATAAGATGAAAAATATTGTTGCGACCATTCAGCGAGATCAGAATGCGGTGATCCGCAATGAGTCAGCCTCCGTCATGATTATTCAGGGGGTAGCGGGTTCCGGCAAAACATCCATTGCGCTACATCGCATTGCTTTTTTGTTGTATAGGTTTCGGGATGAGATCCGGTCCAAAGACATTCTCATTCTTTCACCGAACAAAGTGTTTTCTGATTACATCAGCAATGTGTTGCCAGAGTTGGGAGAAGAGTATATCCCGCAGACGGGGATAGAAGAACTGGCTACAGATTTGCTGGAAAGTAAATATCCCTTTCAGACTTTCTTTCAGCAGGTAGCTCATTTGTTGGAAAAGTCTGATGCGGCTTATATTGAACGGATTCGCTTTAAAGCTTCATTTGAATTTTTAGGTCAGCTTAACCGCTACCTCATTTATATAGAGAACAACTACTTTACATTTGCGGAGCTGCGTGTAGGTTCAACCGTAATACCGTTTCCGTTTATTCAGGAGCGTTTCCGTGCCTATCACCGCATTCCCTTATTGAAGCGTTTCCCGGAAGTAACAAGAGATGTGCAAAATCACATGCGCAACCAGGTCCAGCGTAAACTTACGGGCCATGAGAAATCAAAAATCGGGGAAGCTATACCGCGCATGTTTAAAATGCGAAATGTATTCGATTTGTATCAGGATTTTTATATGTGGCTTGGTAAGCCGGAAATGTTTCGGCTGATGGAAGGCGGAACACTTGAGTATGCCGATGTGTTTCCTTTGATTTATTTTACGATGCGGCTGGAAGGTTTTCAAGCCTACGATCACGTAAAACATTTGCTCGTAGATGAAATGCAGGATTATACTCCGGTGCAGTATGCGGTATTGTCTCGGCTGTTTACTTGTAAGAAAACAATTTTAGGAGATGTTGGGCAGACGGTCAATCCTTATAGCGCTTCATCTGCCGAAGGCATTGAAGAAGTATTTCCTCAAGCCGAGATCGTGAAGTTGCTGAGAAGCTACCGATCCACTTACGAGATCACAAAATTTGCACAGCAAATTTCCAGCAACCCCGATGTAATTGCCATGGAACGGCATGGTACAATACCACAGGTAAAGGGGTTCAGCAATAATAAAGAAGAACTTGAAGAGATCATTGAAATACTTTCCATATTCAAAGACTCGAAATATCAATCCCTCGGAATTCTTTGTAAAACTGATGAGCAAGCACACTATGTCTTTGAGGTAGTAAAGGAAAAGCACCGGGCACATTTGCTTACTGCCGATAGCACCTCCTTTTATGAAGGTGTTATTATTACTACCGCGCACCTTGCCAAAGGCCTTGAGTTTGATGAAGTGATTATCCCGTTCGCATCGGCACGCAACTATCACACTGCAGTAGACAAGAGCATGTTATACATTGCCTGTACACGTGCCATGCATCAGCTTACCCTTACCTTTTCGGGAGAATGCACAAAATTTATCCATTAGAAAGAGTCGATGACTTAATTACTTTTTTTTAGCTGCAGGTATCCGCTCACTATTTTATTATCATTTCGTTCCGGAAATTCCAATTGGTAAAAATAGGTTCCACTGGGAAGTTCCTTACCATTTTTTCCTATACCGGTAAATGGATTGGTCACATTATCGTAATCTTTAGCTTCGAAAACCAAATCGCCCCAACGGTTAAAAATCTTTAATGTGTTATTACGGGTCTCTGGTGCAAAATCAATATTCTCAATGCGGAAGTATTTATTGACCTCATCACCATTAGCAGAGATTCCATTATAGATAATTAATTCCGAGCACGTCTGTGTATTTATAGTTACTGCCGCTGACGGCAAACTCTGACATCCATTGGCATCGGTAACTTGCACGGTAAAAGAACCTGCCTGTGTTACTGTAATTTGCTCAGAAGTTTCCGAGGTTGACCATAGATATTGGCTAAACCCTGTTGGAGCAGAAAGATTGACACTCTCTGATTTTTCAGGACAGATAGTAGTATTGCCGGTAATCGTAATGAGTGGCTGGGCCGGCAGCGGAAGTAGGGTGGCCGTTACTTCTATGCGTGGGCTCTCACCGGTAAATGATTTAATAGAAACGTAAAAACTCGTAGTAACGGTAAGAATGGGTGTTATGAATGAATCACTCGCATTATTTTGCAATGCTATCCCGCCAGTTGGGCTTGCGTTCCAGGCATAGGTTTGAGTAGGTGCGGCACCACTGGCCTGCAGGGTAACAACACCTGTTGCGCAACGTTGGGCATTTGTTACTACCGGAGGATTTAAGAGTTCACTGAATATTGCAGAGATATTCTGATCGCTAGCTAAGTTAATTATAAGGGGATTGTCCGTACTTAGAATATCGCCTTGCCAGCCTGCAAAGACCCAACCGGCAGCTGGCACGGCTTTCACTTCCACTTGCTGCACGCCTTCATAGCGTTGCTGGTTTGGAGTTTTTTGTATGATTCCCTGTCCTTCGGCAACAACCACTAAATTATAGTAGGGGCCACCACATAACCGCGTAGTAATTGTATTGTCTGATTTATCAAATTCTTCAGGTGCGCTATCGCGGATTTCTGCGTATAGTTGATAGGTCTTGTCTAAGACCAGCCAATCTGTTTGCACGGATGCACTTCCTTTTCCAGCTACGGTAATTGTTTTGATGTCTAGCGGTATGGTATCATTGGTGGTTATATAAAAGAAATGTACGGATGCTGTGGCCTCGAGATCACCGCCATTGGTAACAAACGCGGTCAACACAATATCGTCACCATCATTGGGGCATGGTATATCGGATTCCAGGTTAGTAAAAAATAAATTGGGTGCCTGTCCCACCACGAGTGCACGGGTAGCTTCGTTGTTGGATTTACTTGTTTCCGTCAGTTCATTATCCGGATCGAGGATAGTACGAATTACCCGAATGCCGGCCGTGGCACTTTGATAGGAGGTAGGTACCTCCACTGTACCATCTTCTCCGGCTGGGACGGATGCTATAGTTACATCTGGACCGATGGGTACATCATCTACCAATACACGGGCTTTAAAAGATCCGGTGGCACCAATGCCAATGTTGTCATACGAAAGGAAAATAGTAATGGGTTCGTTTACATCCGGATTGATTTTGCTGGGCGAAATATATTCCGATACGATGCGAAGATCGGGGGCCGGCACCCGCACCGTAATGTTGGTTTTGTATTCATTATTATTCTCACGGCATTCGTTGTAGGCATTGAGTTCATCCACTACAACTTTAAGTTCAAATGTTCCCACCTGATCAAATAAATGGGGGATAGAAACTGATTGTGAATTGGCACCATTTACAGGTCCCAGCGAGGGCAACGTAGTCGTTGCAATTTTAACATTGTCGATAAAGAAAGATACCGGCACGTTGGTGGCGGTAAATATTCCTAAATTCGAAATACTTGCTGCCAGGTTTTGAACAGTATTCACGTAGAAATTACCACTCCAAACTCCGCCTACCGGATTTACTTGCAAGTCAACACACAGGGGTATCTGGGTGACATTATCACTCTTGGTGGATTCTGTTTTAGCATTTTCCGGATCCAGTTTTATGCGGAACAAATGATCGCCATCGTTTTGCAGATTTGTAGTGAGCGTAGTGGAAAGCACATCCCCCGGAGCCATGTTGCTGTTAATGGTTCGTATTTCACTACGGGTTATACCTGCTTCTATTACGATCAGTTCCAGATTAAATGGGGCGTTGAGAAGTACGGGTCCGTTATTGCGGTAGTTCACTTGCAAATCAAAATTTGAACCTGCCGGTGGGAGTACAGGTGTAATTGAAATATCCTGAAACTGTACATTTAAATTAGGATACTGAGGTGGTGGTGGTTGATGCCGGACTGTTTTCGAAAACTCGTTATTGGTTTCACGATATTCGTCTACACTGCCGGATCCCAGAGGTTCATCAACACGAATGGCAATAATGTGATCATTTAAATCTGCAAAGGTATGGGTTACCTGAAAGGTTTGACCGACACACGTGTTTAAAGATGGAACTGCCTGCGTGGCTATCAAAACACCATCAACATAAACATTTACATTAAAAGCATCTACCGCATTGACACCCCCGATGTTATCTACACGCACCGAAAACGTGAAGGGATTGAGCATGTTCGTTGAACCGGGTATGCCCTGATTCGTGCTATTAATTGGAGTAAGATCGGGTTTGTTGGGAAGAACGCGCAACGAAGCAGCGGCTACGTTATTGATTTTTGATTTTTCGATCACCTGGTTGTTTACATCCGCACTGCTTTGAAATGAACAGCTGTTGGCATTAAAGCAATCTCCAATATTGCTGGTAACGGCATCAAATGTATAGGTAAGTGACTCGCCAGGAGCCAGCGATGCAATGGTGTGTTCACCCAGCACTTGTTCGCAACTGAAATAACGAAATACAAAATTGGTTGCCACGAGTTCGCCTATGTTGCTAATGGTGGCAGTTCCGGTTACGGGTTCGCCCGGAAGAATAGTATTCTTACTGAGTGAAATACTGGTGGTAAGATCAGGTAGCGGGGGGGCTGGTAAAACCGTAATCGTAATGGGACCTTGATAGCCCGTGAGTGTATAATCTGTTACCTCAATAGTTAGTTGATAGGTTCCTGCAACAGCAGGCGCATATACAGAAAGCTGATAGGTACCGTCTGCCTGAGTGGTTGTTTGTGCCTGGTTGCCCCCGTTAATTCTTGCAATCACCGTTGCCCCCGCTACATCCGGATCTACACCTGGATCAATACCAAAATATTGCGCTTGCCCCGAAATGGTAATAAGCTGCCCTGCTTGTAAGGATACAGGTGCAATGGCGGTTGCCCCAACTTCAATGCCTCCGGGTAACACATAATCACCTACAAGGATGGGTCGGATCGCAAAATTATTTAATTCGTTATCTTCATTCAGTACATTCGTCTCATCCAATACAACTTTTACAGGATAAAATCCGGAAGCAATAAAACTTTGATCCCATTGCAAGGTGATGGAAGATTGGGGATTTATCTGGGATACGGTTTGTGTAAACACTTTCAAATCCTCGATGTAGGCAGAGACTATAAAATTTTCCGCCAGAAAATCAGATGTATTCCGGATGCGGGCGTAAATCTTAATTGGTTCATTGATTGCCGGATTAGATTTGCTGAATGAGATGTCATTGGCAAAGATCGCCACATCCAGTAAATCATTGGATACAAAAGGTTGGGCCACAAAACTTGAACTTGCACTACAGCCATCCGTACTGTTTGCTACAATCCTCGAACGCCAGTTAATCTGATCTGATAAATTGGTGATGCTAACACGATATTCTTTGCCGTCCGTTACATCCGTGTCAGTGGGATCAGCCTCCGTCATCACGCGGATGAGATCTAGCGGATCAGTTGCCTGACCATTGCTGTTTGCATCAAGTTCTACGCGAGGATAACCAGTTTCAGGTAAGTTGCCATTGGCATCGGTATAAACCATTCTGAATTCAAAAACTTCATCAGAGCCACCCTGCAGAGGATTGACAAACGATGTAGTGAACCCGGTATCATTAGTAAAGCTTAGAACAGGAATTTCTTTCACTGCTACGATTACCGATTTTGTTTCCGAACAACCATTGACATTTGTAATCAGCACATTGTAGGTTGTTGTTGCATTTGGCGATACCGTAATGGAAGCGGATGTTGCTCCTGTACTCCATAAATATTGTGTTCCCCCGGTCGCGGTCAGTGTAAGCGAGGTGCCCTTGCAAATTGTGGAATTATTAGTCAGTGTAGTAACCAGATCAGGAAAATGTGTGATCGTTGCTTCCAGCTGATCGTTGGCTGTATTTTCATCATCAGTTAAAATAATATAGGCTTTTATAGTGTATGACTGCTTGGCAGCAAGATCTGCTTTCTGTGTGAAGGCATATTCATATTTACCACCAGGCGGAATTGTTACAGTACCCGGCAACGGTTCAACCACAGGTACTCCACCATCTATTTGATAAGCAACCTGAAATCCGGTAATAGATGCGGCTCCGAGATTGGTAATTTCTACTTTGATTTCAGTGGTAGCTGTCAAAGTGCATGAGTTGGTGGGTGTGATAATATTGGTGAGTGCACCATCTTTCGAAAAGGCAGCAGTAAACTGCGTGGCCCCGATACTTACTGGTGTACTTCTCAAATTTCCATTGATATCGGTAGGAACAAGAGCGGTTAAATCTAATCCTGCTCCAGCTAAAGAAGAAGCAAGTGCCTCGAGGTCTGAACTCGATTGATACAATGGATCTACAGAAAGAGAATTGGTATTCTGTCCTGTAGCGGTTTGTAATGCGGCAAGGTTGGTTTGGTCAACGTTGTTCCAGCGCGCCAGGGTGGTACCGGTAGTATAATAGTTATTGTAATCAAGTTGACCGATCGCGCTTACTGAAACTACTTGAATAGTATAGTCATTTGACTTAATGTTATTATTCAAAAAATTAAGACTGGTTCCCGGGGAGGTATAAAATAAACCAGAACCGTTTCCGGTGGCGTTGATGTTGTTGTGGTAGAAGTTAACATGCTGCATAAAGTTGAGGTAAACTGTGTGATACCCGGCATTGTTGACTGTCTGAAAAAAATTGTTGGCCACCAATGCAGGATTGCCTGCTGTGGCGAGCGCTGCATACATATTCAAGGCCGTACCGTTGCCCCCGGTTACCTTGTTGGCAGTAACCTGGAAAGCTCCATCTACATTATGGATCATCATGCCTTCAAAATTCGCTGCAGATGGATTGTTAGTCACAATGTTTTTGTCCAACACAAAACCTGCATGATAATTCAGTGATATTCCTCGATAATAAGATTGAAATATTGTATTGCCTTGAATTACTGTACCCGTTGCTTTTGAGGTGGGTCCTTGAAAGTCAATACCCACGGCTCCGAACCGAATCAGGTTATTAAGCAATTGTACATTCTCCGCTTGAGCGGAAGCGATAATAACACCTGCCCGGTCTGCCGAGGTAGCAGTGGTTACTACGCTTTCTATAATGTTTCCTTCCAACACAATGTTGATGGTTCGATTGATCATATGAATGGCACGCCCAAACGTAGTGCCCTCGGCTTTTATGGTCAGGTTGCGAATGCGATAGTGATCAGCATTGCTTAATCGAAGTGTGAAGTTTGATCCACCCGTGGTCGATGCAAACCGAATGGTGGCATCAGCAGGTTGCCCGCCAGCAGACTCAAAAGTTATTGTGTTGGTGACCGATGAACCCGAAACAGCCAACAGAGTCACTTGTTCATTGAATTCACCTGTTAACTTAAATACTACAGGCGCGCTTACGCCAAAGTTCTTCAAGGCGTCTAATGCAGTCGTTATGGAAGTAAAGTTGGTAGTGCCGCTACCCGAAGCATTGATGGTATATACTCCGTTTAAAGGTGTTCCTGAAGTTCCGAATTGATTAGCTCCGATACTTGGAGTAGATGGTCTTGCGATGCCATCAATATCATCAGGTACTTCATTATTAATATTCTTTCCTGCAGCCGCGATGCCTGGTGCCGATGCATGTAAATCGGTAGTGGATAAATATTGCGGGTCAAAGGTTAGTGAATTCAGATCGTAGTTTGTTGCCGTTCTCCAGTCAGCAATATTTCCATAGTTGGTGTTTCCGTTTCGGGCGATGAAGGAACCGGAGGTGAACAGGTTGTTGTAGTTGGCTTCTTCGATGGCATTGAGGTCGGAGGGGTTGCCGAAATCTACTGCGTAGCCAGTGTTTGCTTTGAAGTTATTATTAACAATGCGGTTGAAGTCAGCCGCCCATCGATCAAAGCCCAGGGCCGTTCCGTTCCCGGTAGCGTTCACACTGTTGTGATACAATTGTGCATAGGACACGCCATAAAAATAGATAACAGAATAACTGCTGGGCGATGCAGAGTGCAGGAAGTTGTTGGCGATGAGCGATCGCTGGGCATCGATGCCGACACAGAACTGCATCTTGAAGGCGTGGCCGAAGCTGCCGGTGATGCGGTTGCGCAGCACTTCCAGATAACCGGAGGTATCATAAATTCCCAGTCCATAGTAATCACCGTAGTTGCTGCCGCTGATTGTATTGTTATTAAACAGCCCACCTTGCATGTATTGGAAAAAAGCAGCTCGGGTGTAGACATTAGTGATGGTGTTGCCGGTAAAGACCGTACCCGGTGATCGGGCGGAGTTATTCCCGATGTGAAGGATGCCATGCGAACCGCCTGTAATGGTGTTGTTAATGAAGCGGATGTTGGTGGAAATGGAAGGTCTGGCGATAATAGCGCCCCGTTCTTCAGAAAAGGAAGTGGTGGCGGGTAGTGTGATGATTAAGTTTTCGAACGTGATGTCATCTGCCCGGTTGTCGATATAAATGGCCCGGTTAAAGGAAGCACCCGTAGGTTGCAACGTAAGATTTTTGAAGGTGACAAAGCTGGCATTGCTTAACAGGGCAATGTAGTTGGTGGGCGAGGTGGTGGCGGCAAATGTGAGGATGACATCACTGGCATTACTGGACTGCGCCTGAAAAGTAACCGTATTGGTGGCGGAAGATCCGGAGATAGAAGGCAGAATAAATTGTTCGGTAAAAGTTTGCGAAGCAAGTTGAAACGTTACCGCACCATTAATACCGTTTACTTTCATGGCATTGATGGCGGCATTGATGGTGGTATAAGTTTGTCCGGTACCTATTGTGTACGTGCCTGACAGGGGAGTTAAGGCAGCGGCACTGTATTGCGTGGCACCAAAGCTGGGACTGGCTGTGCGTGCTATACTATTAATATCAGCAGGCACTACGGAGAGCAGGTTCTTACCACCACTGGCTGTGCCTGGTGCGGAAGCATTCAGGTTTGTGTCACTTGCATACTGCGGATCAAAGGTAACTGAGTTGGCATCATAGCCAGTGGCGGCTTGCCACTCAGCCCGGGTTCCATAGCTGGTGCTTCCGTTTCGTGCGATGAAGGACCCGGAAGTGAACAGGTTGTTGTAGTTAGCTTCTTCGATGGCATTGAGATCGGAGGGGTTGCCGTAATTGATCGCAAAGCCGTCATTAGCGCGGAAGTTATTATTCACGATCTTATTAAAGTCAGAAGCCCATCGGTCAAAATCAAAGGCTGATCCTGTGGAAGTGTTGTTGACGCTGTTGTGATAAAAATTTGTATAGCTTACCGAGTAGGTGTAGATCGTTGCATAGTTGGAGTTGGAGTGGAAGAAGTTGTTGGCGATGAGTGATCGCTGGGCATCGGTGCCGATACAGAACTGCATCTTGAAGGCATGGCCAAAGCTGCCGGTGATGCGGTTGCGTAGCACCTCGAGATAGCCGGAGGTGTCGTAAATTCCCAGTCCATAGTAATCACCGTAGTTGCTGCCGCTGATAGTATTGTTATTAAAAATACCACCTTGCATGTATTGGAAAAAAGCAGCTCGGGTGTAGACATTGGTGATGGTGTTGCCGGTGAAGACGGTACCCGGTGAGCGAGCGGAGTTATTCCCGATGTGCATGATGCCATGCGAACCACCCGTGATAGTGTTGTTGATGAAACGGATGTTGGTGGAAATGGAAGGTCTGGCGATAATAGCGCCCCGTTCTTCACTAAAGGACGTAGTAGCCGGTAAAGTAATGGTTAAGTTTTCAAACGTGATATCATCGGCCCGGTTGATTACGTGAATGGCCCGGTTGAAGGAAGTACCGGTTGGGTTGAAGGTGAGATTTCTAAACGTAACAAAGCTTGCATTACTGAGTTGGGCAAGGTAGTTAGTAGCGGTAGCCGAAGCATTGAAGGTAATTATAGTATTGGCCGCATTGCCCGACTGCGATTGAAAGGTAATCGTGTTTGTAGCGGAAGATCCGGAGATAGAAGGCAGAATAAATTGTTCGGTAAAAGTTTGCGAAGCAAGTTGAAACGTTACCGCACCATTAATACCGTTTACTTTCATGGCATTGATGGCGGCATTGATGGTGGTATAAGTTTGTCCGGTACCTATTGTGTACGTGCCTGACAGGGGAGTTAAGGCAGCGGCACTGTATTGCGTGGCACCAAAGCTGGGACTGGCTGTGCGTGCTATACTATTAATATCAGCAGGCACTACGGAGAGCAGGTTCTTACCACCACTGGCTGTGCCTGGTGCGGAAGCATTCAGGTTTGTGTCACTTGCATACTGCGGATCAAAGGTAACTGAGTTGGCATCATAGCCAGTGGCGGCTTGCCACTCAGCCCGGGTTCCATAGCTGGTGCTTCCGTTTCGTGCGATGAAGGACCCGGAAGTGAACAGGTTGTTGTAGTTAGCTTCTTCGATGGCATTGAGATCGGAGGGGTTGCCGTAATTGATCGCAAAGCCGTCATTAGCGCGGAAGTTATTATTCACGATCTTATTAAAGTCAGAAGCCCATCGGTCAAAATCAAAGGCTGATCCTGTGGAAGTGTTGTTGACGCTGTTGTGATAAAAATTTGTATAGCTTACCGAGTAGGTGTAGATCGTTGCATAGTTGGAGTTGGAGTGGAAGAAGTTGTTGGCGATGAGTGATCGCTGGGCATCGGTGCCGATACAGAACTGCATCTTGAAGGCATGGCCAAAGCTGCCGGTGATGCGGTTGCGCAGCACTTCCAGATAACCGGAGGTATCATAAATTCCCAGTCCATAGTAATCACCGTAGTTGCTGCCGCTGATAGTATTGTTATTAAAAATACCACCTTGCATGTATTGGAAAAAAGCAGCTCGGGTGTAGACATTAGTGATGATATTGCCGGTGAAGACGGTGCCCGGTGAGCGGTTGCTGTTATTACCAATGTGAATGATACCATGCGATCCGCCTGTAATGGTATTGTTGATGAAACGGATGTTGCTGGATAAGGTTGGACGGAAAAGGATGGCAGCGCGGTCTTCGGAAAATGAGGTGGTGGTTGGCAAATTGAAAACAAGATTTTCAAAGGTTATGTCATTAAGATTATTGATTCCATGGATAGCCCGATTAGCTGTCGCTCCTGTTGGTTGAAATGTTAAGTTTCGAAATCGGATGAAATTGGCATTGTCAAGTTGAATGATATAATTCGTGGCGATTGTTGTAGCGTTAAAAGTCAGAATTACATTGGCTGCGTTGCCCGATTCAGATTCGAAAGTAACCGTGTTGGTGGCGGAAACACCCGAAATGCCACCCATGGTTACTTGCTCATTGAAGGTGCCATTTCGTAGCCGGAATGTAAGGGGACCATTCACTCCGCGAGTAGTAACATCGGCAACAGCTGCTTGTAAAGTTGCATAGGTGCCCCCGCTACCAACAGTAAATGTACCTGCCAGCGGTTGTGCTACCAGATTGCCGGTTGTCAGAACTCCGGTAACAAAAACAATCAGTTGAAAGAAAAATTGAGAGATGGGCTTAAACATGAAAGCTTATTGTTATACAGTCCTAATTTAATTGGTTTTAATTGCATTGAAATGAGTATACGTACTGATTTTTCAAAAATCCCCTTTTTAGGGGAGCGAATTTTGTAGAAATCCTGAATCCGCCTTCAAAAAATTAAAAAAGAAATAACCTTTAATAGGGTTACCATTTTAAGGACCTTAAAGTAGTAATTTAGGCAAAGCGATCATAAATGAAATTCCGCCAAGGTATATTTTCTACAATCTCTATTTCATAGCACCGACTATTCCGCTTTTGTTGTCTAACTTTTTGATTTTGGTAGGATGACTTAGTTTGTAATCTGTAGTTCGTTTATGAATGTGGTATCGTTTGTTCACATAACCTTTTGTGTATTCTTTCACTCTTGCTTCAAATTCTATCCGTGTTCCTTCCGAAAGCAAAATCTTTTCAAAACTTTTGGAATAACTAAACCAGAGATGGTCGGCAACGAGCTGGTTTGTTTCAACTTCACGCACATCGTTAAGCAAAATGGTATCTTCACGATAGCCCTTATAATTGGTTTTCTTACCAACCCGACTGAATACCGCCCTGAACTTTTTTCGTTCACCTTCCCGGGTAGCTAATTCTTTGCGCATCAGCATGAACCAGTTAATCCGGTAACCTAAACCCTTTTGCCTCTATCTCCTTCTTCGTCATCTTGATTATATTCACATCCATCACAATTTTACTCAGTGGTTCGTCAATTGAATCGGTGGGTACCGACACAATGGTTTCGATTACATCCATCCCCTGAAACACATGACCATAGATAGTATATTTATTGTCAAGCCGGGGTAATCCATTTTTATTTTGAACGATGTAAAACTGGCATCCGGCAGAAAGCATTTGAGGATTGTCATCGCGCCCTGCCGCAAACGAACCATACACATGCTTAATTGAATCATTAAACTCTGGAGCTAATAAATAAGGAGAATCCGTAAATCCTGCTGGTGTATCTGGGCATCCACCCTGCACCACAAAATCTTTAATAACCCGATTAAAAGAAAGTGTATCCCAATACCCGGCTGTAGCCAACTTGATGAAGCTGGCCTTGTGGTTGGGTGTTTCATCGTATAGCCAGATTAGCAATTCACCCTTGTTAGTTTTAATTTGTCCAACCTCATACTGAGGATCCGGGGAGCAAGCGAAAAATAATGCTATAGATATCACTAAATATATTTTATTCATTAATCTTGGTTTTGACTCACAAGATATGCACTTCCCGGGAGTAAGTCCAACCATTCTTTTTCTCATGGCGGGTAGCGAGGTACTTAGAAACATCGGGCGAAAATTTCATATCTTGAATTAATTTCTAACTCAAAAAATGAAAGCATTACTATCCCCAGATCCCAGATTACTCAAGGAAGCACTGGCAACTGTAAGAATAATTATTGGATTGCTTCTTGTTTATCACGGTCAGGAAGTATTTGATGCTGAATTGATGCAGTCCTACATGACCTGGGACACATTCAAGGGCGGCTCCGCAGCTTTTTTGGTCTATGCTGGTAAAACGTCTGAATTGATTGCCGGTGTGTTGTTAACACTCGGGTTGTTCACACGTCTGGGCGCCTTATTGGCTGCAGGTACATTGGCCTATGTTACTTTCTTTGTGGGGCAAGGACACTTTTGGTATGAAGATCAGCATCCATTTATGTTTGTGCTATTTGGTCTGCTTTATTTTTTCACTGGCCCGGGAGCGTGGAGTATAGACGGAAAAATATTTGGAAAGAAAAATACCTAAAGGATTGTTTATTTATTGACTTGACTTTCATAAACTTGAAGCAGGAGTATTCATTAAATTATGGGTTATTAAAAATAGCGTTATTATAGTAACGGGTGTTTCTGGTAGTGGAAAGACTTCTGTTGGTTTAGCATTGGCTGAAAGATTAAGCGTTTCTTTTTTTGACGGTGATACATTTCATCCAGAATCCAACATAGCCAAAATGAGTTCGGGAATTCCACTTACGGATGCGGACCGGCACCCTTGGCTCAAGGCTATTAATAATTTTATAAGGCAAAGAGTAGAATCAGAAACGTTTGTCATCACTTGCTCAGCGCTGAAGGAAACTTATCGGAAAATATTATCTGCAGACATTGATCCTACTCACGTGATCTGGGTTCATTTGCAGGGCAGTTATGATCTCATTCATCAAAGGATGCTCCAACGATCCAATCATTTTATGACGGCTGCGATGTTACGTTCCCAATTGGATGTCTATGAGAAACCGCAGTATGGCATTTCTGTTTCTATTGATCAAGATTTGGATCAGATAATTGATTATCTGCTTACTAGATTGAAATCAACCAAAGAGCTATCAACTTAAATAGGGACATGGGGTTAACCCCTAATAAATTAATTCACTATAACGTGAGATTACTATAACCAAAGAACATCATATTCATATTGTTCAGTTAATAATCTCTTTTTCATGCTATTTTAGTTTTACTCATTTGATTTCCATTGGTTTATTTGTCAGGAGTTTGAATATGGTTCGTGTTATCCGGATTGTTGCTTTTCTATTAATTAGCTTATGTAACTGCAAATTACTCGCTCAGAGTCAACAAGATGCAATTAAAAAAAAGCTGTTCGGATTTAGAAGACTGGACGACACCGTTACCGTAGAAAAACAGGGTGTATTTATCTTGCCTTTGTTATATTATACACCTGATACCAGATGGGCCTACGGAGGCGCAGGAGTATATTATTTTAAAACGGCACCAAAATTTGATTATGAGAAGTTAACCCGGGTCTCCTATATCCAATTTCTGGCTGACTACACCCAAAACAAACAACTTGATGTTTGGAGTTTATGGAATATTTTTACCCGCAATGAAAATTACCTGTTTAAAGGCGAACTGCGCTATCGCAAATTTCCGGATCGCTTCTTTGGTATCGGCAACGATACACCCTCATCCAATGAGGAGCGATATGAATATAGTCTGGTAAGTATTAAGAGTTTAACGCTTAAGAAAATCAGGCCCTCACTTTTTGTAGGAGTTGATTATCACTTTGAATATGAATATGGTTTTAAGTATACCGAAGGAGGTTTACTGGAACAAGGAAATATTACCGGCTATCAGGGTGGGGTGGGATCAGCCATTGGAGCCGTTGGTATTTATGACAGTCGGGATAATGCCATAAACTCCCGCACAGGAAAACTTATTGAATTATCCACTTATGTCTATACACCCGCCCTGGGAAGCACGTTTTCTTTCTTTAGTTTAAACGGGTTGTATCAACATCATTGGCCTATAAAGAAGAATCAATCACTGGCGTTGCAAACCAAACTGCGATTGAGTTATGGTGAAGTTCCTTTCCTCGACCTTTCCGTTGCGGGTGGTGATGACATGCTACGGGGGTATCCGAAGTATCGGTATCGGGATAACCATTTTTTTGGAACACAACTTGAATACCGGTTCCCATTATTTTGGAGAATAGGGATGGTTACCTTTGCCGGAGTAGGAGATGTATTTAATAGCCTTAGTGATGTAAGTGCGTCTACCCTCAAGTATTCGTTTGGATCAGGGCTTCGCCTGGCAGTGAATCCAGCCGAACGACTCAATATTCGTTTCGACTATGCCGTAGGTCGAGAAGGAGGATATTTCTATTTCTCCGTGGCTGAATCCTTTTAGGTCGAACCGCCTGCAATTTTAGGTTTGTTCAGTTTTACAGTGCTTTTACTTTTTCTGTTGATCCGTATATTCACAATCTCAATACCAAGCGCAAAGGCCATTGACACATAGATATAACCTTTCGGTACATGAACGTGAAACCCTTCAATCACCAACACAGTACCAATCATAATCAGGAATGAGATGGCCAGTATTTTCATGGCTGGATGTTTATTGATAAAGTCACTGATTCTTCTTGCAAAGATGAGCATGGTAATCAAAGAAATCACGATGGCAATAATTATCACTACTACATTATCTACAAGGCCTATGGCAGTGATGATAGAATCTAATGAAAAGACCAGGTCGAGGATGATAATCTGAAAAATGGCAGAACGCATGGTTAGTTTTTTTGCAGGCTTGCTGCTTTCAGAATGTCCCTCTATTCGGGCATGAATTTCAGAGGTACTTTTGCCAATCAAAAACAAACCTCCTACGATTAATATTAAATCCCTATAGCTAACCGCAAAATCGCCTACATAAAAGAATGGTTTATTCAATCCAATAATCCAATTAATGGCCATGAGCAAAAGAATCCGTCCTAAAAATGCAAGCAAAATTCCAACCACACGAGCCTTTTTTTGCTGGGAGGCAGGTAGTCGACCACTGACAATGGATATAAATACAATATTATCTATGCCCAGTACTATTTCGAGGAACGTTAGTGTAATTAAACTGACGATTATCTCTGTGGAAAAGAAGTCCATAGTTCTACCTTCGCGTCTGTTTAATGATTATTATTCTGGAAATTCAATCTGTATGATCATGTGAATGGCATGAATGGAAGTATTAGACTCCATTCTTCTTTTTTTGAATGTCTTCAACGTCTTTAATAAATTTGGAAATCTTTGCGTCTGCCTGGGCACCGTAGGCATCCACTAAAGTGCCTTTTCTTCCATCGTTGGTTTTGATCAAATACAAAATGGCGTTGTCCTGCGGATCTGAGTAGCCTTCAAATCGGTAGAAGCTGGAGATGGCAATATCAAGTGGAGCGTAGTTGGCTTCTTTATCCCCCGTAGTAAGCCCTTTTGTTCCTACCTGAAAATTCTCTGTATATCCATTTGCAACCGCTTCATTAACACTTTCTGAGAGTGTTTTCATTTTTGGCGTTGCGTCATTTTTATTATCGATCATGCCACTTCATATTTTAGGATAACGGATGATGATTAAAAATCCTGCCAGAATATATAACGTACTACCTATCTCAATACACAACTGGATTTTTTCTAGTGCTAGAGATAAACTTACTCGCTTAAGCCTTCCCGTAGCACTCAACTAACAGGAATAAACGTTGTTTTAAAAAATTAACTGCGTTGAAATCTTGCCTCATACTGTTTACTAACATACCCAATATTCCGGTTTACTAGCAATCTTATAATCGGACGTAGCGAGTTGAACACTTAATTGATAGAAGAAACCAGGTTATTCCTATATTTTATCCCTTCCGCATAAAATCTGTGATATTGATAACATTTCAGTATAAGAGTGTAGGTACTTCCGTCAACATTCTATGTTGTTTTACATTATGGTAATTGAACTCTTTCAAATAGATGTTAATAGAAAGTGAAGTGACACAAAATAAATTTGAAGGTGCTCGTATAGTTGCTACCAGAAACAGAACAAGTTTAGGGGGCCGTGCCGCGATTGTGGTTTTGCTGCTCCCCTTTTTTCTTTCTTCCTGTCAACCAGTTGCGGCAGGCCTGGCGGGTGTAGGTGTTGAGATTTTCATAGTCATCACTACAATCACAATGATGGGTTTTGGTATACAAGTAGAAAAACAGAAGAACTTGAGATTAAAATAGCGTGATCAATAAATGAAACAATAATTAATAAAATTTAAAATGAAAAAGATTTATTCAGTAGTAACAGCCATCATAATCACGGTAGGTGCTTATGCGCAGTCGGATGAGAAGCTTCCGGTTGCTTCCGATACCACGGGCTATCAAAAATCAAATCAGAAAAAATACACTGATGGTTACACGATGAAAGACGGCAAAATGATGTGTGTGAAAAATCAGAAAATGACTTTGTTGAAAAATGATACCACGTTAATCAATGGTACAATTGTAATGACCAATGGAGATTACATTAAAAAGGGCGAGACAAAACAGATGTTTAGAGAAGGACAACATATGGATTTGGCGGGGAAGATGGTGCCAATGACCAAATCAAATGATCAGGTAGAAGAGGATGCCAGAAACAGGCGAATGTATCTGGTGACGGATACGATCAAAAATAAGAAGAATTAGATTGTGGAATTATTATCATTGGTAATGGCGGCATATTAACTACTGTGGTGTGAATACCTATAGATTATGAATAATATTTTCAGAGGATTACTGGCTGGCTACGGTGCAAAAAGGTAGGTGGTGGTTGTTTAGGTACGGTTGTTGTTTTTATAGTACTCTGGGTGGTGTTGGGTCAATGTGGTTAGTGGTTGACCTGCGCTACTGATTCAAAAAATCAAACAACAAGGTGGTTTTAATTAGTATAAATTTTAAAAAATATTTTTAGACATGAATAACGAAAAGACAGCAGACGTATTAAATATGCTCATTGAGATCAATAATGATAGAATTGAAGGCTATGAGACCGCATCAAATGAAACTGAAGAAGATGATTTAAAAGAATTGTTTTCCCGTTTGATTAAAACGAGCACTAAATGCAAACAGGAGCTAACACAGGAAGTTCTGAAAGTAGGAGGAACTCCCATGGAAGGTACTCGTATAACAGGTAAGTTTTTCCGGACCTGGATGGACGTGAAGGTTGCGTTAGCTAGTGATGATCGTAAGGCAATTCTCAACTCATGTGAATATGGTGAAGATGCAGCATTAAATACCTATGAGGAAGTGTTGGATCATGAAAGCGAATATCTCGATGAAAACCAGATAAATATGATTGAATACCAATTTCAATTGATTGAAGCCGACCATGATGAGATTAAAGATCTGAGGGATCAATTGGCTGTGCACAATTAGAAATTTCAGTAAACATGGAATTTATTGTAAAGCTTTTCTTCCATTTCCTGAATGAATAATAATAGTTATCAATTAAAAAGGTGGTCTGTTTTGCAGACCACCTTTTGCTATTAAGCCAACCTCTGGCTCCTTACTGTACCATCAAATTAGGTATGTCTTCCTGAGTCATACAGGAAGGTCAAAACGATCCAGGTTCATCACCTTCGCCCATGCTGCCACAAAGTCCTTCACAAACTTTTCTTGAGAATCGCCACAGGCATAGACTTCTGCTAAGGCGCGAAGTTCAGAGTTTGATCCGAAAATGAGATCCACGCGGGTACCCGTCCATTTTACTTCACCTGTCTTACGATCGCTGCCGGCAAATGCATGGCCTCCGCTGTCAAGCGCCTTCCAGGTCGTGTTCGAATCAAGCAGGTTAACGAAGAAATCATTGGTAAGTGCTTCTGGCTTTTTAGTGAACACACCATACTTGGAATGATCGAAGTTGGTATTCAGCACACGCATGCCACCCACCAGCACCGTCAACTCAGGTGCCGTAAGTGTTAGCAATTGCGCTTTGTCGATCAGCAACTCTTCTGCGGAAACCGCATATGTCTTCTTCTGGTAGTTGCGGAATCCATCGGCAATCGGTTCAAGTACTTCAAATGATTCTACGTCTGTTTGTTCTTGAGTGGCATCGGCTCTTCCTGGCGTGAAAGGTACTGTGATCGTGTGACCGGCATTCTTTGCTGCTTTCTCAATTCCTACAACTCCGCCCAGCACAATCAGGTCGGCAAGGGATACCACCTTTCCTCCGGTATTGAAATCTTTTTGAATCCCTTCCAACGTCTTTAAAACCTTTGTCAGTTGAGCAGGGTTATTCACTTCCCAATCTTTTTGAGGGGCAAGGCGAATACGTGCCCCGTTTGCACCACCGCGCTTATCTGATCCGCGGAAAGTTGAGGCTGAAGCCCAGGCCGTAGAAACAAGTTCCGATACAGAAAGTCCTGAAGCATTGATCTTGGCCTTTAGTGTTGCAATATCATTATCACCGATTTTATAAGTTGAAGCCGGAATGGGATCTTGCCAGATCAGTTCTTCTTTTGGCACCTCTGGTCCCAGGTAACGTGATAAGGGGCCCATGTCACGGTGAGTCAGTTTAAACCATGCACGCGCAAAGGCATCGGCAAACTCATCCGGATTTTCGAAGAAACGTCTGGAAATTTTTTCATAAATCGGATCTAATCTTAACGCAAGATCAGTGGAAAGCATGCGTGGTTCATGACGTTTTGATTTGTCATGTGCATCGGGAACACTATTGGCACCGGCACCATTCTTTGGTCTCCACTGGTGTGCACCAGCCGGGCTCTTGAAAAGTTCCCAATCGTAACCAAACAGATTCCAGAAGAAGTTGTTGCTCCACTTTGTGGGTGTGGAGGTCCAGGTTACTTCAAGTCCGCTTGTAATAGTATCTCCGCCTTTACCAGAGCCATAGCTGCTTCGCCATCCAAGTCCTTGCTCCTCTATTCCCGAAGCTTCTGGTTCCGGGCCTACGTGGGTTGCAGGAGCAGCACCATGGGTTTTACCGAATGTGTGCCCGCCTGCAATGAGAGCTACGGTTTCTTCATCGTTCATTGCCATGCGTTTGAACGTTTCGCGGATATCCTTTGCAGCAGCAAGGGGATCAGGATTGCCGTCTGGTCCTTCAGGGTTTACATAAATCAAACCCATTTGCACAGCAGCTAGTGGATTTTCCAGATTACGATCGTGTATTTTTCCATCAGCATTATCATCTGAAACCACGACACCTTCTTTCTTTTCAACTCCTTGGGAGCCATTGGCGTAACGGATATCTCCCCCTAACCATTTTTTTTCAGCACCCCAATAAACATCTTGTTCGGGTTCCCACACATCTTCGCGCCCGCCCGCAAAACCAAATGTCTTAAAGCCCATCGACTCAAGGGCCACATTGCCGGTCAGGATCATCAGGTCAGCCCATGAAATTTTGCGACCATATTTTTGTTTGATCGGCCATAGCAACCTGCGAGCCTTGTCCAGGTTAACGTTGTCCGGCCAACTGTTGAGCGGAGCAAACCGTTGCTGACCAGCCCCTGCACCCCCGCGACCATCGCCAGTGCGATAAGTTCCGGCAGAGTGCCAGGCCATACGGATAAATAATGGACCATAATGACCGAAGTCAGCGGGCCACCAATCCTGAGAGTCTGTCATCAGCGCATGAAGATCTTTCTTTAAAGCAGCCAGATCGAGGCTTTTAAATTCTTCGGCATAGTTAAACTTTTCACGCATTGGGTTGGACAGAGAAGAGTGCTGACGAAGAATATTCAGCTTTAATTGATTGGGCCACCAGTCATGATTTTGTGTACCGCTGCCTGCGGGTTGATGAAACGGGCATTTGGCTTCACCATTTCCGTTATTCGTGTGTGTTGATTTGCTTGAATGTGTGTGCTTTTCCATTTCTTATTGATTAATAAATTGTACTGAATGATGCATTAATGATATACGCTATACTGAGCCGGAACAATGACTTACGTCATATTAGAGATTAATTTAGGTCAATTTTACGACCCTGTTAATAATAAATCAAATTGATTATCTTTATAAAGATATAGCCATTGTCTATGACCTTAACACAGTTAGAATACATCGTTGCGCTGGATACTCACCGCCATTTCGTGCAAGCCTCTGAGAAATGTTTTGTTACGCAGCCTACCTTGAGTATGCAGATACAAAAACTAGAGGAAGAACTGGGTATCAGGATTTTCGACAGAACGAAGCAACCTGTTATTCCTACTGAAGTAGGAGCAAAGGTTATCGCTCAGGCCAGGGTTATTTTACGTGAGGCCAATTTGATTAAGCAGCTGATTCATGAACAAACGGATACGATGACGGGCGAACTTCGCATTGGCATCATTCCAACCCTGGCGCCTTACTTGTTGCCTCCGCTCTTTAAGCAAATGCGCGAAAAATATCCACAACTTCATCTAATCATTAAAGAAACGATCACCGAGGAAGTTATCAGCGAATTAAAAAACAATCGCCTGGATTGTGGCTTGGTTGTTACCCCTTTACAAGATGCTTCCATTAAAGAGGATGTTCTCTTCTATGAAGAATTATTTGTGTACGTATCCCGGAAGAATGCGCTCTATGATAAGAAGTATGTGCTGGCCAGCGAGATTAAACCAGACCAACTGTGGCTGTTGGAAGAGGGACATTGTTTCCGCTCGCAGATTTTGAATTTATGTGAACTGCGCAAAAGTTCAGATCTTCATTTTAAATACGAAACCGGAAACATGGAAACGCTGAAGCGCATGGTCGATAAAAGTGATGGTATTACCATTTTACCGGAGTTGGCTGTCATGGAATTTAGTAAGAATCAAATGAAACTGGTGAAGAGACTAAAGGAGCCCAGCCCGGCACGCGAAGTAAGTCTGGTAACCCACCGCGATCACCTCAAAACCAAACATCTGCAGATCTTAAAAGAAGAAATTCTTACGATCGTTCCGAAACAGATGCAAAAACTTCAAAATAAAAAAGTAGTGGAGATTAATTATTAAAGATTTCATTTTATCCCCTTTTACCATCATGTGTTGCTCTCCTAAGCTTAATAGTGTACTTTGATATTCTAAATTATCATCTTATGATTCGAATTATTGGCACGCTGATTTTCAGTCTGAAACTGAGTATCCCTATTTGCGCACAAATTATTGGTTTCCAGAATCTGGAAAAGCAACGAGTAATTGTGTTGACCGATATAACCAATGAACCGGATGATCAGGAATCTCTTGTGCGGTTTTTAGTATACGCTAATGAATATGATGTTGAGGGAATTATTGCAACTACCTCAGTTCACCTGAAAGATAAGGTACGGCAGGATAAAATTGAGCAATGTATTCAGGCTTATGGACAGGTAAAAGATAATTTGGAAAAGCATGCTTCAGGGTATCCATCGGCAACTTATTTATTAAGTGTTACAAAATCACATTTGCCATTGTATGGTATGAAGGGTGTTGGCGAGGGTAAGGATAGCAACGGTGCCGATTTACTAATCGATGCAGTAGATAAAACCGATGCCCGTTTATTGTGGATCAGTGTTTGGGGAGGTGCAAATTGCCTTGCGCAGGCACTGTGGAAAATTAAAAATACCAGGAGCCCTGATGAAGTAAGGAAATTCATTTCTAAACTAAAGGTCTATACCATTTCCGATCAAGACGACTCCGGAAGGTGGATTAGAAATAATTTTCCGGATTTATTTTACATCGTATCTCCAAGTTCTGAAAGTTGGTTGGAGTACTACAAGGCTACCTGGACAGGCATTTCAGGTGACTATCATTATAAAAATGGCCCCCTGTATAAATTTGATATGGTAAGTAATCCGTGGTTGCTCGAAAACATAATCAATAATCATGGACCATTGGGTGCTCTATATCCGAAGTTCGAGTACATTATGGAGGGTGATACGCCTTCCTTTATAGGTTTAATAAATAATGGATTGGGTAGTACGATTAGTCCCTCGTATGGCGGTTGGTCAGGTCGCTATGACTATTTTAAATCGTATGCCGAGGTTAAGGAGATCTGGACTAATTCCATTCGATCCATAGATGAAGTTACGGTAGATAGCAAAACTTATTATTCAGATCAGGCAACTATCTGGCGTTGGCGTGAGGCATTTCAAAACGACTTTGCTGCTCGAATGGATTGGTGTATTGCCTCCAGATACAATGATGCGAATCATAACCCTGTTGTGGCAATCAACGGAAACCTTTCCAAAGATGTGGTTACCATTAAAATTGCTGCAGGACAAAATCTTAAACTTTCCGCTAAGGGAACAAAAGATCCGGATGGTAATAAAGTTGTTTATAGATGGTTCATTTATAAAGAAGCTGGTTACTATACAGGTACGTTGGCTCTGTCACATCCCGATCGGGAGGAAATTGAATTTGAAATGCCTACCCTAAAAGCAGGGGAGAGCCTGCATATTATTTGTGAGGTTAAAGATGATGGCGTGCCTACCTTATTCAGTTACCGGAGAGTTATTGTAACAAATTGATTGCCAATATCGCAACCCTACCGGGGATAATTTGCTGCAGAACTTATCCACTGTCTAAGTAGATTACTCCTCACTAAAAATTCCACGTGTAATGATCCGACCCCAGAGGATCGGATCAATTCTTTATTGTTAGCCTTTATTTTTGAAAATGCTCGCTCCGAATATAATCGTAATCAAAAACAATACGACAAAGATGTAGAACAAGATCTTAGCAATAGAGGCGGCTCCTGCTGCAATTCCACCAAAACCAAAGATGGCGGCCACTACTGCGATGATGAAGAAAATAACTGCGTAACGTAACATAGTTTTTGTGTTTAGAGTTAGAAATTCATTTTAATACGAACTGGTAAAGCGTGCTCATGGACTTACACGAAGTGAGCTTATGAGCTACATTTGATTCATGCATCTAGAAATTTATGTGCCGTATCACAAACCCTTTAATAAGAGAAAAATGTGAGATTTTTGGTCAATAAAGAGAAGATTATTCCTCATGTTGGAATAGTATTCCACAATTCTTATCTATTGATACGTTAGTGAAATTATTAATAGGTTATTAGGTCATATAAAACCCAAATAATTGCCTCTTTAATGTATTGACCTAGCCGATGGCATGACATTTTCTTATGGATTTCTGATTATATAATCTATTAATTAACTAAAAAACTTTAAGCTATGAGATCAAGATATTTGATTGGAGGGTTGTTGGCTGGGGCAGCCATGGGTGTTGCAGTAGGTATGTTATTATCTCCTGCGAGTGGCAAAAAAATTCAAAAGAAGCTTAGCAAAAAATCCCAAAAGCTACTAGAAAATCTCAAAAGCAGTGCCGCTGAGTCCGCATCTTATCTTAAAAAAAGATATGATGATGGGGCAGAAGAAGTCTCTAAAATGGGTAAAGAGATGGGTGGCATGATAAGTGAAAAAGTGAATGGTAAGTAATTTTATTAGAGTCGAAGATTATTTGAAATGACAACAACATATGTTCAATGAGGCCTTCTTCTGTAAATCCTTTTAGTGTAAACATTGGAAAATCTATAGTGTATAAAAAAAATAGCTCCCTACGCGGGAGCTATTTAGCTTCTGATTGTTCTACTTTTAATTCGATCCAATATTGCCTTGAGCAACATAGGTAGGATCAATGGCACTGGTGCCAATGTTTATATGACCGTTAAAATCAGTAAGTTGGTCATAATTGATCAGGGTATTGTTATTCAGCTTTCGTACGGATGTTACGCTTTTGCCGGTAGTGCCTGTATAGTTATTTAAGGTAATGGCCACCGGTCCGGTTGTAGCTAAATTGTTATCATAAATGTAAACAGGATAATTGCCGGTTGGAGACGCACCATTTAAATCAATCGTAACCAGGGAAGAACCGCTAACACGTTTCGCAAATGTAACCTGACCATCAATCCCTGATTCATTCACAGTTCCTAATGAATAGGTAGTAGACGATGCAGTTAATTCATTCTCACCAATATCGCCTTGTGCGACAAGTGTTGCAAGATCCGCGGCACTAAGATGCACATTCGTGTATCCGTTTAGCGTGAGGAGTTCTTCATACGTAATAGCAGTACCATTATTTAATTTGGTTACAACAGTTTCACTCATGCCGGTTTCACCATTGATCGAGTTTAAATCGATGATAATACCACCGGTTTCTACAGCCGTGTTTTCATGAATGTGAGCCACGTGTGTATTTCCCGAAGCAGTTCCATCAAGATCTATGGTCACCAAGGTTGTGTTGTCATCCCGCTCCGCAAACTTTACTGTTCCACTAATATCCGGGTTGGATACTGAGTTGAGGGTATACGTTTTGGATATACCCGTCAGTCCGATGTCTGAACTGTCATCATCCTCATTGCAGGCTGCCATAAATACAGTTGCCATAAATGCAACAAGCATAACTTTAAAAAACTTTTGAATTCTTTTTTTCATAATAATTTATTTATCGATTTGATGTAACCATAGGGCAAATTCGTGCCACTCATAAACTGCTTTTGAACGCTGTTAGAGCACTATGGGAATAGGTAGCCGGGATTATTATTTACACTTTGTAGAGACATAGAACACCTTTCAAGTTTCTGCATATTTTTTCTATATTTAGTGGATTATAACCATAAGATGTTCAAAAAAAATGTTTGACCCCATCGGAAGAATGTTGATGAAAAATAGCTCTACTTTTGCCATTATTTTATTTTGTATCAATTCTCATGGAGACATCGTGTGGAGTTGAGAATCGTGATTCGCAGTTCAGTGAACTTTATCCTTCCTATAAGTTTTTCCCTCAAGCCTCCCGATCCAACTGGAATGAAATAGTAAAGCTGTTGAAGTGGTAGCCAAAATAAATGCAGATTGAAACATCGGCAACGCGATAGAAGACCTTACACCTTACTATTAATTACAACTGCCATATGGGTTCAATGGAATTTTTGAGGTTTGGTAGTTCACAGGAACTAGTTGAAATTGTGTGGGTAAATCAGTCCTTGTGATACTAAATGGAGTATCCAGAAGCTGATTATAATCCTTGTATATTATTCTTGAAATGACTAGAATTAGCGAAATATATAGTTGGTCAGGAAAAGAATTTTGCGAAGGATCGATTCAGATAAACTAGTTATCCTATCTACTTGAACGAGCACATGATGAAAGTACTTTTTTACACCCGTGAATATCCACCCCATGTTTATGGCGGAGCCGGTGTTCATGTGGAATACCTTGCACGCGAACTTTCTCATTTGATGGAAGTGGAAGTGCGCTGCTTTGGCGATCAGGATCAAACGGAAGAGCAGTTGCGAGTTTTAGGATTTAATGCCAATCCACTTCCTTTGAACAATACAAAACCTGAATTGGCTCCTATCTTTAAAACCTTGAATACCTGTATTCAAATGAATAGCGGAGTGATGAATGCCGACATAGTGCATTGCCATACCTGGTATGCTCAGTTTGCAGGCATCTTATCTAAATTATGTTATGGCACACCCCTGATTGTAACGACTCATTCACTGGAACCTCTCCGGCCCTGGAAACGGGAACAATTGGGTAGGGGCTATGACGCTTCCTGCTGGATTGAAAAGACAGCCATTGAAATGGCCGATGCCGTCATAGCCGTATCGCAGGAAACCAAAGAGGATGTACTCAACTATTTTAATGTAGATGAGAAGAAGGTTAGCGTAATTTATAACGGCATTGACCTCGATGAATACAATGTAACCGATGACACATCGGCATTGGATAAATTCGGAATAGATAAATCGAAGCCCTTTGTACTTTTTGTGGGCCGCATCACAAGACAAAAGGGGATTATCCATTTGGTAAATGCTATAAAATATATTGATGGTGAAACGCAAGTTGTGTTGTGTGCCGGGGCTCCTGATACGGAAGAGATTGGCCGAGAAATGAAACTATGCGTAGAAGAAGTTCAGAAAAAAAGGAGTAATGTGATCTGGATAGCAGAAATGGTAACTAAGAAGGAAGCGATCCAGTTGTATTCGCATGCGGCTGTGTTCTGTTGCCCCTCCATCTATGAACCTTTTGGCATCATCAATATTGAAGCAATGGCTTGTAAAACCGCTGTCGTGGCCAGTAGCGTGGGTGGCATCAAAGAAGTAGTGGTCGATGGTGAAACCGGAATTCTGGTACCGTTGGAACAAGAAACCACAGCACCTTTTGAAGCTTCTTATCCAGACAAATTCGCACGCGATCTGGCCGCAGGAATCAATAAATTAATGGCCGATAAAAATTTAAGAGAAACCATGGGCGCCAATGGTAGAAAAAGAGTAGAACAATATTTTGATTGGAAGGCAATAGCGAAGCAGACGGAGATTTTATATAAAAAAATTCTGAACCATGATTAACGATGACGTGATAGCGATCATTCTGGGCGGAGGCCAGGGATCGCGTTTGTATCCATTAACAGCAAAACGTTCCAAGCCTGCCGTACCGATTGCAGGGAAATACCGATTGGTCGATATCCCCTTATCCAATTGTATTAATTCGAATATCAGCAGGATGTTCGTCCTCACACAATTTAATTCAGCATCGCTTAATCGTCATATTAAGAATACCTACAATTTTAGTTTGTTCAGTCGCGCCTTTGTGGATTTGCTGGCTGCCGAACAGACTATGTCCAACAAGAATTGGTTCCAGGGAACAGCCGATGCCGTGCGACAAAGCATGCACCATTTTCTCAATCATGAGTTTAAATATGTGTTGATCCTTTCGGGCGACCAATTGTATCAAATGGATTTCAACGTACTCATTCAGCGGCATATTGACAGTGGTGCCCGGATTACCATCGCCACGCTGCCGGTGAAAGCAGATGAGGGTGTTGAATTCGGGATTATGAAGACTGACCACGAAAGCATGATCACCAGTTTCATTGAAAAACCGAATGCAGAAGAAATTCTGAAATGGAATTCTGATGTAAGTGAGTATATGCAATCAGAAGGACGCTTGTACCTGGCTTCGATGGGTATCTATGTATTTGACAGAGATTTGTTGATCGAGCTGATGAATGATCCGCATACCATTGATTTCGGTAAGGAAATCATTCCACAATCCATCCGTAAACATAAAGTACTCAGCTATCAGTTTGAAGGCTATTGGACAGACATTGGAAATATACGTTCCTACTATGAAGCTAATCTGAGCTTCACAGATGGGATACCACACTTTAACCTATTTGATAATCGAAAACGCATCTATACCCATCCCAGAATTCTTCCTACTTCTAAAATATCGGGAACGTTAATCAACGACTCCGTTATCGCAGATGGTTGTATCATCCATGCTGCCAAAATAGAACGATCGGTCATAGGCATAAGGTCAAGAATAGGAAGGGGGAGTACCGTTATCAAAACATATATGATGGGGAGTGACTCTTATCAAACGCTCGCAGAAATTGCAGCCCGGCCTGGTGACATATTGATGGGCATTGGCGAGGATTGTCATATCGAAAATGCAATTCTGGATAAAAGCTGTCAAATTGGAAATAATGTTACGATTATTGGGGGTCCGCACCTTCCCAATCAGGAAACAGATTTGTACGTAGTGGCAGGCGGAATTGTAGTTGTAAAAAAGGGCGCTACCATACCCCCTGGTTTTGTGTTAAGTTAGATAAAGCAAAGAAGTTGTAATATGTGATAAATGTGAATGCTTTCTTTCGTAGAAATTGAAATTGTGAAATCGCTGTAAAAGATTTTTCGACTTCATCCCAATCATAATTGTTGTTTGACTAACATAATGGTCGAAAGAAAATACTAACTGCCAACTTCTAGTTCCTTGGCTGGTTTAAGAATTTCACAGGATAACACAAACGTTGGTTTATAAAATCCGCTGATACGAGCGAATGCTATAGAGAGGATTACGTAATCTCCAAGTGTGAGTTTTTTATAGGTTCCTTCCGGTATGCCGAAGTGTGTAGTTTTTCCAATGGTTATCAGGTATTGCCCTTCATCCAGGAATTTGCTTGTAATGTGTCCCTGGTAAATAAATTTCTGATTGTTGTTAAGCAACTTTCTGATATATTCTTCCGGGTATTGGTATCCGTCACAATGCCGGGTCATTAATAGTTCGCGGTCGGAGTTACCAAGCGTTTCTTCCTTTTCTGAATAGTCACGGATCACATCCAATTTGGCAAGAAGTGGTTCAAAACGCGCATTGTCTTTATCATCCTGTAGTACAACCGGGTTGTTTAACCCCTTCTGCACCAACCGGGCAAACAGAAATGGCACAGGCAAGATGACGAGTGGCCATGGTGAGGATACTGAGATGGCCCCCAGGATGATGAAGGCGGCTACAGGCAGACTAAAGGGAAGCGTTTGACGATACGTTGTCACGTTAAAGTTATTTTAATTTATTTTGATACTTTTTACACGTTGGCCAAATGCAAACCAGTCGAATCCTGTTTCAATACGGTTATGTCTGAGTGCAGGAATCTGTGTGGTGAGTAACAGGGTAGTGCCATGAAAGTCTGCCCGATGATGTTGCGGTATCTGTCGCCTGATCGCTTTCACCTGGGAGAATTTTGCGGTGGGAAAGAATTCATGGATAGATTTTTTTAGCAGGTTGATATTTTCCATGCCGTACATCATCACAACCTCAGGTTTGTGCACATGCATGTTTTCGAGGATGGTGTGCATACGGGTAGGGTATAGGTGTTCCTGATACAACGTGCGACTTTTAAGAAAGGGCAATTGTGGCAAATCCAGCCAGGGATAATACCATGCGTGATTGTGCGCGGGTAGTGGGTACAATTGAATCCATGCTTCCGTTTGTTCGGATGGTACAGCAAATGAATTTTTCTGATACGTAAGCAGGTCAGGAAGCGGCTCAGTTTTGTAGCCATGAACAAAAGCGATCAGATTTTTCCACGCACCGTGAAGTGTGGCTTGGTGACCGAATCTATGATCGTGGAAGGTGGCAAATTTCCCGGCCCTGGGTCCGTCAATCCGAAAGGACACATGGCGGTATAATTCGCGGATGTCGCAAAGTGTGGGACCGGTTGCCCTAAGATTATATAAGTAGTTGATCTTCTCTGCTACTTCTTCCGGTGCATCTCCGCCATTTTCTTCATAACCCACAAACCAGAAGCGGGCTTGCCACGACCCGTAACCATAAAAATTATCCGTCCAGTAAGTGAGGGGTTTCTCTTCAATCAGCATGACAGGAAAGATAATAAAAGAGCCACAAAGGGACTAGCTTATGAATCTTCGATTCGACTCAGGCAAGCTCACTTTCTTGCTTATGTTGGCACCTTCGCGGGCAAAAAGTAGCTTTTTCTTTGCTGCTCTGATTTGGATTGCTTTTGTATTTGTCTTTGATTGGATAGCTGGTTGTTTAGAAAGTCCAATGATAATTTCGGGGAATTGTTTAGTAATCGAGCTTTACAAAATGTTTCAGGTTGTTTCTTTTGCGCTTGCCCGGAGGTGTAGAAGTTTTTTTTCTTTCTACAGCAGGCAGAGCGGATGGATCCATGACCTGTGGCGGATCAGGAGTTTCAATGACGGGTGCAGTAGGAAAAGATTCTTTTGGTTTCGGTTCCTCAACCTTAGGTGTTTCTTTTCCTGGTAATTCTTTCGGCTTATCCATAGCTATATAAAATTTTAATTCTGCTCAAAGAATATTCATGCCAGCATCAAGCTTCGTCTTCACATCATAAAAATGTGAAGGCTGTAACAGTTAATCTGGGTTATTTATCTACAAGCGCAGACAATTATCCTCAGTGAGGAAGAAAGACTTTCCTGGGATTAAGTGAAGACAACTATTGAATTACCGTAATGGCTTTCTGAATTCTTCAGGCGTGATACCTACATACTTTTTAAAAAATCTGCCAAAGTAAGAGTTATCACTAAAGTTAAGCTGATAGGCCACTTGTGCTACGGGGAGTTGGGTGTGCGCCAGTAATCTTTTGGCTTCGAGAATAATCCGTTGCCGGATGAGTTCACCGGCAGATTTGCCCGATCGTTTTTTACAAAAGCTATTCAGGTAGTTGGGTGTAATGTTCAATCGAGTCGCATACTCTTTAGGTGTTTTTAAGGTAGCAAAGTTTGCATCAATCAATTCCTGAAATTGAAAAAGTAAATCTTGAGAGGGCGAAGAACGCGTGTTGACAACTTCATATTGGCGTGAGGCTCGAACGAGTAGGTTACCTATTGCATAGAAGATGGCATCGCGCGTAAAATCATCCGATAACTTTATTTCTGCTTCCATCGCTTCAAAGTGTTCAATCCACTTCCCGCTTTCTGTCGCAGGTATATCCACAGAACATGACTGACCCGCCTGAAACAAGGGCCAGTTAGCCAACAATTTTCGTCCTTTCGAAAGCGCCACAAAATTATCGGTGAAGAGAAGAACGAATCCCTTAACATGATTGAGTTCATTCCAGGCATGCACTTGCCCAGGTGCAATTAAAAAGAGTCGGTTCGGTTGAAGGGTGTAGGTAGTAAAGTCAATGTCATGACTTCCGCTGCCACCCGTAACCAAAATAAACGTGTAGAAATAGTGCCGGTGCGGCATCTTCAGGTGCTCGATATCGCGCGCAAAATATTCAAACCGAAACAGTTCGAACTCCTGTGCGGAATTATTTTCTCCCGCTTTTAGGGTCTCGATCGAATAGCCCGGAATTTCTTCTTTAATATCGTTCATAGGTAAATTATACCATAATCAAACTGATGAGTGCCATTCAAGATGCCTTTAAATACACCAATTTTGCATTGTGGTATTTAGGTCAATTGAAACAAATGTAAATAAGTACATATGAAAACGTACGAAATAAATAAGATTTTGGTTCCGGTAGACTTTTCTACACTGGCCTATAATGCCGTGCAGACAGCCGTGGCCATCAGTAAACGTCAACTGGCAACGATTACCCTGATCTACGTGGTGGAGAATGCTTATGTGTTGTTTCCCCCGGAGGTTAGTGGTGCTGCAGGTACCCTATTGCCGCAACTGGTAAAAGATGCCAATGACAATTTGAGCAGACTCGCTAAGGAGCTTCGGGTAAAACACGACATCGTGGTTACACATGTGGTTCAATCCGGAAATCCTGCTGATGAAATATGTCTATGGGCATTACACAAGAAAATGGATTTGATTGTGATGGGTACTCATGGGACTGCCGGTTTACGCGAGTTCTTCATGGGCTCCAACGCGTATCGCGTGGTGAAGAATGCACCATGCCCCGTACTTACGTTGCCCGGACTTAATTCGTGGCTTGATTTCAAAAAAATATTATTTCCGGTGCGTATGGTGCCACATGCATTAGACAAATACGAAGCGATAAGACCCATCATTAGAAAAAACGGATCCTCCTTAGTGGTAGCAGGCATTGTTAAGAACAACGACACTGCTAGCCTGATAGAAATGAAAACGTTGGTGGACTCCGTGCGCAGACAAATAAGTGAAGACGATGTGATGTGTGGAAGTGAGGTACATTATTGTGAAAATCCTGCCACACAGGTGTTAGACATTGCCAACCACATCCACCCCGACTTAATTGTTATTACAGCTACGCTGGATAGTACCGTGAAAGAATTTTTTCTCGGCCCCTACACGCAGGATATTGTAAATCATTCCACATATCCTGTACTCAGCATCAAACCTGAATATGAACTGGAAAACTCCGGGGTTTTAAAAATCTTAATGCAACAATCCCTGAAGCATGCAGCTACAGCGTAAAGGCAGAAAGATTCAAGAAGAATGAATAGTAAGAAATTGAAAAAGAAATTTATGCAAATAGAGATAGCACATTTATCCATATCCGACTACCGCGACTTAAAAGAAAGTATGTTGAATGCGTATACCCAATGGGGTGCTTACTGGCGCGACCATCAGATTGAGCATCTTCTCACCATTTTTCCCGAAGGTCAACTTTGCATTAAAGTGGATGGCAAATTGGTGGGTGCTGCGTTGTCACTTATTGTTGATTACAAAACCTTGGGCGATAATCATACTTACAAAGATGCTACCGGCAATTATACGTTCAGTAGTCATGATCCCAAGGGTGATGTGCTGTATGGAATAGAAATTTTTATTCGCCCGGAGTTTCGCAGTTTGCGCCTGGGCAGGCGTATGTATGATGCCCGAAAAGAACTCTGTGAAAAATTGAATTTACGTTCTATCGTAGCCGGGGCACGCATGCCTAACTATGCCGAACATGCCGACACCCTTACTCCGAAGCAATACATTGAAAAGGTGAAGAATAAAGAATTGTTTGACAGTACGTTAACCTTTCAATTGAGCAATAACTTCCACGTGCGCAAAGTAATGAAAGGGTATATGCCGGGCGATGCTGAGTCCATGGAATATGCCGCGCTGATAGAATGGATCAACATCTATTATGAATCGGAACCACACCTGCTGCATGAAGATAAATTACAAGTACGATTGGGGTTAGTGCAATGGCAAATGAGGCCCTTCAAAGATTATGAGGCGCTTTGCGAACAGATTGAATTTTTTGTGGACGCAGCCTCAGGTTATAAAACAGACTTTATCCTTTTTCCGGAGTTTTTCCATGCACCCCTGATGGCTGAATTTAATGATTCATCAGAGGCTGAGGCGATCCGCGGATTGGCGAAGTATACTGAGCCCTTGAGAGAGAAATTTTCCGAATTGGCTATTGCATATAATGCCAATATTATAACTGGAAGTTTTCCAGCGCTCCGCGATGAAAAGCTATACAACATTGGGTTTCTTTGTCAACGCAACGGTACCATAGAAGAATATCAAAAGCTTCACATTACACCTGATGAACGAAGAGCCTGGGGCCTGGTGGGGGGAGATTCATTGAAAGTCTTTGATACGGATTGTGGTAAAATCGGAATCCTGATCTGCTATGATGTGGAGTTCCCGGAGTTGCCGCGCCTGCTGGCGGAACAAGGAATGGATATCTTGTTTGTACCCTTCTTAACCGACACACAGAATGCTTATCATCGGGTGCGACTCTGTGCACAGGCAAGAGCCATTGAAAACGAATGTTTTGTAGCGATTGCAGGCAGTGTTGGCAACTTGCCCAAAGTAAATAATATGGACATTCAATATGCACAATCAGCTGTGTTTACTCCATGCGACTTTGCATTCCCCACGAATGGCGTAAAAAGTGAAGCAACGCCCAATACAGAGATGGTATTGATTGTGGATGTTGACAGAGAGTTGCTAAAAGAACTCAATCACAAGGGTGCCGTAAAAAATCTTCGCGACAGGAGAAAGGATCTTTATCGACTCGAGTTTATCAAGCAGTCTGTTAGTTTAGACGAACTAAAGTTTGCAGTCGCGTAAAGAAAATCGAGAAAGCCCTGAAAGGTTCAGGGATAGTTAACTTAACCATTACTCATTATGACAAATACAGGAAAAGTAGTAACCGGAGTTTTAGTAGGAACCGCACTGGGCGCAACGCTTGGACTTTTGTTTGCCCCTAAAAAGGGAAGTAAAACCAGGGCGATTATTGCCGATAAGGCAAAAGAGCTAGGCGATGCTTCCGCACAAGCGTATGCTAAAACAAAAAACTATTTGGGTATCAAAAACGATAAACAAAAAGAGTTGGCTATGAGCTAGTGCAATTCTTTCAAAACCAAAGCCTCTTCCAATTGGGAGAGGTTTTTTATTTATAACAGTAGAATTTGGTGTTCGAAACAGTATTTCTAAGGTGGAGAATTCAATTGGAAATGGAAAATAAAAAGGCCCCAACGGGGCCCTTTCATTTGTTTACTTTTTAATATCAATTCTTGTTCAATCCGTTTGCTGTCCGATCTTCCTTGGCCGGTGGTGGGGTCGACTTTGGTGGATTGGTCTTCAACAACTTCATGACTTCTTCTACCACCTTCTCCATTTGCGGGTCGCGACCTTGCACGAGTATGTTAGGATCATCCCAAACTTCATAGTCGGGTTTAACACCCACACCTTCATCAAACCATTTTCCTGAATTGTGATAAAGTCTGGCATCAGGTACTGTGATGCCACCACCATCAATAAGCGAATGACCTGTTGCCGGCCCCACTAAAATACCTAATGTTCTCTCACCAACGATAGGCCCGCCATGCTGTTCGCGAAAAGCCCACGGCAAACCATCACCACCGGAACCTGCCCATCCGTTGATCAACATACCCATCGGACCGGAATTGGTTTTGATAGGTGAACCATGGTGACGGCCACTACGCCAATACAAATTGTACACCGTGGGTCGATTTAACAATTCCAGAAAGCGATCGGCTAATTGTCCGCCTCCATTAAATCGTTCGTCAATGATAAATCCCTTCTTTGCCAATTGACCATAAAACATTTTCACCAATTCCAATTGTCCCTGCCCACCGGTGTTCGACATATAGATGTACCCTAAATTTCCATCCGATAGTTTTTCTACCTGCTTCCGGTTTTGTTCTATCCACTCCAGGTAGCGAAGCGTTTGATCTTCATTCTGTGTGAGACATTTTATCGTAAGATTTTTGGCATCGGAGGAATTGCCGGTTTTACTTACAGTTAAGGAAACAGTTTTTCCAGAGAGTCCGTCAAAGGCGGCATAAGGATCTTTTGCTGGGTCCAGTACGATACCGTTTACACTCAAAATATAATCCCCGGTGGTCACCGTACTTCCGGTATGATCAAACGGAGAGCGCACTTCGGTATCCCAGGTTGCAGGCCGTACTATTCTTTTGATCCGATATTTTCCATTACTCAATTCCCAATCAATACCCAGGTATCCTGTAACTACTGGTGTTACCGGCTCCGTATCGCCACCGGACGTATAGGTATGCCCGGCACTTAATTCGGCATTCAGGTTTGATTGAATGTAACTAACATCCCAGCGGGTACGCGCGTCTTCAATTAAAGAACCATAGCGGGTCTTCAAGGAATTCCAGTCTACCGCCTGCATGTTATCATCATAAAAGAAATCGCGATGTCTTCGCCAGGTATCGTTGAATATCTGACGCCACTCTTCTTTGGGATTTAACTGCATCACCAAATCAGTGGTGGGTACGGGGGAATCAATTTTCTGATCGGCTTCCGGTTTGATAATTCCATATTTGCCGGAGCTGCGCACAAGTATTGTTTTACCATCGGCCGTAATCTTTACAGCCTCTGCATTATCAATAATTTTCTTTTCTTCCCGTTTTTCCAGATCATAAAAGACCAGCGAATTCTTGCCTTCCTGATCGCCCGTCAGAGGAAACCTGCGATACACCACTTTACCTTCAAAGGCCATCAGGTTTCCAAGGTTGCCGGCTTTAGGAGGTAGGAGAGTTAATCTGCTTTCCATGTCCGTCCAATCAACGCGAACGGTGACTTCCGGTTTTTTAACAGGTTCGGGTTCTTTCGTCTTCTTTGCTTTATCATCGGGCTTCACTTCAGGTTCACTTTTTTTCTCGGCACCCACTTCATCATTTTTAGCACTTAATAAATCAGGAGCATCTTTCGTCAAACTGATTACTGCCAGTTGGCTATTGTTGGGGTAAATCCAGGTGCCGTCATTCAAGCCGCTATAGGCTGCGTTGTATGTGCGGTCGGTAAAGTAGTATAGATATTTACCATCAGCACTAAACACCGGATTGGAATCAGAATAAAATCCGCTGGTAACCCGATACGCTTTACTCTCGGTTATGCTGTACATAAAAATAGCATCGTTGGCATTGTCTTCGCCTTTGGTATAGGTTATCCATTTGGAGTCGGGCGACCAACTGATGGTATAGGAGTAGCGCCCTCCATGTCCATAGTTCCAGGTGTAGTTATCGGCCACCTTCACCAACCCGGTTACAACATCTATGATATTGACATTATTTTTTTCATCCATAAAGGCAATCATCTTACTATCCGGAGACCAGTATAACGTATAACCAAAGCCACCTTTACGATTGGAAAGTTTTTTCGCAAGCTCATTTCGTTTCATATGTTGAAGATAAATTTCATACTCACCCGACTGATCGCTCCAATACGCTACCTGATTTCCATCGGGTGACCAGGCAGGATTCTGATCAAATGCACCGCTGGATTGTGTCATGTTAACTACATATCCTTCCTTCACCGGTACATTAAAAAGTTCTCCGCGCGCCTCAAACACAATTCGCTTACCACCGGGTGCAGCCGACATATTCTGGATATTGCCCACAGTTTTTAGCTGCGGCATTTCAACGGAAAGATCGCTTACAACTTCCACGCGCACGGGTTCATGTTTTTCTGTTGCCAGATCCATGCGGTACAACACACCACCATTTTCAAATACAATGTCTTTCGGACCGGAAGAAATATAGGTGATGTCAAAATCTGTAAAGGTGGTAACCTGCCTGGTGGTTTTGGATTGGGTATCGTATGACCAGATATTGAGTCGCATTTGTTTATCCTGATCCGACAGGAAGTAGATCTTATTTCCAGCCCATGCTGGTTTTCCGTCATTGGCGGGATGGTTCGTAATGTTCTCGGCTTTGTTGGTGGTCAGGTCAAATATGATCACATCCGAAGTCAGACCACCGCGGTATCGTTTAAATGGATAGTTCTCTGTAATTTTTGTAATGTAGGCAAGCTTGTTGCCATCGGGTGAGTAGCAGGCGAGTTCACCGTATGGCACTGATAATTTTTGTGGTAATCCGCCCTTCTTGTCAACCACATAAAACTGGTTTACACGAGGAGTGCCCGTTTCACGTCTTGAGCCAATCAAAATTCGTTTGCCATCCGGATGCCATTCAATCATCCGATCCGGATAAGAGGCATACGTTACCCGCGTGGGCACGCCCCCTGTTACCGGCATTACATACACATCGGTATTCCCATTGTAGCTGGCCGAGAAGGCGATCTCTTTACCATCCGGTGAAAATTTTGGAAACGATTCTTCGCCCGGGGAGTGTGTTATTTGAACGGCTAGTCCACCGGCTTTTGGCATAATCCATAAATCACCTCCATACACAAACGTTATTTGCGTTTCCGAAACATCGAGGTAACGCATGAGTTTCGCATTTATCTGAGCCTGCGTAGTCACAGTTGCGAAAAGAGAAATTGCAGTTAGAGTTATCCATTTCATAGCATAGTCTTTTAATGGCTAACGAATTTAAGAAACGGGTACTAATAATCAACACCTGATTATACAGCAGGTGAGAATTATTAAAGGTGAAGCGTATTTGTTTAGAGAGTCACATTCAGAAATTCGTGTGTAACAAAAGATTGTCTCAAGCGTCTTTTAGCCTTGTTAGGTTCGATCAAACTTTAAGCTTGACGAGAAAGTACACTACCTTTAGATAATAAAAACCGCAAACCAGTATGAACACCGATCAGCAGCAAAAACAATTAGTTAGCACAGCCCGCATAGCAGGAGTTTGTTATCTGGCATTAGCCATTACTGGTATGGTAGGATTTCTCTTCCTGCATTCGCGCATCTATGCAGGCGATGATCCGGCAAAAACACTTTCCAATTTAACAGAGTTTGAAACGCTTGCCCGCTTGCGGCTGTTGTTTGAACTTCTGATCGTGGCCTCGCAGGCATTGGCTGCAGTATGGTTTTATAAACTGTTTAGAAACATTCAGCACGATGCCGCATGGATGCTGGCTGCCTGGGGCATGATGAATGCGGTTGCTATAATGATCAGTGCCATGGCGATGGGAGGGGCAATCGAAGTAGCTCATAGCACGCAGGCCGTACACGAAAAGTTGATGATGATTCAACTCTTTCAACAATTTATTAAACACGCATGGGGCGTGGGAAGCCTCTTCTTCGGTTTATGGCTTATCCCCATGGGGTATATCGTTGTAATTTCAAAACGAATGCCCCTGTGGCTTGGCCGGGTGCTGATGTTGGGAGGCGCTGGCTATATCCTGAGTACCTTCATCAGCTATTTTGGTGTTACCGAAACATGGGTAGGCCTACTTACCATCCCTGCTACGATTGGTGAGTTTTGGATGATTGCCTACTTGTTGATTTATGGGATACGGCCTCTCCCGAAAGGGTAAGAGAAAGTACTCTCTTGCTGTCTGATTAAATTATTACACATCGTCTCCCCCAGAGGAAAATGCGTGTTTGATTTACACCCTCGTTATTATCTGATAATTTCATTCAATTTCGCCCAGAGATCATTCTGAAAAGTGTAGGGTACCAAACTGGTATCGGGGGCATCACCTACACGCACAACCACCAACTGTTGTGACGGCACCACATTAATCAGTTGCCCGTTTTTGCCCATGGCGGCAAACATATCATTGGGTGCAACGGGAGTGATGGCCTCATTGATTTTTATCTGGCCTGGTGCCGGCAGCAGGTATGAAGACTTGCCATTGAGCCAGGTTAAATACCCATAAGAAGGATTCATCGATTGTGAAGTAGTACTCATCACAGTTACAAACGCTTCCGGTACAACCAGCGTTTTATCCCACATGCCTTTGTTTAGTAATAACAATCCAAAGCGGGCCATCGACCGGGGTGTACTATAATATACATTGTTATCACCGGTTTGAATGTATTGCCCATCCATCCCCGTTTTAGATTTCAACTCATCATTTAAATAGTTGTTCAGTGTTTTGCCTGTTGCATTGGCAACTACGCCATCCAACAACGTATACGGAGCATTGTGGTAAGCCCAGCGCGTGCCGGGCTCGGCTTTGTAGATCAAACACGATGGGTCCGTGCAATCGCGGTTAGCCACCCCATCATCCAACCCTGTAGTCATGGTAAGTTGATGTCGCACCGTGATGTTATTTTCCTGTGCTGCTGTAAGGCTCGTCCAGCCTGCGCCCAGGTAGTCCGAAGTTTTTGCTTCCAAATTAATTTTCCCCTGCGCTCCAGCAATACCAACAACAGCAGCCGTTAATGTTTTGCCGGCCGAGGCCCAATACCAGTTGCTGCTTGCGTTAAAATCCTGGGTAGTATTAATTAGTTGTTTACCCGCATATTTTTCAATCACTATTTTTCCGGCTTTCAAAACCAGTATCGCGCGGGTGTTTGTGCTCGCCATAAAGGCATCGAGTTCTGCAATTTTTGTTGCGTTCCAACCCAGGCTTGCCGGTGTCGATGTTTCCCATGTGCTGCCAGCAAGAGGTGGAAAATAAAGTGATGCAACAGGCTGTGGTGATGGATCGTCACTACAGCCCATAAGCAAGATAAGTATAAAAACAAGTGGACGCATAAGCCTAAAGATACGCTATCGCAGGTTAACACTTAACCAAAATGATGTCAAGTTGTTTGAGTATGTCCATCTCCGCTAATTGATCGATCGAGTTCGGCTGGCCTGCCGGAATTAAAAGAATAACCTCAACCGATTCGTCCACTTCGGGACGCTACAATTGACACGCTTTTGCCGTCAGGTTGCAAAACATCAAAGCATACAATATTTCCTGTGTTTCAGGAATTCAATCCTTTAATCGGAAAAGGGAAAATAAAATCCAGCAGCACATTATGATGCGCCCGCGACACATGGTCTTTAAAGGATTGTATGCTTTTGCGGATAACATCAGCGTGGTCCGGATCCAGCTTGTTTATAATGGCCTCCAGTTCTACCAGTTTCTTTTTGATGGCACTGTCTCGATTTACCTTTCCCAATGGCAAAGCCTTGTTTAGTGCATTCAGTGTAATGCTAAAGGTTTGGTGAACATCGTTGAAGAAGTCAACCAGTAGCGGATCGCTGGAATAGGTTTTAATATGCACGAAATCAACCGCGGTACTTTCTTCCGTTTCATCTAACTTGCCGTCTACATTGGCGGCCAGCAACGAAATGTAAGCGGGAAATTTCAGGAGCGATTCATGTTCCGGGGTTGTCAGGTTTTCAAAAGGCATCATGAGGTAATTTTTAAGGTCTCTATAGGCTGTGGGCAAGGTTAGCTAATAAGATCTTTTGGAATAATGATGCCAACTAAAAACCGCCTATGAAAATCAATGCTGACGTTATAAGCGGTCTATTTGTAGAGAATTTCAGGCACTGGGGTATTATGTCCCAGATAAAAAAGCTAATACTCGGTCAGGGGAGGTCCTCTCAGAAAGGATACCCAATCGCAATGTTTAAAATCAGATTTTCTCGTCTCCAGGCCGAGCTACCAAAATCAATTTCATCAAACACCCAGCGATCTTTTTCTTCACGGTAAGGTTTGCGCAAGGGGAAAGCCAGATCAAACCGCAACACAAAAAAGTTGAAGTCGAACCGTAATCCCAACCCGGTACCTACAGCAATCTCTTTAAAAAATGTTGACTTATTAAATTGACCACCGGCTCGTAAGCTGTCGTCTCGGATGAGCCAGATATTGCCGGCATCTAAAAATACAGCCCCCTTCATTACTTTTATAATATCGAAACGATACTCGAAGTTTGCTTCCAGTTTGATATCCGCACGTTGATCAATGAACACAACGGAATCCTGTTCGAGATAATTAAAGGTACCCGGGCCTACGGAGCGTGCCGGAAAGGCGCGCAAGCTACTGGATCCGCCTACTGAGAACTGTTTAATGTATGGCATGTTTTCAGAATTCCCGTAGGCATACCCAACACCGGCCAGCATGCGGGTCGCAATTTTGTTATGAGCATCAAACTGATGATAATACCGGCCGTCAAGTTGTGTACGAACGTATTGTGAATAGGGAACATTAAACAATGTGTAGGGTTCCTGTTCACGGGTAAATTTTAGTGACTGTATGGCATGTGTAATATTTCCTGAAACATCCAACCTGCCGTTAAAGTAATAGTTCGACTTCTTGATTTTATTCACGTTGTATTTCTCTTCTATGTCATCATTCAACTGTGTGTTGATGGTGAAGGAATAACTGGACCCCAGGATAAACTGATTTTGAAATGAATTTTTTAATGTGGGATTTGCATTCAACAACTCATCAAATTCAGGAGATGTCTTTGTGCTTTGCACAAAGGTGAGGTCAACCGGAAGCAACTGGTGAGTTTTGAGTGTTGTTTCCCGCCACGTGTACCCGGCACTTATGTGGGAGGAATTCAACCTAAAATATTGCAGCCGTTGTTGAAAACTATAACCCAGCTTCACTTCTGTTTGAGGCAGGTATTTGGCGGAATTGTAGCGGATGTTGAACGGAGTAATAAACCGGGGCACAGCAAGGCTCGTCTCCGCGCCAATCTCTATAGCATTGAGGGAGGTTGTTTGTTTATTGCGAACTTGCCACTCGTACGATCCGTTTAATTTGAACTGAAACATTTCGGCACCGCCAAAAATATTTCGATTAGTCCAGGTGAACTCCATGCCGGGCCCTACAAAGTTGTTCGACTTGGAAACAAGGTCTACCATAAACCGAAATGATTTTTTAAGCTGCGGGGTAAGATAGATATAGGCCCGAAGTCCGGAAGAATCTTTTCTGTTGCCGCGATATTTTATGTTCACATACTTAAAGGTATTGAGGCCCATGAGGTGACTTAAGGTGTATTCGTGATTGATTCTCTTATAAATACTGTCGGGCTTCAGGTTAATTACGTTCGTTAATATTTTGGGTCGGAAGTTATGTTGATTGTCGATATACGTAAAGCCGTCTACCATCGTAGTGTCACCGGTGGTGGCCAGGCTGTCGTTCGATAGTGTATAGTTTGGAAACACATACACTTCCCTTACGTGATAAATGCGCCTGGCCCGATCCGGTATCCCTGGCTCAATGGTCAGATCAAGTTCCACCAAACGGTCGCCCACGGTGGTGTCTGCCTTGAACAATAAATAACGATCATCAAAATAATAATAGCCTGCATTCTCTACGATCTCTTCAATGCGCTGTTGCTCGGCACTCAGTAGTTCCAGGCTGTAGCGCTGGCCTTCTTTCAGAATAGAAGTTTTTTTTATTTCATTGAGTTGCGAGGTCTGCATCGTATCAAGAAAAATATAATTGATACGTTGAATATGATACGGTCGTTCAAGCATCACCGTATAGATGACATTACTTTTCTTGCGCTTGGTCTTTATTTCATAACTCACTCTGGATTTAAAGTAGCCCTCGTTATTCAATTGGCCTTCGAGTGCTTGTGCGGTTTCATCGGGTTTGGCATCTGTCAATAACACGGGTGCCTTACCGAATTTATTTTTTATGCTATAGCGAAGGCCCTTAGTCTTTGCAGGATCAGCCAGGTAATAGAACCAAACCGCGGGACGCATCCCTAAAAATGTTCCGTTGGGTGCTGGCAGGATCAACGTTTCCAACTTTTTACTTAGTTCGTGCCTTCCTCCAATTAGTCCTTGTGGTTTTAAATGCACATCGCCACCGGAATAAAACGTTTCGCCTTCTTTTAAGAATTTGGTGGCGGTGCATCCCGATAATAAAAGTATCCCGGCAAGGGAAGCCCACAATAAATATGTTTTACTTCTCTTTAGCATTGTTCTTAAATAATTCCCGCAGCGTGTTGTAGTCTTTGATGTAAATAAGACCTGCCCCGGTTTCGATTAGCTCCCCATCTATCATATCGTAGTTACTTGTTCTAAAACCAGTAACCCGAAATCTGCCATCGCTTGTTAATTTGTATTCAAGCGCCAGGTCGCCTATATAATCAGATACAGTTTCCTGTGATGTGTTTTCACCTTCAACATCCACGTTGCCCGAAAGTTTTACAACTAATCTGTCATTCAATAGAGATTTGGAAACCCCGAGTTGTACTTGTGTATCACCCTGTGCTTCTCCGGTAGAATAATCTTCATACGACTTTATATCCAGGCTTAGTTGCACGCCTTTGATATTTTCAGAAAGCCGGTTGAGTTGATCGGATAAAATCCGGCTTACGCTAGTGCGGGTTGCATTGCCCACATCCGAACCGGCCTGGCTTTCCAGTGGATTATCAGAAACGAAACGTTTGAGAATGAGTAAAGCGAAAACCTGTTTGTTTACATCGGACTCACGCGAATTGATGTCGGTTATTTTCGCATAAATGGCACCGCCAAAAGCACCTCGCTTCTCCGTGGGCATGTCAATTTGAAACGTGATTTGGGGAGCCAGCAACTGCCCTTTGATATCGAGAAGTACAAAGAATGGTAATCGCTGCCGGTAAGAGTTGAGTTGCGTCTGATCGGTGGTGTTGATTTGATTGCTAATGAGATCCAGCGGAGTTGTCTCCACTTCGAAACGTGCCCGAAGATTCAATTGTGCATTCAACGGATTGCCCGACCAGATAATCGTGCCCCCTTTATCAATCTCAAACTTGCGTTTCACGAGCTTATAGAAGGAGAGATTATAAGAACCTTCTGATATTTCATACCGACCGGAGAGGTTCATGTTGCCAGAGGCAGACATATCAAACGTAAGTGTTGAATTTCCTTTTACTGATAGTTTATCACCGGTCTGTGGATCGATAACAATGTGTAGCGTTTCCTGATCGCTTAGTTCGAGGTTTGCATTTATATCGAGCCCTGCAAACACGGAGGCAAGCGTGTCTTCAAGATGAATATCAGCCAGAAATGGATCCAGGATGGCATCTTTATCAATAAATTGTACAATACCTTTTTGCTCCATAATGCTTCGCTGTTCCTGGGGCACCACATAGGTAAGTTCACTGCCTTTACTTAGACTCACTGTCATGTCAACTTTTGGACGATTTGAGTTTCCGGTAATTCGTGTGTCGGTATTCACATTGATCTTCCCATAAAAGAGTTTGTTGTCTTTAGCTGTTGTATTCAACAATTGAAAGTTGTTAGCAGTAAGATTGAGTCTAAACCGGAACTCCTTATAGGCATCGGTAAGAATGTTGCCCTGTAAAACAGCTTCATTTTTTTTATCATCGGTAAGGGTAAAATCATGGAAAGCAATACCAGACTCCTCAAAGGAGATTGTTTCATTTGTAAGAAAGAAAGCACTATTCAGGTAGGTTGAAATGAAGGAGGCATCTTGAAATGAAATCGCTCCTCTGATAACAGGCTTCTCAAAGTTGCCAGATACGCGAAGATTGCCTTGTGCTATTCCTTTTACATCTTTTAATTGCCCGATAGAAAGCGGTTCAATCAGTTTAAGATTGAGCGGGGCCAGGTTCACAGAAAGATCAAACTCTGAAATGGTTTCATCGGAACGGTAGAATCCATCCGCCTTCAGGTTAGAGTCTTCATTTTTAATCAATAAATCTATTCCATACCGATTATCCGCATGGGTCAACGCTAGGGTCAAATCTCCATACGGTTGTTCTAATACTTCCAACCTTTCAATTTCAAGTTTGGAATTAAAGCTACCCTGGGCTGCGGTTGTAAATTTTAAATTGCCATTGAGTTTGCCATTGGCGGGCATCACACCTCGTACAACCCGCGTTAAACTGGACAATTGCAGGTCCTGAAACTCAACCGAGATCGTAGAATCTTTTACGGTTGTTATCAGTGCAATTTGTTCCTGGCCGCCCGTGATAGCAAAATTATGGGCTTGTATTCCTTTCGTACTAAAGTCGAGGTAATTGTCTTCCGGAACCTTCCATTCCGTATAGTTTAGAACAACCTGGTCCTGGAGAAAATTAAAACGAAACTTATCCTGTTCACTTCGGATGACACCACCCAAAACATATTTCATTTCGTTTTTTGAATTCAAAATCTGGAATGCCGAATGTATGGAGTCGTTCTGAATCTTTCCCGTTAGTTGAACAGCATCAATCGTGAGCGTGTCCTGGGTGAGATTTTTTAATCGAAACTTATAATTCAAAGCAGTCGCATCGGAAGTAATGAGCACCGAAAGGGAATCGACCGCATTGGTAGCATATTTAATCTCGGTAATATCTATTTCAATGTTGAGCTTGTTTTCAAGGCTATTAAATTCGCCCCTAATTTTCCCCGGAACAAATGGCTCTAAATCGGGGATCAGGATTTCGGTAATGAGGTCGGTATTTTTTAAGGTTAGATCGAATTTGAAATTTTGCGGTGATTTATAAGCTGTAATGGTTTTGTCCTGCAAAGAAAAATATTGATTGATGTGCTGCCGCATTACGCTGGCGAGACTGAACAAATTGAAGGTCCCATTGAACTCGCCCGAAATAATATCAGATTGGATATTCATGCTGCTTTCACCTTCCTGATCGATGCTGGCAAACAAAAGGGAATCAACCATATAAAGTGATTCGCCATTGTAAATGGCTACTTTTCGAATAGCCAGGTCACCATTAATCACCTGGAAATCTGACGTGGCAAGATTGATGTCCAGTGTTCCTCGTGCCTTCAGTGGACGTTCAGATAAATTGAGTTTTTGAAAATTGGCATTTTTCAAAGCAAAGGTGAAATTGTACAGGGGAATTTCTTGCTGATAATCCAGGTCGCCTGTTAAAACAAAATCAAGATTTTCATCATGCATTGAACCCGTTCCTGAAAAGAGATACTTGTTGAGGGTTCCTTCCAGTTTAAAGTCTTTGTAGTCGTATTGATTGTATTGAAACTGATTAACCGAAACATCAAAGGTGGTGTTAAGTGTGTCCATTGTAAACCCTGAGCCTTTCACTGCGGCCTGCATATCCAATGTGCCCATTGTTTCAGGTTGTTTAAGAATTTTGCCCATGTGCAATTGCGTAGTTTTTAGAGTAACATCGTACGTAGGCAGAGAAGTTAGATTAAGTGTACCATTGGCATCTATACTCCCCACATTACTCGATACGGTAGCGCTTATAGTCGAAACTTTGGTTGTGCCCTTATAATTGCCCTGCGCGTCAATCCATTCAGGTAGTTGAATTGATGTTGGTAAAAGAGAATCTGCAAGCACTAGTTGCACGTCTTCAGTTGAAGTATGAAATTTCTGAAGCTCAAGATTCATAACTGCCATATCAATATTGAGCAGGTCCTTTATATTTCCTTGTAATGCAAGGGTGGTATTGTTAAGTGTTTTTAGATTGAGTTTGATGATGTTCAGATTGGCCAACGAACCTGTTACCCTGGTATCCATAATAAGAGTTGTTGCCTCTGGTAGTAAAAGCGGCAAACTATCTAACAAGGTGGGGACAAAGAATAATAGATCCTTTAAGGCAAGTGTAGATCGATCCAATTGAAAGTCGAGGGTAGCCTGGTCATACTGCGCTAATGATGGAAAGGAGGCGCTGCCTTTCAAATCAAGTACAGAATTTCCAGATCGGATAACGAATTTATCGAGATCAAGTTGCTGATCGGTCAATGCCAGTTGAGTAGAAAACGACTGTAGCGAGAAACCACTTTTCTCTTCGAACGAAAGATTTTCTATGGTTCCTTTTAATACACTTCCTTTTACCTCCAGGTCTTCCGCCACAAGTTGGAGCCCGGTAAGGGATAGATGATTAAAGTCAATAGAACCTTTTACTTGCGTTCTGTCGAAGTCATCATACTGCAGCGTATTATCAGCAAGGGTAACCTCATTGACTTTAATATCCCACGGAATGTCGAGTCCGGTAAAAGGGATGTTATCTTCTTTTTGTATTGTTATAACAGCCTGGGAACTTTGCTCCTGACGATAGGAGATGACTGATTTTTTCAGCTCTATCTGATCAATGTCAAATTGATTCTTGCTCAGATCAACCGCATTGGCTTCCATTGTAAATGTTCCCACATCCGCCCGAATACTTTGACCGATGACTGAATTTTTGAGATGAACTTTTACTTCGTTAAGTGTTATATCTTCAAAACTTATTTTTGGTAGTTCTGTTGTTACAGTATCATGAGAAGTGCTTGTTGAGGTAAGTTTGCTTTGGATGATTTCGGCATCCGTATTCGTCAGCTCCAATGATTTTATGGCATAGATGGATTGATCAAGATCAAACTCATCCATGCTCAACTCCAATGCACCAATGTTTACAGAAATGTCAGTACCATCAAACTTATCAGCAAGTGTAAATTTTGTTTTTGAAATTAAAACAGTTCCAATACTAAATTTCCAGGACGTTGTTGTATCAACTGGAGCCGTAGGGTCTCCGGCAAAAGCCCGCACGATGTAGTCAAAATTAAATGTGCTGTCGGAATCAGTTCGTTTGAGGGTGGCCGTACAATAAGAAAGTTCTATTCCATTAAGTTCGATCCGGTTTTGAGTGAGCCCCCATAAATCGGTATCAATACTCAACTCGCGTGCATTGAATAACGTATCACCCAACTGGTCTTCGAGGTAGAGGCCTTCTACTACTATTTTTTTCGGGAAGGAGATGAAAATATGCTCCAGTTGAACTTTAGTACCGATTTTATTTTCAAGAAAAGAGACCGCCTGTTGCGTTAACTTATTTTGTATCGCGGGTATCCTGATTACTAAAATTAAAACAATCAACAAAACAACCAGGGTGGTCAAAACCCATCCAGCCGCACGTAGAATTTTACGCAAGATTGTTTTTACGTTATTAACATCCTTCACCTTAAGTATTCAGAATTAGTCGAGGCTCAGGTTCTCATAATTACTTGAGCGTATTTTGAAATGACAATTAACAAGCCAACCTTAATTGCTTGTAATTACAAGAAGTGCTTGTGGATCTGGGTAGATATTTCCCCAGATTTGTGAAAATATTCTGAGTGGAATCCGGAAGCAATTAGGAAGATTAAATTCCTCTGACGGTTATGATCAGAATTTGATGGTCTAAAATTAAGATTTCAAGACCATATAGTTGGTGGAAAAGAACCTGTCAGTCTAGAGCGAGAGCTGGCACTATTCGTGCACAGGAAAGCTAAATCATAAAAATAGAATATATGAATACGACCACGAAAGTAATTCTGGGAATCACAGTTGCAGCTGCCGCTGGCGCAGCCATTGGAATGTTATTGGCACCTGAAAAGGGCTCGGACCTTCAATTGAAAATTAAAGAAGGCGCAAAGGACTGGTTAGCCCATTTTACAGGACTGCTTGCGACCGGCCAGGAACTAGCATCTGAATTCAAGTCGAAAGCTGAGAATGTGAAAGAACTGCAATCGGAATTATCGGATTTTAGAAATAGTTAACGATTCTTTTTACGCGTTGCTGCTTACCTCAGTAAGGTTGAAACCCCCGGCTCAGAAATCTTTTTAATATGAAAATATATGAACAGGATTAGCAATTATAATGAACTGGTGGCAGCACGCGTAATGACAGAGGCCAATATCGCAGAACGGAGGCGGATCATCCACGAACGAGTAACGGATGTGAAAAAGAAGATGGCTCCGCTCGTGTTGTTAAAGGTGGTTTCTTTCGTAACCATCGATTTATTGATCGGACAGAAGCTCCTTAAAAAGGCAGGTTGGATTACCCGCTTACTTATTCCAACCTTGTTAAAGACGATCTCTTTAAGGGTAATGGAAAGTGTGAAGAAAGATTAGTAGGCATGCTTGTGTAGTAAAAGAAATTTGCTTTCTCAATCAATGAGAATTTCACCTTCTTTACTATCCAGTAACTTTTTACCGGTAGCCACAGAAGCAAGAAACTTTAGAATATTCACCATCTTATTTCCTTCCGTATCCCAATAATAAGCGCTTAAGGGATTAACCTTAATGAGTGAGATGGCAGGGTCTTTTTTACCGTCTTTAAACCAAATCTTCGCAATGGGCGTCCACAAAGCTTCTATCTTAACGCGATCAAGAATGATTTCAGCTAAGCCATTGACAACTAAGTAGCTTTGTTTTCCCGGATGCGAAAAGAAAAGCTGCACCGCATTATCTTTTTGTATCGCTATGTTTTTATCGCTGTTGATTTCACTAAAGAACCAAATACTCCCTTCTTCATCAACCTCCTGTCGGCTCATAGGCCGGCAAGTGGCACCATCATCAGTCTTTAAATCGGTGCAGAACAAACAAATGTCAATGTCATCAACAAGTTGTTTTAACTTTTTTATTCCTTCACCGGCATTCAGGTTGGTTTGGCGTTCCATGTCTTCAATTGTTTTCTACACTACATCCTAAAGGATGCCAGCAGATGAACCCCTTAAATCAATTAGTAACAGGATAAAACTTTTTCAGATTGGGGAGGAATGGGAGAGTAGTGTGTATTTCAATTCCTACTACGTGCAGACTGTGGCAGCGTGCGGTGTCGTCAAAACAAAGGGGTTTTATACCGGATAATATCGGTTGCTATAAAACCAGTTCAGCCGTCAATATGGAGGCGCTTTTTTTAGTGAGATTACAATTTATTGAAACTTTAATTTTTCATCTTTATCCCACAAACCCCAATATGCACCCACATCACCCTCCGCACCCACTTTCCAGGATTCATCGAAGGAGGAGAAATAGAAAATATCAACATTATCTTCCTTCGACCACTTTTGCGTATTGATGAAATATTTGATGAAATTTTCATCGGATGGCATGGCGGCTCCGAAATTAGTGCCTTGACTTGGCCAACCCGTTTCGCTGATAATAACCGGCTTTCCTTTGGCTGCCCGTATCGCCTTGTTATACATTTCCTTCATATACAACAATGAATAGTCGATGTGGCAACCTTCCCAATAGGGGTAGCAATTGGCGAGCACGACATCACATGCCGCTGTAATTCGGGGCTTTACCTCGAACTCAAAATACGCGTCCACATAGCCAACTGGAATACCAGGAATAGACTGCTTCACTTTATTGATGAAGGAGATTAATTCGTCTTCTGTTAAATCACCTCGGAGCATAACTTCATTTCCCACTGTGGCTATGTCAACATATCCTTCTTTTGAAATCTTGATAAGATTTTCTACTTCTTGCTGATTGATCTTATCGTCATTCCCTAACCAGGCACCTACTAATGTTTTTATTCCATACTCTTTGGCAATTTTTGGAATCAGTTCGTTGCCTTCTGTACATGAAAATGACCTAACCCATTGGGTGTAGGGCTGAATAATTTCCATCCGTCTTCTGATCTGTTCCTCTATGATTATATCACCAGGCTTTTGCCCTTCGATGTAAGGGCTGAAACCGATGCCATGCATACCCGAACTCAAAACATTTCTAAACAGCGCACGCAAGGATTCTATCGTAGCGCCTTCATACGAAAGACCTGCTAACGATAATAACTTTTCAGCTTTGTATGACATAGTTACTTATATTTTAGATTTTCATTTTTATCCCATATTCCCCAACGTTGACCTACGTCTCCCTCGTGACGAACTTTCCATGATTCATCAAAGGAAGAGAAATAGAACATCTCGATGGTATCTTGCTGAGACCACTTTTGCGAGTTTATAAAATATCGCATGGCATTATCCTGCGAGGGCTGCGCCTCGTTATTGCTACTTCCCTGATCGGGCCAACCGGTTTCGGTAATGATAACCTTTTTGCCTTTAGCAGCTTCTTTCGCAACGGTGTACATTTGTTTCAGATAGGCGGATGACTGATCGATGTGGCAACCCTCCCAGAACGGATAACAATTTGCTAATACCAAATCACAGGCATCTACAAGGGCTGGATGTTCTTTAAACTGATAGTAGGCATCGACATAACCAACAGGTATGTTTGGTAAAGCCTTTTTAACTTTCTGGATATAGGTAAGCAATTCTTGTTCGGTTAAGTCATTGCGCAACAGTACTTCATTTCCAACCACGGCAATATCAACGTATCCCTTTTGTGCGAGATTAATTAATGCCTCAATCTCCTTTTCATTATTCGCTTTATTATTGTCAATCCAGGCACCAGCCATCGACTTTAAACCTTTTTCCCGTGCCGCTTTGGGAATAAACTCATTTCCTTCGGTGCACGAGAACGAACGTACCCATTTCGTATAAGGTGTAATGATCGCCATTCTTTTTTGAATCTGATCTTCAGATAGCGTATCACCAATGTTTTGTCCCTCGCGGTAAGGGCTAAAGCAAATTCCGTGAAGTCCCTGGCTTAGCGTTTTTTCGAAAAGTTGCTTCACTTCAGAATTGGATTTAGCTGTAAAGTCAAGATCCGTTGCTAACGCTGAAATTTTACCCAGGGATAAAAACTTTTCTTTTTGATAATACGAAGATGATTTCTTTGTTTTAGCTGCTTCCCGCTTATCCAGTTCAGCTCGTATCTCATTGGCACGTTCTTCGGTTACATCATAATTGCGCATGATGTACATGGCTGTCAGGGTACCAAGAATAGGGAGTCCCGAGAAAAATGCTCTCAATCCTTCAATGGCACCTTCGGGCTGTGTGGCAGCTCCGGAGTCAAATCCTACAATGCTCATGATTACACCACTTAATCCACCTGCAATAGCAAAACCAAATTTTACCATCCACCAATAAATGGCTCCAAAGGTTCCTTCTCTTCGTAAGCCCGTGTTTATTTCATCCATGTCAATAACATCGGCAGTCATCGACATCATCAATACAAAGAGACTTCCAATACCGAATGAAAAAAACGGTAATGCAAAAATGAACATGTACGGTTTTCCAGGTATAAAGAGAAACCATAACATGATATAACCAATAATTGAAACGCCCTGGGAGGCGATAAAGGCTCTCTTTTTACCAAATTTTTTCGATAATCGGGTAACAATGGGAATAACCAAAAACGTGGTACCCAGTGCGCCCAAACATCCAAAAAGGGTTGGCCAAATACCTGCTGCTCCGGCATCGCCACCAAAGAGATGGTATACGATTATAAAGAATGAAAATGCAGCGATTGTATTGAAAGCATTAAAAACCAAAAAGGTAGCCATACAAAGTTGCCTAAAGGGTTTTAGTGCCAGGGCTTCCTTAAAACTGGAAAGTATTGCTTTGAGACTTCCTCCTATAGTCTTAACGCTAAGCGGAGAGTAATTTTCATGAAGAGTTGATTTACTTTTAATAAACAAGGCTGGCACCATGGCACAAAATGCAAATATGACACCCACCCATACAGCCAATGTTCGCGTAGCCACATCCGCAGATTCAAAAAGAGTTTTATCATACATGATCACCCAAAACCACGGGGCTATCACCCATGCCCATTGGCCAATCCACTGGGCCACCGCCATAATGCTGGTACGCTCATGAAAATCATTACTCATTTCATAGCCCATCGCCACATACGGAACACTGAACAGTGTGAGGCCCAAATAGAAAATAAACGACCAGATGATGAAATAAATAAAATTGTATTCCACACCATTGGCTCTATCCAATTGCCACATCACGATGAAGGCGAGCCCCATGAGGATAGCTCCGATAAACACATATTGTCTTCGTCTTCCCCATTTGGATTTTGTATTGTCGGAGATGAAGCCCATGATGGGGTCAGTAAAAGCATCAAATATTCTTGGAAAAAAGTAGATCGTTCCCCACATCCAACCTGGAAAGCCAAGGTCTTGCACCAATACCACCATGAAGATACCCAACACGGCAGGGAACATTTGATTGGCTAACATACCCACACCAAAGGCAACTTTTTGACCGAACGGAACCTGATTTGTAATCGTAGACATGGTTTTTATTTTAGATTGGAGGTATTTTTTTCTTTCTGAATAATCGTTTGAAGATCTGAACATTCCCTCACCCCGTCCTTCGTACCTCGGACACCCCTCTCCCCGGGGAGAGGGGCAGGGGTGAGGGGATAATTCTTTTCAGGCTCTTGCATTTTATTCTTCCTTGAATTTGATGATCAGACTTATTTAACCGGTGGTGCCATAACTTCTTCAAGAAGTTTCTTTTCATCACCATTATATGTTTTGACAATTGGATTGCCGCCCCGGGTAAGGTTTTTAAAAACACCTTGATCAACCAACTCCCACATGGGATATTTGGCTTCGCCCGAAAGTCCAAATAGTCCAAAATGATTTTCTGAACCGTTAGGATTTCCTGCGTCTTTCCACTGTTCGTCAAAGGCTTCGAAATAAAAACAGGATATACCTTTAGAATTCGTCCACTTACGCATGTGTTTGTAGTATCGACCTTGTTTGTACTCATCGGTAGCTCGTGATCCTTCTGGTCCATAGAAACCATCGGACACGGTTGCCCAACCCGTTTCACCAATGTGAATGGGTTTATTCACCCCCAGGCTTTTCACATACTTAGCAACAGAGTCATACTGTGATTTGGCAAACGCTACGGCACGAAGTATTGCTGCATCTGTTTTTTCAACTTCTGAAAGTTTTGTTTCTTCCACAGGCACTCGCCAAAAGTCAGGATTGTAATGTGTGTTGTGATAAGGGTACGTGTGCATGGATATGTAATCCACCGCTTTGATTAGGTTCTCCAGATCTTTTGTGTGATAGGTGGAATCTCCACCTCCCCAGGAGGAAAAATCGTCTGAACTGGTAATCCAAAGTTCTTTAGAAAGTTTGCCTTCAGCCTTTAAGGATTGCAAATGGTTTACCCACTTAAGGATAACAGACGGTTGAACGTAATAGCTGGCCGCCCATTTTACCATTGCTTCATTGCCCACAGCCAGGACTTTTACGATATCAGGATATTGATTAGCCAGCGCTACCGCGCGATTAATCTCGCCTTCATTCTGTTCGCTTTCTATGTTATGATCAGGTGTTTGATCGGTCCAGGCATTTTTACAATCTATCCAGGCGCCCAGCATCACATACATTTCAAAATCAGGGGCAGCGCTCTTTAACTCATGGATGGCCTTAAGTAAATTAGATGCATGGGGCAATTGAACATTGTAGGTTCTGACTATTTTAACTCCCATGGCAGATAAGATTTTCAGATCTTCTTTCAACTGATCAATGGTGGGCTGCATCTCTCTTGATTTTTCCCTGTAGCCTTCATAGCTCATGGCCAGGTAAGCTGGGTTGCCTAAAATATCTTTCGCTGTCACTTCTTTTTGGTTAACGGGTTTATCTGACTGTCCTTCTGTTTGTCTGTTGCTGCAAGAAAAGCTTGCCATTAAAATTATTGTGAAACAAAGTGCTTTAATTTTCAAATTCATAGTGATGTCTTTTTTTCAGCCATTATAAATTCATCATTCGTTCATACAGTTTTTTTATAATTTAATCCAAAGCCGATAGGAAAAAGTGGTTCAATCGCGCTGTCCCAAAAGTTGGGACCATACTTACTATTATAATCTTCTTCTGATTTTGGCCAGGAGTGGGGGAGTTTTCCTTTAAAATCATAGTCACCAAACAGCACCTCAGCAATGCCATCGCCTTCAGAACCGGGCAACCATGCGGCAACAAATGCATTGGATTGTTCTATTTGTTTGTTGACTACCAACGGTCTACCCGAAATTAACACCACAACTACCTCGATTCCTTTATCGACATAGGTATTGATGTATTTTTGGTGAGCATCCGAAAGCGTAAGCTGATACTTGTTCATCTCACCGCCAATGTCACCGAAAAATTCAGCGTAGGGAGTTTCACCAACAACAATCACAGCTACCTCCACATCATCAGGGTTGGCACTACCATCATGATCGTAGATAACTTCTCCTGTTGAGAATTTCCTGATGCCTTCCAGAATAGAAGTAGCGCCTTTGTAATTTTCAGTTGTTCCCTGCCAGTTCACCGTCCATCCACCGGATTGTAACCCTGTGTTATCGCCAAACTCACCAACCACTACAATCTTAGCATCTTTGCTTAACGGTAATGTGTTGTTATCATTTTTAAGGAGCACCAGGGATTCGCGTACCGCTTGTCGCGCCACCTCACGATGTTTCCTGATTCCAATTTTCGTTACCAATTTTTTATCAGGAAAAGGATTATCAAATAGTCCAATCCGGAATTTCTGTCGCAAAATCCTGCGCACCGCATCGTCAATTCTGGATTGTGGAATCACTCCGTTCAACACGGCATTTCGTACACCCTCCTGAAACATGCCAAGATCTCCATCCACCGCCATCACCACATCAATACCGGCATTGATGATCTCTGTTTCTCCAAATCGTGAGTAGGCTTTCCAATCGGAAACGACAATGCCATCGAAATGCAAATTACCTTTCAATAGATCGGTGATCATCGCTTTATGCGCATGCATAGAAATACCATCCAACTTATTAAACGAAGCCATAACGGATCCTACGCCTGCCTCAATAGCTGCCTGGTAGGGTGGTAGCAGTCGCTGTTGAACTTCTTCCAGGCTTAAGGTGGTGTTGCCGCCTTCCACTCCAAAATCAGTAGCTCCGTCTCCAATAAAGTGTTTGGCAGTAGCCATCACGGTGAATGGTTCAGTGAGACCCTGATGTCCACGCACAGAGGCTTTTGTTAATTCAGTTGTAATTTCTGTGCTTTCGGAGAATGCCTCATACACGCGTCCCCATTTTTCATTAAATGGAATTGCTACGCAGGGTGAAAAGACCCAATTAAATCCGGTGGCCTTCGACTCGATGGCGGTAATAGTCGCAATCTTTTCTACCAGGTCGGTATTTCTTGAAGCACCTAAACCAATATTATGCGGAAAGATGGTAGCGCCTTCATAGGTATTCTGACCATGCACCGCATCCACACCAAACAACAAGGGTATACCCAGACGGGTATCCAGTGCTTGATTTTGAAGTTCGATAAATTTGTCTTGCCATTCGGTAGCGTCCTTACCAGGGAGCGGGCCTTGTGTATGTATCACCGACCCAATATACTTTGCCTTTATATCGTCTATGGTGATGTCATCAAAATGCCGTACCTGTGTCATCTGACCTATTTTTTCATCGAGGGTCATCTGCGCGAGCAAGGAATCAACTTTTTGCTCCAGAAGTGTGTTGGCTTTGATTTTGTTGTTCATCCGTTAATTGCCAATAGAAAATAAATTAATAAGTCACAACCTTACTATGCTGCATCATTTACTACTACCTCAACATCATTTGATTAATATGAACTACTATTCGAATAACATCTCCCGTCCTGTCAAATATTTTCTGACTAGTCGATCTATCAAGACTCAAACTTTCAGATTTGGATACGCGGCCATTCAAAACTAATTCAAGCCTATTTTTATCAGCTAGTTTATAGATAACCGGCACCTGGCAGTATGTGAAACACAATGCTTTTTCTTCCATTGGTAATTCAATTGTTTTACCCTGCACATCTACATACTTGAAGAGTTGTTTCTTAGATAAGAATTCAGCTTTCCTCAGCATATGGGGATTAAATGAAAGCTGGCCATTCTTTACAACTACACCTAACTCTCCAAAGCGTGATAGAATATCTTCTTTCACCTGGCCCGTCATGCCGGGTTGTTGGGCTCCCTTATTAGCAGGTGTATGTGAGTAGGGGTCGGTAGGGAATGCTCCATAAAGAGCTGGAGATTTGTGAACACCAATGCCTTCATTAATCTCATAGTAACGCGCCAGCAGTTTTCCAACCAGGCTTTCGTTTTCCTGATCCTGAATTGCTTTGAGGCAACATTCCTGCACAGCCAATTGCAGTTTGGAAACCATGTGCCAATAAATGGATCCTAATCCTTCGTAGCCATAGAAAGTACCTGACCTTCCGGTAAAAGCTTTATGGTTAAATATTTTTTCAAAGATGTTCAGCAACTCCTCTTTGTCAGAAGCTGTTATCGGATAGTGATTACTCTCCAATTCCTCCAAAGCGTTTCGAAGATCAGATGCATTTTTAAAATTACCATTGAAGTGAAAACCGCCTAGAGTATCCTGTTCGACAATCCGGGTGTTGCCATCCTTGAGCAGTTTAGTCAACAGGGTTGACTTTGTTACTTCTGATTTTTGGATATTATTCTTCTTAAGAAAACCCGGTAAATCTTTGTTAGGATAAAGCAGGTAACTATACTGATCTTCTCTGAACAACGCACTCGCTTTTAAACCGTCCAGCGTTTCAAGCACTTCATTAGATGTCAAATAACCAGCACTCAACACAGCCACCTGGCCCTCCAGCATTTCGCTGAGATGAGCGATAGAAATTTCGTGACCGCTTTCAACCGTCATCAAATTATAGGAATGATATAGGTTATCAGTTCTTTTATTGGCACGAATAGTATGCTCGAGATAACTCAGGCATAGTTCGGAAAACTCAATCAGATCTTTTACGGGTACAACTTTTCGCTGATCGCTAAAGGATTGATTGTATATCCGCGCTCTGTAATTGCTGCCAGCCAGTCCTAATCCATCCAGAATGGTTTTTCGATCTTTGTTAGAAATTGATCCGGCAAGAACGTGGTGATTTTTGACAAGTGTTTCTTTACTATTTTCAAAGAACACGAGTAATTCTTCTGAAATACTTATATCAGTAATATCACTTCGATCGAGGAGATTTTTAAAGAAAGTCACAAACCTTCTCAGGTAGCAAAGTGTCACTACCGATACACCATTTCCCACCAACGCGTTGTTAGCGTCATTCCATTCCGGTCGTTGGGTATTCATCCAGATGCCTCCTTCAGGAATGAAATTGGATATCTTGGCTAATACTGTAGAGAGAATTTTTTCAATAAAATTGACATGATGGATGACTCCCTTACTATTTTGAAGTAGGGCACTGTCAGCGCCTAAGGTTGACCAACGTTCTTGTATCGTGTGGTCAAGCTTTCGATCAAAATCAATCGTGTCCTTAGGATTCTTTAGTATGTCTTCGTAGCGTTTTATTTTATACGGTACATTCGCATACACAAAAATGTCTTCATTAAAATAGCTTGCCAATCTTCCGGGTGCGTAACTTTCAGAAAACTCCAGAAACTTTAACAGATAGATAATTTGATGATCGCCCCAATAGCCGATGTAAGACCAGGGATCATCGGCTTCAATTCTTTCCCAGTCGATACCATTCTTGGTGATTCGATAAGGATTATATCCATCGAACGTGGAGGCATTTAAGAACTTGAAGATCATGCCTTCAATAAATGAAGGATAAGAGTGGGCCAATGCTTCCCAGTTCTGAAAAATATCTCTCCAGTTTCCAGCATAGTCCAGCACTTTTGATCCGTCCGATTCATTGCGGGTATTGATGGAAAATTGATTCCATGGCCTGCTGGGATCACCATGTCTTCGGCTGAACTTCAACGGCAAATATTCCAGGCACAAACGCTTGAGGTCATTGTCATCAGATCTTAATGCAAATTGCTTTAATACAGCAAGTGATAATTCGTTGGGTAGGCGTTGGATATTTTCTTTATGACGTTCAAAGACCTGCTGATTTGCTTTTGAAAGATAACTTCTAAGGTCATTTCTTTCAATTTGATAATTATTATCAAAGATGCCGCCCCGCATGATGTTAAACATTGCATTGTTAAAATGCCTGGTATCGCGAAGTCGATCCGTTGTCAATTGCAAGCCATCCGCAGCTGCATTTAGACGAATGAGCTGTTCCGTTCCTGTTTCAACGTCTTCTTTTATTCTAAATTTAAGATGCTTGTCACTTTGTAAAGCTTTGGCCAGAGCAATGATTTGTGAGGCGTTTTGATTCACCTCAGCTACAATCATCCATTCTTTTTTATCTTTCGCCTCAAGTAAAATGTCGGCATGAATGAAGTAAGCTCCCTTTTCTGCTTTGATGTCTGTTTCTTCTTTAACAGGAATTCCTTTTCTGAAACTATCGAGTTGCAAAGAGGAGAGAAGTCGTTTTGTATTTTCCAATCCGATTGACCAGGCAATAGTTGCCTTTAATGCTTCACTGGGTTCGGCCTTGTCTACAATAATAGCACTCAATGCGAAGATTCCTATTCCGCTCTCTTTATCGAGCTCACTTCTTTTGTAAGCATCTACGAGGTTGCTTCGTTGGCTTTGAAGTGCGCTGCCCACGCCATAAGGCATGATGTTTTGAATGCCATCGATTACGGAAACACTTAATTCAGATGCATTACCATTTATCAACTTGCTACTTCTGACAAAACCGTAGCTATTACTTGTACTCCATTGGTATTGGAAGGTAAGGTTGAAATCGCGATTGATTTCTTCAAATAGTATCTTATTGCCATAGACATTCTTGTAAAGGTTTCGCTGCAGGACATACAGGTTGGCATAGTGAATGGAAAAGGGTTCCCACAGATATGATTTACCATCCTTTTGAATACGAAAAATTGTTTTCGATCCGGTGAGCTCGGAAGATTCTATGATTTTGTCATCTGTATAATACGGGAACAAAGCATATTCAGCATTCTTTCTACCCGCACTCAATCCGCCATTGCTGCCAATAAACATCCAGTGGTTCGCGTCACTTAGGATGCTCATGAAAAATGGTCGCATCTTGTCGACATTCGAAATCTGATAGTAGTATTCGTTGTCTATACAAACCTGATCCATGGTGTATTTTCGATAAGTAGTGAGGTTATTTATTGACTTTATTTATTCACAGCGGGCTCTTCGTTTTTCAAATCAGCAACTCGTAAACTTAAATAAATGGCTGACGATAGAATTCACATTCTACTGTCAGCCATTAACTGCACTCTCTATGGATTGAGGGTTACAGAAACATTATCAATATTGGCCGATACACTGCAACCAGCATCCCCACCACACACGGCTTCAATCAGAAACGAAATGCCTTCCGAAACATCTGTTGAGGCCCCTATAGTAAACGTGCCTGTAAACGTTGTCCAGTTTGTGCCCGGAATAGGTGCCGGGTTAAAGACATGTGTAAAGGAAGCACCTGAAGCACCTTCTCCAAAGAGTAATACATTGAACACAGCACCTGGTTGAACTACGGTTCCTTTGTGATCAAACTTGATTTGAACAACATCTCCCGACTGCACTGTGCCAGCACCAATTCGTTCTTGCTTAAATGCTGGATTGCTAGGCCCGCCAGTAGCAAGTTTGCCCGACCATGCTCCACCATTGTTGGTTGTATTATCCAATGCAGAAGTTCCGCCATTTTGAAACAACATCCAACCGGTTGCGTCACCCGTTTCAAAGTTGCCGTTAGTTGCTAAGTTGGCACCCGGTGTACTGCCCCCTGAAGTTTTATAGAAGTAAATATTATCCAAGAAGATATCACCGTTTCCATCAAACTTCAATTGAACGATATTGGCCAGATTGACCGGTGGTGAAAAATCGGTTAATGGAATATCAATGCTTGTCCAGTTACCATTGGTAGGTACTGTAAGCGCCTTTGCTTTTTCTACCGGCCCGGTGCTAATGATGCTCACATTTAAAGCCGTAGAATTCGCGGTCCAAAAATCAACATGCATGAAACCCATTCCGGAGACATCTTGTGCATTTCCACTAAAGTCTGTGCCTTGATAATTAAGGCTGGCATATTTCAGTGTTGCGTTGCCGGCAACGTCTATGGTTGTAGTTACGGTGCCTTGGCCCCAGTTAGGATTATAATCTACACCAGTAATATTGGTGTACGCATTACTGAAAATCGAAATCACATCAGCGGCAGCCCGAGCCGGTGGAGTAGGTGCGGCTGTGGTGGGAGATGTGGCCGGGGCTCCGGCTTTGTAGAAGTAAATATTGTCTAAGAAGATGTCACCATTTCCGTCAAACTTTAATTGAATTAAGTTGGCAAGTGCAACTGGCGAAAAATCAGCAACCGGAATATCAATGCTTGTCCAGTTTCCATTGGTAGGCACCGTGAGGGCCTTCGCTTTTTCTACCGGCCCTGGACTAATCAGACTAACATTTAAAGCAGTTGAATTGGCTGTCCAATAATCAAGATGTAAGAAATTCATACCAGAGACATCTTGTGCATTCCCACTGAAGTCTGTGCCTTGATAATTAAGAGTTGCATATTTCAGTGTTGCGTTGCCCGCAATATCTATCGTTGTGGTTACAGTGCCTTGACCCCAGTTAGGATTATAATCTACGCCTGTAATATTGGTGTAAGCATTACTGAAGATCGAGATCACATCAGCGGCAGCACGTGCGGGTGGAGTAGGTGCGGCTGTGGTAGGTGCAGTAGCTCCGCCACCACCTCCGGCAGTGAGCGTGAGATCATCCAGGTAGTATGTACCACCTGCTGTGATTGGACTGTCAGTCTGATTATTATCTGGTTTAATAACTAACTGATTATAGGCTGTTGGCCCGCCCGGCAATCCGGTAAATGTTATCGAGACCTCCGTCCATTCATTAGCATTGGTGATTGTTTTGAAAACAGGAGCGGGATTACCCGTTACAGGATTCGTTTGAGGATTAACAGCTAATTCAAATCTAAAAACAACATTTGCTTTTGTAGAATAGACCTTGATTTTAAACGTATTGGTTGTCGTTAGATTGAAATTGCTCGCAAATGTGTTCTGAATACCGGCAAAGAAATCCGAACCTGTTGGTTTGTTCACCTTCAGAACATAGTCAGATGTATTAATTCCTGTTTTGGATGGATTTGCAAAGAGCTCGGAAGTAATACCAGATCCAAAATTCTCCGATGAAAGGAAAGTTGAACAACCTTCAAAATCTACCGGGATGCTAGCCGCTGCAACAGGGGTGCCAGCACATCCTCCAGCGCTACCACCACCACCGGTTCCATAAAGTCGTAAGTCATCAAAATAATAGATCTTTTGATTATTTGTATTTAAGTCAAAGAACAAAATGATCTTATCGTATTTGTTGCTCTGACTAGCTGCAAAAGGAAAGGTAAGTTCTTCCCATTCGTTGGTTTTGGTTGAGGTGACTTCCAATTCGGTATTTGTTCCTGCATTTGCTTTATCCTCAAGTTTGATCAAGAGTTTAAATCCGGGTACATCTGAAAACACTTTTACTTTGAAACCGCTGCTTGTCGTAAAATTCAATTTTGCATCCAGGTTAATCTGATTGTTTGCAAAAAGAGAAGCAGCTGTTCTGGAAATCTTGCCCACTTTGCAAGAACTGTTTAAAGCATTATCAAAATTTGGATTAGATGCCCATTCAAAACCTGCATTATCTGAAATGATACTGGCACCTGGATCCGTTTGAAAAGTCAAATTAAAGTTTGCCGCACTCAGTGACTGCGCAGTTTCCGCAACGCAGGCAGGTCCACTTCCCGATCCGTAAAGTTTGAGGTCATCAAAATAATAGATCTTTTGATTATTTGTATTTAAGTCAAAGAACAAAATGATCTTATCGTATTTGTTGCTCTGGCTGCTGGCAAACGGAAAGGTGAGTTCTTCCCATTCATTAGTTTTTGTGGATGTAACTTCCAATTCTGTATTAATTCCCGAGTTAGCTTTATCCTCAAGTTTGATCAAGAGTTTAAATCCGGGTACATCTGAAAACACTTTTACTTTGAAACCGCTGCTTGTCGTAAAATTCAATTTTGCATCCAGGTTAATCTGATTGTTTGCAAAAAGAGAAGCAGCTGTTCTGGAAATCTTGCCCACCTTGCAAGAACTATTTAAAGCATTATCAAAATTTGGATTGGTTGCCCATTCAAAACCTGCATTATCTGAAATGATGCTGGGACCTGGATCCGTTTGAAAAGTCAAATTAAAGTTTGCCGCACTAAGTGACTGTTCGGTTTCTGGTGTGCATGCCAATTCAAACCCTTCCTGTTCAATGTCATCGATGTAAAATGTTCCGGCCGTTGTCCCCGGGCCATCTATAAATAAAGTTAGCCGTGAATATTTAGCTGTTGAGTTAAAATCAAAAGCTAACTTTTCCCATCCGGTACCACCATGGCTTCTTGAAACTTCCAACGCACCCGCAGTTCCTTCTTCCAACTTTATTAAAACACTCAGTGCTTTATCAGACCAAATGTTCATGCTTATTCTTTTGTTGGCCGACAAATCAATTTCATTTCCCAAGTCAAAGAAAATGCCTTCAAAGGCAGCTCCACTATTTGTAATGGCACCAACTTTTGTGACTTTATCATTTGATCCAGATTGATCCGGATTTTCTACAACTGCAAAGGAAGCGCCACTAAAAGCGGTGGGCGCATATTTTACACTGCTGTTATCGAATGTAATGGGTAGTGAAGCGACAACTTTTACGTTGACGGCTATCGTATCCTTAAAAATATCGGAAGCCCCGGAAACATGGGAAGCGGTTAGGCTAACGATGTAGGTGCCGGTAGGATAGGTTTTTATGGGATCAATCTCTTTGGATGTTTCGTCATCACCAAAGTCCCACAGGTATTTTGTTGCATTGGTTGACGTGTTGATGAAAGTTACCGTGCCGGTATCTTCATTCAATGTATAGGTGAAGCCCGCTTTTACCTGAGGAAGTTCCTCTACTTCATCCTCGCATCCCACGAAGAATACTATCGTGCTGACAAGGAATGTCAGCTTTGCATACTTGAAAAATATATTCATAATCTTTAGCATTAGTTTAACTGTTACTTATATACGCGCACGTAATCAACCAACATGGTTTGTGGAAAAACGGTCTCACTATTAGGCGAACCAACAAACGATCCGCCCACAGCGAGATTGATTAAAATATAAAATGGCTTATTGAACACCCATTCACCCGGTACATCGGCAGGTGTTATCTGATTGTATAATACATCGTCAACATAAAAGTTTATGTAGTCCGGTGCCCACTCAATACCGAACACATGAAATCCGGTATCAAACCGATCATTCTTTAAAGTATAACTTTTTGAAATGGATTCACCAGCAGAATAACCTGGACCATGAACGGTACCAAGCACAATCGTGGGGTCTTGTCCACGGAATTCCATGATATCAATTTCTCCGGCACCCGGCCAGGGATTTGTATCAATATCAGCGCCCAACATCCAGAAGGCTGGCCAGATGCCTTGTCCCCAGGGCAGCTTGATTCTGGCTTCATATCTTCCATATGCTTGCTCAAATTTTCCCTTGGTTAATAAACGTGCAGAAGTATATGATGATCCATCGAAAGATTCCTTTCGGGCTGTTATCAGCAAGTATCCATTTTGTACGGTCACGTTTTCCTTGCGGTTGGTGTAGTATTGTAATTCATTATTACCCCAACCATTTGTGCCTGTGCCGATATCATAACCCCAGATCGCCTCGTTGGGCGCGCCATTGGTATCAAACTCATCTTGCATGACAAGTTCATCTAACGTAGTTACCGTTTGCTCATAATCTGAACAACTTATGATTACCGCAAGCATACTGACCGCTAGAAAACGCAGTCCTGGCCTGTAGGTGATTTGAGGTTTAAATTGATTTTGCTGATTCATTTTGTATTCAGTTAAATCTTATTTGTAGAAATACATGTTATCTACCAATAGCGTTGAAATGGTAGCATCTGATATGAAGAATATCTGCGCCAGGTTATTTCTATTGGTTAAGCCAAATTGAGTGAGCGGAATATCCAGGCTTATCCATGAATTTCTGGTCAAAGCAGTATGGGTAAATGTTACCCGACCACTGGAATCGTCACCGCCACCAAAGGCAGCATTTGGTCCAAAGTCCCCCAATTCAATAGCGATAAAATCTCCGGGATCAATGGGCTCTTGAATTTGAATATCTACATGGAAATGTGTCATCTGCGAAACATTGATGGTAGGATTTTTAAACTCAGTAGCAACAAAATTCAATTGGGTATACTTGATAATCTTATTACCTCCGATGTCGAGGTCTGCACCACCCAGCGTAGTTTGAAAAGGCGCGAAAAAGCCGTTATAAAAATCGACCGGGATATTCGTATAGGTATCACTGAATACAGAGATTACGTTTAGCGGGTTACGAGAAGGTGTAGGGGCTGGCACAAAGGCACCCAGCGAGTTAATGGTTAATGAACCTTGCGCACGCACACCCGCCAACACTGCTGTAATCTCCGCGGTTCCCTTACCCACAATGGAGATCACTCCATTTTCGCTTACACGGGCCACATCCACATCAGAAGATTTAAAAGTGAAGTAAGAAGGAGCAGCAGATACGGTTTGGTTAAGTCCGGATTCCAGATTGAAGGTTTGTGTAAGACCAGTCATGTTGATGGTGGTACCGATAAACGTTTCTATCACTTCTTCCTGACCAGCGAAAATAGCAGGCCTGGGTTGTGCCACCGTTCCGAGTCTTTCAAACTTCAACTCATCGATCCAAAACGAATAACCATTACCATTTTCAGGACCTTCCGCATACCAAAACATACCTCTTTCTTCAACTAACTTACTGGCATCAGGAATCGGAATCGTATATTTTGTCCAGGCTGTACTGATTGGCATATTGGTCAGCGTTACCATGAACTTGTTCTCACCAAAGTCATTTCCAAAACCGATCTCATTGATGGTAGATGCCTGCGTGGCCTTGGCCCAAAAGGTAAGTGCATCATAGCCTGATAAATCGCGCCCACCATTGTCGGGGAAGATGGCCCCGGCAAAGGCTCCGGCCGGATCTCCCACATTGGGTACATCAAACCGCATGGAGGCTGTGCCCGAATATCGAATGTCTGTGTCTACTGAAAAGGCATCAAGCTTCGATCCTCCGAAAGGGAGGTATTCCAGTCCACCACTAAAGCCGTCAATAAAAACTTGCGGGTTGGAGGGAAACTTCGCGAACTCTACATCGCCTGATAAATTTCGTTCGCAGTTGGATAGGATGATAGAAATGAATCCCAACAGAGCTATCCTTACAGTGATTATTTTTATGCTTTTCATTTTACTTGCTTTTATTTACCAACATTGATGTGCAGGTAGGTTCTGAATTCCCACTCATTTCCATTCGGAAAACCAACCGGGCTGATGAGGGGTGACGTTGCAAATTCTGCTGCCTGATTGGGCAGGTATCTTGGAGAAAATTCATTCAATGAACGCCAGGTAAATCGCATACCCAAGGTCGTGTTCGGAAGAATAAACCAATCCTGTTTTCCCACGGTGGTGGAGATATCGGCCATCAATTGTAGTGGAAATGTTAAGTTAAAATCGCGGTGATAATCGAAGGGACCCCAGTCATTGACTTTCACATGGGAGGAAAGTTTTAAAGTCTTATAAATTACTCTTACATCACCGCCAAAGCGTTCAATCGTTCTCGGATCAGGTCCATTTGCCTGGCCATTTCCACCATATAGATTGGCTATGATTCCAAGCCGGGGATTAATCTTGGATACAATGCGTGTATTAATTTCCCATAGGTCCAACGCAGGAGGCGCACCGGATGCAGCTGTAGGCTCGCGCCCTGTTCCGGGGAAGATAACTGCAGCATCCTGTGTGGTAGGTAAGTGACGATAAACAAATCCGATGTTAGCTGCTAGCTTGGCATCTTCTGCGCGATCGTTATCCCATTCGTACATCCAGGTACCAGGCGTTGGATCAAACGTGAAGAGAATTTCACCGCCAACCGTTTCTCTATTAGAACGCACTACAAAGGGATCATCCAATATATTTCTTGGTCGGGCCGGTCCGCCAATATCTCCGGGAATAGGATCTACGAGTGGCTTTTGCCATAAGAAGTTTGGCGCGACTTGCCACTTGCCAAGCACATAGGTGAAGCCAGTTAAAAGATTATTCTTATTACCACTTCCGCTGTCTTTAAGTGTCCATCCGGTAAATGTTCTTGTATAGTCTCCGCCACCATTAGCTACCAATCCTTGAGCAGCAGCCTGAGCATACCAATTAATTCGTCCTGCTGTATAACTCAATTTTATTTTACCACCCCAGGTATCAGTGGATTGAACCTTATCTACAAACACCTGATAATTTCCTTCTTCGCCACGCACCACTTGAAAGTCGCGACCAACCAGAGGCTGGCCACCCCAAATACCACCCACTTCAATTTTTAACTTATCAAATAATTTGGTTTCTGCTTGCAGTGTTAACCTTCTGGTTCTGGGTTGCGGAACAGCAATTGACGTAATGGCTGCGCCCGGATCGTCCAGGTCTTCATGAAAAATTCCGGTCAGGTTTAGCTTACCAACCTGGCGCTGATATTTTAACAATACAGCAGGGTTGGCTCCCCACCAGAGTTCACGGCCATAGGCCACTTTTAAACCTTTCAGGTATTTCTTGCCGGCAATCTCCACACCTTGTGGGGCCAAACCATTATAGATATCGATATTAGGTCCATAGTTAGCTTCCGGATAAAGTCCAAAAAAGTCTCCCTCATATCCCCAATGGTAGTGTCCGGTTCTATAAAAACCTTGCAGGTCAAATAGTTTATGATTCCAGGAATAGTCAGCCCGATAAACTGCCACTCGGTTTAAGGAATTAACTGCCTGAACGCCCGTACTGGTTTGCACATCAAAGGGTCTTCCTCTGTTCTCGTAGAATATTTCGTCTATTGGATTTAGTGCAACATTGCCCAGCACGTTAAATACCACATTCGCGCGTACGTTGGAAGCTGGATTTGCCTCAATCCCTACATAGAAAGATTCCATGTGGTCAAATCCTAATTGATTGGGGTAGGTAACATTGTTTGGATCTGGCTTGTCAGGTGTAGTTATAAGATTTCCACCGGTATTATAGGTGTTGAATTCCGCACGAAGCTCGCTGACCCTAATTTTCTGAGATTGCTCACCGATTAGAGCAGCCTTGTCGCCACGCGCTTTCATGGCCGCATCAATCAATTGAATGGAGGTAAAATGATTATCAATTCCTTCCAGTGACATTCCATTTGCATATGGATTTATTGCGTGAGCTTCTTTCAATGCATAATAGGCGGCACGTGGGTACAATGAATATAAACCACGCGGAGTAGTTTGTCCTTTTGCACAGATCCCAAACCATTCTTCATTCATGTTATTTTCACCCTGGGCAAAATCATTCTGGTATCCACCATTCGCCCAGGAAGCATTGTTATCATGAACATCCAGATTTTTAGTTTGTCCGAATTTCCACCACCCATCGCTGAATTGAAATGTGAAACCACCAATTGAATTTCCTGTCATTCCTAACCCGGAAGCGTTCTGGTAAATCTCTTTCCAGTTGCTTACCATATAATAAGCCTGCGCTTCCTGATCTTCTGCTTGCTGAATGGTATTATAGGCATCCGCACCAAACTCGGTGAATAGGATGGGCTTGTTTAACTCATCGCGGACACGTTGAAAAGCATCGCCAAAGGAACTGCCGCGATACATATTGGTGCCGAAGATGTCTATGTCTTTACACTCTTCTTTGATGATCTCCAGGAAGAGCAAATCACCATTACATATGGCCACCGGATGTGTCTTATCCAATCCCTTCATGGCTACCGTTGCTTCATTAAACAACTTATACATGGCGATTGCCCGGGTGGTAGATTTTCTGTCTTCAAGAGGTATATTTTCTGTTTCAGCTCCTTCCCAGAATAAACCGTAGTTGTTCTCGTTTCCGAGCAGGTAGAGGAGAAGGCCGGGAGTACCCTTGTAGCTTTCTACCATTTCGGTTACCTCTGCCAGGAGTAATTTTTTCACTCGTGGGTCCGCATATTCCGTATTGGCAACCCAGGCTCCATCCAGGGTTAAACCATATCTCCCGAAGGAGTGATTGAGCATGGTATAAATGCCATACTTCTCATATATATATTGGATCCATCGGGCAGGCACACCGGTGTATTGCCGGATTGTATTGACCCCCATATTTTTCAACAAGGCCATCTCCGCATCCAGAGCAGCCATAATGATGTCATCGGGCTGTTTCCACAAACTGTATGAAAAATTGGTGCCTATCGGGAAATAATCCCAGTTCATACCATTCACCATGAATTCCTTGCCATTAACCTGCAGTTTCATGCCACTATTGTCCTGAATGACTGATACTTGTGCTGACTGTGCACGTACATGAGTGGCTAAAAAAAGAAGGGCAAGTATTACGTAGAGGTTCTTCATAATAGGTTTGATTTACTGTGTAAAGGTTTGAAAGCAATCGATTGTGTTACTTTCAGTCCGAAATCGTTTGAAATTAGGCCACTTTAGTCTGGAAAATGAAAAAACTGACTACATCAATACTTTCATTGGCCTACTACAATCTTTCAATTTTGTATTCCGCAGGCTGATTAAATAAATATATTTGTTGCTCATCGGCTGCACAAAGGCCATTCAAAAGGTATTTATGAGGTTTTCAAGGTGGGCTTTGAAGAATTTGCTATTTCTTTTTTGCTGGATATCGGGATCGCTATCATCATATGCTATCAATGGCCAATATCCCATCAAGAATTTTGCTCCGGCTGACTATGGAGCTGGTATCCAAAACATAGACTTTGCACAGAATAGAGATTTGAATCTGTTTGTAGCCAACAACCTCGGCATACTCTCCTTTAATGGAAATCAATGGCAAACCCATGCATTAAACACGGGCAAAAAGCAACGATCACTGGCATTTGATGAAAATTCGAATCGCTTATATGTTGGTTCGCAGGGAGAGTTTGGTTTTTTTGAAGGCAACTGGCACTACGTTTCGTTACTCGAAAAAATTCCGAAGGATCTGCAGGACTTTGATGAAGTGTGGGATGTCTTCATTTTCGATTCCAGGGTCTACTTCTGCACGTTTCAGGGTATTTATAGTTACGATGGTGATAGCGTTTCTATTATCACCAACCCACAAGGATTTAACAGATCCTTTTTAGCGGGCAATAAATTATTTACCCAGTCACCTTCCGGTGAACTTTTTGAAATTGAAGGCGGCAAACTTATTCCCCTCATCCGAAAGGAAAGTGTGAACCTGGTGGTTGCGGGTGTAATCCGTAGTGAAACGGGGTATGTGTTTGTTTATAATTCAGGGAAGGTAGAATTCTTTGATTCGTTTGGGGTAACCGATACGTATCCCGATCTGGCCAACAATCTTTCCGGAAAGTATGTGAACCACGTAACACAAATTTCTGATGGCCGGTGGGTAATTTCTACACAGCGTGCCGGGTTGTTTATTTATGACCCGCTAACCAATCAACTTGAAAATATCAGCACAGAAGAAGGATTAATGTCGAATGCCTGCCTGAGGGTTTTTCAGGATAAAAGCGGCAACCTATGGGTGGGGATGCAAAACGGGATTGCTTTAATCGACATCAAATCTCCCTTGCGTTTAATCAACGAGAATATTGGTTTGCAGGGGAGTGGTTACGAGGCGTTTGAAACCCAAGAGGGCACCTACTATACTACTTCCAATGGAATTTATTTTTTGCCTGTAGGGGCAACAGCAAGTTCCTTCCTGAACGGAACCGAAGGGCCTGCTTATGGCATGCAGCTGATTAATAAAAAACTTTATGCAGGCCACCACACCGGTTTATTTATGCTGGAAAAAGGAAAAGCAACCAGGATCACTACCAGTGATGGACTATGGCAAGTAAAACAGTTGCAATCAAATCCTACCTATGCGATTGGAGGTACTTATTCCGGTCTTCATCTTTTTCAGATTAATGCGAGTGGCGAACTCCGTGAAATTCAGAAAATTAAGGGATTCACTGAGTCCAGTAGATTTTTTGAGGAAGACAGAAAAGGCAGAATCTGGGTGGGCCAGTATTACAAAGGTTTGTACTTGTTATCGCTTACCGATTCGCTGCGTGAAGCGGTTGTAAACAAAGTTTCAGAATCTCATCAACTCCCTATTCAACAGTATATCTTTTTAAGCAGAATCGATGATGAATTGTACATCAGCACGTCAAAAGGCATTTTTAAACTGGACCAGTCAACAGATACAATAGAAGAAGAAGATGTATTTTCTAAAGTAGTTGGAAAGAACTGGGTCTATCAGCTTGTGCAGGATAAGCAAAAGAATGTGTACGTCTATTCCGAAAACCTGGTCGGATTGTTTAACCAGGTTAGTCCGGGAAATTATGTGTATGTACCATCTTCACTTTTTCAGTTGCGTCAATCCTTTAACAATGACTTGTTGAGTGTTTCCCGCAATGTGCAGAATGGTATTCTGTTTAATGCGAATGAAGGTTTTATACACTATAATCCTGAACTGGAAGATCGGGTTTCAATTTCAAGCGAGCCTTTAGTGAGTCGCGTATTCAGTGTGGCTGACGATAGCATATTGTATGCCCATATGCCCTTTCATGTAAGGCCAGCAATCATTGAACCTATTCGGATCACAGAGGGCACACGGGTGTTACAATTTGTAGTTGAATCATTCAAATTTAAAGATGTTAACAATCAACAATTCCGATATCACCTCCTTGGTTTTGATGAGGATTTTGGAAAGTGGACGAATACAAGTCTGAAAGAATACACCAACCTGAAAGTGGGCACCTATACTTTCCGGGTTCAGACATTCAATTCGCGCGGAGAAATCGTAACGAGTCAACCCTTGCAGGTTATCGTAACGCCACCATTCTATAAAAGCCTCGCTGCCCGAATAATTTATTTCCTGGTGGGTATTTCCATTTTGTATCTGATCTACCGTTTCCAACGGCAATACTATAGAGGAAAAAATGCCAGACTGGAGCAGGTCAGGCAAAAAGAGCTGGCACAGAAACAAAAGGAACTACAGGAATTAAAGGAAGAGCAGATAAAAAGTGAATTACATCATGTGAATAATCTTTTAGCCGCGTCTACCATGAACCTGGTGGTGAAGAATGAGTTTATGGAAAACATAAAGGAGGAAATTCGACAGGCAAAAGTTACCGACAAAGTAGAAGATAAACAGCGTGCGCTTGAGCGTATTATTAAAGAGATTGATACATCGCTCAGGGTACAAGATGACTGGAAACAATTTGAACACCACTTTGATCGTGTTCATGGTGATTTCCTGAAACGACTCACTATTCAGTTTACTGACCTTACCCCCGGAGAACAAAAGTTATGTGCTTTCTTGCGCCTGAAGATGGACACGAAAGAAATTGCTAACCTTATGAGTATTTCCCTACGCGGAGTTGAAGTTGCACGTTACCGGCTACGAAAAAAACTTGGCCTTGATGCGCATCAGAACCTGTCGAAGTTTATTCTGGAATATTAAAGGCCAGGTAACCAAGGCATCCAGGGCCAAACAATTCATGCGTTACGGTAAAACTAAATGTAGCGTCAGAAAACGGGATGCATCCGGGTAAACTTTTTACCTGCTGTTTTTACAGTTTAAAGGGTATCTTTATCCACATGAACAAATTCGCCCTTATGAAGAAAGGTAGTTTACTTACACTCATTCCATTCCTGGTTATTTTTCTTTCGGTCGCGCAGGACAATCATCATTACCAAACTGATTTTTCTACTGAGGAATTTACCCAACGTAGAGTAAAAATATTCGATACCATTGGCAACAATGCCATCGCGCTCATTCAGGGTGCCAGCGGCCTGCCGGGGTTTAGTGTATTCCGTCAGAACAATACATTCTATTATCTCTCAGGGCTTGAATCGCCTCATGCCTATTTATTACTTAATGGAAAATCCAGACGCGCTACAATTTACCTTCCACACCGGGATGTCGCCACTGAAAACAACCAGGGAAAGGTATTGTCTGCCGAAGACAATGAACTGGTGAAGCAGCTGACCGGTGTCGATCATGTTAAAGGCATTGAATTTTTGTCGGCCGACCTGGTAGGCACCGGATTGATTCGCCCACCGGCACCACTGTTATACACGGAATTCAGTCCGGCCGAAAACGGAAATGACAGTCGCGATGAATTGCTCTATGCCCAGGCTCGTTCGTCTGCCGATCCTTGGGATGGACAACCCGCACGCGAAGCGCTATTCATTCAAAAATTACGGGAGCGTGTTCCCCAATTTGAAATCCGCGATCTGTCGCCCATTCTCGATGCCATGCGGGTGATTAAAAGTTCAAAGGAAATTGAGCTGATCCGTAAAGCCACACAAATTGCCGGCCTTGGCATCATTGAATCGATGCGGTCAACACAGCCCGGGGTGTATGAATATCAACTTGATGCAGCTGCCAAATACATCTTTCACCTTCATGGGGCGCGAGGCGATGGTTACGCTTCTATTATTGGCGGAGGCACCAATGCCTATATGGGACATTATTTTCACAAAACCGATGTATTGAAAGACGGTGATCTGGTGCTGATGGACTATGCACCCGATTATCATTATTACACCAGTGATGTTACGCGCCTCTGGCCGGTGAATGGAAAGTTTACAAATGAACAGAAGGAGTTGTACAACTTCATTGTAGCGTATCGCGAGGCACTTTTTAAGTACATCAAACCCGGTGTTACTTCCAATGAAGTACTCGACAAAGCGGCAGCTGACATGAAACAATACCTCGTGGGTAAAAAGTTTGTGAAGCCTGCACACCTTAAAGCTGTGGAAGACGGTTTAAAATTCCGCGGTCATTTTCAACATCCTGTCGGCATGGCTGTGCACGATGTGGGCCGTGTGCATGGTATACCGTTGCAACCCGGTATGGTATTTACCATTGATCCCATGATCTGGATTCCTGAAGAACGACTATATATCCGCATTGAAGACATGGCTTTGGTAACGGCCGATGGTGTGGAGAACCTCAGCGCTTTTGTGCCTTCAAAGCTTGAAGAGGTTGAAGCCACCGTAAAAGAAAAAGGCTTGATTGAATTTCGCCCGGCTACTGCGTTACCGTTCAAGAAATAATTATCAATACATCTTATTACGCGATGAACCCTATTTCTATGAGACTGCTTTCTGTTTTGATGTTTCTGCTGATGAACTCTATTGTATCGCTAGCCGATAAGTATCCAAAAAATCCGAAGATTGATATTTTGAATTATGTCTTTCGTATGGCATTAGCTGACGACACGGATGTGATACACGTGGAAGCCACCGTTGATGTACGCTATGTAGGTGAGGGAGTGGAGATCCTGCGACTTGATTTGGTAAAAACTTCCACTGCATTAGGAGATAAAGGTATGACGGTGAGCAAAGTTGAATCAGAGGGCAAAGCCTTAAGCTTTACGCATGAAGGTGAGGAATTAAAAATCAATTTGCCTGCACCTTCCAAAAGCAATCAACGAAGAGTTTATACCATCACGTACTCCGGGATGCCAGCCACCGGACTTAAAATTGCCAGGAACAAATATGGTGACCGTACATTCTTCAGCGACAACTGGCCGGACAAAGGAAGAAACTGGCTGCCCATAGTAGATCATCCATACGACAAAGCCATGTGTGAATTTATTGTTACTGCCCCAGTGCACTATCAGGTGGTATCCAATGGGCTAAAGATAGAGGAAACAGATTTACCTGGCGGAATGCGGCTAACACACTGGAAGCAATCTGTACCCATTGCCTCCTGGCTGTATGTGCTAGGTGTGGCTCGTTTTGCAGTTCAATACGTTGATCAGTTCGACAATAAATCTATCGAGACGTGGGTATACTACCAGGACCGTGAGGCGGGATTTTATGATTTTGCCGAGCCCACAAAACAGGCACTTGAGTTTTATAGCAACTATGTGGGGCCCTTTGTTTATGAGCGACTGGCCAACATTCAATCAAACAGTGTGAGCGGTGGGATGGAAGCAGCTTCTGCTATCTTGTACAGCGAGAACTCTGTGGTAGGCGATCGTAACGAGCGTTGGCGCAACGTAGTCATTCATGAGATCGCGCATCAGTGGTTTGGTAATTCTGTTACCGAACACGATTGGGATGATGTGTGGCTCAGTGAAGGATTTGCAACGTATTTTACCCTGCTGTTCATTGAACATGCTTATGGTCGCGATGCATTCATGGCCGGCCTGGCCGATAGTAAGAAACGTGTAGATGCATTTCATGTTAAAAATCCCAACTACCGCATCGTACACGATAATCTTTCGGATATGACACAGGTTACCAGTTCGCAAACCTATCAGAAAGGGAGTTGGATTTTACACATGCTGCGTGGAGTAGTAGGTTCAGAAAATTTCCAAAAGGGAATACGATCTTACTACTACAAGTATATGAACAGCAATGCCACTACGGCTGACTTTCAAAGGGAAATGGAAGAAGCATCGGGTATGGATCTGAAAAACTTCTTTGAACAATGGTTGTATAAACCAGGCGCATTGAAGCTCAATGGATCGTGGCAATACAACGATAAAAAGAAAGAATTAAAAATAACGCTGGAGCAGGTTCAGACCGATGGAAGTTTATTTAAGATGCCGGTTCAACTGGCGATTTATTCGGGAGAGGGAAAGCCGGTAATTGAAACCCTTCAGGTTAATGAAAAGCGAAATGAATTTATCCTTCCGGTAGAAAGAGCCCCAACAAATATTGTTCTTGACCCTAATAATTGGGTGTTGATGGACGCTGCGTGGGGAAAGAAATAGTGCGGCTGATAACTCAATCTTTCTCCTTCTCTACAACTCTCTTTCATGTTTCGCATCGTAGCGAGTGGAGGCGATGCTCGAAAGGAACTCTAAATTCAGGTTGCACAACATCGTTGGCGATTAATTTATCCACTTTAGGATACGGACAACTTTACGTTTTCGATATAATTCTTTAGCTCAACGTTCATTTTTTCAAAACCCTTCGGTGCCAATTTCATGGCAGGCAATTGTTGCATCATCAGCGAAAGTACACCTCGATATTCTTCGCGATTGATAAGGGTGGTGGTTCCATTTTCATTTGGTATCAACTCAAAAAAATGTTCTCCATCAAACAAGCGCGGCATCCCGGTAACGGCAATCCACGCAAATGTTTGGCCGTCCTGCCAATGCGAAATGGTAGGCTTAAACTCGTAAGGGGTTGCGCCTTCAACCGAAAGCTTCAAATGGATGACTTCGTTTTTAGCCACCGTGCCACCGAGGTATAAGAGCTGACTGTTCCAGTTTTTGTAATTCTTGAAGTCAATGACGGTTTCCCAAACCAGCTGCGAAGGTGCGGAGATAACAATATCATGGCGAACTTCAAATTTTGTTCTGCTTAGTCCGAAAAGCAGAACAGTTATTACTACAATCGTAATCCACATAGTTTATTTATTAAATTAAAATACCTTCCTCTTACTCATCCTTGGTATGGCTCTAATGTTCCCATGGCTCCACGGACGTATCGGTTTTGTGTTTCAGTCATTTGTTTGGGGGTTGTCATTACAAATGGCCCACCATAAGTAATCTGTTCTTTCAGAGGCTTGGCGGTGGCGAACATAAATTCCAGGGGTATGCCATCGGCTTTAACGGTTATTCTATCTCCGGCTGCGCTATAATTCACTAGTGTTTGGCCTCCAAACTTTTCCGAATCGGTTACACCCGAACCACTTAATCCGTAAACAAAGGCCATCTCCTCAGCATTGAGTTGGAGGATTGCATGAGGCTGCAAAAAGATATGTAGTAACGTGACATCCGTGACCATGCTATGTATGGCTTGTTGTTTCCCATAACGACCATGAAGAACACGAATCGTATATTCATCCGTAATCACTTCGGGAATTTCCCGGGCACTGGCGTGAAATGAGGTTGGTGTTGCGAATCTATCTCGTTCGGCATGGTTGATCCAAATTTGAAAACCGTGTGCCAGAACACCCGGTACTTTCGGAAACTCATCATGAAACATACCGCTTCCGGCCTGGGTAATGTGCAATCCACCGGGCTCAATCACACTCTGGTCACCCAAACTATCGCGGTTGATAAAACTATTTTTACTATCGGGTAGCATGTAGGTCATAACAGACACACCGGCATGGGGATGAGGCCCAAACACGGCATTCGTCATATGATATTCCGTAAAAACAAGAATGGGTTCAATCGGATAGTCGCGCGCCATCATGTTCACTCCGCGCAACCCGGGAAAGTCGTTGGTAAATTTTAAAGCGGATCGGTTGATGATTCTTTTGGGTACTGTCATAATGTTTAATTTATGGAAAATAAATAGGCTGAGTAAAGTGTGACCTTCAATTACGCGTCACTGTTTGCCAACATCGGCATGTATTTGTCTTTATTGAGATAGATCAAATAGACTTGAATCAGTCCAACTACCAACGCTACACGGGCCATGTGCGGATCCATAAAAAAATGAAACAAGATCCCATTTAATGTTACAGGCGCCATTACTATCAGCATGAGGGGCAGGAAACGATTGGAAAACAGGGCAGCCGCAGTTAAAAGTTTAACAAGGCCAAGAATGGGATAGAAGTATCCAGCCTCGCCCAATAAATTCAGGAACCGTTGCGCGATGTCCGGTTGAAAAGGATTTGGCAAAGGCATAAACTGTGCAAACATATTAATACCATTGAATAAAAAAATTATTCCAAGTACATAGCGACTAATCAGAAAAGAGCATTTCTTCATGCAAGTAGATTTTGTAGTAGAGTTTAGGAATTCATTTTAAAGCTAGGGTCAACCACTTGTTTGCGGCTGGCGATTTTCCAGGTACCGTTTTCCTTTTTTAAGTGTGTCGATGTAAAAACCTGTGGCCACGATGGCGGGCGTGTTTTCCGCATCCGCTACCCAATACGAACTTTCAACTTTGGCAGCATCGCTGGTCAATTCCTTTATTTGAATGCTACCTACGAAATGCCTTTTGCCGGAGGTAATCCCAGAGCTATGCCAATAGCCTATGGTACCGATAATAGCTTCCTTACCCTGTGCAGTGCCCCACGGACTTTCGTAAATACCATCGTTGGTAAAGTTGTTGGCAAACAGTTCGTTGTTGTGGCTGTCAATGGAGAGGATGTAATTGTTCATCAACTCAAAGATTTCAAATTTGTCAAGTGAAATGTTCATGGTTTTAATTGTTTATAGGTTAATTGTTAAATACGCAACTATATGAACAAAAAATTTTACGATAAGTTCTCGATGGTCTTTTTCAAGACCTTCATGCAGGTGGCAATATCCTCTTTGGAGATGCCCTTATGGGCATCCTTGATGGATTGTTGCGCACATTGTGCCGCTTCCGTTTCCAGTTCACGGCCTTTTTTAGTGAGATAAATTTTGAATACCCGCCTGTCATTCTCATCATCGTGACGCTCCACAATGCCTTCGCGTTCCAGGATATCAATAAGACGGGTTACGTTGGCCCGGTCGCGGTTGGAGGACACAGCCAGTTCTTGCTGCGATTTCCCATCGAGCTGCCACAAATTGGTAAGCACCCGAAATTGATCGGGCGTGATAGGTAAATTCTTTTCGCGCATGTACTTGGCAAGTCGTCTGTAAAGGGCTGTGTAAGCAACCCCCAGCGTTCTTCCATACGATTGATCAAATTGAAATTTGGACATCTGAAAAAGGCTTACCCGTTAACCTACTGTTGACTACGCAACAAATTTAGTAAAATTTAGTTCCCACTCATATTTTATTTCCCAAAGGTAAAAAAGGCGCTGGTGTATCATGTTTCGCATCGTACCGAAGTGGAGACGATGCTCGAAAGGAAAACAAGTAGCATCCGGTTTCCGAATCTTCCAGGTTGTTGTACTCTTTTTACATTTCATTAACATCATTTTACACTTGAAACGATGATGAAATCAGGTATGTCTGTACTTTTGACTAACTTACTTTACCAATCGAACTATGCATTTCCTACCCCTTACCTTGTTGTATTGTGTACTAAGCTTCTCTTCCTCAGCTCCGGTTTTGGCTCCACCGTCCGTTCCCGTGAAGATTATAGAACCGCGGGCCACTAACGTCATTTTCCAGTCCAGCGATGGCGGACAGACCTGGCAAGACATTAGCAACGGTTTGCCTGAAAATCAACAGCCGGAAGATTTTTTTGCAGGCGAGACCGATCTCTATTTACGTGCTAACCAGGAAATCTATCGCAGTAAGAGCAATCTAAAAAAGCCTATGTGGGAAAAAGAGAATGCACTTGATCCACGATGTAACTCGATTGCGTTCAATCGTTCCGGAGTTATAGCCTTCAACTACGAAGGACAAGTGTATCAGAAAATATCCACCGGTGCCTGGGTGCCGACATATGCCAATGTTAAAAAACATTTGATGCGAACTGTTTTTGAAACAGCTGATGGCACTATTCTCTTAGGTAGCGATCGCGGTCTTTTCAAATCTGCCGACCAGGGTCAAAGCTGGAAGCAAGTGCAAAATGGAGGTTGGGTCATGGATATGGTAGAGTCAGAAGACGTTCTTGTGGCCACTGGTCAAAAAGGTATTCTGCGTTCTACCGACAAGGGTGAACATTGGGAATGGGTAATCAGCGAGGGGGGTGTGGGTATTGCTGTTGAACGGATCAAGGGTGGCTTTGCTGCGATTTCTTATAACACAACTCTCAAAGCCCGAAGGATACACATCTCAATGGATAGTGGAAAAACCTGGCAAGCCGTTGATGGGGGACTCCAGCCCTCTTCGTCAATATCATCCATCAAACAAATCGGAAAATATTTGGTGTGCGGGCACCCGGATGGAATCTTCCGGTCAGCCGACATGGGTAAAACCTGGACGATGGTGCATCCAGGCGTTGCAACCAACAAGTTTATGCCCATTAAAATATTGAATGCTAATTCCAGCGATTCTGGCAAAGTGTTTAAGTTATATGTTTCCGGCTATGTAGTGTATGCGGTGGCGCGGGATTCCGGCTGCTGATCCATATGTGCCAACCAGCGGAGTATGCAGGCTTATCCTTCCTGATAGAAAGTTGGCGAGAAAGTTGGCGTTAAAGAATTAAAATAATGACTACGCCTTGCGGATCCCTTACTGGAAAGTTACTGCCATGTATAATTTAATAGATTCTTGATTTGATCATTGACTATCGTTGTTACCAAAAATGACTAGTCAAACATTTTTTGTACTCATTACTTTGAAGTAAGAAATAAGTTGACTTACATTTGTGCCATGCTAAACAAAGCAACATATCGATTTAATCAAAAGCCGGGTAGTGATATTCGGTTTATGCCACGGATTTTCAGTTGATCATTGTCTGATCCTCTCACTGAAAACCCGGGCCGTCCGGGTTTTTTTATTTAACACTGGACTTACTTGAAAATAAAAAACGACACATGTCGTAAGGGAATTGGTGTGCGTTAGCGAAATTAAAAATAATGTTTCCCTTTAGGGGAACAGAAAGGAGTTGTTATGAAAAAGAAAATGTTAAGCGGAAAAGACCTGCAGAAATTGGGATACCCCGAAGGTCGCGCCATTGGTATGGCCATCAACACCGTGCTCAACTATTTTCGCAGAAGCGAGAAAGAAGAGATTTATACGATGTTGAAGAACGTACTTGTTGATCCCAAAAACTATGTCAACGATTCGATCTGGAATAAAGTGGCACTGGAACTTGTGCCTACCGAAAAAAAATCGTTGGTACATGAATTGAACAAGACGCGCATCGACTATCATTTATGGTGCTTCCGAAATTGAAGAAGGTGCCCGTCATCAGATGGAGCTTGCGATGAAACTGCCTGTAACAGTTGCCGGTGCCTTAATGCCCGATGCGCATCAGGGCTTTGGGTTACCCATTGGCGGTGTGCTGGCTACGCACAACGCAGTAATTCCATATGGTGTAGGTGTGGACATTGGATGCAGGATGTGCCTGACGGCTTATCCGCTCGATGAAACATTTTTGAACCGCCATCGGAGCAACCTGAAACAAGTATTGATTGACAACACGAGTTTCGGCAACGAAGTGCTGAAGCGCCCGAAAGAGCATGCGGTACTTGATAGCAAACTCTTCAACGAGATCACCATGTTGAAACCATTGCAAGGTCGTGCGGCCCGGCAAATGGGTTCCTCCGGAAGTGGAAATCATTTTGTTGAGTTTGGATTGATGGAAGTGATGGAAGGTAACGAGTGGAAACTTGCCAATGGAAAATACTTAGCGGTACTCTCGCACTCTGGTTCACGCGGACTAGGCGCGGAGATCGCTCGACATTATACCAAAGTTGCCAAGCAGGTATGCCTGCTGCCGCGCGATGCTTCCAGCCTGGCATGGTTGGATCTCGATACGGATGCCGGGCAGGAGTACTGGCTGGCGATGAACCTTGCGGGTGAATATGCCTCAGCAAATCATCACCAGATTCATGAACGCATCGGTGCTGCCTTGGGTGAACGATCGCTGTTGATGGTAGAGAACCACCACAACTTTGCCTGGAAGGAAACCCTGGGTGATGGAACCGAAGTGATTGTTCATCGGAAAGGTGCTACTCCGGCAGGAGCCGGAGTGCTGGGCATTATTCCCGGCTCGATGACCGCGCCAGGTTTTATTGTGAAAGGGAAGGGAAGTGCTGCGTCACTGAATTCCGCCTCGCATGGTGCCGGTAGGTTAATGTCCAGAACAGTTGCCAAGCAACGGATCACCAACAAAATGATTCGACAGGAATTAGCGAAGCATGACGTGGATTTGCTGGGCGGTGGATTGGACGAAGCACCAATGGCCTATAAGGACATTATGAAAGTAATGCACGAGCAGGATGAATTGGTAGAAGTGCTCGGAACTTTTGTTCCGAAGATTGTAAGGATGTGTGGAGATGATTCACCAGCCGAAGATTAGTTCAGGGTTTTGAGTTCAACGTTTCAGGTTGAGCAAAATCCTGAACCTGAAAATGAAAAACGATAACCATGAACAGAATTGAATGGATTGAAAAACACATGGCTACGGCCGAGCAGTTGATCTATGACAACCAGGTGGAACAAGGCTTGAAGGTGTTGGATAACCTCTTGTACGAAGAACCAGGCTATGGAAGTCTGCACAACCATATCGGGTGGGCGTATCTATATTATACACCCGACCACGCGAAAGCTGAGTTGCACTTGAAGCTGGCGATTCGTTTCGATGAAGCCTATGCACCTGCGTATCTGCACCTGGGTGTGTTGTACAACAGGTTGGGCCGCTACAGCGAAGCCATTGATTGTTTGCGGGTTGGTTTAACCAAACCCAATGCAAATAAATATGCCTTGATGGCGAACATCGCGCAGGCCTATGAGTTGCGGGGCGACCTTCGTATGGCTATCAAAACTTACAAGGAAGCCCTGGTGACATCGGTGGCGGAGTATGAGGTAAGCCAGCTGATGGAAGGCGTAAAAAGATGCCGGAGAAAGCGGATGGCAATGTTGTTCGCATTCTAGGCTCAATGTAAAAAGCCGTGGTTCATGAAGCCACGGCTTTTGTTTTGGTTGCAGTCAGTAATGTGCACGGACCGTGATAGATAGACAATCGTTTTGGAAATGCAGGAATAGTATGGAAACTCTGTCAGGTCGTAAGACCTGACATCATAAAGAAAGTTGTTAATGGTCCCGTAACGCACAGGTAAAAGTTAATCCCATTATTTGTTGGTGAAGAACATCAACAAGGACAGGGGTAGTGCCTTGCCGCTATTTCTAAAAAAATAGATTTACGCTATTGACCAAAATACACTTTCTGTTGACGGAACATTGCCATTCATTGACGGGAAAAGTATAACTCAACTTTTATTAACAGATTTGTTTATACCCTTTAGCAACAATATTCAATGAAGTTGAACGTGGGACTTAGATAGCGTTGCAATCTCGACCCGATCACGCGAACACTCAGCACCACAGGCACCTGTTTTTATTTGACCAACATGCTCATGAAATAGAAAAAGTTTTAAGGGGAAACATAGCGTAAAAAAATAGCCATCGTTAAGATTATGATCAAGCACAATCTTCTTATCCTCTTCCGCAGCTTCAAGCGTGAACCAAACACTTTTCTAATCAATCTGATTGGCTTTACAGCCGGGCTGATCTGCACACTGCTAATTTATTTATGGATACAGGACGAACTCAACGTAGATAAGTTCAATGACAAGGATACTCGCCTGTTTCATGTGATGGAGCACCAGACCTATAGCGATAAGATAATGACAACCACATCCACACCGGGCATCTTAGCAGAGACGCTTAAAGAGGAATTTCCAGAGGTGGAGCTGGCGGCAACCTACACGTGGTTGAACGACAATACCCTACAAGTAAATGAAAAGACCCTGGTGGCCATGGGTCTCGATGTCGGGCCTGACTTTTTTAGCATGTTTAGTTTCCCTATACTCCACGGTGACAAGCCAACCTTACTTGCCGATAAACATGCCATAGTTATTTCTGAAGACCTGGCTTTAAAATTCTTTACCCGTGCGGAAGAAGCGATCGGTAAAACCATCACGATTCAACAACAAGAGACTTTGATAGTTTCAGGCGTTTTTCAAAAAGTTAAGTCTTCATGGATTCAGTTTGATTATGCAACTTCGTTTGAGTTACTGAAAGACAAGCAAGAGTGGCTGAAGAGTTGGGATAATAATGGCCCCGCTACAACTGTGCTGCTGAAGGAAGGTGCCGACCCGCTGGCGTTCGAAGAAAAAATAAAGTTGCTCATCAAAAAGTTTAATGCCGATTCACAGGTTGAATTATTTCTGCAGCGCTATTCGGATAGGTATTTGTATGGCAAATTCACCAATGGCAAACAAGATGGGGGACGTATTGAATATGTAAATCTCTTTTCCATCGTAGCGGTTGTGATCATGATTATTGCCTGCGTCAATTTCATGAACCTTTCCACCGCGCAGGCCTCACGCAAAGCAAAGGAAGTGGGCGTGAAGAAGGCGGTAGGTGCCCAGCGGCCATCCTTGATCATTCAATATTTTACCGAGGCAATTTTGGTAGCGTTGTTTTCCCTGCTCATCGCACTGCTGGCCGTGGCCATTATGCTGCCCGCATTTAATCTCATTACCGGAAAGGAACTGGGAGTTCAGCACATCGGATGGCTGACATTACTGCAGTTTGTTGGCATCGCGCTGGTGGCGGGCTTACTTGCCGGAGTTTATCCTGCGCTTTACCTTTCCGCTTTTCAGCCAAGTGCGGTGCTGAAGGGCACCCACAAGGGATCATCCGGTGAAGTGCTCGCCAGAAAGGGATTAGTAGTTTTCCAGTTCTTTACCACGGTAATACTGATCTCATCGGTAATCGTGATCTACGCGCAGATACAATACGCGCAATCAAAACCCCTGGGCTATAGCAAAGAGAATCTCATCAAGTTTCCGATTGAAGGCACCGTAGCGAAACAGCTCGATGCGTTTTTAACTGAACTAAAAAAGATACCCGGTATAACGGGCGCTGCAAGCCTGGGCCATAACCTGGTGGGTAGAAACAACAACACACGAGACGTTGAATGGGCCGGGAAATTTCCTGAGGAGAGCCTATTGTTTGAGAACTTTCGTGCAGGCTACGGCACCCTGGAGGTGCTGGGCATGGAGATGGCAAGGGGCAGGGCATTCTCCGATAAATTTCATCCCGATACTTCCAGCGTTATTTTTAACGAAACGGGCATTGAGGCCATGAACCTGGAAGACCCTATCGGTCAAAAGATTAAAGTCTATGACAAAGAATTTGAAATTGTGGGCGTTGTAAAGGATTTTAATTTCCAATCGTTGCACAATAAAATAGAGCCCATGTTTATGACCTACAACGTGGATAATACATGGAATATCATTGCGAGATTGGAGAATGCCCACGTAGCCGAAACCATCCAACGAATGGAAGACTTGTATAAGAGTTTTAATCCGGGGTTTCCTTTTCAATATTCATTTCAAGATCAAGACTACGCCCGCATGTATCACTCCGAACAACGCGTGGCCCAATTGGCGATCTACTTTTCCGTTTTTGCTGTTTTGATCTCATGCCTCGGTTTGTATGGCCTCGCCTCCTTCACCGCTGAGCGCAGATATAAAGAAATGGGCATCCGCAAGGCCCTGGGCGCAACACCTACTACTTTATTAGTATTGCTCTCCTACGACTTTACGAAACTGGTTATCCTTGGCGTGGGCCTTGGCTTGCCCGTGGCGTATTGGCTTCTAAGCCGTTGGATAGAGGGCTTTGCTTATCACATTAATTTGTCAATTTGGTTTTTTGCTGTATCCGGAATCCTGGCGCTGGTAATAGGGTGGGGCACTGTGCTATCGAAAGTGATTTATGCATCGAAGGCAAATCCGGTGGATAGTTTGCGGCTTCAGCATTAAAACAGACAAGTAACTCTTACACCTATTCAATTCTTTGCAAGATGATTCATCGTCCCGAAACGGAGACGGTGGCGAATAAAACCTGACAATATAATTTGCAGAGCAATCCAGAGCGGATTAAGAAACAGTACATCAATCATGGAATGAAAATGAAAAAGTAAGTGTGCTCTTTCCCTTACTCGCTCTAAGCGAAGGATCTTCTTACTATTTGGGATACTTTCCATTTGCAGTCAGGTCTTGCGACCTGACTGAACCGTTTATAAAGTATCAGCGTGGACCGTGATAGATCGTTTTGAATAGGTAGGAATAATATGGAAACTCTGTCAGATCGTAAGACTTGACATCATTAAGAAGTCCATGTGCCAGCGGAGTCTCCGGAAATTTGAAATGAGGGTTAGGAGGGACTCCGTTTGCAAGAATGGAAGTTGGGTTTCTTTATTTGTTGGTGAAGAACACCAACAAGGGCAGTGTAATATAATTAAACATGACGCGACACCACGGGACCGGATAGAAAGGTGCAAGGGCTGCCGTAAAAAAATACTACCCGAGGCATGTGGGTTGGCAGGAGGGGAGGGTGGAGATTTTTTTACGAGCAGGCGTAGCGAACCCTTGCGGCTTTCTATTCCGCATGCCCGTAACTTTGTGTTATGTTTAAGTATTAATTAGCCTCAATATGATCAAAGCATCTCTTTATGTCGGGAAATCACCACTTCAAGCCAAACTCATTGATATTTTGAAGAAATTGGCAGGTGAGCCAATTGATGAAACTGTCGTAAATATAACAGCGGAGCTTCCTGAGAAACTGCAACCATACACTGACAGGGGATACTGGCTGAAAGCAGTGGGCAGTTATTGTCTCTATCTTCCAGAATCCTTTTTCAAGAAGTCAAACAGAAGGTTCTTCAATAAAGCGTTTAAGGGATACGAAAATTTTTTAAAGCCAATTATTCACGTTCAGGTGCAGGTAAATGAGGAAATGAAAAAAGGATACGATCCAGAGAAGGATGGAATTCGCCCAATTACTTACTTCTCTATAATTGCGGAAATTTCAAAAAAGTTAACGCTAGCATTCTTAGTCACAGATCCTACCTCTGAAGATAATTTCTTTCGGCAAATTGATGGCGTCAAATTATTCATCAAGGAGTATCTAAAGGATCCAAGGCTCTACTCAAATCAAATCCAACGTCTTCACAAAATTGATGACAAGACCACATTTCTCTTATGGAATGATGACTTAAATATTTGGGAGTTGATTAACCTTCTGTTCTTTGTTGGAAGAGAAAAAATGCTTAGATATAAAAAGGGCTTTGATAACCGCTTTGCCAAGCCACTTATGATTGTGAATCAAAAGAATCTAAATCATGAAATGACATTCACAACAAATTGGACGCTTGAAGGTAGTCTAAGACATTACACAATGAATCGCCCGAATGACATAGCGATTTATCAAAGCATTGCAAATAAGGCTCTACAAAGAGCTGAAAACAAATTCAAAGAAATCCATAGCAAGCGAATATCCGAATTGATCTTACCTGAAACGCAAGTTTCCGAGTTCTTCGACTATTTCGAAGAAATAATCCAAGCAGTTATCATGGCTTATACAACGGTTGAGTGCATGGCTAATAGCTGCATACCTTCAAATCATGAGCACACTGTAGTGGAAAAAGGAATTAAGAAAATCTACGATAAAGAATCAATAGAGAGATGGCTGTCATTGCGTGATAAACTCAAATCTGTTATTCCAACACTTCTTAAAGGTGTATCACCATTGAATGAAGAGTGGTGGTCTTCCTTTATTGAACTAGAGAATCTAAGGAATGAGATTATCCACACAAAACATTCAAAGGCTGAAGTAAGATACTCAATGTTTCTAAATGAGCGGGTTTTCAAAATTGTTTCTGTGCACAACACGATTGTGTCGTATTACGCCAAGTTGTTCTGTGGTAAAAAGTCTTATACAATGAACGAATTCCCAATCAATGTTGGTTGTGATGAGCTGATACCTGGACTAATGTCAGAAAAGAACTTTGTAAAATCTTACAAGGGCCTTCGAAACATTAAGTAAAAAAGAAATCTGAAGCGCGGTGGCCCGGCCCAAAGGCGGGGGTGCGTTGGCAGGAGCGGGGAAGCATCTTTGGGCCTTGATTTTTTTCGTTCTTTTTGCATCAAGGCAAAAAGGACAAAAGAAAAATAAGGTGCGAACACCTTTGAAGTTCTGGTGAGCTATGGCGAACCTAATGAGCAAATCCAGTGAGCTTTATCACAACTCAATTGAATTGATCTTAGAGCGATGGATCAAGCATGTGTAATGCTGGCTTTGGCTGGCGCCAGGAATGTGCGGCCTGCATTACTTATGCTTGGCGTTGGGGCATTAAATGCGCGTGGGCAAAAAATTTTCTTGCTCAATCTTAATCGTTTAAATAGACACTCAAGGACGAGGTGTGCACGGCCCGGATGAGCGCGGCCTTGAGCGGCTATTTACACATAACGTCAAATTATATAACTGTGCGGTGGCATGTGCGGAACAAACCCGAACTTCAATACGAAGCCTAAAACCCCCAGACCAGCGTAGCAAAGGCATGTGCGCAATGGCACGCTGGGATGGTTAACATAATATAATTATAGAACTGTGCGTCAGAAACTTAGCGAGGAAAGAGTTATATAATGTTTATGCGTTATGTTAACATAGCTTAGGCGGAGCGTGTCCCGCGCTTCGCGGGAGGCTTACTCAATCTTCATAGAAAGTTTTTTTAGCGCGGGCATTCAGTACTTAATCTTTTCATTTACCACAAGGCTGGGGCAGCGACACTCTTTGGCAGGCTTTGGAAGTGGGTGGCATGCGCGGCCTGACAATGTGTGCTGATGCTTGGGCTGGTAATGCAATAGGGATAGAAGCGAAAAGCCCGAAGTGTGCTGGCAGGAGCGCTGCCGGACTTGCAGCGGATAGCCCGGGCCGAAGGCATTGCCAGCTTGCTCGTTTCCTTTATTGGAAAATATATAGTCGCGGATATGGACAAACCACACCGCCTATCTCCACATAATCATCGGCATCAATTTGTTGGCAGTTAGTAAAACGCAAAACTGAATGATTATTACAAGCATCCAAAAGTCAACTGATCTCCAGAATTTCATTTTTTTCTTAATCGCAAGGGTAAGCGATATGGTGGAAAGCAATGGCATTAATGCAGAACCAACAGCAAGTACTACATTGCCAAAAGTTATATCACCGAGTCTGATGAAAGGTTGATTCATTATTAAACCGAAAGAAATCAAGACAAGCAGGATTGAAATGAAAGCCAAAAAGATCGGATGATGCATAAAATGTGATCGCGACCTTATTAGCTTTATGATACCTGAAATAAGAATCCAAACTATTGCAGCTAGCCCAAGGATAAAACTTGTTGCTAACGCAACAATTTCCAATCCGCTTATTTTCTTTGCCGTCCGTATACCATCAGTAATGAGCAGGTCGTTAGTATCATTCTTGTAAAATGAGTGTGAGATGTTGGTACGGTCTGACATTGAAAACAACTGATTTCCCTGATAAGTCAATTCCTTTTTCTTCCCTTGCAGTGGTTCGAGTGTTGCACCTGCTTCTCCAACCGTTACTTTTGTATGCGCAAATAACTTGTCAACTAATGCAAAGGGTTCTACTTTGGGAATGATAGGTACATAATAGCCATTCCATTGCTGCAGCGCAGCATCTGTGGGCTGCCGGGTTGTAAGAAACTTTATCACAGGTATGTCAAGATGTTGCACCAGCGCTTCATTAAACAAATCGTAATTAGCGGTTTCACTGTCCATGTTGTGCGAGATAAAAAATGCTTTCTTGTATTTTGGAAACAAATAAATCATAGAAGAGAATCCGAGTATGTTTCCATTTTTAGCAAGGCCAACTACACCGTACCGGTCTCTAGAATATGCACCCAGTGCATCTCCATAAGGTACACCATTTTTAAAGGCATCTGTGTTATGCTGACTGCCTACAGATCTAAGTAGATCTTCTCTAATAAAAGGTACACCATTGATTTTGCCATCAGACATCATGAAGCGTAAGAAAATTCCCATGTCCTCTGCGGTGGTAGTAAACTGCCCTGCAGGCCTCAGATATCCGGGTATTGCAAATACAGGTTGTCCACCATCAAGATGGCCTGCTGCCAATTTATCATCGGCTTGGTCGCCTGCTTGTGTTACAAATTCAAAGGTGCTATTTAGGATTCCTAGAGGTTTCAGAAAGTTTTCATCTAAAAATTGCTCATATCGATTTTGGCCTACTTTTTCAATCACCATTCCAAGAATGGTATAACCAAGGTTTGAGTAAGAATAAATGGAGCCGGGTTTAGTGTGAACCTGTAACATACCAGGGTTATTCATATAAGCTGATTGCAAGGGCGTGAGCGGTGTGGCGCTAGTACTGAAAACATGCCAGAGCCTGGCATCGGTCAAGCCAGCCGTATGATTCAGCAGGTGCCTAATTGTTACAGGATTTGTTTCGTCCCAAGGGTTCGTGATGGGCAGCGTGGGTAAATAATTTCTGACGGGGTCATCCAATTGAATTACCTGTAATGTAGCCAGTCTTAAAAAAGCAGCCGCTAAAACAGTTTTTGCTACAGAGCCCATATGTACCTTATCTGTTGGGCTAAGCATTATTCTGAGGTCGGCATTTTTATAACCAGACGCCCCGATGCTAATTTGTCCGCCTTCGGAAACTGTGGCCCATACGGCACCTGTTATTTTCTGCTGAGCGAGAAGTGAATCAATTGTATGCTCTAAGTTTATACCTGTCTGAGAAAATGATTCCACAGCGATACTTAGTAAAGCAAAAACGAACCTTAGTTTCATGCTTTAGTCAATTTCTTTCAGAGGCTGATGTGTTGGCGAAGTACTATGCATTAAAAAAATTCATCTAACAACGTATAGAATTCAAGTTTGCTTTTGTCGATGTTTCGAAGGCCGTACACTTTATAAAATAATTCAACATGGTCAAGGGTGAAATTGTCAAGAATGCTTCTGACAGCAAGGGCCAGGTCCTGATACTTATCGGCCACTCCACCGTTTCCCAAATCAACGAAACCACTTAGCGCTCCTTCATTGTAAATCAGATTATCCAAGCAATAATCGCCATGCGTAAATACGAGTTCTGCGCTTGATGGCTTACTCTTTTTTAGCCGAAGAAAAAGTTCATAAGGCTCGTACTGTTGGTTTTCAGACTGAAAGTGAGATGGGTTTACCAGGTTATTTTTCACATTCCTTTCCACTTCAGCGGTTCTTTTATCGAGATTACAAACAATTACTTTATTGTCTGGTTTCTGTGAGTGAAGTAGTTTCAGCGCCCTGGCATAGCTACTAACAATCACATCAGCCTCAACCGATCCAATGAATAAATCCAGTGATTTCCCCTGGACCTCGGTTATACATAAAAAATCATGTTCATCTCCATGGGTATAGAAAATGATTTGAGGAACTGGCACTTTATTTTGAAGCCATTTAAAATTAAGGTATTCACTCTCTAAACTTTGCTTTTGTTTTTTGAGAATATAACTTCGATTATACTCCGTTTTAATTTTATAGAGCTCAGCTGCAGATTCCCCACCGGACAATCGAGAAAATGAAAAATCCCTAAAATACTTTTCAAGAAGTGTATTGACATAGTCATCTTTTGATTGCGAAAACTTCATAAGTCACAAGTTCGTTTTGATGACGTTAGAGTGCTCCTTCATGTTACGGTCGAATGTATTTATTTCAGTGATTTACTTTCTGTATGTAATCTTTGATGGAATTGCAAAAATGCACGCAACACTTCATCAGGTGCTTCCAACTGCGGCCAGTGACCAATAGCCTCCGGTAACAAAATGACTTGAGGATTCGGAATCAACTCTTTATATCGATTGGCCATGTGAATGCCGGAGTTGGGATCAGCAGGCCCATTGATGAATATCATCGGTACTTTTGTTTGTTGCATAGCGGCAATCCATCGTGATTGATGGGGTTCTTTATCAAAAATTAACCGCCCTATTTTCCAAGCCAGTAACTTGCCATTATTGTAATTGAGTATCTCCCAGAAATCGTGCAATAACTCAGCAGAAGGTTTTGTCGTAGCACCAAATACTTCTGCTGTTGCCCGGCTCACACTACGTTTTGTCATCAACCGGCTGATCAATTTTCCTATCGGTGGGGGAGTTTGAGAGAGTAGTTTCTGAATGAGGCGAGGCTTGTAGACATCAGTGAACAGTCCTCCGTTAAGAAAAGCTACAGAAAGGATTTCAAATGAATTAGTACCCGAATGTTGGCGTGCCAGTAATTCCTGAACTACGCTGTTGCCCAGATCGTGCGACAAGATATGTACTTTGTTTATGCCAAGCTCGTGCAACAAATTAGTATAAAAATTTGCATGATCCGCAAAGCTGTAATCATAGTTACTCGGCTTGTCAGAGAAACCCATCCCCAACATATCCGGGGCGATTACCTGAAACATAGAAGTAAGGGACGGCCAAATTTCTTTGAAGTCATAAGTATTATATGGGTATCCGTGGCAAATCAATAATGCCTGCCCACTACCTTCCATATGGTAGAATGCAGCATGGCCGCGATGTCGGTAGTACTGACCTTTGGCTTTCCATTCTCTTAATTGTTGACTCATCATAATATTGCTTGATTAGAAGGAGTAGGCAATAGTTGTCTCTGATATGGCAGGTTATTTGGGCATCACCAAAGGAAATGCTTTATGTTGGTCTGACTGGTTACCATATGTTACCTTATGGTTGCTTCGCTTTGATCCGCTCAGATAGTTATCAACTCTTTTTAGTTGCTTTAAAGATTCCGTTTGGCTGCACCGAGGTAAAGCCTGTTATTGTGTCGTTGCTTTTGTGAAACGTGATGTTGTAGCCTTGCTTGTCTTTTACGGTGAAAACGTCTTTTGATACAGGAACAAATTCGCTGTCTGCCTGGCCGGGCACTTTGGATATCAACTTTCCGTCTTCTAATTCCAGCACAATGGTAATTTTAAAATCGTCTAATACATATTGACCGACATACTGCATTAGATCGCTCTCTGTTAACGCTATGCTCTTACTGGTGAGGGTGAGCAGCCGCTGCTGTACTGCTTTGTCATCTTTTATTTGCAACGACTTCTTGTAAAACTCCGTGGCCTTTGTGATGTCTCCGGTCGCGGCTAAATAATCTCCATAAGCGGTGTGAGCTTTGTTGCTTTGAGGGAAATTTTCGAGGTTTAAGATGAATAGTGACTTAGCTTTTGAAAGATGCTTCTTGCCCAGCGCATCGTAAGCAATGTAATTGATAAACTCCTCCTCCGGAGCCACTGAATACCCCAATCCTTTTGATACCTTTTCATAATGACTTCTAAGTTTGGTAACAATCAAGGAAGTTGAATCCTGAAAGTCTTTTTCTGACAAGTCGGACTGATAGAAATCAAAAACAAAGCGGAGACCATCATACTGAGTCAGCAACGGAGCAGAGTTGTGGTTCTCGTTCTCATAAAAGTTTTGCTTGTATTGAATGCCCTTGTTGGGCTGCTTGCTAAAAAAGTCACCTAACTTTAAAATTGATCGAATATGCCTGGTATCGCTGGACTTATCCTTCGAAACATTCTTAAGAGTTACGTTTGGAGGGAGGGAGTTGGCGATTCCCACAAATAGCTTTCTGTCGGTAATTTTTTGGTTAGGAAGGCGCGATAGGGCATGATTCAAAAATTGCTCATCTTCATACCACATGCTAGGATCAATAGCAATATACGCGTTGAACATCTCTGGCTTATTTGTAAGAATGTCAATAGCCAATAATCCCCCTAAAGAATGCCCAACCAATAATTTATAAGGTGCGGTTCTATACTTCTCATCGATATATTGAAATAGCTCCTTTTCCAAAAATGTAATGAAAGGAGTTGTTGTGTTTACCTTTGGGGTTAAATCCCGATACCGGTTGGTGTTCTCGATTCCAACGATAATCATTTCCGGAAGAATAGAATTGAGATTTGCCTGACTAAGTTGCTGCACTATGCCTACTGTTGAATAAAATTGCGATTCACCATCCAATAGATATAAGACAGGATATCGTTTTTCTACATTCTTTTGGAAAGATGTTTGGTCAGGTACATAAACCCAGAGTCTTCTGTCTTCATTTAGCGTCTTGGAGAAGAACGTTACCTTTTCTCCGATCGAAACCGATTCGGCATCTTTTTGTGCCATAACAAATTGATTCCAAATCAATAAGAATATAAAAAAAGCAATTGGTTGTTTCATAATGGTTCACTAGTTGATTTTTCTACGTATTCTAATAGGTCGCCAGGCTGGCAATTGAGCGCACTGCAAATGGCCTCGAGTGTACTGAACCGTATGGCCTTTGCCTTTCCTGTTTTTAAAATTGATAGGTTTGAAAGGGTTATATCCACTTTTTCGGATAGCTCATTTAGCGACATTTTTCGCTTGGCCATCATTACATCAACATTTACAATGATTGGCATGGCTTAAACAGTTAAATCGTTTTCACTTTGCAGTTCAATTCCTTTTTTAAAGATTAAAGCAATAACAAAAAGTATTGCCGCCATCATCAAATAAGCTAGATAGTCATTCCAGTAGCGTTCAATAATTCCAATGTCATAGCCTTGGTCAATTAACTTCTCAGCAATTTTTTGAGAAATCAAGCTGATAATTCCTATTGAGAATGCGTAGTAGGTAATCTTTAAGATAAATTGGTGCACATCGTTACTGAAAGGCTTCACTAAATTCAGCTTTTTGAAGATTCGAATAACAGTGTAGAATACCAGGGCCTTCATTACCGAAAGTCCGATAATGATTGTAAACAGAAGGGTGTAGATTGAAATACTCTTGTTATAGAGCTCGGATAGATTAAGACCCAAATGAAGATTTTCTGTAGCTATGGGTCTAAACAGACTGTAGATGTAATTGAATAATAGGGCGCCCGTTTGGACACAAAAGCCTGCGAAAATGAACCAACATATGGTTTGAATGGCTTTCCAGATAAAATCATTACGTTTTGTCATAGGTTATTGAATTATGATGCAATAATAAATAAAATTATTGATAAACAATAAATAATAAATTTTATACAATAATAATTATCGGTTATTCGGAATGGTTCAATATTGCTGAATAGCCATTAAATGGAATTTTAACGTCAGGGAAGGGGTAGGGGCTGGTATGGTGAACAAAGACTTTCGATACATCATTGTTTCACCGCAAAATTTTCTACTGAATTGACTGAGTGCAGTTTTGAAAAACAAATACTCAATTATATTGACCCAAAATTATGCTAAGTAACGCTGCGCGCTGGCCCGGCCCAAAAAGCGGGGCGGTGTGTTGGCATGCGGGCGGAAGCATTTTTGGGCCTTGATTTTTTTGGTACTTTTTGCATCAAGGCAAAAAGGACAAAAGAAAAATAAGGTGCGAACACCTTTGAAGTTCTGGTGAGCTATGGCGAACCTAATGAGCAAATCCAGTGAGCTTTATCACAACTCAATTGAATTGATCTTAGAGCGATGGATCAAGCATGTGTAATGCTGGCTTTGGCTGGCGCCAGGAATGTGCGGCCTGCATTACTTATGCTTGGCGTTGGGGCATTAAATGCGCGTGGGCAAAAAATTTTCTTGCTCAATCTTAATCGTTTAAATAGACACTCAAGGACGAGGTGTGCACGGCCCGGATGAGCGCGGCCTTGAGCGGCTATTTACACATAACGTCAAATTATATAACTGTGCGGTGGCATGTGCGGAACAAACCCGAACTTCAATACGAAGCCTAAAACCCCCAGACCAGCGTAGCAAAGGCATGTGCGCAATGGCACGCTGGGATGGTTAACATAATATAATTATAGAACTGTGCGTCAGAAACTTAGCGAGGAAAGAGTTATATAATGGCGAGCGTTATGTTAACATAGCTTAGGCATCCGGGCATACCCAATCTTTGTTGAAAGTTTTTTAACGTTGGCTAACATTAACTCAATCTTCATAATTCATCAATGGACTGGGGCAGCGACACTCTTTGGGTAGGCTTTGGTTTTAGCGTAAGCATGTGTGGCCTGCACAATGTGTGTTGCTGCTGTGCTGGCAAATGCAATAGGGATAGAAGCGAAAAGCACGAAGTGTGTTAGTAGGAGCGAGGCCGGACTTGCAGCGAATAGCCCGGGCCGTAGGCATTGCCAACTTTAAAGCCTCAATTTATTATGGGCGATTGAAAATATTCAATCCTTATGATTTGAAGTTCTGATTTCCGGTGGTTTCATAAATATTGAGATCAATAAGCCAACTCCCACAATCACATCAACAATATTCCATATTTCTCTGCCTAGGGCTATTTTGAAAAATGGTTGAAAGAGTAAAGCAAGAGAACAATAAACGATCATTTCTGTCCTTCTGTCATTTTCATTTGCTTCATACGCCAAAACTACAAAACCAATAAGGCCTAAGAATCTTACAAGCTGGTAAAAACCATAAGGCATATCTAACAGGCAAACAAAGAATAATAGTGCTAACCCAATTTTAATAATTTTATAAGTCATCATTTCTTAATAAAAGAGAAGCGTTTGAAAATTACGGAATGATAGAGGCTGCCTTGTAGCTTCACCGACTAAACTAAATTTCTCTCAATTGACAGCGATTAATCATTTGAATTTACGTTATTCAATAGATGAAACACCGTACCCAATAACTAAAAGCCAAAAAAGAATGAAAATAATTATGCCGCTTGTCATAAGTAATTTCTTTCCAAAACTAAATTCACTTAGATCCTCGTTCCAAAATTTTACCATTCTTTCTGAAACTATAAAAGGAAGTCCGGCTATTGCGATTGCCCAACCTAAAAGCAATGCCAACCCAATTAGATTAACTATTACAAAAAGGAACAAAGAGAATACACCCTCCTTCCAATAACCTAGCTCTTTAGAGTAATAATCAATTGGATTCTGACCTTCACTGAAATAACTCCACATTAAGCAGAATAATATTCCTGATAAGAGTTTAATCACTCCATTATAGCGTCTAAATACGTCTTGAGCTTTAAAATAAGTTCTTTCTTTTGGGGGAGAGATAAAAGTCTTATGACTTTCATCTTTCACTGATTTATTATCTACTTTTAAACGCACCCCCATTTTTTCAAATACGCGAGATTGCATCAACTTGCGTTTGGCTTCCTTTTCTTCATACTCCTGTTTGCTCATGATTCTTTTCATAGGCATCCAATCGCCCTTTTTTACATGCTCTGCTTCGTTTTTGTCTGGCTTTCTATATGCACTTACTTTAGGCTCGGGATGGTAAACATATTCTATTAGAAAGTAATCATTATAGATAACCAGCATATTACGTTCAGGAAAAGCTAAACTAAAATTGCCTGTATCAGTTTCAAGTAATGAATTCAATTGAGCGATTTGATTATTATCTAAAACAGCAATGCCACTCTTTTCACGTTGGAGATAAACGCTACCGCAAATATTAATTAATAAACTATAATCGATTATTAACTCCACAAGTTAATTATTTTAATCTCCAAGAAATCGCTCGAACTTTGGGTCGTATTCAATATCTAGACAAATACCTTTTGCAATGTGAGCATGATTATACTCGAGGTTGATATCATAATCTTTAAAGTCATCGTAACTTTCATCTTTAACATCAAATTGGAAATCAATAGTTGAATATCTGTTAATTTCTACAATTAGAAACACATATGGAACTCTATTACTATTTAAGTTTAAAGATTCAATCTTCTTTATAAGTTTTTCAGTGCATTTCAACTGGGCATAAAAGACGCCATGATATTCATTCTTCTTCTTATAAGGAATTATTGTCACTAATTGATAGGAACTATCGCTAACTTTAAGAATATCGAGAATTACTGCTCTTGCCAGTAGCGGTTTGCCAACCTTCGTGATTTTACTTTCAATTACATAGCTATAGGTTAGTTCTAAACTGTCTTGCGCAAATAGCGAATCCAAACAAAATGCATTATGCTTTGATTGGATTTCGTTCACAGAAATATTGAATTCTATTTCCTCTTCTTTTTCCTTTGCTAAACGAATTTGCTCCTTGGTTAGGGTTATATCTTTCTCCTTATTTGTGCAACCGAAGATGTATGATGAAAATAAAAGTAGAATTATTACTGATTTAGGTCCAACCATAAATTTTAAGGTTGTATTCATCATTTTTTTCATAACAGCTTAATTATATGATTCGGAGTAGTCAAAATTATCTGATTTCTTATTTTTTAAGTTCCAAGCAATTTGAAATTTAGCGGTTCACTTGCGAATTAAGAAGAAATATCTGTGATTTCTTTAATAAGTAGGGAAGACTAAGATAGAGGTTTGCCAGCCATACGGTACCGGATAGAAAAGTGCAATTGCTGGCCGTAAAAAATACTACCCGGTGGATGTGAGGTTGGCAGTGGGAGGGTGGAGATTTTTTTAAGAGCAGACTTAACGAACCCTTGCGGCTTTCTATTCCGCAAGCCCGTAACTTTGTGTTATGTTTAAGTATTGTAAGATTCTACTGAAATATGCGACCAATAGTAATTAATCAACATTATATTCCTCGATCGTATTTAAAGAACTTCGGCTTTTTGGTAAATCCAAAAAAAAAGAAATGGAGTCTTTATGCTATGGAAAATGGAGGTGAAATCGAAAGAAGAACAACTGATAACATTTGCTCGATAGATTACTTATACGATTTACCATTTGCTAGTGGAGAGGACAGGCAATTTCTTGAGCATGCTTATGAAGAGCATGCCGATAGGCATTTTAAAGAAATTACAAATTTCGTTACTAATGATTTGAACCTCGCATTGTCATTAGAATTACGTGAGAAGATATTAAAGTCTTGCTTAAGCCTTTATTATAGAACACCTAAGTTTGTTGAATTAGATCACCAGGCTTTGGAATCAATTCAAAAATTACCTGAAGACGAACAAGAGGTTGCATGGAAATTGAGAAAGACACAACTATTGGAACAGTCTGTTAAAAACTTTGAACGTCTTTATTTAGAAAAACAGGAGTGTGGAATTTCGATCAATAAGGCCGTGCGGGAGTGGGAATTTATTTCGGGTGATAATCCCGTAATTATTAGAAATAAGAAAGGAGAGTTGGATGACGTGTTAGCTCCTGAAAACTTTATACACATACCATTAACACCGAGATATTTAATAACAATTTTACCAGTAAATGAGACTTCATTACGTAAGACGTTTAACAGATTATTTTATGATGATGATAGTGTAATGGCAATCAATTATGATATTGAGAGACTTCATCAGAAATATTTACTTGGCTCCAAGGTATCATTGGAGTATTACCTGAAAAATTCACCAGAATATAAGGCTCCTGCGCCACCTGACCATCCAAAAATTTTAAGAGTAAAAAGAATGGAAGCAGCTGTAACCACCCTTGTACAAGTTCTTATCCGGAACAATGGAAAGATCACAAAAGAAGTAAAGGACTATTTTAATTGGTGTTGGCTCAATATTGATGGGTTTAAAGATGATCCAAATAGCCAAGAGGTTAAAAATATAATTGATGGACACTAATGAAATCTTTAACGCGCGGTGGCCTGAGCCAAATGCGGGGTGGCGCGATGGCATGTGCGTGGAAGCATATTTGGCTCTTGATTTTTTTCGTTCTTTTTGCATCAAGGCAAAAAGGACAAAAGAAAAATAAGGTGCGAACACCTTTGAAGTTCTGGTGAGTGTTCAGCGAACTAATAAACTAATCCAGTGAGCTTTATCACAACTCAATTGAATTGATCTTTGAGCGTTGGATCAAGCATGTGTGATGCTGGCTTTGGCTGGCGCCAGGAATGTGCGGCCTGCATTACTTATGCTTGGCGCGGTTGGTTGGATTCATGCGCGTGGGCAAAAAACTTTCTTTCTCAAACTTTATCGTTTAAATAGACACTCAAGGACGAGGTGTGCACGGGCCCGGATGAGCGCGGTCCCGCGTTTCGCGGGAAGCGGCTATTTACACATAACGTCAAATTATATAACTGTGCGATGGCATGTGCGCAAATCCCTAACTTCAATTCAATACGAAGCCTAAAACCCCCAGACCAGCGTAGCAACGGCATGTGCGCAATGGCACGCTGGGATGGTTAACATAATATAATTATAGAACTGTGCGTCAGGAACTTAGCAAGGAAAGAGTTATATAATGTTATTGCGTTATGTTAATATAGCTTAGGTATCCGGGCCTTACCCAATCTTCATAAAAAGTTTTTTTAGCGCGGGGTTTTAGTATTGGGCTGGGGCAGCGGCACTTATTGGCGGGCTTTGGAAGTGGGAGGGATGCGTGGCCTGACAATGTGTGCTGATGCTGCTAAGATATATTGTTTCTCCAGTGTATATCAATTGCATTTCCGCTTACTCTTACCATGTAATCCATTTCTGGTTGTCCGTAAACATTCACTGTTTGGTGGACGTTTGTAAAAGAGTTTGTTGCAAAGTAATCTACAACCCCCATTAGCTTTCTCTCGATGTCCTTGGCACTTATTTGGGCTACCGATTCTCTGGGTAGCTCTCTTACTATATTTAAAATACTTCCCGGATGTGCTTCATGTATTAATTTAAGACCGTTAAGACCTTCTGTTTCATCATCCGGTAGAAGTAAAATTAAATAATCCTTTGCTCTACTAACGGCTACGTTAATGATATATTCCTTTTGAAGAAATAGACTATACTGACTTTTTGCTGAACTAGGATTGAAAACCGCAAAAACCAGATCGCATTCATCACCTTGAAACCCATGAACCGTATCTGATGTTACAGTGAGATTCGGTTTTTGTGGATGACTTTCTATCATTTTATTGAGTAAGGAAGCCTGTGATCTGTAGGGACAAATAACACCAATATTCCACTCTTCTGAACCAATTTCATTCCGGAATTTCCTTACCAGTTCATTTACTAGAAAAGCACTGAAAAGCTGAAAAGGACTCTTATTAAGTTTTTCAGGTTTGTAAATTGAGTCCAACGTATTTACAGGGTATCGTATAACCGTAATTGGTTTGAATCCTAATTCTTTAAAATAAGCAGGTAATTCTCTAGGATGTGGTGATCCACCCAAGCTTTGGGTTCTCCCGTGATTCAATCTATTATGGTATTGAAATTTGCTAAAGAGTTTGCCAATAGCCTCAATGCTTCTGTACTGGGTTTCGAGATTATGAATTTTCTTACCAAATACCGGAATTCTGGATTGCTCTTCTGTTTTGAATGACTTAAGGCCTACCATCGAATAGATGTTCTCTTCTTTTACATCTTTTTGACTCTCCGGTAAGTCTTCATCGGGCAAATCGAATACAGGTGGAATTTGTAGTGGATCTCCTCCAACAATAAATTCGGTTTGTTGCCCAGTACTTCCTATGAACTTGCGCTTGAATAATGGATATACAATTGATGGAAGCATGATCATTGATGCTTCATCGAATATTATAGTATCCCAATCGATTTCAGCTAAAGGAGTTTTTAACCCGCCTTCATAGGCGACTATTTGTTCATAAGGAAATCTATGAATAGTTGTTACTAACACACATTGTTTATATACATTCAACTCGAACGTGTTAGCATCATAAACGATTCTACGATCCAGCAAATCAAGATCTGCTGAAGTGCCAAATCTCGCCAACCAGCCATCTGGATAAATGCCTTCCTGCTCCTCGGCTAATTTTAATATACGCTTCACTAAAACATCAGCAGCCTTGTTCGTTGGCGTCAGAATTAAAATTCTAGAGGATTGATTACGTGTTATTTTTTCAATCACGAGTTTGGCCAGATGGGTTGTTTTACCCGTGCCAGGAGGGCCAAAAATGAATTTTATACTATCAGTTAGTTCATTTTTCAAATTAAGTTCATCGCCCAAGTTCAACGACCGGAAAGCGTTTGTGAGACGATTTATTAGATCTATGACGCGGGTGAATTTTAGTTCTACGCACTGAACAGTAGTATCAGTTATGTTAGCTAGTTCTTGTTCATTTGCCGGAAGTGCATAAAGCCTCTGACCCTTTTTACTGAGGCCTTTAATCTGAATCTCTTTTCTTTTCGAATGTTTCCCACTTCCTGTAAACACAAAAGTGGCCTTAAAGTCGGTGTACATTTCAATGTTGGGAGAAATAGACTTTGAAGGATCGGAAAGTGTTATCACGCGCAAGTCCATTGGATTGATTTGGACTTTCCCAAAAACAATCTCTCCTTCTGAATCCTCTAAGTCTTTTCCCTCGCCTGTTATTACCATCAGATCTAACAGGTTCATGAACCATGAATAAGAATATTTTTTTGAGCTTCCAAAATCATCAGATAGCTGTTTCTTCTTCTCTACTTCCTTTAACTTTTTCTCAAGTTCTTTCCAGGCTTCTAATAGTTCCGGGCGGGATTGGATCTTAGACATGTAATCCTGAACCATCTGCTGGTATTTTTCATGCAGCTTCTCTAACTCCTCAATATCTGAAGGAGATAAGTATTGTCTTTCGCGAAGTAGTGAGATTATCTTTTTATCATCTAGTTCTCCATTAACAAAAATCGCATTCCCAATTTTTTCAATTTGACCTTCACGGTACCGATGGATTATCTGACCTTCAGTTGTTACGAGCCTTGGTAGTTCACCGGGAAAGGTTAATATCTCTATACTTGCAGTATTTTTCCATTCAGAATAAAATCTTGCACTCCATACCGTACTCTCAGTCTGAATTTTTTCGAAATCAATTTTTCCAAATTCAAAAGAAAGCTGACTGGTATTAGAATTCACTTTTGATAAATCCTTTATCAGATGCTCAATGACAATATCTGTGTTAAGTATTGCTGGTAATTCACTTAATGTAAAACCTTTCGTATTCAGGGACTCTAGTGAAATGTTGTCTAAGATTTTTGCCTCTGTGACTGTTTTCATGTTGAATGAATTTACTTCGGCTGTGCTTAGTACAGGAAGAGGCGTATTGGCATCAATGTTTTCGGCAATTCTTGTGTAAAGTTCTTTTAGTAATTCTGCCCGTTTTTCATTTAGTGAGAACAAAAGGTTTTTACTCTCCAACAATTGGAACGTATTTATGATAAGTAGAGGAGGTATGCTGTAATTGATACTTGGCTGTTCGGAATCTTGACCAATTAAGTACTTTCTAATACGAATGATATCCGCTCCGCTAAAAGAAACCCCCAGTGCCTTCAAAAATTCTGAACCCGCAGCAGGATTGACTTCCAGTGTTGTCTGCTTCAACCAATGCAAAAAGTCTTCTGGTAATTTTTCAGAATCATGAATTAATTCTGAACCGTGAATAGAGAGCATTGGATCAAATTCTAGAAGAGTGCTCCAACGAAGATCACTCCCTAATCGAAGCATCTTAGGTTGCTCCGGCAGCTCTTTCCACTTCTTATAAAAGAAGTTAATCAATTGCACTCTTGATTCCCTTCGTATCTCTTTTATTCCCGGGATTACAGCAAGCTCACCCTCGATGTATGGCTCTTTACATATGCTTACATGCTGAGGACATTTAAATAGGTGTGCGCCTATATTGAAAAGAAGATTAGTGATGCCAGTATATTTTTCATTTAGTAAGAGTTCTTCTGGAAGAAACTCAGCATCACATTCTGGCGCGTAAAGAACAATATTATCTAAGGGTACAATTTCCTTTTCGGTTGAAACTTTAAAGTTTAGTGGGTGCCTATTTTTGAATGCAGAAATGAGAACAAAGGCTAATTGGTGCGCATTATCAAGAGGGGTGTCTATATACTTGGTCTGTATTTGTTCTAATAAATAAGCATTACTTGTTTGACCTGTGAGGCCGAACATTGTTTCCAGAAATCTTTTGTCTCCTAATTCAAGTCTTACTAATTCAGTAATCAATTCTCCAACCGCTTTGGTTGCATGTGAATCATTATCAATAATTATAGTAGAGAGTGATAATGGATTTGGGAATCCTTCAAAAATCACTTCTTCACTTCCTAAAAGTTCCGCCTTGCTTAGTAGGATACTTTCACCTCCATGTATAATGATAATTTTTGATTTAACCCATTTTTGTATTTCCTCGCCAGGGAGACTTGCATTTATTGCTAATTGGAGCTCACATACAGGGAGTAATTCTTTATTTATTGGCTTAGTTAGGTCAAATACTACTGATGGGATTTTATTTAGCAGCTCACGCTTCATCTCGCTACTTGCCTGTGAGATTAAGCCAATTAGAGAAATTAGTTGTTTTTCATTTGTAAGATCGCATTCATGCAATAACCGTTTCAGTAACTTATCGCCATGAAGTGGAAGTAATGAAGAGTATGAAGCAAACTGCTCTGGTAGAAACCTGAATGTATAATTATGGTATACGCCAACGTACCCTCTTATTCCTTGCAGGTTGGAATCAACTTGAAATAGACCCTCCTGTTTTTTCCGAATGCGAAAAGAGCCCTCCGTCTCATCAGGTTCAATAAATAGTAAAGAAAAAATATCTGGTAACTTGGTAGAACAGAGTTTCAGTAAAGCATTTATCTCTTCACTGTTAGCGATTACATTTAACACATTATCATCAATCTTTAATGGTTTTTCCTGAAGCTCAAAAGGAGCCTCTTTATAATGGTTTCGTAAAAAGTAATCGGGTAATGAACCGATCCCAATTTTCGTTCCAATAGATTTCAGACTCTCATATTCATCTTCTCCCAGTAAAGGCAGTGCTGAAGAAAAATAGTAATTCTCATCAAGACTAATAAAGGAGCTATCTATAGCAATGATTTTCAGGTTAGTGAGTTTGGGCAACGTATTGTCTTGCTTATACTGACCCTTAGCATAATCAAAAATGGAACGAATATCGTCTGGAGTTGAAGCACTACCAACCAATTGATCCCAATAGTGAATAATTACATTTTTATAGATATCTGAATGAGTTGCCGCCAAATACTCGTCCAATAGACTATTAGATTCATCAATCCGAATTACCCAGGGGTCAAGCCATGGGATATTATGAGATGATTTCAACAGTGATTTTAGAGGTACTGACAATCCTTGTTTATTCTTGAATAAGCATATCTCCCGAAGCTTGTTTATTCTTTCAATCTTATTATCGCTAAGCTTTTTGGCAAGAGTGGTAACAATTTCAATTTTATCTGCATGGGTAAATTCCGCATTTACAATTCGCAGATTCAATACTTTTATTAATTCCTCATTGTTTCGAATATATTTTATTTTCGACTGGTACTTATTTTGAACATTGGTACCTAACGAACTTAAGTCCGATAGCGACTTATCTGATAAAACATATCCGGCTTTTGTGAGTTGTGCCTTAATTGGATCGAGAGTGTCAAATAGTAACAACCTTTGGTCGTACATTTTCTCTTCCCCTAATTCCTCAATAGAAAAATGTCCATCTGGAAATTTCCAGATTTTGAGTTTACCAAGGTTTTCCCAAAAATTGTCATTAGGCTTTGCGCTTGTTATTGCTCTATCAAGCTCATGCAATAATGAATCAATTATCTCACCTGATTTGCCAATTAACCATTCATTTATCTTTTCACTAACTCCTGGTTCTTCTAGCAAGTCAACTATATTAAAATCTTTAATACCAAGCTTTGAACTTAGACGCGCATTGCTGCAAAGTGAATAGTCTTCTTCTTCTGTCCAGTAAAACCACTCGTATTTTGTTCCAAGCCAAGCTTCATTATCAACTGGTAACTTGGTAGTGATAATCCTAATCTTATCTGGAGAATTGCTTAACTGATATGTCGTTTTGAACTTAGTTGGTATCGCTACTTTTATAAATGCCAAGATTGGTGCCCACAATGGATTGTTAACCCACACTCTTTCGGGGTTGATACTCTCTTCTGACAATAACAGATTGGCGTATAATTTTAAATACTTTTCGCGTTGCTCATTATCATATGAATTGGCCCACCATAGCATTCTTTCACTGAGCCTTCTCACGAATACCCGGAATAGTCTTTCATTTATTCCTTCATCGCCAATGCTACCTTTTTGTAAATACGTTCTTGAGCTTGATTTATAAAATGCGTTTGAATGAAGCATGAAGCGAAATCTGTGCTTCTCTTCGCTCAGTGGAAAGTAGAGGTAAAAATTTGGTGCATTGCGAAATGCCGCTTCACTGTTTTTATGATCGGTATAACCAAGCAGTATCTCAATATCACCCTCAACCAGTAGCTTAGCCTCTTCTGCTTCTGTAAGACCGGTAGTCTTGCCGAACCGTATGAATTTATAATCATCTGCATCCTGGCTTTTATTAATGATGAATGATTCAAAATCAAGGGCTACTGGTTCGAGAAATTTCTGCTGGAGATAAACCTGCTTCAATCCGTCATGTGCTAACGAATGCCGGGCAATTCGATTTAGAATTGCCAATGAGAACTTTACACCCTCTTCAAGGTTATCTTCTGATAAATGACTTTGTTTGCCTTGCCCAAGTCTTATAAAGAAAAGTGAACCTTGTGTAAAGCCCTCCTTGAAGTATTCATGATGCTTGCCAACCCAACGACCCAATGCGCTCAGTTCTTCTTTACTGAATGCATTGCTCCTTTCAATGAACTGGTTATCCCGGATCACTTCGGGTATAACTTCGTTTTCAGGCATGCAAGGAAAGTTGGTTATCAGAATTTTTAGTAACCAAGGGTTAGTTGATTGTATCGTGGCTTTTCTTCTACCATTTAGTGACCGAATGATATATTCCTGCTGTGTGGGCGTAACCTGCGGATTACTTTCAAAGGTTGGCAGTTGACCAATTTCATTTTGTTGCCAACTAAACATGATGGGGCCATAGTTTTGATGGATTAATTCATCTAATCCATTTTCGCGACCAACCAACCTGTGCGCCAACTTAAAGCCTATGCCGAATTTACCAATAGTGTGACTGTTTGAAGACTTTGTAGAAACACCAACATTTAAAATGGATTGAATACTATCCATGTCAAACATGGATCCATTGTTTGCCACTAGCAGATAGTCATGGCCATCTACTTCGTCTGTGCCCCAGAATAACCCGAACTTCGTGCTTCTGGCATCCACAGCATTTTGCATGAACTCATACACTGCTTGGCCATCCTTCGCCATATCCAGAAAGCCTTCAAGGAAACCACGAATGCCATCACTATCACCATAGCCTTCTTTAGCTCCATGGTATATTTCAAAAAAACCGTAAACACTCCTGCCTTCAACTTCTTTTCTAACGCCAATAAAATGTTCATTCCGGTTAGGTAATTCGTATTCTCGAATCTCCTTTTTAAAAAATGTTCTGAATTGTCGAAGGTCTTTAATCTTCATGGTTTGGATATTATTTGCTTAGATACAACATAACTTAATTCTCTGAAGTGTTTATTCTAACTACTTATAATTCGTTAACATTACTGTTAATGTTTTTCAAGGCTTGTGATAAGCGCTTTTGGATTCTATCTTTCAACTCTTCCGGCTCCAACACCCTGCAATTCTCACCATACCTCAAGATAAGTTGTTCCAACTCAACATTGGGAATTACTTCAATGGTAATTGTTAAACCAGTCTCATCCCACTTTTCCTTTTGTGTTCCATGCAATGGCTTAGTATGAATATAGGGAGCCTGAGCAGGGGAGAACCACAGTTTGACTTTTTCGGCTTGTTTGCCGACAGGTTTGGTTACTCCAATAATGTCTTCAAAATAATCATTGAAATCTATCTCTTTGTTTTCTACATAGGCTTGATTAACAGGCAAAATTTCACCCTCAATTCTGTCAAGTGCAAGATTAGTGATGCCTTCATATTCCTGAAGCTTGCCAAATAAAAACCAACGGCTATTGTATTGCTTTAGATAGTAAGGGTGAATGGAATGTTCAATACTTTGATCACTCTTGAATGATTTGTATTTGAGTTTTAAAACCTTTTTGTGAAGGATGGCATTGAATAACTCACCAAAGTAGTTCAAGCCTTTTAGGTCAACATTTTGTTCAAAGCCGATGATCTCATCACTCTGGTTTCCAAGTTTAAAGGTTTGCTCAATCTTTGGAATCATTTCCTGAACCCACTCAAACTGAGGCATTCCTTTAAATCGACTCAACACCATCAAGGCCGACCGCACCTGTTCGGCTTCTGCTTCTGTTAGGTCGTGCTTCCGGAAACTGTAATTCGCATCGCTATAGCGATAGTAGGATTGTGCTCCTTCTTTATAAGTCTCAATGGGAGCCAGGTATGGAGTTCCTTTTAGGTCTTTGATGTCTTGAAAGAACTGCGTTTTGCCAATCGGCTGATAGTCACGGTCTTCAAGGTCTTGATTTGCAGCCTTTTGTAAGTCCTGCCAAGTGTATTTGAATCCCCTGTTTTGAAGGCATCTGTCGTAGGCTAAGTAGCGAATCAGGGTCTTTGACATACTTAAAAGTAAACTTTTTAAGTCAGTTCAGTACCACTGAACTGGGTCAAAGTAAAATTGTATCGGAAACAAAAACTAAAAGATACCGATATGAAAAAATTAATGATCGCATGCCCGGAGTGTAAACATGAATTTTCACCCGATGAATCTCTGAAGCACCAGTTAGACCACCTGTTGAAGGAAGAGCGCACCTCCTTGACTGCCACCTTCGAAGAGAAAGAGAAAGTACTGAACAAGCAAAAGGCTGAGTTGAGCAAAAAGGAATCTTCCATTGAACAGCTTGTTAGTGAAAGATTAAAAACTGAAACGGCTTTGTTGGAAACAGAAGTTGCGAAAAAGTTGCGTGGTGACTATTCCACGGAGATTGAAGAACTGCGCAAGCAGTTGGATGAAAAGCAGGCTAAGGCCAACAAGGCTACCGAACTTCAACTGGAATTGGAGAAAATCAAGCGCGAGACAAAAGAACGCGAAGATTCAATCCGGCTTAAGTACGAAAAGGAATTGAGCACAGAGCGGGCAAAAATTGAAACAATCATCGTTGATCGCGAAGCGCAACGGCATGAATTGAAATTTGCAGAGCAAGAAAAAAAATTAACTGATCTTAAGAAACAGCTTGACGAAGCCGTACGCAAGGCCGAGCAAGGCTCCATGCAAACCCAAGGCGAGGTGCAGGAATTAGCTCTTGAGGAATTACTTTCCGATCTGTTCAAGTTCGATTCCATACAGGAAGTGCCCAAAGGACAGAATGGTGCGGATACCATTCAAGTAGTGCGGACACAGTACGGCAAAGAGTGTGGCATCATTGCATACGAAAGCAAGCGCACTAAAAATTTCAGCGAAGGGTGGATTGGAAAGTTGAAGGATGACATGCGCGAACACGGAGCTAAGCACGGCATTCTGGTTACGGACGCCATGCCGAAGGACATGCCGACTTTTGGGATGCGAAATGGTATCTGGATTTGTACTCTGAAAGATGTGGCAGGTCTCGCTGCTGCTATCCGGCAGATTTGTATTACGGAGGCAAACATCAAAACGACTGAAGTAAACCGCACAGAAAAAATTCAGGCGCTTTATAATTATCTGATGAGCAGTGAATTTAAACAGCGGGTAGAGGCCATCATAGAAACTGCGGCTGAAATGCGTGAAACCATTGACAAGCAAAGAAAATCTATGCTTGCTTCCTGGAAGAAGCAGGAAAACGGAGTTGACCAAATGAGTTTCCTAATGACGGACATCGTAGGTTCGATTGATGGAATCTCGGGCAACGCCTTGGGCCCAATACGTGGACTTGAGCTTGAAGAAGGGAGCGAAGCTGCCTGAAAAATTGAAGAAATTGCCGTAATTTCCATCTTTTTAAAGTAATGTCATGGCGAAGAAATCTAAGAAGGTAGCGGTAAAGCGCAAGGCCAAAGCCTCAGCAAAACCCATTGAGCAATACGAACACCTGGATAAAGAGCGGGTTAACAATCCTCATATAGGATTGGTAAACGAAAGCACAGATACGGAGTACGGCCAGAACAAGAAAACGTATCAGTACGACCCGCACCTTGACCCGCAATTGCAATGGGCAGGTAAAGCCGAACGCACTTCCTTTGAAGTGCCTGTGGTGAGCCTTCACGTACATGAACGCATTGACCCTAAAACCATAATTGATTCGGTCAAAGCAGCAGTAACTGATGACAGTGAGCAGCTTTCACTTTTTGAAAAAGATAAGAAACCTCTTAGAGAAGCTATTGAATTTTACAAGCATAAGGAAGGATGGAGCAATCGCCTGATTGCCGGTGACTCATTGTTAATTATGAATTCTCTTCTTGAAAAGGAAGGCATGGGTGGCAAAGTACAGATGATGTATTTCGATCCGCCTTATGGAATTAAGTATGGGTCAAACTTTCAACCATTTGTAAATAAGAAGGATGTAAAGGATGGCAGTGATGATGATCTCACTCAAGAACCAGAGATGATCAAGGCTTTTAGAGATACGTGGGAGTTAGGTATTCATTCTTATTTGGGCTATTTGCGTGATAGGCTTTTCTTAGCTAAAGATTTGCTTCATGAAAGTGGAAGTGTTTTCGTACAGATCAGCGATGAGAATGTTCATCATGTGAGGGAGATTTTAGATGAGGTGTTTAATGTTGAAAATTTTGTTGCAATTGTTTCATATCAAAAAAGTACTCCGCTTTCTACTTCCTATTTGCCTACAACATGCGATTACTTAATCTGGTATTCAAAAAACAAGAGCAACTTGAAGTATCGCCAATTATTTCTTGAAAAAAAACCTGGTGAAGAGGGCGCTAGTAGATATACCAAAGGAATTACAAAAGATGGTAAAATTATTAATGTGAATGATTACTCTGGTAATTTAGAAGAAGTAAAATTATTTACGGATTCTGATTTGTCAGCACAGACAGAGTCTTCAACAAATGCTTTCCCATTTAATTTTGATGGAAAAACCTATTATCCCAGTGATGGCCGCCATTGGCAAACACATATTGCAGGATTAGAAAGGCTTGCTAAAGAGAAAAGAATTTTAATACAAGGAACTAGGCTCAGATACATTAGGTACTATGAAGACTTCCCCGTAAATCCAATAAATAATATTTGGACTGATATTGGAGGCATACAAAGTAGATCTGATCCTAAAATATACGCAGTCCAAACAAGCACTACGGCAATTCAAAGATGTCTTCTAATGACGACCGACCCTGGCGATTTGGTAATGGATATTACTTGTGGAAGTGGTACTACAGCGTTTGTTGCAGAGCAATGGGGGCGAAGATGGATAACTTGTGATACCTCTCGTATTGCAGTTGCTTTAGCTAAACAAAGGCTAATGACTGCAAATTTTGATTTTTATTCATTAGCTAGACCTGATGAAGGGATCATAGGAGGTTTTCAATACAAAACAGTTCCCCATATCACTTTAAAAAGTATTGCTAATAATGAACCTCCGGGCATGGAGGTTGTATTTGATCAACCTAAAACAGACAATACCAAAACAAGGGTCACTGGCCCTTTCACTGTAGAGAGTATCCCTGCTCCATTTGTTAAGATTCTTGATGAAGAACTCAGTGGTCAATCTGATGCGGATGAATCAGTAACAAGAACAGGAGAAACATTACGGCAAGATCAATGGCGTGATGAACTTCAAAGAACAGGAGCCAGAGGAAAAGGAGGAGCTATTTTACAGTTCAGTCGAATTGAAGCACAGGAAGGAACAAGATACATTCAAGCAGTTGGAGAAACGAAGGAGACCAAGCCACAAAAAGTATTGATTGTTTTTGGCCCTGAACATGCACCTTTAGATGCTCGTGTTGTAGAGTTGGCTATTGAAGAAGCTCGTCAATTGAAACCCAATATCCTTTTGTTCTGTGCATTCCAGTTTGATGAAGAAGCTGCCAAGGATATTGATGAAACCTCCGAGAAGTTGCTTGGCTTCAAGCTACTGAAAGCACACATGAACATGGATTTGCAAACCGATGACTTAAAGAAACAGAAAACAGGAAATCAAAGCTTCTGGTTAATCGGTCAACCGGATGTACGTGTGCATGAAATTGCAAAAGGTGATGACAAAGGCAAAATAACTATTGAAGTTGCCGGATTTGATTACTACAATCCTAAGACGGGTGCTATTGATAGCGGTGGTTCCAAAAATATCGCCATGTGGATGCTGGATACAGATTATGATGGCCGTAGTTTGTACCCAAGACAAATCTTTTTTCCAATGGCCGGGCCAAAAGATGGATGGGCAAGACTTGCAAAGAACTTGAAAGCAGAAATTGATGAAGAAAAAATAGAAGCATTTAGAGGTACCATTTCATTGCCATTCACTCCTGGCAAACTCATCGCTGTGAAAATTATTGATGATCGTGGAATTGAAAGTTTAAAAATCATCAAGCGATGAAGCAGATCGATCAATTAATTATTTGCTCACCCTATCGTGTGCCAGATAAATACTGGACACGCGATGAATCTACGCAGGAATTCTCACAACAAGATGGAAGAAGACCTGCCGGATTTACTATTGCAGGTACATCCAAAGGGGCCAATCAAATCGGAACTTTTGTTGAATTGCCACTAGTCAATATTATCCGTAAGCGTTTAGTAGACTGGAAAGAAAACGGACGACCAGGCATCACCGGTGTGTCACAGGAATTGCTGGAACATTGGTACGATAAAGAGAAACGCAACTATCCATTTTTCTTTTGTCAGCTGGAAGCTATTGAAACCATCATCTTTCTGAATGAAGCACCTGCCAACTACACGAGTGGTCTTGAAATTCCCGGTGATGGAGGTGAGTTTGTAAGGTGGTGTAGCAAGATGGCTACTGGTTCTGGCAAAACTATTGTCATGGCTATGCTTATAGCTTACAACATTCTGAACAAGGTCTCTTACCGTCTGGATACGAGGTTTAGTAAAAATATTTTGATTGTTGCTCCTGGCCTTACGGTTAAAACAAGACTAGCCGTTCTTGATCCAACTGCGGAGAATAATTATTACAATGAGTTTCATGTTGTGCCGTCAACTCTCATGGAAAAACTAAGAGAGGGGAGGGTCAAGATTATTAACTGGCACATGTTGGCATGGGATACGCAGGAGAAGCTGAACGATAAAATTGAGAAGAAGCAAATCAGGAGTGTTGATAAGCGTAAACAAATCGAACTAAGCGACACAGCCTACACAAAGCAAGTGCTTGGTGAAATGGCCAATGCGCCTGATATTCTTGTCATCAACGATGAAGCTCACCATGCGTGGAGATCAGCCGCAGAAAGCAAAGTAAAAGGCGTTGCGAAAGATGAAATTGATAACACCGTTTGGGTAGGTGGTTTGGATAAGCTTGGCAGGAAAGTTAAAATCCTTCGTTGCCACGATTTATCAGCAACGCCATTCGCTCCTACAGGAAAGAAAACAACAGAAGTTGGTTTGTTTGAATGGATCATCAGCGATTTCGGTTTGAATGATGCCATCGAATCGGGTTTGGTGAAAACGCCTCGTGTTGTTTTAAGAGATGATGGAAAACTTTCTCCAGATTATAAATCCCGTCTGTATCACATCTACATGGATCAGGAGGTGAAAGATGACATCAATCAAAAGCAGATACCGAAAGAAACAGGACTACCGCAATTAGTAAACAATGCTTACGATTTGCTGGCTACCGATTGGCTTAAAACAAAAGAGGAGTGGATTAAAAATGGCATAACTAATATACCTCCGGTAATGATTACCATTGCCAACACTACGGTTACGGCAGACCGCATTAAGCATTACTTTGATTCGAAATCCTGTATTGTCAAAGAAATCTGTGACATCGACAAAACCCTTCAGATCGATAGCAAAATTTTGGGTTCGATTGAAAATGAGGATGAGAGCCTATCAGGCTCAAAAGCTGAGATGGCTGCTGCTTTGCGCGAAAAAGTAGATACCGTTGGAAAAGAGAATAAGCCCGGACAGCATATACAGAATGTGATTTCGGTGGGAATGCTATCTGAAGGATGGGATGCAAAGAACGTAACTCAAATTATGGGTTTGAGAGCTTTTTCAAGTCAGCTTTTGTGTGAGCAAGTAGTGGGTAGGGGACTCAGGCGAGTTAGTTATGACTTTGATGAAAATGGAATGCTGGGCCCTGAGTATGTAAATATATTTGGAGTTCCTTTTTCCTTTATTCCTCATGAAGGTGGAGTTGCCACACCACGACCACCGAAACCAAAATTTCTGATTGAGCCAACAAAAGCAAAACAAGATTTCAAGATAACCTTCCCGAATATCTTACGGGTAGATACAGTCTATCAATCTCGACTTTCGATTGATTACAGTGCGGTAAAGCCAATCGAGATTGATCCTTCTGATACCATTACAAAAGCAGATTTGGGCGGAGTAATTGACAGCGATGTTACTCCTGCTGCATTAACAGATGTTGATCTAAAGGTATTTGCTGAAAAGTATCGGATGCAGTCTGTTATTTTCAGAGTAGCCACGAGTATCTACGGAGTTGAGAGACAAAACTGGAAAGGGAATCAATACGATTTCATGGCGCAGCTCTTAAAACTCACGGAGGAATTCATTCAGTCCGATAAAGTCAGAATTAAAACCGACCTCTTCAATCAAGACCCGACCAGAAGAAACATTCTGATTACGCTGAATATTTCGCGAATCATTCAACATTTCTGGTTGGCCATCAAAGATCAAAATGCGGCACTACTCGAACCAGTTTTTGATAAGGAAAAACCAATCCGTTCAACTTCCGATATGCCAACATGGTACACTTCAAAGCCGAATATCTGGCATGAGAAGTCGCATATCAATTACACAGTTTTTGATAGCACTTGGGAAGGTAACAATGCCAATATCTTAGATACCCACGAAGCAGTAAAAGCATTTGTTAAAAACGATCACTTAGGTTTCTCTATCAAATATCAATTCAAGGGAGTTGTCAGAAATTACTATCCTGACTACATCATCCATTTAAAGAATGGTGATTATTTGATTCTGGAAGTCAAAGGCCAGGATAGTGACGAGACACGAGCAAAGCGCGATTTCCTGAACCTGTGGGTGAAAGCAGTAAATCAAACCAACAAGTTTGGAACATGGCATTGGGCTGTTGTTTTTAACTCACACGAAATTCATGACATACTTAACAAGTACAAAGAATTCCCTGCTGAGTCCTTCCTGCCAGTAAAAGAAAAACAGACTGAGGTAGTTCTCGTTGAGAACAGTACTAAACTCTCTGCCTTCTTTGATTTATCGGTTGATGATTTAAGAAAAGAAAAGAGTGTTGAGGCAATGGTGCAACGGGTCATGAAGGAAATGCTCTCAAAGAATATCGAAAAGATATTCGGAGTAATCAAGGAAGCAACTAGAGCAGCAGGAGAGGAGTTTGTTGATCAGAGTGACTTCCAGCAAAAGATTTATGCTCGCCTGGACGGTTTAACACCGCCCGACCCCACTGTATTTGAAAATCGGGTAAGGAGCGGTATTAAGGAAGCAAAGCATCTTGAGAAGCAGAGCCTTGATTATCTGATTTCATCTGAGTTCCTGAATGATTCGATCATCACACAAATGGTTGATGATTTCTCACCCGTTGTGCTTCAGATGTCACGCGCAGTTGAGAGTGAACTGCAATTAAAAATCTTCAAGCAATTCACCAATTACATCAGATCAACAAATCCAAACATTGCTACTACTTATTCAGATGACTTCAGGAATAGAGACATGCAGCAATTTGCTGATATGCTTTTGAATAACCGGACAAGTTACACGCTCGGACAAATGCACTTTATCCTAAAAACTACTGGAAGCAAAGAAGCATATGAAAATAGTACTTTAGCCCAAGACTTTCATGACTACCTGATTGAAAACTTTGATCCAGGTTTATCAAAGAAGGAATTTCTGGATGATGTTTTCGAGCTGCAAAAGAAGTATCGAAATAAGTCGGCACACGTAAATGTGTTATCCAAAGAACAAGCACAAGATTGCAAGTTTCTTGTGCGCAAGATATTGACTAAGTTTTTGGGGATGGTAGTTTAATTTATGCTCCGAAAAGCAATCATAAAAAGAATTCTGCCTGGAGTAGAAAAAGCTGTAGAAGAACTTTTTGATAGAGCTATAACTAAACAGAAGAATCCAAATGATTTCCTTCTATTTCTGGAGAATGGGTATTTGACCGAGACTCCAATGAAAGGGTTTTCTCCTTATGTTATTGGGCAAGGAACGGCAGGGATCGCAGACATAGACAGAAGGGAATTTTTTGGAACTTATGTAACAACACCCTTTGAATCAGCCTTTAATCGTTCGAGAAGTAAGGAAAAGAAAAAGGCCATCTATAAACAGTCGTTGCATCTTGAATTAATGATGTATACACATTTCTGGGAGTCATACCCTAATCTAAAAGCACTTAAGCAACTTGTCAACTTGATCACTAGTCAAGAATATGAATGGCTGTTGGAAGTTCCAGAGTTTAGTCGTCATGAATTTATACGCGAAGGCATTCGCGATGTATTTAAGAAGGAGGGATTATTAATCGCTGATATAATCACGAAGGCATACAATAGTCAATTAAGGAACGCATTTGCGCATAGTCAATTTACTTTTTGGTATACTGATCGAATAACACTTGGGAACTATCATGGAAAGCCATGGGAAAAAAAATATTTTACTTACGCTGAATGGGATGAGATATTCACAACTACAGCCATCTTATATGATGTTTTGGTAAAGAAGATTATGGACTTCAAAAAAAAGATAGGTGAATCAGGTAATCATTTAGGTGTATGGATACCAAATCCACGGGGACATACCCTTAAATATTTAGCATATGACCCCGTCTATAATCGGTACTATTGGAAGGCAAATGAAAGGAAATAGATTTACAAGAGCCTGGGATAATCAGAAAAAGTGTATTGTTCACATTCGTGATCTACCAAGGTCACGCAATGGCGCTAAATGTGATTGCGTTTGTGTTAATTGCAGTGGGCAATTGGAGGCGCTTCAAGGTTATGTGAACCATTGGTCATTCAGACATCGATCAAACACGTCTTGTAAAGGTGGACCGATGACAGCATTGCATATTCATGCTCAGGAACTGCTTGCAGAAGATCGTACTATCAAAGTAAGAGGAGGGGAGGTCTCCTATTCAAATGCAACGAGAGAATGGTCAATCCCGGAAACGCGGTTCAGAGCTGATGTAGCAGGGAGAAAGGATGATGGAAGTCAATTCTTGATTGAAATATTTGTTACGCACAAGCTTAGAGACGAAGACGAAAAAGTCAAACTGATTCGCGAAAGTAAATTGCATTCAATTGAAATTGATTTAAGCGAAGTTCATCCTGATATCAAAAGTGAAGACCTATTAAAATTATTATTGACTGACACGGCAAAGCAAATCATAATTTATTCGCATCCGACAACACGAGATGTAATCATTGAACCCATCAAAAATAAAGAAATCAAACCGCAAAATTGGTATGATGATTTTATTCCAATCGCGTTTGTCGCAGGAATTGGCTTTGCTATTTACAAGTTTGTGACGAGGCCAAAAAGACGCAAGAAATAATTGAACCAACATTATGTTAAGTAATGCCAGCGCGGTGGCCTGGCAAAATAGCGGGGGTGCGATGGCATGTGTGGAGAAGCATTATTTTGCCTAGATTTTTTGCATACTTTTTTATCAATGAAAAAAGTATGAGCCCAGCGGCTTGAGCGTTAACGAATAATTCATAGAACACAAATCGTTTAGGATCAAACAAATATCAAATAGATCATGGAGCGATGGATCAAGCATGTGTAATGCTGGCTTTGGTTTGTGTGTCAGCATGAGCGGCCAGCAATTACTTATGCTTGGCGGGCTGGATTAAATGCGCGCAGGCAAAAAACTTTCATGCTCAACTGTTTCAAATTACATAGACGCTCAAGGACGAGGTGCGCACGGCCCGGATGAGCGCGGCCTTGAGCGGCTATTTACACATAACGTCAAATTATATAACTGTGCGATGGCATGTGCGCATCCCTAACTTCAATACGAAGCCTAAAACCCCCAGACCAGCGTAGCAAAGACAAGTGCGCGATGGCACGCTGGGATGGTTAACATAATATGATTATATAACTGCGGGTCAGCAACTTAGCAAAGCAAGAGTTATATAATTTATATTATGTTAAGTAGTATTGTTAACGATCTACTTCTGTTCCTATCTCTAAATCACGCTATTTCTGAACAGATAGAAACGATACCACCTCTGCTGGGCGATCAGTATTGATAACATCTACCCCCAACCCGATCAATTGTTTCCAGGCATCGGCATGATCTGGTGTTGCCCAAAAGCGCAAAGGTTTACCCTTGCCATGAACCTCGTCCCGAATCTTAATCAGCGTATCTTTTGCATTCTCATCCAATCCTTCAGTTCCCCATTGCACAGGCAACGCGCGACTGATTAATGCAACTCGTTTCAATTCTTCCTGCGTGTAAGGAATACCCGGGCGTCCATCGATGTGTAAAAAATCTGGTAGCTCAGGCCATCGCTCCCGATCCGGAACGGATCCACTGATGATGAACTTCAAATGCTTTGCTTTCAACAATGCAGGATACTGCAGCAGCTTCTCTACAAGCACATTCGCTGTCTTGCCACTCGTCTTGAAATCAATTACCAGTGTTAATGCCTGAGTGGTATCGGCATAAATATCACCATGCTGCTTAACATAATGTAGTAATGGAATTAAATACAAACTGTCCAGCGTACGGTTGGTTTAAGTTCTTGTTGTGTATGGCCCACCAACAAGTTATTCTCCACAAGGAAAATATCCACCTCGATATACTCAACCTGCAACTGGTAAGCCGCGTGCAAGGGATTAGGTTTCTCATAGTCATTATGAGCAAAAACTGCAGCGCGGGGTTGCCCCTGCGCAGTAGCGCTGCTCAACAAAATAATAATTCCAACTAATCGAATGACAAGATTCATTTCTTAAACCGAAATGCTTTCAACATCTTATGAAAGATGTCCGTGTTTTGATAGATACCCGAAAACTGTTCAGCACCCGGTCCATACGCAAACACCGGGATCATCACGCCCGTATGATTGCCGGTAGTAAACTTGCCTTCCACCGTGCCGGCTTTCATGTCGCCATTATTGATTGAAAAGCCACCGGTTTCATGATCGGCAGTAATGATCACCAACGTATGGCGATCTCTGGCAGCAAAGTCCAGAACTTTACCAATAGCATTATCAAAGTCCACCATCTCATCGATGATGTACTGCGTGTCGTTACCATGACCACCCCAGTCTATCTGCGAGCCTTCAATCATCAGGAACATTCCTTTCTTGTTGCTCTTCAATAACTGCAAGGCTTTGTCTGTAGATTTCACCAACTCATCACCCCGGCCGGCCGAGAATTTAGGTTGCTGTTCATCCGCGAGGAAAGCGGCCAGCTTGCCGCTGTTAACTTGTTCTATCTCCGCGATGGAATTAGCCACGGTATAGTTCCTGGCTTTCAACGAGTCCATCAGGTTGAGTCCATCTTTACGGGCACCAAAAAACTTTCGGCCCCCGCCAATAAATACATCGATGTCTGTAGTTAAAAAATCCAACGCGATATTCTCATCCAATGAACGGGAAGATTGATGGGAAATAAAACACGCTGGGGTTGCATGAGTAATTGAACAAGTTGCTACCAACCCGGTTGATAACCCATTGCGTTCGGCTATTTCAAGAATGGTGGGAACTGTTTTTCCATTCGCGTCAACACCGATAGCTCCATTGTAAGTCTGTACTCCGCAGGCAAACGCAGTAGCTCCGGCTGCTGAGTCGGTAACATATTTATCACTCGCCTGGTTTTTATGAAAGCCCACGGTAGTGCAGCGCTCCAGATTAAGTGAGCCATGATTAGCGGTAAGTCCGGCATAGATCTGTGCAACACCCATCCCATCCCCCACCATCAAAATGATATTTTTAGCCTTCTTAGGTTTTTGTGCTAACACAGGAAGCGTTATCAACAAGCAGAAAAGTAAGAGTGTAGATCGGATCATGAGTCTAAATTAATTATGTAAAAGTAAATCATTTAACATGGGGTAAGAAGCGATATTTTCCACTGCCCAGATATTCAATCCATTGTTTACCGAGCTTGTGCGTCAGGGTTTCCAAAAACATTGGGGTGCCGAAGTAGTAGAATAAGTATCAGAGCCCCAGATATTGTTGATCAGGTTGGTTTCGCTGATTACTTTTTTTGGATTCTGCGCCAGGAAAAAAAGCAACTCCAATTCTATTTTCGATAGTTGTAAGGGTTCTCCCCGCAGTAAGGCTCCCCCTCTCCGATCAATCACAAGATCACCGGCCACCACGGCCCGTGCGCTTCTGCGGATAACATAGTTGCCGCGCAATACCGTAATCACTTTGTTTGCCAAGGCACGCAGCCCAATGATTTTCTCAATGAAATCATAACCCCCGGTATCGAGTGCTGCATTCTGGTAATAGTTTTCGGAGCGTGCGGTTAGAAAGAAGATGTACGTATCCTGAAATAACGACAATTCGCGGAGTCGCTTGCAGATCTCAATACCATTGATCGGGTACATCATGATGTCGAGGATGATCAGGTCTGGTTTAAACTTCACGGCAGCTTCCACCGCTTTGGAACTCTCTTCTATCGTCTTTACTTTGAAGCCCTCTTTTTCAAAGTTGTATTTCAACAATTCCAGAATATCCGGGTCATCATCCACCGCCAGGATCCGGTACGCCTCTTTTTCCATTCGCGGGAAAGGTAGATACGCACCATTATCTGAATCTTATAGGAGGGTTAATAACTGATGTAAGTATGAAGAATTATCAGCCAGGGAAGGCTATTGTATTTTAAAGGTCTCTGCGCCTTAGCGTCTCTGCGGTTCAAATTCACCGCAAAGACACAAGGACGCAAAGGTGTAAGAAAGTCAAAAAACCTTAATCAGCTTAACTTGCTGCACGGGCGTGTCATCAGTAGAAAGCAGCCTCAATACATACACTCCGGGTGGCACCGAAGTGCCCGTATAATCCCGACCATCCCACACCATTTCAGGGTCGGTTACCGACTGCCTGATCACTTCCTGACCCATTAAGTTAATAATCTGTATAGCATTGATTTTCAATTGGCTATTAATCTTTATCTGAATGGATTGTTGAAACGGGTTAGGATACAATTCAACTTCCACTTTAGGTTCGGTTGCGGTAATCACCGAACAATTGCCGGGCATGTTATTATCCATCCACACTAGCCGGTTCAGCGTCCATTGTTTTAAGAAGGCAATCTCCTGTGCATACGTTTGTCCGATAAATTGATTCGGCCACACATAAGTACCCAATACAGGCCAGCGTTGGTAGTTGCGTTGCTGCGACTCGTCCAGTACCGCTGCGATGGAATCAATCTTGTTAATAAAATAATCATTGGTAAGAAATCCCGCGCGCAATTCTGTCCAACGGCATTTCATGGCATTGGCAAAAGCCGGATCTTGTACCATGCGCCTGAACCAAAAATGACTGCGGCCCTGATCGGCATACATCCACCCCGGTGCAAATTGGGCGTTAGCCAGATAATCCACATTGCCAAAGGATAGATTAAAATCCCACAAGGGTCCTAAATACAGTTTACCTCCGTTGCTGTCTTTCTCCTTATATAAATAGGTGCTGAATAAAAACGCATCTACATTTTTTGCGATCTCATTCACCAAAATAAAATCAACGGCCGAAGGAACATCGAGGTATTTCTTATACCCGGTTTGTGCATTGGTAAAATTACTGGCCGTTAAGCTGGATTGAAAGTCACGTATGTAATTGCGAATGTATGTGCGCTGCACGTCTGCCAACTCTTCTCCGGATGGATCAAAGTATTGCAGCGAGACATTGCGTTCATTAGGTAATGTGGGTGTTGGGGTTGCCGTCCAGGCCGGAAAATCATTGGCATCAATCTTATCGATGCGCAACACATAACCGCCCGTAAGTTCATCACCGGCCACATCCTGCGGCTGTAATTCCGCGATGTCAACCCGGTTCTTATCGCGTTTGATTTTTTCCATCAGCACATACACACCTTTGTAATCATCATTGATTACCACTTCGGCATAGCGCGTGCGGGTGGTATAGTTGCCTAAATCGTTACCCAGTTTATAGGACAGCACATTGCGCATCAGGGATTTGTCGGAATAGGGTGCATACAACACCCAATCATTTTCGGGTGGCATGCCCAGCAAGGCCGCATTGAAATTACTGCCGTCTGCATTTTGTGTTTCTATGCTGTATGATTTTTTAGGAAACATCTGCGATGACTCGCCTCGTGCTTCAATAGCAATTCTTCCATCGTAGTTGGTGAATGGTCCGGTTAACTCATTTCGAATTCCCAAGCCATTGTCAATAATACCCATGTGGGCAATAATCCGTGGATCATCGGGTATAGCTTGTCCAGTGGTGTTGATTACGATGATCGGCAGGTTGGAAGAAAAATTCAGCGGACCGGTAAACCACGAAGGTGTGGGTAAATATGTCTGCGTTGTATTGTCAGTTATTCCCACCGAAAAAAATACCCGAGCTGTTAAATCGGAAGAACTGATGTTATCATTATGCACTTGAATGGCCAACGTATTTTCCCCGGCTACCAATAAACCATCTAATTGTTCTTTTCGGATCAGAATTCCATCCGGGGCCTGCCCTGCGTAAAGTTGTGCTTCATGCAAACCGGCACTTCCCTGATTGAATGCAACCGTACCCGCAGGCATAAAGGCTCGCCCCACTTCAACTCCATTAAGGTAGGCGATAAATCCATCGTCATAATCTATATGGAGCAGCGCGTCTTTGATTTTATCGCGGTTGGTAATCGTAAATTTTCTGCGCAGAAAAACAGAAATCACCGGACTGATTACCGTGCGATCATCGTTATCGCCATAGCCAATACCACCTCTTCCCTCCTGCCAGAGTTGATCGTTGAATGCGGGTGTTTGCCAATTGACTCCCGGTGCCGAAGTACCCGGCCAGTAGCGCCACTTCATGCTATCATACACCACTGTTTCCCAGTGATTTACCGGTTGCCCCAAACTACTCAGCGCAAGCAGAAAAAATATTCCAAACCAGTAATATCGTTTAGTGTTCATTACCGGTTGGTTAGTTCAGAAAGATCGGTCGATAAATAATTAATAAGCGGTCGCTGCTGCACTACTTCTGAGTAACTCAGAAACTCAAGGTAGGCAAGCAAGACTTCCTGCCTTAGGCGCGCAGCCATAGTTTTTAGTTTGATCAGGTTGCTTTGAAGTTGTACCACGGCTGTTGGGTTGCTGTCATTAATCCGTTGCAGCGTGGTTGCCAGTGTGCCCACCGATAAGTCATTCATCATGGTGTTTATTTCATGGTGGCGTTTCAGCAGGCTCTTGATTTTCGCTTGCATCAATTCCCGACCGGTTTGTTGTTCACTCTTCGCCTGATCGCGATCGCCTTCCGCTTCAATCATTTCCAGTTTACGTTTGGTCATATCACCTTTGTTCGGATTGAACACCGGAATCGTGACGCCCATCGAAATGCTCCAGGGCTTTCGTCCCTGCTCGATGCGAAAATTCTGATACTGGGTTTGCAGGAAGCCAACATTTACGTTTGACTTTTCCAACAACCATTCCGTGTTTGCCAGGTCCATCTGTTTTTCGCGGTAGGCTACTTCACCCCCGCTCGTCTGCAGTGCTGATAAACTATCTACTACAGCTTCCAAACGTTGCAGTGAGATAATCTGCGAAGCCGGCCAGTGAATTGTTTTAAGTTTTGCTTTTTCAAACAAACCTTCTACCCTTCTTCGCTGGTTGTCAATTTCAAAGCGGGCTTCTTCCAGTTCAATAACTTTTTCTACCTGATCGAGCTTTAACTTCACATAATCTCCGGCATCGAAGTAGGATGAATAGCGCTGGCCTTCCAGAATGGAGAGCAGCTTTTCTGTATTGAGTTTATCTTCCTCTTTCAGCAAACTGATCTCCTGATAATACATCCAGCCAATGATCACTTCGTAACGCGCCAGCAACGACTCTTTCAATAATCTGTCTCGGTCCAGTTGCAACAACTCCTGATAGGTTTTAAAATATTGATTGGTGCGCTTAACTTCCCACGGGTTAGCCGGGTTCAGTCGCAATGCATAGTCCTGGCGTTCGGGATCCAATTGATTACTCTCCGTACGAAACTCCAGTTTCTGGATGGGGGCCAACCGATAGGGTTTTGTGTTCAGAAAATTATCCTGATTGGAAAAAGATTTAAGAGCCGGTTCCTCCAGGGCCGCATATAAAAAATCTTCCATGCTTACCTGTGCCTGTGTAAATAAGGGGAGCATGAAAAATAGATACCGGGCCACTCGCTTCATCGCACCAACACCTTTTCTCCGTTGGCAAGAAAATTCTCCGCGGGCACTTCAATAAACACCTCTTGCCCAAAGGCCGTAGTGGCAGTAGACTTCTGAAGTATTTCGGGTAACTCGCTCACCGAACCATAACCAATCACTTTGCCGGTTACAGCATTTCTTCGCTGGTCATACGATGAAACAGAAACCGAGGCCCCGATGGGATACAGATCCGATTTTTTTCCAACCAGATACACAATGATGGTGGTAGGCCGCTTGGGATTTACTTCCAGCAAAGGTGTGAAAGCATCTACCTGCTCACCCGCTTTCACGTACACATTTTTAACCACCCCGGCAGCGCTCGCGTATTTATTCAGTTTACTTTTTTCACTCTTCATTAATTCCAATTCACTTTCCTGCAAGACAATTTGATTCTCCAGTAACTTTTGTTCGGTGGTACTTTCCTGCAGCACATCTTTAATTTTAATGTCCTGTGCCATCAGGTGGATCTTCTTTTGTTCCTTCAGGGAATTGATTTTTATTTCCAGCGGACTATCGGTAGTTGATTTGTCTGATGACACAAAATCTTTGGTGAGTGCTTCATTCATCTTCAGTTCACTCGTGGTTTGCCGGATCTCAAGTTCCAGTTCTTCCAGGGTTATGTTATTCTGCGCTTTGATGTAAGAGATTTCGGCATCCGCCAGTTTTGCTTTTTCTGCCCGCTCCGATTTTAATACAGCAATGCGGTTGACCAGTTTGGCAATTTCTATTTCCAATGCTTCGCTGGTAAGTTCTATCAACAAATCGCCTTCGTTAACTTCCTGGCCCGGCACAACTTTGATGGACTTAACCAAGGCCGATTTATCGGAGTTGATTTTGTATTCCCTGCTTTGGGCAACTCCAATGGAGGCGTCTCCGCTCCCTTTAAAATAGCGCGAACTGATAAACAACATCATCAGGAACATCACCCCGATCAAAACATAAAACCAATTCAGTTGGGATTTCATCAGCCGGGTATTACTTCGTTCGATGATAATTTTACTTGCTTAACACCATCTAATTTTCTTAACGCATTCACCAGGTCTTCTTTGCCAAACTCTTTTTTGAGTGAAACCGCATAATGATAGCGCAGGGTATTTTCTTTTGTTGCCATAAGGGTGATGGTTCTGTATTCATCCACATAGGCCGTCACCACTTTCAGCACATCTTCAAGCCTATCTGTATTCTCCAGCGTAAAAAACAAATGACTGTGATGGGCAAAGCTCCTGAAGGGTGAGAAATGCAATAACACGGCCACAAGACAAAACAGAATGGACCCCACGAAGGAAATGGTAAATCCATACACCCCGATGGCCAACCCTGTACTCAGTGCGGCAAACAAAAACAACACATCGCGCGGGTCGTCAATGCGGGTGCGAAACCGAATAATAGCCATGGCACCAAAAACCCCCAGGCCGCGGGCAAGACTATCTCCAATCGCCATCATCACGAGCGTAGTGACTACGGCACCGAGCACAAGCGACTGAAAAAAGTTTTTAGGATAATAATCTCCCGTAAAGGTGAGTTTGTGGGTAATCGCAATGATAGACGCCAGCAGAAAAGCCCAGAGAAAAGAATAGGTAATATTAATCAGCTGTGGATATTCATACACAGGCTGATCCGGAAATAACTCAAACATGGAACAGGCTTTTCAAATTTATCTATTGGTTTGATTGACCCGGTGTAGGTGAACTAAAACTTTTCCAGGTAGCGGCTCCATCGGTGGTGCGGCCCCAGGATGTATTTTCACTTTGAGCACCAAAGGTATATTCATCTATCTTTCTACCATCAATATAATATAAGCCAACATCCTCCCCTGCATTACTCAACGAAAATTCAAGATGCAACGGCCCCTGACCGGATTGACCATCAGCCCATAAGATTAAATACTTTCCTGGTTCAATGGTAGTGGCTCCCGGATCATCGGTTGCTATCTTATGTTTAAAAGGATTTCCTTTATTATCCGAAAGATACATACCCCCAATATTTACATCGACTGAGCCTTTATTATAGATTTCAATCCAGTCGTCAAATTCATCGGTTCCCGAATCTTTATCAGGACAACAGGATGAATTGAAGGCCATAAATTCGTTGATCACCAATTGGGGTAAGGGATCGGTATTCAGTAAATAATCTTTGGCTTTGTTGGGTGCTGTAGCCGGTTCAAAAGTTGTTTTGCCATTGGTGCCGGTAGCCTCTACATAATATTCCACCAGTCCGGTTGTTGCAACTGCGGGTATTACTGCAGTATAAGCTGTACCCGAGAGTGTCATGTTAACAGCCGTGTAGGTGCCACCATTAAACCGATGATACAATTTGACAGAAGCAATTCCAGAATTAGAGATAAGAGTTGTTGTTACCGTCACCGCCTGATTAAGTGCAGGCACGATGGGTGCCCGGGTAACGGTTGCAATGGCTGGTGCCTGCGTGGTACCATTTGTAGTCCCTTGTGTCGTTACTCCTGATACGGCCAGGTTCGCAGAGCCATCAGGAAAACGACCATAGACCTGGCCGGCATTTAACTCAGGAAACTCAACCCGATCGATCAAGGTGCCGGAGGCATTCTCAAGAAACACAGTCTCGCCCGAGGAAGTAAGTTTAAAATTGGTATTGAGCCCGGTAGCCAGATCGTTACATAACAAAACCAAAAAACCCTTAGCGGGGATGGTTGTTCCGCTTGGAATTTTATACTTCGTAGCTGCGTTGTCGTAAATGAAGTAACCACTGATATCCTTACTGGTTTCCAGTGCATTATAGAGCTCTACCCAATCTTCACCAGAGGCATATACTTCATTGATAAAAAGACTTTCCGTTACAACAGGCACTACATCATCATCCACGGGTGAAGAGCACGAAAAGAAAGAAAGATTAACCAAAACACAGGCAACCAGAACAGCCGATTTAATCAATGGTCTCACCATAAAACTTAAACAGAATTAAACAATTCCATAAAGATACGGTAATCATGGATACTTCTATCCGGTTGCAGCACTTCAAATAGCCATGAAATCGATAAAAGTACACGTCATTTCAAACCGTTAATTTTGTTTAACCATTAGCTTTACGGTATGAATCCTAATAAAGTCTTCATGGAACAAACCATGCGTTGGTTTGGTCCTTCCGATCCTGTCAGTCTCGCACACATCCGTCAGGCGGGATGCACCGGTGTTGTTACAGCCCTGCATCATATTCCCGTTGGCGACATCTGGACTATCGATGAAATTCAGAAGCGGAAAGATGAAATTGAAGCGGAAGGTTTAACATGGACTGTCATTGAAAGTCTGCCAGTGCACGAGGATATAAAAAAACGCTCGGGAAACTTTAAACATTATATAGAAAACTATAAAGTCAGTTTGCGCCACGTGGCTGACTATGGACTGAAAGTTGTTACCTACAACTTTATGCCGGTGCTCGATTGGCTGCGCACAGATCCCGGATATGCGATGCCGGATGGTAGCAAGGCCTTGCGTTTTGAGAAATCGGCATTTATTGCCTTTGATATATTTCTATTGAAACGACCCGGAGCTGAATCGGAATACACCAGCGAAGAGGTTCTCGCTGCCCGTAAAGTATTTGAACGCATGAGTGAGGTTCAAAAAGAAACACTCTACAAAAATACGTTGATGGGTTTGCCCGGAGGCAATGAACCTTTTACCACACAAGAGATCTTAACGATGCTGGCATCGTATAAGTACATCGATGCACAGACATTGAAAAAAAACCTGTTCTATTTTCTTGACGAGGTTTTGCCGGTAGCTGAAGAAGCAGGATTAAAAATGGCTATTCATCCGGACGATCCCCCTTATCCTGTATTAGGTTTGCCACGGGTTGTTAGTACCGAACAAGATGCGCACGATCTTATTCAAGCCGTGCCCTCTCCTGCCAACGGATTATGTTTTTGTACTGGTTCTTACGGAGTTCGTGCAGATAATGATCTTACGGGCATGGTGCACCGATTAGGGAACCACATTCATTTTCTTCATTTGCGAAATACAAGACGCGATGCAGCCGGTAATTTTTACGAAGCCGATCATCTGAATGGTGACACGGATATGGTGAGCGTGGTGAAAGAAATAGTAATGCTGATGCAACGCACCGGTAAATCAATTCCCATGCGCCCGGATCATGGCCATCAAATGCTGGACGATCTGACCAAAAAAACAAACCCCGGCTATTCAGCTATTGGCAGGCTTCGGGGCCTGGCAGAACTGCGCGGTCTGGAGCAAGGCCTTGCACACCTTCTTTAATTATTCCACGATAATTATTTTGGTGAAACATGACGGTCGTCATATGATTTCATTATTCCGTGCTGGATATTCATAGCAAATAACACAACAAAATAAGTAAGATGTAGCGTGTTGAATTGTTCACCTTTTAAACAAGGGTCAAACCTTGCTGTATATGCAATATATAATTCAATCTCCTCAACTGCGCATTAGCGAGAATACGGAAGTCGCCCTGCAGGAAAAATTTGATCGCCTGGAAAAGTTATTTGACCGGATTCAACAATGTCAGGTGATGTTAAAAAAAGAAAAGGAAGGCAAGCAGAACTATTTTGTGGTAGAGGTAAAGTTGGCCGTTCCCGGCAATGATTTATTTGCCCGCGATCAGGCTGAAAGTTTTGAAGTTGCTGCTGATAACGTCTTTCTGCAACTGGAAAGTCAACTTAAAAAACATAAAGCAAAACTGAATCAACGGGCCACCGTGCCGGTCGATAAGTTTGTAAGTGATGAGGAACTCGAATAAGCAATCCATTTAAACACTAACACTATGGCACTTAATTTTGAAAAACATGCCGCCAAGGGTAACGAGTTTGTGAACCGATTAGCAGCCCGGCTTGGTGATGAAAATAATCGCGACCGCGCAGGTCGTGTGCTGCGTTGCGTTCTTCATGCCTTGCGAAACAGGCTTACGGTAGAAGAATCGTTTCAACTGATGGCTCAACTGCCCATGGCTATCAAAGCACTCTATATCGAAGGCTGGCAACCTTTCCGGGTGCACGAAAAGATTAAAACGATGCGGGAATTAAGTGAGGAAGTAGTTCGGTTGGACGGGCTTTCTGCCTGGCGAGATTTTTCCGGCATTTCGGAAGCCCTCGAAGGTATTGAAGCGGTAATCAAAACCATGGCCGATTATGTTTCAGCGGGTGAACTGCATGACATGGTTGCGGTGCTTCCAGAGGATATGAAAGAAAGTTTTATGGTGTGGTCGCACACACCCTGAACTCATTTCGATCCCGGCATACTTGGTCTCACTTCAATCTTGCTAGGCAATGTGCGTGGATTCATTTCCAGTAAATCTACCACCAGTTTACCTATGTCTTCGGGTTGAATTTTCCAGGCATCTTTTTCGGTGGGCACATGATCATTAAATTCCGTGGCAACGGAGCCCGGCATAATGGTGGCGACTTTGATACCATACTTTCGTAAGTCCAGCATGGCTGCCTGGGTAAATCCAACAAGGCCGAACTTGCTTGCATTGTACGCAGTTCCACCTTCGAAGAAATTGGTACCCGCCAGACTGGCAATGGTGATAATGTATCCCTTCGTTTCCCGCAAGGCGGGCACGGCTGCCTTTACACTATAAAAAACACCGGTAAGGTTTGTATCCATAGTTTCTTTCCATTGTTCAATGGAAAGTGTTTCAACTGAACCAAAATGCCCCACACCTGCGTTGGCAACAAGCACATCCAATTGGCCCCATCGGGTAAGTACCTCCTGCACAGCCCGTTGTTGCGCCTGCGCATCACTTACATCGGATTGTAAACCCATGGCCTCTCCTTTCCCAAGTCGATTTAACTTTGCCGCAGCCTCCTCGGCCGATCTTTTAGATCGGCTGGTAATGGCTACCCGCACCTGTTTGCTGATCAGGGCTTCTGCAATACCGTACCCAATACCTTTACTTCCTCCGGTAATCAACACTACTTTATTTTCAATGGATTGCATAGCTTACGATTCGTTAAGATTTACACGTCTGCTATTCAAACAGGTAGAAGCCGCAATAAGTTTAGTTCACCCATGAAATCGGAATTAATAACCCTTAGTAGTGGCTATTCAGCGCACAATACGATTGAACTGATCAGCGGGGGTTCTGCTTATTTTGAAATCCTGGAACGGTTGATTGATCAGGCGAAGGAAACCATACACTTGCAGATATACATTTATGAAGCAGATGAAACCGGGGAACGGGTAACATCCGCATTGATGCGTGCTGCGCAACGAGGTGTAAAAGTTTTTATGCTGCTGGATGGATACGCATCACGATCCTTACCACCGGATAGGGTAATCGCGATCCGGAAGGCAGGGATTTATTTCCGTTGGTTTGAACCCTTGTTTAAAAGCAGCAGGTTCTACGTGGGCCGGAGAATGCATCATAAAATTTTTGTGGCCGATGGATTACACAGCCTGGTGGGCGGCATCAACATCAGCAATAACTACAACGACAGACCCGATCATCCGGCCTGGTTAGATTGGGCTGTTTATGTGAAAGGCGAAGCCGCTACAGAATTACATAACCGTTGCGTGCAGATGTGGTATCGTGGTTTGAAAAAATCAACACTCCTTTCATCCATGCGCACACCTGTTTTCGATGAAGGCAGAAATTGTTTTATACGTATGCGGATTAATGATTATGTGCGGAATAAAAATCAAATCTCAAGAAGTTACATCGAAATGTTTCATCGGGCACAGTCTCAAATCACCATAATGTCGAGTTACTTTTTACCGGGCCGGATATTTCGAAAGAATTTAACGGCAGCGGCCAGGCGCGGTGTACGTATTCGAATTATCCTTACCAAACTTTCGGATGTTGCTCTGGCCAAATCCGCTGAGCGTTTCTTTTATCCCTGGCTGCTGCGAAGAAACATTGAAATCTTTGAATACCGCAAGAAAGTGCTGCATGGAAAAATTGCTACCTACGATAGACAATGGGTAACTGTTGGTTCCTACAATTTCAATAACATCAGTGCGTATGCAAGCCTGGAATTAAATCTCGATATCCACAATCAACCCTTTGCCAAACAAGTTGATCAGTCCCTGGAAGAAATAATTCTGCGCGATTGTGATCCAATCACCAAAGAATCATACGAAAAAAATACAAACCTTTTTGATACGTTGAGGTTCAGACTAGCCTATGAATCGGTACGCTTCATCTTCTTTCTGTTCACCTTTTATTTTAAACGTGAGAAGTCCTGAATAATTTTTATTCATTGCCACGCATTCTGTTAAGTAAAGAACGAGTGGCATGCCAATCCCAATGGGCGAAACGGCCGCGCTGTAAAACAAGATGGTTATCCAGCTCAGGTTTTAAGTAGTAGTGGAATACAAATCCTGCCCGCGGATTTTGCCAGCCAATCATCTGACCAAACCGAAGATCATTAAATATTAGCGTATCCCCTTTTTCTTCTACCGTATAATACCCTTGCGAAAAACGTTTGAGTCGCTCCACTTCTTCTGGGTTTGTAACCCGTTGCAGCAGGGAATCCTGTTTCGGAAAAAATTGAAAGTCGATACCGGTACGCTTATCAAAAACAGACCGATAGCCCACATAACTACCGGAGTCGGTCTGGGCTACTACATACCATAACCAGTTGTTGAACGGTGTGGGTGTAGTGAAATAGTTGTTATGCGTAATATGCTGTGTAGAGAGCGATCTGTTCACGACTTTGTCAATCTGAGACTTATTGAACAATCCATAACCCAAATACAATACACTGATGGCAATACCGATGGCAGCCGTATACACACGTCTTTTATTTTCAAGGGAAGTAAAAATCAGAAAAAGCATTGCAAGCCCTAGTGAGATGGAGAAAAGCGGATCGGCAACGAACAGGGTATGGAATGAAATGCGTGTGTGACTGAAAGGTTCAAACCAGGCAGTGCCGTAGGCATTAAAGGCATCCAACACAGCATGCACCAACACCTGGATGCCAAAAAACTTCAGCCAGTAATTAAAGTTAGTCTGTGTGTTCCCCCACCCTCGTTGTGCGGCCCACGCCAATAAAGGTGTAATGAGAGCAACAAATAAAAACGAGTGCGTAAATCCACGGTGTGCCAACAGATTGGCTGACGGTTCTAACCAGACAGAAAAAACAAAATCAATATCCGGTACGGATTGTGCCAGCGCACCGAATACCAAGGCTTTCTTGCCTATACGTTTGGCGGCAAGCAGTTCGCCCAGGCATGCCCCCAACGCAACATGAGTGATGGTATCCACAAATTGATTTTATAAGGCGCGTTTACTTCTCTGAAAGTTACCCAATAACATCAACAACAAACCAATAATAAAATAAATCAATTGTAAATAGTGAGATTCGGGCAACAGGTACACTTGCACCAGAATCCAGCCGGCCAATATCGCACCTTGACAAAAGATTAAGGTGGGATAGACAGGGTGTTTGAGCATTGTAAAAACAGAAGCCAGCAGGGATAACAAACCCACTGCAAAAAACAGGATGAGTCCCGGAAGTTTAAAGTCATCAAACATGGTATCGCGCAATCCTGCTGCGGGAAGTCCAATACTTTTCCCGGAAGGATCGATCACCAGTGCTGCGCCACCACCGCTTGCAGAAAAACCAACTACAAGCAACAAAATGATGGAAACACTCCACGCGATGGATTGTAAATTTGAGCTGGCCTCTTGTTTCATAACAGGTACAATTACGTTAAACTCTCTACTGCATTTTTAAGATGTTTATACGCCAGTGAAATTTCATACCTGAAGTCATTAAACCTGTCCGGTCGCGTATATAACTTATCATTGGCATGGGTTGCCAATCTTTTTATTTCTCTTCGAACGGCTTGCATTTTATTCCGGTATTCGTCCCGGATATCAAACCCCTTTAGCCGGAAGCGAAGCCGCAGGATTTCCATTTTGAGTTTAAATTGTTCCACCTCATGATTAAAAAAATCCGGCATCTGCAGGGTGCTCCAGTTCTTTTTGATCACGTCTTCCAGGTGGTTGATGGAGTGCATGATCTTTTTCTTTTGTACTTCAAATACATCTTTCGTGTCGGCCTTACCCAACGCAAGCTGCAATTGAAGTTCTTCCAGTCCGGCTTGTACTTCTGGAGTGATGGCCTTTTGGGAAGCCGTAAGAAAATTTTTCAACTCGATAACATACATCCGGAAGGTATGCTTGATTTCCTCGAACTTATCCTTGGCTTCCACTTTACCCAGTGCCAGTTGCACGGTAAGTTCATCAATCTCCTGCTGCGCAAGCAATAGTTTTTCACTTACCTTCAGCAGGGCATTGTCTATGTTTTCCTGAGTTTTCATAACACATCTTGTTAAGCGTGATCCTTATACTACCAGGGTTTGATCAAGTTCATTTTTAAAGAAAGACTTGCGCTGATTTTCAGTGAGCCGATCCGTAGTTTTTACCCGTATGTTTATATGCTTGAACTGCGGATTCGCGGTGAGCAGATTAAATAATTCATTTTTGGCTTCACCGGGTCCAAACAATAGAACGAACTCTGCGCCAGTCATCTTTTCAGCAATCCTGTTAAAGTACTCTGTCACCAGCTGTCTTTCTTTTTTGTGCATCAGCCCTTCATTGCGGAAGAAACTGTGTTGTTTTTCTTCCCAGGTAAAGTCAGACGTTACCTCGGACGTTGCAATTTCATCGTCTATCATCTCCATTACATAAGCACTGGAATAATCCATCCAGATACCCACTCCTTTGTTGGTTTTCATATGGCTGAATTTAATTTTTACTGTACTCCTGTTTCGTCAATCACCTGACGATATTACATTACTTGTGCGCAGTAAAAAATGACGACCGTCATATCGATGAGATAAAAAAACAAAGCCCTTTAGAGTCGTGTCTAAAGGGCTTTTACATCCTGAGAAGATTTTCTAAACCATTATCTTTTCTTCATTCAGGGTCAGGATAGCGTCCAGATCTTCGCCTGGTTTTGCGATGATCTTTTCTGAAGCCGCATCCCACTCAATTCTTCGACCCAGCTTATACGATAAGCCAGCCATGTGAGCAGAAATTGCTTCCTGAAATCCTTCGGTAATGCTGCAACTTGGCGTTCCACCGTTGCGGATGCAACTCAGCCATTCGCGCATATGAAGGAAGGTAGAATCGACACGCTTGCCATCGCGATAGGTCCAGAGCAATCCTTTATTCGCAAAGTATTTCGCTGTGGCGGATGTTACCGCATCCGTAGCGTTGGCCATCGGGTTGTATTGATAGATGGGAACACTGGGATCAATACGTTTTTCCTTAATCATGTCGGCAAAGCGGGTGCTGCGCGCATCAGCATAAATGCTGATCATGTTGCCTAATTCCATCGTAGCGTCATGTCCCATCAGGTGCGTGCCGCGATCGAATTGATTGCCTAAGGTGGCACTGTAAATAAAGGTCATACCCTTTTCTTTGCCGGGTTCCTGGCTTCCACCGGTTGTGAAATCAGGATATTCCATGTTCACCTGAAGTACATCAGGAACATTGCGACCATCGCGGTGCGTATAGATTCCACCGGAAGCCATTACTGAATTCGGGATTCCCATTTTCAACAAGCAGTTGATGCGATCGTAATCGTGTGTCAGCAAATCTCCGGATAAGCCTGAACCATAGGCCCACCATTTTCTCCAGCGGAAGAAGTGCTCTTTATTGAAAGGTACTTTCGGTGCATTGCCGAGGAACATGTCCCAGTCAATAGTTTCGGGTGAAGCTTTTTCATGAATATCATATTGCCACGCACCGTTGTCGTCATTTCGATTGGTATTGGTAGTGACCAACGAAACGTGTCCCAACGTTTTCTTATTGATGATATCCATCGCAGTTAAGAAACTCTGCGTTTGCCGATGCTGGTGCCCTACCTGAAATACCATTTTTGGATTGTTGCGAACAGCTTCTCTGAGTGTATAGGTTTCAGAGATATTGTGGGTCATCGGTTTTTCAACATACACATGCACACCCGCATTCAAAGCATCAATGGCCATGGGTGCATGCCAGTGATCCGGAGTCGCAATCACCACGGCATCTACCTGGCCGCTGCTTACCATTTCTTTGTGGGTCGTAAACCGGGTCACTTTATTTTCAGGTGTGGAGAAGGAATTGAGAACCCGCTCGGCATTCACATCAAAAATATCGCATACGGCAGTGATCTTGATATTCAGATTTTCCTGATCTAAAAATTCTTTTAGTCTGGTATCGTTTGGATTTTTTTCAGCGGCTTCTTTCATGCTGGCGAGCCATTCTTTGGTGGCAAATCCTAACGCCCGACATAATTGCTCACCGCGAATACCGAAACCAATAACACCTAATCGAATAGGATTGCCCGTCATTGGTCCGGTGGGTGGTGGTGCAGCGGCTTTAATGTTCAGCGTCTCTAACAGAAACTCTTTCTCCTTTTTTGCAGTGCCTGTGAGCTTAGCACCGGCAAACCATACTGTACCTAAAACAGGAACCCCCGCAAGGCTTTTGAGCATGTCGCGTCTGGTCCAGGAATTGAAAATGTTATCTTCGTTTTTCATAATGTGTTTCTTTTGAGGTTGAATTCCTTATCCATTCGCAGGTTCTACTTTCTTTCTATTGAAAAATCTCTCCAAACCAAAAGCGGCATAAGAAGGAAACTGATAAAGGACTACCAGCGCTGCCATCTCAATCAGATTCTTATTTACGATCCAGTAACTTCCTTCCGCAGGTCCTTGCTCAAGTCCTGGAAATGGAGGATGTGCCAGATAATACAAAGCAAGTAGCAGGATGCCACCTACGCAGGCCCAGCGAATTTTTAATCCTAATAATAGGCCAATTCCTACAGCGATCAGCCCAACAATGTTGAGTGTATCAACCACGCCAATCAATGAATCACCGGAAATCCAGGTAAAAAAAGGTTTTAAAAAGGAGGCGCTTAATAGATATCCCTTGGATGTCCAGGCGGGGTTATAAAGTTTGAGAACTCCTTCATACAAAAAATGCCATCCTATCAGGATGCGCAGTAAAATGAGGCTGGTATTTTGCCCCGAACTAAAGTGGCTTGGTTTCATATAGATTTGCTTTTAAATGAACGCACGATATTATACCTGAATTTAAAAGTAAAAAATGACAATTGTCAGCCTTTGAGGTAATCTAAAACAGGTAAATTCCCACACCCGGGTCGGGTTTGTTTTGAGTTCATACCTCCCATTCATGCGGTTTTCCTTACCTTTGCGGCTTATTTTATTATCAAAACATGATTGCAGCCAACAACGTCTCGCTCCAATTCGGGAAGAGAGTTCTCTTTGATGAGGTTAACCTGAAATTTATTGCCGGTAATTGCTATGGCATCATTGGCGCCAATGGAGCCGGTAAATCGACATTTTTAAAAATCCTTTCCGGAGATATTGACCCTACCCGTGGCCAGATAAGCATTGATCCGGGTAAACGCATGGCCGTGCTACGCCAAAATCACTATGAATTTGATGAGGTAGCCGTGCTCGACACAGTAATGATGGGGTTCACAAAGCTTTGGAATCTGATGAAAGAAAAAGATGCCATCTATGAGAAGCCTGATTTTTCTGAAGCTGATGGAATCAAAGCTTCAGAGCTGGAAGCAGAATTTGCAGAACTCAATGGCTGGAACGCGCAGTCGGATGCAGCGTCTCTGCTCAGCGGCCTGGGTATTGCCGAAGACAGTCACTATAAAATGGTGAAGGAATTAAGCGGTTCCGAAAAAGTACGGGTGTTGCTGGCGCAAGCCATTTATGGTAATCCGGATATTCTTATTCTGGATGAACCGACCAACGATCTTGACTTGCATACCATTGGCTGGTTGGAAGACTTTCTACTGGAATTTAAGAACACAGTCATCGTTGTTTCACACGATCGTCACTTTCTGGATACGGTGTGTACGCACATTGTTGACATTGATTTCAAATCCATTCGACTCTACACTGGTAACTATTCGTTCTGGTATCAATCCAGCCAACTGGCTTCTGCACAACGGTCATCGGCCAACAAGAAAGCGGAGGAAAAGAAAAAGGAATTGCAGGAGTTCATTGCACGGTTTAGTGCCAATGCATCTAAATCGAAACAAGCCACTAGTAGAAGAAAATTATTGGAGAAAATTAATGTGGATGATATTCAACCCTCCAACCGCAGATACCCGGCCATTATTTTTCAACAAAAGCGCACAGCCGGAGATCAGATTCTGCATGTAGAAGAATTAACGCATGCTTTGAATGGCGTTACGTTATTTAAGAAACTGGATTTCTTTGTGAACAAAGGCGATAAGATTGCTTTTCTAAGCAAAGATGGTTTAACCATCACAACATTATTTCAAATCCTGATTGGTGAGTTGAAGGCAGACTCAGGAAGTTTTAAATTTGGTCAGACCATCACGCCTGCTTATTTGCCGGTTAACAACGAAGCGTATTTTAACTCGGATGACAATCTGGTGGATTGGTTGCGTCAGTATGCCGAGGAAGAAAACCGGGATGAAGTTTACATCCGCGGGTTTCTGGGCAAAATGCTTTTCTCGGGTGAAGAGGTTTTTAAAAAGTGTAATGTGTTATCCGGTGGTGAGAAAGTGCGGTGCATGATTTCTCGGATGATGCTGGCAGGTGCCAACCTCTTGATCCTGGATGAACCTACCAACCATCTTGATCTGGAATCTATTACGGCATTCAACAATGCGTTAAAAGATTTTCCGGGCACTGTATTGTTTACAACACACGATCATGAGTTTACACAAACTGTTGCCAATCGGATTATTGAAATTACGCCCAATGGTCATATCGATAAGCTGATGACGTATGATGAGTATATCTCGAGTGAACCAATTGTAGCGCAGAAGGAAGCGTTGTATGCGTGAGACCTCACCCCTGGCCCCTCTACTGTGGAGAGGGGAAGAGTTAATATTTAAAGTTAGATTACTTAAATGCCAATTCCCCTCGTTCGTGTCTTCACGAACCAAATTCCATCAGCCAACCGATGTTCCAGTTTCTTGCTAATGTATGATACTGAACAACTCTCTACGGGATTCCGGGTCTTAAAAGCCACCTGACCAAAAAAAAAGGCCTCAAAATTTTTGAGGCCTTTGTATGTGTTAGATTCTGAAATTAATCCAGCAAGCCTAAAGTCTTCATGCGCTTTTCAATGCGGGTAACCTGGGCGGTCATTTCAAGGTCGGAGTAAATCATATAAAGTACATCCAACACCTTGCCTTCATCCGGGCTCAGCTTTTCACATTTCTCCCAATACGGAAGCGCAACTTTTAATTTATCCTGATAGGCTTTATCCAGGGCCACTTTCTTTTGAAAGTCTTCTTTGGAGTTGCCCAACTGGTTCATCTGATCTTTAATCTCCTTGGCTTCAATATACACTACCTCGGCCAACCCTAACTGAGGCTCAAAATATTTTGAATCCAATTTGATGGATTCTTCGTACCACTTTCTGGCTTCTACAGGGTCTTTCAATTCGTTACTGATAACACCCAGGAAATATCTTGATTCTTTATCGTTGGGATCGGCAGCCGCTTGTCTTTCCATAACGGCTTTCGCTTCCGGCAAGCGGTTCATTTTAATATACATATCCAATTCCAACTTAGGATACTCCGGATTATTAGGATATTTGGCTACCAACTCTTTCGCAAACTTAAGGGCAAGGTCGTTATCCTTTTTCTTGTCGCGGTAAATGCTAAACAACATGATGCTTGCATCGGGAGAAGTGCCCCCGGCTGCCTGATACTGCTGGATATATTGGATTGATTTATCCCACTCTTCTGCAGAAGGGCCAAAGAACACTCCGGCATTCATCAGGATGGAAGTGTCGTTGGGAATAAAATAAAGCGTGCGTTCAGTATACTCAAATGCCTTCTTGAAGTCCTTGTCGTCCTGGTAGAATTTGATCGCATCGTTGAAATAAGCCTGCGCCAGATAGCCATTCACTTGTTCATTCATCATCGGAAACCCTACGGCATCGTTCATGAAGGCGGCAGTTTTTCCATTGTCCAGCGCCTTTGCTTTTTCAAAAGCTTCTTTGGCTATCGGAAAACCATCCGGCACCAGGGACTTAAACTTTTCTACTTTGGTTGTATCAATACCGGCATAGATTACTCCTTTCAGGTACCAGGCCTTAGCCGCGTTTTTGCTCGGCTGACCCTTTTTGTCGACCATAAAATCCTGACTGGAAGTAGTAACATCAATGATGGCTTTGGCTTCGTCAAATTTTCCGGCCCGCAACGCTTTTTCTGCATTGGCGATACTGGGTTTAATTTCCTTTTGTGCCTGGGCAACAAAGGGCATTAACCCGATTAATAAAATGGCTATCTTTTTCATTGTCTAGTTAAGGTTAAGTTCACGTTGTTCGGTTTATTCAGTTATAGGATTTGTTGTATCAGGTAAAGCTGTATCGGGTAAATCAGTTTCTATCTTTTGAATCTTTTCAACCGATGAAATGGCATCTTCTTCATTTAATTTAATTAACCGCACCCCTTGTGTGGCCCGACCCATCACGCGCAATTCGGCTACGCTGATGCGAATACTTATGCCGGATTTATTAATAATCATGAGGTCATCGTTATCAACAACTTCCTTGATTGCAACAAGCTTGCCAGTTTTTTCGGTAACATTGATCGTCTTTACGCCCTTGCCACCCCTGCGGGTAATCCGGTAGTCATCCAACGAAGATCGTTTGCCATAGCCCTTTTCTGAAACAACCAACAGGTTGGCATCCTCGCGGGCAATACACACCATGCCGATCACTTTATCTTCACCCGACTCCAGCGTAACTCCACGCACGCCAGAAGCGGTGCGACCCATCGGCCTTACATCACTTTCGTTGAACCGTACTGCCTTCCCCTCACTCTTCGCAATGATAATATCGTTTTTGCCATTCGTCAAAGCAGCATTCAACAAGCGGTCGCCATCGTTGATGGTAATGGACGTAATGCCGTTGGCCCGCGGGCGCGAATAGGCTTCCAGCGAAGTTTTCTTGATGGTGCCCCGCTCGGTGCAGAGAATCACAAAGGTATTGTTCAGGTAGGTTTCGTCTGTCAGGTCTTTTACATTCAATACAGCTTTTACCTTATCACCCGGCTCGATGTTGAGCAGGTTTTGTATCGCACGGCCCTTGGAGGTCTTGGTTCCTTCCGGAATTTCATACACCTTTTTCCAATAGACCTTTCCGAACTCAGTAAAAATCAACAGGTAATTATGTGCCTGCGCAATGAAAAGATGTTCGGTGAAGTCATCCTCTTTGGTGGTGGCTGCTTTCGAACCAATGCCGCCCCGTCCCTGTGTGCGGTATTCCGAAAGTGAAGTACGCTTTACATAACCTTGATTCGAAATGGTAATCACCATCTCTTCATTCGGAATCATGTCCTCCAGCGTAATGTCTTCATCGCTGTGCACCACTTCGGTTCTGCGTTTGTCACCGTAGCGCTCCTTGATTTCAGCCAGTTCATCTTTAATGATGCCCATGCGAATGGGTTCGCTGCCCAGAATTTCGTTGAGACGATCGATTAAGGCTTTTACCTCGTTGTATTCATTCTGGATTTTATCACGCTCCAGTCCGGTTAATCGTTGCAAACGCATTTCCAGAATGGCCTTCGCCTGAATTTCGGAAAGATTGAATTGCTTAATCAAACCTTCTTTCGCTACGTCCGGATCCCGGGAGTTTCGTATGAGGGTGATTACTTCATCGAGGTGATCCAGCGCAATCAGGTATCCTTCCAGGATGTGTGCCCGCTTCTCGGCTTCGTTGAGTTCATACTTTGTTCTGCGCACCACCACTTCATGCCGGTGATCCACAAAGTGAACAATCAGGTCTTTCAGGTTCAGTGTTTGTGGCCGGCCTTTCACCAACGCCACGTTGTTTACACCAAAGGAAGACTGCAGCTGCGTGTACTTGTAAAGATTATTTAAAACGATATTCGGAATCGCATCTTTCTTCAAATCATAAACCACCCGGTACCCATCGCGATCGGATTCATCGCGCATATCGCTGATGCCTTCCAGTTTTTTCTCGTTGATGAGGGCAGCGGTTTTTTCAATCATCATCGCCTTGTTCACCATGTAGGGAACTTCCGTAACGATGATCTGGTCGCGGCCATTGCTGTTGGTGACAATCTCTGCCTTCGCCCTTACCACAATCCTTCCACGGCCCGTCAGGAAGGCTTCCTGCACACCCTGATAGCCATAGATGATACCCCCGGTCGGGAAATCGGGAGCGGTAATGTATTTCATTAGCTCGGCTATGGTAATGTCCTTATTATCAATATATGCAGCAATACCATCTACTACTTCCGAGAGGTTGTGCGGAGCCATGTTGGTAGCCATGCCCACCGCGATGCCTGAGGATCCGTTCATCAGGAGATTCGGGATTTTACCCGGCAACACTGTTGGCTCGGTGAGGGAGTCATCGAAGTTTGGCTGGAAGTCAACTGTTTCTTTGTTGATATCGGCCAGCAGTTCTTCGGCCAGTCTGCGCAAGCGGGCTTCTGTATATCGCATGGCAGCCGGAGAGTCGCCATCAATCGAACCAAAGTTTCCTTGTCCGTCAACCAGGGTGTAACGTAACGACCAGTCCTGGGCCATACGCACCATGGTGTCGTATACCGAAGAGTCACCATGCGGGTGATACTTACCGAGCACCTCCCCGACAATACGGGCCGACTTTTTATAAGGCTTGTTGTAGTTAACACCCAATTCGAGCATGCCGTAAAGCACCCTCCGATGCACGGGTTTTAAGCCATCGCGCACATCGGGCAATGCTCTGGAAACGATGACAGACATCGAATAATCGATGTAGGCGCCACGCATTTCATCTTCAATATTTATGGGTATGATGTTCTGCCTTGCGGGGAGATCACTGCTTTCGTCAGCCACGGTTTACCTGGGGTTAAATTGCATCGTTCAAAACCTCTTTAAAAGGCTTTAAAAACAAGGCTGCAAGGTAAAGAAAAATTGAGCAATTGCATTCTCTACCGACTGGTAAAAAGAGGATTTTCAGATAAAAAATCAAAGATTTTTGTCAAGTGAGCCGAAGCTCAATACGGGTTTAACTTCCGCTTGTTTCTACCCTTGTATTTGATCAGCGTGGGGTGGTTTTCTCCGTAGTTGGGATTCTGCTTTTTGAAGAAGGGATGTACCCGGCTGCGATACTCCCTGTTGCCATGGGCATGGTTCATTTGAATCTTGCAATCATGGAGATAACACCGCGGAAGTTCTGGTAAAGAATAGGTAAGTCCCACCTGCACATAGGCAGCGTTCATCTTGTGTTCAATGGTGTTCGCATTGCCGGGAATGGTGAGGGTGTATTTTTTAAAGTCGAATGAAGGTCGGACCAACCCTCGCAGGTATTCAGAAAATTCATATTCGATACTTACCCCGAGGTTAACGTACATCCCTTTCTCAATCAGTTCGCGGGCAAAGTTTTTACCCGGCTTAAACCCACCTATATGAAGATCACCTGTGAAAAGAAATTTATCAATCCGGTAGAAGGAAGCTCCCGCCATGCCATAATATTTTTGCATCCAGCCAAAGGTGTTGTTGGGTTTAAGACTGTTCACTCTATCCTGAAAAGAAATAGAATTGAAAGTTCCCAACCACATGGGTTCATAGGCATACCCACCTCCTATCCTAAATCGTTTCAGGAATTCATAATGCAGTGTAACGTTAATGGGAATGTTAAATCCTTTTCCCTTGAACCCAAGTTTGGCGGTGTCACCGCTCACTAAAAAACTATCGGGGATAATCGTGAGTGTATCGGCTGTCACTTCATTGATCCAATTGGAGTACCGTGAAGTTGTCGTATCGTTGGGAAAAATACGCGGACTGAATCCCGTGCGCTGAAAGATACCAAAGCTATCCAGTTTGTGATTCATGTAGGTGGTGCCAACACCCGTGCTGAACGTAAATTTAAAATTCCTGAGAAAGGCACGGGTTGTGTTTTTCTTTCGCTTGGCATAAATCGTTTCCAGCGGAAAGGTGGGTTTCTCATCATCCTGCGCCAGCAACTCCACAGGTAGTATCAATACTACGCCCAGCATCAGACAGAATATGCGAACCTTGCTTTTCAGAATAGGTATCAATTAAAGGTTAAAGATAACAGGCAGAACCGGATGTCAAAAATGGACACGTTCAATAACCATAACTGGGATATCCACTTTCTAACGAACTAAAGGTGTGAAACAGTATCTGTCCTTGCTGCACCTGATAGATAAACTCATGATCGTGTTGTTCGCCCCGTGGTCCCAGCAGGTTAAGCTTGATTTTATTTTGCCCTACCTGTAAGGGAATGCGTGTATAGTAAATGCTATGGGGCAACGTCTGCCAATTACGGGTGTCGGCCTTTTCTGTGATGGCGTTGATCATGCCCAATACAGAGCCCAGTGTTCTGTCATCTTGCTTTACCTGGTATTCCGTTGCTTTTTTTAACGCCACCCGGATGAGTGCTTTGCTCAATTCAAGATCCATGCGTTGCTGCAAACTTTTGAAAGCAATCTTATTTACATCTTCCAGCAAATGCAATTGACTGCTGGTATCATTCCAACTTAGTGAAGCCGAAGTGTAATACGTGGGGCGTTCAACATAACGCGGTAACGCCACTCTGAAAAATTCTAATCTCGAAAGTCCGTTTCGTTCCTGCTCATCATAGTTTGATAGGGAAAACGGAAAGCTTAACCCCAACTCGCGGTTTGTAAAATAAATCCAGTTGTCTCTGCGATCTACCATAAAGTTGATTCCCCATTCTGCTTTCACCGGGCTCAGTCCGTTGTGCCAGAAGAAAACCAGCTCCCCGCCTTCTGTTTCCGAATAGGTGTAATCCATTCTATTAAACTCCTGTTTAAAATGCTCCAGGTCTTCGGTAAGTCCGCTAAGCCAGGCGGTACGCAGTATATCATCCCGCAGTTGTTGCGGAGTACTGATCTGAAACAAACGCTGATAGTCATTTTCATAGATTTCGTAGGCATTGCGATAGGCGATGAATGCATTATTAAAATCCTTATCCGTTTCGTAGATAACACCCATCAGTGTATGAATGAATGCATCGCGCTGATATTTGTTGTCATTCGAATACCGGTCGCTGAGTTGTTGCAAACGGATGTTTACCCTACGGCATTCTACCAGCGCTTCTTCGGTCTTTCCCATTTTCATAAAGTTGAGTGCTTTGTAATACAGCAACATCAGGTGTTCATGATCTTCGCCCTTGTAGGTTGTGATCATGGGATTAGTAAGGTAAGAAGCCGCCTCGTTGAGATAGTTTATCCGATAATCTTCGCCAAACAAAAACGCTTTTTCGAAGTACTCGTTGCTTTCGGGATACCGGCCCATCATCGACAACACCAAACCGTTGTTGACGTAAAACAGAAACTCCTTCTTCCCTCTCGCATCAGACGAATTGCTTTGCAGGGTTGTTAGTGCATTGGCCAGGTTACCGCTTTCAAATTCTTTATTAAAACTTTGGTTGGTTTGGTAATAGGTAGCGCAGGAACTCACCAGGAAGGTAAGAACAAGAACTTTCCATGTTATCCTAAATCGATATGGGGTGAAACGATTCAAGATGAGTGGAATTAGTTTTTGATATACTTCTTGATTTCCTGCTGTCCGTACCAGATGCGTTTATTCGATTCCATGTCGGTAAGGAAAAGTGTGGTCACATAATTGACAACCCTGTTTTTGTTATAGGTATCGGTTTCTGAGGTCATCTCTCCAAATAACATCAAATCGGCACCTACTTCTTTGCCCCATTGTGCCATGGTAGCAGGATCGGAAAAATCCTGTTGCTGCGCACGCTCTTCGCGCAGTTTGTCACGAAACGCATCTGACTCCACGAGGTCGGCAAGACCTGATTTAAAAATGGCAAGTTCAAATTTCTTGATGAAGTTGTTGGCATCAATGTGCTGGCTGGTGCGGTTTCGGATTTGCCCTACAATGATGGTTGGCTTTTTACCTATTTCTTTCGCGTATTCCTGAAATCGAGGACTGTTCAGCAGTTCAGCCGTCATTTTATCAGCTATTTGCCGGGAGTCGGAATCATTCCAACGACCACTTAAGTCAATTTGTTGATTCGGATCAATGCGCGAAACGGTGCGCGCACAGGAAGTAACTACTAACAGAAGAAGGATGAGTGGAAGCGTCTTCATGATGTTGCAACCTTTCATGTTCATATTCCAAAATTCAGGCCAGCATGAAATTACCGGATAGACTTTAAACGTTGAATTACCTCTTTAGGATTTGGTGCCGAAAAAACAAAATTACCAGCCACCAAAACATCAGCACCAGCCTCTAACAACGGCTTTGCATTATCCTGATTAACGCCACCATCAATTTCAATTAAAGCTGATGATTTGCGTTCACTAATAAGTTTTTTTAATTCAGCCACCTTGTAATAGGTATGTTCGATAAATTTTTGTCCTCCAAAACCCGGGTTCACCGACATCATACAAACCAGGTCGATATCGGCAATTACATCCTGTAAAAGAGAAACGGGTGAATGTGGGTTGATGGCCACCCCGGCCTTCATGCCGCAAGCTTTTATTTGCTGAATCGTGCGATGCAAATGTGTACTCGCTTCAATATGCACGGATAAAATGTCTGCGCCCACTTCACGAAATATTTCAATATATCGCTCGGGCTGAACAATCATCAGGTGAACATCGAGCGGCTTTTGTGCATGCTTTTTAATGGCTTTGATCACCGGCATGCCAAAGGAAATATTGGGCACAAAAACTCCGTCCATTACATCAATGTGAATCCAGTCTGCCTGACTTTCATTGATCATGGTAATTTCACTTTGCAGGTTTGCAAAATCAGCGGCAAGAACGGACGGTGCGAGGATGGGGCTCATGAAAAGAAAACGTTGAATTAATCAATAGAATATGAAGCCGTAAAGATAAGCAGTGTTTACTTCTATACCAGAGCTGATTACAACTTCGCAATGCGAATGGTGGCGGTGGCCGAACCAGACTTCACCCGAACAAAATAAAGCCCTGACATAAACTGAGAAATGTCGTATTGAAATGGATTTGAAAACCAGTTGATCTGCAATGAGGAATCTGCTACGCGGCTGCCGCGCGAATCAAAAATGGTTACCTGCACCGGTGTGTCTACGGGTTCTTTTAATCTTATCTGAAAGCTATCGCCCGAAACAGGGTTAGGATAAACTGAAATCAGTTCTGAACTAAGGGAGCTTTCCAGGTAGTTATTGATTGCCTGGAAGTGCGGAATGCCATAACCCATCAGATTGTCGGGTGTCTGAGCCTGACTTGCTGAATTTAAAATTGCTTCAACTATTTCTTCGGCACTGAGTGTTGGAAATGCCTGCCATACACCCGCTGCAAGGCTTGCTACGAGCGGACTGGATAATGAAGTGCCACTGGCAGTACCCAAAGCACCGCTGGCTTTGATCACACTTGTGCCTGAACCTAAAGCTACAACATCGGGCTTTATTCGTCCATCGGACGTAGGACCTTTTGAGCTGAACGAACTGAGTACGCCCACACTATTTATAGAACCGACAGCAAGTATTCCTTGCGCATCCGAAGGCGGAGTCACCAGCCGCCAGGAGCCGGAGCCTTCATTGCCGGCACTGCATACTACAATGATTCCCCGCTCAATTGCCTTGCGTGCAGTTTTGGTAACAATGGCGGTTTGCCCATCCAGATCCGAGGTCTGATAATCCATTGAACTATCATCAAATTCATTATAGCCCAATGAAGAATTAATAACATCCACCCCGGCACTATCTGCGCGCTCGGCAGCAAAGGCCCAGTTATATTCTTCAATACGATATTCGCTCGAAACATCTTCTGTCAGGTAGAGAAAGTAGTCTGCTTTGTAGGCTCCGCCAGTGTATGAACCAGCCGAATAGGCGCCCATAACAGAAAGAACTTCCGTGCCGTGATCATCGGTTTGATATACACCCGTAGTATTCGTAACAAAGTTGATTGTCTGCTTCACGCGATTCTCAGCAAACAAATCTGCAAAGGGTGCACTTATGTTTACGCCCTGAAAGCCGCTATCAAAAATCGCAATTGAAATTCCTTCGCCTTTGTTGCCAGAGGCATGCATCTGATCAATTCCAATTTGTTGTAACTGAAGTTGGTTCACTGGCTGATCGGCTGTTGAATTTTTTCGTTGTTTTATTTTTGTTGTTCTGCCGCCCATGAGTTTGGTACCCGGGGCTACCAGCACGGACTCCTGAACAAAGGGTAAAGAATTTATGGTTGCTAATGTTGCAGCATTGGTTTCCACCAACAATCCATTCCACCACCGCGAGGAAAAAAATGTTTTAGCACCCGTGGCTTTCACCTGTGCTATATAGTCAGGATTTACCGGAAGATCTTCTTCGGTGATGGTAATACCTTGCTTGAGTCTGCGTTCGATACTTTTAGCGCTGAGAAATTGTTCGGGAGCAGAAATTGAGTAGGGAGTTCCGACCTTATCCTTAAAAAAAACCATGTAGCGGTTCGCTTGCCCGTTTGCAATTATTGAAAAAAGTAAACCAACCAATACAAGCTTACAGCGCAGCATAGGATGTTAAGGTTTGAACATACATAACTCCCTGGTCGACCTTTTGTTGCCCCAGGCACGCGGGTGTTGTGCAATACTCCAGTTGAATAATCTCCTTAAAAATCAAGCCAACATCGCGGGCATATACTTCCTTGCGTTGGTCAGTACCTACAATAGGATCAACAAAATTATTCTGAACAATGGTACTGGTTCGTTGAAATTCCAAACCGCTCGATAAAAGCAGTGGTTTATCAAACTCTGTTAGTTCATATAGTTCGCTTCCCTGTCCATTAAACAAATTTCCGTTATCAGCCAGGTTATTATATTGATTTCCGTTCCATCTTGATCCTGAAAAAAGTGGAAAAATCATTTTAACAAAATGGATGTTTGATTCATTTTGAATCAATTGATTTTTGTTCACAGAAGCAGACCAGGTACTGATACTTTGCCAGGGATTTTCGTCTTCGGTTCGGGTGGCCCGATTAAAAATATAAGCGTATGTGCCATTGTCATTTTTAATAGAATCCACCAATGTAATCCGAAGTTCATAAGTCGTCTTTTCCTCAACAGCTTGATTAATGATGGTTTCTTCAACCTGGTAAATCCATTCGCTACCCGTGCGCAGTGGAAAATAGTTCAGGCCAATGTCGGTGCTGATCGGGTCTTCTGAACTGCAGGCAACCAGGATGGATAAGAGTAGTAAAAAAAGCCGGCTACTGTTCATTCGATCACAAATTCATTCCAAAGTTATCTTTTCTTGCTGATATTTGAGCCATGTCATTGAAAACCAAAGTTAAGGCCGGCAACATTACCAACCTCAGCGATGCCCGCTATTGTGCCGGCATGGGCGTAGATTGGTTAGGTTTTCCGGCTGATTCCATAGATCCCAAAACCTTTGCCGAGATAACCGGTTGGGTAACGGGCCCACAGTTTGTGCTGGAACTTGGTACCGGGCCCATCCCTGAATCTTTATCTGATTATGCGGTTGATATTATTCAAGTCAACTACCAACAATTGCAGAAAAGTATCCTTTCTAAGCATCAATTCATTGTTGCCTTGTCCTTGACAGATTGGAATGATGCAAAAGCAGAGCTTATAAAAAATAAGGATCGGATACAACATGTTTTAGTGTTGAATCTGACCGGCAATAAAACGGAGGAGGTAAATATCCTGACCGAAATAGCTGCACATACTGATGTATTGATAAGCCTGGAAGGTTGCCCCTATTCATTACATGAGATTTTGGATTTCCCAATTGCAGGCATAAACATTGCCGGTAATAGCGAATTGAAACCGGGGTTAAAAGATTATACCGAGCTTGCTGAGGTATTGGAACAATTAGAGAGCGAGTAGTTTCAGCTTCTGAATTTGAACCGGAGGTATTTGATTTTTTCTCCTTTCGCGGCAAACATCTCTTCGTATTTGGTTTTGATGTCATAGCATTCCGGCCGCAAGGAAGATTCGTATACATCGTGGGTGTGTTCAAAGTCCGTCAAATCATTTCGAACCGCTAACTCCTCCAGTGTAAAATTGAATAAATCGGTGTTGTCTGTTTTAAACCTGAAATAGCCTTCTGGTTTCAACAACTTTTTATACATATCGATGTAACGACTGCTTGATAACCTGCGCTTGATATCGCGCAAGCGTGGCCTCGGATCCGGAAACGTTAACCAGATCTCATCGACTTCACCGGGTTCAAAGAAACTTTCAATAAACAGAATCTCCGTTCGCAAAAAAGCTACATTGGAAAGCTGATCTTCCACCGCCCAGGTACTACCCTTCCACAAGCGATCGCCTTTCTTATCTACACCAATAAAATTTCTATCGGGAAACAACCGGGCCATGCCAACGGTATATTCACCACGACCACAGGCCAACTCCAACGTAATGGGTCGATCGCGTTTAAAATAATCCGTGTTCCACTTACCCTTGATGGTCTGGAAAATTTCTTTGCCCGGCTCAATCACGTTTTCGCGATTGGCAATAATTTCAAAGCGCTTTAATTTACTCTTCACAAATTTTCGATTTCTGCAACTACAAACGTACTACCACCAATCATGATTAAGTCATTGGGCGAACTGTTGACGTGGGCCCGGGCGATTGCCTTATTGACATCCTGAACAACAACACCCTGTAATCCTGCTGCATGTGCTTTTTCTTTTAACTCATCAGCCGGCAATGCCCGTGGTATGGAGGCCTGACAAAAGTAATACGCTGCATCTTTGGGCAACAGGTGCAGGATGGTGGACACATCTTTGTCCTTCACCATGCCGAGTACCCAATGCAACTTATTAAACTTAATTTCTGCAATCTGATTAAGAATCTCTTTGATTCCGGCTTCATTATGTCCGGTATCGCAGATCATTAAAGGCTTTTCACCTAATCGCTGCCACCGACCTTTGAGGCCGGTTAATCCGGTTGTATTTCGTAAGCCGGCTACAAGATGTTCATCGGTAATCGTATACCCTTGTCTTCTTAATTCATCGACAACCGAAAGAACACCCTTTATATTTTTAGCCTGATAGATTCCCAATAAGTCCAATTCATACCGCGTGGATTCGCTACCGTTGTGAACCTCATAAACTCCATCTTGCAACCTTTTTGTCGTGTAGCTATCATCTGCAAACAACAACCTGCTCGTGCACTCTTCTGCCTTTCTGATAAAAACATCACTCACCGCACCTTGTTTTTCACTGATGATCACGGGCACGTTGGGTTTTATGATGCCGGCTTTTTCTGCTGCAATTTTCGGAAGGGTGTCGCCCAACAAATCCTTATGATCCCAGCTAATATTGGTAATTAATGAGAGCAGCGGTGTAATCACATTGGTGGAGTCCAACCGTCCACCTAAACCAGTTTCAATAACCGCAATCTCAACTTGTTCACGATTAAAATAATCAAACGCCATGGCGACAGTAATCTCAAAGAAGGAAGGATGAATTCGCTCGATGGCCGGCTTGATTCTTTCAACAAAATCAACAATAAATTCCTGTGAAATTTCAATGCCGTTGATGCGAATGCGTTCTGTAAATTCCTTGAGGTGAGGTGATGTGTATAATCCCGTTTTGTATCCAGCCGACTGCAGAATGGCAGCTATCATGTGCGAGGAACTGCCTTTACCATTGGTGCCGGCAATATGAATGGACTTAAATTTTTTGTGTGGATTACCAAGCTCTTCGCATAATGCCTGGGTGTTGGTTAAATCCTTGTTGTAAGCAACTGCACCCACACGCTGAAACATGGGAAGATTTGCATAGAGATAAGTAAGAGTATCAGCGTAGGTCATAAAAGCGCTGCGAAATTATATCTTAAGTAATGAAAATAAAAAAGCCATCACTTGGATGGCTCTTCGAATGATAGAATCAATGAGATTACTTCCCTAACTTAATGATTTTAAAACCTGCAGAAATTTGGAAGACCTGGTTCTTTGATTCATTGGCATTAGTACCATCATTGATTTCAGATAAACCAAGATTGTAACGGGCGTCCAGGGTTAAGCCAAACGGAAGATCCCAACCTACTCCCAGGGCCAATGCGAAATCTGAAGTTTTATAGAAATCTTTAGCATCCGCAACGGATGTGATTCCTGAAATGGTTTGCTTTACCTCCCCACCGGATAAAAATCCAAACTGTGGACCCGCCTGAAGGTTGATGCCCGCAACCGTGTAGAGTTTGAAAATAATCGGAATGTTTATGTAATCGAAGTTTGCCTCACCGTCTCCGGAATTGAACTGAACATTGGATCCTTGCTTGGAGAATATCAACTCCGGTTGAACGCCAATTTTTGTAAACTTAAAGAGCGCAAAGGCGCCTCCATGAAAACCTGTGCGGTTTTCGTAATTCGCACTTACGCTTGAGTTAACATCCAAATTGGCAAAATTCGGACCGCCTTTAACACCAAGAGCAAATTGGACTTGCGCGAGGGAAGTATGTGCAAAGCCCAGACCAACGATAAATACTGTTACTGACAATAATTTTTTCATATGGGTTTTAGTTTTTTTCTCTTAATACAAAGATAGGGCCGAAAATTTCATACTTAACGCTATTGCACGGTTTTTAGTATAATAGTGAACCCACCCATTATGAAAAGACCGCCTACTGTGGATTTGGAATCATCGGACTTATCCTTCTGTGTTTGTGAATAGTAACCAACGATAGGTTCGAATAAGACCGTATCCGTTATGCGCGCAGCATAGCCAATTCCAAGTCTATATTGAGATAATCCATACTCATCGGTACCCGAAAAGCCGGATGACTCAAAAGTACTCTTGCTACTTCCAAAATTAAATTGACCATGAGCAAATAATCCCTGATCTATATAGTAACGAACCAGGGGCCCAAACAAAATGGAGTTGTCTTTATTGGTGAAATTAGACGGAGCACCTGATTCAGATTTTGAAGTTGATACTTGTAAGTCAGCACCCACGACCAGATTATCTATCACCAGATAACCAGCCCACGGCATCAACGAAAAAGAAGATCCCTTAAACTCAGAGTCCTTCACTTTTTCGGTACTGAATTGAAAACTTCCACCGCCAATAATAGAACCTTGCTTGATGAACTGAGAAAAGCCTGCAGTAGCAATGCCACTGATCAGCCATACGAGTAATATTTTTTTCATGTTATAGGGGTTTTGTTATAACTAATTTAACTATAAATAATAAAATCAAGCTATGATTCGGGTTAGAATTCGTTAGTCAATCCCTAATTCAGGGTTTTTACCTTTCATGGTTCGATAAAATGCTTTCAGGCTTTCGAAATCTGCTTCCTGATTTTCTGAAGGATAAAATGGTTTACTAATCACCACGCGCTTCTTTGAAAAATCAAACCCCACCGGTATGATCGGAATACCCGCTCCCTTAGCAATGAAATAAAATCCCGTGCGTAATTTCTCTACTTTCTTCCGGGTTCCCTCGGGGGCAACACCGATAATAAAGTTTTCGTGTTGATTAAAAATTTTTATCACTTGTTGCACCATATCATGATTCTTCGATCGGTCAACCGGATATCCTCCCAGCCAGCGAAAAAACCAACCGAACGGAGGCTTGAACAAAGAATCTTTACCCAGAAAATACGTATGCTTCATTTGTAAAATACTGCGGGTCATTACGCCCAACGGAAAATCCCAATTGCTGGTGTGCGGTGCAACCGCTACAATGTATTTCTTTACTTGTGTTGGAAATTCACCTTCAATTTTCCAACCGAGAATTTTAAAAATCAATAGGTAGAGAGGACGAAACATCAGTGTAGTTGGTCAATTAATTTATCATCAGCCAGGTACGGCATGGTAACAATCATGGATTGTGAAATTTCTTTTCCGATGGCTGTCATCGCTCCAGCATTACGAGCCCACGCCCTGCGTGCAATACCATTATTCACATCAAAGTAAAGCATATTTTTAAGTCTCTTATCAGCTTCAGCAGAACCATCCAGTAATAAACCAAAACCACCGTTAATAACTTCGCCCCACCCCACGCCTCCGCCATTGTGAATAGAAACCCAGGTGGCTCCGCGAAATGAATCCCCGATTACATTGTGAATTGCCATGTCGGCTGTAAAGCGTGAACCGTCATAGATGTTTGATGTTTCACGGTATGGACTATCTGTACCCGAAACATCATGATGATCGCGGCCCAATACTACCGCACCAATTTTTCCGCTGCGAATAGCTTCATTGAATTTACGGGCAATTTTAATTCTGCCTTCCGCATTGGCGTATAAGATTCTTGCCTGTGAACCTACTACCAGTTTATTGGCTTTCGCTGATTTTATCCAATTTATGTTGTCGCTCAATTGTGATTGGATCTCAGGAGAAGCGGTAGTAGAAATTTCTTCGAGTACCTGCTGTGCCAGCATGTCGGTATAGTCAAGGTCTTCTGCTTTACCCGATGTACACACCCACCGGAAAGGTCCAAAGCCAAAGTCAAAACACATAGGCCCCATAATATCCTGCACATATGATGGATACCTGAAATTGATACCATCAGCAGCCATCACCGCAGCTCCCGCACGGGAAGCTTCCAGCAGAAACGCATTTCCGTAATCAAAAAAGTAGGTGCCTCGTGCACTGTGATTATTTATTGAATCGGCTTGTCTCCGTAAGGATTGATAGACTCGTTTCTTAAACTCCTCCGGGTTGCTGGCCATCATTTCATTCGACTGCTCATAGGAAAGTCCGACCGGATAATAACCACCAGCCCATGGATTGTGTAGCGAAGTTTGATCCGAACCCAGATCAACAAACACATTTTCGTTTTCAAATTTTTCCCATACATCCACTATGTTTCCTATAAAGGCAAGTGACACAACTTCCTTTTTAAGTTTTGCGTTTCTCACCCTCCCTACCAATGAAGACAGATCTGTAATTAATTCATCTACCCAACCTTGCTCATGTCTTTTTCGCGCAGCTTTTTCATTCACTTCAGCTACTACGGTAATACAGCCCGCAATATTTCCGGCTTTAGGCTGTGCTCCACTCATGCCGCCAAGTCCTGAGGTTACAAAAAGTTTTCCAGCCAACCCCTCACCTGCTTTCGAGATTTTTCTTCCGGCATTCAGAATAGTAATGTTGGTGCCATGCACAATACCTTGCGGACCTATGTACATATAACTGCCGGCCGTCATTTGTCCATATTGTGTTACGCCTAAAGCATTGAATTTTTCCCAATCATCTTGTTTCGAATAATTCGGAATCATCATGCCATTCGTTACAACAACCCGCGGAGCTTCCTTGGAAGAAGGAAACAATCCCATGGGATGACCCGAATACATGTGTAACGTTTGTTCATCGGTCATGGTGGCGAGGTATTTCATCGTGAGCAGGTACTGCGCCCAGTTTTGAAACACAGCCCCATTGCCCCCATAGGTTATTAACTCATGCGGATGTTGTGCTACGGCTGGGTCCAGGTTATTCTGTATCATTAACATGATCGCTGCTGCCTGCAACGACTTGTGTGGATACTCATTGATCGGTCGGGCATGCATCGCATACTCCGGACGAAAACGATACATGTAAATGCGACCGTAGGTTTGAAGTTCGTGATAAAACTCCGGTGCCAGGATTGCATGGTGTTTCGGATGGAAATACCGTAAGGCATTTCGTACGGCCAGTTTTTTTTCTTCCGTGGTAAGGATGTCTTTTCTTTTGGGGGCGTGATTGATTGAAGCATCATAAGGCTTTGCAGCCGGCAATTCATCCGGAATTCCCTTTAAAATTTCATCTTTAAAAGTTGTATGGGTTAAGCTCATGCTGCCGCGTGCTTTTGAAAATGATGGGGCAAAAAATTCTGTTTTGTAAAGCGATAGCTAAACTCAAAAATCTCCTGGGCTTTGCTGAGATCCAAACTACTGAACCGATCCATGCGGGGCGGTTCAATAAATACATCACATAACCCACGACTCACTTCGATATTGGCATGAATGGCAATCAATAAACTCCGCTCCACAACCAATTTAATGTTCGAAACATCAAAATCAGGACTGATGTGATTACAGTGTGATCCAACAATAAGATCACACTTTGCCCGAATAGGTTTTACTGGAAGATTATCTACCAATCCCCCATCTACATATAGATTGCCATTCAAACTCACCGGATTGAAAACGGCTGGAATGCTACAGGATGAAACAATGGCGGGCACCAAATCGCCTTCTGAAAAATAATGAATCTGACCTTTACGAATGTCAGTGGCAGCAATTGTAAGAGGTATTTTGAGTTTATTAAAATTATTATCAGGAATGTTTTTCAATAGTAGTTCTTGCAATCCATCCATCTTAAGCAAACCGGTCCATGCAAAAGCCGGGCGCACAGATTTAAAGATGCTCAGGTTCTTGATTAACTCAAAAATTTGATCGGGCTTGTAGCCATAAGCATAAAGCGCTCCTACAATCGAGCCTGAACTTGTACCGGAAATCTGATGAAACTCAATCCCCATCTCATCCAATGCCTTAAGAACACCCACATGAGCAACACCTCTTGCACCACCTCCCGAAAGAACTAGTCCACGCTTCATAAAATTTCTTTTAAGGCAAAGGTTTTATCCAGTCGCACGCCTTTCTCGGTACGTTTTACAGTACAACACTCATTAACCGGATCATGCTCAAGAAATAAAACATATTGATTGTCGGCAGCTTCATTCAGAAAGGCTGCTTTCTCCTCCAGGGTTATAAGAGGTCGGGTATCGTACCCCATTACATAAGGTAATGGAATGTGACCCACTGAAGGCAGTAGATCAGCCATAAAACAAATGGTATGGCCTTTATAGTTAATCTTGGGGATCATCATTTTATCGGTATGACCGGAAGCATAAAACAGATCCATAAAATCAAAAGGACTTGAACGGCCTTCTTTTTCTTTAATAAATTTCAACTGACCACTTGATTCCATGGGCAGAATGTTCTCGGTAAGAAAACTTGCCTTCTCCCTGGGGTTTGGCTGTGTGGCCCATTGCCAATGATCTTCATTGGACCAATACGTTGCACTGGGAAATGTAAGCGTTAACGTATCGTTTACTCTTTTAACACCACCTCCGCAATGGTCAAAGTGAAGATGGGTAAGAAACATATCCGTAATGTCATCCGCAGAGAACCCTTCCTGATTGAGCGAGGTCATTAATGAAGCTTCACCGTGCAAATAATAGTGACTAAAAAATTTCGCATCTTGTTTGTCACCCAACCCATTGTCAATCAATACTAATTTATTTCCATCTTCCACCAATAAACAACGCATGGCCCACGAACATAAATTATTTCCATCCGCAGGGTTTGTCTTTTGCCAAATAGACTTGGGAACCACACCAAACATGGCTCCACCATCGAGTTTAAAAAAGCCAGTATCGATAACGTGTAGATTCATTTATAATGCTAAGTTTATAATCATACAGTTCAGTAAAAAAAGAGGTCGCCCCAGGCGACCTCAAGTTAGAATTTATATCTAAGATTTTAAATTATTCCTTCACAACACCCATGGAACAGAATTTATCAATGCGCTGATTAATTCTATCTTGAGGAGACAGTTTATTTAAGTCATTAAAATTAGTAATGATCACGCGCTTAATTTCGTTTGCCATTGCTTTTACATCTGTATGAGCACCGCCCAGAGGTTCTTTCACAATCCCATCGATGAGTTTATTGCCCAACATATCGTTGGCCGTTAATTTAAGGACATCTGCGGCTTGTTCTTTAAAGTCCCAACTACGCCATAAGATAGAAGAACATGACTCAGGAGAAATTACGGAATACCAGGTATTCTCTAACATGAGTACCCGATCGCCAATGGCAATACCCAGCGCGCCACCGGAAGCACCCTCGCCAATGATAATGCAGATCACAGGTACTTTCAACATGAACATTTCTTTAAGGTTGCGTGCAATCGCTTCACCCTGTCCGCGCTCCTCGGCTTCTAAACCCGGAAAGGCCCCGGGTGTGTCGATAAACGTAATGATGGGCTTGTTAAACTTCTCTGCAATCTTCATTAAGCGCAGAGCTTTCCGATAGCCTTCGGGGTTGGCCATCCCAAAATTGCGCATCTGACGTTGTTTCGTATTGCGTCCTTTCTGCTGACCAATGAGCATAAATGTTTGACCATCAATGGTGCCCAAACCTCCGATCATAGCTTTATCATCCCCCACCGTGCGGTCGCCATGCAATTCAATAAAATCAGTTGTGATTTCGTAGATGTAATCCAAGGTATAAGGCCTGTCGGGATGGCGGGATAGCTGAACACGTTGCCAACCCGTTAGATTTTCGAATGTCTCCCTTTTGAGGTTAGTGATCTTATTCTCCAACGCCTGAATGGCTTTCTTTACCGAATCATCACTGTCGTTTGCGAGATGTTTCATATCGGCAAGTTTGCCTTCCAGTTCAGCGATGGGCTTTTCAAAATCCAATAGATTCATTTGCCCTTGTTTAATTAATAAGGGTACAAAATTAAGAGAATTTTGAAATTGAGGACTTTCGTGTAAGAAAGGGATGAAATCGGAAGTATTGATAGCAAATCAATGAGCTTATTATAAACAGAAAATCCCTTCTGCTTCCGCATAAGGGACTATGATTCTTAACGAGTTGGCTCTTTCTACTTAAAGTATTAGCAGCACTAACAAAATGGATTCAATCAATAAGGCATTTAATAGGCCTTTGAGAAAAAGTGGTTTTTTGTCCATGTGCTTAGTGATTATGCTATAAAGATGATATGATTTAGGGCTTTCTGAAACCTAATCCCGCCAAACGGATTAAAATGGAGGTCTAACATTCATTTTCTGCTTTAAAAGCAATCGTTTTCGGGATAAATAACAGGACAAAAAGCGGAATGTTTGACTAAGAGACTATTCAACGTGAAGGATCTCCTATCCATTGAATGTGGGGATCCTTCGCTTGGATTGTGCTATTATTAAAGTCCAATTATTAAGTTTTAGTCTTTATCGATTTAACTGGAGTTTTTGGAAAGCGCTCAGGATTGCTTAGTGAATAAAGTTTTCCAGGAGATGATAAAAACAAAAAGCCTCTATAAGAGGCTTTTTGCGGACCGGACGGGACTCGAACCCGCGACCTCCTGCGTGACAGGCAGGCATTCTAACCAGCTGAACTACCGGTCCATTAAAATCAGGGTGCAAATATAGCGTTAAGGGTATTTAATGCAAAAAAACGTATAACTATTTGCGGTTTTCCTGCAATCACACCTTAGGCACCTTGTAGCCATTATTATACTTCGCTGCCATCAACGCATTTGCTTTCTCTTCATTAAACTTTGACTTGCTTGCATCCCAACTTACCTTACTGCCAGTCTTATACGAGATATTTCCCATCTGACAAACCACTGCCACATGTGCACCATCTTGTATCGGGCAGGTAAGAGTAGCCAAGTCGCGGCTCTTAACTGCGTTGATAAAATTAACTGTATGAGCATCCAATCCAGAACCTTTATTCGGTTGAAACGGAATTGCCTCCATTCTCTTCTCATCCGGAATAACTTCCCAGCCTCCGCGCCATAAAACGAGTGTGCCGTTGTTCCCGATGTATGAGATTCCATGATCCTTGCCATAGTTGCCATTGCTGATGCTTTGCGCATGTTCCCAGATCATGTTGTAGCCATCAAATTCATACACCGTAGCCAATGTATCCGGTGTTTCATGGGCACCATCGGGATAAGCATATTTGCCACCCAATGCAACAGCAGATTTTGGAAATGAAGCATTCATACCCAGCAAAGCATAATCAATCAGGTGAACACCCCAGTCTGTCATTAAACCCCCGGCATAATCCCAATACCATCGGAAGTTAAAGTGAAAACGATTTGGATTAAATGGTCTTTTGGTAGCCGGCCCTAACCATTTTTCATAGTCCACACCCGCTGGCGCAGTTCCATCCGGTTTCACTTCGATGTTTCGCATCCATCCCTGATAGGCCCAGGCTTTCACAGTTCGGATTTTACCCAACTTACCAGACTTAATATAATTCAACGCATCAACAAAGTGCGGCATGCTGCGCTGCCACTGCCCTACCTGCACGGCTTTCTTATATTTTTTTTGAGCCGCCACCATCACGTTGCACTCTTCGATGGAGTTGCCGATGGGTTTTTCTACATACACATCTTTACCCGCTTCACAGGCCTCCACCATTTGCAAACAATGCCAATGATCCGGAGTTCCAACGATGATCACATCCAGATCTTTGTTCTCGAGCATCTTGCGATAGTCGGCATAGGTTTTCGTTTGAATCCCATTTTTTGCCAGTTCGTACTTGCGATAGTTTAGAACATTGTCGTCTACATCACATAAAGCAGCAACCGTAACATCGGGTATCTTTAGAAAGGACGTTAAGTCAGACCAGCCCATACCGTTGACGCCAATCAGTCCAACATTAATTTTATCGTTGGCAGAAATCAGCCCTTTTGCCTGAGCCAAAGTTTCCCATGGCATGGCGGAAGCAATTCCTGCGGCCGCAGCAACTTTTGAAGATGTTTTGATAAATGATCTGCGTGTGTGATTCATAAAAAATTTATTTTGAGTTCATTCGAATAATACTAATAATCAGAACACTAAAGATAGCAATTAAGGCGATTGGCAAAAATAGATTCCCCAAGCCGGTTGCTTCACCTTCTGCAATCATGACTTTCCTGATGGCGAGGAAACAAAAAATAAACACGGTTATAACTTTTAATCCCCGTATCACATCCAGCGCAATCTGATATTGCCGCGCGGCATTTTGTTCGGTAATCTCAACCAAATAATTAAACTTATGCGGTATACGGGCTGCCAGCGACAAAAGCATGTATAAGATAATATTGATACCTATAACAATCCATACGGTAGACTTGCTACCGTAAGCATCGGGCTCGCCTTTGGAATTAAAGTGGGTTGCAATTTTATCTGGCAAACTTTCATAGGCGCTGAATATAAAAATAATTGTCGCGAATAGAATTACCAGGGCAACAATTTCCAAAACCCAATCAACGGGTCGTAATGGAATTTTAATAATGGGCCTGCTCATCAATTTTAAATAAAAATTAGTTTAATTCTTTCACACAGCGAAACCCAACGGTAGCATTGCGCTCGAAACCTTGAGATACCCTCAATAAAAACTGACGATAATGCAACTCACGCGGACCGCCCTGAGCATACCACCAACTTGAAGAGGGCTTGAAGTAGCTCCCTCCTTTCATGATTATATATCGATAACTACCACTTTCATAAACATCGTTGGTTAATTGCCAGACACAGCCCACCAGGTCATACAACCCATGTGGATTGACACCCTTTTTATATTTTCCTACGGGATACAGATTACCATCGCCCAGGTTGCAATTTCTTGCATCAATGCCCTCAATATTTTTAACCGTGAGTGTCTCGGTTACATATGTCTCCCTGCGGGTGACAGGCTTGGTTTGCTTCCAGGGCCATTCATTTCCTGAAGAAGTTTGTGCCGCATATTGCCACTCCAGTTCGGTCGGTAGCCGCTTGCCTGCCCATGTTGCATACGCTTTGGCGTCTTCATACGAAACATAGGTTACCGGAAAGTTCTCCTGCCCTTGCGGGACTTGTTTCTTTACCCAATGTTTAAGAAAGTTGGTTGTGTCTGAAGGCACATAGTGAGTAGCGTCAACAAATTTCTTAAAGGCAGCATTCGTTACAGGATAGCGATCCATGGCAAATGCCTGCATGGATATAACTTCGCCTATCTGATCTTTGGGATAAGGAATAAACTCATCGCCTTGGGTAAAGCGTACTGTAAATTTTCCGGCCGGAATTGTAACCATATCGGTGGGTTGTTGATTACCTCTTGTGGGGTTTACCTCCGAAATCAATTTGGGTGTGCCTGGCGTGAGGAAAAGAATCTGTTCATCGATTAATTCATTATCGCGAAATGCCTGCACAACAATTTTGCCTTCGTAAAGAGCAAGATTTTTCGGGATAGAAATCTGCATTCCATTTTTATCGGGAGAAATGTTCAAAGGATCTTTTTCATAGGAAGGATTTCCCTTCCATATTTTAATGGAGGTACCTGGCATACTTTTCACAATCAATTGATCGCCCTTAATTTGAGCTTGCAAGGTGGGTGTAAACTGTGCTATACATGTTACATTACCTTCGTTGTTGGAACCTACATCACGCACATCAAATCCATTGACATGGGTTACCACATATTTTTTTCCTCCAATCGTCTTCATCAAAACTTCTTCATGCTTCCATAAATCTATCCATCGCGATGAATCAGTATTTGCCTCGAATAAAGGAGCGTGGAGACCTTCCGGCTTAAGACTGAAAATTGTATAGAGTGTTTTGTGCTTGCTACTCCACGCATTCACCCAAACACTATTCCGCAACGTTGGAATAAGTGGCGTGTAGTCAGCTGTGAATAATGAAGTGTTTTCACGCAAAATGCGTGTGGTTCTGCCAAGAAATCGATACTGCTCTTCTTCCCATTCTGGATGACCCGGTGCAAACTGATTGATCTCGGTGCCGTAACCATTAAAAAATGCTACCGCATATTCACGCTGGATAGGTTCTTTAAAAACTTCGGCAACACGAAAAATTGCAAAGTCTGGACGTATAAACTTATTCAGATTAAGAAGGGGTGGATAATACAATGCGTTATGTACACGACCGCTGATAATGCCTTGCATATCCTTCGGCACAGCCATGCCTTCGCTATACATAATTACACCCGGCTTTATTTTGTCGGCAGCTTCCTGTAATTCCCGACTCGATTCGCCTTTTGTATCGAGCACCACCCCATCGGCTGAGGTCTCTCTGATCAAACCAGCCAGCCCTTGTAAATGACCTTCGCTGCGTGTGCTTTCGTCCCATGGATTGTAGGCAACAAAGAATTTTGTTCCTCTGCTCCGCGCTTCGTCAGCGACTTTGCGAAGCTGTGTAAGGCCGCCTGGTAAGTCGCGATACAAATCAAACTGATTGCGTTGATCAACACCCAGTGTTGGCCAGGTAGGCCACACACAGATTACATCATCGCCTCCATAAAGTTTTTTTCCTTTTTCAATAAAGTCATGGATGCGGAATCCTGAATCAGACTCATAAAAATCCTTGTCCCAAGCCATCATCAGATGCATCACATAAGCCTTCTTAATCCATAACAAATCACTGCGCTTAAACAAAGCATCATCGAAATCTTTCGTATCGTACAGGTATCGCTTTTGAAAAACCTCACGAAGTCCTTCCTGCCACATTCCTTGATAGGTATCTGTATAAAACTTATAAACAACCGAGCCACCCGGTGCTATCACGGTTTCAAACCGTCTTCGGGAAGCCTTATGTAAGGTTGACAGATCGCGCCTTACAAATGCAAAAAGATTTACGTGATCATTCAATTTTATACTACTGTAACCTAACTCCCACGCATTATCAGGCACGATCACATTTACAGGTTTTTTATTGGGTAAGAACAAATGTGTTCTTGAGAGCCGATGATTGCCAAGTCCGGTGATATAAGCTTCCGTCTCATGCCTGCCGATAGGAACTACATTGGATAAAGTAAGCGTATCGTTTGAATTATTTGTAAATAAGATGGTGCCGCTAATTCCTGTCCCTGTAGGTGGCTGCGATTTAAATGTTATTATCAAAGGAGATAATTGATCGCTTTCATACTCCTTTTGATTTACCTCAAAAGAGACCAACGGCCTATGGACGGCAATAAACTCGCTACCAACTTTTACCTCGCGAACGAGATTATTCTCAAACTTAATATTTTCCAGTTGTTGACTAACCGATATGGTTGGAAACAGAAAGACAAAGCACAGTAGTTTTAAACCCGTTCTGGAATTCATTTACGATTGGCGAATCAATTGTGGGTTGGTCAAATCAGAAGTTAGATCAGTAAACGCTTCCTGCCTATCTGCGTGAGATACCGGAATCCAATTTACTCTGCCCCAATTGAAATAAAAAGCTATTTTTAGGTTTCGGTTCCTATACTATGAAGAGAGGTATACTTCTATTGCTCAGTACACTACTCCTGCTTGCTTGCAGCTCGTCTGGTCAAAAGGTAGTTAAACCGCGCACCCATAAGATTTGGGCCAAAGGCAATCGATACGTTATTGATATTCCTGTCGGTGCCCGTCATATCCGCATGTTCGAAAGAAAACGTACCAAAATGGTAAGGATGAAGTAGGTTAGGTATTGGGAATTGGGTATTAGGAGTGTAAACACATTAATCTACACTTATACATTCTGACTGGCGGGTACAACTCATTGAAGCCCTTTTAAGACCATTTCAACGTTTTTGCGAAAGAAGAATTTAACCGGACTTAGTTGCTGAATATGGGCCGTAACTACGGAACCATAAAAAATAGTTGTGAGTAAATTTGTTAAGTCCCGAGTTGAAGCTGATTTAGTAATCTCCTTTTTAAAAATGGCTTCGAGGGCAAATTTTTCAAACATCTGGTCTACCGATTGAATTTCTACCAGATGGATGTCTTTCACCTCCGGAAACAAAAATTTTTTCTCTTCTACCTTTAAAGGAAATGGTTTAGGTGCCCGCTTGAGATCCGCCAGATATGCCATCAGGCTTAAGATTATGCCAGGGTGTGATTCACAGTCCTCCGCCAGTTTATCGAACAAATAAGTGATGCCCGCAACTCCCTCTTTAGGTTTATCACGAAATTCAACAGCACGCTTTAAACACCAGACCCTAAAAAAATATAGAAGGATGTCTTCCTTTTGTGGAAAATATTTAAACAAGGTTACTTTCGAGATCTTAACTTTGGCACATATCTCTTCCACATATAAATCGTCAAACGATTTCTTACCGATCAGACGGATGGTGTGATCGAGGACAGCAAGTTTAAGTCGGGCGGCTTTTTCTTTTCTTAGGCTCATGGCATTCTTCGAACGGAAGTAATACATTTAGGTTCATATAACCAAAGTTATAATCCATGAAACGCTTTCTTGTTCTTCTGTTGGCTGTTACAGTCCTTGCCTGTCAAACTTCAAAAAAAGAAAAAGTAGTTGGCTTGGTTGCTGATTCTGCTATGGTAGTTTCTGCCCATGGCCTCGCCTCTCAGGTGGGGGTTGAGATTATGAAGAAAGGCGGCAATGCCATTGATGCTGCCATCGCAACACAATTTGCACTTTCGGTTGTCTTTCCGGCAGCGGGAAACATTGGTGGTGGTGGCTTTATGGTAGTAAGACTAAACGATGGAACCGTGAATGCGCTCGACTTTCGTGAGAAAGCACCGGCAAGAGCAACTACCAACATGTATCTGGATCCGGATGGCAATGTTGTGCCTGAGCTAAGTACGCAAGGTCATCTTGCTTCCGGTGTACCGGGCTCGGTGGATGGGATGGTTGAAGCGCATAAAAAATATGGAACCTTACCCTGGAAAGATTTACTGCAGCCTGCCATTAACCTGGCGCTGAATGGCTTTACCCTCACTGAACGCGAGGCAACATGGTTCAACGAAATGAAGGAGGATCTCATTCAATATAATACCATTCAGCCCGAATTTTTACTTCGCGACAATTGGAAAGCAGGCGACTCTGTAAAGTGGATTGAACTCGGACATACGCTTGAGCGTATCCGTGATTTAGGTCGTGCTGGCTTTTATGAAGGCAAAACGGCAGATGATTTAGTGGCTGAAATGCAGCGAGGCAAAGGTTTGATTACAAGGGATGATTTAAAAAATTATTCTTCCCTTTGGCGCGAACCCGTGGTAGCTAATTACAAAGAGTACAAAGTAATCTCCATGCCACCTTCATCCAGTGGTGGGATATGCCTTGTGCAATTGCTCAAATCGGTGGAACCCTACCCTCTCAAACAATGGGGTTTTAATTCGACTGAAGCCATTCATCTTATGACCGAAGCTGAACGCAGAGTGTATGCCGACCGATCCATTTACCTCGGTGATCCTGATTTTTACAAAGTACCCATGAAGCAGATGCTGGATGATCAGTATAACGATGAACGTATGAGTACATTCGATCCGACCAAAGCTACACCAAGTGCCGATGTGAGAGAAGGAAAGATTTCAGGCTACGAATCGGAAGAGACAACCCATTTCTCTGTTGTTGATCCGAAAGGAAATGCGGTGGCCGTTACCACTACGCTCAATGGTTGGTTTGGATCGCATGTAGTAGTTGCGGGTTCTGGTTTTTTTCTCAACAATGAAATGGATGACTTTAGCTCCAAGCCCGGTGTACCTAATATGTTTGGTGTGATTGGAGCCGAGGCCAATAAAATTGAACCCAACAAACGCATGCTGAGCGCCATGACTCCTACGATACTTGAAAAAGATAATCGGTTGTTTATGGTTGTGGGTACACCAGGTGGTTCAACCATTATCACCTCGGTATTTCAAACCATTCTGAATGTAATTGAACATGGTATGAGTATGCAGGAAGCTGTTAATGCAAAAAGAGTTCATGCGCAATGGTTACCCGATGTAATCATTCCTGAGAAAGGTGCCCTGAAGAAAGAAGATAGCCTTGCTTTGGTCAATCTGGGTCATAAAATTACGCCACGCGGATCAATAGGTCGTGTAGATGCTATCTTAGTTTTGCCCAATGGAAAACTTGAGGGAGGTGCTGATTATACCAGAGGTGATGATAAAGCGGTAGGGTATTAGGTTTTATTTTCCCTCAGATCGCGCTGATAACCTCACAAATAGTTAAATAAGCGAGAACGAAGTATCATACAAAATCAGAGCGGCTAAATTCACTGACCGTGTTTTGGTTAGTCAGTTAGTACTTTGCGCAGATCTGCGCAATCAGCGGGATAATTTTATACTCAGTCCTTCAAAATCCTGAACTCAACGCGCCTGTTTAACTTTCGGGCTTCTTCGGAATCGTTGGTGGCAATAGGACGTGAACCACCATAGCCTTTGCCCTTAATTCGTTTCTGACTGATGCCCTTTGAAACAAGGTAACTTTTGATTTTATCTACACGTTGCTGCGAAAGAACCTGGTTCTTTTTTATATCACCTCGATTGTCTGTGTGGCCTTCCAACTCAATCACTACTTTTGGATTAGCATTCAAAAAATCTACTACAACATTTAACTGATCAAATGATTCCTCCAGAAGTTTTGTAGTGCCTATCTCAAACAAGACACTTTTAAGACTAACCACTGCGCCTACCTCAATAGGTTGTAAACGAAAGTTCATTTCCAGCGTTTGCATTTCGAATGTGTGAATATCCAATCGCTCAGAAATATTTACATAACCCTTTGCCTCCACTTCAATGGAGTAAATTTTAGTGGACGGAACAAGGAGCGAATAATTCCCTTCACGGTTGCTCGTGGCGGTATAGATCGAATCCGAACGAAATATTACCCGTCCGATAACTCCTTCTCCTGATTTGGAATTATTCAACTTACCTGAAATCAATACTTTCTTGCCAGATAAAATAGTATTGTCTCTTGTTCGCTCTACAAGTTGAATGACTGTATCCACTTTAATAAGGGCTTGCAAACTATCTTTAAAAATCCGGATATCTCCATAGCCGTCACTATCGCGGGTAGATGTATAAAGTGATAGCTTTTGTTGATCAACGATTCTGTAAAATAACTCCCGATCGGAAGAGTTAATTTGAGTTCCGAGATTCACCGGAGTGGACCAGTTGGTCCAGCTATCATCCAGTCGCTGGGAAACATAAATATCAAAACTCCCAAGTCCGCCTCGTCTGCCATTGGAGGCGAAATACAGTTGCCGACCATCGGCACTTAGTGTCGGACTGGTTTCCTGAAAATTTGTGTTGATCGTTTTTCCAAGATTAATGGGTTCGGTCCATTTACCACTTCTGTTAAAAGTAAGATACAAATCCTCCGCTCCTACCGTATTGTAGGATTCAGCAGAGAATACAAAAACTGATAGCTCCTCCAACCACTGACCCGTTAATGAGGCAGCACGGTTTAAGAAATAGGGAATGGTAATATTTTGAGGGGATGTCCACCCTGTGCCTGTCTTTCTCGCAACTGCAATGCCTTGCGTACTGGGATTGTCCCCATTTTTGGTATAATGGCTCAACAGGCAAAGTTCTGATCCATCATGACTGATACCCGCAACACCATTGTAGCCACGATTATTCAAAACGGTGCCTGCATGCACGGGGGCTGACCATGCATCACCCACCCAAACAGAAATCCAGATATCCCCGGGGTCTTTTTTACCACCCATATTCTGCGGGTGATTGGCAATAGTCAGGTAAAGTGTTTTTCCATCCGGACTAATGACTGGGTTTTGTTCGTCATACGATGAATTGACAAGTGCCAGCGGATTGTTTTGAGAAAACGATTGGAATCCAATCAATAGAAACAATAAAAAAAAGTACCTCATTGAGCTAATAATCAAAATGCAATTTAAATGATGTTATTCATAATACTAAAGCTGCGATGCCTTGTTGTTTATGCAGATCAGAGACCCATGATACTGTAGTCTCCCCGAATTAAACGATTACCATTTACTTACCCACTCATTATCCTTCAGGTAAAAGCGCCAGGGCAACCTGGCATCCTCTCCTGCATAATCAATGCCAATCCGGGTAGTTGCCATAATCTGAGTGGATTGAACTTTAATACCTTCTTCAATCCAAAGATCAGAGGTAGAAAGACTTATTCCATTCCATTTTCTATCAATACCCATTGCTTTCGTTAATTTACCCGGACCCGATGTAATCCGTTTTAGTGTATTCACTTTCATCCGCGTTAGCATGTGAACTGTGCCTTGCCTGGGTTGTAAGGCTCGAATCAAAACAGCATCCGCCTTGCCTTTTTTATTGGTGACTACATTGAACAGGTGATGAATGCCATAACAGAGATAGACATAGGCAATGCCGCCTTCTTCAAACATAACTTTGTTTCGGTCCGTTAAGTTATTGTTAAACGCATGACAACCACGTTCCCGATACGAATAGGCTTCGGTTTCAACAATCAGGCCGCTGGTTGTCTGTCCGTTATTGACCGTGAACAATTCTTTGCCCAACAGCCCCTTTGCTATGCGGGTCACATCTTTATGATTAAAAAATGATTGTGAAATTTGGCGCATCCTTATTAGTCTACTGAATAAGTAGTTTTATACGGAAAAAATTGAAACTATTTTTACGGCCTAAAATTAAAATACTACCATGAAGAACACATTATTAATAGTTTTATTGGCCGTTGGCCTGGTGGCAAATGGCCAAATTCAAACACCTCAGGCAAGTGCAACTGCATCCACGTCCACTGTTGTTGGTTTAACCGATGTAAAAATTGATTATGCCCGCCCGAGTGCGAAAGGAAGAAAGATTTTTGGTGATGCTGCCAACGTTGTAGTTCCTTATGGAAAACTTTGGAGAACCGGTGCCAATGCGGGCACCAAAATTACATTCAGTGATGATGTGAAAGTAGAAGGAATTGCCATACCCAAAGGTGAATACCTGATCTTCACCTGGCCGGGTGCAGCCGAGTGGACTGTTTCTTTATACAAGGATATAAAATTGGGTGGTAATACAGATGGTTATGATAAAGCGCAGGAAGCTGCCAACTTTAAAGTAAAATCTGAGAAGCTTACTGAAAAAGTAGAGACGTTTACCGTAAGTATTGGTGACATAGCGGCTGACAGCAAATCAGCGAAAGTTCAAATTGCCTGGGAAAACACATCAGTGAAATTCACTGTGGTTGCTGATTTTGATGCCAAGGTGATGAAGTCAATCGAGGCCAATACGAAAGTGAATCCTAACAACTATTACGCAGCAGCCGTTTATTATCTTGACAATGGTAAAGATTTAAAACAAGCGATGGAGTGGATGAACAAAGCCATGGAAGGAAATCCAAATCCACAATTCTGGCAATTGTATCAGAAGGCAAGAATTCAAAAAGGTTTAGGTGACAAGGCGGGTGCGCTGGCTACCTCCAAAGCATCGTGGGAAGGCGCCAAGGCTGCTAACAACCGCGATTATCAAATGATGAATGAAGAACTTCAGAAGTCGCTGAAATAAAAAAAAACTGACAAATTGAAAAAGGCATCCTTATACTAGGATGCCTTTTTTGTTTTTTGATTTTCAATAAACTGGAAAATATATCCCAGCACAACCACTACCAGACAACCAATTATATTATACAATAAAAAGGCTACCTCGGTAAAAAAATAACAATACACAATAATACTTTCGGCCACTATCGCGGCAAAGAAAATAGCATTCGACTTAATATACTTAAGGTAGAAGGCTGACAAGAAGATCCCCAGAATTGTTCCATAAAAAATAGAACCTACAATATTTACAAACTGAATCAGGTTTTCAGCCTGGTTTGCGATGGATGCGAATAGCATTCCAAAAATTGCCCATCCTGCCGTAAACCACTTTGATGATTTCACATAGTGATAATCATCGCCATCCTTTTTAATTGATCGTTTATAAATATCCACTGTAGTGGTAGAAGCCAAGGCGTTGAGTTCGGAAGCCGTTGAGGACATAGCAGCCATAAAGACAACTGCCATTAATAAACCAATCAATCCGTGTGGCAAATACGCCATCACAAATGAAATAAACACGTAATCCTTGTCAAGCGTGTTTGATCCCGGTAAGGCAATAGCAATTTGTTCTTTAACCTTCGATCGGATTTGCTTTTCAGAGTCCTGAATGGTTTGAAATGTTTTTCTGGACTCTTCGATTAGCATCGAATCATCCTTGCGAATGGCATCGACCAGGTTTTCTGCTTCATCTCGTTTGTTGGCAAATACCTGATCGTATTCACCTTCCAGAGCTGTAATGGCTCCTGCATATTCCGTTTGCATTGCTTTGTCTTTCAGCGATTGGTTATGGAAAACAGGTGCCTGATGAAACTGGTAAAAGACAAATACAAGAATACCGATATACAAGATGATAAATTGCATAGGCACTTTTAACAAACCATTAAACAACAATCCCAATCGACTTTCTGTAACTGATTTGCCACCTAAATACCTGCCTACCTGCGATTGATCGGCTCCAAAATACGACATGAACAAAAACAACCCGCCAATCAAACCCGACCAGATATTATAACGCTCTGTTAAGTCAAAGGAAACATCCACCAAATTCATCTTGCCCATTATGCCCGCCAACTGAAAGGCTTCAGTGAACGATATATCCTTAGGAAGTTTATAAAAGGCTGTTAGCCCTGCAATGATCATCCCCGCCATGATAATAGTAAGCTGATACTTTTGGGTCATGCTCACTGCTTTGGTTCCACCCGTTACGGTGTAGATCATAACCAACGAACCAATGAAAATTGTGGTCAGATTGATATTCCAATCTAATATTGTCGAAAGAATTAATGAAGGCGCATAAATGGTGATTCCCACCGATAGGCCGCGAAGCATTAAGAAAAAAAACGCTGCCAGGGAGCGAGTCTTCAAATCAAAACGAGTCTCCAAATATTCATACGCAGTGTAAACTTTAAGTTTGTGATAAAGCGGAACGGCAGTAACACTCAGAATAACCATGGCAAGCGGTAAACCGAAATAAAATTGTAAAAATCGCATCCCGTCTTCATAGGCCTGTCCGGGGGTGGAAAGAAACGTAATCGCGCTGGCTTGTGTAGCCATAATGGACAGACAAACATTCCACCAGGGCAAACTTTTATTACCTAACAGATAACCATCAATATTTTTACTTCCCCTGCCTTTCAGGGTACCATAGGTAACAATCAGCGCCAGGGTTACAAATAAAATTATCCAGTCGATCGAGTTCATCGGAAGGAATTTGTTATTAAAAAGTAAACCACAATTTGTGCTGCTAACACAAACATGACAAACCAATACCATTTACCCCACGTAGAAAAAACGGGTGGCTTTTCGTTCTGATCCTCGGTCATTTATTTTTTGATTTTACTTTTGCTGACGGATTGTTATTTGCCTTGCTAAGTGAAACTAGATTTGCCCACAGTTTATACGCACCCGGAACACCTTCGGGCAACTCTCGGAAGAATGACAAACCGGTATATACATAATGCCCGGCACCATACTTGGCTATCAACAAACTTCCGTCACGGGTCGGTTCACCTTTATCATTCATAGAAAGCAACGCTTCAAACGAATTGTCCCATTTGGATGGAAAATAGAGTCCTCGCTCCTGCACCCAGCCTTCGAAATCCTGGGTGGAAATTTTATTAGGATAATTTAATGCCGCATGCTCTGGCTTTAGAATCCGGACTTCGCTATCCTCCTGGGTTACCCGATCGCGTGATAATGTGAGCGGATATGGGGCAATTTTATCCGCCTCAATTTCCAAATCGTTGCTGGTATTGTATTGAACCACCAATGTGCCACCTTCTTTTACATATTCCAATAATGTTGGCATGATAAACCGGATGCGCTCATTCGTGTTCAGTGTTCGTATACCCAGCACAACCGCATCTACCCGTTTTAGATTTACAGAAGTAACCTCATCATTTTTCATTTCCCAGACTTCATAACCCAGGTTTCTCAAACTGGAGGGAATCTCATCGCCTGCTCCTTTGATGTATCCAATCACTGAGCCCTCCTTCTTGATATTAATCCGTAGCGCTCTTGCTTTGGCTGGAGGTAAAAGTGTTTGCACCGGTATGTGATCATATTGTATTTGACGGACAGAATTGGAAAAACGCTGGCCATTAATTTCAGCTACAACCCCTATCGACCCATCATACTCTTCGCTACCACCTTTCACCTTAAAGGATAAAGTTTGCTCTTCATTGATCTTATTCAATTCAAAGGGAATCGAAACCGGGTCTGAGATCCACCCCTTAGGTAATTGAAGTTTTAACAATCCGTTGATTTTTTTTATTGAAGCCGATTTGATTAAAATGTTAATTACCTGTGGCGACTGATCTTTGAAAAGGAATACGGACTGAGAAAAATTAGTAAAGACCGGTGGCACAACTTCAAAGGGACGCACGAGTTCTCCTTTTACAGGATCGGTCCATTTGTAAACAACAGGAACCTGTATTGAAATTTTTTCACCTAAAACTGATACCGTTGTATGAATAAGAAGGGCCGCTTTGTTTTCAGGCATTCCAATGAATGATTGATCTTTCACGGTATACATTCCCGTTGCGTGTGACTCCTTTAACCAATAAGGAGCAGAATAATCCAAATCCGAGCGAATATGTTTAACCATCTTGAACGTTACAGGCGTATTGTTCTTCAGCGCTATGGAAAAGGCCGAATCTATGGCAAGGGTTTCACTTCTGATATGATCCATGGAAGCGGATACACCGGATCTATTTATTACTTCCAACGAAAGACTAACATCATGACCGGGTGAGGCCATATACTGAGTTGCTTTTACTTCGAGATATAAACCCATACAATCCCGGATCAATTGTTCAACCTCGCTTAGCTTGCGAACTTTCCAAACAGAATTCTCCAAGGTCATTATTTGTTTTCTTATTTCGAGCAATGCAGTGACACTGGCTGCTGGATTCTCTTCAACGAAATCCCGGATTGCTTTTTCTACTAACACCTGAATTCTTTCGCCACCTTTTACACGCGTCCAGGTTGTATTGATGTTTTCAAAGAGCTCCTGTTGAGCCCGATCTCCTTTCACATATTCAAAAAATTCCTGTGCATTGCCTCGCATACCTGCAGAACCAAATCCCTGACTTTTGTGCTGCGTACGACTTTCTGCAGCTAGTTCGGAATAAGATTTACCTAATAAAGTATTATACCCTCCCACATTCATGGTAAGAATTCCCGGTGTACTCTCATTGATGGTTTGATTCCACCATCTTCCCGTATTGGTATACAATGCACTTACCTGCCAGGTTCCAAAAGTCTTTACCTGGTCTGGAAAAATTTTTGAGTTGTTACTAATCTCAAAGGCTTCCTCCGCTAAAATGGCTGACGATGTATGATGACCGTGCCCGGCCCGCTCATCTGCAGGAAAGCGGGTAAGAATAACATCCGGCTGAAACTGACGAATTATCCGAACCACATCGGAAAGAATCTCTTCTTTATTCCAAATCTCCAATGTCTCCTGATGATTTTTTGAAAAGCCAAAGTCAATAGCGCGGGTAAAAAATTGTTGTCCACCATCAATTCGCCTCGCTGCCAATAGCTCTTGTGTTCGTATCAATCCTAATAGCTCACCGATCTCAGGCCCGATCAGATTTTGCCCACCATCTCCGCGGGTCATTGACAAATAGGCGGTGGCCGCAAGTCGGTCATTAGCCAAATAAGTTATCGCTCTAGTATTTTCATCATCCGGATGGGCTGCTACATAAAGTACCGAACCCAAAAAATTTAACTTCTTGAGTTTCAGTTTAATCTCAGAGGCCGAGGGTTGATGATTTTGTGCGCTGCTTGCGAAAGATAAAGCAAGGACTACGATAAGGAAGACAAAACGCATGTGGCGATTGGATTAAACTGTGAAATAAAGCAAAAAAAAGTTATCCACCGGATTGGGTGAATGAGCGGTTCTTAATTGTTTTCAATGGAGGTGATAAGGTCAGAATTTACCCCGCTTCTCACCGTTTACAAAGAAAGTGCCATCTTCTTCAACCAGCATATGGATTTGACTTACTGGCTTTTTGCGATCATCCAAAAAAAGAACAGTATGAAAATGTGGAACGATGCGATCTTTAATATCCTCCGAAAACCCCCATTTAATTTCAATCTCTGTGTTTTCAGTGGCTTTTCGATTAGCAATTGTTTTACCATTGGAGTCTACGGCTTTTAGTCTTGTTTCCTGATCGGAAAGTACAATCACCTTAACGGTAATCACTAAGTATGGCAGTGGGCCAGCGGGTTTACGACTTCGCTTTTCAACCGCCTCATAAGCCGCTTTGTTTTCTTCCTGGGGTCTTTCTTTAAACGAATAGTCCATTTTCACCTCAAACTCTTCCGCAGGTTTATTGCGAACGTCTGTCTGATCAGGAGTAATCTGAATCGCAACGATGGTCAAACTTAAAATTAAATGATAAAGTGTACCCATTGTATTCATGACTAGTCAAGGTATCACTACGTTTGATGATTACCAAACTTCTTGGCATAGTGCCACATTCTGGTTTTATTTGCACCAAAATTAAATTCTAATGAAAACAGCAGAAATACACACCAGGAAGGGAGTAATGAAGATACAATTCTTTGAAAAAGATGCACCCAATACAGTTAAGAACTTTGTTGACCTCGCTAAAAAAGGTTTTTATGATGGCCTCATTTTCCATCGGGTAATACCAAATTTCATGATTCAGGGTGGTTGCCCAAATGGAATTGGCAATGGTGGTCCGGGTTATAAAATTGATTGCGAGTTAACAGGTGAAAATCAATTTCACGATCGTGGGGTACTTTCTATGGCTCATGCCGGTCGTAATACAGGTGGTTCTCAGTTTTTTATTTGTCATAACCGACAAGGCACAAAACATCTTGACCGCAACCATACCGTATTTGGAAAAGTGTATGAAGGCCTAGACGTAATTGATCAGATTCGTGCTGGCGATGTCATGGAAAAAGTTGTTATCAACGAAGCCGAGGCATAAAGCAAATAGAAACAATAGCAGTGACTAAAGATTAAAATAATCATTCGGGAAACAAAACAGAGGCGTCAGGACATGGTAAGGTGTCGGGCGCCTTTGTTATATAAGAGTCTTAGATCGGTGCAAAAGAATAAATTGAATATCTTTATTGCTTATGAGGAGTTTGGGTGTGCACGTACTAGTTTTTTTCGTCATTACTTTTTTTGGGATGGCGTGCAGGGAAAATCGATCCGATCGGTTTGTAGAACTTGAAGGGCATAAGCAGCACATTTTGGACGTGGGCGCAGGAAGCCCGGTGGTGATTTTTATTACCGGAGCTGGCGCTGACCTTGAGAATTTCAGCGAAGTGCAAACGGAGATTGCCAAACTTACCCGCACCTTGTCATATGATCGCGCTGGCATTGGCTTATCGGAAGAATTGAGTACGGAACGCACAGTCGACCACTTTGCCATTGAGCTCCACCAGATTTTGGAGAAAGAAAAAATTGAACCTCCGTACCTCATTGTAAGCCATTCGCTGGGCGGATTTATTGCGCGGTGGTTCGTGCACGAATACCCGGAAAAGGTGACAGGAATGGTGCTTATAGATCCTGCTTACGAGGGCTTTATGGATACCATCCGCAACACACGCAGTGAAGAACAGCGAAGGAAAATGAAGGATATGGTTGATTTGGGTATCGTCAATAAACCCAAAGCGTCCCGCAAGGAACTCGAATACCTTAAGCAAGATGAAGAACTAATGCGAAGTACCAAACTTCCGGATAACATACCTATTACCATGCTTACGTCCGGGCGCTTTTCTGATCAGGAACGCGAAGCAGGTTCCACCGCTGAAGATATTGCCCGTTGGGTAAAGTTTCATGAACGACTAAAACTGCAAGCTCCGCAGATGAAGCACATTGTAACCGAAAAGAGTGGAACATTCATTCATCAGGAAGAGCCCGAGCTTGTGATTGCAGAAATAAAAAGCATACTGGAGATGTTGCGCACGAAGCCAGTGCCTAACGACAATGAACTTCCTAAAGCAGATTCGACAAGAGTGCAGGAAGAATAAAGTCAATGATTAAGTTCCTAACCACCTTGGTTCAACTTAACTAATGGAAATAATGAATGATAATGTTCAAGAGTAAGGCGGGATGCTCTTCTATGGAGGTATTACATTGCGCTGAGGCATACGATACACCCAGCACTAGTAGTGCGATAATGATTAAAAGTCGTTTCATGGCACGAATCATTAGTCTTAGCAAAGGTACGGTTTTATCCAAATTATAATTTTCTTTCAACCTACGTTAATGTGTACTTGACTAATCCTGCAGCATAATTAGCTTTAGCCCGGGCTTCTTCTATGGATTTACCTTTCGCCAGGCATACGCCCATTCTTCGTTCACCATTAACTTCTGGTTTGCCAAATAAACGTAGTTGTGTGTCTGGTTCGCTCAACGCTTCTTCCAGTCCTGAAAAAATAATGTTTTGAGATTTTCCCTTAACTAAAATTACGGAAGATGCTGAAGGACCTAATTGACGAATGACTGGAATCGGTAACCCTAAGATGGCACGTACATGCAACGCAAATTCCGTTAAGTCCTGCGAGATCATGGTCACCATGCCTGTATCATGTGGTCGGGGTGATAATTCGCTGAAATAAACGGTGTCTCCTTTCACAAAGAATTCCACGCCAAAAATTCCATAGCCACCTAACGCATCCACAACCTGTCTGGCAATTTGTTGGGCTTCGATCAACGCTTTTTCATTCATAGGATGCGGCTGCCACGACTCCTGATAATCACCGTGTTCCTGACGATGTCCAATAGGTTCGCAAAACGACACTCCATTGCGATGCCGAATCGTGAGCAAGGTTATTTCGTAATCAAAATCAATAAATCCTTCAATAATAACTTTGCCACCGCCACTGCGGCCACCTTCCTGTGCATAGTGCCAGGCAGTGTCAATATCTTTATCAGACTTAACAACACTCTGTCCTTTACCCGAGGAACTCATGATCGGTTTCACCACGCAAGGAAATCCGATTCTTCGTACCGAAGTCTCAAAATCAACGCGGGTGTTTGCAAAACAAAATGGTGAGGTTTTAACTCTTAATTTATCGGCAGCCAATAACCTGATACCTTCACGATTCATGGTGAGTCGGGCTGCATTCGCTGTTGGCACCACCGTAAATCCTTCCTTTTCTAATTCAACCAAAGTATCGGTAGCAATCGCTTCTACTTCAGGAACAATATAATCTGGTCTTTCCTTTTCAACAATCGTACGAAGAGCTTTTCCATCCAACATCGAAAGGGTGTATGACCGATGCGCGACCTGCATAGCCGGGGCATGATCATAGCGATCAACTGCAATGACTTCTACACCATAACGCTGAAATTCAATAACCACTTCCTTCCCTAGTTCTCCGGAACCCAGCATCATCACCTTAAGCGCTGAGGACGTAAGTGGAGTACCAATTTTTATTTCACTTTTCTTACTCATACTATATTTAATCTTACTTTTTTTCACCCGGATGATAAGTCCGTTCCGAATGTTTTAATACATCCTTCTTATAAAACCAAACATCTTTAAACTTACCTTGACTATATAATTCAGCCTGATCTGTAAAATGTGGCGACAAAGGATTATTGCTATTTCCTCCTGCCAGTACCGACTTTGCTTTCACTTCTTTACCAAATTCTACAACGGCAACAAAACTATTGCCCACACTGCCATACATCTTTTTCGTTCCGGGATATTTTCTACCACCAAAAGCTGCAAGCGATCCCCAAAAGGAAGAAGCAAAAGGGACTGCTAAACTTGGTTTTGCATCATCGTACGTTTCGTTGATTTTTCCTGTTAGTCGTTGAAACCGGTTTACTTCTCCCCAGGCAACTTTCCAGGTTCCATAATCTTGCTGTAGTTCATCCACGATTTTTTCAAAGGCACTGATTTTTTCTTCGGCCGAGGATTGAGTTATCATAAAATCGATAACACTTAACTGATCGCTACCCGCAGGTATACGAGCAAAGATTTGCTGCCTTAATTGCTGGCCCCAATAGATTGCGAGTGTTGTTTGTATCGAGTTAACTCCATACCCTTTATCCCAATCTTTAAGGATGGCTAGGGGTTCCTGTAATTTGTCTTTGACATCAGAACGATTAGCTGAGACCGATTCATAGGCGGAGATCAATGCAGGAATTAGATTTTCAAAACCTGCGAGGTAAGGATCATAGGCAGCCGCGATCAGTTTATCTAACGTAAATTTTTCCTCCAGGCTTAATACTCGCTCAGCATTTATTCCCCGGGCATTCTGCGCATCGGGGGCTATGTATTTCGGATAGTTGGCAGGGTCAGGACTGTTCTCACCAGCAAGTGTAAAGGGAGTAGAATTACAGTTTTGAATCCAACCGTTAGGCGGATTGAAGGAAGTAACTATTTCAGAAACTTCATGAAGTCCTTGCCAGTCAGTGGTGGGGTCACTTCCATTCACTGGCTTTGACCAATCATAGGCGGAATTTCTTTTGGGGATAAAGTTTCCGTGCCAATAAGCAATATTACCTTTGTTATCCGCAAATACTGTATTGTTAGAAGAATTAGCTTTTAACTCCATTACTTTTTTATAGTCATCCAACCCCTTGGCACGCGTTCGTTGATAAGATTGAGTCAATGCCTTTAATGGTTCAACCATGAGCGAGATACTTATCCATTGCTCGCCTTGTTTAGCGATTACGGGACCATGATGGGTGTACTGGGCAGTGAATTCCTTATGACTTTTCTTACTACCATCTTTGTAAGCTAATAGAATGTTTTTTGAGATGACCGGCTTGAGTGAATTTCCATAACGGTACAACAGCGAGTCATTTTGCCTGACAATAGTCTCCAGATACTCGTCCATCACATCAGCCTGACTGGATGTATGCATCCAGCCGCAATGTTCGTTGAAGCCCTGATAGATAAAAAATTGTCCCCACGTAACAGCGCCATAAGCATTCAGTCCTTCTTCGCTCGTTACATGCACTTCAGGACGGAAGTAAAAGGATGTATGCGGATTGATAAGCAACAAAGCATTTCCAGAAGCACTTCGCAAAGGAGCGATTGCAAAGCCATTGGAACCCCGGGGTTCCGGCTCCTGATCATCAAGGTCCATTACTTCCTTTTCATCAACCATATGTCCGCCCCCATAAAAATCTTTTAGCCGGTTAACGGAAATAGATTCTATGTCGCCACCAATACTTCCTTCACTAAATAAAAAGGGCATCCACGGCTGAAACCTCGTTAATAATTTGGGCTTCACTTCAGGATGGGTATGCAAATAATAATTGATTCCATCTGCAAAACCATCACATAAACGTTTTAGCCATGCAGGACTTGTTCTGTAAATGGAGATGACCTGCAGGGTATCGTAAAACAGCCGAGTGCGTAAGTCTTGATATAATTTAGACTCGCCTTCTACTTCGGCTAATCGACCTAACGAGGTGATGTAGTTCATCTCTACACGCTCAAAATCATCCTCACATTGAGCATATAAAAAGCCAAACACGGCATCACCGTCTGTTTTACCATACACATGAGGAATACCCCACGTATCGCGGATAATGGTTACCTGCTTCGCCTGCTTTTGCCAACGGGTAATCTCACCTTTCGAAAATGGCTGAGCCATCAACGATCCACATAGAAAAAAGAAAAGGAAAAACTTATTCATACACACTTGAAAGTTGAAAGGAAAGTTATTCAAATTTCGGTAGGTCACCTATACGTTTTGTTTAAACGGAAACGAATGTTAGGATTACCCCATCAGACAAATATTCGATTGGTGCTATGATCTTTGTCATACCGTACAAATAGTTATTCCCCAAGGGTAAGACTTACGAGCGTTAATTAAATGAACTAAGTGAATTAATTCTTGTACCTCCATGTCATTGCCCTTACCTTTCGGATGTTACCCAGGTAAACTCCTGCATCTGTTTAATTATGCTTCATCCCGTAAAATCCGTAATTGTTGGTACCGGCAGTTACATTCCTGAAATCAAAATAAGTAACAACGACTTTCTTCAACATACCTTCTTCGAAAAGGATGGATCACCGATTACAAAATCTACCGCGGTCATTGTAGATAAATTTAAAGACATCACGGGTATTGAAGATCGATGCTATGCAAGACCGGAACAGAAAGCTTCTGATCTTGGTTTTCTCGCGGCACAAAAGGCTTTTGAAAACTCGGGCATTGATCCGGAATCATTAGACTACCTAATTGTAGCGCATAATTTTGGAGATATAGCCTATAATAGTAATCGGGTTGACCTGGTACCCTCTTTAGCTTCTCGCGTAAAATATCTGCTGCAAATAAAAAATCCTGACTGCGTAGCCTATGATCTTCCCTTTGGATGTCCGGGTTGGCTTGAAGGGGTTATTCAGGCAAACTACTACCTCCGTTCGGGAGATGCTAAAAGATGCATGATTATTGGCGCTGAAACTCTATCCCGAATTATCGATGAACACGATCGGGATTCAATGATCTATTCAGACGGAGCGGGTGCCGTAATTCTGGAAGCAAGAGCTGGTGAACAAGGAATACTTTCGCACAAGACACAAACCTACGCCAGTGAACATGCACTTTTGCTGAACATGAATCACTCCTACGATCCTCAAAATAAGTCTGATGATCTCTTCATTAAAATGAATGGCCGTAAGCTGTATGAATTTGCCTTGAATCATGTGCCGCAGGTGGTCAAGACCACATTAGACAAAGCAAGCGTTCATCTTTCAGAAATAAGCAAAGTGTTGATTCATCAGGCCAATGAAAAAATGGATGAAGCTATTATGAGGAGGGTGTTTAAACTATATGATTTGGAGTTTGATAATCATAGTCTTATGCCCATGACGATTTCCTGGTTAGGAAATAGTTCTGTGGCTACGATCCCTACGTTGCTGGATTTAATGGTACGGGGTGAGATTAAAAATCAGTCTATTCTGCCGGGTGAAAAAGTTCTCTTCACTTCTGTGGGGGCGGGCATGAATATCAATGCGATGGTTTACCAGTTTTGAACAATGTCTGAGAGAAGAGTCAGCAAAAATTCTTAGTTGCTGTTTACTTGAGCCCACGTTTTCTCCAACAATGCTTTCGTGGCCCAGATTCCATCAGGTTCACTTAACGGAGCGCCTTCATATTCAATACCGATATAGCCGGAAAATCCTGATTCCTTTACCAACTTCAGCATTTTGGCATAATCAATAATGGTCTCTTCACCCTGTTCGTTAAACGCATAGGACTTTGCGCTTACCCCTTGTGCAAAGGGCAAGGTTTCAGATACACCCTGATAACGATCATACACTTCAGTACATTCCTTTCCTTCCTGGGTACTGCCCCATTTGTGCGAAGTACACCAATTACCAAAATCGGGAAGTGTACCCACGTTGTCCATATTCACCTGACGCATAATTTCAGCAATCCATTTTCCGTCCGAACTATAAAGCCCATGATTCTCAATAATTACATGGATGTTGACTTTTGCTGCGTAGGTGCAAAGTTGTTTTAGTGCATCCACCATGGCCATCTGCACATCCTCTTTAGAGCCTTCGCCAAAAGCATTGATCCTTATGGAGTGGCATCCCAGGATGCTGGCTGCATCCACCCACTTATAATGATTTTCAACCGCCTTATTCCTTTCTTCAGCATTGGGGTTGCCTAAATCACCTTCTTCATCCACCATCATGAGGAGACTTTTCACGCCCAATGAATCAGCAGTAGCTCGCATCTTCTTCCAAAATTCAACATCGGTTGCATGGTCTCGATAAAAGCCATTGACATATTCTACCGCATTGATTCCAAAATCATTTTTGGCAATGGCAGCAAAGTTTTCGGGTTTTAAGTCCCCGCTTTCAAGCGCGCGATGAATGGACCATTGCGCCAGGGAAAGTTTTAACTCACTGGCAGTTGCTTTCATGGTGCTTTCCCCCGCTTTTGGGTTACACTGAGTAACAAACAAGGGTATTAAGATAAGAAAAGCTAATTGATTTACTTTTCGTAGAAGTTTGAATTTTGTTTTCATACTACGAATCTATTAAAGTTCGGTTGGGATACCATTACATCCCTGCCGTTCGAAATTTCTGTTGGATAAAATCGGTAAACCGATATTTAGCAATGGTACTTGCCGACAAGTATCGGGCTCCCTCTATCTTACCTATGCACTGGTCGGTTCCGCAATTACACTCAAATGCCCGATCCATATCCCACTCGGCAGAAGGATAAAAGAAAGTAAACTCTTCGCCAGCTGCTATTGGTTTGAGCGTCACAAACTCCATGCGGGTAGTATCAAAAAAACAATTAGGCACGCAACTGTGGTTTGCGCATTCCAGGCATTCCGGAAAAAGTTCGATATGCTCATGCTCACTAATCTGTACCGTTAAGTAGTTAGGGGTTTCATGAACTGCTTTTGCCAGAAATCCTATAATCACTTCATTCGCGCGAAATGATTTTTTCGAAAAAAGAGAACGATGGCCAGTGATGGCATCAAATCGTATCTCAGCAACTTCAGTTTGATCTGAATCAACAATGGTTTCTATAAGGCTCATAATATGGGGTATGGATCAAAGCTATATACTTATTATTAATTCAATAACGTTTTGTTATTTTATTTTACACTTGAATTCATACCTCGAGAATGAACCGAGATAGGTTACTAGTCACATAACCAAAAGCATTACTTTGTTTAATAGATTTATCTTATTGAAATTCAATTTTTTAAGACAACGCCTTATTGAGTAGTTTCACCATCAGAGCATCACTGATCATTAAAACTTATTACCGGTGTTTATAGATGCCGGGGGTATGTTGCTATAGCCATGACATTCATTAGCTAACTTTGAGATCTTCGCAGATCGAGTAATCATACAGATAAAGAAGATCGTTTTCAATCTTTATTACTTTGCCACCGTGATTCATAGAGCAAAAAGATAATAGATTACTACAATTACGATAGCGCCAGCAGCGGTAAGCAAAAGACCATTCAATCGTTTATTTTTAAGGAAGAAGATCATTACAAAACCGGATAATGAAACCAGAATCATTAATACTGCACTGATGTCGATTAGCCAGGCCCAGACAGATCCTGTATCACGGCCTTTATGCAAGTCATTCATAATGGCTACTGCACCCGATTTAGTTATTGTCAATTCATAGCTTCCCGTGGCCCTTTCAACAAATGCATCCGCTGCATAACCCGGACCTTTAAAGGATATAGAACATTCATCATCATCGATAAGAAAATCATTTACCCTCGCTTGTATACCGTGTTTGCTTCTCAAATGCTCAACGATCTGTAGTTTGTCTATCGTGGCAGCGCTCTCTACCAACTTCAGCGTAAGTTGGCCATCCACTTGATCTACTCGCTGCTGGCCCTCAATCCAACTTGTATGATTAAGCGTAATTCCGGTAATGGCAAAAAACAACAAGGCCGCAAAACTAAACATTGACAAATAAATATGCAGCCAACGAGTCCAACCGGCAATCTCTCTTTTTATCATATTAATCAGTACTTAGCTACTTCTTTACTTTATGATAGTCGAGTGATGCATCGGTGATTTCAATACCTCCCGCCAGGTCAAAGTGTTTGGGCTTACTATTCCACTCCACTTCCTGTTTGAGTAATTGATAGGTTCCATGCTCGCGGGCTGCCTCTATATAAATCGTATACTTTCCTGAAGGGACGGGTCTGCCCTGTTCATCAAGTCCATCCCAGGTAAGCGTGTATTTACCAGCCGGCCTCGTTGCACTGCTGATAGACTCCATTACACGTGGATCCATTTTGCCAGGTTGATTTTTGGAATACCAGCGTTTGAGATCGGGTAGCCATCGCGACTTGTTATACCATACTGCCAGATTACGAACGGATTCTTTCTTTTTGTCTTCAACCCAAACGGCAACAAAAGGTCTGCGAAACCGGCCTTCAAAACGTGCTAACTCCAACTCAATTGTCAATTCGTATTCTCCATTTGCACGACTGGCCAATGTCTTAGTTGCCTCTTTTGGGGTTTCTTCGAGTGCTTTCCAGCCGGGGCTGACAATTTGATGACCGGCTTTTGTAATTATCTGATATTCGACAGCGGAGTATTGTTTTGCCAGTTCTTCACTTTCCACCGGTGAAAGTATATTGAATGTAGTTGCTAAAGCTCCGGCAATGGTAGCGTTTTCAGCAATTACGGTAGCACTTATAATGTCTGTTGCCGGAATTGCAGTTCGCACATCCAGAATATGAGAGTACCACTGCTCTCCAATTAGAAAACCACGTCTGTAATTACCACTTGTGGCAATAGCCTTGTTATTAATTTTCAACACAGTAAGCGGTTTGTCATTTTCTGCATCGGCATGAGGGTCAGACACTCGAATTCGTTCTTGCCGAATTCCGGTCACCATAATGTCGCCACCAATGTTGATTACGGCTCCTGTAATACCTCGCAGGCTCATGATTTTTTTAGAGACTTTATGGATGATATAACTTTTTACAAAAGAATTGAGAGCAAGTGGGTCTGTAGACAGATGCTTTGCTGTGTATTGTACTGGGTTTAAGACCCATTGAGGACGATTCATTTCTGAAGCCGCATTGGTAAGTTCTTTGGCAGATGGAAGTACCTGATTGACCGAAGCATTTTTCCACAAGGCCGATGCTATCCCTGCAGAAGCGTTCAAGGCTCCTCCTGTTTTCACTTTCCAATGATCAAAAAAGGTTAAAACTTCAAAAAGCTCAGGTGAAATAGAGACCTCCCTATTTAATGTCTTTTGCCACCGACTTACTTCACTTGTTGGATCGTAGGTACTGAGTATACTATTTAACCGATCAATCTCGGCTAGAGCAACTCGTTCGGCAGTATTTGCCAATTGCTCGGAAGAAGCAACCACCTTAAGTTCAAAGGAAGTGCCAAGCACGTTTTCATAATTGAACTGATAAACCTGAGTGACGGGTGCTCCCGCGAAGCAAATAAACAATAACAGAGCGGAAGCAATAACAGAGAACAAGGAAGTTTTCATAATTGATGTACTGGACTTTGCTGATTAGACAAGGACAATCGGCATTCTATTCCCAACCACGAATTTATTTAACATCGGATTTGGATTATTTCTACAACCATAAATTCAATTAAATAAAGAAAGCTATCTTTCGGATACCTGAAATTGTATGCACTTTCAAACCAGCCAGATACTTTTTGAAGATGAATTTATATTGGTAATCAACAAGCCGGCAGGTCTAATGGTAGAGCCGGACAGGAATGGACATCCTAACTTATTAAACCAGGTGAAGAGATACCTCAACAGATCTTCATCAACTTTACAAGATGTGTATGCACAACATATTCATCGGCTCGACAGACCGGTAAGCGGCATCGTGCTGTTTGCCAAACAACGCTCAGTTCTTAAAAACCTGAGCGATCAGTTCGCTGAGCGCAAGGTTAAGAAGTATTATCATGCTCTAACTGAAAAGGCTCCTGCTATATCTGAAGGCACCTTGGCACATTGGCATCGCAAGGAAAAGAAGAAGGCGGTTCTCTATGTAGATGAAATTCCATTCTCAGAAAGGGCTTCACTTTCTTATTCGGTTACAAGACTTACCGAGAACCGGTTTCGCTGGAATATTGAACTTCATACAGGCAAGTATCACCAGATACGGGCACAGTTGGCGCAGATTGGTTGTCCGATCCTGGGTGATATTCTCTATGGATCAACTACACCTTATCCAGAAAATACCATCGCCCTGAACGCCTGGAAACTTTCATTCCGGCATCCTGTAACGGATGTGGAGATCAACATTGAAAATAAAATTGAATTGTAGTTGGATTACTGAAGCTCAGGGATTTCCAACTTGACCTTGGTTCCCTTCCCTACTTCTGATTCAATGTTGATTAGGCCCTGCAGCTTATCCATCGTTTCTTTTACAATGTATAAACCTAAGCCCGAGCCGGCACCATCATCGGTAGCCCGGTAAAACATCTGATATACTTTATGAAGGTGTTCTTTGGGTATACCGCGGCCATTGTCTTCAATTTCAACCATGGCTTTATGGTTCGCTATCTCAACATTTACCTTAATAACTGGATCGTGCCCATTTCGATAGCGAATGGAGTTTGAAAAGATATTATTAAGGATAACTTTCAGGCGCCAGCGGTCACTATAAAACGAGCCATCCTGTTTGATGCTCACAATTTTCTCTACGGCAGCGCCTGTCGATGTAGCAAACTTCAATTGATTGAATGTTTCATCAATCAACGGTTCAAAAAGTATCTCCTCTTTCTTTACCTCTAATCGTGAGTTACGGGATTGATCAAGAATCTCACGGATAAAACTATCTTGTTGCAGCGCACTATTATTGATCTTTTCAAGGTACACGTTCTTCATGGCCAGATCTTTGTCTTTTCTGGCGAGGTTGATAAGGCCAAGTACGGACGCAATGGGTGCGCGTAAATCATGCGAAACGCTGTAAACAAAATTATCCAATTCGGTATTGCGCTTGCTCAATTCTTTATTGGTCTGGAGCAATTTAAACTCTGCCTGCTTGCGTGTAGCAATCTCATCGTGTAATGCCTGCGTTCGTTCCAACACCCGGGCTTCCAGGTTGACATTAAACAGTTTCAGTTCAAGTTGGGCATCGGATCGTTCGGCTACAGTGGCGGAAAGGACTATGGTAGAGATACTGATTACACCAATAAAAATCTGTAACAACAACATCGAATCACTGGGGTCTGTCTGAATAAACGGACCTATGTTTTGAATTGTATAATAGATCGAAACAAGTGAAACCAATAATACTCCGCTGATAGCGGCTAATAAATCAAACCGAAAGGCCAGCCACAATAAGAAAGGAATTAAAAGATAGGGCAAAGAGTCTATCAACGTCTGGTTAAAGAAACCCATTCGCAATAACACATAAATCCCGATCATGCAGAAAGCAAAAATTCCTGCTTCTATTACTTTATCAGACGGGAAATTGAATTTTCGTTTTTGGGCCGCTGCTAGAATGAATGGTGTAAAGAGTAAAATACCGACAACATTACTAACCCATGCGGCAAAGCCTGTGTGCAGCCACGTTAAAGAGGTTACTACTCCATTTAAGTATAAACTAAATGTACTGACCGAGGTGCCAACAAGACTTATAAAAAGAGCAACGAAGAGGAACCTGAATGTATCCTTTGTCTTCTTAAATGGATAATCATCCTTGATCCAAACTTTAACCAAAAAATACCCTGTTAATGTCTCGAGTGTTTGGCCAAGCGCTGTAAAACTAGAAATGGCAACCAAGGTTTGTTGAGGTAATGCCTGATTATTCCAATAGGCCAGCAGATTGGCAATGAGTGCTCCAATGGCAATACCCGGCCAGGAAGAACGACCCAATAAAATGATAAGAGCAAATGCGATTCCTGAAGGCGGCCAGGCAGGTAAAGCCGTAGTTTCTTTGAAGGCCAGAAAATATCCCAACTGTGCAGATAAGAAATAAAGGGCTGCCGCCACAATGATTTTGAAGTCAGGCTGGTACTTAAGTGGTAGTTTAATAGTCACAAACAATTATCTCATTATCAGTCGAATATTATAAATAATTTAATGGAATTCAAGTAATCAGCAGACAAAAGGTATTACCCACAGACCAATCGACTAAAAGGCATGTTGGAAGGCATTGAGCCTAAGGTATTCGTTATGGGACCACTTTAAAGACTGCTTACACAAAAAGGCTTAAAATGCCCAGTCAGGCATTAGGGCAATCTTTTACAGAGTACTTATTGGACTAACGTTTCTGATCAATTGCTTTCCGAAATTGTCCAGATGGGGCAATCAATATGGTTTACAACATCTTCCGTTATACTTCCTGTCATCAGGTGATTAATCCCGGTACGTCCATGCGTAGCCATGGCAATCATCTTGTTCTTAAATTTTGCGGAGAAGTTTATTATACCTTCTTCTTCATCAATATCATTATAGATATGAATAGAACAGTTTTTCAGTTCATGCTGCCGGGCAAACTCAATGAGTTTGGGTTCTGTATGCCGATCTGGAATAAAATTGGAAGGAGTATTAACATACAACAGATGCAGCTGCGCCTTCAACAAACTTTGAAGTGCCTTCACGGAAGTGGTCAATTTCTTTGACGCCTCAATTTTGATAGGTAAGATCAGATTCTTTATAGATGAAATACTAACAGACTTTTTAATAGCAATAACCGGCACCTTGCTGGCACGAACGATTTTTTCCGTGTTGGAGCCAACAGCATATTCCTTGATACCGCTTGAGCCGTGAGTTCCCATGACAATGAGATCAATGCGCTTTCTGTCAACAAACTTTTTGATGGTTGTTGTAACAGAACCTTGCTCTAGTGAAAGATGTACTTTCACTTTACCAGCCCATTTTGCCTTCATCTTTTCAAAATTCCTATGGGCTTTTAATTTTATCCCCTTTAGAAAAACACTCTCATAAGCTTGCGCAGGCACAAATAGGGATGTGTGGATGGAAGGCAATTCAATGATGTTCAACAGGTAAATTTCGCCCTTACTCACCGTGGCAATTTCACATGCATAACGAAAGGCCTGCAACGCAGTGTCAGAAAAATCGCAGGGAACCAATATCTTCTTCATAAAACTTTTGTTTGTTTAAAGTTAAGCCTTGTGCTATTACATCCCAACTATGGATGCTGGATATTCAAATTCCCTTTCCAGGGATCTCTTACTTCTACCGTAGAAAAAACTGAAATTTAGCCTGCACCAAAACATCCAGCCGCGGCTGGCCTGCTATAAACTTGGTAATATTGAGAGCTGCCGATGATTTCTCACCGATCATGGTTCCAAAATCCAATCGCAAAAAGACGTAATACGTTTGTTCGGAAAAAGATTGAATGTAGGTGGCATTCATTCCGGCCCAGCCCTTCCAATTGTCAACGATAGCAATTACCGGAAGTGACATGACCAGATTTTTAATAAGTCCATCAACATCCGGATCATTACCATCAGGAGCATCTCCACTAAGGATATTAGCTGGTTGTGTTGAGAATTGATATTTGAATTCCGGGTAAAATGAAACGTAAGGATTGGGGCGCAAAGTAAAAATCATACCGGGCCGATATACCCAGGTCCCGGACCCACGACCTAGTAGAGACTCACCTGTAGGTGCTGTCACTTCCATGTAAGCGGAAACACGTTGAAGGCCCGAGGTATTAGCCACCTGGTAGGGCACGAACATATATCGCATCTTCAAGTCTCCTACACCCGTTGTATTTTCATAGCCACCAAAATCAGCATTAAAAATTGTATGAACCATGGGTAGCGACATGCCAAATAAATGCTTTTGATTTTGTAAACCATACTCGTATCCAAAGCGAAGCGCATAATAACGGGCGGCTCCTACAAAAAAATAGCTTTCGGCATCAATAGCAAAACGACTCTTCATGGTAGCAGGATCAGAAGCATCAAATTCATCGACACCATTGCCAGGACTTTGTGCGAAAGTCTCTATGCCTCCCACCACCAACCACAGGAAGCTAAACTTTAATAGCCACTTTTGTATTCTCATTATTTATCAATTTAGGGGAAAGTCCATAATGGTCAATGTGAATGATAACGTTATAATTCAAATCGCATTGCATTCAAAAACCCGATGGGTAAATCCGTCTTTCCTTTCGTTGCCAAATCTGCCAAAATCTCCCCCACCACCGAAACAAACTTAAATCCATGACCACTGAATCCGGCTGCAATCACAACGTCTTTTTCAAAGTTCGGTAAAAAGTCGATTGCAAAATTTTCATCCGGTGTGTTCGTATAAAGACATGTCTTTAAAACATGGGTGGATGAATAGCCTGCGGGTAGGTATCGGTGCAACGCTTCAATCAGATTTTCTTCTTCTTCCTTCGATGGGTTTCTATCAACATGATCAGGATCAGAAGGAACGCCCGGATAATGATACGCTAGCTTCATACCCTGCGGAGGTCCGAATTTATCAGTCGGTAAAATTGGAAAGCCATAATACATACCGGGTTGGGTATCATCATCGATCATCCAACACGGTGATTGACTGAGTTCAAAAAGTTTCGGTTGCTTTGGATTTACCCAAGCGATTACCTGGCGGGTTACACGCAATGAAGACGATAAACCCGGTATCATTTTTCCTGCCCACGGACCCGCGGTGATGACAAGTTTTGTGCAGGTGTATGAGTCTTTATCGGTGATTACTTTTATGATTCCTGCTTCCCGGGTCCAGGATTTTACTTTCTCTTTAGCATTTATCTGTGCGCCAAAGCTTTTTGCTTGTTCAACAAAAAGAGAAATTGCCCGCTCGGGAGTTATAAACCCAGCATCGGGTTCAAACAAAACTTCATATCCTTCCGGAATTTGAAATTGTGGATAACGACTCCTGGTTTCTGAATTAGAAAGTGACTCAATGTTAATTTTATATTTCTCTGCTGACTCCCGAACACCTTTAATCAATATATCGTTGGATCTTCCAGCATATAGCAGACCGGTTGGAAAATAAACCTGCGATCCGGTTTTGCTCTCAATGTCGTGCCAATTCTCATAAGCTCGTTGTAGCAAGGGTACATAATCAGGATGCTCAAAGTAGGCTTTTCGAATAATACGACTTTGCCCGGCATGTGACCCTTGATCATGGGGGATCTCAAATTGTTCCAATCCTAAAACTCGTACTCCGTTAACGGCCAGATTATAACACGTGGCAGAACCCATCGAACCAACACCGAGCACGATTACATCATAGTTCTTCATAGGTAATTCTAATCCTCTTTCAGGGTAGCCAAAAAGCTCACCACATCGCGAATCTCTTTTTTAGTAAGCAAGTAATGCATGGGTGGCATGCTTGAAGGAGAATCTGTTTTTTTAACAACGTCTAACTTACTTACAAGTGTATCCGGTTTATCGCCTACTTTCATGACATAGCCATCCGTATTTTCTTCTTGCAAAATACCGCTTATCTTTTTCGCATTCTTTAATTCAAGAACAACGATACCATACCCAGGTGCAATTCGGGCACTGGGTTCAATCAAGGATTCCAGAATTTGCTCATGCGTTAATTTTTTGGCAATGCCATTCATACGCGGACCCGCGATACCACCATAGTCGTTAAACGAATGGCACCGGATACATTGTGCGGTTGGATGACCCCAGAAAATACCTGCTCCCCGCCTGGGATCGCCTCCCAACAAACTTCCTGCATAAACAGCCTTCAGGGAATCTGGTGATGTGAGCATGGTAAACTTTTTAAACCTATCTATTAAAACTTGCGAACGAGTGCTGTCGATTGCTTCTGAAAGTTCCAGTTGAACTTCTGCCGGAAGTTTACCGGCCTCCAGTCTGGTTAGAAGTTGATCAAAAACTTTTTCTGAATTCGCCAAAGGAAGTGTACCTAAAGTCGTGATCGCAGCTTGTTTTTCTTCTATCGTGCGGGTATTGATTACATCAGTGAGAAGCGTCACCATCAGTTCTTTTGAAATATCCATGGTAGCCAGCAAATCAAGGCCTACCACACGAACACTTTTCTCCTTATCAGCCAACGCCAGTTTAATGGCTTCGTCTATTTTAGAGTTTTCTAACTGAGCCAGCGCCTTTAATGATTCTATCCTGACTTCAGGAACTGCATCGGATTTCAAACGGGCTAACAACGTGGTTGCTGCTGTATTGATGTTTAGTTTACCGGATGCTTTCGCTGCTGTTATCCGCAAATTCGATGCTTTATGCGATAACAAACTAACAACGGCACTTTCTGCTTTTGTTTGAACCGCCAAAAGATCGCGGGTGACAACACCCCGGAATCTTCCGTCAACCCGATCCAACACCGAAGGCTTAGCCCACGTACTTAATGCGTCCATAGCCTCTGAGCGCATTGCCACTGGACTACCTTCATGGATGGCATAGTTGATTAGGTTTTGTAAACCTGCTTCACTCCCAACCCTAAGATTGGCACTGATGGCTCTTCTGATCAGTGCCTCATTGGTAAACCGATGTTCATTCAGCACATTACCTAGAGCTGGCAAGGCTTCTGCAATCGAAAGATCATCGTTAATGGCCCGGGCGGCTTCTGTTACAATAAATTCATCAGCATCTTTTAAGAATACTTGAATGCCGGGATTACTCATTCTACGCAATGCCACCACGGCCGCAATACGTACTGCACGATTTGTATGGGTTGACAATGCAATGATCGGTTCAGCTTTACCGATTCTTGCCAAAGCCAGACTTGCCGCATGGCGGATATAATTATCCGCATCATTGTTCGCCTCCAATAAATCAATCAACGGATTAATGGCTGGCTCATACGCAATTCTGCCCAGGGCTTCCGCAGCAAAGAAACGCGTACGACTATTTTCATCCTTTAACAAGGGAATTAATTCAGCTCCTGAATCTTTGAACCGAACATCACCCATCCATCTTGCAGCTTGTGCCCGAATCTCCGGATCGCTATCCTTTACATAAGGAAGCAAGATCGAAGCATTCTTTATATCCTTGCGTGCAAACTGACTAATCCCCCAGATGGAATGAACGCGAGCCAACTGGTTCTCCTTTTGTTCAAGATACTTCTCGAAAATCTTTAGCCCTTTGCTTCCGTTCTTAGCCAACTCAAATTGTGCTTTCTGACGCACGCGCATATCCTCATGCTTCAATAGTTCTCCTAATTTCTCAACGTCATAGTCCGAGAAGTCATCTTTAATTAAAATTTCCGTTTGCTTACGTTTTGCATTGGGCGAATTGACATCCAGTTTCCAGATCCGACCATAGTCTTTTGTATCCCAGCCATCAATCCAATCGCCTAAATACAATGCTCCATCCGGACCGAAGTCGAGGCCCGTAGCCAATACACCACTGAGAATCATTTTTGAGTCAACAAATTCAAACGATGCTCCATTAGGTTTTAACCGAAAGGCATGTATGCCCGAACGTGTTGGATTACCGACAAACTCAGCTACAAAAAATGAATTATTGAACTCCTCACCCAACGCTGTTCCAGGATTGTACACAAAGCCTGTTGGACCATTTACAAAATTCTTAATCGTTGGTAAAATATAGGCAGCCTGACCTTCAAATCGAGGCACATACATTTTCTCATCCATCCATACTTTATATCCATTATTATCCGGATCGCGGTACTTTCCATATTGCCAATTCGATCGCCACCCAATGTCTGCTCCGTTCACAACATACACAATGCGTTCACTTTCTCCGCGATGATCGCCATCATTATCCTCGCTGATCATGTTACCGTATTCATCAAATACAAACTCGTGTGTATTGCGGTTGCCATAAGCGAATACTTCAAAGTCGCTACCATCTGGATTAGATCGTACTATAACACCACTATTGGGGTGCTCCCATTTTTGCCCATCAGGTCCTACCCCATTATAACCGATATCACCAATCTGCCAATAGATTTTTCCTTCCGGACCTATTTCAATGCCAGACATGCCATGACCACTGAATCCAATATGAATTCCATATCCATGCGAGATGGACGTTGTCTTTTCAGCGAGCCCATGTTTGTTTTCTTTGATCCGCCAGAGATCAGGACCAATCCCTACAAACAAATCATCCCCGTGCTTTAGAACTCCACCCGCAGCATCCGTCACCTCATCATGAAAATCTTCTACCACCAATTGCGATTGATCGGCAAGACCATCACCATCGGTATCTTCCACGCGGTAAACATGTTCCTTTTCAATCGTCATATCCCGCCAATCATGCGAACCATCACCATTTAAATCTGGTAGCCATTTATTTTTATCACTGTTTTCAGGAGCCAATACTTTATGTAAAAAGGCACGCTTCTCTTCAATGTTAGTAAGCTGAATCGAACCTATTTCCCAATCCTGATGGCCGCGGATATCAAACTCTGAATTTTTCTGGCGATTGGTGCGCGTATAATATATTCTTCCCTGATCATCGATGTCGATAGAAACCGGATCGGCCACCAGCGAATCGATACCCCATATTTTTAATGTCAGGCCTTCGGCTATTTGTGGTGTTACCGAACTTTCGATAGAACCGGCAAGTGTTTTTACCCGCTCGGCATTCATTGCCTTTATTCGGGTGTCCTCGATTTTATTATCACAACTGGAAACAAACAAACATCCTGTTAGCGTGAGGTAAACACCCAGTCGATACTTTTGAGATAGCATGGTAATCAGGTTAATTTTTTAAAGATAATAAAAGATTAAATCTACGGGTCCTGTTTGTCGTGTTTAAAGAAATCCCAAAGACTACCTCACCCCATTTTAGACTTTGCAGTCATTAAAAAATTATCTTGAGGCTTTCTCAAAAGTCATCAAGTCATTGCGGGCTTTGACCTGCAATCCCGTTTTATACACGCATGACGGGATTCCGGCTTAAAGCCTGCCTATGCCGAATCCGCCTGTTGGCGGAGCAGGCAGGGCCGGAATGACATTTCTATTTTAAGTGACTTTTGAGAAAGCCTCTTAATAAAATTTCAAATTTTAATGTACACTTTTAATGGAGTGAGGTAAATAAATGGGCTTGGAATAAATTTGAGAAAGTAAGATTAGTCCGATAAATTTAACTGTGAGTTGAGATAGGCATAGTATCTTTAGAAAATTTTAATTTACATCTGAATACTTCATCACATGAAAAATCTCTTATTCCCTTTGATAGCCTTACTTGTTTTATTACAAGGATGTCAACCTTCAGAATCGGATAAGGTATCCCCATCAACTGCAAAAACAGTTTCCATTGCTAACGATATGGCCGATGGCACTATCTATGAGGTGAACATCCGGCAACACACGGAGGAAGGAACGATTAAGGCTTTTACAGAGGCCTTACCCCGTCTGAAAGAGTTGGGTGTAAAAATGCTGTGGATTATGCCCGTGCAACCTATTGGAGTTAAAAACCGCAAAGAGCCATTAGGTAGCTATTATTCTATTCGCGATTATAAAAAAGTGAATCCTGAATTTGGGACGGAAGAAGATTTTAAAAATCTGGTAAACAAAACCCACGAACTAGGTATGTACCTGATATTGGATTGGGTACCCAATCACACCGCGTGGGATCATCCGTGGATAACTGAGCACCCTGATTACTATGCACAAGACGGTAAAGGAAATATTGTTAATGAAGCCGACTGGACGGACATAGCCTTACTTGATCACACCAATCCCGAAACACGGGCAGCCATGATTGAAGCCATGCAGTATTGGACTACCAACTTCAATATTGATGGGTTTAGATGTGATCATGCCGGTCATGAAATTCCTCTATACTTCTGGGAAGAGGCGCGGTCGATTGTCGATCCTGAAAAAAATCTCTTTTGGTTAGCCGAATGGGATGGTGCGCGTATGCACCTGGAATTTGATGCTACCTATGCATGGCCTTTGTTGGGGATTACAGATAAGATGGGTAAAGGTGAGGCTAATGCCAATGATCTGGCCAACTGGATTCAGGGTGACCTTAAAGAATATGGTCAAAAACCCATTCGGTTAACCATGATTACCAATCATGATGAAAACAGTTGGAATGGAACAGAGTTTGAACGCTATGGCGAAGGCGTAAAGACTTTTGCCACTTTCATTTTTACTGCCTATGGTGTGCCGATGCTCTATAGCGGACAAGAAGTAGGATTGGATAAGCGATTGAAATTTTTTGAAAAAGATACGATTGACTGGAGTGATCCTAAAGAGTTTCAACCTTTCTATAAAAAGCTTGTGACCCTGCACAAAGATAACCAGGCTTTGTGGGGCAGCGATCAGGGTGGCATGGCGGTGCGGATTAACAATGAAGATCCAAACGTGTATGCTTTTCAGCGAACCAAAAACAAAAACAAAGTAATTGCTATTCTCAACTTTTCGGGTATGCCACAGGAGTGCAAACTCATGGATGCGAGTTCGGCCGGAACGTATCAGGACTACTTTACCGGGGAGCCTTTTGAGCTTTCTGTTTCCAAACCATTAAAACTGGACGCATGGCAATACCTGGTTTTTGTGACCGATAAGTTGTAGCAATACTAAATAGCCTTGATGATAAGCGATATATTTGTTGCCCAATTGTTTATCCATGCGATCAGATAGTCTCGTCAATATTACGACCGAAAATAATGAAGCCTACTTTCAGGAGCTTGGACAGAAAATAGTCGGGCACGACTATGTAATCGATGGTCCGTCCGGAAAGAAAAAACTTCTTTACGCTGATTGGATTGCTTCGGGAAGATTGTATGCGCCTATCGAAGAATTGCTCGTCCATCAGTTTGGTCCTTTGGTCGGTAACACACATTCTGAGTCAAGCCTCACGGGTGAGGCCATGACAATTGCCTACAAACAGGCGCATCAGATTATTAAAAAGCACGTGCATGCCAATGAAGAGGATGTGATTATCACACAAGGCAGCGGCATGACCGGAGCCATCGCCAAACTTCAGCGTATACTTGGCTTACACATCCCGGAAAGGGCGAAGCCCTATTACAATCAACCGGCTTCAGAAAAGCCAGTCGTGTTTCTCACGCACATGGAGCATCACTCCAATCAAACATCGTGGCTCGAGTGTGAAGTTGATGTCGTTGTCATTCCTCCGGGCGATGATCTGCTGGTTAGTCCCGAACATCTTGAAATTGAAATTAGGAAGTATCACGATCGCAAACACAAGATCGGTTCGTTCACGGCATGTTCCAATGTAACCGGCATCTTCACTCCCTATCATGAGCTGGCCCGCATCATGCATCAGCATGGTGGGGTATGCTTCGTTGATTTTGCAGCTTCTGGTCCTTATGCAGATATGAACATGCATCCTGAAAATCCGGAAGAAGCATTAGATGCCATTACCTTTTCACCCCATAAATTCCTGGGAGGCCCAGGAAGTGCCGGGGTGTTGATCTTCAATAAAAAGTTATACTCAAATCGTGTTCCTGATATGCCTGGTGGAGGCACGGTGTCATGGACAAATCCCTGGGGTGGTCATCATTATTTCGAAGATATTGAAACGCGCGAAGATGGCGGAACCCCTGCGTTTCTTCAAACGATTCGGGCGGCCCTGGCTATTCGGTTGAAAGAACAAATTGGTGTTGATCGGATTGAACATCGTGAAGCTGAACTTCTGGATATTGCTTTTGCAAGATTGTCAACCGTGCCCGGACTTACCATACTTGCTCCGGAGCATAAAAGAAGATTGGGTGTAATTAGCTTTTATATCGAAAATATCCATTACAATTTTATTGTCAGGGTGTTAAGTGATCACTTTGGTATTCAGGTTCGTGGGGGCTGTTCCTGTGCCGGCACCTACGGACATTATCTATTGCACGTAGATCAGGAATACTCAAAGAAAATAACAAGTAAAATTGATTCCGGTGATTTATCAGAGAAACCCGGCTGGGTACGCCTTTCTCTGCATCCGGTGATGACGCACGAAGATGTGCATTATATAGCCGATGCTATTGAAAAGATTGCGTTACATCCAGAACAATGGATGGATCAATATACATATTCAGCCCACACCAATGAATATCATCCACTGAACGAAAATCTTGCATTGAAAAAACAGATAAACAGGTGGTTCAACCTGCAGGCGTGATTGAAGCAATGAACAGACGTTCTGTATTACCTGGCTGAATCGAAGAAACCAAAATCAGTATAAAAAGGTATATTTGTGTAAGAATTTTCAACAAGATGGCATCCAAAACGTTCGAAAATGAATTTTTGAAAAACCTGGAATTGCTCAGCAAAGAGCAGCAAAATAGGGTAATCACCTATGTTAAAGCACTGCTGAAAAGAACCAAAAGCAATAATCAACAAGCCTTGCTTCAATTTGCAGGTAGTTTTAAGTCAAAAGATGTTCAAGAGATCAGTGCGGCTATAGAGGCTGGATGCGAAAACATCGACAAAAATGAATGGTAAAGATTGTCTCCTCGATACCAACATTGTTATCGGTCTCTTTGCTAATGAATCATCCATAACAGAAAAAATCAAATCCTTCTCTGGTAGTATTTTTATTCCAAGTATTGTTTTGGGTGAATTATTTTATGGCGCAGAGCAATCAACAAGAAAAGATGAGAACAGAAAAAAGATTGAAGAATTAGCAGAAGCTTCCTTAGTTCTTGAGTGCGATCTGGATACAGCCCGATCATACGGAAAATTAAAAAATCAGTTAAAAGTCAAGGGAAGCCCAATTCCTGAAAACGATATCTGGATAGCTGCATTAGCGGATCAGCATCAACTTATTTTAGTTACAAGAGACAAGCACTTCAACAGCATCGAGTCTATATCCATCGAAGCCTGGTAAATCCTCTATTGCCCAAGTTGGTGTTCTTCACCAACATGCAACCAAGTTTATATTGCAAACCGGTAGGCTATCAGGCGTGAGATTCCTATTGGAAAAGAATATAAATTGAAACGTAATCCTGAGCGGGCAGCTTGTTCCAATTCGTATAGATGCTTGAAAGAAGACACAACCTGATCGTTGACCGAGGTATACTGTAACGAAGGATCCCCTTAATCGTGCGGTTTCTTATTGAGGGGATCCTTCGCTTTGTCCTTACTTATAATTAGAGCTTATTCTCTATATAGATCTTATTTTCTAACCAGACTCATTCATTGTTCGCTCAGGATTGGATCGGGGTTGGGATTGAAAGTGTTATCTTATTTCTTTGCAGAGTCCCTTCGTTCTTGTTGGTCGCTGACCAACCAGCATTCTATTCCTTTTTCAACCACCCTAAGAATAGACTATCATTTAGTTGTCTAACGTTGCGGGTCAGGCGACCCGCAAAAACCAGAGGCAGCCTCTAAAACAACTTCAGCTGATCTGTTTCTTGTTCCTGTTTAGAAATGATCACACCTTCAAAGTTGGAAAGGCCAACACCCAGTAAGCGGATTTTTTTGTCGGTGAGGTCGGTGCCCGCAAGCAACTGTTTGGCGGCTTCGCTAAGTTCTTCCACCGTGGTCACAGCCTTGTTAAACGAATGACTTCGGGTAATCTGTTTGAAATCGTGGTACTTGATTTTAAGCGTAACCGTTCTCCCCTTCAGCGACAACCGTTGCAACCGCTTACCTACAACTTCGGAGATGGTTTCCAGGGCTTCATTCATTTCTTCCATCGTGGTGAGGTCATGGGCAAAGGTGTCTTCGGCACTGACGGATTTTGTTTCGCGATCGGGCTGCACAGGGCGATTGTCAATGCCGCGAACAATCTGGTAGAAAAACCTGCCGGATTTTCCGTAGTGTTTTATCAGCTGATGTTCCGTTAATTTTTTCAAGTCGGCACCGGTGTGTAAACCCAGGGCATTCATTTTCCCGGCTGTTACTTTTCCAACCCCGAAAAACTTTTCGACCGGAAGCTTTTCCATGAACGATTCGATCTGGGAAGGCCCAATGAAGGTTTGCCCATTGGGTTTCTTCAGGTCGGTGGCGATTTTGGCTACAAACTTATTGATGGAAATACCTGCCGATGCTGTGAGGTGCAGCTCGGTATAAATGGCCTGCCGGATGCGGGTTGCGATTTCAATAGCCGAACCAATGCCTTGTTTATCTTCGGTAACATCCAAAAAGGCTTCATCCAGTGACAGCGGTTCGATGAGGTCGGTGTAGCGTTTGAAAATTTCGCGTATGCGTGCTGACACTTCTTTGTAAGCACTGAACCTTGGATAGATAAAAATTACCTCAGGACATAACAGCACTGCTTTTTTCGATGGCATGGCCGAGTGTATTCTAAACTTACGTGCTTCATAGCTGGCCGCGGCTATTACCCCACCCCTGCCCTGCGGGCTGCCACCGACTACAATGGGTTTGCCTTTGTACTCAGGGTTATCGCGCTGTTCAACAGAGGCATAAAAGGCATCCATATCAATGTGGATGATTTTGCGAAAGGGTGCTGGTGTTTTCATGCCGGAACAAAGATTGCAAAATAAAAGCGTGGATTGACATGTGTATGTCAGCAGGATTCCCATGGGCACCAGGCAGGTAAATAATGTGTACCCTGAATGTATGTTACGGAGTTATGCGTAATGGAAATTTACCTTAGGCAAAAGACGGGCAGGCGGGTTAAGGTTTGAGCAGTGTTTGGCTAGTTGGTGAAGAGCACCAACAAGGGCGAGTAATTATTTAGCGACCACAGTTCCGCTCATCCCTTGCCTTGATTCACTTGTAGTAACATTATATATATATACACCTTGTTTCACTTTGCTTCCGCTATTGTCAGTACGATCCCACTTCACATCAAAATGGCCTTGATTGTAGCTTTGGCTTGTTAACTGTGCGACCTTTATCCCTATCGGATCATAAACAACAATCTGAACAAACGTGTTGTCATTTTTAACTGTGAAAGGAATGGTTATTTCCTCTGCAAACGGATTAGGGTATGGAGTGCTGTGGTTAGCTGCGTCTAAATTACCAAATGTAGTACGGGCGCTCCCTGAAAGGGGATTGTCGGAAACCAGAAAAATACTCCCATTCTCAATGGGCCTTTGATAGGAATAGATATCAAAAAAATACTCCATACCGGGAAGCAGCCATATTATGCTAAAGCTTGTGGAAGCCCCCAACCCTACTACCACAGTGCTGCTACCAATCACATCGCCAACCTGATAATAGGTTCCGCTTACCGGTACATCTTCTGGAAAAGGAGAAGCAATCGCCTTCATAAATGTGATATACCCATCCGGAACGACTTCGGTAGGTGCATTGAATGACACCACAAGGCTATTATGGGTTATCTCGGAAAATTGCAGATTGGATGCCTGCACGGTTGGATCAGAAGGAAGAGGTTCTGTTTCATTTGTTGATTGTTGCCTTCCTTCCAGTGGATCCAGTGTTACATAATCGTTGCCTTCATAATAAGAGAAAATGGCAAAGTAATAATTCGTGTTGGGGATAAGGCTTGTTACGGTGAAACTCATTTCTGTTCCTACGCCAACAACAATTGTACTTGATCCGATCGTGTTGCCAACCTGATAAGTGGTTCCATCTACCGGTGCGTCTTTTGGAAAGGGAGAACCATAGGCACGCATCAAAGTAATATATCCGCTTGGTATCAACGTGGGGCTTATGAATGTTAGTTTCATACTTTGCCCTGTTACATTAGTGATTGACAGTTGCGAAGGCTGAGCTGGAATTGTGGATTCGGGACAAGAGCCGCCAGTTAGTATTTCTTCTTTCGTAAATCCCACGCCATTACCTGAGATCGTAGTGGTGATCTGAAAACCTGTGAGCGCGCTATTGTGAAGAATGGTAAAGAGACCACAACCACGGGTGAGGTTTGGATTATCTTGTATGTCTATAAAACCTTGCGCAGCTTTTATCTTATTAAATGAAGCAAGCCCGTCCACATTGGTGATCAATGCATTATCTTTGAGGGAAAGACCGGCAGTATATCCTCCGGTAATGGTCGTTAAAGATGAAAGACCATTCAGGTTAATAAGCGATGGATTATGTTCAATGTTTACGCTGCCCAGGTAATATCCTCCTACTGATCGCAAAGCTGAAAGGCCGTCTATGTTGGCAAGAGAGGCATTACGTTTTATATAGAGGGAGACAATCCTCGTATCAACCAAACCTATTTGAGTAAGGGACTCTAATCCATCCAGGTTGGTGAGAGAAGCATTATTTTCTATTTGTACTGTTCCGGCTGCAATAGTAAGTGATTTCAATCCCTGGATACTGATGAGGGCTGGGTTGTCAACGATCACTATACTGGTAAAACTCTCATTCAAAGCCTCAACGGAGGCCAACGATGACAGGCCATCCAAATTGACAAGCTGTGCATTGTTAATAATTGCCACGGTGCCTTCTACCGAAGTAAGCTCCTGCAGTCCGTTTATTTGCTTGAGATTAATGTTACTCGCAATGTATAAATCGCCTTTAACTCTTTTTAGTGTATACAGGCTGTCAAGATTAGTAATGTCCGCTCCGGAAATGGTAATCCCCCCTATTACTTCTGTGCACTCAAATGCATCTACCTCTGCCTGCGTTGAAAGCCTGATAAATTGATCACATACTGTTGGCAGGAGAGCATTAAGTACAATCGAACTGGGGGGCCTTTTAGCAAGCGCATTTGGGAGCAAGAAAAATGAAGCGATTAATAGCATGAATAAGCGTGCGAAAATTCTCATAACGATCTTTTTATTTATGAGATAAATATATTTTATCTTATAATTGAAAATGATGACGGCTATCGCAGAAACAATAAAGTATAATCATTAACTATTTTCTTATTGCCGTCAGTCGAAAGACCTGACAGTAAAAGGGAACCCTTATTTTCTTGTTGGTCGCTGATCAACAAGTTCCGAAATATTCATGCTTACTGTTAGAAATTTTACACGTTGCGGGTCAGAAGTCCCGCAACAACTAATGGTACCCTCGCTGGTTGTGATCGAAAGTTACCTTCGGCAAAAGACAAGCAGGCAGGTTAAGGTATGATCAGTGTTCAGCTTGTTGGTGAAGAACACCAACAAAGGCGAGCTTTTCTTCACTATATAATTTAATTCAGCAATCCATTTCTTAACAAGGAAATTACGAAGAATCCAGTTCTTAAGCACAGGTACAAGCGTTACGCTTGCACCTGAGGAGCATGAGCCAATAGTTGCCATCAAAGCGTATATGTTATCGTTTGGCTTTGTTAATCCAACCCGCGCGTAATGAGGTTTTTTTAAAGTTGTTAGTCAGTTCGAAAGATCTGGCACTCATGAAATCCACTCAATTTTTTGATTTCCAGGTTGTCCTCTACCTAGCGGAGTCTCCGCCTCGGGACTCCGCGTTTTATACTGTTTGACATCCGCTGTTGTTTTCTACACTACTTGCAGGTCAGCTATAATAATCAAACTTTATTCTTCTTAACGCGGAGTCCCTCCCATCGCGCATCCCAAATCTTCAGGAGACTCCGCTGGGAAAGTGAAAGATAGAAATGCTGTCAAAACTACTGGCAGATAAAGCAGCAACCATTATTTAACCCGATATAGTTTCTCATAATACTCCTCCAGCATGCGCTTCACTGCAAACTGGTCTTTTGTACTGAGGATGCTTTGCTTCATCATCTCCACCCATTTGCTGCGGTTATTGTAATAGGTAGGAATAACTTCGTTGAGTAATACTTTATACATCGACTTCTGATCGTGGGCATCCAGCTTGTCCTCCTTCTTATTTTCATAGCCATCTCCTATCTGCCACCCGTTTATACCATGCTGGCAAGCCTCGGGCCACCAACCATCCAGGATACTTAAATTAAGAGCTCCATTCATTGCGGCTTTCATGCCGGAAGTTCCGCTGGCTTCCTGCGGCCTGCGCGGATTGTTCAACCAAACATCACTGCCACGCACCAGCATCGAGCCGATGGTCATATCATAATTCTCCAGGAACACCACCGAGTTGGGATATTCCTTGGTGAGTGCCACGATGTTTTCTACAATTTCCTTTCCCCGATCATCCAAGGGATGCGCTTTCCCTGAGAAGATAATTTGCAACTTCCCACTTCTGAACAATGAATCAATCTTAGGCCGATCGCTGAAAATAAAATCACTGCGCTTGTAAGGCACGGCTCTTCGCGAAAAACCGATCAACAAAGAATCTTCCTTCAACTGTACGCCTGTACGTTCTTTTACGAAGTCAAGAAGTCTTCTTTTGTTTTCCATGTGTGGAGTCCATACATCTGCACTTTTTGTTGCTGCATCAATCATGCGGTTATCAACCCAGGTAGGCAAATGAATGGCATTGGTAATCCCGATGATCTCCGACTTATCCTTCACCTTTTTCCACATCGTGTTGGCTGTAACTGCATGAAGCTGCGCTACGGCATTGCTATTTCGCGACAAGCGTAAAGCGCCTACCGTCATATTAAACGGTGAGCCACCCAATTGCTTCAACTGTTTTTTGGAAAAGCTTCCGTTATCCGCACCCATGTACAATAACCGGTCAATGTAGTGCGATTCATTTCCCTGCACCACCGGTGTGTGTGTGGTGAAAACTATTTCATTGCGTGTGGCCGCCAGGGCTTCCTCATAGGTTTTACCGGCAGCCATCTTTTCACGAACCAATTCAAAGCCTGCAAATAAAGCATGACCTTCATTAAAATGATAAACATCTGTTTTAATTCCCAGTGCACGTAACGCCTTCACCCCACCGATACCCAACACCATCTCCTGCGCAATACGTTCTTCACCAAACCAACCGTACAATTGTCCGGTGATCCAGCCATCTTCATTGCCCGGTACATCGGTATCTAACAAATAGATGGGTGCATTGCCAAACTCATCGCATAACCAGACTTTACATTTTACCTCGCGTTTGCGAATGGTGACCGACACGGTGACGCCAGTATCTTTTAGAAAATCATATTTATAGATCGGATAGGTATCCAACACTTTACCCTTCTCTGTAATCCTTTGATCGGTGTAGCCTTGTTTCCATTTAATGCCAATGCCTACCATGGGATAGCCGTGATCTTTGGCACCCTTGAGATAATCCCCCGCCAGGATACCCAACCCTCCGGCATAGGTTTTAACATCACTTTGCAAGGCATACTCCATACAGAAATATGCAACGTGGGGTAAATTATTATTTTGAGCCATGGAAAAATAAAATGTTTGAAATGGAAAGGATCTAGTTATTAGTAAAAATAGGAGTTTATCGGGTTGGGACGGGTTTTATAATTGAGTTATTTTTTTGGAATCCGCAAGGTGATGCCTACCCAATCCCCCGGTTTAAAATCAGTACGGGTAGTAGAAACATGAATCGTGTGTTGTTTATAGGCCACGGTAAGTTCATGAGTATTGCCATGAAATCTGATCTCCGTGATCCGCCAACCTGTGTGTTCTCGCTTTTTTGCAATTCTAAAGTGCTCAGGACGAGCCAGTACACCTTGTGAAAAACCCTTCATGCCAAGCACTTTTAACAGGTTGGGTTGAAGGATGTTATAGCTGCCAAACAAACCGGCCACATATTCATTCACGGGGTGCTGATATAAAACTTCCGGAACTCCTTGTTGTACTATTTTCCCTTCTTTAAGAACGATTATTTCATCGGCCCAGGAGAGTGTATCATCCGGATCGTGTGAAACCAACATGCACGTAATGCGAAGTTTTTTACCGATATCTTTGATTACCTGCTTCAGAATGCTTTTCACCACCATATCCAAATTAGAATACGGCTCATCTAACAATAATAATTTTGGCTTGGAAATCAACAACCGGGCAATGGCGATTCGCTGCTTTTCTCCGCCTGAAAGCTGATCTGTTTTTCGTTGCAACAAATGATCAATCCGGCAGATAGAATAAATGGCAGCGGCCTCCTTCGCGGAAATAGAATTGGCGTACTGCAACACCTGCTCAACCCGCAAAAACTTTTGCAAATCAAAGTGTTGCGACAAATAGGCTATAGCCGGATGCCCGGGTACCAATTGCACATCCGGTCCTTTCACCTTTTCATTATTAAAGTAGACCGCTCCAGAATCTGACTGAACCAACCCGGCAATAATCTTTAGCAAAGTACTTTTACCAGAACCTGTTTCACCTGCTATGGCAATTTTCTGAAACTCATTGAGGGTAAATGAAATCTCTTGCAGAACGAAGCCCGCCTCACCTGATTTCCCTACTCCCGAAACACTTAACAACTCCATGTATAAATTCGAAATTCGTTATTCGTTATTCTTAATTCGTCCTTCCACTCAATATACTTCCATCTCCTGCCACAGCTGATCGAATTCCTTTACAAATGATTTTATCACGCCTGCTTCTGTGGTTAATAAAATATTTTCATGATTAAACCTGGCCGCACTCCGGGTCCAGTTATAACTTCCGGTAATGAGTGCTTTTCCGTCTACCAACATAAACTTATGATGCATGTGATTAGGGGTGCGGTCCATCTTTACAGCAATTCCTGCATTGGCAAGCTGTTCAATATCCGAACCTTCATCCAACGACTTGTCATTGTCAGTAATAATCTTAATCCGGGTACCGCGTTTGTGCGAAGTAACAATGGCATCTGTAATCATGTCATCGCTGATCGTAAAAACACAAATCTGAAGTTGATTGACAGCGCTTCTGATCTGTTGGATAATTACATTCCGGCAGGTATCGCCAGGACTAAAGTAGGCATCGGAAGTTGAGGTGGGCTTATTTGTTGCGGAAAGAGCACTGTTGGCATCCTTGATCCACTCCACCATAAATTTATAATTGGCGGGGGTCACTTTTTCATTAGCAAGTTCATAGATTTTGCTGCGGAGAAAATTAAGCTGATGTTCGTCTATGGGTCTCTCAGCAATGAGTTCCTTCAGTGATTTGCGTTCAGCTTTCGATAAAAAATCATCTTCAATACTTTGTGTTAAAAGCTTGATTAAGTCATCCATGGGGGTCGGTTATAACCAGTAATTTACGAAGGTATAATACAAATTGATCACAAAACTATACACTGTCAGTTTGAGGCACTCGAAAACTGACATAAATTAATCAAAATAGCCTTCGAGTACCTCAGGCTGACAATCAATTCAATTGCTCTGCGTAACATCATCTATCCAAAAAAGAAGACCCCTTGCAAAAGGAAAAAAATAATATCTTTGCGCCCCTGCAAACTATCAGACAGGTTAATTTTTATAGGCATGATCTCAGTTGATTCCGTTTCGGTTGAATTTAGTGGCTCCGTCCTTTTTAGTGATATTACTTTTAATATTAATGATACCGACCGGATCGCCCTCATGGGAAAGAACGGGGCTGGAAAATCTACGCTTCTAAAAATCATTGCTGGAGTAAATAAACCCACCCGTGGTAAAGTCTCAGCTCCCAAGGAAGCCGTTATAGCCTATCTGCCCCAGCATCTGCTCACCGAAGACGATTGCACCGTATTTGAAGAAACCTCCAAAGCCTTTTCAAAGATTCTCAACATGAAAAAGCAGATGGATGAATTAAACCATCAGTTGGAAATCCGCACCGATTACGAATCGGATGAATATTCTAAAATTATTGAACAGGTTTCGGAACTTAGTGAAAAGTACTATTCCATTGAAGAAATCAATTTTGACGCAGAAGTAGAAAAGACACTTATAGGTCTGGGTTTTCTTCGGAGTGATTTTACCCGGTCGACCAAAGAATTCAGCGGAGGTTGGCGAATGCGCATTGAGTTGGCAAAGATATTATTGCAAAAGCCAGATCTTATCCTGCTCGATGAACCTACCAACCATCTCGACATTGAATCCGTGCAGTGGCTGGAGGAATTTCTAAAGAATAGTGCAAAAGGCGTGATTGTGATTAGTCACGATAAGATGTTTGTTGATAATCTTACCAATCGCACCATTGAAGTTACGATGGGCCGGATTTACGATTACAAAACCAACTACTCCCACTACCTTCAACTGAGAAAAGAAAGACGCGAACAACAGCAAAAACATTTTGACGATCAGCAAAAAGAGATTGCCGATATTCAACAGTTTATAGATCGGTTTAAAGGAACCTATTCAAAAACGCTGCAAGTACAATCGCGGGTAAAGATGCTGGAGAAGATTGAGATCGTAGAAGTTGATGAAATGGACACCTCTTCGCTGAATCTTAAATTCCCTCCCGCCCCACGCTCTGGCAATTATCCTGTGATTGTGGACGGACTCACCAAACGATATGGTGATCATGTAGTATTCCAGGATGCCTCGATGACAATTGCACGCGGAGAAAAAGTAGCTTTTGTAGGAAAGAACGGAGAAGGAAAATCAACCATGATAAAAGCCATCATGGGTGAGATTGACTATGAAGGCAAATTGCAATTAGGGCACAATTCGATGATTGGCTATTTTGCCCAGAATGAAGCTTCAAGATTAGATGTTGACCTTACTGTATTTGAAACAATTGATCAAATTGCCCAGGGTGATATTCGCACTAAAATCAAAGACATGCTGGGTGCCTTCATGTTTAGTGGCGATAATATTGATAAGAAAGTGAAGGTGCTTTCCGGTGGTGAGAAGACGCGTCTGGCCATGTTGAAGCTGTTACTGCAACCCGTGAACTTGTTGATTCTCGATGAACCTACGAACCACCTCGACATCAAAACCAAAGACATATTGAAAGATGCCTTGCTGGCTTTTGATGGAACGTTGATTCTGGTTTCGCACGATCGCGACTTTCTGGATGGACTGGCCAACAAGGTTTTTGAATTCGGGAACAAGCGAGTGCGCGAACATTTTGAGGACATCAATGGATTCTTGCGGAATAAGAAGATTGAAAATCTTAAAGAAATTGAGCGTAGCGCTAAAGCTTAGTCTTACCTGAAAGTTGAATTATGAAATGGTGTTTTGTTTTACTAATTATAGCTACCGCCTGTATGACAACTCCTGCTAATTACGAATACGCTGATGGTAATGCCAACGTATATGTCATTACACCCACCGAACTAAAATATATTCCGGTAACACCCGAAGAAAGTTCTTCAGGCACGTATAGTGGCGGTGAACCCAAAAACATAGCCATCACTCCTGCACAGTTCAAAACACTGGAAGCGCTGTTCGAAAGTGCTCTAAGAAATAAGGACGCACATATAGAAAACCGGGTGATGATGAGTGGCTTGGTTTCGCGAACCGGGAGTAATAAAAAGCAGTGCATTCTAAAACCGGGAAGCGAAGATATCGCAGCTATTGAGAAGGCTTTGAAAAGTATTGTCGGTAATTGACTTTTTATTTTCCCAACACAGTTACTTCATCAACGCAGAGGTCTCGAGACGAGTAACTCCCCTCGCCCATGTTGGTGTTCTTCACCAACATGTAACCTACTCTTCATAATGAGTAGGGAACAATCATTCAAAAGTTCCGGCATCCACCGACTGTATAAATTCAATCACGCCAGGAAAGAAATGCCCCTCGCCCATGTTGGTGTTCTTCACCAACATGCAACCTAATCTTCATAATGAGTAAGGAAATCCCAATCATTCACATTCAGCTCATAAAATCGCGCACTTGAATATAGGTAATCTTCTGGGAAGGCACACAAACCGGCCTTAACTGGATTATAATGTATATATTCTAGTTTTTGTAAAAATACTTTACCATTACGCAACTCTATGCCTAACGAATTCCGTTGCCAAACCTGATACTTCCTGTCTTTTGTGTTGACCAATAACTTCGGCAACAATTCAGATTCTTCATTTCGTAAACACTTCAGAATTTGTTGTGAGGTAAATCTTAAAAAATCGCGTTGCGCATCTTCGCGGTTGTGTTCACCCAATACCTGCCAAATAAGATGGAAATGAGTATCCATCAGTACAAAGGCCGTAACTTTTATCCGGTGTGCATTAACTAAAAACCGAAGACTATCGATAATGATTCGTTTGTCAGCCACACGCGAAAGTACCGGAAGCCAATCATGTGCCGTGACTGTAAGGAACTCAGGATAATGCCTTACCAGCATGCACTAAATTTACATTTATTTTACTACTTGCCCACTAAGTTGCCGGTGAAGAACACCGGCAAGGGCGAGGGTGATCCTTTTACTCACCGGCTGCTGATCGTTGTTGCAGCTTAGTATAAGAAATCCAAAGAGCACTAGCAGGTATCCTTTCATTGGATGATATTTATTTCCCCTTGTTATTGTTGGTCGCCTGACGTCAGGCGACCAACAACAACTTGGGTAGTTCTCTTACGTATGTAAGTCTAGTTAAATTAAATTCAGTTGGCAACTCAAAAGAACTACCTAACTAAAGTAAATTTCAAATCAGTTACCAAAAATTCCATCGAATTTGGTTCGAAATTATACGTTCTATTTTTTGATAGATATTTTTCTATACTTTTTAAAAAATCTTGAATTTCCTTTCTAGAACGGGCAACCAAGAAATTCATTCCTGAATATAACATGACTGGTTTATTCTTGTATATAAAATAGAAATCTGGTGGGTTAAATTTTAAACCATCTACAGTACTTGTAAAGCTTATCCGGAGAGAATATGAGGCTTTGGTTTCTAAATAATTTTTAATATCGAATCTTTCATAGTTTGCGGTTAATTCAAGAGGTTTTAAAAGGCTATCATCAACTCTTACCTCAACAAGAAAAACACCATACTGACCGTCAGGAATTTTAATGGAGTCTGTGTAGAATTCTATAATACTAAAAATAACAGAGTCTTTCAGCTTAACATTTGTTATTTGGCTATTAACTTGAAAATAAGAAATCAAAAATAAAAAGAGTATATAAATCCGTCTCATAAAAATGTTTAGTGACCTCGCCCATGTTGATGTTCTTCACCAACATGCAACCTAATCTTCATAATAAGTAAGGAAAGCCCAATCATTCAAAAGTTTTTGCATCCACAGACTTAATAAATTCAATAACTCCTGGAAAGAAATGTTCCTGATCATCCCACATCGACATGTGGCTGCCATTGGGACAATGTAAGTACCGGCCATTCTTAACCTGTGTCGACATCCACTCCATATGTTTTGGGTCCATGGTGTCATGCGTGGCCCCTACAGTCAGGGTTGGTACTTCAATTTCAGGCAATCGTGCTTTGACATCCCACTTCTCAAGAAGCCCGGAGATTCCAAATTCACTAGGGCCTTGCATTAACGTGTAGACTGTGCTGTTTAGATGTTTAAATGCCCGATTTACGGGATCAGGCCATTCTGCTGCAGGGAACCGACATAAATGCTGTTCATAATAATTTGGGATAAGCAATTCCATATAACGGGGATTTGCAAAGTCCTTTTTGGCTTCCAGTTGCCGAATCTCTGAAAGTACAGTTGGGTCCATTTGCTTAGACAATACTTCTTCCGCATAGCGACCATAATCAGGACAACTGGCCATCATATTACAAATGATCAAGCCTTTTAAATTCTTCTGATACTTCAAAGCGTATTCCATCGCCAGAATTCCACCCCAGGAATTTCCTAATAGATAAAAATTGGAAGAATCCAGGTTCAATGCGGTCCGCACCTCTTCCACTTCTTCTACAAACCGTTCAATTGTCCAAAGGCTGCTATCCGTAGGCTGATCGCTATAGTAAGACCCGAGCTGATCATAATAATAATATTCAATACCGGCTTGCGGAAAAAAGCTATCAAACGATTCAAAGTACTCGTGCGTAGCCGAAGGCCCACCGTGCAGTAACAATACCTTGATGGTTGGATTATTTCCAACACGTTTTGTCCACACCTTATACTTGCCGTTGTGAATCGGAATCATTTTAATTCCGCCACTTTTTAACCCGGTTTCACCTAGGTCATAATAATTGACCGATGAGGTTTGTTCAGGTGCGGAAGATTGGCAACTGAATAGAATCCATAACAATAAGAGCGGAATATATTTCATAGTCGTTGAAGTTTAGGATCAGTTCATAGTAAAATACAAATCGTAATGTTTCTTGCAATTGGGGTTAAACAGCGACTGGCATTGTGTACAAATATTATTGCTGTCCATATACTCTTGTATGGTTAACTGATGGCCACACACACCACACAATATTGCTTTCGTATCCCGCTCAGCGATCGGCCACGTAATCGCTTCGTGCGTGGTTGCTTCTTTATGACACGAAAAGCAGGGGTAATACGTATCGCAGCATTTGAATTTGATGGCAATGATATCGAGGTCCGTATGGTAATGCGAACAACGAGTCTGATCGTCAATCACTTTACCCTTTACCAACATACCACCTATGACCCTGTCGTGAGCCGTTGTATCCATAGGAGCTGTTTCTGCCGTCTTCCCATTCTGTTGACAGCCCGGGAAAAAAGCCGTAACAATACAAAACAAAATAATCTTTATCAGTTTACCCATAATACATTTAGTTCTATCAATCTTAATTCTATTCCGATATTCCTTTCGCTTTCTGCATATTTAACGTTAACCCATCCACCGGTGCATCGGAGTATATGATTGCTTCGGAGGAATAAATCGTGTGTTCTTTCGAAGGATTTAAAATCTTCAGCTTCACGGAATGTTTTCCCTTTGGGATTTTATAATTCCAGGCAAGTTCGTGACGCCTGGTAGTGAAATTTACCGGCAACAATGGTTTCTCAATAATTTCGTTATCGAGATACAATTCTGTTTTGAAAACATAATCGCTGGTATTTGCCCAGGGTGAACAATTACCCTTCAATACAAAGCCGGTGCCCTCAAAATCAAAACTGATTTCATCCTTTGTTTCCGACCAGGTTACGGGAATTTTATTAACCGGGTAAAGACCGTCAAAACTCTTTTCAAATTTCACTGCCACGGGTGCCTGCCAAGGAAGTGTGATCTGCTCGCCTTCTATCTTGCCACCGTTCTGCTCAATATTTTGCAACGCGTGTTTGTATCCAATCTGATACACATCATTCAATGAAATGGTCGTGTATTTAAAATCGATGTCTTCCGCTTCTTTCAATCCAAGTTTCCAGTAAGCTGGAATATTTGAATACCCTATCATCGTTCCCAGGATGCCGCCCGCAGAAGAAGGATTGCAATCTGCATCCTGACCGGCACGGGTAGAAATCTCCAGTGTTTTGGTAAAGTCGCCTTCGCCATATAACAAGCCCATGACCACATAAGCGGCATTTACTTTTGCATCAATATTGAACGGATGAAAAACTCCATCGGGGCACCCGATGTCACTCGCCCATTTTTTTTCAACTTCCAGCCACGTTTGCTTCCAGTCAGCTGGGTACTGTTTGTGCCAGCCGATCACATCATGGATGCATTGATAGAACTCACTTTGCTGAGGGATGGTCTTCAATGCTTCACTTACGATAAAAGGAATATCATTGGAGGTAAATGCCAATGCATACAAAGCACCTACATACACTCCGCCATACCAACCGTCACCATAATTCATAATGTGACCGATCTTGTCACTGATTTCGGAAGCAGTATTCGGCATCCCCGGACTCATCAATCCTGCAAAGTCAGCTTCAATCTGGTAGTCGATACAATCTGCATGGGGGTTGTTTAACCAATGACCGGACTCGGGTGCATTGATGCCATACAAAATATTATAACGACCAGCCTGGTTAGCATGCCAGAGCGCATAGCCAGCCTTTGCATAAGCATTTGCAAATGAATCTACTGGTGCATCGAGTCCGTGCTTTTCAAAAATATCCACAAACGTAAGATCCATGTAGAGGTCATCATATAAACCTGGATTATTTTCCATGGTTTTCTTTAAATAACCATCGTACCAAAGAAGAGGCTGATAGTCTGCAATAAAAGCGCCCTGAAAGCGGAATTCATACGGGCCACCAAAGGTTACGCCTATGGTTTGACCTGCCCAGCCGCCTATGATTTTGTCTTTCAGTTGTGTTTTGGTAAGCGTGGTTTGTGTAACAGCCGTAACCGCGGTTGAATCTGGTCCGGTGTTGGTGCATGAAATAATGATGAACGTGCAAGTCAGGAATGGTAAGATCTTTTTCATAACTCAGGCAAAAGTTAGATCGAAGGTAACATGTAAGAACAAATTATAAGCAAAATCGTGAATCAGTCAGATAGAGATCACCACGGATCAATCGACCTGAGAATTTCTGAATACTCTTTCATAAGCCGATCATTCAAGCCCTCCTCTTTGGTGTACCCGGCAAGTTTTATTAACTCCTTACTGGCAGTTTTATTGGTAACCGGAGGTGTCATGCAACTTACATTCATACCGGCCTTTTGCATGGCATGGGTTCGGTTGGTAAAGGCATTGTCGTTCGTAGTTTTACTAATCACCTCAAAGGTTCGTTTCGAATCATCGCGGATTATCTGCCAGTAAGTTATGTTCATGGCCTAAAGATAGCAGTAAGTAATGAATACCGATTTGAGAAGCCACTTGCTTTTCCGTTTGCGATTACTTTTTATTCAAGGACGCCTCCAGAAAAGCTAATTCTTTCTTCAATAAAGGTGAAGCCGAAATTTGATCCCCTAATACCTGCACAGCACCATCCGCTTTGTATGGTTTCCATGCATTCAATCCTACGCCATTGGGATTGCCGGTACGAATAAAATTCATCCAGTATTCCGACATCACCCTTTCCATTTCACGATCGCGCGCCTGCCATGGACGATTCCAGAGGTGCAACGTATGTAACGCATAGGGAACTTCCGAGGTATGGAAAGCACCATGATTGGGAAAGTTTGGTTTATCGGTTGGTACAAAACCAAACTGATAGAGGTAGGCTTCGCTTTTATTATAAGTTGCCCACAAATGCGAAGGCAGTGCAGCAAAATCACACAGTCCCAATTTCAGTTGTGACGCTTTCGCCTGCTTATTGGAATCGGCTGGAAATAATTTTAAAAATTCGTCCGATCTGCTTCCATACTTCTTAATAGATTCTTCTTTAAACTTCGCTGGCGGCAAATTGGCATTGCCGTTGAGCGTAGCATCCCCGGTTACCCAACCGGTTAACAGTGGCACATCATTGTGTTTTCCTTCCTGAAAATGAGTTAACAAATTTTCGGGTAACACGTAGCCATCCAGCACCGGACTAAAAGAACCCCACGGCATCGTACTTGCAAACTGCTGAATTTCTTCGGCACTGGCTGACCGTAGTTTATTTATACTTACGGCTTTCGCCTTTTCTACAAAGTTGACACCTGATTTTTCCGCGTCTTTTAATCGCCTTGCCCTGGACGTGCCAAGCAAACCACCGCTCTGTGCAATCGCTTTGTGAAAAAGTCCTTTGCCTAAAGGCGAAGCCACCAACGCGTTGATGCTAAACGAACCCGCTGACTGTCCGGCAATTGTTACATTATTCGGATCACCGCCAAAAGCTGTAATGTTTTTTTGTATCCATTGCAACGCGGCAAGCTGATCAAGAAAAGCATAATTGCCAGAAGCTTGTCCACCTGATTCTTTTGTTAATTCAGGATGGGCCAGGAAACCAAAAGCACCCACACGATAGTTAATACTAACGAATACAATTCCGCGCCTGGCAAACTCTTCACCATCATAGATTGCACATGCTGCTGAGCCCGAAACAAAACCGCCACCATAAATCCAAACAAAGACAGGCAACTTCTCATGGGCAGTTTTCGCAGAAGTCCACACGTTGAGGTATAAACAATCTTCACTTAAAGGTTCAGGCGGTGCAATAAATTCTTCTGTCCACATCATAAACGAAACAGGCTTTCCTTGCATCGGGCTTGCTGAAAAGGTTTCGCATTTACGCACTTCGGTCCAGGTAGTCACAGGTTGTGGTGCTTTCCAGCGTAAATCTCCTACGGGCGGAGCGGCAAATGGTATTCCCTTAAAAATTGATACCTCACCTTTCTTTATACCGGAAACCGGACCATTTACCGTGTTGATTACGGGAGTCTGGCAGACCGCCATAGGCATAATCAGTAATGCGAGTATACTTAGAAAAATTATTCTCACTTCGATTGAATTTAGTTTGCTACTTAAAAACTGAATCAAGGAATGCTAATATTTTATTGATAGCCTCAGGCGCGTCCTTTTCAAAACTTGTTCCTAAAAATTGATTTGATCCGGAATCCAGATAAGCATGTGGTCTACCGTCATACTCCCAATATTCAACAGTATGTCCTGCAGACTTTAATGCATTGGCAAATTCCAATACGGAGGCAGGAGTTGTAAGATCATCTTTACTCCCTACCGCACAAAGCATAGGAGGAAGTTTTCGCTCACTGGAATTCGGGATGTTATAAATTGGAGACACTGCTTTATAATGTTCCGGATTATTTTGAACATTAATGCTGTTGCCAAAAATTCCTCTGGGATTTGCCTGGCCCATGTTCCAGAAAAAATTGCCAGCAGTTTCAAAACCATCCGAACCATCGCCTTTGGAACCTAAACAAGGTTTGTATAATTCTGCTGCAGGATAATTGAATACGGCAGCTTGCACGCGTAGTCCATTTTTCTTTGCTATCTGTTCCGCTGTTTTTCCAGCCGGCAGGTAAGTAGGTTTAAATCCAAGGGTAGGTCCTGCAAATCCATCAGACTCCAATCGGTCGCCCATGGTCACGATCATGGCTGCGAGATGGCCACCGGCACTGTCTCCTGAAACTGCCAGTTTGGAAGGATCCCCGTTGTATTTGGAAATATTTTCCTTTATCCACAGTACTGCCCCAAAAACATCTTCCACGATCTGATTCATGGTGGTGGTATTATTATTTGCTGGTAGCAACCGATAGTTAACATTGCAGATTACATACTCCCCATGTTCAACCATATACTTCGACATCTCATCCATAATTGTTTCATTATTGATAAGCCAGCCACCGCCATGATAAATAATGTAAACCGGATACTTCTTCTTCCCTGTGTCAGGCGTATAGATGTCCATTGTTAGACTATAACCCTCCGGCTTAGCCCATTCAATATCCTGGACAACTGAATACTTATTAGAAGATTGAGCAAATGCCTGACAACCTGTAATCAGCAAAATCAGAAACAGTAAAGATGATTTTTTCATAGGGTATAAGATAAACTATTTCAATTTGGGTTCATTAAGTACAAACATACGCATCCTGACATCGGTTTCCGGCCTGTTGGATTTATTGGTCTTTGAGGCGGCAATTTTATCAAGTACTTCAAAGCCATGTTCCAACTCTCCATAAACCGTATATTCACCATCCAGGTGCGGAGTGCCACCTAGGGTTGTATATAATTTCTTTTGAGCATCATTCAGCACCAATTTTCGCTGAACAATGGTACTGTCAAGCTGTGTAGTGCGCCAGGCTGGCCGTTGAACAATATAAAACTGACAGTTGCTACTGGCCTTTTCAGGATTGTTATCACGGGCAGCTGCCAGCACCCCGCGTTTATGATAGATCCCTTGTTCTGTTCTGAACTCTGCCGGAATGAGACCACCTGGTGCTGATCCATTACCGAGGGTTTGACCGGGTTGGGCTTTCTTGCTGTTAGGATCGCCACCCTGAATCATAAAGTTATTGATCACTCGATGAAACATCAGGCTATCATAAAAACCTGATTTTACTTTGGCTATAAAATTATCGCGGTGCAAGGGGGTCTCGTTATAAAGTTTCACTATCATATCACCTGCATCAGTCATGATTAAGACATGGTAGTTTCCATCCTTTTTATTGATGGTCTTGCTGTGCTTTTTAATGGCATCCATTTCACTTTTTGAAAGTTGCCGAAAAGTCTTTGTGCTGCAACCAAATAATGTAATCCCAATAACAACAGTTACCAAAACTAATTTTCTAATATTCATGAGCACTAATTTACAAGCAAAATAGCCAAGCAAATACTTTGATGCCCTAAAAATTATTGTCGTCCTGCTTAACCTTAACCCCTAATCATAACTACTCGTATGGAAATTCTTGAGATTTTATTAGTTGTATTTCTGTTTGTACTTGTCGTAATGTTATTCACCATGTTCGTTACCGTAAAGCAAGGCAATATTGCGGTGATCACCATCTTCGGAAAATACAGGCGTATCATGCGGCCGGGCTTAAACGTTCGGATTCCCTTGATCGAAGTAATTAATTCCCGAGTCTCCATACAAAACCGATCTGTCGAACTTGAATTTCAAGCAACAACCATAGATCAGGCTAATGTCAACTTTAAAGCTATGTTGCTGTTTGCGGTACTCAACCAAAATGAAGATACCATCAAAAATGTTGCTTTCAAGTTTGTGGATGAGGAGAGTTTCACTACGGCACTTGTTAGAACCATTGAAGGATCCATCCGCAGCTTTGTAGCAACAAAAAAGCAGTCGGAGATACTTTCATTAAGAACCGAAATTGTGTTAGAAGTAAAAAAGCAACTAGATCACACACTCGAAGAATGGGGTTACCACCTACTCGATCTTCAGTTAAATGATATAGCATTTGATGAAACAATTATGAAATCGATGGCCAAAGTGGTGGCCTCGAATAACCTCCGGGCTGCGGCCGAAAATGAAGGTCAGGCTTTACTAATTACAAAAACCAAAGCAGCTGAGGCCGATGGAAATGCCATTAAGATTTCCGCGGAAGCGGAAAAAATTGCCGCACAAATGCGAGGCCAGGGTGTGGCATTATTCAGAGAGGAAGTGGCCAAGGGAATGTCGCAGGCCGCCAAGGAAATGCAAAGCGCACACCTGGATTCATCCTTTATATTATTTTCTATGTGGACCGAATCAATCCGTCATTTTGCGGAACATGGCAAGGGAAATATTATCTTTCTCGATGGTTCTTCAGATAGCATGAAACGCACGATGCAGGAAATGATGGCCATCAGTAAAGGGCAATCCATTGTTACCGAAGTAAAAGAGAAATGATGAACAGACGCAAATTTACAAAACAAGTACTTACAGGAGTTGCTGGTCTTACAATAGCCAATCCCGGAATAGCCAATATCATATTGCCACAAAAAAAAACACAACTTGGCGTGGCGCTGGTTGGTCTCGGCTACTATAGTACCGATCTGCTCGCCCCTGCCCTACAACAAACTAAAAATTGTCACCTTGCAGGGATAGTTACGGGCACTCCAGCTAAAGCGGAAAAATGGAAACGTGACCACAATCTATCCGATAAGAATATTTACGATTACAAAAATTTTGATTCCATTATCAATAACCCGGCCATTGATGTTGTGTATATCGTACTGCCTCCTTCCCTTCATGCCGAGTATGTTATTCGGGCAGCGAATGCCGGTAAACACGTATGGTGCGAAAAACCCATGGCCATGACGGTGGCAGAATGTCAACAAATGATCGATGCTTGTAAAAAGAATAACGTTACATTAAGTATAGGGTACCGGATGCATCATGAACCCAATACGAAGCAGATTATAAGATACAGAAAGGAGTTAACCTATGGTTCTGTTGTAAAAGTCGAGGCTGCGGCCGGGTACTTCGATTCAAGAACTGATCACTGGAAACAGAAAAGGAGCTTGGGGGGTGGCGCTATGTACGACATGGGAGTTTATCCCCTCAATGCAACCCGCTACAGTACCGGCCTGGAACCAATCGCGGTAATGGCCCGTGCATCAACCACCCGCCCTGCCATTTACAAAGAAGTTGAAGAAACCATGTACTTCGAACTTGAGTTTCCGGGTGGCATTACGGCCATTGGCGAAACCAGTTTCGGTAAAAATATGAATGATCTGCAGGTGACCTGTTCCAAAGGCTGGTATAAGCTTTCACCTTTTCAATCGTATAGTGGCATCAACGGAATAACAAGTGATGGAAAAAAATTGAACGCTACTATTCCTAATCAGCAAGCCAGGCAGATGGATGATGACGCCCTTTCCATTATAAATAGAACACCCATGCTTGTGCCGGGCGAAGAAGGATTGAAAGACATACGCGTGGTTGAAGCTATCTACCGCTCTGTAGCAGAAAAGAAAAAAGTAGAAATACGATAATTAAAAATCAGTATTAGCTTCTTTTAAATCAAGCTCCTGAATCCAGATATTACGGTATAAAACATCATGGCCTTCAGCTTGAAGTTTTAATCCACCCGGGCGATCCGTAATACCTTTACCTCCATCATTGCCTCCATCCTGTCCGGAGTTCGGTCCGCCAAACACCTGACTGATGACTTGATTGGTGTGCACCTTCTTACCATTGAAGTAAACTGTTACCATAGGTTTTTCAACCAACTTACCGTCTTTAAATCGAGCGGCTCTGAAAACAATATCATAAGCATTCCACTTACCCAAACCATTGTAAGCAAAATAGGGAGACTTGCTTTCATTAATCACCGCCCCTAATCCATGCGATGTAGAGTCGCCATCAAGCACTTGAATTTCATACCGGTTTTGTAAGTACACACCACTGTTGCCACCGGGTTTCATGATAAGAAATTCGACATGGGCTCTGAAGTCCCGAAACTCTTTTTTGGTCACAATATCAGCCGCTCCATACAAGCCACCAGCTGCAGCCGGATCGTTTGAGTTAATCACCATTCCTTTATCAACGGGATCTTTCTCAACAATCCATTTGATCGGTAAGGTGGCTGCCAACCGTGGTCCACTCCAATACGTCCACTTTTCATCCAACATCTTTCGGCTGCCATCTAAAAACTGCTCCGCACCTTTAGGCGCTTTGGTACCTACTCCTGTTTGAGAATACGCATGAGTAAATGCAAATATTATAAGTAAAATAAAAAACGTATACCGAATGAATTTCATAGTTAGCGTTAAAATTAAATTGTTGCTGAGTAGACGCGTGCCTACAATTTTATAAAATCAAAGTTACCGCAAAATTACCAGCTCGCAGGTTTTATATTTTTAGCGGCTCGCAAAATATCAATGCGGCTGATTTGCCCGATAAGCACCCCGTTTTCAACGACCGGCATTCTGCGAATGGGTGAATTAAGGAATTCTGTGGCAGCATCTACCACCGTACTGTCGGGTGATAATGTTTTTACATTTCGGGTCATGTAATCCGCTACTACAGGTGAACTTAGAGGCAAATTATGATAAGCCTGGTCTACCACGATCCGTAGACAATCTTTTTCAGAAATAATGCCCACCAACTTCCGGTTTTCATCCAATACGGGCGCTCCTGAAATTCGTTTTTCAATCATAATATTAATTACCTCGTTAATCGATTGATCAGGTCGCACGGTAACAAGATGTTGCTGTTGAACCATGTACTTTACGATCGATTCGTACTTCGGCTGTCCGGCAGCGAGCTCTTCTTTACTTTTGATTTCTGGCTTGAAATTCATGATTTGGTAGTTTAAGGTAGAGTAAGTTAGGAAATATCAGAAAATAACAAAAGCCTGATTTCGGCTGATACCCGTAAACATGTCATAATTAGTCTTTATCAGTGTGTTCTAATTAAAATATAAGAAGAGGTACGATTTTAAGTAACATCGTTGAAAACTAAATTGACCGCCCAATCATCCTACGGTTCAAGGTAGATTCAATTATTAATTGTTTGCACATGAAAAAACATATACTATTCATCCTCCTTTACGGAGCTACCACATTGGGGATGGCCCAGGAAACCAAAGAGGCCATTATGGAAAAGAGGGCCCGGGAAATGCATCGGGTTCTGGGAATTAATGATCCTGCACAATGGAGAAAATTTATCCAAGAAAATTATACACAAGCTCTCATTGATAAACCGATGCGGGCAACTGTACAATCGGATGGTGGGGATGTTTCAACATCTGAAAGTAATTCAGCCAATAACCTGGAAGAGAAAACTAAAATCTTTCAACGACTTTACGATGATTTTGGCCAGGGCAAAATCATTTCATTAAAAGTAAAGGGAGATAATGTAGAGATGGTTATTGCAGGTGAAATGGGCCTGAAAGGCACATTCAAATTAAACTTCGATCCGGCTAAACCTCATCTTATTAGCAGACTGGGCATTGAGGCCGGTAATTAATCACAATAAAGGTTACTTTAGTAGATTCAAACAAGTTTTAAAAACACCTGTTAAACTACTATGAAAAAATCATTGGTAATTCTGGCAATTATATTATTCCTTTCTACAAATCTAGTGGCTCAGCGATCGGCACCTGATCATATCGAAACTAATCAAGGACCCCTTTCTATTCAACCGATCCTTCACGGCACAGTTGTTTTTACCTGGGATAACAAAGTCATCTATTCAGATCCTTATGGCGGCAGCAAAGCTTTTGATGGAATTGCCCCTCCCGATTTAGTTTTGATATCGGATATCCATGGTGATCACATGAGTCTGGAGACCTTACAAGCACTTGATCTTTCAAAAGCCATCCTTGTAGTACCACAGGCAGTAGCTGATAAACTTCCGGAAAATTTAAAAAGTAAGGTTGTAGTGGTTGCCAATGGGTCTACTACAACTCAATTGGGAATAAATATTGAAGCGATTCCTATGTATAATTTGCCGGAGGTTGCTGATTCAAGGCATACGAAAGGCCGGGGAAATGGGTATGTTCTTACGATGGGCGGAAAGAGGATTTATCTTTCCGGAGATACCGATGATATTGCCGAAATGCGTGCATTAAAAAACATTGATGTTGCCTTTGTATGTATGAATCAACCCTTTACCATGACAATTAATGAAGCTTCCAGTGCAGTCCTGGAATTTAAACCCAAGATAATGTATCCATTTCATTATCGTGGACAAGGAGGGTTGAGTGATGTGGAAGGATTTCAGAAAATAGTAAAAGAAAGTAATCCAGCCATTGAAGTAAGGTTAAGAAACTGGTACCCGACCTACTGATTGGTGATGAATGATTGATACAGAAAAATCGTTATTTTTATAACGTACCAATCGTCATTCCATCATGATTGAATCTGCTCAGGTAAAAGCAAATCCCAACCTCCTGGTTTTTGTTCCCATTTTATATACAGTGTGGTCCGATGCGATATTAACACCCAGCGAAATCTCAGTCCTCGAAGGTCTGATCAATAGTCAGAACTGGCTAACCGGAACCGAAAAATCATTTTTACTTTCAAAGATCAATCCTGCTACACCACCCACTGCCGATGAGTTGATGAGTTGGCGTTCCGCGATCTCACAGGTGGCCGATCCAAAGATTACCACCGAAACGCTGGTGAACCTGGGAATCAGACTCGCAAGTTTGACGGGCGATGGAACAATCAGTGAAACCCTGGTTCAAGCGAAACCTTCCTTATCCAAGATTGAATCGACTCTTGGGTTGATTAGTCATGAAGCTATTTTTAATTTTCATACCGGTCACAAAACAATCACTTCTGAACAAAGTACACAGGAGAATTTTTCTGTCGCTGAGATGACCAAAATACTGGATGGAGAATATGCCGAAATCATTAAAAAGGTTAAGACATTAATTTCGGATCCGGAATTTCAATACATGAGCCCCGGGGATTTAATGCTATACCGAACCCGGGTTTTACAATGGTGTAAATTTCTTGCCGAGCAGGGATTTGGTGCGATGGCTTATCCTAAAGAATATGGTGGCAAGGGTGATATGGGCTCCTACTTTGCGATCATGGAGACATTGAGTTATCATGATCTTAGCATGGTAATAAAATTCGGAGTTCAATTTGGACTGTGGGGTATGAGTGTCTATTTCCTGGGTACAGAGAAGCATCATAAAAAATACCTGAAGGACATTGGCACCTTAGAACTTCCCGGTTGTTTTGCCATGACGGAGACCAACCATGGATCGAATGTTAAAGGAATAGAAACAACCGCTACTTACGACCACTCAACGCAAACTTTCAACATTCATACGCCCAATGAATATGCCCGCAAAGAATACATAGGCAATGCAGCATTGCACGGACAGATGGCAACGGTTTTTGCCAAATTGATTGTTGATGGAAAAGATTATGGAGTCAGCGCGCTTATTGTTCCTCTTCGTGACAAGAAAGGAAAAGTACTGCCAGGTGTTACGATCAAAGATTGTGGCCGTAAAATGGGATTGAATGGTGTAGATAATGGTGTTATTTATTTCAATCACGTTGTAGTACCAAAAGAAAATCTGCTGGATCGATTTACCTCTGTCAATGCCGAAGGAAAATTTGAAAGTCCGATTGCCAGTGACAACCGAAGATTCTTTACCATGTTGGGCACGTTGGTAGGTGGACGCATAGGAATTCCGCGATCTGGAAATTCCGCTTCGAAATCAGGGCTTACCATTGCCATCCGATATGGCGATCAACGCAGACAATTTGGACCGGAAGGCGGAACCGAAGTACCCATCCTGAATTACAGAACACACCAGCGCAGGTTAATGCCGCTGCTGGCTAACAGTTATGCGCTGCATTTTTCGTTGCAATATCTTACGAATCGGTTTTTAAATCGGACAGAAGAAGATATGCAAGAGATTGAAGCGCTGGCAGCGGGTTTAAAATCGTTTGCCACGTGGAATACAACAGCCACCCTACAGGAGTGCCGAGAGTGCTGTGGGGGCAAAGGATATCTTTCTGAAAATAGAATTGAAGTTCTCAAGAACGATACAGACATCTATACAACCTTTGAAGGAGACAATACAGTGTTGTTGCAATTGGTAGCAAAAAGTCGATTGACTGAGTTCAAACAAGAATTCAGCAATATGAATGTGTTTACCATCCTAAACTACGTTGCTGATCAGGCTAAAACTTCCATTACTGAAATGAATCCGATTACAATTCGAAACACCAGTGAAGAACATTTACTGGATCCAGAATTTCAATTAAGCGCTTTTAAATACCGTGAACGCGATATCCTAACCTCAGCTGCGAAACGATTAAAAAAACACATCGATAGTGGCATGGATTCGTTTGATGCTTTTAATGTCTGCCAGCATCACCTGGTGCAGGTAGGCTTGGCTTACATCGAGAGGATTATTTTGGAGCAGTTTATGCTACAAATAGAAAAGACGAATGATGCAGGCTGCAAAACAACGTTGAAAAAACTATGTGATCTTTTTGCGCTCTCGCAGATTGATAAGAATAAAGGTTGGTATTTAGAACAGGGTTATATGGAGGGTAGTAAAACGAAAGCCATTCGCAGACTGGTTAATCAACTGTGTTGGGATATCCGGCAGGATGCAGTGCCTCTGGTGAATGCTTTCAATATTCCGGAATCTTGCCTCGCTGCACCGATTGCAGTTAACCAATAGCTACTCTATTACAATCCGAACCGATTGTCGCCAGTAGCCTTTGGTTACTTGTAAAACATATACACCGGATGAAATTGATCCTAACTCGAGAATTCCTGAAGTTCCATCAGTTTGCAACGATATTGGAATTACCTGACCCACCATATTCATAACCTTCACATTCTCGGATTGAATTTCAAAGCCCGTTGTAATCCTGAATATTCCTGACGAAGGATTGGGATATACCTTTAATTGATAGGCTTGCTCAACCTCTACCCGTCTTACACCTGAATAGCTATATTGTTTGTCAAAATCAGTTTGCTTAAGCCGGTAATAGGAAATTCCTGCATAGGGTAAGCCATCGATTGTCTCATAATCAAGGCGCACCTGACTGTTACCAGCTCCTTTTATTTCAACCACATCTTCCCAACTCTCTGCATCTTGGGATCGTTGGATTGTAAAGAAATCGTTGTTTAATTCTGATGCGGTGCTCCACTGTAATTTGACTTCCATCTGTTGCGCTGTCGCAATAAATGATATCAATTGAATGGGCAATGGATTTGCTAAATCTGTATTACCGATTGTAAAGCGATCTCCATTCTGCAAATTGATTCCTGAAAAGGTAACTACGGTACCTGAAAAAGAACCCGCAATCGGTGTCACATCATTGTCGGCAAAGCCATCACCATCCCGATCTATTAATAGGCGTAAGTTACTTCCGTTGGCAGAGCCAAGGGTACCGCTCAGATCAACAGATAAAGAAACAGTTCCGACATCACCAGCCTCACTCACCCGCCACACACGATTAAGTCTTTCTTGTATGATGACACCATCAACATCGGTATTGCCTCCTGATAAGTTCAAACTATTATGACCCCAAAGTAAAAACTCATTGTTGGACAAGCCATTGGGATTCCAGATGCGAACAGCTCCACCGCCCTTTGCATCTTTATGATTTGATCCATCACTGGCCTGACCAATTCCCGCTACGTTATAATCAAAATTGCCATTTCCGACATCATCCATAGCATAAAGATCACTTGCCGACAAGGCGATACCATACTTAGCAGAAAGATAATTGTTGGTAATAATCTGTTGAGCCAGATTAAGCTTTGTATTATAGGCAACCAACTCGGCAATATCACCACTGAGGTTTCGGCCGGCTGTGCCTCCTTCATTACCAACAAGCAAAGGGCTTGCGTTTATCTGAGGTATACGAGTTTCGGCACGGGTAAATAGTTGAGTCATGTTTTTAAACATGCGGGTGTTCACATTGTCATAGTCATATTGAAAAATACCAAATGAGGTATTTGACATAGATGGACCGGCAACGGTTTCTGCATCCGAGGACCGGGTACCATTTGTATAGTAAACCGGGAAATGGATATTTCCTGTTCCAGGGAAGTTGGTTAGGAACTCGTAATTCTCGGTGGCATCATTACCTTTTACGAAGAATGCATTGTAGTTTTTATGCGTTGTTACTTTAGCCACCATGAGAAACGACCATCGGGTTAGATCAATGCTTGCCTGATCAGCAATAGAAAGCACATCATTTACTCCATCAAATTGAACGATAGGAAATCCGTTCAACGCGTTGCTAGTTCTTGTGGGTCTATTGGCAGGTGTTCCTTGAGTAGCATGATTAGAATATCCTGATTGATCGTTCCAGCTTGTTACCGCTGAACCGGTAGTAGTTACGCCATTGTTTCCATCAAGCCATACCACCAAAGCGGATGTCCCAGAATTGCTGCCAACACCACCCGGCCCTGAGTTACCTACAATAACCGGATTTGTTCCAACTACAGGAAATCCACTGCAACCACCCCCTGTACAATTGATGGTGAAACTTGTGCAAATCTGTGCTACCGTAGCTGAATTTGTATAGGTAATTACACTGCCCGCACCGTTTTGTAATGTGGCCGTTCCCGTACCACAAAGTGTCGCGTTGGTATGGTCAATAATTATATCATCCGCTGAAGTCGAATTAGTACTTATGATCGTTGTACTGTTTCCTGAAATCACAAAATCATCCAGCGTACTTAGGGTTGACGCTGCATCGGCCTCCAGATAACCAACATTAACAAGATACGATGAGAGATTAAATGCTCCTGTTGAAAGTACATGGGTATACCCACCTATCATCATTTCGATACCTGTAACGGTTAAGGTGCCACTGATGGTAATATCACCTGTTTGATAAAACATGGCAACGTTGGAAGAGATGAATGGCCCTACATTGCCGAGCGCCAATCCATCGGGGGAAAGACCACAATTCTTATTATCATCCGTTGCATTAATCGTGATGTTGTGACCCGTTCTTATAACAACATTATCCGTTCTTCTAGGCCACACTCCCACTGGCACAGCCCCACTTGAACCATCCGCGCTAAACGACCACGAAGTATTCAAGTCCCACGCTCCAGTGGCTAACGAATAAAATGTTCGAATTGATGTAGCCGCAACACCATTAAATCCAACACCAACATTGATTAATCGAGAGTTGGGAGCCGTCCAGGTGGCGCTGGGGTCTTCATTTCCGGCAACAGTAATTGCCCGAGTTGCAGTGGCCATACTGGTTCCGCCAGCACCTCCAATTGTTTGATCTGATTGCTCGGTATAGGTGCCAGGTGGTGTATGAGTTCGATCGCTATTGGAAGATGATGCATAAACTAGGAGATCATTTATTCCTACGGCTATATTTCCAGTGGTTCTTGTTTGTGCAGCTCCAGATTGAGCACTGTTTACATTCGCAACCGGGGTTGTCTGATCCACATCTTTAAGGGTCATGGCCGCGAATACTTCGTTGGTAGGAGCAGAAGACCAGGTTACAATGAAATTATAACTGCAACTGCCGCGAGCTGCCGAAATACCTGCTTCGTTCAGATACCAAATATCAGTTCGTTGCACACCGCCACTAGCTTGAGTTCTTGCCTGTGTAAGTGATTGAGCACCCCAGGTAATACCTGTAATGGTTCCAATGGCGCCTGCTTCGCCAGTTACCGCTACAACAATTAAACGATTATTCCCTGCACCAACCGTATAAGCAGCCTTGGATGTACTTACAGAACCTGACACAACACTGGCTTGTGAAATGGCATTCGATGAAATAAAAAGGCCGAGAAATCCGAAAATAAATGGAATGAGGTACAACGGCTTTATTGTCATGGATGGGCAAACAATCTGTTACCACAAAAGTAACAAAAATTAAATTGCTTTGAATTCCCTACTTGTATCCAATACTTACTGAATCACTACTCGAAGAGATTGTTTCCAGTAACCCTTACTCACACGGAGAATGTAAATGCCAGGTGAAAGAGACTTTGTTTCTACGATAACGGAGTTGCCATCTGCTTCCAATTTAACCGGAATCGTTTGACCCACCATGTTCATGAGTTTCACATCTTCAGTGTCAATAGCAAACCCCGTCAAAACCTGGAAGGTACCTGACGAGGGGTTGGGGTACACTTTCAGCTGGAAAGGTTGTGAAACTTCAACCCTTCTTACACCTGAATAACTATACTGCTTGTCAAAATCAGTTTGCTTAAGGCGGTAATAGGAAACTCCTGTGTAGGGTAAACCATCAATTGTTTCATAATCAAGGCGCACCTGACTGTTACCAGCTCCTTTTATTTCAACTACATCTTCCCAACTCTCTGCATCTTTGGATCGTTCAATTGTGAAAAAATCATTATTTAGTTCTGAGGCAGTGCTCCATTGTAATTTGACTTCTGTCTGTTGTACTGTTGCATTAAATGATATTAGCTGAATTGGCAATGGACTTGATAAATCTGTATTGCCGATGGTAAAGCGATCTCCATTTTGTAAGTTGATTCCTGAAAAGGTAATAACGGTTCCTGAAAACGAACCGGAAACTGGAGTCACATCATTATCGGCAAAACCATCTCCGTCACGATCGATTAATAATCGCAAATTGTTACCCAGAGCACTTCCTAATGTTCCACTAAGATCAACTGATAAAGAAACTGTGCCAACATCACCAACCTCACTCACGCGCCACACTCGACTTATTCTTTCCTGAATGATAACTCCGTCAACATCGGTGTTGCCGCCAGAAAAATTTAAATTGTTATGACCCCAGATCAAAAACTCGCCATTAGTTAAATTACCTGGATTCCACATACGAACTACTCCATTACCCTTTGCATCCCTATGGTTTGAGCCATCGCTGGCTTGACCAATTCCGGCTACATCAAAATCAAAATTCCCATTGGCCGGTGTATCCATTGTATACAGGTCATCAACGCCCAGCGTTAGTGCATATTTGGCTGATACATAATTATTGATCAGAATTCGTTGCGCATTGTTCAGCACGCTGTTATAAATAAAAAACTCGTTAATAAATCCGCGTAGACCACCATTGGCAGTAGTCGCATGGCGACCAATTCTTGGTGTTGGTGGTATTAAGTTACCGTCCGTATCTGCTACCGAACTTTCCTGGGCACCATTATAATAAAGACGATAATTTGTACCACGATTGCGGACCATCTCAATCCATTTGCTATTTGTGTTTATCGCAGTAGTAGAAATTGGCCCACCTAGTCCACCACCACCATTATCTCTTTTTTGAAATGCGTAAAAACTTCCCGTTACTGGTTTTAAGGATATCAAATCGTTAGTTGCTGCTGTACGATCCAGGATAAAATGACCACTGCCATCGTTGATTGCACCTAACCCTGTTTGGGTATCTTTAAACACCATCAGATAAGTAAAACCTCCAGTACCCGGTATCCCAAGGGCAGGCCCATCTATAAATAAGTTACCCGTAAATTCAAGGGAAGGTAAATTGTTGTCTTGCCCGGTTCTAAAGATAGGTCTATTGCCAACTGTATTTTGCAACGCATTATTATTATTGCCAGATTGATCATTCCACCGTTGAACTGTTGTCAGATTAATTGCTGTGGTAACGCCATTGTCTGAAAACGTACCTCGATTGGCCATCAGCCAAAGTTTGTTGTTATTAAGATTACCCACTCCTGCCGGTCCCGTGTTTCCGTTAATGGTTGCGTTTGTTCCAACTACAGGAAAACCACTACAGCCTCCGCCAGTACAATTGATGGTAAAACTTGTACAAATCTGATTTACAGTGGCTGAATTTGAATAACTAATTGCACTGCCCGCACCGTTTTGCAAGGTTGCTGTTCCGGTTCCGCACAAGGTTGCATCCGTGTGATCAATAATAATGTCATCTGCGGAAGTAGAATTGGTATTGATAATTGTAGTGCTATTTCCTGTAATCACAAAGTCGTCCAACGTGCTTAGTGTTGACCCCGCTTCCGCTTCCAGATAACCAACATTGACCAGATACGATGAAAGATTAAATGCTCCGGATGGAAGTATATGAGTATAACCCCCGGTCATCATTTCTATACCCGAAACAGTTAATGTTCCGCTAATCGTGATATCACCAGTTTGATAAAACATGGATACATTGGAGGATATAAATGGACCTACGTTACTTCTCCCTAATCCATCCGGAGAAAGTGCACAGGATCCGTTATCCGTAATACTGTTGATGGTAATATTATGTCCGACTTGGATCACAACATGATCTGCTCTTCTTGGGAATACACCAGGTGGCACCACACCGCTAGAACCATCTGTTGTAAATGACCACGAGGTGTTGGATTCCCAGGCACCTGTTGCAAACGAATAAAAGGTACGTTTTGCTGAAAATTCGGCACCAACGGAATAAAACGTGGAGCCCTGACGCTGGTTATTGTATTCAGTTTGTATCCAATCAGCACTAAAAACTTCATTGGAAAATCGGGCATGATCAAGATCGCCAATCCAGGTCTCGTTACGCGTGGCTGCATTACCGTTATTCCCAATATCAAGAAATGTATTTAGGGTACCCAGCCCGGCATAAACACCAGAGGCCTGGGCGACTCCATTCACATAGACTACGTAGTTGGTGCCGTTCCAGGTAAGTGCTACATAATACCACTCTGCTGTATTCAGATCGAAAAAATTAATATTCGTATTATGACTATTTCCTAATCCTAAGTCTAAAAGACCGGTAGCATCATTAACATAAAGTTGAATCCTGTTGGCAAAAGGAGGTGTTGTAGTGTGCCCGAAAATATATTGGTGGTTGGCTGAAAAACTAGCTGCATTAAGCCATATTGATAAGGTAGCCTGACTTGCAGAAATTGATGCAGAGGGCGCTTGTATATGATCGCCCGGTGAAACAACATTCACAAAGTTTTGGCCATCAGCGATGATACCGGGCGAGGTATTTGTACTTCCTGAATTGGTTGCATTATTTCCATTTCCGGTAGCATCAACGAAATTATTATGGAGAAAATAAACAGCATCATAATTGGAATTCCACGTTGCGGTTGTAGATGGATCTGCAACGACAGAACAATTCCCATAAAACATAAAAATTTCTGTATCTGTAACATTGCTTAGGGTGGGAATCCTAACCCAGGCTACGTATTCTCCGAGTATCGCATTGTAATATTCAATCTGGTGATCCAATACCAACGAACCAGCTGCATCGGATGTAAATAGAATATCAAACCCATTTGCATTTTCTACACGTCCACCATTAGCAACACTTCTTAGATCGTTATCTGCACTTGCACCTGCAAATCGCACCATCAGTGGGTAATTAACTAAGGGACTTGCCCCTACAACCTCACTGGCAAGGATCGTTATCTTTTTGCCATAGCCATATCCGGAAGGTTGAGCTTTTACTATCCCCACTATCCCAAGAATAAGAACAATCAGGAAATACTTTTTTTCAAACATAAAAAAGAGAATGTAAAGCTGATTTTATACAATGACTTATAACAAACCGATCCTAAAGATAAGCAGTTTCCAGATTCAATCAGCAATACGATAATAAAATTGATAGCTACGTGAGATTAATTTTGCTATAATCTTACTTATTGCTAACGCTCAATAGTCTGTTTTAATACTCTTATCAAACGGCAGTTTAAACTGATATGCGATATCCTCATCTTTCTTGCCTTCCAATACATCAAGTCCATAATGAATTTTCTTTGGATCGTCATAGACAAATGTTCCAAAGATACGATCCCAAACAGAAAAAATATTGCCAAAGTTAGTATCTGTCCATGGACGCTCGTAGTGATGGTGGAATTTGTGAACATTGGGTGTAACGATGACGTAGCTGAGTGTTTTATCCAACCAGGCGGGAAGTGATATATTGGCGTGGGAGAAATATGTAAAGAAGATCGTGCAAAAACGATAGAATAAGTAGTAAGCCAGCGGAGCACCCATGATCACCACCACCAGCAGCGACAACATCTCACGTAAAATAAAATCACCGGGGTGTAAACGCGGGCCCGTGGTGGCATCTACATGCGTATCGGCATGGTGTACCATATGAAACCGCCACAACCACTTCACCCGGTGAAGCATATAGTGCGCCATGTATTGAGCTACCAAATCAAACACGAGCATGCTTAATACAAAACCCATCCAGACTGGCATATCAACCAGGTTTAAGATTCCGAACTGATTGATTTCGATCCATTGAAACACACCTATCGTGGCAATGCCAAATAGTGTATTGATAATTAACGTGGAACCCAGAAACGCAAAATTAACTCCGGCATGTTTCCATTTTTTGTAGGTAAACAAAAATAAGGGAATACCACCTTCCAGTATCCAGAAAAAAGTTAAACAAAATAAAACCCATGCGCCTCTTTGCCAAAAAGGCATTACATCAAAAAAATGTAAAAAAGAATCCATAATTAATTCGAAATTTAAAACTCAAGATCCAATAACCCAATCACAATCTGATTTCGAAAATTCATTTGACATTTTTATAGGTAACGTTCTATGGGTCTTGTTAAACACGTTGGACCACCGCCACCCTTTACACTTATCTCCTCCCCCATGTATTCATGAACTATACAACCAGCATCCATTAGTCTTTGTTTTGTGGTTGGATTCCCTTTCACCATCACCACTTCGCGTGGCGCGATCGCCAACACATTACAACCCATCGAATCCCATTCGGAATCAGGAACTTCAACAAACGAAAATCCATGATCAAGTAACCCATTCCTAAAGGAGATGGGCATAAGGGGAGAATATACGACTGCCAGATTTTTATCTACCGGACTAAGCACCGACATTAAATGGAATACATCGGAAGGACCTTTATAATGAGGCATCTCTGCCACCCATACTTTGATTCCGTGCGGTTCAACCAGATGTTTAAGTTGTCGGATTCCTTCCCAATTGGTGCGATACGTATGTCCTACAGCGAGCGTGTGTTCATCGATCCAGGCCACATCACCACCTTCCAGCGTGCCGGGTTGAATGATCTCACCCAAAATCTTTATCGAATTATTTTCAAACGCCTTCTTTTCAGCAGCGGGTTCATTTTTTCGTGCTGGCTTACCCATGTTACAAATGATCATACCATAATCAGTAGCAAGGGATGCATCCCGGCAATAGATTGAATCCATGGTAACTGATGAATCATGCGGCAAGCTCAGCCTTGCTGCACCATGTTGGGTGATTATCTTTTCAAACTCCAGGTATTCTTTTTCTGCTTTGTTGAAATCTGGCATTGAAAGAAAATTCAACTCTTTCCATTGGGATGTTATCTGATTCGCATCTACAAATGCTTCCTTTGGTCTTTTAATGAAAATAGTTTTAAGTTTTCCAAATTCAGATTGGCTAGTTACCTTCATAGTGATGAATTTCTTTTGATTTGGATATAAGCATAGAAAGGTAATCCGGCCATCAGCAAAACAAAGCCCCAATAGACGGTCTCCTGGCCAGCGCCAATAATCGCCCACATAGAATAAAGAAACGCAAAAACAGCAATGAGTAATTTATACCCACTTAATGCTTGCCGTTTGCTGGCTATCATTACAAAAGAAATGATCGAAAATAAATAGGGCACCAGTACTGTGAGCGTAGTCAATAACACCATAAACGTGAAGGTGTCTGCCAGATTTCTACTAAAGTTCATGCTCATCAACACAGAGATCAGCAAACTGGAAATCACAATACCAATGGCGGGTGTGCCATTTTTATTTTCTTTGGCAAATACGCGCGGGAATAGATGATCGCGGGCGGCTGCCATCGGCATCTGTCCTTGAATCAGAATCCAACCATTGAGTGCACCAAAGGTGGAGATCACGGCACCCCCTGCTACAAGATAACGGGCTTCTTCACCCCAGATGGAAGCCGCAGCATCCGCAAAGGGAGCCTGTGAATCATGAAGTATTGCTGGCGGGATGAGGCCCATCACGGCTACCGTGCCTGCGATATAGATAAACGTAGTAAGCAATGTACCGATCATGGTTGCCCTGGAAACTGTTCGCTCTGCATTCTTCACATTTCCCGAGGGAATAGTAGCAGACTCCAGTCCAAGAAATGCAAATAAAGTAAGCGTAGTAGCGCTTGTAATCGCTGAAAGATTAGATTGAGTACTTACATTAAATGGAACAAAGTGATCGGCATTCAAATAGAATAATCCACCAATGGTAATCACTAACAGAGGGGCCAGTTTCAACACCGTGGTAATAACCTGCACGATGCCCGCTTCCTTGATACCTTTTGTATTGATCCAGGTTAAAAACCAGATCGCTGATAATCCAGTGCCAACTGCCAATAGCGGATTAGTACCCAATGCCGGAATAAATGCTGTAAGATAACTGACAAAGGCAACAGCGATCGCAGCATTGGTGCACCAGCAAGAAATCCAATATCCCCAGGCCACCAGAAACGCGGGAAAGGTACCCATACCTTCGCGCGTGTAAGCATACGGTCCACCCGTAGCCGAGGGTTGTAATTTACTTAACCAGCTATACACTAAGGCCAGGCACAACGCTCCCGCTCCTGATATGAGCCAGCCCACTAAGCTGATGCCTCCATAAATAGCCAGCGTAGCCGGCAGCATGAATAAGCCCGAGGCAATCATATTGCCAATCACCAACGAAGTGGTGGTCCACAGGCCTATCTCTTTTGATTTTTCGCTCATCCGGATCGTTAATTACAAAGAATACCGGATTGGAACAATTATCTATTCAAAATTTGGATTATTGATAGTGATGGGGATTTGAAGCTGAACTCTTTCCCATGTCAAAGTTATGGTAGATTCATGCTCTGATTTGGCAACAACCTCAAACTGAAGCCGCTCCTGATTCTCAGGAAGTTGAGAAGGTGTAATCTCCATGCGGGTTATATCCTCTTTACTGTCATATTCATCCGTAAGATGTTGCTGCCAGTTTTTATTGATGATGACCGTCCATTTATCCTTTCCGGGAATGGTAAAAAAGCCATATTTACCAGCCGCGACTTTTTTGTCACCAAGCATAAAATCGGTATTGCTTTCGATAGTAGTAGCCATGTGAGCTCCGGTTACCCATACTTTGCCGAAGGGAACCAAGCCACCCCAAATAATTCTTCCTCTTACAGCCGGAGCGTGGTAAGTAATTTTGAATTCCGCATCTCCTACTTTTCCTTTTGCATAGGCCTTTAAACTTCCTTTTAAAGTATCCTCCTGAAGTTGCTTCCCAATCACAACACCTTCATCAATAATTTCTGTTGTAGGTAACGCTGCTAGTTCAGTCCCCTTCTGTTCAATATTCTTTTTTTCGGAGCAGCTCATCAGACCACATACCGAGAGTAAGCAAAGTAATAATAAGCTATTTTTCATTTACCCAATTTTATAAGGATTGCAATAAAACACTCGCTGTCTTGATATTCTTCTCTTTGTCATCTGTCCAGGCAAAAATCAATTTGTTACCGGACTTTGTCATTTGGGGAAATCCGCTTGAACGTGCATCCGATGTAGAAGCTATGTTCATGGAGGAGCCTTTCGTTCCATCGCGATTTACTTTCACGGTTTTGATCTCCGCGCCTTCCATCCAAGTCACCATGGCGTTGTCACTATCCAACATGACCACATCTACGCGGCCAATCGCCTTACCTTCGTCTAGCTTTACTGGTTTACCAAATGAACCGCCACCATCGTTAGAAAAAATAACATACACACTGGCCTTTCCTTCCGGAGCAGTAAACCAGGCTATTGCTAAGTTATTTTCTAATGCATCAACTCTAGGTCCATTCACCGGGCAACCTGCAATCTTCCAATTGTCAGCATAAATAGTTTTAGGTTCCGTCCATTGTCCATCAATAAAACGAACAATCGACATGTCGCGGATTTCTTCATCCGAACGATCACGATAAATTACAACAGGACCATTCTCAGTCAGGGCTGCGGCTGTCTGGCAACAATCACACGTGCGGTTGTCTAATTCCCATTCATTGATCTTCACTCCCTGTATGTTCACCACGGCAGCACGGATAGACATCTGGCCATGATGACCTTCATGATGCTCCATCCCTTCCATCACGGTATTGCGGCCATCCAGCCAGGCTACCAAAAAGTTTTCACCATAAGGCAATATGGAAACAAACCCATGCTCGGCTTGCTTTGCATCATCATGAACGGGTTTAGGTTCGCTCCATGTATTACCCTCATCTTGCGAAGTAGTTAACATCACATCATAAGCAAATGTACCTTCACCACTCTTGCCGAGGTAGTGAGCCATCAGTTGTTTTCCATTCACTGCGATGAGCGGGTAGTCGGCCCAATTGACAAACCAATTTTCGCCTGAACGGATGACCTGTGACTCCGACCATTTTTCATTTTCCATTTTGGAGAACTTCAAAAAGTTCTTGCCTTCAGATACTTCAATCCAGGATAAGAAAGTATTTCCGTTGTTATCGGTAAATAAATATGGCTCGGCACTGGAGGATTGTGTGGGAGAATCCATGAGGTTAATAACCACCGCGGCTTCCTGTTTCTCGTTGACCTTGCAGGCAGATAACACTGCTATCAGTAACAGAATATATTTATTCATCTCATCTATTTTGAATTAATACGAAAGGCGTCTGACCGCTCAAAGCGGTCTGACGCCTTACTCTTCATTGATTAGTTTCGTTACCATTTCAATCGTTGCGGGATCATCCCATTTACGTAAGCCAGCCTCAGAAAATACCAGATTACCTTCTCCATCAAAAATAAATGTTGTGGGCAAAGCTTGTATTCCAAGCGATTCAAGATTCTTTACCTGAACAAACCCGGAGGACATTCTTCGACTTTTCATAAACTTTTTAATCTTATCAGCTTCCTCATCAGAAGCAAAATAAAATTCTATATTCTTTCCAACCAATTGCTCTCGCAGAGCAACAATACCTGGCATCTCCTGAATACAAGGTTTGCACCATGTTGCCCAAAAGTTGACGAGGATTGTCTTACCCTTCAGTTTTGTTAAATCTACAGGTTGACCACTCAAATCCGTTAGTTTGATATCTTCGGCTTGTATTGCAGAATCGTCCTCCTTCTTTGGTGAAGCACAAGCCACCAGAAGCATCAGGATTAAAACAAAATAAGCGCGAGTCATTTAATTCAATTTCTCTTGAACGGATCCACACTTTAACATCTTATCACCAAAATAAGGGTTACGTATTTCGGCCACATCGCTCAACCAATATCCACCCTCGTTGTTAAATGCCATGGGGCAGAACTCATAGAACGCTGTTTCGCCTCCTAAACCATAGGCCTTTATGCTCTTATACATGTTGTCGGAAAGCTTACTGAAAGATGTGCGTTGGGCTTCAATATCATCCGAGGCTTGAATCTCTTTCAAAGAGGATTCTAATCCAGCGGAATACGTCATCCAATCATTGTGAGCCACACCGGTTAATAACATCATGTCAGTTTTGAAAAGCGATTCCCGAACTTTGGCTGCTGCTTCCTTCACTTGTGCGGAGTTAGTAGCCACAAAAGCGTCTTTCAATGCAACGTAAGAAGTAAACACTCCACTAAGTTGTTGCTGAAAGGTTGCATCCACCTGAAATTGAGGAGCCGATGCTTCTGCCGGAGCTTCTTCCATGGATGTATGCATCGATTCATCATGGCTTTCTTCCTGGACAGATTCTTCTTTCTTTGAAGAACAATTGCTCAAGGCCAAAACAGTAACCACACTATAGAGTGTCGCGATAAATAAGGATTTGATTTTCATAGTTGTTTGATTTATTATAATTTAATTTAGATTTAATGATTATGCCCCAACATAGGATCTCTTCCATTCTTCAAAATGATTTCACTATAAATCAGGTAAGCTCCGGTAACTACCACGATCTCTCCTTCCTTCAGGCCTTCGACAATTTCAACAAAATCAAAATTCTCGAGACCGGTCTTTACCATTCTTGGTGCAAAGGTATTATCTGCCGTTTGAATATACACGTGCGTACCGCGCTGGTCATGTATTACCGCATCGGTTGGGATTGCCAGCGAAGTACTCACCGAATGCTTTAGAAACACCTGTGCCTGCATGCCGGGTTTCCATTGAGATGTTAGATTATTCAGCGTAGCTCTCAACACCGATATTTGTGTGTTCGCACGGTATTCGGGGCTCAGGAAAGTTACAATGGCATCTGCTGGAGAATTATTATAACCCGCCACCCGAACAGAAATACGGTCCCCTACTTTCACATATTGCAATTCCGATGGATAGAGTTCAGCTTCTACCCATAACTTACTAATATTTTCAAGTTGATAGAGCGCATCACCCTCATTGAGGTATTGCCCCTCGGCTACTTTAATCTCTTTTACAACACCGGAAGCGGTTGCCAAAAAAGTAATTCGCGGTTGAATATCATTCGTGTCATTCAATTGATCGATTTGCTTATCCGTTAATCCATATAACAGAAGTTTCTTTCTGGCCGACTTTAGATATTCCTTGTAACGACTATCAACGGCCTTCATTGTTTTATACTGCTCAAGGGCCAAAAGATATTCCTTTTGAAATGTTAAGAGCGACTCGCTATAAAGTTCGTATAAAGGTTCTCCTTTATTGATCATGCGACCGGACTCTTTCACGAATAGCTTCTCCACTCTGCCGGTGACCCGGGCACTAATCACTTCGGTCATTTCCTCATTGGTAGCCAGGCGCGCATTGACCGGCAATGTCTGCCCGATACTTTGTTGCTTCACAACCTGTGTACTGATATTGGCGAGTTTAACCTGGCTTTCGGTAAGCATCAACTCATTGGTGACTACCTTCATTTGCATGGGAGCAGGTTGTTCAGGTTGCTTGTTCTCTTTCGAGCAGGCAAACAATCCAATAAAAAAAATAATGCTGATTAATACTCTCATATCAATTAGATGTTTTGATGAAGTTCTCACTATCCACCAGGTATTGCGCATTAGTGGCCACTTCATCGGAAGAAGCCAACCCGTTTATAATCTGAACCCAATCGCCTGCTTTTAAACCAGAACTTACTTTCCTGGGTTTAAATAATCCACGCTCCTTTACAAAGACAATTTCATCGATTCCTAAATCGAGCACGGCATGTTGCGGTATCCATAATGATTCCACCGATGTTGTTTGTGTCTTCGCTTCCACCAACTGACCCACTGAAATATCTGAACCTTTATAGTAGGAACGCAACCTGATAAAATCTTCGCCTTCCAAAAAGAAAGGCTCGACAAAATCAATTTTAAGTGGCTTGATTTTATCCTGATCCACCCATTCCAGCTTATCGCCTACTTTAATCTGTGACGCCTGGGCCAACGGTACATTAAACTCAATCCAGAGTGAATTGGTATTCACAATCTTAAATAACGTTTGTCCCGAAGCCACGTAACTTCCTTCCCACACAAACGATGAAGCAGAGACCGAAGTGATTTCGCTTGATGATGCACTGGCTGTATTTCCAGAGCCACCCATACCCATCCCGCCCGAACTTTTTATCGCTCCATTGGAAGGTGTCGCTGGAGCAGGTTGATCATCTGAAATTACAAAACCGTCATACGCACTATAAATGGAAAACGTGTAGGTTACCTCTTGCGTCTTTGACAGCTGATCGATTTGCTTTTCTGAAGCCCCGAGTAATAATAATCTACTCTTCGCTGCATCGATGATGAGTTGATTACCGGGATCATTTTTGAGGAGATAAAGGAGCTCACGTTGAGCATTCACCAACTCGGCACTGTAAATCTCCGCCACCTTTTGTCCTTTACGAACCGGTTGATAATTATACTTTAAAAATACCTTTTCAAGCCTTCCGCCCACACGAGCGGGAATGGTGTAGATATTGCGCGTATCATACGTAACCACGCCTTGAAAAGTTAAAAGTACCGGCATTGATTTATACTCGGGCTTTGAGGTCTTGATAGAAGCCAGCACAGCTTCATTGGGTGACTTGATCAATTTAGCCAGATCTTCCGTGATCTTAACTTCTTCACCCGGTCTGCCTTTCCGAACAAGATCCATGGCACACACCGGACAAACACCTGGCCTATCTGAGACCACAGTGGGGTGCATGGGGCAGATGTAGGTATCTGAATGTTCGTGAGAACTATCTTTTGAACTACATGCAGTCGCAATGACTATTAACAGAATGAAGCTTAAAGTTGAAAGCTCAAAGCTAAAATTGACGAAGCTTTGAACTTTAAACTTTAAACTTTGAACTAATAACTTACTTCTCAATTTCTTTCTCATAACGCACGATCATTAAATAATACTCTTGCATTTTATTTAGATATTCCATCTGAGCCATATTCATTGCTTCCCAGCCGTCAATCACAATGGGCAACTGCTCCCGATTTTCTTCGTAGGCAATCAATAGCGTTTCATAGTTCTTCTTTAAAGCAGGTATAATCTTCTGGTTATAATTTTCCAATTGCTGTTTCATTCGCATCAATTGAGAAGCCATGCCTGCCAGCATGCCTCGTGCTTCAATAATAATCGCCTCCTTACCTTTCTGCATAGCCTCAATCTCATAGTCCATTCCAACTACTTCGGATTTATACATCTTAGATGACCATGGGGCAATAGGTATGGATACCATCGCCATCAATGAAAATTGTAAAGGCATATCCCCTCGGGGTTGCATATGTTCATAGCGTATTCTGAAATCCGGTTTGGCCTGCGTCTTTTGCCATGCCTGATTTTGCCTCATCACCTCAATGGATCGATTGATCTGTTGTACATCACTGCGATTCGCGTTTAACTCAGCTGTATCATATAATACTTTGTTCGCATCAAAAGAGATCTGAATAGTGGTATCAATAGTAAACTTAACCTCTTCTGAAAGCTTCATCAAAGACTTCAGGCGAAAAGCCTTGTCTTCAATCTCAGCGCTATTCATCAGAATCATGTTATCCACTTCGTGCAAACGGGCTTCCGCTTTGTAGACATTTCCTAAACTACCCTGGTTGTAAGGGTAGCGAATACGCGCAAGCTTCAACATTAACTCTACTATGCGTTTATTCTCCTGCAATACCTTCCCCTTCTTTTCCAGAACCAGCCATTGATAATAGTTTTCTTTAGCTTCAGCACGGAGTTGGTTGAACTGATAAGATCGTCCCTTTTCTTCCACTGCAGCTTTGGATGCAAAGTAGTTTTTCTTTGCATTCAACTTACCTCGACTAGGAATATCTTGTTCCATAGCAATCACAAACATTCCTTTATCGCGTTCATCCATTAGAGTTTGTCCGGGGTAAGGATAGAAAAACGGTCCACCTCCCACCATCGGTGGCATCCAGCCTTTTGCACCTTCGGTATAGGCATTCATAGCCTTCACCTTGCTGTCATACTCCTTCAACATGGGGTTTTGTCTGTCAATAGCTGATAGTACACTGTCAAGACTGATCACTTGAGCCGAACTGGAAATTGTAACGACCAAGATGATAAGAATTGACAATGAACAATGGACAATGGACAATAAATTAATTCTGATCATAGTCAATTGCCCATTGTCAACTGTCAACTTATTTTTGATTTCAATGATTCTTTTCATGTACATCAAGTTTTCCGAATTTTCTTAATTCATATTCTTTCGTCATCAAAAAGATGAGCGGTGTTACTAATAAGATGTGGGTGGATGAGGTGAGTACGCCACCAATCATGGGCAATACGATGGGCTGCATCACATCGCTGCCAACACCCGTTGCCCACAATACCGGTACCAGACCAAACAAAGCGACTGAAACCGTCATCAGTTTGGGTCTTAAACGCTTGGCGGCACCGGCAATCACAAACTCCTTCAACTCTTCGCGTGAAACGGTTTCGCTGGAGTTGCCTCTGAGTTTTACTAGTTGATTCATGGCATCGTTGAGATAAATCACCATGACCACACCGGTCTCAACCGCAATACCAAACAGAGCGATGAATCCAACAGCCACGGCTACGGACAAATTCACTCCATAGAAATACACCATGTAGGCTCCACCAATCAAGGCAAATGGAACCGTGATAAGGCTAAAGAACGCCTCGCGCATCGAATTGAATGCGAGGTAAAGTGAGATGAAGATAATCAGTAACACGACTGGTAAAATGATCATTAACGTTTGCTTACCGCGAATCAGGTTTTCGTATTGACCACTCCACTCGAAAAAATACCCATTCGGTATCACACCCATTTCTTTGTTCAATTTTTCGATGGCCTCTTTTACGGTACTACCCAAATCGCGATCACGCACATTGAACAGAACCGCTCCTCGAAGCAAGGCATTATCTGACACAATCATGGGTGGACCATTTTCAAACCGGATATTGGCAACCGCTGAAAGTGGAACCATGCCCATCGAAGGAGTTTTTACCGGAATACGCTGAAGCTGTGAAAGGCTATTGCGATAGTCCTGAGCCAATCGAATGCTGATAGAAAAACGTTGTCTTCCTTCAATGGTCTGTCCTATCGGAGTACCACCAATGGCCGATTCAACGATCAGGTTAACATCATCCACGGTTAATCCATAGCGACCCAACGCCTCGCGATTTACATCAATGGTTAAATACTTTCCTCCTGTAATCGGATCAACATATAAATCTTTCACGCCAGGAATTCCTTCCAACGCAGCCTTAACTTTTTCCGAAAGAGAATAGATACTATCAAGATTTTGTCCATATACTTTCACACCCACATCGGTGCGAATACCCGTTGACAACATGTTGATGCGGTTGATAATGGGTTGTGTCCAACCGTTTACCACGCCCGGTATTTGCAGTTTGGCATCCAACTCATTGATAATATCTTTCTTGGTGACGCCTTCTCGCCATTCTGATTTCGGCTTAAGCGTGATAATCGTTTCAATCATTGATAAAGGAGCATTGTCGGTTGCAGTACTGGCGCGGCCTGCCTTACCCAGCACCTTATCCACTTCCGGCACTGATTTGATAATCTTGTCCTGCACCTGAAGGATACGTTTGATTTCTTCATTGGAAACATCGGGCAACGTAACAGGCATGAATAGAATGGACTGCTCATCCAATGGCGGCATGAACTCGCTGCCCATGCTGAATAATAATGGAATGCTCACCACCAAAGCCAGAATATTAACACCGATTGTAGTCTTGCGCCAATTCATACAGGCGCGAACTACAGGCTCGTAAATTTTTTCCAACCAACGGTTTAACGGATTAGATTTCTCATCCTTGAACTTTCCTTTCATAAAAAATGAAATGAGCACCGGTGCCAATGTGATCACGAGAATTGCATCCACCAGCATGATGAAAGTTTTAGTGTACGCTAATGGGTGAAATAACTTTCCTTCCTGACCGGTAAGCATAAACACGGGCAAGAAAGAGGCGATGATGATGATCGTAGAAAAGAAGACACCACGAGAAACCTGTTTGGATGATTTCTCAATGATGGATAACCGCTCTAAATCCGGAATCAGTCCATTTGATTCCGCATACCGCATTGACAAATGCTTGTAGGCATTCTCAGACATAATAATACCATTGTCGACAATCACACCGATTGCCAGCACGATGCCCGTCAAGGACATGATGTTAGACGAAATTCCAAACGCATTCAATAAAATGAAGCTTGTAGCAATGGTAATTGGTATTTGTATAATGATGCTGATGGCACTGCGCCAGTGAAGCAGGAAGAGAATGACCACCAACGACACCACAATCATCTCTTCGATTAGTGTAGTCTTAATAGATGAAATCGATTCTTCAATCAACTCACTGCGATCATACACCACATTGAACTTCACTCCTGCCGGAAAACCCTTCGATACTTCTTCCATCTTTGCCTTCACACGCTTAATCACTTCATCGGCATTTTCGCCATAGCGCATCACTACAATACCTCCTACTACTTCTCCTTCACCGTCCTGATCGAAAATTCCCAAACGGGCTTCACCGGTCATCTGAACGGAGCCCAGATCTTTCACTTTCACAGGCACCGAATTCACGGTCTTTACAGCGATGTTTTCAATCTCTTCGATGGATTTGAGATAACCTGTAGTTTTTATGATGTACCCGATATCGCTCATTTCAAACTTACGACCGCCCGCTTCATTGTTGTTGGATCGTACCGACTGAATCACTTCAGGAACGGAAAGATTGTAGTAGGAAAGCTTATTCGGATTTAACGCAATCTGATATTGCTTTTGAAATCCCCCGAAGGAAGCGATCTCACTTACTCCCTGCACATTCTGTAATGCAAATTTTACATACCAGTCTTGCACAGCACGTTGTTCGCCCAGATCCATTCCCGGTGCATCGAGCGTGTACCATAGAATATGTCCTACACCTGTTCCATCCGGACCGAGTGTTGGCGTTACACCTTGTGGTAATAATCTTGTGGCATAGTTAAGACGCTCCAGAACACGTTCCCGCGCCCAGTACACATCGGTATCATCATTGAAAATGACGTAGACGAAACTCATTCCAAACATGGAAGCACCACGCACATATTTGACTTGTGGAAGACCCTGCAGGTTGGTGACGAGCGGATACGTTACCTGGTCCTCGATAATCTGAGGACTGCGGCCCATCCATTCGGTGAATACGATCACCTGGTTTTCGGAAAGGTCCGGAATGGCATCAATCTTATTAATGCGGACAGAATGAATGCCCCACGCAAATAATCCAATAGCCACCATCAGGACCAGAAAGCGATTACGAAGCGAATACGAGATTAAATTTTCTATCATAGCTAATGAGTAAAAAGTAAAGAGTCATGAGTAGTTAGTACATGACAAACGAATGCATCGTTGCTCTGCAACCATGATTCGACTTAGCTATGAAATATTAAATGAGGAACGACTGAACGAGCACAGGAATATCGCGCTCGACAATGGGTGGTTTGTAGGGTGTGTGATTTGAATACGCGAGGGATTCATTCAATTGAATCACCTCCATAATCATCGGAAGTGAAGCAACCCAATTGATGGCTTGCCAGCTTAGTGATGAAAAATCCTGAATCTGTGTGCTAAAGTCTTTGCCTTCAAAGGCAACATGCTTGTCTTCGCAGCATCCTGACTTCTTTATGGTCATCTTCTTGTGGCAAGGAGGAAGTTGAGCCTCCATAGGACAAGAAGCCGCTTCTTCAATCAACGAAACACTTTGAACATGGCCTCCGCAAAAGTGCATGTTCACCATAAAGCTGCTTGAAGAAACAAGCACCAGCAGGGCCAGCATGGAGGAGACTATGGATTTTAAAAATTTCATTGACTGAGCAAATGTAATAAAAAAAAGCTGTTAACAAGTTGTTAATTAAAGATTTAAGGAGGGGCTGCCAAAAAAGTCAATCTGTCATTACGTCCTTGAGTCGCGATCCAGCGGAGTGCGCACAATTCGGGATTCCGGGTCAAGCCTGCCTTTGCCGAATCCGCCAGTTGGCGGAGCAGGCAAGCCCGGAATGACACTTCGATTGATATTTTGACTTTTTGGTCAGCCACGTCTACGCTAAACGTTCACCTTTATAGCCAGCCTTTTGAAGTGCCTCAACGATTTTCTTATCGTCAGTGTTATCTACGGTTAACGTGCGGGCAGGATCTACCAGATCAACCTGCCAGTTGTTTTCACCAGCAACTTCATTTAGAAAAGGTGTCACTTTAGCCACACAAGCCGAGCACTTAATGTTGGTTTTAAACTTTATTTTTTCCATTTTCTGAATGGTTAATGATAGTACAAATAAACGATGTCTTTGAGAATTAAATTCATACAATTACTCTTTTGATTTATAGAATTCACTCATGGCGGCAGAAGGTAGTTCTATATCTCATGTTTTAAGATTCCGCTTTGCTTGTTCTATATGCCGCCAGTTATGAGTTAGAATAAACAACATCGCATCACCAGAATTAATTTTAATCCATGCCGACAATGAAGTGTTAACAGATTTTCGTAAGAGGTTTTTATCTCTTGCTTTGTTAATCAAGACGAGCATGTATTCCAGGTTTTGTATAAACTTAGAAATAGTAGAATGCGGATTAGCTATGACAATAGGTTGATGCCTTTGCATTGCTTTATATTTCTTCGTCCCACGATCAGGTTGCATCATGGTAATAAAATACCGCCCCAGCATGCTATGCTTAAACACACCCGATTCATCAACCGGAGCCTGATCCAGGACTTTTGAGATCTGTGGCATGTAGAAATCAAAGTAGGTATTTAGATGAGCAAAACATTCAGCAATACTCCAGCCATTGCTAATAGAAGGTTGAAGAAGGCGGTCCTCCGGAAGATTCTGGAAGACCACAATAACTTCCTTCAATTGTTCTTCAACCTCTGCCTCTAGTTGATTGATAAAATCAGTCTGCGATTGCTTCTGCATATTAATGATCCTTGATTTTGCTTTTCAGGGCCAGCAATACTAAACCAATCACACACATAATACTCTCAATCATTAGCCAGTTTGTACCAAATTCTCCTAATGCACCATCAGCAAACCAGGTGATGATACGCGAAACTGCATAAGATCCCCAAAAGAGGACTAAAAAACTCAGGCCTTTGGCCGTTTGAAAAAAAGCAAGATAGATTAGCAGTACTACGATGGTAATTCCTACTCCACCATAGATACCCCGAATGGAACTGAGTGCATCTGCGTTAGGAAGTTTAACGCCCACAAGGTCCATCACCGATTGCGGATTGAACATTGCCAGGATGGCTACATACGCCAGGCTCAATGCCGAGAAAAGGATGAACCCTTTGCTTGCTGAGAAATAAATTACTTTTGTTGTCATACTGTTTTTTGTTTTGTTGATGCAACAAAGGTGGAGGGGCGCAGAAAAATCATTCTTGGTATTTGCCAAGATTATCATATGCGAACTGAATTTATCAGCTTACTGAAATTCGTGGGGTCTATACCCAGATAGTTTGCGAGGTATTTGTGTGGAACAAGTGTCAAAATATGCGGACTTCGTTTGAGTAACTGCCTGAATTTTTCTTCAGAAGTAAAGCACTGAAGTTCTACCATACGTTCCAGCAATCCGGAAAAAGCTTGGGTTATTCCCAACCTGACGGCTTCTGAAACACAATAATGCCGTTGCATACAACCATCTATTGATTCGAATGAAGCCCGGAGAAACCGGGAAGGTGTAAGTGACTCGTAAAAATAACGGGAAGGTTGTTGTAGAAAAAAGGAACTTATAGATCCTCCAAAGGAAGGTGGGTACGAGAATACAAGGGTTGACTCACGATTCTGATCGTCCTGATATACTATGCGCTGCACACCATCTGTTACAAAATAGAGGTACTTCTCAACCTCTCCAGCCGAAGTAATGATTTCTTTTCTTTTAACACTATGGGCTGTCCATACGTTGATGAAATCCTCCATCCCCTCTGGTGTTTGTGGCGCAAAGCTCTCAAAGACTTTCCTTAAAATTTCTTTGTCTGTCATACCGGTTTAACAAGCATGCAGTTTACAAATTTTGAATTCAGTTTCCTTATGTCATCTTACCTTCAGAGAAGCAAATCTAGATTTTTGCCCAGCGCAATCGCAGGCTATTACTCACCACGCTTACTGAACTGAGTGCCATGGCGGCTCCGGCAATCATGGGGTCGAGCAAGAAACCATTTACCGGATAAAGCACGCCTGCAGCTATTGGAATTCCAATCACATTGTAAATGAAAGCCCAGAATAAATTCTGACGAACGCAACGCACCGTTTTGGTTGACAGGTTCAATGCCTTAGGGATCGATTGAAGATCTGAAGTGATCAATGTCATCTTGGCTACATCCATGGCAATATCGGAACCTTTACCCATAGCAATGCTGACATCCGCCTGAGCCAATGCGTGCGAATCATTAATTCCATCCCCCACCATAGCCACTATTCTTCCTTCGGCCTGAAGTTTTTTTACAAAGTCAGCTTTTTCAGATGGCAATACTTCGGCTTTATAATTTTTCAATCCGACTTGACGGGCAACGGCCTTTGCAGTTTGTTCATTATCGCCTGTGAGCATGTATACATCAATACCTTTGTTATGCAGCGATTGAATAGCCGCTTGTGAAGTTGCTTTAATATTGTCGGCAATGGCGATGAGGGCTAATGCCCTGGATTGATTCGAAAAATAAACCACTGTCTTAGCCTCTTCCTGAAGTTGAGTTGCAGTAGACTTTAGACCTTCCGAAATGGAGATTCCATTTTCCTCCATCAGCTTTCTGTTTCCTACGAAGTAGGTAACATTATTGACAATCGCTTTTACTCCGCGTGCAGTCAGGCTCTCAAACTTTTCGATAGGCAAGATGCTGATATTCTCTTCTTTTAGTTTATTAACTACAGCCTCGGCCAACGGGTGCTCCGATTGCATTTCCATTGTGTAAAGAATTTTTTTATCTTCTTCCGAAATAGTCTCCCAAATCAAATCTGTTACTACAGGCTTACCTTCCGTAATGGTTCCGGTCTTATCCAGAATAACAGCATTTACCTTGTGAGCCAATTCCAGACTTTCGGCATCTTTTATCAGAATATTATTTTCAGCACCTTTCCCTACTCCTACCATAATGGCAGTGGGTGTTGCCAAACCCAGAGCACAAGGGCAAGCAATAACCAGCACGGTAACCGAAGTTAGCAAGGCGTGGGTGAAAGCATTATCACCACCCACGATCATCCATGTAACAAAAGTCAGAATCGAAATCCCTATCACAACAGGTACAAAAACTCCCGCGATTTTATCAACCAGTTTTTGGACAGGGGCCTTACTGCCCTGCGCCTCCTGTACCATTTTTATAATGTGTGCAAGAATGGTGTCGCCACCTACTTTGAGAGCTTCAAACTGAAAACTTCCTTTTTGATTTATAGTTCCGGCAAAGACCTTCTCGCCTGATTTCTTTTCAACCGGGATGGGTTCACCACTGATCATACTTTCATCCACGAAAGAAGAGCCGGATATCACAACTCCATCCACAGGAATTTTATCACCCGGACGGACCAATATAGAATACCCAACTTTAACAGAAGCGATCGGCATCTCCATCTCAACGCCATCAACTATTGCATGTACGGTTTTTGGTTGTAAGCCCATTAGTTTTTTAATCGCAGAACCAGTATTTGACTTGGCTCTTTCTTCCAAAAGTTTGCCCAGCGATATAAAGGCAATCACCACCGCGGCTGCTTCGTAATAGACATGTGCATGAAGACCACGGTTATGCCAGAACTCAGGAAAAAATGTATTGAAAGCACTGAAGACGAATGCGATACCCGTGGAAAGGGCAACCAGCGTATCCATATTGGCTTTGCCAAAACGCGCCTGCTTCCATCCATGAATAAAAAAGGTGCGACCAAAATAAAAGACAACCGGAGCCGTAAGAATCATTGAAATATAGTTGCCGTAAGGCATATCCATAAAGAACATGCCGATGATAACTACGGGTACAGATAGAATTAGCGACCAAAGAGTACGCGTTTTAATTTCTTCATATTGCTTTTTTTGAGCTTCTTCCTTTAGTGCTTGGGGATCTTCCACATCAATAATCAGATCGTAGCCGATAGACCGAACTGCGTTTTGCAAATCGGTAGTATTAGCAATGGCCGAATTATATTCTACCTGGGCAGTTTGGTTCGCATAGTTTACGGAGGCGTCTTTCACCCCCGCTGTTGCTTTCAGCATGGACTCTACACTGACTGCGCAGGCTGCGCACGTCATTTCAAGAACCGGAAAAGATTGCCTGGTCATTTGATCTGTTTTCATAATCAGTCATTAACTGATACAAAGAACGAGGTTAGATGGTCAAAGGTGATTATATAATCCCCTAAAGGTATTACAGAATTTCAGGCTATCGAATCCAATGATCTGCGGTCCTGAGTTCTGGATCTCTTCAGTTCGGAAGGTGTGAGTCCAGTAATTTTCTTAAACTGGGCTGAAAGATGTGCCACACTGCTATAGTCCAGTTGCACAGCAATTTGGCTTAACGTAAGTTCATCGTAAATAAGCAATTCTTTTACCCGTTCAATTTTCTGTTTAATGATATAATGCTCCAGGGTAATCCCCTCTACTGATGAGAACAAACTACTGAGATAATTATAATCATAATGAAACTCTTCTGATAAAATAACCGACCAATTAAACTTCCGATCAAGACGCTCCTGATGATGGATCATGCGAATAATCTTGTTCTTCATGGATTCAATCAATCGCGACTTGCGATCGTCCATTCGCTCAAATCCTACTGATAAAAGGGCCATATCAATATCTGAAGACTGTTGTGGAGTCAGGTTGTCCTCTCGCAACACAACCTCACCCAATGAAATCTTTTCCGGGTGTAGTCCCAGTTTCTGTAACTCCTGATCAACGACCAGTATACACCGCTGGCACACCATGTTTTTAATGTAAAGCGTAGTCATTACTCAAGTATTCTTCGCTGGTATAACCCAAAGTTAAGGGCAAAAGTTGCCTTGAAAATAATATCCGGCCGTATTTCTTCTACAAGTTCATAAAGGCGTTTACCTTTACAACTTTTTAAGCGAACCTTATGGCAGACGAAAAGAGTTTGAACTTTCTGGAAGAAATCATTGAGAACGACCTGAAGGCCGGAAAATATCAAAGCATTAGTACAAGATTTCCGCCAGAACCCAACGGATATCTACACCTTGGCCACGCCAAAAGCATCGTCTTAAATTTTGGACTGGCACAAAAATATGGTGGCAAAACCAATCTTCGTTTTGATGATACAAATCCCGTAACGGAAGAAACCGAATACGTTGAAAGTATCAAAGGTGATGTAAAATGGTTGGGCTTTGAATGGGCCAACGAGTTTTATGCTTCCGACTATTTTGATCAGTTATATGACTTTGCGGTTAAGCTGATTAACAAAGGGCTGGCGTATGTAGACGATAGCACGAGTGAAGAAATTGCAGCCCAAAAAGGAACGCCTACTGTACCCGGTACAAACAATATTTATCGCAACCGATCGGTACAAGAAAACTTGCAATTGTTTGCCGATATGAAAGCCGGTAAGTATCCGGATGGTTCCAAAGTACTTCGGGCAAAAATTGATATGAGTCATATCAATATGCTTATGCGCGATCCGGTTATATACCGAATCAAACATGCACATCACCATCGCACAGGCGATACGTGGTGTGTTTACCCCATGTATGATTTTGCCCATGGCCAGAGTGACTCTATCGAAAAAATAACCCATAGCATTTGCACGCTGGAATTTGTACCACACCGTGAGTTGTATGAATGGTGCATTGAGAACCTGGAGATCTATCCATCCAAACAGTATGAGTTTGCTCGTCTTAACATGACCTATACCATGATGAGCAAACGTAAATTATTACAATTGGTCAATGATAAGCATGTGAATGGTTGGGATGATCCGCGCATGCCAACGTTAAGCGGGGTTCGTAGGCGAGGTTATACACCCGAAGCCATCCGCGATTTTTGCGATCGCATTGGTGTTGCCAAAAGAGAAAACCTGATTGACATTAGTCTGCTGGAGTTTTGCGTACGCGAACATTTGAATAAAAAGGCTGACCGAAGAATGGTTGTCTTCGATCCGCTCAAAGTGGTGATTACCAACTATCCGGAAGGAAAAACAGAAGTATTGAGTGGTGAGAATAATCCCGAAGACCACACATCAGTTAGACCTCTGCCCTTCGGTCGTGAATTGTATATTGAGCAAGACGACTTCATGGAAGTTCCACCTAAAAAATATTTCCGTCTTTCACCAGGACAAATGGTACGGTTGAAGAGTGCTTACATTATTAAGTGCGAAGAAGTAGTTAAAGATAGCAGCGGCAAAGTTACTGAGCTTCATTGCACCTATATTCCTGAGAGCAAAAGCGGCTCCGATGTATCCGGTATTAATGTAAAAGGTGTGATCCACTGGGTAAGTATTGCGGAAGCACTACCCATCGAGGTAAGGTTATATGATCGCTTGTTTGTAACAGAAGACCTGAATGCTATCGAAGATGATTTTACGAATCACCTCAACCCCGAATCGCTCACAATAAAAACCGTGTATGCCGAACCTGAATTAAAAAACAGTAAAGAAGGTGAGCACTTTCAGTTTTTACGGATGGGGTATTTTTGCAAAGACCAGGATTCCACACCCAATAAATTAGTATTTAACCGCACCACCACCTTGCGGGATATGTGGGCGAAGGAGATGAAGAAATAAAATGTAGGTCAAAGTCGATTTCTGGATGCAAGATCAATCTCTTCTCACCTTCCGAAATCATCCTGCAATCTTACAATATCATTCTCATCGGAGGGATTGGTGGCTTCCGTATGTTGCCAGATTTCAGCAACCATGCCCCACCCTTCAGTGCCTACTAACCGATGACGTTGACCTTGTCGCAAGCGAACAATTTCACCTATTTCTAAAACATGAACTGGCCCTTCTTGATCCGTCTCGCTGGTAACAACACCTGCGGCACCAGCCACCAGCTTCCAGATTTCAGCTCGCCTGTGATGATATTGCCACGACAATCTTTTATTGGCCTCTACAACCAAAATTTTCGGGCTAAGCTTACCACTTAGTTGTAATGAATTAAAATCAACCTCAGGAAAATACTTTTGCGCAAAGATCTGTGCTTGCGATTCATCTAGCACGAAGAAACCTCCCCAGGGACGATTGAAGTCCTGAGATGCAATGTTAAAACCTTCCCGTTTGAGATAGGTACTTATTGAAGTGAATACGGAATCCCTCGTTCCTGTTAAATCTACCAATGCAGTTGCTTTCATCCTGTAAGTTAGAAATTATAAATCGATTCAATACGCTTTTACAAACTGATTGCGATTACTTATTAAATCATTTACTTTTCGTTTTTGCTATGACATCAACTCCGAATACACCCGGAAGCCTTACCCGCCAAATGGGCTTGGTTGGTTTAGCCGCTACGGGAATTTGCTCCATGATTGGCGCCTCCATCTATGTAGTGCCTTTTATGATCCAGCGCAACGTACCAGGCATCGGGCCTTACGTATTACCCGCATTTTTGTTTGCGGCCATTCCGGCTACACTGGCAGCATTTGCTTACATTATACTCGCTTCTGCCATGCCACGGGCAGGTGGAAGCTATGTATATGCCAGTCGCTCGTTACACCCCTATCTTGGTTTTGTTGCCAGTTTCTCACAATGGTTTGGATTATCTATCGCCATTGGCGTGGTGAGTTATGTGATCGTTCCCTTTTTGCGCGATATAGCCGCGGCAATGCAATGGAATGAATTGGCTGCCACACTCGATACCGGATCGGTGCGTGTAACCCTGTCATTATTTCTGTTATGGCTGTTTGTGTTTATCAACATCCGTGGCATTCAACTTTATGAGCGCACATTGATACCGCTTATGATTCTTATGTTCTCACTCGGTGGTATTGTGATTGTAACCGGGTTGAACTTTACGCAGGAAGAATTTGCACAGGCGCTGCAAAACAAAGAAGGTAAAAGCATTCCGGATACAATTGCCTCCTTTGACTGGAGTACATTTCTCTCCGCTGCTGCTCTACTATTCTCCAGCTTCATCGGTTTTGATTCCATCGCGCAAGCAGGCGGTGAAGCCAAAAATCCAACACGCAACCTACCCCGCGCCATTGGCATTGCCATCGTAACGGTGAGTTTGTTCTACATGCTTTTCTCCTTTTCGGTATACCATGCAGTGCCCTGGCAATTTGTGGCCGAACAAGCGCAACTGAAAGACATTACTGCACCAGGCTTATTAAGTTACCTCATCCCTTCCGGTTGGGCGGTACTCATTGTGCTTGGTGCTGCCATCGCCTTAACCAATGATCTGCCGGCAATGATACTTTCCGTATCACGACTGATGTTCTCCTGGGCAGAAGATGGAATTTTTCCACGTTCCATTTCACGTATTCATTCAAGGTTTCATACACCCCATCGGGCGATTTTATTAAGCGGTGCCATGGCCACAGTCGGAATTTTAGGAAGTCATTTTGCCGGTAACTTTTTTCTGGGCATCGACATCATGGTCACTTCCATGTTGGTAAACTTTATGTTGATGTGTCTCTCTGTGGTGATGCTGCCGACTCACAACCCCGTGCTGGCTTCACAAATCTCTGTATTTAAATCACGCGTGCTTCAGTTGTTTTTAGGAGTGAGTGGCACAATACTGTTAACTGCTTTTTTAATTATCCATATAACCAAAGATTTGAATGCCAATGTTTCGGCCTGGTACTTTCATTCCACTCCCGTATGGCTGATTGTGATGGTATTGGCCTCAATCCTCTTCTTTTATCAATACAACAAATTGAAAAAATCAGGTACCGATACTAAAAAACTATTTTCACATTTACCTCCGGAATAATTATGACTTCCCTACCAAAATATATTGAACTGGCCCCCGGGCTTACCATCTGCCGTGCTCTTACTGGCCTATGGCAAATTGCAGACATGGAGCGAGATGGCAACAAAGTAAATGCACAAGAGGCTGCTCAATCGATGCAGGCTTACGCAGACGCTGGTTTCACCACATTTGATATGGCCGATCATTATGGTTCAGCGGAAGAGATTGCCGGAGTTTTCCGTTCGCAATACAAAGGCAAATCACAATTGTTCACCAAGTGGGTACCTTCACCAGGAACCGTAACAAAAGACCAGGTGCGGGCCGCGGTTACACGGGCGCTTACGCGGATGCAATCTCAGCAAATTGATCTGATGCAGTTTCATGCGTGGAGTTATGCACACCCCGCATGGCTGGATTGCCTATTCTGGTTACAGGAATTGAAGGAAGAAGGCCTGATCAGACATCTTGGACTCACTAATTTTGATAGTGCCCATTTGCAGATTGTGGTGAACAGTGGCATTGAAGTAATTACCAACCAGGTTTGCTATTCATTACTGGATCAGCGTGCAGCCGGAAAGATGACGGAAGTATGCCTGAAATACAACGTAAAACTTCTTGCATTTGGCACCGTAGCCGGTGGATTTCTTTCTGAGAAATGGTTAGATAAACCTGAACCTGTATTAAATGATTCACTCACCTGGTCGCAAATGAAATACAAACGCTTCATCGATACTGCCGGAGGCTGGCAAAAGTTTCAGGTGCTGTTGCAAACATTAAATTTAGTGGCTAAGAAATATAATGTGGGCATTGCCAACATCGCGAGTAAATACATGCTTGCACAACCCGCTGTGGGAGGCGTGATTATCGGAGCACGACTTGGCCAACGTGCACATATCGCTGACAATGAAAAATTATTCACTTTTGAACTTGATAACCAAAGCCTGAAGCAGATTTCAGATGTGCTTAACTCACTTACCCCTATTCCCGGTGATTGTGGTGATGAGTATCGTAAGCCACCCTTCTTAACTGCTTCCGGAGATTTGAGCCACCATGTAGAAAGCTTTCCTGCACCCTATCCTGCCAAAGTAGGAAGTGATGGAAGAACCAAAGCACTCAGCGGAACAATCTGGGAAGACCTGGCTGGCTTTAGTCGTGCGGTGCGCAAAGGTAATCGCATTTTGGTGTCCGGTACCACGGCTACACATGGACTAAAAGCTATTGGTGGTAATGCCCCTGCTGCCCAGGCACATTTTATAATTGATAAAATCGAAGGAGCTATTCAATCGTTGGGTGGCACGTTGGATGAAGTAGTACGAACTCGCATTTTCATTCGAAACATTGAAGATTGGGAACCTATTGCGCGCGCGCATGGTGAACGATTTAAACATATACAGCCCGCCAACACCATGGTCAAAGCTGAATTAATCGGAGATAGCTATCTGGTTGAAATGGAAGCCGAAGCTATTGTTAAAATATAATTTACCGATCAGACTTTGGCGGGTAATTTTTCAAAACAGTCTTAATTCCTTTACGAATATTTTTCTCGGTTAGGTCTGGATTAGTTTCCATATAACTCATAGCATGCGATTGCCATACCATTCTACTTTCTCTTCTGTCGGCCATGCCTATGATGAGTGATCCCCGCAAGTAATTGATCACCTGTTTTTCCGTCTCCAGCGGCTTGATATAAATCGGAGTGTCTTCGACAGGGTGATAAACAATGGCCTGTTCATCTTTTACGGTAATGGTAAAACCTACCAACAGATCCGGATTATTTGGGTCCTCTGTAAGGCCTTTATTTTTCAACTCATCGATAATCGCCATTTTCAGATTCTCTCGTATCAAACTATCATTTAAATAGTCCGGGCCTATAAACTTGAATTCACAACCTGACATCCAGCAAAAGGTTTTGTATTTACTGAAATCAACCTCTCGGTCGTACGTGTTTTGAATTTTCAATGAGCAACTTGCCAATAAAAAAAGAAATCCAAGTCCCAGGAAGTTACGTAAGAGCCTGTTTGTATTCATGCTCAATGTTACTAAAGAATAGTCAAATAATTGATGATAAGAATCATGAGTTTTGTAACTCCAAAAATAGTAGGCTGTCTCAAAAGTCAGCCAGTCAATGCGGCCTTTCCCATTTTAATTGACTTTTAAGACAGCCTTTTTTTCATTACTATTGATGGTGATCACTCACTCCACTGTACTTTTTTAGACGGGTAATAATCAATACCCCAGGCCTTCATGCGTGGACCGTGATTTCCCAGTCGAACTTTATATTCCTCCCAGCTTCTGCCTTCAGCAGGTGACCAACCAATTTCTGCAACACCGGGCAAACGTGGAAACAACAGGTACATCACATCATCCATATTCTTGAGTGTCTCGCCCCACAAGGGTGCTTCCACGCCCAGAATCTGTTCTTTATTGATGCCAGATACTCTTGTTGCAGGATCCCAATTATAGGCATCGTCCACTTCAATGTAGGCAGCCCAATTATACCCAATCCGACTTAAGGAATCATACTTCATATCCAGGTACACACGCTTGGATGGAGACATAATAATTTTTGCGCCTTTTGCCGCAGCCTCTTTTGCATGATCTTCCGATGCCCAATGCTGTGCAATGGCATTGCCATCGATATTGGCTTGCGATATTTCTTCCCACCCAATCATTTGCATTCCATTGGCTTTTACAATGTCGCTGAAGCGGTTGATGAACTCTATATAATCTTCTTTTTTGGTTACATGTGCTTCGTCACCACCTATGTGAAAATACCCACCCGGTGAAATGGCTGATAACTCCCGAATAACATCATTCACAAATTTCATTGTGTTTGGCTTCGACAAACTGAGTGTGCTCCAGCCTACTTCTCTACCCGCATACAATTCAGTTGGTTTATCTTTTCCTTCGCCAATGCCCTTCGTTTCCAGTGGCCCTGCATAATTTCCGTCTTTAGGAAATTTTGTTTCCGGATTGTTCAATTCTCCATACGATGCCAGGGCAGCATTTATGTGGCTGGGCATATCAATCTCGGGAACGATGGTGATAAACCGTGCCCCTGCATAAGCCACGATTTCCTTGTATTGTTCTTGTGTATAATAACCGCCCTTGCCTCCATCAACTTGCGTGGTACCGCCATGGATCGCCAGGTTGGGCCACGATTTAATTTCAATTCGCCAACCTTGATCATCCGTTAAGTGGAGATGTAAAATGTTAATTTTATAATAGCTGATCATATCAATGTAACGTTTTACATCTTCCACGCTAAAGAAGTGTCGTGCCACATCCAACATAGAACCGCGCCAGCCCCACGTTGGGTAATCGCGGATGGTGCCGGTGGCAATTGTATAATTTCCTGATTTGTCAGCCTTCAAAGGAACTACTTGCAGAAAAGTCTGAATGCCATAGAATACACCTGCCGGTTGGTTTGCCTTAATAGTCACGCTATCTTCCGAGATTGACAATTCATAACCCTCGGTTCCGAGTTCCGCATCACCGTCAGCAACAACTAAATAGATATTTCCAGCTACCTGTGCATCCGGACTTGAACTCACATTTGCGTTTATACCTGCTCGTTTATTTAATTCTGACGCCAAATAATTGCCAATAAATGAATCATCAACAATAGTTGGATTCTTTAATGTAAACCCTTTGCCTGTGGCCGTAACAGAAACCGGTTTAGGGATGATGCTTTCCTTGGTTAAGTCTGTAGGTGGTTCATTTGTGCAAGATTGAAGCAGAACCGCACCCATAATTATGAGTAACGGAATTAAACGCAGGTAAAATTTCATAAGTTAGGTAGTTATTGTTTCGATTGCGAATCTAACTAAAAATCAACTAGTAAATAATGGTAATGATTAGGAATGGTTACTCAATACTAAACATTGTTCCAATAACCACCCGACACCGTTTTTGATTCGTTCCTCACTAATTTATTCTAAAACTTCATTAAATATGTACACCTTCAATTTACTAAATCAATACTATGAAAAAGATTGTTTGCGCGATTCCCCTGCTTCTTATACTTTCTCAAATTTCAGTGGGTCAAAACACCTGGACTGCTGAGAAAATCATGGAGTATAAAAACATCACCAATACAAATATTTCCCAGGATGGAAAGCACATCGCCTATGTGGTAAGTGTGCCGGTCATGCAGGGCGAAAAATCAGAGTACAATAGTCAGATCTGGGTAGCCGCTACGGATGGCACCTACGATGTGCAATATACCCGTGGCGAAAAATCATCCACGGCTCCCCAATTTTCACCGGATGGTAAGCAACTTGCCTTTCTCTCCAATCGTGTGGGAGACAAGAACCAGGTTTTTGTAGTACGGCTGCAGGGTGGAGAAGCTGAGCAGATAACCGATACCAAAACCGGAGTAGTTTCCTTCAAATGGTCACCCGATGGAAGTCGAATTGCCTACCTGATGAAAGATCCCGATACCAAAGAGGAAGAGAAACTGAAAAAGGAAAAGATGGATGTGATTTTGGTTGATAAGAATTACAAATACAATCATCTCTATACAGTCGCACTTGCAACTGACCCTGCAGGTAAACGCAAAACCAAGCAATTGACTTCGGGTGCTTATCATGTAAATGGGTTTGACTGGTCGCCCGATGGTTCAACCATTGCTTTTTCCTTTGCTCCCAACCCCACTATAAACGATGCTGGTTTAGAGTCTGACATCTCCACCGTTCCTTCTGATAGCGGAAAAGTTACCACGCTGGTAAAAAGACCGGGGGTTGATGTAAGTCCGCATTATTCACCCGATGGAAAATGGATTGCGTTTCAATCTTCCGGAGGTCAGCCGGAACGGGTTGGTTTAAGTGACGTATACAAAGTAGCTGCAGCGGGTGGTGATGTGATTGAATTACAAAAGACCCCGGACCGCAATGCAAACATTGTAGCGTGGGCTCAAGATGGCTCGTACCTGTTCATCTCAGAAAATTATAAGACTTCACAAGCGCTGATTGCGCTACCGTCAAGTAATAATGTTAAACTACCAAAGGGCGATTACCTGGCATACTCTGATTCAAAATTACCGATCCTTACTTCTTTAAAAGGCTCCAGCAGTTCTTTTTCCGTAAGCAAATCCGGAAACCGCATTAGTTACATCTTCGAAGATGTGAATACACCCAAAGAAGTATTTACAGCCGGCTTGAAAGGAGAAAGTGCAAAAAAAATTAGTAGTGCAAACGCAAACATTAACCCACCCGCTTTAGGGAAAACAGAATTGATCAATTGGAAATCAAAAGATGGATTAATGATTGAAGGCCTGCTCACCTACCCGGTTGGTTTTGAAAAGGGTAAAAAGTACCCGATTGTACTTCAGATACATGGCGGCCCTGCTGGGGTGTTCTCACAAACTTATACCGGAGCCCCCGGTATTTACATGACACAATACTTTGCACAGAAAGGATTTATTGTATTGAAACCCAATCCGCGCGGGAGTTCTGGCTACGGTAAAGATTTTCGATATGCAAACATACGCGATTGGGGTTTTGGCGACTACCAGGATTTAATTACCGGGGTTGACCACGTGCTTGCCATGGGTATTGCTGACAGCAACAATCAGTTTGTGATGGGTTGGAGTTATGGTGGCTATATGACCAGTTGGGTAGTAACACAAACAGATCGGTTTAATGCTGCAAGCATGGGTGCCGGATTGCCTAACCTGATAAGTATGGTCACCACCACTGACATCCCAGATTACATTGTCGCTCATGCAGGTGGAAAAGAATTTTGGGAGGAGTATGAAGAATACGAAAAACATTCGGCTATCTATCAGATCAAGAATGTAAAAACTCCTACGCAAGTGATACATGGAACCAATGACTTACGCGTTCCCTTTGCTCAGGGTCAGGAATTCTATAATGCTCTGAAACGAAAAGGAGTTGCAACTGAAATGGTGGCTTATCCACGCACGCCACACGGACCGCAAGAACCAAAACTATTGATGGATGTATCGCCCCGGATTATGACCTGGTTTGAGAAATATAAAAAATAGAGTTTAATCTTTCCTGCACTCGACAAGCCAGTCCCACGGATAGGGATCTTTTAACCATACCGGTGGTGACGAAAGTTCTGTGTTCCATTCGTACTCGAGCTTTTCAATTTTGGTAACGGTGAAACCCGCATCTTTAAAAACCACCTGCAGTTCAGATTCAGAATAGTGTTTCGTAGGTACTCCATCAATGTGAACAATACCCTGAATGAGGTCTCGCTTGGTTCCCTTAAAATAATGAAACTCATGAGCCGGAATAGTTGCAGGCATCACTCCTTCTTTCCGATATACATCGATCAAGCGCCATGATGAGAATAAAGCCGAATCCAAAGACGGCAAAACTATTACGGCAGTTCCTCCGGGTTTCAAGGCACGATAGATATTTTGAATCATGAAATAATTCTTTTCAATCTTCGGAAACATGATCACGTTGCAACAAAATGCGAAGTCTGCCGCGGGAAGTTTAAAATTCTTTTTGGTTAAATCAGCTTGCTGAAGATCAATGTTTGTGTATCCGCGGGCTTTGGCTTGCTTAAGTAACCCTTTAGAAATATCAAGTCCGAGAATGGTTTTAAACAACGGTGCCAGGAAGGGAAATGACTTTCCATTACCACATCCAAAATCGATGGCAGTTTTATTTATAGCGCCATGCTTCTTAAAATACTTTGGTAATTTCTTCTTCTTATCACTTTGAAAAACGTCAAAGATTTCGTCATTATAACTTGCTGCAATTTTGTTCCAGTGTTCTTTCTCGTTCATAAAATACTTCAAAATTTGTTATTCAAAACTCATAATTCAATCTGCTAACATCCGTAATTTGAATTTTGAATCAGGCATTTTGAATGGCCTCCAGATACTCCTTCGTTAATGTATTAACAATCTCCGCCATCGGCCGAATGCTATGCACATGCTCGATAGCCGGACCTGCACACCACACGGTTTTATAGGTGGCGCCAAAGGCTGCGTTCTCTACCTTCTTCATACCCCGGTAGGCGATAATCATTTTCGCATACTTCTTCAGCGTTTTGTTATTGTTGAGGATGCGTTCCAGCCAATTGGCTTTCGTGCCCATTTGTTGAACGTACGGAGTATTGATCACCGTTAATGCCGAGCCGGAAAGTTTGGTCGACATGACAATATCTTTTTCTCCGTACTCAATCATTGCTTGTTTATACTCAGGCGATATATCCGCTTCCTCGCAAGCAATAAATATTGTTCCTACCGATGCCCCTGCCGCACCCCAATCCATCACTTCTTTTAAGTCTTTTCCAAAGGCGATGCCACCAGCAGAAATTACGGGAATGTTGCAATTCTCTTTCAACAAAGTAATCAGTGCTTGCGGGGAAAGTTTTCCGGCATGCCCGCCCGCCCGGTTGTTTACGGCAATCACTGCATCTGCCCCGAGGCTTTCTACCTTCTGTGCATACGCCAGATCCACCACATCACAAAAAACTTTTATGCCCAGCGGTTTACATTGCTCAATAACTTCTTTCGGATTTCCCAACGAGGTTATAATATAATCAACCTTTAATTCGAGCAACGTCTTTAATTGCCCTTTGTATTTTGGGTTTGATTTATTTACAATCAGGTTTACCCCAAAAGGTTTGGAGGAAAACGTTTTAATGTCTTTAATCGCAGCCCGCAATTCTTCATCGGTGCGATAGTTTAATGCGGGAAACGCAGCGGTAATTCCATTTGCCAGTGCGGCCTTAATCATTTTTGTATTGGAAATCAGAAACATGGGCGCAACAATAACCGGGTAGTCAATGCCGAGAAGTTTATCCAGAGTAACTGTGCTCATAGTATCGAGGTCTAAATTTCAGGAAGATTGCGAAAAAGTTATGAAGTAAAAAGCAGGTTGCTTAAATTTCATTGCTGAGTCGATTGATCCTGGTCTCATATGAAAAGAGTTCATGCACTTGAATGGGAAGACCTGCGGTGGTTTCCGGGTAGCTGGCGCGATTACGGCACTGACTATCTTAGATTTATTGCCATTAAGTTTGATATGTATAAACCTATTCTGCCGATAATAAAAAAAGGGTTGGATGCAAGTGGCAATCAGGAATGGGTTGATTGTGCTTCGGGTGGAGGTGGCGGATTAATCAGGCTGGCCAGCGAAATAAAAAAGGAGCATCCCCATTTAAAAATATTCTTAACTGATTACTATCCAAATACAAAAGCCTTTGAGCGAACTCTTTCGGAAGATCCTGATGTGTTCAGATTTGAAAGCCAATCGGTGAATGCGATGGATCTGCCTGCGCATTTACAAAATAAATTCAGAACGCTCTTCGGTGCCTTTCATCATTTTCGCCCGGATGATGCCCGCAGGATTTTACAAAATGCTGTTGACACCAATTCGCCCATAGCCATTTTTGAACCTGTTGGCAAAAATGTAATGAGTTATATATCGATGCTCTTTGTTATTCTAAATGTACTACTGTTTACTCCCTTTATTCGTCCTGTGCGGTGGCAGGTGTTGCCATTTATTTATCTCATTCCTATAATACCCCTTTATATTATGTGGGATGGTGTGGCTTCTATTCTACGAACCTATTCAAAAGAGGAACTTCAAACACTGGTGTCTCAACTAAACAATTCACACACATTTGAATGGGGAATAAGTAAGGTGCAGCAAGGACCGATGCCGATTTATTATTTGCTTGGAATACCCAAATAATCTCAGGCATTGCCTGGCAGAACTTTTATTGCTATTTCTCAATCAACTCTTCCAGTGTTTTCATAATCAGCGGCCCGGTTTCCTTACCTACTGACATACTGGTAAGATAATCCGCATGGGGAATGGAAGAATCTTCGAAAAATGTAGGCTTCAATATATATCCCAATGCATCCATACTAAGGCCCAGCACAAATCGAGGACCCGTGGGCATCAGCTTTTTTGTTTCAAGCCCATAGTAAGGAGCTGTCTCACCGGGGTGTGTTGCAAATTGTGCTTCCCCTATTGCAAACCAAACCAACTCAGTGGTGACTGAATCCTGTATCAATCGTTTAATTGTGCCTATAGCAGATAATTGCTTCCAGGCTTCATTCCCGACAGGTAGTTTTACGACCTTGCTGGTAAACCTTAGTGCGTTTATTTTTAGTGTGTACCCGGTTTGAACAGCGGCCATCGCTTCCGCTGCTAACTCCCGTCCTCTTCGTTCAGCTTTTTCGAATGAGCCTTCTCCATCTACCGGCTGCACCCAACCACCAATGGGACCTTGCAAGAAGAGATTAATACCTTGCCACTGCTGATTGAGCTGTTTGTAAAGCCCATTCACATAATCGGCTGAGACTTCTGTAAACTTTGCGTCCATGTAAGTAGGGTGACAAGCAAAGTTGGTAAAACTTGCTATGTTGTTTCCCTGCAGGTCTTTGAATTGCATGATGGTTACGGAACGATCAATCTCTTCGTTGCAGATATTCTGTACCCATGACTCACCGAAGGTAGATTCACCCGTTATTACAAGTGCCTCCTTTCTGCTTTCATCGGCCTTTTTGATTTGTTCAGCAGCTGTGTTTACAACAAAACTCATATAAGTCGTATCCACTCCACTGTGTTGATAATCGGGACCCCAAATGCCTACCACATCAGGCCCTGAGTGAGTATGCGTAGATGAAACTACAATGCGCTCAACCGGAAAGTTGGTGATGGCTGCGGTGCGCGCTCGAATGCGTTGCACATCCGTATAAAGCAACCCAATACAATCAAACGTAACTATTGCCAGCGAAGAATTTCCATCGTTGATAACGACAGCTTTTACATATAAACTGTCATGCACTGCTGTGAACGTGCGATTTTGTTTGTCACCTGCGATATAAGCTCCGATGGGTGGATTGATCGGTGCTGAGGCAGCGCCTACTGTAAATAAAGATTCCTTTTCCTCCTCACGTGTACAGGAAATGCTAAACACTAATAAAATTATCCACACAAGTTGTTTCATAGGCTTACAAAATTGCAAAAGATTTTAATCAAGTTAATTAAAAACGATCGTATCAAAATGTTAATTGAATTAGCGCTGGCAAATCAGTATAATAAACACTACCCCCGGCCTTTAAATTTATCGTGCCAGCGGCTCGCTTCCCGTTGTTTTTTAATGGTACCATTGGCAATAAGTTGCGACAAGCGCTCGTTCATGGGGCCACGTGAAGTAAGGTGATAATTTGCACACTCTTCACATACATACACAGCTATGGGGCCGCCTCCGGAACGATAGTCAAAGTGAATATGGGCTTCGATCAAAGCAGTTTCGGCCAGTTGCTCAGTAAGGTATACTCGCTTGCCTGTTGTACATTTCATTCATGCAAATGTAAGCCATAACTGGATACCCCTAAATTATTTACCAACCGCAACAAACCGGGTCACTCTATTCGAAATAGGTTTCACTGATTTGAGATAAGCATAAATAGCAGCCAGATCTTCTTCCGTCATTTGACTATACATAGTCCAGGGCATGATGGTATTAAACTCGCCCGGAGCAACTGAAGGAATTGTATAAGACGAATCGGCATAAGACTTAAACCGGGTAATGAACATTTCCTCCGTCCAGGCTCCAATGCCGGTATCTTTATCGGGTGTGATGTTAGAAGAAAAAACAGTGGAGCCATCCGGAAATTTAAAGTCTCGACCACCGCCAAACATGCGGTCAGGAATGATCTGGCCTTTATCAACCTGGGTATGACATTCTACACAGCCGGAGGCATTGGTCATATACGCACCATAAGCGAGTAAATCTGATTGATCAGGCCTTGTTTGTGGAGTTGGCTTTTGTGGGATAGTATTAATGATAAAGTTCATAGGAAAATCATGTTCAGACTCCGGAACATTATTTTCGATTGCTGGCAACGTACGCACATAGGCAATGATGCTATAAATATCTTCCTTATCCATGCGACCATAATAAAGGTATGGCATGAGTGGAAACATAGCTCTACCCTCTTTTGTGACACCGGTTGTAATTAGTCTGAACAATTCACCATCTGTATATCTTGCAATTCCTGCCGGTGTTATGTTCTTAGCATAATACACTCCAGGCATACCTACTGATTGATCAAATCGATCACCGCCCATGCCTAATGTGCCTTCTGCAAGTGGACCGGAAAATTTGGTCCAATCGCGCTTCGAGTGACAATCCATACATACTGAAACCGAGTTCGCGAGGTAACGGCCACGCTCGATACGTGCTTCTGTATAATCAATTTTGAGATCTTCCGCCTCGCCTACATCGGGCAAGGCCACGGTTGCGTAGGTTAACAAACCTACAACCACTAATAAAACAGCAGCCAGCAGGTATCCTGCATACTTGATGAATTTCATAGGGGGTTTGGGTTTTGGGTAAACTAAAATAGAAAAAATTGTTTCAATTTCAATAGGTATTGAATTCAATTTTAACGCCCTAAGGATTTCTCTGTTATAGCATCAGCTCATGGTCTTGATTGTATTCAACCCACGATCATGGGCATTGATTACAAGAGCCGCACAAATGATGATCAGATTTTTCATGATGTATTGCCCCACAAGCGTGAACGCATAAGGTGAGTTGGTAAAGCTAATGTCAGAAAAGAAGAATAGCGGCACGAATGTGCAGATCATGTGTATAATCAAAATATAAAATACGGGTCGCTTCCAGATGCCAATTAATAATAACAAACCCAATGCCGTTTCCCACATGGCTAATAGAATGATGGAGATTTCGTTGGGAATAAGTCCAAAGGTTATCAGATGAATGGTGTCTTTGGCCAACTGATCAGCCGGACTGAGTTGTGGAAAAAATTTGAGTGCTCCAAACCAAATGTAGATAATACCGATGCTGATGCGAAGCAAATCGATAGCATATTTATTAATCCAGGCATTTAGTTTACTCATGACACTTCATTTTAGAAGTGTCAAATCTAATTTTTTGATAATACGATAAATATGACTTTTCTCAGGAATGAACATGCTGAGTTCTCCTTATCGAATTCCCGCTAACAATTTATCAAGGTCAAAAAAGGGTAATGGCTTCTCGTGGCAAGCTGCAAATCCAGCTTCGATAGTTCTCTCTACATCACCTTTTTGAATCAATGTAGTCATGCCCACCATAACAGTTTTATCAGAAAGAGCTTTTAAAGTTTTAGCCAGTTCAATGCCACTGTATTGTTCTCCTCGAAGGTGCAGATCAATAAACACCACATCAAAGGATACATTCCGTGCAATTTCCAGCCCTTCTTCAACCGTGTTGAAAATGTAAGATGTTACTTTCTCTTGCTGCAGTTCCAGCATGCGTTGGTAGATAAAACGGTTGAGAGAATCGTTCTCGAATACGGCAATTACAATCTTCTTCTCCATGATATCCTATTAAAGGGATAATCATGCCGGACGGAAAAACATTCATATTTATGCTGAAATCACATATTTTGGTTATTTCGATTCCTAAAATGGGAACAGAAATTGTAATTGGGATTAAGGCTTCATTTGCGTCCCCGATAAAACATTAGTAGAAAAGCCGCCCCTATAACACCAATCGACACCAACACCGTCCAAAGATTAAGCCTTCTGCTTTCGCCATAGAGAGTGAAGTCTTTCAATAAAAACTTGGTTGTAGAAGGCCGCCAATACAACGAATTACCAGCCACGGAGTCAGCATTTGTATTAACAATGTTACCGGGTAGATTAATGGTGTGTTGGTATTTGCCATTGGTTGCAAAAGAGAAGAAATCAACGCGCGATTCGATTTCAGCTTCCAGTTGACTGAGTTGATTGGCCGTGAGGGGCAAGTTGGACATACCCTCGATTTCAAGAAGATTCATGGCACCATCATTTTCCATCAGCTTCGTGTACATCGTTTCCTTATGATTCTTAAGTGTGTCAAGCCAGGGTGTTTTGTTTTCTTGTTTTAACAATACCTCCAACTTTGAATAATACAGTTCGAATAACGCACGCGAACCATAGAAATCAAAAATCTTCTGGTTGAGCCGGTCCAGGTATAAGCTGTCGGCTTTGGAAATTGAACTGCCCTCTGCCGGAAGGCGATCGATGAAGGCATAATCTTCTTCTGTAAAATAATCTTCGGTAGCCAAACTAAGCCGATTAATGGCGTGATAGGTATCGGCATAATACAGGTAGGTATAAAACCAGCGAAACTTTTTCTCAAACGTACTGGTAACCCGAAACAAGGTATCGTTAGGCAATGCCAGTTCCTGATTGGCTTCTGCTGAGGATTGGAAGTGTTTGGAGAAAGTCAAGACAAATTTCTTTTCATCCTTTTTTTCCACCGAGTCTTTTTTGGTCACCACCAACTTCCAACCAGTTGCTTCACGAATACCCATATAGTTGTTGAGGATGTTTGTGGAGTCACCTTCCAGCGTAATTATTTTATCGAGTGATCCATCGTCATGGACCGTAGTTTCCATCGATACATCATGATCACAAGACGCGAAAGCAAAGAGTACAACAATCCCCAATAAAAATGTTTTAGCTATTTTCATCTCGTTGTTTTTTAAATGTTTTTGAATGTGCAGTCATCTCGTTTCAGGCAGTTATAAATCGAAACGGACATAGAAGTCATTTCCTTTCTTGTCCACTGCGTGCTTAAAAACCGACTTGTGTTTAGTGTACTCGTACCTTTATTGGTTTTGGAGTAATGTGTAGACGGAACATTATCCTTAAAAAACTCAACCGCAAAAAAAATAACAAGCAAGGATGCAGCTACACTCATCGCTAGCCGGGGCACCCATACACCACGATTTGCAAACAGACCCCACCACGATACTTTAGGGGTTGGTTGAATCGCAGACATGATTTTGTGAGTGAGTTGAGCAGCATTGCGAACTTCCACCGGAACGGTGGCTGCCTGCCGGATCAGGTTTTGTTGCTGATTGACTTGCTCCAACAAATTTTTGCAAGACGAACAGGTTTTGATGTGTCCATCGACCAAGCTGAGTTCAGAAGGGCTCAGTTCGTTATACTGATAGATCAGCACTTCCATTTTACTACACGTCATAAACTAATAGGGTTGTTCGTTTGATAATAAACTTTTAGTTTTTCACTCAGTTCTTTCCGGGCGTAGTACAAATTACTCTTCACATTACCCGCTGTCATGGAAAGAATTTCGCACACTTCATCAACTGGTAAATCCTCGAGATCGCGTAAAATAAAAACAGTCCTTTGTTTGGGAGTAAGCGATGCTGCGGCTTCCTGAATAGCTTTCATCAATTCCTGGTTATGGAGAGCTTCATCTGTTGTTATATATCCTGACATCGAATAACTATCTTGAATATCTACCTGGTTCTTGAGTTGCCTTGCCCGTGCTGATTTTAAAAAATCCAGGCAGCGGTTGGCAAGCATGCGATAGAGCCAAGTAGTAAGTTTAACTTCATGGTTATATCTATTCAGATGCTGCCACAGCTTTACAAAAACTTCCTGTACTATATCCTCCGCTTCATTTGCGTCTCCGACAAACCGATAAGCCACCCGGTACGCAAACGCCTGATGCGCTTCCACCAGCATTTGAAATGCCTTCGAATTGCCGGCCATTGCCTCTCGGATTACTTCGGGGGTTGTGCGTGGCACTCGATTCATTCAGTCATAATACGACTTCCCGGGGCTCAGGTCAAATAGTAATGGAAAGAATTTTGGTAATCCTTGGTGCATCGCAATTTGAACTGGTTGTCAGCCAAGGTTCTGCCTGCCAATGACAGAGCGGTCAGACCGCTGGTTTGCGAGTATATCTAGCGGTCAGACCGCTTTACTTCCTTAAATCATTTACAACAGGTATAGCCAAAGGCTATGGAGTGCCTCAAACTGACAAACATACTTTTTGCACAATCTCTGGTATTAAAACCTGATAAAAGTCATTTGGTAGTCCCTTTTAATATGGTAGTCTTGGTTAACCAACAGCTACCCTCATGAAAAGAATTTTGGTTTCTATTAAAAAGAAAGTCGATCCGACTCATAAACTAATCGCCACTGAATGGGTAACGGAAGAAGAGCTTAAAGCCATTCGAAAGAAATATGGTAATCAATTCGATCCGGAAGAGCCTATCATTCAATATCTCAGTGATCAGTTGATGATGGTTTCGTTTCTGGTTTGGGTTAATGATTAAGTGACCGTCTTAACTTCTACCACCAGGATCCGAAATCTGATCAAATATTTATTAACGCTTTACGAGTTTTCACCGCCAAGGCGTTGAGACGCAAAGGGATCCTACATCCGATCAACAATACTATTTGGCCCATAATTCGAATTAATTAAAGTCACTTTACAAATCATTAACAGCTTTCACTTTTAGATTCTCGCAACTTATTGTGGTGTGTTTCCGTTATCTTTGCAGTTCGCAGAAATAGATAGATCGCAGCTAAAGAAGAAAAATTTTTTAAACTTAAGCGGTCCCACGTTTTGTTCTGATAATCTTTAACCTGACAGAATTACGTATGGTTCTACCTGCGAGCCTAATAGAAAAATTATGTCGTGGACAACAATATATATTACCGGAAAACCGGATTTTAAAGAAGAAATTCTCCATAACCTGGATAAATCTGAAATATCTTTTTTGCCAGGAAATACGGAAGGAGAAAGTGATCTTGTTTTGCTTTGGGTAGATGAAAATCTTCCATTGCGTGACCTAAAGAAAGCCATTGGAAGTAAGACTGTCTTTAAGTATCGATTGCAATTTTTCACTTCTCTAACACAGCGCCAGGCACAAGAGAAAAAAGAGCCTCTTACACCCCGTGAGCAGGCTATGATTCGTGAGATGGCTGATTGGGAAACGAGAAAGTACCGGCACAGCGCCTGACGTACTGCTGACCTTTAATTAATTCCAGCAAACGTTATGGTTTACCTATCGCATTCCGGTTGCTGTGATGGTGGCGACCCAACTTACCGTGGCAGCACAGGCATGCTAATCAAAAATAAGGCTGCTTAAGAATCAATAAAAAGCAATAAATTTAGGATTCGAATAGCACCTTGAAATCCTTTATTTTTGGTTAAGAAATTTAACTTATGGCTTTAGTGTACCCCCGCTCCCTCGCACTCAGTGTTTGTATTCTGTTGATTTATCCAGCTTTTGCCCAGCAAGATTCGATCGCCCTTTCCGAAGAGTATTATCGGCAGGGCATGGAAGTATTCGATTATTCGCATCGCAAGCAGGCAACCGAAATGTTTATGTTGGCAACCCGGGTAAACCCCAAAAGCGCCAAAGCACAATTCATGACAGGGCGTTCCATAATGCTCACCATTCGCAAGGAACAATCGCTCGACTACTTTAAGAAAGCCTATTTGCTGGATCCGAAGGTGGATGAGGATATACTTTATTATTTGGGTCAGGCCTATCACTATTCTGAAAAGTTTGACAGCGCCATATTGTTATATACCCGCTACAGCCGATTGCTTGCCCGATCACTGGATTATGAGAAATCAAAAAAAATTACGGAAGTAAACCGCAAGATCTTTGAATGTAACAATGCCAAGATCATGGTGTCGCAACCTGTGGACGTAAAAATTGTTCATCTCGATGACAGAATCAATTCTGAATGGCCCGACTATGCCCCTACCATCAATGCTGATGAAACGTTTATGGTTTTTACTACACGCAGGCCAGAAGAAAATTTGAACAACCGACTTGCATCCGATAACGAATTTTACGAGGAGATCTTCTATTCCCGAAAGGTAGATGGTGAATGGACACCCGCCCGAAACCTGTCCGGTCCGCTAAACAATAACTACCACAACGCCAGTGTCAATCTTTCGCCCGATGGCAAAGAGATGCTCTTATACCATGACTCCAACGGGGGCGATATTCTTGCCGCATTTTTAAAACCCGATGGCACGTGGACCGATCCGGAAGAACTCGAAATCAATTCTGAATACATAGAGAACTCAGCTTCCATTACTGCAGATGGACAGAAGCTATTCTTCTCAAGCAACCGACCCGGTGGTTATGGAGGCACGGACATTTACATGTGTACCAAAGACTCAAAAGGCCGGTGGTCTAACCCCACCAATCTTGGTAAATTGGTAAACACTGATATGGATGAAGATGGCGTGTTCATTTCTGCCAGCGGTAAACATCTTTACTTTAGTTCCAACGGTCATGCAGGTATGGGTGATCTGGATATCTACCGCAGTGTTTACAATGCTGAAAAAGAAATGTGGGAAAAACCTATCAACATGGGGTATCCTCTCAACTCTGTAGAAAACGATATTTATATTGTGCTCACCCGCAATGAGGATTATGCTTATATCTCATCGGTGCGCCAGCAAGGAATCGGTGAACAAGACATTTACAAAGTTGATATCACCAATTGGAAAGAACCGGCCTATACACAACCTGATTTTGCGGATGCCGTGTGGGCTCTTGAAGATGAATCACCTGCCATCGCGAGACCCAAAACTCCAATAACTCCTGCAACACCGATCCTGGAAGGTCCGGCTATTGTGAAGTTTAATGTGTATGTAGCCAGTGGCGACTCACGTCAACCTATTTCTGCTTTGGTAAAAATAACTTCTGCGCAGGGTGGTGAAGTTAAATTTAATGAGGTGGCATCCGGTACGTATCAAACAGAAATAAAAAACTCAGGACAATCGATTCGGTATAGGTTGCTGGTATCAAGCAATGACTATATCCCCTACTCTTCATCGTACTATTTCGGATCACCGCTCCAAACCCCGGTATTAAATGATACCATTTACCTGGATAAAATTGCAGTGAATTACAGACGAACCTTGAATGTATATTTTCCCCACGATAGCGATGTGCCTAAATCATTTGAAGACATCCTTTATCTGGAACAGATCATGAAAACTTCATCCACGGTAAAAGTAGAAATCAGTGGTCATACGGATTCTATTGGTTCGTACCCCTACAACGTGGGTCTTAGCCGCAGAAGAGCCGAAGCGGTGAAAAAACATTTGGTGCGCTCCGGTATTGAAGAAACTCGTATTACGGTTGCTGGCTATGGTCCAGATAAACCCATTTCGGATAACAAGACCCGTGCGGGCCGTCAGTTAAATCGCAGAACGGAGTTTACCATCATCGAGAAATAATGGCCATACGAACTGACCGCGTGTGAAACGTTGGCTGAATGGGATCCTAATCTTTCTTACAGCAATTGCTGTGATCTTGCTATTGCTGGTGAGCTCTATCGATGATACACCGTTGGCCGATCAGGAATATTATCAGGCCATGATGAGCAAGTTGGATTCGCTTCAACCCAAAACGTATTCACCTTCTCAAAAGCTAAAAGCTGGTTGGGGAAAAGTTAACATCACCCCGGATCATTCCATGCCCATGGCGGGGTATCGCATTCGACCGGGTTTTGATACAGTACATGATTCTTTGTATGCCCGTGTAATGGGTATCAACAACGGGGCCGCTACTGTATACTTTATAAGTGTTGATCTATTACTTTTCCCACCGTCAGTAAAAGAAAAATTAAATGAACGCGTGGCTGAAGAGTTTTCATCAAAACCTTTTTTGTATTACAGTGCTACACACACCCACAATGGCATTGGTGGCTGGAATAGTAGCGTGGCGGGTAAATTTATATTGGGCAATTATGATGAAGATTGGGTACTTGATACAACTGAAAAACTTGTGAGCCAATTAAAATCTATTGAGCAATCCCTACAACCTGCATTACTCTCCTATTGGCAAGCCGATGCACACGAGTATGCGGAGAACCGGTTAATGGCTGGTGCTCCGTATGATGGATGGCTCAGAGGGCTGATGTTAACACGAGCCGATAGCAGTGAAGCCAGGATGATCACTTTCAGTGCTCATGCTACTAGCATCAGTAAAAAAAACAAAAGTCTTTCTGGCGACTATCCTGCAGCATTGGTTAGTGAGTTGGAAAAGAAAGAAAATACTTTTGGTATGTTCATGGCCGGCATGGTGGGCAGCCACCGGTTAGCCGGATTAAATGAAACTGAATTTGAATTGGTGGCACAGGCGGGTGATGTGCTGGCCGACAAAATTTCATTCGCCACCGCAAGTTTGCCAATTGACTCTCTGGCAATTCAAACCGCGCACGTGCCTATCCTTTTCGGGCCTGCCCAACTGCGGCTCACCAAAGATCTGAAACTGCGCAACTGGATTTTCTCTTCGCTGCTGGATCCCCTGCAGGGTGAACTGACTTACGTTGAACTGGGTAATATTATTTTGATTGGCACACCCTGCGATTTTTCGGGAGAAATATTCGTAACGCAAAAACTTGCCGAGTTGGCAGCAGCCAATAACAAACAATTAATTATTACCAGCTTCAATGGCGACTATGCCGGATACATTACAGAAGATGCTCACTACCATCAAGTGGAACGTGAAGAAGTAATGACCATGAATTGGGTGGGACCCCACTATGGCGCCTATTTTACCGAAATGATTTCTGCGCTGGTAAAAAAATAAACCCTAAGGATAAATTACGAACGCGGGCGTTGGTCCGGCCGTCTCTTGCCGCGGAATGGTTTTTTGTTACCCGAATTTTTATTCTTACCACTGGCACCATGACTGTGTGTTCTTGCTTCCGGATTATAAACCGGTCCATTCCCTAACTCAGCCGGTAAGGCAAGCTTAGGCACTTCTTTACCTATTAAACTTTCAATGCGGAAGAATTTACGTTGATCCATTTCATTGATAAAGGTGATGGCGGTGCCTGTCGTAGCAGCCCTTGCCGTACGTCCAATGCGGTGAATATAATCTTCAGGATCAGGCGGCACATCAAAATTAATCACCAGATCAATGCCCTCTACATCGATCCCACGCGAAAGCACATCTGTACCAATCAGAATCGTAAGTTGTTTGTTCTTGAATTCCCGCAGCACATGTTCGCGTTCGGTTTGTTCAAGATCTGAATGAATCGCTTTTGCGTTGAGTCCTAACCGTTGCAGGTTGCGATCGAGTTTTTTTACGTTCTCTTTCGTGGAAGCAAAAATCAACACACTGTTGAATTGCTTTTCCTTCAACAGCGTATCAATAAGTTTTTCTTTTTGCTCATTATGCACCACATAGGCTTGTTGCAAAATACCTTCAGCAGGTTTGGAGATGGCAATGTTAATCTCCACAGGGTTTTGCAAAATCTTATTAGCCAGGGCCCTGATTTTCGGGGGCATAGTAGCCGAGAAGAAAAGTGTCTGGCGTTTGGCCGGCAGTTCTTTAATGATGCGCAAGATGTCTTCGTAAAAACCCATGTCGAGCATGCGGTCGGCTTCATCCAATACCAGGTGTTCAAGGTGGTCGAACTTAATTGTGCCCATGGCTATCTGCGCAATTAAGCGACCGGGAGTTGCAATGATGATGTCCACTCCACCTTCCATGGCCCGTTTTTGCTGATCCCACGTGGCCCCATCGCCACCACCATAAATAGGGATAGAACTTACACCCAGAAAGTAGGAAAAGCCCTCAATCTGCTGGTCTATTTGCTGCGCCAGTTCGCGTGTGGGCGCAATGATAACCGTGTTCAGATGTCTTTTCTCTGAAGCCACAATGTTATTTAAAATGGGCAGCACATAGGCAGCGGTTTTGCCGGTGCCAGTTTGTGCACAGGCAATCAGATCCCTTTTGGCAAGAATTACGGGGATGGCTTGTTCTTGTATGGGGGTGGGTTTCGAAAATCCCATGGCATCCAATCCGTCTAGTAAGCGAGGATGGAAGGTAAAATCGTGAAAGGTCAAAATGTAAGTATTGTTATTAAGTTAAAAAAACAATGGCGTCAAGCCATTGATGTTGCAAGGTACAATAAGTTCGTGAATCTTGTTTTGGAATCGATGCCTGTGGCCAATTGCTGCAAAACCTATACCTTGATCCTTATTTTGATTATGACCAGTCACCCTAACGAAAACGATTTTAACATCACTCTGCCAGTCTTGGAAAGTGACATTGATGAAATGAGTCATGTTAACAATGTGGTGTATGTGCGCTGGGTTCAAGAGGTAGCGGCCGCCCATTGGGCCACCCTCGCATCTGCGGAAGCAAGGCAAATGTATTTATGGGTTGTGTTGCGGCACGAAATTGATTACGTGAGTGCGGCTCTGCGGGGCGATACGATCGTTGCCACCACCTGGGTAGGTGAATCGAATGGACCGCGCTCGGAACGGTTTGTATATTTAACTAATAAGAGTACCGGAAAGCTGTTGGCTAAAGCCAAAACAATTTGGTGTTTACTGGATGGTGAGACCATGAAGCCTAAGCGCGTGGATGAAAGTGTGATGGCTTTGTTGAAGCCAAATAACGCTTAACGCAAACCAAAGCGATTAATGGTGAAAGGATTTATACATTCTAAAAAGTAAATTATGTTCATTGTTAACCTCACCTACATTGTGCCACTTGAGCAAATTGATGCTGCTATGGCCGAGCATATGAAATTTTTAAACAAACATTATAAGTTAAATACGTTTGTTGCTTCGGGTCGAAAGGTGCCCCGCACCGGTGGCATCATTCTCGTGCTCGCACAATCAAAAGCCGAAGTGGAGAGCATCATAGCCGAAGATCCTTTTTGTATTCGCAAGCTTGCCGAATTTACGGTTACTGAGTTTCTTACTTCGCAGGCTCATCCTGACTTGAAGAAGCTGCTGGCAAATAAATAAGTTTGTTGCCAGGCACTGACATCAGGCACAACATTGGCGAATATAAATTGAAATAAAGATTTTGCTCCACGGCCGCATGGCCGCGTGATTGCTTCCAGACTGCCGTCCTTCCGCACCCGCCATCATCCGCACCACCCGCGAAAGTACGAAGGTCTTTCAGCAATCACTGGAAGAATCGAGCGAGCTAACTGCGTATGTTAATTCGAGACTGATCTAAATCCACCAATCTTAAGTTTACGTCAATGTTCAGGCGACTAACAACAAACCTTGGTACCATGACAACACTGACCGCAGGCAACGTAACCTTCTGGAATTATAGTTATTATTACTCCATGAAAACAATGATGATAACCCCCGAGGGTTTAGAGAAGTTAAAAGCTGAGCTGGATCACTTGTGGCGAATAGAGCGGCCCGACACCACACAAAAAGTTACCTGGGCGGCCAGCCTTGGCGACCGTTCTGAGAATGCAGACTATCATTACAATAAAAAACGCCTGCGCGAAATTGACAAGCGCATCCTTTATTTGCGCAAATGCATCGATGACTTGAAGGTGATAAACTATTCTCCCTTCCAGGAAGGCAAAGTGATGTTTGGGGCGTGGGTGACAATTGAAAATGACAAGGGCTTAAAGAACCGCTTGCGCATCGTAGGTGGTGAAGAACTTATTGGGGCGAAAGATTACATCTCGATGGACTCGCCCATGGCACAAGCGCTGCTGAAAAAAGAAGTGGGTGATGAAGTAATTGTTAAAACTCCTGCACGGAATTTTGTTTGGCGGATCACTAAAATTGAATATCAGAAATAAGTTTAAGGTATCTCAAATGCGCAACCAAACTGCATCAAACTTTCTTTCCTTGTTCTTTTTGTCTTGATACAATCCCTTGCCCGTGTTGGTGTTCTTCACCAACACGTTTTTGGTATGACACCGTAAATTAAGCTGTGGTACATCGTGGCAGCACCTTCATTCATGATATGTCATCCCGGGCCCGCCTGTCCTTGCCCATGTTGGTGTTCTTCACCAACACGTTTCTGGTATGACACCGTAAATTAAGCTGTGGTACATCGTGGCAGCACCTTCATTCATGATATGTCATCCCGGGCCTACCTGCTCCGCCACTTGGCGGACTAGGCAAAGGCAGGCTTTGACCCGGGATCCCCAAGAAGCAAAGCGCAGTAGCTGCTATGAAATGTTTATAACAAAGTTCAACTGACTAGAACGAAGAAGATTTATTTCAATTCTTAATACACTAAGCCCAGGCAAAAGCATAGATAAAGCATAGATAGAGTATTAAAACAAATTGCCTTTCACGGTTCTCAGCGGGGAAAACAAGGCGGTTGTATGTATCCTGTATGTATCAAAAAAAATAGGCAGTCACAAATTAATGTAACTGCCTGATTTTCAGAGCCCCCTGCCGAAGCGGCTGGCGTTCTCTTGATTACCCCCTATTGCCTCCATTTGCTCTGATTTTGACGATTCTCTTCAAAGTCAGAATACCTTCGGGTGCTTCTAAACGCAACCTCTTTCAAAAATGTTTCGGTAATGTTTCGGTAAAATCTATGTGCTATGGCTACCTATAATGTTGAACTAAACCACAAGCCACGTAAAGACGGGCTACATCTTCTGCTGCTTAGAATTACCCAAGTCAGGAAGCACAAACGAATCTCGCTAGGGAGGTATGTCTCCAAAACTCAATTCAATACGGAGGCCAAGTATGGATTTTGGATAAGACTCTCTAGCCTTCAACACAGGGAAATCAATGAAATGATCAAGTCCAGAATTTCAGAATTGGAAGCGAAGGAATCAGAATTTAAAAAGGCTGGTAAAACACCAACCCTTCCGCAACTGATAAATAAACAAAACCCTTATCAGGAAATTGGATTTGTTGAGTTTACCAAGAAAGAGATAATCAGACACCGCACCCATAGTCAATTTCGTACAGCTATCAAGAAGGAGCACTTAATTAGCAAGGTACTCAACTACTATGGATCAGAAGATCTTCGATTTAAGGACATAACTGTTACCTTCCTCAAGGGTTATGAGAGCCACTGGACATCCCGTGGTAATATGATTAATACGATTCAGACAGACTTCAAAAGTTTAAGGGCAATAATCAGAAATGCAATACAGGAAGATATAATTCCGGCAGATCAAAACCCGTTTACCCGCTACCGAATTAAGTCCGCTAAAACGTTCAGAGCCAAATTGGATGAAACTGAAATCCAAGCCATGCTCTACCTTGACCTTGAACAGGGAAGTGTCGTGTGGCATGCAAAGAACATGTTTCTCCTCTCCTTCTTTTGTGCCGGAATCCGGTTTGGTGACTTACTACAACTCAAATGGAAAAATGTATTGGGAGACCACATTACCTATGTCATGGATAAAACCGAAAATCCACATGCGGTTTTGTTAACTCCAGAAGCAAAGTTGATCTTGAGCTATTATAAGAAATCTATCGTTAATCAGGATCACTTCATTTTTCCATTCCTGAAGAATAATGTTGATTATTCGGACCCTGAATTTTTGACCAGACAAATAGGATCAAAAAATACCGCCATTAACAAGTACCTGAAAACAATATGCACGAAGGCAGGTATCACGAAAAAGGTCTCTTTCCATATTAGCAGGCATTCCTTCGCGTATATGGCTATTAGGAAGACAGGCGACCTCTATGGAGTATCTAAAAGTCTAAACCATAAAAATTTAAATACAACCGAGATTTATTTGAAGGAGACCGATCCGGAAGCTGCCGATAGTCTGATGAAGCGGATATTCAATCAAGCTTAGCAAACTCGTTGCAGATCAATTTCTAATCAATCCTTACTTTCTTCATGTCTGTATTTGCATTCACAACAGGAACGTACATTAGCGAAACCTGAGCGGGATTAATCAGGTATTTACCAGTGAAACGAGGAAGCAATTTAATTTCAAAACTATGGCTTCCAGATTTCATGTTCTCACAGAAGATCACCGTACGATCTTTGAAATACTCGCGGTGCGTTTCTACCCGATTATTATTTTGAGTTTTTTCTGCATAACTGCAGGCCCCAGGAATAGGTACTTCAATCATCACGTATTCAAGGTTTGCTTCCTTGCTTACGTGCGCTTCAACAATGAGGGTGACAGGTTTTCCCGCCTCGACTACTGACTGATTGTTGGCAAACGTGGTTTTAATTTCGAATCGTTCAACTCCCGTCTTCGCTAGTACAACGCGCTCCTTCCTATACTGCATGAAATAGGCCGGCAACCCTGATTCTTTTCTGATACGGATTTCTTCTTGAGGTAGCAGTTCTAATCGATATGGAAATTTATCCACCAGGGCATTCACCTTGCCGCTCAACGTTACCGTAGTTTGTTGTTTCCTTGAAGCTCCTGCTGCAATCAAGTCGGGTAAAACAGTTGTTAAAATATTTGATGAATGATAGGTATTCCATCCCTCCTTGTTTCGCTGGTTAATGAAATACATTTGCATTGGCTCAACTAATTTCCGCAGCAAAGAATCTCTTCTTGCTATGCGATATGCAATTGCATTGATGGCCAGGTTATCATCATACCAAGACCTTGGAGCTTTACCATCCGAGAAATGAACATCCCCGAGAATTCCATGCTTCTGGTAGCGCAACAAGGTGTCGGTAGCATAAGGCAAATGAACTATCTGCCTGATTTCCTGCACAAGGAACTTTTCTTTCAATAGAGAATAAGGTGAGTAGTATCGTTTATTTTTTGAACGGATAGACCTATGTTCGCGAATCAATAAAGTATCAAGGCTGGCAAGATGCTTGGAATAATCAAGCTTTGCATTCCATGACGCCAGGGCATGTAACAAATCGGCATCAGACAAAGCGTACTGATTTAGGATATCAAATTTATATTCTGCTTTACTGGCGATGTTCCCTATGTTTAGATCTACTTTGTAACCCGCATCGCTTGCAGCTTTCAATGCACGAAGGATGTGAGAGGACATCCAGTAAGAAGTTGCCGGAGAAACATCCCACCAGGACCATAAAAATTCTTCATTTTGATTTTTTAAAAGACGAGCGATGATTTTATTGACATCTTTGTCATATTTGAAAGGCTGGCCTTCATAAGCCATCAACATTCGATAATTCACAAGTCCCAATAGCTTGGAAGCGAGTTGTTCATTGCAGTCATACTTGTAGCTTAGAAGATACCTCGCTTCACCTGCATAAATATCAATCTGATTTGAAAGGATTTCTATAATAACCTTTTCCGCAGCTGAGGCCTTTACATGAACATCTTCGTTGTTTTTTAAGATGGACAAGGAACCATCGGCCCGAATTATCCCCTGTTCTACCACCGGCACTGTCCGTTCTTCTCCATCGAGGTAGCCATCATCTCGTGTGAAAACATAACGAGATTTTATAGAGTCAGTGGTTGTAGCATTAACAGGAAATTTGTCGGTAAAAAACTCAGAGAATTGAATCTCTTTTTCGAACCCATCGTGTAGGCTGCCCCATGTTACGGCTCCTAAGATGTTCTTATCTTGAGTGTAGTTGGAAATATTTCCAATGAAAAATGAGGAATCACCTTGGGTGAGGAATTGCGGTACACGTAATTCAGCCATAATTGGCTTGTAGGATTTGATACTTTTTCGTGCAGTCCCTGTTTGAAGATGGCGATTCATTGCATACACGGTGGCCTCCCAGCGTGTGATGTCATCGGGTAAAGTGATTTTGAATTTGGACTGACCCTGCTTGTCAGTAAAGAGCTTCGGTTCCCAGAAACCAACATCAGAAAAACGAGAACGGATAGTATTCAATGTAAGGAGCTCTTGATACAATCTCTCTTCCGCTTCCTGCTTTGTTATGTCTTCGACTTCATTGTAATCTGTTTCTGGTGCGGAAATCGAAACACCACTTACCCTTCCACTTAAAGAAGCGGTGAGGCTCTCCTTCAGCTGGACTCCATAACCTGTTACAACTACTTCCTGAAGTTGCATAACATCTGCCATCATTGAAACAGAGACTTCGGATCCAACCTGCACTTCAATCTCCTCGGTTTTATAACCAATAAAGCTTATTACAAGTGTGGTAACCGATTCATCACTATCTAGGGCGAAATGCCCGTCTGCATCTGTAACAGTTCCGTTCATCGTGCCCTTGATAATCACATTAGCTCCTGGCAAAGGGAAGTTAGACTCGTCATAAACTACACCCTTTATATTACCATGGATTGGACCTGCCTGACGCATAGAAATTATTCGTGGTTCAGGAGCACCATAGCAATTCCTGGAGGCCACCTCAAGCCATTTTCGCGATAAGGAATCTAAACTTCGCAATGGAGCTTCATTAAGGTCAATTACAACCTTACTGTAAGATTTAAGATTGATACTATCCATTCTTAAGTAGGTGCCGTTGTTGTAAATGGCAATTAAGTGATGGTAGCCACGGGGAATAGTGTAAAAATCTGGTTTGGAACCATATTGATTTTGGCAGGGAGAGGTAATTTTTCCTGTTCCACAATTTTCGAACAGGATTGAAGCAAAACCCGAATCCTCTTTTTCCTCAGGAAGCAAGACCTTTATATAGACTGACTGGTCGACCAGGTTGATGGAGCGCGGGTGCCAAACATTAGCAGGCACATAAGTGGATTCCAGAAAGGCCTTCCTCGTCATTACCCTGTCGTTGACATTGGACATCGGCTTGAATGAGGCATTATAAAGTCTTTCCGGAATCAGCTTTTCAGCATTCAATTTGTATACAATATTATCCTCGAACGCATAGGTAAATCCACCCTCATGCTGATAAGTAGTGTGCAACCCATTCTTGCCGGTGAATGTTTGCTTTCCTTGGGTTATCGGGCCAACCGTGATTGCATCTTTACGAAGATAGTTCTGTGAAAGAAACAGAGGAGTAAACTCATTGCCTGATTCGAGGTAGGCTGTCCCTTCTTCATTCTTAAACGAAGAAATGTACCTAAGGTGCCTGTCAATCTCAGTCTTTGTAAATGAAGGGTACACTTTAGCATGCTTACTCTTCTTTACCGGTAAATCTATCTTCAGCATCTTAACACTCTCGGGTAGGTTGTCCAAGTCAACACTAAGTATAGTTTTCTTCCCTTGGGGGAATGAAAGCGAGTCAAATAGGAGAACCCTGTCATACAATCTCAACGTAATGGAAACTTTCTTATGGTTTGGAATATGAAACGAATATTTATTCGGTTGATCCACCCAAGAATAATAAACGGGTTTACGATTAACTTCAATAACATAGACCGTATTTGCAGCTCCATTTTGCATCACATAAGGTGCGAACTGAGTGCTATCCGCAATAGTCAATGAATGGCTAAATATTCTTGATTTTGGGTAAGTAAACTGATAATATTTCATGGTATCAAGGCCAGCCCGGCTTTCCCACTTTTTATAATCAAGATCCAATATGGCCAGTCGCTTGTTCAAACCACTTTTACTATAATGTGCTTGCATTGAACGCGGAGATGAGCTTTTCCCATAATAGGGCAAATCAGGAAGATAATAGCCGAGCTTGCCTATAACTGCCAACGCAGTGAGGTCCACCCCACTCACGGGATGCCCTAATTGATCATTAACATTTATTATCGCGTCTGTTTGTTGCCCTGGGTATACTCTTTCTGGAACATCGAATGATACATTTAGAATATCTTCCCTGAATTCATAGTCTTTGCGTTTTACATGCTCGACACCACCAAATGAAAAAAGTAACTCTACGTAGTAAGTCTGAGTACGGTCGCTGATAAAGGATTTAAAATCCAATTCATTTCCAAATCCCTTTTGCAAAAGCTCACTGCCTTGGTAGATGTACCACGAGACTTCAATCTTTTGAGGATTTATCAGATGAATGTTGAAGGTGTCTTTTAAAATTCCACCTTGTAATTCAAGCCGTGGAATCAGATTACTCATTGAAATTTGTTTAGAAACTAAATCTCCACGCAAATACGTTTGTGAAACCACTGGGTTGATTTTTTCCTTATAGGGTAAAGTCACCTCAATGGCCTTCGCTTCATCATCATGTCGGAGGCTCATGGGTATATTACCAACAGGTATTCCATTTTTAAGCATCTCATAAATAATACTATCATTGGAGAAACGAGTAGTCAATTCGAACTGCGAATAATAGTGTGTCGCAGATTTGATCCGATCCATAATCTGGTTTTGATTATCACGAACCCTTACATGAACCTCATAAGAAGTATTCGTTCTTTTGAACAAGTGAGAAGGGATATCTACGGTTGTCGTTTCGTTTGGATCAAGATCAATTTCAGTAAAAACAAGTGTGTCCTTCAAAATGGCAACAGACTGAAAGGTTTCACGGATCGATTGCGCTTCCACTACAATGCTCGCTTTAGCATCTTTGAGGAAGAGACCATTGGCATCTGTAGCGGTTATGGATAATTCATTTTTATTTGGATGAAACTGTTTGTCTGTAGAAAGATGAACCTCCAATTTATTTCCATTCAATTCGTAGTCTTCGAATTTAAAATTAGTACTTGATACTACTCGTCCGTTCTTTTCTTTCAATTGAAGATTGTAATTTCTGTCTAAGACGAGTTTCAGTGAATCGTGCAACGCAAATTCAGAGGCATAACTTCCAGGGCGATGTGGTTTAGTTTTACCTACCTTTTTTGAATTATCTCCGTAGCTCACCCATAGCTCAAGTTCCTTTTGCATAGGGGAACGCGATTGGGACAATGCATAAGACTTGTACCTGACATTTTCGCCTGGCTTGTATTTATTCTTATCGGTAATCATGTAACTATAGAAGGCCGGACCTTCATCATCGTTATAGTTATTATACCAGGATGGAACCTCATGCTTCTCCACATTAAAGACAGATCGAAACCCGTCCAATTCCACCGTTACTATCTTGTTATTATCATTGAACCATGCATTCTCAATGCGATATGTTTTACTTTCCCCATCGATCCTAAGTCGTCTCAATTTGAGTTTTACAATTGCGTCTTCACGTAAATTACCATCAAGGTCCAATACCTGAAGCGCCAAGGCATTGTACTCTTTTAGCAGAAAGACCTGGTATGGAAATACACTGGTGTATTCGCAATGGAGTTTGTTTTCAACAATAGTGGCTAAGATAAAATGGCCTTTAGCCGGACGATTAAGCCATCCTTTTTTTACATCAAACGTATCGATCTGTGTATGGAGCAGACCGTTAAAGATTGTGTCCGGTGATGTGATTGTAAGAAGTTTCTGGGCTTCCTTGTTATTTATTTGAAATACAAAACCTTTTTGCGGAGAAGAATTCCAATTTATATCCTGGGCGAAAGTGGATAGATGAATGAATATAAAAAATGCAAGTGTAGTAGACGAATGATATAATTTCATCATGATAAATGTATTAGAAATATATTCAATTTATCTTATGATGCAGAAATGCCAACTTCTCCATAAAGGAGGGTAACCTTTTTCTCTAGATACAACAAGGACTTAAATAATGAGCTTTACCTAAGTGCCTCTTTAACAATTGCATAGAGGACATAATAGGGCAAGTCACCTTAACCATTAGCAAATGTATTTTGTTGGCAGTAGCTATTCCTTCCTCACCAGAATTCCAATTTGTCGCCTATACGCTTCTACGTCCTCGTGCCGTATAGTCGTTAGATAGCCTAAATCTTTTTTCATTCTAATATTTTTTGTCCGCAGAATCTCACTTAACCTCTTGGTCCCTCTCAAATCTTCGAGTACCTCATTAAAGTGTCGGACTAATGTATTTCGTTCTTGTTTGCTCACACTTCTTATAATTATAGATATCGTTTGTACATATGACGTTCAGGGTTTTTGTAACACATCACAGTACCACGTTGATAATACTAAATTAGTTGATTACATGTCAATGGCAACACTAAACCCTGCATGGCATATGTATTTTGTTGGCTGTAGTAGGGCCTTACCTAATTACCGTATTTAAAGGTGTGTCCTTTTCTCAGTTAACGAAATTCGACTGTAAGAAATAAATTAAAACTCTCCTTCAAATCATGCATTACTTCCTCTGTCTGCTGAGATAGTCGTAAGTTTCATTAAAAATCCTTTCTGAAGATTTGTAATCTAAATCATATTTAGATTTTTTAATCACATAATTGCCTTTTAAGTCCATTATTTCATTTTCAAATTGACTTACATCTTCTTGTAACCTAATTTTTTCGGTTTCCAAAGAATCAGTTTCATTACGTAATTTATCATAAATAATTCTCTTCTTGAAAATATCTCTATTAGTGACCAATAATTCACGTTGTTTTGAAAGTAGTTTCGTTATATCATTCACGTTAATAGTTGCGTATTCATCATACGTTTTAAAGTACTTTTCAAATTCACTGTCTAATTCAGTGATAATTCGTCTTAGTTCTTGACGATTTAGTTTAATTGTTGTTATTGTAGCTGTAAGTGGCTGCTTTTTCAGGATAAGTTCATTCTCTTTTTTATCTATAACTAGCAATAATGAGTCTACGCGATTCTTCTCGATTTTAAGTTCAACCCGGACAGTTCTCACACTATCCAACTTCAAACTACAAGAGTCCCGTTTATGATTTAACAGATTTGAAGCGTTCTTATTGAAATCAGTAAAACTTTGCCAATTTTGATTACGCCAATTGCCCATTTCAATGCTCTTTTTCTGTATGATTTGAAATAATGATTTGCTATTTATAACATAATTGGAGTCAACTTTTGAGACATAAACGTTATCTCTTATCAAAGTAGCCGCATTCGATCTGTATGCATTCAATAAATCGGACGGGGGTTTTTTCAAAGAGGGGAATCTGTATTTTTTTAGATCTTCTAATTCAAAAATATAAGTACCCTTTCTAGGTGAATAAATTAATGCATCACCGGAAAGGTTAGAAGCCATGTAGCCATAGGAATAGGACATTTCACTCCATATTTTGAAGAAATCATGGAGTTTATTTAAATCATTGATTTTTGAGAGTGAGGGATTAGTTTGAGAAAATATTTTATCTGTTAATGATAAAGTTGTATCAATATACACAAGAAGATCATGAAAGTCTCTTGCAGCTTGGACTAACGAATTATCCGTTAAATCTTCCTTTGGCCAAGAGTTTATAATGCCTTCAAAATAGTTAAGATTTCTACCATTATCATCAACAGCTTGTTTGATTATTTCTATGGAGTATCTCTCCTTTTCGGACAATTCGTGAAGTGATATTAATTTAGGAACAAAGATATTTTCAGCTTGAAGTTTAAGTTGGATAAATGAATTGGGATGTGGGATTACATTATATGTTCTCTCAGGTGATATTGATATACCTATTTGTGCAAAGCATATAGGTATCATTTTTGTTAAAAATATCAGAATGAGGATTGATTTCATGTCAGAATGTTTAAGGAACGGAATTTATTCTAAATTGATCTGATACATTACCTTGACCAAGGATCTGGCACAATTTGAACTCGCTATTCTCCCAAACTTTAGTAATGGCAGATTTTAGTTCTTTGGCCATCTTATCACGTATGGTCTTTTCTTTTTGTAATTCTTGAGTGATTCTATTAAAATTATTTTCTAAACTTTGGAGTATTTGCCTTTTATAAACTAAACTATTATAGACATCTTTTCTCTTTTTGTGATTTTCTTTGAATGAATTGAAAACAGGTTTGATTTCACCGCATAATTTTGAATATGTCTGGTCAACTGGGATGGTGGAACCAGAGGCCCAACCAATCAGGCACCCACTAACGACACATCGATATTTAATTCCGGGAATCGATGGATCGTTCCACGTCAAAAAATGTTGTTCATGTATGCACCTATCATAACAACATTCACCAAAAGCATTTGCTTTACCTATAAAATTAATGCTGTCTTGGTAAACTATGTTATTCAAAGAATAATATTGACTCGAAAGGTTAGAAATATCTTGACGGATAGCACCGATTTGATTTTGAATAGCTGATACTCGTTTCTCTAAGTTTGCGACTAAAGTGGCTTGATCCGCTAATTTTGTATTAAAAGTGTTCAGCGTGTCCGTAATGGTTTGCCAGTAATTCACACACTTAGTAATGTCGACACTTTCTGCCGTAAGTACTGCAGAGAGCCCGTTTGAAACATTCTTCTGTAAAATAGTTTGTTCAATAATAACCTTTTTATACTCTTTTTGAATTTTCACGGAGTTTTTAAGAATGTTCCTTACTGTAGGATTTATTTCGCTTTGGAACCTTTTCCATATCGCCTGGAATTCCTGTGCTATATCAAGTCCTGGGGCAGCAGCAAAATGTCCAAACATATTTTCTAATTCTATAAAATCTTTTTCTATAACTTCTACAAGAATCTGAGTTCTATACATGTTTCGATTCGTTTCTTCCATGTCATGAATTTCATCGCTGACTTTTTGAAGTTCAAGAACAGCCATTGAGATTTGCCTCCTTCTTGAGGATCTGTCATTGATCTGTGCAAGTTTTACATAGTTAATTGTCAGTTGGTTTACTTTGGGTAAAGGGTATTGTTGATAGTAATTGTCGATAGTAAGGAATGCTTTTGAGATTGGCCCAAAAAGATTTTCATCGATTGAAAATTTTGGGATTGGAAGCTTTCTTTTTATTACAGCATCATATGTATTCTTAACACTCTCTTTCAATGAATCAACGAGATCAATAACACTTTCAGCATGATTTAAGTGCTCAAAAGCTTTTTTTGATTGTGGTGCAAACTGCGCACTAGCATCAAAAAAGATTATTATTAAACATAATAAAATTAATATTTGGTAAAACGTAGTCGCATGGGTTATGAAGATTTTATTTTTCATTTTATTGGTGCTTCAACTTATCAAGTAACCTTCTCAAAATACGGTCGGTCGTTTTACTTTTTAACTATCCACGTTTTGCTTTTTAAAAGGCCAAGTTGTCTCGAAGTCGTTCATTTATTCCCGTGGGAAATTTTTGTTAGTAATTTGTCAGACGTTTTTTGAAACACAAATTTGTTAGGGCCCTATTACTGCCAACATGTATGTATAGGACATTCCGAGGCACTTAGGTTAACCTAAAGTAGCTAAAGAATTCACAAATTCTATGGGAGCTGACCAGGTTTAGGGGGATTAAGAATACAGCACAATCCCTTATTAATTGGGTCGCTTAGAATATCCCAAAAGCCCATATATCAAAGAAATACTAAATAGATTAGTTTTTTAGTTAATGAATTGCTAATTATATTAGTTTTATTATACCTTTGGAATACAATGTTCTGAAGGCCATGTCATCCATAGAAAGGGCGAATATTCTAAAAAATTTGCAAACAGATATCCTCCGCCTTCAGGGCTTTAAATCATCAAGAAACCCTACTTTGGATATTGGGCTTGGACCAATCAAAGATGCCTTCCCCGATGGCTCATTTCCTCTGGGTGCTGTCCATGAATTTCTTTCTGATCGAGTAGAAGACTCTGCCTCTACTTGTGGTTTTATTTCCGGATTATTGTCATCTCTCATGGGAAATGCTGGTACTACTCTTTGGATCAGTTCTTCACGAACACTCTTTCCTCCTGCTTTGAAAAGCTATGGTTTAGAACCAGACCGATTCATCTTCATTGATCTGCAAAAAGAAAAGGATGTGATATGGGCAATGGATGAAGCCTTGAAATGTGGAGCACTATCCGCAGTAGTGGGTGAAATACGGGAAATTGATTTTACTGCTTCGAGGCGACTTCAACTGGCTGTTGAACAAAGTCAGGGAACGGGGTTCATCCTTCGCAACCATTATCGAAAACTCAATACCACTGCGTGTGTCTCACGTTGGAAAATTACTCCACTGTCAAGTGAATCTGTTGGTGACCTTCCTGGCATCGGCTTTCCAACGTGGAGGGTTGAACTATTGAGAATGCGAAATGGCAAATCTGGTGTTTGGGATATCCAGTGGGTAGATGGAAGATTCGTACCGATCTACAACTTCCCTTCCATCCTGCACGAACAACAAAAGAAAGCGGGATGAAATGGGAAAGAGATTCGTTTCCATCTGGTTCCGTCACCTGACAACGGACTGGTTCTCGCTCCGCCAGCCGAATCTGAGAAATCTCTCTTTTGTATTACGAGCATCTTCTCATGGTAGAATGATCATTACCGCAGCAAATGCTACCGCTGAGAAGCAAGGTATAAATAGAGGAATGGTTTTCGCTGATGCAAGGGTGATTATTCCAGCGTTAGAGGTATTGGATGATAAACCAGATCTTATCGATAAGCTACTTGTACGTCTTGCAGAATGGTGCATACGCTTCACTCCTATTGTAGCGGTTGATCCTCCAGATGGTCTTTTGTTTGATGCTACAGGTTGTTCACATCTTTGGGGTGGAGATACTTCTTACATTACTGAGATTGTTAAAAAATTAAACACCCGCGGTTATGATGTTCGCATAGCGATGGCTGATACGGTTGGTGTTGCCTGGGCAGTGGCACGCTTTGGTAAAGAACCACTCGTGATTGCCGATGGGATGCACATCGAAGCATTGATGCCTTTACCTCCGGAAGCACTTCGGCTTGAAACGGATGTTGTTGAGCGTTTGCACAAACTTGGTCTTCATCAAGTGCACCAGTTTATCAAGATGCCACGCTCATCGTTGAGAAGGAGATTCGGTCAACACTTTCTTCAACAACTGGATAAGGCTCTTGGCAAGGAATTGGAATTGATTAAACCTGTACTGCCCATAGAACCTTATCAGGAGCGATTGCCTTGCATGGAGCCTATCGTAACAGCAACAGGTATTGAGATCGCTTTGCAACAATTACTGGAAACATTATGTCTTCGTCTTCAGCAAGAACAGAAGGGTCTACGCACTTCTGCATTCAAAGGCTATCGCGTAGATGGAAAAGTTGAGCAGGTTGACATTGTAACAAGTCGACCTTCACATAATGTCAGGCATCTGTTTAAACTATTTGAACTCAAAATTTCAACGATTGAACCAGCTCTTGGTATTGAGTTATTTGTATTGGAGGCTCCGAAGGTAGAAGATCATCTTCCATTGCAAGAGAAAATGTGGGAGGGTTCTGTTGGATTAGAAGACGTGAGATTATCAGAACTGGTTGATCGTCTCGCCAGTAAGGTGGGCATGAAATCCATTCATCGCTATGTTCCTGATGAGCATTACTGGCCCGAGCGATCATTCAAATCAGCCTTATCGCTACAGGAAAAAACCTCAACAATATGGCGTGATGATAAACTGCGACCACTGCAACTTTTATCAATACCTGTACGCATTGAGGTTACTGCTCCTATTCCGGATTATCCTCCCATGTTGTTTCGACATAGAGGTCAACTACATAAGATTATCCGAGCCGATGGACCCGAACGTATCGAACAAGTGTGGTGGCTTCAACAGGGACAGCACCGCGACTACTATCGTGTGGAAGATGAAGAAGGGAATCGATACTGGATCTTCCGCTTGGGACATTATGATGATAAAATATATCACTGGTTTATTCATGGATTTTTTGCTTAGAGGGTTTGCGTATGAGTTATACAGAGTTACAAGTCACCACGAACTTCAGTTTTCTCAGGGGCGGATCGCACCCTGAAGAATTGGTTGAGCAGGCAGCCTTGTATGGCTATACAGCAATTGCCATCACTGACCGTAATACGTTTGCTGGTATTGTACGGGGACATGTGGCAGCGAAAAAATCAGGAATAGGGATCATTCCAGCTTGTCGTCTTGATCTGTTGGATGGCCCAAGTCTCTTAGCCTACCCTACTGACATCCATGCCTATTCGCAGATCTCCAATCTACTTACAGTTGGCAACCTTCGGGCTGAAAAAGGAAATTGTCATTTATATAAAGTAGATGTTTATAAATATGCTAAAGGATCCAGATTCGTTGTCATTCCTCCTTCTACTTTAAACAAAGTATTTGATTTCGATGATTCCTTTAAAAAGGCGTTACCTGAATACCGCAATGCTTTGGGCGAGCATATCTACATCGCTGCATCGCGCTCTTATGGAGGAAATGACTCAAAAGAGTTGTTTCGCATCGCTCAGTTGGCAAAACAATTAGACATGCCAATGGTGGCCACCAATGATGTGCATTACCATCATCCTATGCGCAGGGAATTACAGGATGTGGTTACCTGCGTTCGAGAAAAATGCACTATTCATAATGCTGGCTTTCGTCTACACCCCAATGCAGAGCGATATTTAAAACCAGCCGATGAAATGTTGAGATTGTTCTGGCAATACCCGGATGCCATTCTTCAAACTCAGGCCATTGCTGAAGCGTGTACATTTTCTCTCGATCAACTAAAATATCAATATCCTAAAGAGATCACTACAAACGGACGCACACCACAAGAAGAACTCATCTTCCTCTCCTGGCAGGGTGCCCACAAAATCTTTGGTGAGCGCTTACCTGAGAAAGTCAAAGCCAACATTGAGTATGAACTGACTTTCATTGAACAAATGAATTATGCAGAGTACTTTCTCACCGTGTATGATATTGTTAGATATGCACGGGAGCAAAAAATACTTTGCCAAGGAAGAGGTTCAGCGGCTAACTCCACGATATGTTATTGCCTGGGCATTACTTCTGTCGATCCCTCAAAATTTGATTTGTTGTTTGAGCGGTTTATCTCAGCAGCACGCAATGAACCTCCGGATATTGATGTGGACTTTGAACACGAAAGACGTGAAGAAGTCATGCAATATATTTACAATAAATACGGTCGTGATCGAGCAGCCATTGTCGCTACGGTCACACAACAACATCACAAGGGAGCCATCCGTGATGTTGGTAAAGCGATGGGGTTGTCAGTAGATACTATCAGTCGCCTTTCCGGTTTGATCTGGGATTTCAAAGATGATGGCTTTGACAAAAACCGCATTATTAATCAGGGAATAAATCCTGATGATCCAACAATTCGAAAGGTGTTAGAACTTACAACACAATTCATTGGCTTTCCACGTCAATTGGGTCAGCATACAGGTGGCTTTGTCATCACGCAAGGAAAGCTATCGGATCTCTGTCCCATCATCAATGCACGCATGGAAGACCGCACGAACATTGAATGGAACAAAGATGACATCGATGCGCTTGGTTTTATGAAAATCGATGTGCTGGCATTGGGTATGCTTTCTTGCATTCGCAAAGCTTTTGATCTTGCCAAGCAGAACTATGATGTCGATCTGACGTTGGCCAACATTCCACAGGATGATCCAAAAGTATATGAGATGGTAAGTCATGCGGATACTATCGGTGTGTTCCAGATAGAAAGTCGGGCCCAGCAATCCATGCTACCGCGATTGAAGCCAAATTGTTTTTATGATCTTGTAATTGAAGTTGCTATCGTTCGGCCTGGACCGATACAAGGAGATATGGTGCATCCATACTTACGCAGACGCAATGGTTTAGAACCTGTGTCTTATCCATCAAAGGAGTTAGAAGAAATTTTAGGTCGTACCCTCGGTGTCCCGTTATTCCAGGAACAAGCTATGAAGATCGCCATTGTTGCAGCAGGTTTTACTCCTGCTGAAGCAGATCAATTACGCAGAGGTATGGCAACCTTTAAAGCGAAAGGGCTTGTCAGTCAGTTCAGAGACAAGTTGATCAAAGGAATGACTTCGAAAGGTTATACGGAAGAATATGCCAATCGCGTGTTCCGTCAGCTGGAAGGATTTGGTAGCTATGGATTTCCGGAAAGTCATGCTGTCAGCTTTGCCCTACTGGTTTATGTATCCTCGTGGATCAAATGTTACTATCCGGAAATATTTGCATGTGCATTGCTGAACAGTATGCCGATGGGATTCTATCAGCCTGCACAGATCATCATCGATGCACAAAAACATGGCGTTGATGTCCGTCCTGTTGATATCAATGACTCCGATTGGGATAATACCCTGGAAGAAAAATCAGGTCAGTACTTTGCACTTCGTTTAGGCTTTCGTCAGGTAAAAGGCATACGGGAAGAGGATGTGAACCATTTGATCCGGGGAAGGAAAAACAGGTATTCCTCTATTCATGAACTTCGAGAAACCGGACTGAGTGAAGCAACTCTTGAAAAACTGGCCGATGCCGATGCGTTCAGGTCTATTGGTCACGACAGACGCAAAGCATTATGGGAAGTGACGACAAAGGACCATCAGCCACAGGCATTAATTTCAAATCAATCGACTTATAAGACTATCGAAGAAAATATTGTTCTTCCTGAGATGACGTTATCGGAACATGTGGTGCATGACTATGCCACTACCTCGCTATCCCTGAAAGCTCATCCGGTAAGCTTTATAAGAAATCAGTTGGAACAACTTCATATCCGAACTTCAAAATCACTTGAGGATGCAAAACACGGAGATTTTGTAAAGGTGGCCGGACTTATTTTAGTAAGGCAAAGACCGGGAACAGCCAGTGGTATTTGCTTCATTACACTTGAAGATGAAACAGGAACGGCCAATCTTGTAGTTTTTAAAAAACTGTTTGATAAGTATCGAAAGGAGATAATACAATCCAGACTTCTGATGGTAGAAGGTCAACTGCAACGAGAAGGTGAAATCATACACGTTATTGTAAAACGGTGTTTCGATTATTCAAAATTGCTGCAGCAGTTGACGGCATCTAAAAACGAAGGTCTTTCTACAAAGCCATCACGTTCTGATGAGACATCTGCAAAAGGTCCTGAACCTCGTGACAAAACTCAATCGCGGATCATGCAGGGAGAAATCTTTCCGGAGGGAAGGAATTTCAGATGAGTGGACGCGGTTTAATTCCGTTCGGGTTCACCGATACCTTTCTTATTCCCGACATTTTTTAAGAGAAATGCACAAATAAATATATCAACCTTTCATTCGATTTTAGGTAGATTTAAAGTCAATTTATATAAAGCGATATATGGGGAATATGTGCAATTGCACATATTCATACGTTAGCGCCAATGCCCTTCCTGCACCGCGGACAATGACGACCAAGCCGACAAAGACTCGGCTCCGCGGACAAGAAATAATTAACGGGTGACACTTTACTAAGTCAGACTCTCCAAGCGGACAATTGAGCGTTTCTTTAGACAACGTGTGATTGAGAATCAAAAAATAAAAATTGGGACACGCTACGAATTAATGTTTGTACCATATCAGCCCACCGCACTGCAACCGTGGAGAGATTCTCGCCCACGCTTTTGGCACATGCCATGGCCGCACAAACCCACGCGACACCAAAGCTATGGCAAGAGCCAAATCCGCTCGTTTATTTGAGTTTCTTATTATATTTGAATAAATGGAAAATTCTACTAATACTTTAAAACCTTTTCTTCGTTGGGCGGGTGGCAAACAATGGTTCCTGCCCGAACTTGATAAATTCTTACCGACTTCCTTTAATAATTACCATGAACCCTTCCTTGGTGGTGGCGCAGTATTCATAAACTTAAAGGCAAAAGGAAAATTACAAGGCTCTTGTTTTTTATCGGATCTAAATGAAGACCTGATCAACTCATACATTTCTGTTCGGGATCAATTGCCTACACTAATATCTAAGTTGAAAAAGTTCAAAAACGAAAAGACTGAATATTACAATGTCAGAAATCAAAAACTTAGAAGCACATCTTCAAGAGCAGCTCAATTTATCTATCTGAACAGAACATCATTCAATGGCATTTATAGAGTCAATTTAAATGGCGAATACAATGTGCCCTTCGGTAATAAGAAGTATGCTGAACTTTTTGACTTTGACAATTTCAAAGAATTGAGTCGAGCTTTTCAAAGCTGTAATTTTAAATCAATTGATTTTTACAAAACACTCTCCAATATTTCCAAGGGTGATTTGGTATTCTTGGATCCGCCTTATACTGTGGCACATGAGTTAAATGGATTTGTTAAGTATAATCAGAAAATATTTCAGTGGGAAGACCAAGTTAGACTTCGGGAATATATCGAAGTCCTTAAGCAAAAAAGGGCACATATAATTCTTACAAATGCTGCTCATAAAAGTATTGAAGGTTTGTATAAAGATGTCGGCACTCGATTTAAGCTGAGTCGATATAGCGTTATTGGTGGATTAAAAGCTAAAAGACAAAAATATAATGAACTGGTTTTCTTGGTTTAGTGAAATTAATGTATCAAAGTTCAAGTGGCATGTTTATTTAACTGCATTACTTGATACTGCACTCGTTGCAGTGTTCACAACTTTACCGCTAATTTTTGGGGTATTCTCATTATTACTCAGGTCTGAATTCACAGACCTAAGTACCTTTTATCAAAGAGGTGAATTTTTTCTATACGCTCTATCACTAACTGTTTCATCATATCTAATCTATAACCAATTCAAAGTGAGAACAAGCGACTTGAATTCAGCATTCAGTAAACTCTCATTAGTTTTACTGGTAATTTGTTCTGGTTCATACGCTATCTTATCTTCCACTCCTACACCAAACATTAATGTAGCTAGGAGTTACTCATTGATTTTAATGGCATTGGCTTTGCCATTATTTTTTTATGCTCAGGTTATAAGCAATTCAAAGTCAAGTGATGTTGCTGAAAAACGAAGGGACGAACAACAAGAAATTGTGGATTCAATAAGTTAGAAGTCATGGCAGATCAATATATACATTTTCCATGTCTAGTTGCTCAGCAACCTATTGGAACACTTTACATAGGCGTTATGAACTATGATGACTTGGAACATATCTCTTTCGCTGACGTTCGAAGAATGCAATTAGGTATTGAGAACCGTGAAGTAGAGGACTACATTGGTATCCAAAGAGAACTTAGTGAAAAGCGTGAAAAAGAAATTGGAAAATACGTTAACCTAATTGACGCGACATTCCCAAATAGTATAATCTTATCGATTTCTTCAAAATATGCAACTTATGATCCGGAGAGCAGCACGATGTCAATTCTCCACAAAGATGATGTTGCTAAAATACTTGATGGTCAACATAGAATTGCCGGTCTAACACATTTTGAGAAAACGGGTAAAGAATTTCAACTAGTAGTAAGCATTTTTATTGATATGGAGCTTGAAGATCAAGCTATAGTATTTGCCACAATAAATAAGGAGCAAAAAAGCGTTAGCAATTCGCTTGTCGCGGACCTTTTCGCTTTTGCTGAAAGTAGGAGCCCTCAAAAGACTGCCCACAACATTGCTCGAGCTTTGAATAAAAAAGATGGAAGTCCATTCTACAAAAAAATTAAAATATTAGGTTCTGCAGTTAATAAAGAACTAGAGTCAATTACTCAGGACACCTTTGTTAAGAATCTATTACAGTACATTTCAAAAGACCCGCAATCCGACCGAAATTTTTATAAGGTTAATCGCAAGTCCGGCAAAAAGCTACCACTAGTTACCGGTACAGAGCTTGAGCGCTATTTTTTAAGAAATATGTTCATAGAGGACGAGCACGACATAAACATCGCTCAACTCTTATTCAATTATTTTTATGTTGTGCAGGAAAAATGGCCTTCCGCATGGGGCGAACTTCAACCAAATATGATATTAAATCGATCGACTGGTTTCATAGCACTAATGCGCTTTTTCAAAAATGTCTATTTAAGCTTTAATAAAATTGGCCAAGTCATAACAAAAGAAGAGTTCAAATCTGTTTTTGACAAAATCAATATTCCGGAGCAAGACTTCAACAAGGAAAAATATGTACCTGGATCATCTGGTCAGGGTCAGTTGTACAAAGACTTACTAAATCAAAGCGGATTGGGATAGAGCGAGCAGCACACATGCTAAAGCCGCACAAACTCAACGCACAACCAAAGCTTTAGCAAGAGTGCCGCTCCTTGAAACTACGGGCCAAAGTAGTAAGGGGATTTGTGTAAACCGAAAATTTAGTGTTACAGTTGCCTAACGCGCGACTGAGGTTTCTAAAAACAACTCGGTTGACTTGAGACAAATAAAACGATTGCCATCTGACAAAGAAGGAAGAAGGGCACAGGCGCTAACACCTTGTTTAAGTAATTGCGGGGTTCGGTGTTGCTATTCAAATCGTTTTCTTAATTTAGTCCCACAACGTGGGACAGTTGCGGCAGGTCGGGTTTAACATTCCACTTCGTTCCATTTTTAAACCCTCCTACTCCCGCAACTCCTTAAACACAAAACGTTGGCGGTAATATTTTAAGACAAAGAGGTGGTTCCCATCAAGACATATAAAAACGGACAAGTCATTGACATTCGGACAGGCGAACTGTACGACAATATTGTCGAGATTTGTAACGAGCAATCCTGAGATGGGTCCCAGACGGAAGTGTCGGTTAAAAGATAACCTCGTTCTGTTCCATCCATTTGCTCATCTAACGGAAGAGCGCAACCTGATTTATCCGGATCAGCACAACAAGAAGTTGCGCGACATAACGGAAGAGAAGATCTCAGTTTTCATCTTAAACTACAATCTTGAGACTCTTCTGCCTGACAAGAAAATAAATCCAGTAGCCTCCATAATGTTTACCCTATTGGCCGAATTTTCAAGATTAGAGAGAGAAACACTGAGAGATCGAATTGTATCTGGTCTTGATACGGCCAGGAAGAAAGGTGTTAAACTCGGTCGACCCAAAGGCTCTATTAAATCCGTACAAACCATTCAATCGAAGTACAGTCGGGTACTTGCAGATCTCAATTCAGGTCTATCACTGCGGACGATATCCAAGCTCCGAGGTATCTCAGTAAACACCATTCAAAAAGTAAAAGGTATGGCCAAGAAATAATTTACAAATCTAAAAACGCTTTAAATTCCATGAAATTTAAATGCTATTAAGATTTTTAGATGCGGCCAACCAACAGCATTCAATCAAATCCCGGAAATCTGCTTACAATATTGTACGAACATCTCCAGCACCGGGCGTTGCATAATTCAAGAAATAATCAGGACTGCTTTTTCTGCTTTTGAATCTGAAGTAATCGCAAGAAAACTTCTCGTTTAGCCTTTTCAATAATTTGTTCTTTAGTGAGCTTTTTAGAGTTTTTGGATTCCTCAGAAGGCTTGAGTGTTTCGTTGTTTTCGGCCATAAGGCAATCTAACAAAACGTTTTGTTTTAGGACGCTTTAGTCTTGGCTTTCTTCTTCATCGGAAACTCAAACCCAAACCTTACCGCAAGCCGGTCACCATATGGACTCATGCCATCTTTGTCGTATAGGTTGTAAAGTACTTCGGTGTTGCCTTTGATGGTTTTATAGACTGTAAAGTCTTTCTTGATGCCCACAAACACACTGGGCACCCACTCACGGTACGCTGGATCAACCCCTTTACTGCTGGCAATGAGCGGTGGAATAGTCGTATTCATAAGTTCGGGCAACAGCCGGAAATTGATTCCTTTGGTCCACTTAAATTCGAAGGCAGCCCGGGGTCCATATACACGCTGATCTTGCTTGACTGATAACTCCTCAAATGGTAGGCGTTCATTCCAACCTGCCCCGGCAGAGAACCTATGTGAAAATTTATACATAAGCATAGGATTTACATCGAGTAAAAAATAATTAGATGCCTGTATCTGGAAACTCACCCCTGGCACCAAACGCTCGATAAATGGTTTTCCCTTTAAGGGATTAGGTAGTCGTTTTGGAAGTTCCGCCATACTTTTTACTTCAGTGTAACGACCCTTGAGTTTGGACATCTTGTTCATTGCCTCCTTTAAGAGTACCTCTTTTCCTTCAAAGTGATTTTGAGCCTGATTTATCACCTGTTCTGTCAATAACTTCTTGCCATAGCCCGCAATCGCTGCTGAATCAGGCTTCAAAACCTGTGCTTGGGAAATGAATTCTGATCCTTCTGTGAGCTGCTCCATTCCTTGCATTCCAAGCACTTTACCTTCCAATGTTTTATCGAGAGTTTTAACTTCCGTCAATTTACCATTGACTAAACTATTTACATCTTTACCATAATCACCAATTTTGTTCCCAAGCTGGCTCACTTCACGCAACTGGCCGTTATATTTCTCAAGGTCAAGATTCAGGTCCAGTTGGTTATTTAGAGTCGGTAAACTGAGCTTTGGAATTTCCCCCATTCGAAATGAGCCAAGTGAAGATGACAATGACTTATCTAAGCCCGGGAGCTTATACTCACTGATTGAGGATTGAAGTTTTTTAAAAGGCTCCTGTAATTCCGATGGTAAGGTGATTTCGTTGAGTTTATTAGTGGCCTGGGCCTTTAATTCACTTAGTTTGGAATTGTATTGTTCAACTTTTCCCCTCCACACGCCTTCCAGGCTATCCAACTTGCCAGTTATTTCGAAGTTGGACAAACTCAGCTTGCTCAAACTATCAAACTTTGACTGCAGTTTGTTACGGAGCGATTCAATTTCATTACCTTGACTTTGAAGCCAGGAATTCAGGCTATCAGCTTTTGTTCGGAAATTAGTTGCGATGGAATCTGTTTTTTGGATCGTTTCAAAGACCGTAGTGTCAGTTAAAATAATTGATTTAAGGCTATCCCACACCTGTGCCTGGGCACTTAAAGTAATGCCCGAGAAAAACAATATGATGATTATCCTGTACACCTATTTAAGGAACATTAGTTCTCATTTAAGTAATGATATTGGTTGATCGATAGGGTATTCAAATCAAAGTCCTTTGAATTTATAAGCCTGCCAAACCCATCATAATTGAAATAGGTAGTGTTACCGTTCAAATCAGTAACCGATGATATTCCTACACCCGGAATATGGGTAAATGTTTGCATGAATGCCCCAGGCGGTGTTACTCGTACTTCATCTATTCGTGTGCCATCTGTTAAGGTGGTCGCTCCTCCATTATAGACTACCTTTTTGAAAATCCATTTATCTACATTCCAATACCAGTAACTTAGTGTACTGCCGGTAGCAATCCCTGACAAGTTCATACTAAAATCCCCATTGAAATATTTCACCCCGGTTTTTGCAGGTTCGGTAGTTGCAGTAGTTCCAGTTGTTTCAAAACCGTTGTAATAGGACTGTGACAGATATCCATTTTCTACCGCAGCTTGTAAATACCGGCCATTGCTACTCCATAGGTATGAAATGCGTTTACCATCACTCTTACGGAATTGTGTAGGATTCCCATTTGCATCGTAACTTTCAATTGCCAATTTGTTGGCAAATGTACCAGGAGGGGTTTGTGGATTGGTTACATAAGGGGCACCACCACTATAATTATTAATAGCAGACGTTTCATACGCCAAGTAGTTGATCAATTTGAATTTATTGTTGTTCAATTGATAATCATTGATTGACCCCGCCAGGATTTTATTCGTATTGTTCTCAGTAATAATTTCTTCAATCAAGGGTTGAATATTTCTACCAATCATATCCTGATAAGCTGAGTAGCCGAGATAACTGGAAGGATACTTTCTATAAGCTATCTGTTTTTTACCCTCGCTAGTAACATACTCCACCTGCCTTGAATTAAAACTATAGGTATCAAAATCCTTGAAAAAAGTGTTCCGGGTAAGCGTTGGATTGCCTAAGAAGTCATACTCGGTCTCCACTTCTTCAATTACACGTGGCCATGCAGTAACAAATTGATACCTCCGGATCAGAAATTTTGCGGTTACACATTCGAAACAAAAGATGGTCAGATCAATCCTCTGTTCAGATTCCGTTTGCTCAATTTTGGAGGCCTTGAATCCGAGCTGTTTAACACGAGGCAGTTCGTATTTATATTCTGTTGACTTTACGGGTGACCAGACACTTGCCTCATATTTGTATTGAGTAACTCGTTTAACAAGATTGTTAATAAATGACCAATCGGTAAGATAAAAGCCGTTAGTTACATGATGAAAGCCCGGTTCCAATATGAAGTCACTATTGTGCATGTACTCATACTTTGTTTTTCCCGCATAACCTAGGGTGCTGTTTCCAATTATTTCTTCTACCGAACCATACCCTGTATTTATAGTGACCAGGTCGCTGGTTTGCGGATAGCTGGAAAACTGATTGTAACTGCAAGGGCCAATGGGGCACATCAGTGTATTATTATCCTCAAGAACCTGAATAATACTGTATGAAGTAAGGTAGGATAGTGAAATTGAACTTGCCCCGCCACCATAATTGAATTGCCTTTCATTGGCAACACTCCCGGTTTCAGTAAGATCCTTTATCGTAGCTACCCGAAGCCCCCCATTCACATTGGTTGCAAATGTAAATTCCGTTGCGCCTCCCGTGGGGTAGGTAATTTTAGTTAAGGCTCCCGCTTCAGAGTAGAATGAACTTACATCCCTGTTTGCACCATAATAAATAACACTGAACGGAGGTATCCCCGCTTGCAGAGGAATGAACTTAACCCCATTTGCTGCCCCATTGTAATAGCCAAAATAATCCTGATCATTGGAAAGCCTTGGCGGCAAACTGAGTTGGCTATATTGAAACGTATAGGGAGGCAATTGTTTTACACCATTAATATTTTTTACAGCATCAAGTCTTAGCCTGCCAGCAGATTGAGAATTTACTAAATAAAACTCTTTATCTGGCAGAACAGAGTTCTGATTGATATCATAAAAAATTTTAATCGAATCAAGACTTTTTGAATTTGGCAAATCCTCTCTGTCATCCTTGTAACGAAAATTAATCCTCTGCCCATCGGATGATGTAATAGATTCAACCAATTTGGTTGTCACCGTCATGGTGTTGATGCATTCTGAAGCTGTGGGTGTAGCCACACATCCAAAGTCGCCATCAATTATTTTAGTGGCTGTTTGTGTTTTGCTAAGTTGATAGGCATAGGATTCAGTTCTATGGGTAAACGTCAGAGTATGCCCATTGGGTGTTTGTATAGAGGAAAGCACAAAACTTTCATTGTCGGTAGGATATTGAACATTCATTGAACCGGGCGTGCATACCGTGTTCATGCTGGTGTATTCCATCTGTTTAAAAAAATATTTTACACCAGTTTCATCAATAGCAACATAAAAAGAAACCTGATCGGCAGGATCTGTTACATAATAGATTTTCAGACTCTTTTGTGGAATCAACATGGCCTGCTGATTGACCACCAGCGTGCCGATCGAAGAAATATCCGGGGTGCCCGCCTGAATGATGAACCGACCGGAGTAATTTCCGAAATTGAAATTGTAGATCTGGGGCTCGAAATTATAAACCAATGGGTTTTCCACCCATAGCTTAGTTGTTGAATATTCTGCAGGTGCATTCTCCAGGTATACGCAAGGATCAAAGCCAGTTGAATTTGGTGGTGACCATGTGCTATCGGGTGCATCCAAATTCTGATTGCTCTTAACGGTTGTTGAGATACTACCACCTGCCATCAATGACCATCCAATACCAATGTTTGATGCAACATCATCCACCTTAACACCCCCGGCATGGTAGCTCAACGAGATCGGGAATGAAAAATCATTTAATTTAATCTCATAAATAGGAATACTGATGTTGGGCACACCCGTCTGGTAGCTCACCGGCACCTGGCCATACTTACCCAGGCTGGCAGCCTGGGGCGTAGGGGGTAAAAGTTCTATCTTGGGTACACTGTTGATGTTGGGCAAGCCGGTTTGTGAATATACTGATGTCGAACACAGCAAATACAAAACAAGTAAGTGTACCTTAATAGCCGCGGGTCTGTTTGTGATTATAAAATTGATCTTGAGCATATTTATTAAATCAACAATACTTGAATTTTTTAACACATATTTTAACTTCTTCCTTTTTTATAATGTCTTTGATCTTTTTATACAAGTTGTTGGTAAGGCGACCAACAACTTGTGGTGTGCTTTAACTGCTGTAAATCTATTTGCGTCAATAAAATTGATTTTGTACATATTTAATTAAAATCAATACTTGGGTTTAGTCTATTTAAATTCTATCTATTAACAATACCACTTATAAATCGTTATTGTGATCGACACAAGTTAAATACTTTAAACACTCGACATTATTTTGCAATATTCAAATCATTCATTTATAGTTCAATTCACCTTGATCCTTTTCTTGTTTGATGATGAAGAACATCAACAAATAGCGGAGTTACATTAACCTTGCTAGAGATCAGTGTGTCTTTGAGTTTTGCCCCCGCAAATATTCTTCTGTCGGCAGTGGCTCCGCTTCCAAAGTATTCCTGGCTTTTAAACATTTGCATATCAACTGTTTTCTCAAATGAAGGAAAGAACCCCTTGCTTATTGGTTCATACTTTTTATTACCGCATTTAGAACACTTTGAAAAAGGTAAATCGACAAGATTTAAAGAAGCTTCTGTGATTGGTAAGACTAATTGAACAACTGATTCAGACACTGCATCCCTTTTATGTAGAAAAACTTCTCTGAACGCTATACCAAGAGGCTTAAATATTTTATCGTAAAAATCTCGCTTAACAAAGAGCTCATCGTATATCCAGTTCAATGAGAATAATAGGTTACTACTCCCCCAATTGGGCTCCTTCTTTATTCTAAATGGCGCCTTTTGCAATTTACCCACTCCACATGAAGAACAGTAGTTTGTTAAATCATAACACACAGTAAGGTAGTTATCCTCTGGTTGAGGAAAGTCATTTAGCCACTTAGGGTAAACAGCTACATTATCAGCGCTCTCTATCTCTGCCTTCGTAAATTTTGTCTGAACAATATCAACAGCCTTCCACACTTTTATCAGTCTACTTAATTCTTGCCAATGTTGATTGGCTTCATCTACAAAAAAAGTCTTAAATCCTTCATCTATATCAATACCATAGCTTTGGAGTATGTCTTTCTCCTGCCATCCTACATTTAAACTAATCCTGTGTTCTATTTTCATTTTAAACCTAATGCATTTAATATTTCTGGATAATCCTTATATATCTGTTTAGCTGCATTCATCACTTGCTCCCTGGTTGCATTGATTGTCCCTTCTCCATAGGGTATAGCATTTCTCCAAGCGTTTGTAAATACTTGGTGCTCCGTTTGTGTAAGCGCGATTGAAGCCATGTCATTCGAATTTTGTCCTAACATAGCTGCAAATCTCTTTTCAATCAAATGATGTACCTGAAGGCCTTTTCCCTTTGTTAGTGACGTGAGGGCTTTATAGCCTTTGATCCCATATTTATTTGCATACGCAAACTGCCCAAACCTCGAAACATTGGCCGCTGTAAGAACCCATTTTCCACCTCGTAGGACCCATTTGACTGCTTGCCCACCCACAAAGAACAACCCTACCTCAGCAAAGGAATGAGCCATATCGCCTTCGTCAAAATGATCTAGAGTACAATTCTCATCACACTTATGATTTCCAGGAGTTTCGTATACTTGTCCATTCTGCCTAATTCCTTGTCCGGGGCTAAGTACTTTTGTATGACCTATTTTAATCTCCGCATCTTTCTTCTCCTCGCAAGGTGGTTTGCCTGGGCAGCCACATGAACAGTTTCCATCTGAATCATATTTTGCATTACTTCCTTCGGGTGTTGAGTTCCAAGCTTTCTGAACAAGATCTGCAACGCTTTCAGAATTCATTCCGTTAGGATCCAGAAAATTAACCGGATTGTTCAGCGCATAATGATAAGGGCTGAGATCATCATACATATCTGCTAACAGATCAACCACACCCCAACGTCCTAATTCCGGCATGTACATCCTTGCTCCATAATCCATCCATCCAAGATTTAACTCACCTTGAAGTTCTTTGCCGTTGTATAGATAATTATTTGCTGCAGAGTTTTTGAAAGAGTACGAGTTAAAGGCGAGACCGAAGGGATAATAATCATCACTTTGCACCACAGGGCCATGGCTATGAGTGATTTTCAAATCGTCAAAATATACATCAACAAGCTTATCATTTTCATTGCTTAAATAAATGTACGCATAGCCTGGCTTAGCAACTACCTGCTGTAATTGCAAAAGTTTATGGGGTATGCCCCCACCAGTTTCAAGTGCGTCAGCAGTAACCTGGGTAAAGCCGCCATCATAAGGCACAAATTTTTCATCAAATAAAATATAATTAATATAGGCTTTAGGTAGCGCGGGATTTACGTCATCCCCGGTATTAATTAATTGTCCAATATTATTAAGCGCAGCGAGCGATTGGTATAGCAAGGACCCATCACCGGTGGAGGAAGCATTTACCCCAAAAGCGTTGCTAATGGAACTGAGTATCAACCCGCCTACATTGCTATTGGTGGTAGTGGGTGTTGTATATTTCACATATACCTCCATTTTAAGTGTGTCGCCTGGTATCACTTTCAAAGATTTGGCAAGACCAATGATTTCATTTGCATTCGCAGCACTTAAGCGTTGAGATTTACTTCCACCCGGGGTGCGGTTATACAGAGCCGCGCTATAACGCACAGCGTTGTTGTAACTGGGGTTAAAGTTGGCAGCTTCTGCCGTGCTGTTTATGTCTTCATACGTTGCTGTAAATACCTCAGCGGGTGGCGGTGTGGTAGTGAAGGTAAGCCGCACATTGCCCAAATGATCTTTAAGGTTGTATTGGTATTCGGGAGCACTGTTTACAGTAAGTTTTATAATCTCAAATTCGTTCAGGTAAAATTTGTCATTAATAACAACTGTATTCCAGGCAACGCCAGCCTGAAGTGTTGTATGACCGGTAGGTATGGTAATAATCTGCTCAGTGAATGCTTCAGCACTCGATCCACTGGCGAGCCTGGCACCCGGCCAACTTAAATCTGTGCCATTTGTTCGGATATACAAATGCACGCTGTTGCTGTTTAGATGGTATCCCTTTGCTCGTATTTTATATTTTTCGCCAGGCAACACATTGATGGTGCCCCCTATCGGGAACATACCCTGTTTTGTGGTTGAGTTTATTGCAGTAGCCTGGATATAGGTTTGCCCATTTAATGAGACTGGTGCCAGCGTAGCAATGGCTGCTGTAATATTGGTGGTAGCATCCCCATTGTGATAGAAGACTTGTTCATTACCTGCAATTACTACCCTTCCATCCTCATGATTTACAAACTGGAGCAAGTCGTTTTCATATTGAAATTCACCAATATAATCTGTTCGCTTTTGCTGCGTGCCAAAGGTGGTAATCTGCGACAACTTGCGCCCGGTGGCATCGTAAACATATCGCACCTGATTACTTCCTTTTGTTACAGTTTCAGGCAGGTTGAGAAAGTTGTAGGTGATGAGATTAACATTATCTGTAAGAGAAGTACCAATTCCTTTATTCAAGTCGCGGGTCATGTTTCCATTGGCATCGTAGGTGTAATCATCTCCAGAATTGGTACCATCCACAAAACCCAGATGATCATCATCGCTATCAGTTACTCGAAGTAGTTTATTGCCCGAATAATTATAGGACAGGTTATCCATCCAACCTGAAGCACGTCTGTCGTTGCGCTGAAGCGTTGTGATGTTCCCATTGAGGTCGTAATTGAAACCGGTCTCTTGTAATGCATAGTTGGCTGGGGTTGACCAGACAGTATTCTTTTCTTTGAATACCGATGTTTTTATACGGTTGAGATTGTCGTAGCTATAGCTGTAGCCATTTTGTTTCATGGTTCCCGCACCAAGATTGTTGCTCCATGCCATTGCACTAATGTTTCCGTTATACAACCTATCAATGGCACTGGTTAATCCAAGGTCGTTGGTATTGTATTCTAGGTTCATTCCAAAAAGATCTCCTGAGTCGTCATTGGTCGTACCATTATTAGTAAGCGATGCATCATTCATTGATGTTAGCCAGCCCCGGATGTTATAACGATAGTCAACACTCTGCTTTGCGTTGGTGCCGCTGGCATTGGTGCTATGCAACTTCTTGTCAATAAGTTGGCCGAGTTCATTGTATTGGTTTATTGAAGCATAGATGGGTGTAGTGCCGTTAGTACTATGCTGCATATTCTTCGCCCTGCCCTCATGGTCATACGCCATGTGTCGTGCAACAATTTTTTCAGAAGCCGTACCTACCAAATGTTTTGTTTGAGCCTTGAGCACCTTACCACCAAAATCATACAGCATACTGGTGCGGTCAGTGCCGGCAATGGCGCCATTTTTATAGGTATCAGCTATTGTCTGGATTGCACGATAGCGATTATCGTAGTAGTTGATGGACTTAATAAACGTGCTGCCACCGTCCAACACTTTCACTTTTGTGCCCGTAACCTGACCGAGTACTTCGCTATGCTCAGCCAATGGTTGTGTGTACACTAAGTCTGTAAGCCCGTCAGATGCATAATTGAATGATGTACCACCCCACATTGTTTTGAAAGTGTAATCATCGTAATAGGTTACTGTGTGTACGTCAAAATTTGCAATGACGAAGTTAGGCGAAGTAAATACATTGTTGGTATAACCATGTGGCAACACACCATTGTCTCGGGTTTCATGAAATACCGTTGTGCTGATTAAGTTACTCATGGCCAACTGGTCAATGACTGAGCCATGTGTGTAGATACCGGTAACAATCGGCCGGTTCATCGCGTCATACTTTGTATAAGACCATTTATTGTAGGGCCGTTGATTTCCATCCTGAGTCATCACAAGCCGATCACGGTTATCATAGACCATATAGACCCAATCGGCACCGGGCACTTTCTTGTGCGTCATTCTCTTCTTGGGATCATAACGATACTGAAATGCCAATTCGGGATTAGGGGAAACAAATGTGAGTATCGGTGTGGTAGCCGAAGCCTGAGTAGTATATGCTGAATTACCATAATTATCAACTGCCCGAACACGATAATAGTAAACAGTACCAGGTGCTAAGCCACCATCCTGATACGAAGTTGCGTTCGCATAAGTCGTAAAAATTTTCACAAAGCCGCTTCCTGAAGTCAACGAGCGTTCAATCTCAAAATATGACTCGTCAGCAGAATTATCCGCCCAGCTTAAACTAACTGCAGTTGCCAAGGTTGAAGTTGCAACCAAGCCCGAAGGTGCTGCCACGGCCGTTCTTGCACTAACCACTGAAGTATAGGAAGAGCTGCCGCTGCCATTCACAGCCTTTACTCGATAATAGTAAGTTGTGGACGAAGTAAGACCTGAATTGCCATACGAAGTGACATTTGGAGCAGTAGGGGAAATCAATGTAAATCCACTTACGGCACTTGTTGACCTTTCAATTTCAAATCCACTTTCGTTGCTGGAATTGTCCGTCCAGGATAGATTAATAGTGGTATTCAAATCTGGGGTTGCAGTTAATCCACCTGGAGCCAAAGGAGGACCCGATGGCGTAGTTGCATTAGCGACAATCGAATAGGTGGAATAACCATTGGTGCCGATTGACCGAATCCTATAATAATAAGTTGTCTGTGGATTTAAACCATTATCACTGAATGAGGTAATATTTGGTGCTTCAGTTGAAATCAAAACAAACCCGGATCCAGCAGTAAGTGAGCGTTCAATCTGAAAACCAGTTTCATTATTTGAGTTGTCCACCCAAGTAAGATTTATTTGGCTGGAATTTATTGCCGTAGCAACTAAAGAAGTAGGCGCGGCATAAGTGTAATAAGTTATTCGTACATAACCAGCTGCACCTGAGCCGCCATTTCTGTCTGTCGTTGTATTTGCTTTGCCACCGGAGCCACCACCGCCACGTACGCTTCCCGCTGAGCCGTTTGTATTATTGGCGGGACCATTAGCTCCATTTCCTGTTGATGGATTACCCGCACCACCTACACCACCTGTTCCGGCAGATGCATTGCCCCCATTTGCCGCGGTGCCGGCAGCTCCTCCTCCTGCCCCACCAGCAACTCCCGAAGCGCTCGCGCCATTCGCTCCATTTCCTCCTGCACGCACTACATCTCCGATGCTACTGCTGCTGGAACCAAGAGCGCCAACACCATTGAAGTTATTTGTGTTATTGCCACCAGCAGAACCTGGTCCGCCCTGTGCAAATACCGTGGACGTGGAGCCAAACCATGATGGGTTTCCGTTATTCTGTGTGGCTGTGGCTGTTTTTGAGCCACTCGTCTTTGTTGCACCAACAGTCAATGTGTAGTTGGTTCCGGGCGTAACAGAAACTACCTTTCTGGCGTAGGCACCACCCGCGCCACCGCCACCTGCCGCAGGGTTTCCTCCTACCGCAGCACCAGCACCACCACCACCCCAACACTCAACTGTGATAGACGTAACTCCAGCAGGTGCAGTCCAGCTTCCCGAAGCAGTGAAGTTAGTTACTGTCTGCGCAACTAACGATGACGTGAGCACAATAAAACTCAACAGGACCAGCAGTTTTTTATAAAATCTTTCTATCTCGATTTTTAAAATCATATTAATCGGATATTTTTTTTGTTGTTAATCTCATTTTGATCAATTGACTGCATATTCCTTTGATGCTTCGGGTGGCAACACCACAACCAGATTACCCTCATCATCATATATATAGTAAGTGCTAGCGTAATTTGTATTATTAACTGGAGTCTGACTAGCAGTTGCCTGCACCCGCTTTAAAATAACACGACCCAGCTTATTGACATATTCAATAACCAAATTATTGCTTTCGTCATAAGTCTTGTTTGCAAGAAGTTGGTTTGCCGGATAATATTGTAAAACTCCGGCACTTGTCTTGGCACTCATCTGTTGAGTGTTGCTGTTGTAACTCCATAGCAGCACTTCATCGGGGCCATTGTACTCATACTTCTTTTTTACTGTTTTATCAACCAAGGAATATGGATCGGAATTGGGTTGCCAGTCACTACCTTCTGCACCTTGTTTCAACACCCGGTTGAGCGGGGAAGGCTCGACCACGGATACGGCAAACGGGTGCGGATCACTGGCCACGTTAGGTGTGTTGACATAGAATTGTGATTGTAGAGGTGTCGCATTTACTTTATACATTCCGTTGCTTTCGGTTGATGCATAGGGTAGTATTTTTTTCACTTCTCTTCCAAAAGCATCATACTCGATTAGCTGAACAATATCTTTCTGACCTGGAGAACCCTGGTTTGTAACTGACTGTGTACTTCTTCCTAATCCATCAAAATAAGTTATTGATTGCGAAAAATCTGATTTACTAAGGGCATGTAAACTTGTATTGTCGCCAACCCCTGATTTTAGGATCTTAACACTTCGAATGTAGTTTAGATTCTGACTGGCAACTGACTCTATAATTTGTACTGTGTTTGTATTATAGAAAGGTGATGTACTGCTGCCCCAAACACGTACATTGTATAAACCCGGGGCAGAGACAATCAGTGATTGAGTTGTTGCTCCTGAGATTGAAGCCCCATCTTTATACCATTGATAACTATAATAAGAACCTGTCGTGACTGAGGTAGTTCCAGAATACGGAATTGTTGACGGCCCAGTCAAACTTGCAGAAGGAATGGAGTATATAATTACGTTAGCCTCCGAGGAAAACACAGCAGCACAAACTCCGCTTTGAACTTGTGCCCTGTAATAAGTTGTTTGTGTAATGTTGCTATATGCTTGAGAGGTAGTTGTATTGCTCAAGTCTGTCCATGCACCAGCTCCGATTTTTCGTTGCCACTTCAAAACGTTTCCAGTGTGTCCTGTCAGTAATAGGGTTCCACTTGCTGTTCCAAACGCTTCCACACCACTTATTGTGCCCCCTACTGATGAGCTATTGACTGTTACTGTAATAATATTTGAATTTTTGGTTTGCCCGCAGGAAGTAACTACGCGTTGAAATTCAGTAGTGGCTGTTAAATTGCCATGATTATAAGTAACCGCGGTTGCACCTGAAATATTTGTCCAAGATCCTGCAGGAGGTCGTGACTGCCATTGATAAGAATAAGTTCCATTGCCACCCGAAGCTGCTGCAGAACTTGTGAAAGCAGCCACATCAGTATTGAAGCAGATCGTTTGATTGGAAGCAATGGTTCCTGCATTCAAATCAGGGTAAACAGTCACCGTAATCACATTGGAATATTTGGTTTGTCCACAGGAAGTTACCGCACGCTGAAATTCTGTTGTGGCTGTCAATGTGTTGTGGTCGTAAGTTGTCGCAGTCGCACCTGAAATGTTTGTCCAAGATCCTGCAGGAGGGCGGGACTGCCATTGATATGAATATGATCCATTGCCACCTGTAGCCACTGCTGAACTTGTGAAGGCCGCGACATTGGCATTGTAACAGATAGTTTGATTGGTAGCAACGGTGCCGGCAGTCAAATCCGGATTAACAGTTACGGTGATTACATTCGAATTTTTGGTCTGACCGCAAGAAGTTACTACACGTTGAAATTCTGTAGTTGCTGTTAAGTTTCCATGGTTATAAGTTACCGCTGTAGCACCTGAAATGTTGGTCCAAGATCCGGCCGGAGGTCGTGACTGCCATTGGTATGAATAGGATCCATTGCCACCTGTAGCGGCTGCAGAACTGGTGAAAGCCGCCACATCAGTATTGTAACAGATCGTTTGATTAGTAGCAACAGTGCCCGCATTCAAATCCGGGTTAACAGTTACAATGATTACATTCGAATATTTGGTCTGACCACAGGAAGTTACTACACGTTGAAATTCTGTAGTTGTTGTTAATGTGCTGTGGTCATAAGTTGTGGCAGTCGCACCTGAAATGTTTGTCCAAGATCCAGCAGGAGGTCGTGACTGCCATTGATATGAATAGGATCCGTTGCCACCCGTAGCCGCTGCTGAACTTGTGAAGGCTGCTACATCGGCATTGTAACAGATAGTTTGATTGGTAGCAACTGTGCCTGCATTCAAATCAGGGTAAACGGTCACTGTAATTACATTCGAATATTTGGTCTGGCCGCAGGAAGTAACTACACGTTGAAATTCTGTAGTAGCTGTTAATGTGCTGTGGTCATAAGTGGCTGCGGTCGCACCTGGAATGTTTGACCATGATCCAGGCGGGATCCGGGATTGCCATTGATATGAGTAGGATCCATTGCCACCTGTTGCCGCTGCTGAACTTGTGAAGGCTGCTACATCGGCACTGTAACAAATCGTTTGATTGGAAGCAACTGTGCCAGGAATTAAATCTGGTTGAACGGTTACCGTGATTCCATTGGAATACTTTGTCTGCCCGCATGATGTTACTACTCGTTGAAATTCTGTAGTGGCTGTTAATGTGCCATGGTCATAAGTGGCCCCTGTAGCTCCGGAAATGTTAGACCACGATCCAGCGGGAGGTCGTGACTGCCATTGATACGAGTATGATCCATTGCCTGCAGAAGCCGGGGCTGAACTTGTGAAGGCAGGTACATCAGCCCCGTAACATACTGTTTGATTAGAATTAATGGAACCAGGGTTAAGGTCTCCATAAACTGTTATAGTGATCTCGTTACTGTATGCGGTAACACTGCAAGCGGTTACGGCCCTTCTATATATTCGAGTAGCAGTGAGGGCAGCTGGATTATAGCTTGTTGCCGTGGCTCCGGAAATATTTGACCAACTTCCATCAGAATAGGATTGCCACTGGTATGAATATGGAGTTTGGCTTCCACTGGCGCCACTTACATTCGTAAGTCCTGAGGGTGTTGTATTATAACAAATAGACTCGGTCCCGCCAATAGTTCCTCCAACAAGTGCTTGCCATGATACAGTAGCTACTAACGTACTCGTTAAGCTCCATACCAATGAAGATTTGTCTCTTGCTCTTAAATAATAAGAACCTGGAGTAGATACGTTTATCTGAGATGTATTTCCTAATGAAGTAGACTCATTTGTCGAAGACGTTTGCCAATACCAGTCATACTGTGCTGGTGGGGATGCCGTCCTGGTTAGGGTTGCGGTCGAACATACATAATTAACCGTTGCCGAACCTGTAGGCGCAGGCGGGGCAATTGTAACACCTATGTATCCGTAATACGTATCTTCCCATGTTACTAATTGGTAACTTACATATCCGGGGCCAGCTAACGTCCAGCTAATAGATGCTTCTGCAAATTGGCCTAACACAACATCACCGTTACCAACACTCCAGTAGGCATCGCCAAACGGTGGCAGTTGAGCCCCACCTCCCATACCATCATGATAGTAAGCGTAATAAGTAGGATTATCCCCAACTGTGATAATAGTAGGACCTGATATCTCAATGTAAGCTTGCGCAAGAATTAGATGTGATACTATAGTAAAAGCTGAAATGAGTAAACCGTGTTTCATGCATCTAGTTATTAAACGCCAATACTTTAAACAAACCAGTTTTAGCATCAACCTTTTCAATTACAAGTGTTGTTGAATTCAATTCCCGAATTGAATAAACACTCTGCTTATTATCTATCGTTATAATTAGCTCTTGCCCTGCAATTGACCACTTACCTTGTGCTGAGCTTGATTTTCGTCCATCATTCCATTGTACTTCGAAAGTTTGATTTTGATAGAATTGAAAAGTACGTTGAGAAAAATCTTGTTTGATCTGGTCTCTTTTCTCTGAAGGTATGTTGTTGAAATTTGTCCTTTGCACACCATCCATAAGCTCCATAGTACGATCAATGTCCATTGACCATCGCTTCTCAATTGTTTGGGCTGAAAGCTTGTTAAATGAAAGCAATGTGATACCAAAAATCAGCAAGACTATATTGTATGAATTAAAGAATCTTGGACTATCTTTTTTGCAGTCTGATGTTGAGTGATCACTTGTGGCTAACAATGATAGTTTCATTCTATTCCTAATTATAAAATATTGAAAAGATTGATGCGCGCCTTATCGTCAAAAAACGAAGGAGAACTGCCAATTCTAAATTAATAAAGGCTTAAGAATATGAGTGGGAAGGGATTTATTGATCCCAAGAAGAGGATCAATTAAAGGCGGAATATGATGATGATTGGAAGTGATTAAATAATACATATAGACGGCTGATTTAGGTTAATCAAATCTAAAGAACGCTACCTGTCTATTTTTTAGAATATCTCAAAAAAACTTACACCCTAAAAGATCATGGCTATGGACGGCTAAATCCAGAGTGGCTTAGTTCTTTGTGAGTACTTACAAAAGGAAATACGCAAAAATGGCAGTAGATATTACATGGTAGCCGGGACGGTGAAATGTAGCTGACAATACATTTTAGTAATAACGGAAAGTTACCAATGGAATAATTTGGCCGAAATTTAAGGGAGATGCAAAGCAATGGGTAAAGATTCTAAAGCATTAGAAGGTGATTGCATTCTGAGCGCATTGAAATTGAAGCTAGGTCTACTTCTTAGTCACTAAATCTTCCTTCGCTGCCCACATAGCAATATCCTGTTTGCTTAGCGCTGCTGCCATCAGATCCGGAAACTTATCGGGTGTACAGGCAAACACTGGAATTCCTAACATGGCCATGTACTCTGCATTGTTATGATCATAGCTTGGTGCTCCATCATCATTCAATGCTAGTAATACCACAACTTGTACTCCAGCTTCCACTAGACTCTTCGCTCTATTACGCATCTCTTCCTGATTCCCACCCTCATAAAGATCAGTGATCAGAACCAGAATAGTTTCTGTTGGTCGTTGGGTAATCTGCTGGCAATAGGTAAGCGCTCTATTGATATCTGTCCCTCCTCCTAACTGCACTCCAAATAAGAGTTCAACAGGATCATCAAGTTCTTCCGTTAAGTCAACAACATTGGTGTCGAATACAACCATCTTGGTTTGGATAGCCGGAAGAGAAGCCATAACAGCTCCAAAGATTCCGGAGTAAATTACGGACGTTCCCATCGATCCACTTTGATCGAGACAAAGGATAACGTCCTTCAACGAACGTCTTCGCTTTCCATAACCAATCCTGGTTTCAGGAATGATTGTTTTATAATCGGGCTGATAATGCTTGAGGTTCTTTAGTATCGTTATATGCCAGTTGATTTCATTGTGTCGAGGTCTTCTGTTCCGGCTTGATCGATTCAAACTTCCCATAATAGCTTGCTGTGTAGGCTGTGCAAGCTTTTTCATCAAATCTTCCACAACCTTTCTTACAACTTGTCTTGCTGTATCCTTAGTCTTGTTGGGTATAACTCTGCTCAACGTCATAAGTGTAGCAACGAGATGAACGTCAGGCTCAACATTTTCCAACATCTCTTTTTCAAGCAACATGGACGTCAGGTTGAGGCGTTTAATTGCATCTTGCTGCATCACCTTCACCACAGTGTTAGGAAAATATGTTCTGATGTCACCCAACCAACGACTAACATTTGGAGACGAAGCACCAAGCCCACCTTGCTTGTCTGCATCGTACAAGGCTTCAAGAGTCTTATCAATTTGCAAATCAACATCGCGAAGTTGCGTCTGGGTGCCATCGTTCTGACCGCCACCGAGAATCATTCTCCACTTTCTTAAATTTCCTTCATTCTCCATTGGTAGTCTTCGGTTTTAATCCTAACAATTGCATCACGACTGGCAACGCTCGTGCAGCTCTTTCATGATCAATGCTGTCTTCAGTCGAAATTGTTTGAACAGAAACAGTCCCTCCTCTCTTGGCCTTCTCACCTATCTTCCTTCGTTCAGCATGTGTTAACTGGGAGAAGGTTCTTCTCATCAGCGGCAACAAGGCAATGAAATCTTCTTCACTCAAACTTGTTACCCAATTGTTCACCAAGTTCCAAAGTCTATCATCAAGTATGAGTATGGTTCCACTCCCTTTCAAAAATCCTTCTACCCATGAAGCGGCTATTGAAGGACTACCTGAACGCGACAAAGCAAAATGAAACCGATTATTCAATTCTTCTGTACTGATCACTTTTCCATCCGATAACAAACGTGTACTGTAACCTGAGATAAGAGGTGCGGTATTTTTATTATCACAGATCAGTAGCAGTGTCTCGTTCCAATCCTCCTTCTGTTCAGGTTGATTCAACAACGCTATCGATTCACTCAATTGGTAAACATGTTCCGTAATCTTCTGCGCTGATTCATCATCCACAGAAACGCATGCTGGAGGTAGCCCAATGCAAACTCTTGCAATCATCGCATTGACGATTCCAAGAATCAAAGACTCATCCGTTTGCCGAACGTTGCCATACCTTGATACTGAAACAAGCGGAGGCAGAGCTTGCAGCAGTTGTATAACGTCACTCGTGGCAGCGGCCAGACTATCAATCTGGTGAATCAAAGCTTCCGTTGCCCTCGGTAAATCTGCCGGAATGACTTTCTCTAGCAACCCACAAACAACATCCAGGCTTGCTGAGGCTTTTGCTTCGCTAGCAACAAAATTGGATACAGCTTCTTCCAACGTGTTACCCCAATTCCCTTTCTCAATGATGCGAATTGAATATTCAGGTTCCCATTTAAGTTGCCACTGTTCCTTGAATGTTCCTTTGCCGCGGACATGCATCAAATGCCCCCAGGTAACCTCAATCAAAAGCAATCGATGAAGAAAAATACTTCGGTCCAGATGAAGTTCTTCACGAAGATCCAGCATAAGTTCTTTAATTCCAGCCTCCGCCTGAAGTCGAAGTTTCTTCTGCGACTTTTCAACATCCTGCAATAGCGGAGGCTTTGGAATTTCTTCCGGCACTGTGCCGATGGTGTCGCTAACAATAAGTTCTTCGCGAATCAATTCAAGGAGTATAGAATCTCCATTGCATAACACGGACCACGTTGCCTCATTCAATTCTTCAAGGCCAGCCTTGCTAATACCGCGCAAGGATGACAATGCTTCTGCGAGTCGAACAGCTTCAATGATGTGTGCTGTCGATGTATCCATTTCTTTACTTCGAAATAGTCTTGCAACCTGAGCCATCCAAAGCGTACCGTCATCATTCGGATGCTTCCAAATGTGATCGTACCAACCGGGTGATTGAATACCAGCACCATAGCCGCTGGCAAACGTAAGGCGATTGTATGTCCACGGTATCCAGGTGGTTTCAACTTTTACTTTGGGTAGACTCTTCAGTAGCTCGTTATCATCCTTTTGCTTAGGCATATTCACCAACACGGGCGCATGCCAGGCACCACAGATAACTGCGATAGTTTGAAACGAATCTTTCTCAGCCTGACGGATCATTTTGCGCATGTGTGCTTCCCGCAGCATTTCAACACGATCATTCTTCTCCGGCAGCGTTGAGCGCAATACATCCATCGCTTCATGGACGGCATCAAATACACCATCATGATTAAGGCGATGCTCGAACATATTCTCCCACCAACGTTCGCCATCTGTAAAACCGGCGGCCTCCGCCAAGTATCCGATTGGATCGTGAATGACTTCTACAGCTAGTTCAGAGTTAGACAGCGACTGATCAACAGGTTGTTCATTCTTTTTCTCATTCTCCTGCTCCAGTGCAAACTTATGAATCAATGGAAGATCGATAAATCGAACCGGTATATGATTACGAACTCCAAATTGTATGGCTTGCCATTCGGGCGAGAATTCTGCAAAAGGATAAAACACACCTCGCTTAGGTTCATCAGGTCGGTAAGCCAAAATAGCAACAGGAGGTTTGAGTGCACTATGGGCTGACCACCGAAGAAGTTCATCTCCTTCAGGTGGCCCCTCCACCAGAATGATGTCTGGTTTCGTCTGCTCAAGGAATGCTTTTACATTTCGCGCAGACCCGGGTCCATGGTGACGTATGCCTAATATATGAACACTCATACGCCCAAATCACGGCATGCTCTGTAAATATCTTTCCACTCATCGCGCGGCTTCACTACTGTCTCCAGATATTCCTGCCACACAATTTTATCCTGAACAGGATCTTTCACAATCGCCCCAATGATTCCGGCAGCAAGGTCAGCCGCCCTCATCGAGCCATCACCAAAATAAGCAGCCATCGCCATTCCACTATTCACTACGGATATTGCTTCCGCAGTACTAAGCGTACTGGATGGAACTTTAAGTTTTGTCTTGCCGTCCAAGGTAACACCTGCGCGAAGCTCACGGAAAATTGTAACGATGCGCTTGATCTCGGCTACAGCCGGTGGCTCAGCTGGCAACTCCATTACCTTTTCGAAACTTGCCACTCTTCTTCTCACAATATCAATCTCCTCATCCATGCTATCTGGCAAGGGAAGTATTACTGTATTGAACCTTCGCTTCAAGGCACCCGACAATTCATTAACACCCTTATCGCGATTGTTCGCTGTAGCGATCACATTGAATCCTTTAACCGCTTGTACTTCCGTGTTGAGTTCAGGAATAGGTAAAGTCTTTTCTGATAATACTGTGATCAAAGTATCCTGCACATCAGAACCAATGCGCGTAAGTTCTTCGATTCGCACAATCTTACCATCCTTCATCGCTTTCATCACGGGTGTTTCTACCAATGCTTTTTCAGATGGACCTTCCGCCAACAATCGCGCATAATTCCAACCATAGCGGATTGACTCTTCACTGGTTCCAGCTGTTCCCTGAATAATCATGGTTGAATCTCCGGAGATAGCTGCGGACAAATGTTCAGATACCCATGACTTTGCCGTACCGGGAAGCCCATATAATAATAGAGCGCGGTCTGTGGTCAGGGTTGCTACGGCAATCTCAATCAGTCGCTGACTGCCGATATATTTCGGTGAAACTTCAAAGCCATTCTTTAGCTTCTTTCCCAAAAGGTAAGAGACAACAGCTTGTGGTGAAAGCTTCCAATTAGGTGGCTTCTTGTCGGAATCCTGTTTCTGAAGTTCTTCCAGTTCCTGCCCAAATTGCTGCTCCGCATGTTGACGTAATACTGTTGCCATATTTAAAATGATTGAAGGATTTGTTTCTTTATATCTAATAATCTTGAAAGTTCATCTGACTGGGTTTTCCAATATGCTTTCTTCTGCTCTTCAGAGGGCGTGAAGGAATCTAACTCATCCAGTAGTTTGGTTGGGATTAACGAAACTGCCGGTTTATAAAACGTTCGATTGTACAAGTAAACTTCATTGGCTGTAAACTTCAGTATCGCCCTGGCCAGTTCAATACTCCACTCCTCGTCTTGCTCCAGCAGGATAGGAATCAACTCTTGTGGTCTTTGCTTGATGAAGGGTGTAGCATACGTACTCCTGTCCTTCTCAGGCAATGCACGGATCAATAAACCTACTGACGAGTCGATCAAGTCCTTATCGCTGTGATCAAGAAGGTCTTTTATCCATTGTGCGTCATTGAATTTTATCGCTGATATAACTAGAGCTGGAAGGTAAAGGGCCGTCTTCTTCTCTTTCTGGAAAAGTTCAATGATTTTTTGATTGCTTTCCTTAAAGTGCTCATTCCAATTCGAAGGAGGAACAGAAGAAATCAATTGACTCAATATGTGCTGATTGTCACTAATCTGTTTGCTGCTACTCAATTTCTCTATACCTGTTTTGAATACAGACTCAGGAACTGACATGTTCTCGTTAACCTCAATAACAGTTTTATTAATCATTCCCAACAAAGCTTTGCTGGTCTTGAGGGTGACTGCATCCTTAACTGTATTCCAATATTGTTGAACTATTGCAGAGGAAGGAATTGATTTCAATAAATCCTGAATGATAGAATTCACCTTCTGTCCTTTTTCTTTAAGTGCTTCTAACCAACTCAGGTCATAACTTGTTAGATTGGTTCTTAAAATCTCAAGAAATGCAGCCTTTTCGTTTGCTCCTTCTGAATCCCAGGTAGAATTCAATAGCTCAATTGATCTCAATGGATTGGAAACCCGAAGTTCACGTAACAATTCTCTTCGCTCTTCGGGTCTTCCGGTTTGCCAGATACTTTCAATGTCATTTGTGAAGGTATAAAAATCCCATTGCGGATTGAGTCTACTTAACCACTCTCCTCGTTTACCACAAACTGTTAGGATAACTTTACGAAGTTCCTTTTTCCTTGAGGCGATTTCCAACAACTGCGGTATCAACTCTGGTTCCACTAGAACTTTTTTTGATTCGCATTGCTCCAGCCATAAGATCAACAGCGGATGCAATTCCTCGAACATTATCGTCCGTAAAATACTGGTTGACTTTGATGAAGCGTACGATAACTCTTCCGCAGCAGCAGCTGACTGTGCCATCAAATTCAAATTTAACGGCTTAGATCCAGCTTGCCGATACTGGTATGCAAGACTTGCTAGCTGGAGAAAGTCTTCTTCGGGTTCAGCCTGTTCATTCACTTCGATGCCACCAGTGATAAAATCCGGAAGGTCGTGACTCTTTAAGGGCATCTTGGCACTGCCTAATGTTGCGTTGTTGATGATCCCGTCCCAGAACTTCATACCAGCAATTTATAGTGACCATCCACCCAAACGCCCAAGGGTTCGAACTCCCGTTCCTTACCAACCGCAAAAATTTTTATAGGAGCCCCTCCACTTAATGCCATGAGCTTCCAGGGAAATTCAAATGACTGACTAATCGTAACTCCCCCTCCTGCTTCATCCTTCAACAACCACTGGTTGTTTCCCTTCACGGGTATTACGTTGTCAATGATCACTGGAAAGTTTTCTAGAAATGGATTCACCGACATGACCTTGCTCGTTGACTCAATCACATCGTTCCATGATGACAATCCCGGTACCACACCTTGTTGCTTAATACCATGCTGTTGTTTAACCAAAGCCCTTAACGGGTGAGAACCTTTAAAGTAACACAGCTCTGCAACGATCCATGATCCCGGTAGTAAATTTACTTCTGGGATTTGTCCTTTAACATAGAACTGCAAGATCAACGCGTACTGTTGCGACTGAAGGCCATACAGCCAGTTGCGTTCAATGTTCAGGTTCTCTTCCTTATCTGATTGCTTGGCTAATACAAACCAATCATCGCGGGTACCTGGTTCGGCTTTTACTTCCTCCTGACTTTGTGTAAAACCAATCCATGTTTTCATTTCCGATTGCAACTCCGGTGACACCGCGTCTATCCTGGGAAAACCTTCAAGTAAAAGGTAGATACGAATGAGCTGATCCAGGAAAGGTGTTTGCCATCCATCCTGAAAAAAGTTTACGCTCCCCAATATACGAACCATAGCAGCAAGACCTGGAGCCTGTGCATCCACCAGTCTCTTCGCCATTGATTCAAAGTAGGTTGGACCTCTTCCCGGAATATTCAATAATCCATTACGAACGATATCATTGATCCATAACCGAAGTTCACCCATTCCCTCCTCCACGCGCTTGAGTCGATTCTCCTGGCGTTTGGCTTGCGCTGCCGGGTCAAAACTTTTCTCTTTCGTTTTCTTCTCAACCTTCTTTTCTTCTTTCTCGGTCCGTTTGTCCAACCAACCGGTGACCCAATCAGGTTCAGGTGCCTTGCTGAATAACTTCTTATCACGCGCATGCAAAAGCAACAGACCCAATCCATGCTTGCAAGGAAACTTACGGCTAGGGCAAGAACACTTAAAGGCTACGTTGCTGAGATCAACCTGGGTTTGATAGGGTAATTTGCCACTGCCTTGACATTCACCCCACAGCGCACGATCACTAAACTGACGCTTACCCCACTTCGAAGGATTAGCTAATTCCTTTCCGGATTTTTTAGACGATTCATCGGGAGCCAATGAAAAGATTTGTTCTTCGGTGAACTCCATGCTCCTTACAGGAAGAAAAAATTAGGCATATGAATGGAATTGAAGTCCTAATATTCAGAAAAGATTTGATTTATTTGATTGCTTCAGCCGAGAAAGTCGGGGACTTCGAATTGCTTTGTCAATAAGTTCTACCACCTCGAAGCAGGTTCACTCATTGCTTTTAAAGGACTTAATACCTAGCTTTATTAAAATCACATCAAAAATGTTTCGGTATTGTTTCGGTAAGAAAGTAAAAAACCCTTGTAACACAGTGTATTACAAGGGTTTAAAGGGAATTAAAAGAGCCCCCTGCCGGAATCGAACCAGCGACCTACTGATTACAAGTCAGTTGCTCTACCAGCTGAGCTAAGGAGGCGGATGAGCTTAATAAGGAGCGTTATTTCCTTTTTAAGAGGCTGCAAAAATAGCGGAAGTGTTGGTTTTTACAAGGCTCCTATACGGATTTCAACAGTTTTAACTGCTTTTTTAACTGCAGCAGGTTTTCGCTGGCAACCTCAATCTGATCGTTAAACTCAGCCTTCATCTTTTCAGCATTCTTCGACCGCCCGAAGAATTCGAGATTATTGCGTAAAGTAGCCAGGTCATTCTCGGCCTTTGTAATCTGTTTACGCAGCGTTTGCTCTTTATGGAAGAGCTTGCGCTCGGCCTGCGGATCATTCTTCAAACTATTCAACTGAAGTTCCAACGCCACCTGATCTTTCTGTGCGGAATTTAAGCCACCGATAGACTCTATGTATTTGGAAGTGGCCTCTGAAAAACGACTCTTCAAAGAGGCTACTGCATGCTTGGGCACAAAACCAATCTCATTAAAGCGTGCCTGTAGTTCCTGCAAGGATTCGAGGCTTCCACTTTTTTCACTTGTTGCCTTCGTTAACTCCTCCAGTATGGCTTCTTTCCTTTTCAGATTTTCTTCCTGCTCACTGTCGGCTTTCTCTTGTGTGCCTCTGCGTTGCTCAAAGAAAAAGTCACAGGCTTCTTTAAACTCCTTATAGATTTTATCGCGAAACTTTTCAGGCACCGGGCCAATGTCTTTCCATTTTTGTTGCAGGTCTTTCAGTTCCTGCGAAGTGCGGGCCCAATCATCGCTGGCTTTGAGCTCGAGTGCACGGGTTACCAATTCCTGCTTTGCCTTCAGGTTGCGATCACGCTCTTCATCCAGCTTTTTAAAGAATTGATTCTTATTATGAAAGAAGGATTTGAATGCCGACCAGAATTTTTTATTTAAGTCTTTAGACTTTGAACGGGGCACACCACCTACCGCATCCCAACGTTTTTGAACTTCCAGAATTTCCTGAGTCTTCTGATTCCAGTCCTTAATCCTGTCGGAGGTGAAGGTTGCAAAGGCAGTAACCTCCTCACCTACTTTTAATTTGGCATCAAGGTTCGTTTTTAATTCTTGCTGCAGGTTGTTTACGAAAGCATCGCGCTTGGCATATACGGCATCGGAAGCTGCTTTAAAGCGTTGCCATACAGTTTCCTGCTCTTCCTTGGGCACAGGACCCAAATGTTTAAATTCATGGTGGAGTTCATTCAACTCTCGCACGGCATCCTTGATGCGCTCTTTGATGATCAGTTGCTCGGCCTTAAAACACAAGTCATTTTTTAACTCAAGATTCTTTTTACGATCTAATTCCTTCAGTTCAAAATAAATATTGCGATGATCATAAAAGCGATCGACTAGTGCATTATAATTAGCCCACAACGTTTTAAGTTGTGCCATGGGCACGGGACCCACGTTTTTCCAATCGTGTTGTAGCTGCTTAAAAATCTGAAATGACTGTGAAGAATCTTCACCATCTACCAAGGCTCTGAGTTTTTCAAGTATCTCGTTCTTCTTTGCTAAGTTCTCAGACTTCTTTTCTTCAATACTTTTGAAATGCTGATTTCTGCGATCGCGGATTAATTTAACCGTGGCATCAAAGGCGTGGTCTAGCTCATCCAACCGGTATTCAAAGTCATCTTCAACACCGCCATCTTTCTTAAATTTTTCTAAGGCAAGAATCTTTTCGGCATGTCTGTTTTCATCAAACACGTGTTTGAGTTCTTTCAGCACCGTATCAACTTTGCGAAAATCATCGTCTTTGGAGAGTTCTTTTACGCGCGCAACAAAATCAGCTTTGGTGTAGTTGGAATAATCCTCTACCAAATGGTCGGACTCTGTATCGGTTTCACTCACCTCGCCCAGCTCTTCTGTGAAACCATTGTTCTTAATTAATACAGGATCAGAAACTTCCTCAGCTGCATCTCTTACTTGCTCTTCTTGCACCACTTTACCGTTTTCCATCATCATCAATGCCCTCATCTGAGGAACCGTAAAAATACTAAAATCATTTAATTCATGCGGGGGTCTTCCGGGTAATTGGAATAAATCGAGAACCTGCCACCCAACCCGCGCATGGCCGTTTTCCACATTTGTTCAGGGTCCGTTTCAAATACCAATTCTTCCGAAATCTGATCACTTACAATCCAGGAATCGATCTTTAACTCTTCTTCTAACTGGCCGGGCGACCAGCCACTATAGCCCAGGAAAAACTTGATATCGGTAGCTGCAATCTTTTGAGTATCAACCAATGCGACCAATTGATCGAAATTACCGCCCCAATAGAGACCAGGAGCAATTTCGATGGCATCGGACAATGTGGTAATACGATGAACAAAGTGCAGGGTATCCTGTTGCACAGGTCCACCGATAAATACGCGTGAATCAAATTCCTTTAAATCATCCATTATTTCGCTAACCCGAGAGTCAGAAGGCTTGTTTAAAATAAATCCTACGGAACCTTCTTCATTATGTTCAGTTAATAAAATAGTGGTGCGCTCAAAGTTGGGGTCGGCCAAATAGGGTTCGGATAATAGCAGCCCCCCCTTTTGCGGGAGTATTTTGTTATTGTATTTGAAAAATTCCATCATTTATTACCTGATTAGCGCGTTTTTTAGTCCATCATTGTCTTGCTAAAATTTATCTTAATAAAAGGAGAGAAATCATAAGAAGCAACCTATGGTTTTGTTAATTTTTCAAAAAAAGTTATGACACCGATTTCTGAAATCCGCAAAGAGTACACGATGGCTTCGTTGGAATTAAAAACAATCGATAAAAATCCGATCGTGCAGTTTGAAAAGTGGTTTAAGGAAGCCATGCAAGCGGAGGTATTGGAACCTACTGCTATGACACTCTCTACGGTAACAGAGGCCGGCAGGCCTACCGCAAGAGTTGTCTTGTTGAAAGGTGTTGAAAAGAATAAATTTTCGTTTTACACAAACTACCAAAGTAAGAAAGGAAAAGAACTTGAACATAATCCTGCCTGTGCACTTACTTTTTTCTGGCCCGAACTGGAACGGCAGGTTAGAATTGAAGGGGTAAGTGAACGACTGGAAACAGCCGTATCGGAAGCATACTTTCAAAGTAGACCCAGAGGTAGTCAGGTGGGCGCGTGGGCTTCGCCACAAAGTAGCATTATTAAAGACCGCGAATTGTTGGAAGCGCGCGTGAAAGAAATAGAAAAACGATTTGAAGGAAAAGATGTTTTACCCAAGCCGCACCAATGGGGTGGTTATGCCGTAGAACCTTTTGAAATAGAATTCTGGCAAGGCCGGGCAAGCCGATTACATGACCGGATTGTGTATTATAAAAACGATGGTGAGTGGGTAATTCATCGGCTGGCTCCTTAGGGAGGATTAACGAATTGAAAAGATATCGTTAACACCTATTACCCTGCGCACGGTAAAACCTTCACCATACATTGCGCCAATCGCATGACCTAATTCCTGCGCGCGCGATTCAAGAAATTTTATAAAGGCCGGACTGGATATAAAAGTCTCGGGCTCATTGCTGTTGGGATTATGAAACTGCGTTGTATAGGCCCGGATAGATTTCATTTTGGTTTCCCAGAAGTCGGACACATCCACGACAAAATCAGGTTGAATATATTGACTTTGTATGAAGTGATATACATGTTTTGGTCGCCAGGCTTTTTGATTCACACCGTTGTCATTCGTTTCAATCTTGGCCAGTCCTGAATAGAAACAAGCTTCAAATGCTAACCCCGCACCTTTGCCATGATCTGGATGACGATCGTACGTTGCATTGGCGAGAACAATATCGGGTTGATATTTTCTAATCACCCGAATTACTTCGCGTTGATGATCTTCATCATTCTTAAAAAAACCATCGCGGAAGTTCAGATTTTCCCGCACTGAAATACCCAGTATGTGCGCTGAGTCTTTTGCCTCCTGATCGCGCGTTTGCACGGTGCCGCGGGTTCCTAATTCCCCGCGGGTAAAATCTATGATGCCAACTTTATGTCCCAATGCTACCTGCTTCGCGATAGTGCCCCCGCAGCCCAATTCGGCATCGTCCGGATGCGCGGCCAAAACAAGTATATCAAGTTTCATCGGTTGAGATTAATGAGCTACTTCCATTTCTTTGGCCGCCAGAAACTTCTCGGCATCGAGAGCTCCCATGCAACCACTGCCGGCTGCTGTGATCGCCTGACGATATACTCTATCAGCCACATCGCCAACAGCAAACACACCTTCGACATTTGTTTTTGTAGTTCCCGGAATCACCTTCACATATCCTGATTCATCCATCTCCAGTTGACCTTTGAAAACATCGGTGCTGGGTTTATGACCAATGGCCAGGAAGAAACCTTGAACCGGAATTTCTTTCTTCACCCCGGTTGTATTGTTTAAAATGCGAACACCCGTTACTCCACTATCATCGCCCAGAATCTCATCCGTTTCAGAGTTCCAATGAATCTCAATATTCGGAGTATTGATTACGCGCTGCTGCATAATTTTAGAAGCGCGCATCTCATCTCTACGTACAATCAAATGCACCTTGGTACATAACTTGGATAGATACGTTGATTCTTCAGCAGCCGAATCACCGGCACCGACCACGGCAACTTCTTTGCCTCTATAAAAATATCCATCGCATACTGCACAGGCAGATACACCACGGTTAGCATAAACTTCTTCTGAAGGAATACCTAAATATTTTGCGGAAGCTCCGGTTGCAACGATGACTGTCTCTGCGAGAAGTGTATCCTTTTCATCGATGGTAACTTTTAATGGATATGATGAAAAGTCTACACTGGTCACCAATCCATAATTAACTTTAGTACCGAAACGTTCAGCTTGTTTCTGCAAGTCCATCATCATCTGCGGGCCATTGATTCCATCCGGGTAGCCTGGAAAGTTCTCAACATCATTGGTTGTGGTAAGCTGTCCACCGGGTTGTCCACCGGTATAAAGTACGGGAGTAAGGCCTGCGCGGGCTGCATAAATGGCAGCGGTATAACCAGCTGGGCCCGATCCGATAATCAACACTTTTACTTTTTCCATCGCACTAATCTCTATTTATTTGAATTTGTTAATAAAAAGGGTCTCAATAGTTTGAGACCCTTAATTAAAGCTTTAATTGAACATTTTTAACCAAGGTAAGGCTTTAAGGCCTTGCTTCTGGAGGTATGCCGCAATCTGCGAATCGCCTTTTCCTTAATCTGACGTACCCGCTCACGGGTAAGATTAAACTTCTCACCGATCTCTTCCAGCGTCATAGCATGCTCGCCATTGAGACCAAAATAAAGCGTGATAACGTCCGACTCGCGCTGTGTTAACGTAGATAAGGCACGTTGCACTTCTCTGCGCAATGAGTCTGTCATCAAGCCGGAATCAGGAGTTTCTTCACTGTCGTTCTCCAACACATCGAGCAAACTGTTTTCTTCACCTTGCACAAACGGTGCATCCATAGAAACATGACGACCAGAAATCTTCATAGTGTCTACTACTTCTGCCGTTGTTACTTCCAACACTTCGGCAAGTTCTTCCGGTGATGGTTCGCGTTCAAACTTTTGCTCTAGTTCAGAAAACGTTTTGGAGATTTTATTCAGTGAACCTACGCGGTTAAGTGGAAGACGAACGATGCGTGATTGTTCTGCCAATGCCTGCAAGATGGATTGACGAATCCACCATACAGCATACGAGATAAATTTAAATCCGCGGGTCTCATCAAATCGTTGTGCAGCTTTTATCAAACCAAGATTTCCTTCGTTGATTAAATCACCCAAAGACAGTCCCTGATTTTGATATTGCTTGGCAACCGAAACAACGAAACGCAAATTGGCTTTCGTTAATTTCTCCAATGCGATCTGATCCCCTTCTTTGATTCGCTTGGCGAGTTCTACTTCCTCATCCGGTGTGAGTAAGTCAACCTTTCCGATCTCTTGAAGATATTTATCAAGCGACTGGCTTTCGCGATTCGTAATCTGCTTACTGATCTTTAGCTGTCTCATCGAACTTGGTGGTCGTTTAAATCAAACACGAAAAAACGAAAATTTAGTTCCAAAAAACATTACTTGACAAAAAATTTAAGCGCTTGGGGCTTCTTCTTTTCTGGGTGGTTTAGGAAGTAACACCTTGCGGGATAACCTGAATTTACCGGTTTTCTTATCCACCTCAACGAGTTTTACCTTAACTTGTTCTCCTACTTCCATCACGCCATCCATTGTTTCCAGTCGCTCCCACTTAATTTCAGAGATATGCAATAAGCCATCTTTGCCCGGCATAAATTCAACGAATGCACCAAAAGGCATGATTGATTTAACAACCCCATCATAAACCTGATCTACTTCAGGAATGGCAACGATATTTTTAACACGTTTCACTGCAGCATCCATCACCTCTTGATTGGTTGCAAAGATGTTTACGATACCCTTGTTTCCAACTTCTTCAATAACAACCGTAGCACCAGTAGTCTTCTGGATTTCCTGAATAACTTTTCCACCGGGCCCGATTACGGCACCAATCATATCTTTGTCGATCATGATCGTTACAGCGCGTGGTGCATGTGGTTTGAGATCTGGTTTTGGTGACGAGATCGTTTTCTTCATCTCATTCAAAATATGAAGACGACCTTCTTTGGCTTGATCAAGAGCCTCTTTAAGTATATCGTATGTTAAGCCGTCAACCTTAAGGTCCATCTGGCACGCAGTGATACCTTTTTCAGTACCGGTTACTTTAAAGTCCATATCACCTAAGTGGTCTTCATCGCCCAGAATGTCGGAGAGAATCGCATATTTTTTGGTTGAACTATCAGAGATCATACCCATAGCAATACCTGATACCGGAGATGTTATCTTGATACCGGCATCCATCAATGCCAATGATCCGGCACACACAGTTGCCATGGATGACGAACCATTTGATTCCAGAATATCAGATACCACCCGGATGGTATAAGGTCCTTCAGCTAGGTTAGGAAGCACTTGCTTCAAAGCCCGCATCGCAAGGTTGCCATGACCAACTTCTCTTCGGCCTGGCCCACGATTTGGTTTCACTTCGCCAGTTGAAAAACCAGGGAAATTATAATGCAGAATAAATTTGTTGTAGCCATCAAACATGGCACCATCCACCATCTGCTCGTCCATTTTGGTACCGAGTGTTACCGTAGTCAACGACTGTGTTTCTCCACGCGTAAATACAGAAGAACCATGAGCAGAAGGAAGGTAATCAATTTCAGATGTTATCTGCCTGATTTCGTTAGTCTTACGACCATCCAAGCGAACCTTTTCGTTAAGAACCAGGTTACGACATGCCGCCTTTTGAATATCCTTGTAATACTTCTTTACAAGATCTTTATTAACCGTTGTGTCCTCCGGTAAAGAGGCCAGATAATCTTCTACTATCTTTCCGAATAATTCTGATCGCATATGCTTATTAGCCAACTGTTGACGGGCTACATCATAAACTTTATCGTAAAGAAGCTTAAAGAGTTCAGCCTTGAAGGCTTCATCTTTCACTTCATGGCTATACTCACGTTTCTGTGTTTTACCGGCCGCTTCAGATAATTCTATTTGCACCTGGCACTGCACCTTGATAGCCTCGTGTGCAAGCTTAAGAGCTACCAGCATATCTTCCTCATTGATCTCTTTGCATTCACCTTCCACCATCAAAATGTTATCGATAGAGGCGGCTACGATAAAGTCCAGATCGGCCTTGTCTTTTTGCTCTAAGGTAGGATTTATAATATACTGACCATCAAGCCTGATAACCCTAACTTCTGAAATTGGTCCTTGAAATGGGATGTCCGACACCGCCAGGGCTGCTGATGCTGCGAAAGCTGCTAATGCATCAGGCAATGCTTTGTGATCGCCCGAGATAAGCTGGATGGCAATTTGAGTCTCAGCGTGATAATCGTCTGGAAACAATGGGCGGATGGCACGGTCCACCAGACGGCTGATTAAAACTTCATAGTCTGAAAGTTTGCCTTCGCGCTTTAGGAATCCCCCCGGTATCTTACCAGTTGATGCAAAGCGCTCCTGGTAATCGACCGACATGGGTAAAAAGTCTACGCCATCCTTTGCCGTTTGTGCGGCCACTACGGTAGCGAGGATCATCGTATCGCCCATGCGAAGCACGACAGCACCGTCAGCCTGACGGGCAAGCTTTCCGGTTTCAAGAGTAATGGTACGTCCATCAGGAAGCGTACATGATTTTGTGATAATAGTTGATTTCATAAGGTAGAATTATTGGAAAGACCTATAATTCACAGCCCTTCCATGGTTTATTAAAAAAGCGAATAGGGAACCAGATTCGGTTCCCTATTCGTAAGACTTCTATTATTTTCTGAGATCCAGATCGCTGAGAACAGCTCTGTATCTTTCGATATTTGTGTTCTGTAGGTAGTTAAGGAGTTTTTTGCGTTTTCCAACAAGCTTTAAAAGTCCTTGCTGCGTTGAGAAATCCTTCTTCTGGCCCTTTAAATGTTCGGTTAGGTGGCCAATGCGGTGGGTAAATAACGCGATTTGAGACTCCGGAGAGCCTGTATCGGTCTTCTTTTTTGCAAAACCGTGTTTGCTGAACAATTCTTGCTTCTTTTCTGAATTGAGGTACATCTGTTCTAAATTTAACTTTACTATATTTTTAACGCGCAAAAGTATGTGAACGCCTTCATAATACCAAACCACAGATGATTTTTAGGCCCTTTTAAGGAACCTCCTTGAAATCTTATCCCAAATCACATTGTAGAAATCGGAATCAAACAGGCGCGCATCTACCCTGGCTTGTCGCAGGAAGATTAACCCAATAGAAACCAGTACAATATTGGCCAGCCACATGCCAACCGGAACGGGAATAAGTTCTTGTTTGGCCCACTTTTCTCCCATCAGTGTTAACACATAGAAAATAATAAAAAACACAATTGACATGAGAACAGGAATTCCAAGGCCACCCTTTTTTATGATGGCGCCTAGCGGAGCGCCTATCAAAAACATAGCGATGCAGGCGATGGCCTGCGCCAGAATTTTATGCCACTGAATCTGAAAGGTACGGTGCTCTAATGCATATGATTTTACGTTGCTGTTATGGCTTAGGAACTGAGATTTAATCATGCGGACTTGTGAAAGAGCGGCTGAGATCTCGAGGCCGGTATAGGGTTTCTGAAAAATACTATCCGATACTTTTTTATGTTTATCCGTTATGTTGAGCGAGTCTAAGCTCAACGAGATTTGAGGTTTACTTACTGTGGCCGTAATGGTGGTAGTTGCCGCAATGGGTCTGGTTGCCGCTATAAGGGAGTCTTTTTTTCTTTTAAGAATCAAAATATCTTCAGGCCAGGTGATTGAGTCTTTCTTGTAATGATAGCTGAATAGATTTTCGGCAGTTGTGTAGATGGCTATTTTCTCTTTCTTGATTACGGTGTTTACAGAATCGATATCCTTTTCGAGCTCACTCATATTGCGCATAATCCGGTTGCTCTGAAACCATTTTTTGTCGGTGCGGTTAAGCCCAAAAGAGGAGAGATCAAAAACGATCTGTGATTTTGAAAATTGAGTTTTGCGATAACTATCCTCTACGTTGCCTTGTCTTCCTGAGATTTCATTATCCCCACCCGACCCTTCTCTGTAATTGTAGCCATTGAATAATTCAAGCTTCAGGTATTGATCATTTAATATCGTATACATTTTGCCGGAGTCGGCAACTATCACTTCTTTATTACCCGACCGGCCTCTATGATCATAGATGATAACACCTTTTAAAATCCCACTCTTGGGATCTTTCTCATTCACTTTGATGCTGATATCGGGTATGGAGTTATAAAAGGCACCTTGTCGCAGGTCCAGCGCTGGTTTCTTCTGTTTTATATCATACAGCAAACTATAGGCTTCGAGGGCAGCTTTGGGAACCAGATAATTACCTACCAGAAACGCAGCGTAGGTGAGCACAAGAACAAAGGCGAAAATAGGAAGCAGACTTCTTACGAGAGAAATTCCCAAACTTTTTATGGCCGTTAACTCAAAGTGTTCACCTAAATTTCCAAACGTAATCAGCGATGATAATAATACAGCAAGCGGTAGCGCCACCGGGGTATTGAAGATTGCGAAGTAGAAGAGTAATTGTCCTATGACATCCCAACCTAAATCTTTACCAATAATATCATCAAAATATTTTAGCATGTGAATGTTTAGGAGAATAAACACCACTACCAAAAAGGTTAGGATGAAGGGACCCAAAAATGATGTGAGAATTAGCTTATCAATTTTTTTCATGGGAGCAGCAAAGATAATGTCAAAAACAAGGCCAATTAATTTATTTCGGCATTTTATAGAATTACCCGTTGCAGGTTACTTATGGAATATGAGAAAAGTTTGTATGTTTGCGCTCCGAAAAACGGAGGTTCTTTTTAAAATTAAATGGCGCGGTAGCTCAGGTGGTTAGAGCACAGGATTCATAACCCTGAGGTCGGGGGTTCAACTCTCCCCCGCGCTACTTTAAAATTAACTCATTGTTCACTGTATACGTTCTTTACAGCGATTCATTTCAAAAAATCTACATCGGAGGTTCCTCCGATTTAAAATCCCGTATTGAATCTCATAATTCTTTAAACGATAAAGGCTATACCAAAAGATACAGGCCATGGAAAGTTGTTTATACAGAAGAGTTTAATGCAAAAGCTGAGGCAATGAAACGAGAAAGGCAACTCAAATCGGCAAAAGGCAGAGAATTTGTCTGGAACTTGATTAAGAGTTCCTAGTAGGATTCACGGTTCAAGATAGAAATATATGGAGCGGCAGCTCTGGGTGGTTTATTACAGGATTCATCCGCCAAAAGTCGGACAAGTATTCGCCAGTTGGCGGACGGGGGTTTCCGCCAAAAGGCGGACCACCAACTCTCCCCCACGCATATTTAAAATAAACTCATCGTTCATAGTATACTTCTTTACCGTGAGTTATTTCAAAAAATCCTGATAGGAGTTTCTAATGATTCAGATCAGCCAGGTTGCGGATTAGTTCGTTAAGAGGTAACGACTATACTATAAGATACCTGTGTTGCAACTTGTGGCAACACTCAGCTCTTTGCAAGAGGCATACATTGCAAGAAAGGTTTTTATTTGCTTATTATTAACCGAAAATCAGCACTTCAATATAATTATTATCTAATTTGCTGTTAATCAGATTTTCTTTAACTTAAAATCGATTCTAAGGCATAAGCATGGCAACCGCAACAAAAAAACTATTTACTCAGGATTTTGAAGTTCATGCTTCAATAAAAATGCTCTACCCCTACATCCAGACAGCGAGTGGTCTTTCCGAATGGTTTGCTGATAATGTAAACATTAACCCTGAGAAGATTTTCACATTTGTTTGGGACCACGAAGAGCATAAGGCCATTATGACGGCACACCGGGCTAATCACTTTGTGCGCTTTGAGTATCTGCCCGAATCAAAGGAAGATGAAAAGGATCCCTCCTACTTCGAACTTCGACTTGAGCTGAACGAATTGACACAAACTACTTTTATCAAAGTGGTTGACTATTCTGATTTTGACGACCTCGAAGAATTGAATGATCTCTGGGAAGGTCTTATCGACAACCTTCGAAGTGTTGTGGGAGGCTAAGTAATTTATTTTCCCTTACACCACAAACAATTTTCTTTCAACCTCTATTTTTGTCCGGTTAACCAAGGACGGAACACCAACCCAACTTACCATGCTTCCACAAATTAATCCCACCGAGACAATCGCCTGGCAAAAACTTACTGCCCATTTTTTAATGATGCAGGCCAATCATCTTCGCGAGCTATTTCAGGAGGATCCGAAGCGATTTGAAAAATTTACACTGTCGCTGAATGACATCCTGGTTGATTATTCAAAAAACCTAATCACCGAAGAGACCATACAAATCTTACTTGAACTGGCTAATGAGGTTGAACTGAAGCCATCCATTGACTCGATGTTTCGAGGCGAGAAAATCAATCAGACTGAACATCGCTCGGTACTTCACATCGCCTTGCGCAACCGATCCAACAATCCTATTTATGTTGATGGTGAAGATGTGATGCCTTTAGTTAATAGCGTACTGGATCAGATAAAAATATTTTCGGATAATTTGCTCAGTGGCCGGTGGAAGGGATATACTGGTAAGGCGATCACGGATATTGTCAATATAGGAATTGGGGGATCTGACCTCGGTCCCTTAATGGTGACAGAAGCTTTACGACCCTATCACTCAACCATCAGACCGCATTTTGTTTCGAATGTAGATGGAACACATATTTCTGAAACTCTAAAATCTTTAAATCCGGAAACAACATTATTTATTATTGCTTCCAAAACCTTTACTACCCAGGAAACCATGACCAATGCTGAGTCAGCAAAAAATTGGTTTAAGGAAAAAACTCAAGGTAAAGGCGAAGTGGCTAAGCACTTCGTTGCTGTTTCAACCAATACAAAATCGGTCACTGCGTTCGGTATCGCTCCCGAAAACATGTTTGTATTCTGGGATTGGGTGGGTGGTCGTTATTCACTCTGGTCTTCTATCGGACTATCGATTGCCTGTACCATTGGTTTTGAAAATTTTAAGCAACTGCTGGAAGGTGCACATGAGGCCGACAAACACTTCAGGGATCAACCGTTTGAAAAAAACATTCCCGTAATTCTCGCTCTGTTGGGTGTTTGGTATGGCAATTTCTTTGATGCTCATTCAGAGGCAATTTTGCCGTACGATCAATATCTGCACCGTTTTGCTGCTTACTTTCAACAAGGCAATATGGAAAGTAATGGTAAGTCTGTCGACAGAAACGGAGATGCAGTAGTGTATCAAACCGGACCGATCATTTGGGGTGAACCCGGCACCAATGGACAACACGCGTTTTATCAATTAATTCATCAAGGCACAAGACTAATCCCTTGTGACTTCATCGCTCCTGCTCAATCTCAAAATCCGGTGGGCGATCATCACACAAAATTACTCTCCAATTTCTTTGCGCAGACTGAAGCCCTTATGCTTGGCAAGACTGAGGAAGTAGCGGAAGCAGAACTAAAGGCCAGTGGCATGAGTTCGGAAGAAATAAAATTCCATTTACCGTATCGGGTGTTTGCCGGAAACAAACCGACTAATTCCATCATGTTTAAAAAACTAACGCCAGCAACGCTTGGCGCCTTGATTGCCATCTATGAACATAAGATTTTCGTGCAAGGTGTAATTTGGAATATTTTCAGTTTTGACCAATGGGGCGTGGAGTTAGGAAAAGTACTCGCAAAGAAAATTCTACCCGAACTAACCTCACCCGAACCCATCGCATCGCATGACTCATCCACAAACGGGCTGATTAATTATTTCAAACGTTTGAAATCCGAATAACTTTAGAATCCTTGCAAAACCCCTTCGATAGCGTATTTTTGACCCTTCGCATTATTGAATGGATTCAAAAATCTTAAAGATCGGAGTCTTCACATCGGGTGGTGATGCTCCCGGAATGAATGCTGCGCTCCGTGCCGTTGTTCGCACCTCCATCTATTACAAGAAGGAAGTATATGGAATTATGCAAGGCTATGAAGGAATGATTAGTGGCGATATTGTCAAACTGGGAGCCCGCTCCGTAGGTAATATCATTCAACGGGGTGGTACTATTTTAAAGACAGCCCGCAGTCAGGAGTTTCGCACGAAGGAAGGTAGAGAGAAGGCATTCCTTAATCTGAAAAAAAATGGCATCGATGCATTGGTGGCCATCGGAGGTGATGGCACATTCACAGGCCTGCATAAGTTTTACGAAGAGTTCCAGATTCCTTCCGTCTGCATGCCTGGTACTATTGATAATGATTTGGCCGGAACAGACTATACCATTGGTTTTGACACAGCCACCAATACCGCAGTAGAGGCCATTGATAAAATCAGAGATACAGCGATTTCGCACAATCGACTTTTCTTTATCGAGGTGATGGGTCGCAACTCGGGCTATATAGCATTAAATTGTGGGATTGCGGGTGGCGCTGTAGCAACCATTATACCCGAAGAATCTATGACCCTGGAGGAGCTTTTTAACAGGCTTGATGAAGGTGGGAAAACAAATAAGAAATCAAGTCTGATCGTTGTCGCTGAAGGCAGTAAGCTGGGAGGCGCCATGGAACTCGCCAAGAAATTCTCAGAGAGAAATAATTACTTTGATATTAAGGTAACAATCCTGGGGCACCTGCAACGAGGCGGCACCCCCACCTATTTTGACAGAGTGCTGGCCAGCAAAATGGGGGTAGCTGCTGTGGAGGGTTTACTCAATGGAGAAAAAGATGTGATGGTTGGAATTCGTAACAACCAAATTGTTTATAACGGCTTTGCCAGCATTATCAATAGTCATCATGAAATTGACAGTGAGTCGCTTCGTATAGCAAAAATCCTTTCCATTTAATTGCGCTTCATGAAAGATTTAACCATCGGCATTGACATCGGAGGCACCAACACAAAATATGGTATTGTAGATCGTCAGGGAAATGTTATTCATCAAGGTAATATCCCCACCACTCAATACGAAGAATTTCAAGCATACTTTGACGCGATGGCGGATGCCCTTAAAAAGGGAATTCAGGAATTGCCCACAGATACCCGCATTGTGGGTATAGGTGTTGGGGCAGCAAATGGAAATTATTATACAGGTAATATCGAGCGAGCTACTAATCTAAAGTGGAAAGGTGTATTGCCTCTGGCACGCATGTTTAAAGATGAATTTGGAGTTCCCTGCATTCTTACCAACGATGCCAATGCAGCGGCCGTGGGTGAAATGATCTATGGCAATGCCAAAAACATGAAAGATTTTGTGGTAATCACGCTCGGCACGGGCTTAGGCAGTGGATTTGTATGTGGTGGCGTTTTATTAAATGGCCATCATGGTATTGCCGGTGAAGTGGGACATACGTCCGTAAATCCGAATGGCCGATATTGTAACTGTGGCAAGCGTGGTTGCCTTGAGACCTATGTATCAGCAACAGGTATTAAAAGAACAGTATATAAATTGTTAGCCGATCACCTGGAACCAAGTGAACTACGTGGAATCAGTTTTGAGGATCTGAATACAAAAATGATCAGCGAAGCAGCCCACCGGGGTGATGTAGTCGCTATAGAAGCCTTTGAATATACCGGTCGCATCCTGGGTATGAAGCTGGCAGAAACTGTAGTTCATACCGATCCAGAAGCCATCTTTCTCTTCGGGGGTTTGTCAATGGCCGGAGATTTAATTTTCCGACCCACCATCAAACATATGGAAGCTAACCTGATGCCTTTATTTAGAGGTAAAATAAAAGTCTTGCCCTCTGCGATGTCCAACCAGGCAGCCCCTATTTTAGGAGCAAGTAGCCTTGTATGGGATTATCTTGATAAGATGCATGCTAAAGCTGAATTGGCCTAAGTTATTCCAGTTTAACGCCAAGATTTTTTCCCAACAGTTTAAATTGTTCCATCCATTCGGTATCAACAAGTTCATGATTGTTGCGGGTCTTGTTTTCCATAAAGATTTCGAAGTACAAATTCTGACTCTTATGAAAATTGGGCTCAAGTTTAAATTTTTCTAACAGGGGGAACATTCTGTTCAATCGTTGCACGCGCTTTACATTTTCCCGTTCACTACCAATGCGTTTCAATTCCTTGAAAATACTTTCTCCTGCCAGTCGCGAAAGTTTGCGTGGGTCATCAATTTTTAAATTCCATCGGGCAAGTTCTGCCACAATGCGCTCCATCTCTTTGATATTAATCTTATCCGAAAGAAATATCTTTACCAAATCCGCATTGAGTACATACTCGAACGTTGTTCTATACGTGTTAGGTATGGGAATATTATTATTGGCTAATGCGTTGATAAGCGGGTAATCGCGGTTATAACTTTTTCGGAGAGAATGTTCCAACTCAGCCATGCTCTCTTGCGAAATCATGTCGAGAATTTTTCGCTTCTCATCCTGAAACAGGTGCCAGATAGTATATTTTTCCGGACCAAAATAGGTTTGCATAAGCCCGATCACATCGCCTAACCTACCCTCTTCAAATGACTTTACCATTTTCAGTTGCATACCGGCAAATCTATCGGGTTCCATGTCAATGGAGATGTTACCAATAATATTATGCTTGCCTAAATAAATAACAGCAAAGGCAAATTTCTTTTCCGATCGTGTTACCAATGATTTTACCTTGGTGATTCCCAGCACGAGTTTTTGTTCTCCGGCCTCCTTCTTGATGAAGAATTCATTGGATGTGCTATAGTTGAAAATAGTTAAAGACTCGGGTTCGTCTTCAAAAATTGAGGAGACTGCAAAATGAATACCTACCCGCTGCAAATTCGTTCGGGAAGGAAGTACTGTTTTATTATATACTACCGCTCCATTCTTATACGTGTCCACGTTGCTCGGAGCAGCTTCGAGTCTCGTAATAAATTCTGTCTCCAGATTTACCTCACCAATCTGATTTGCTAACTGGATAACACGGCAAGCATACTGCATGACCTGAGCGGTCTCGATGCCTGATATCTCGTCAAAGAACCAACCGCAGCTTGTGTACATGAGCATGGCATGACGTTGCATTTCCATGATTCGCAAAATCCGATTGGGTGCCGCATCACTCAATGCATGATCTTTTAAAAATTTCTTTATGTTATCATCTGAGCGTTTGAGTATGATATTAATATACTCGTTGCGCGCTTTCCACGGATCCTTCACCACCTTGCCCGCCTCACGTTCAAAAATGATTTCAACATGATCGCGAAGCCAATCGAGGGATTCGCGGAGTGGCCTTCGCCACAATTGGTGATAGCCAGGCTTACCGGTATTGCATCCACAATTCTCCCGCCACCGCTCAACGCCATGTACACAACTCCACGAACTATTTTCAATTATCTGAGCTTCCTCTTCGGGAGGACATAACTCGAGAAATTGTCCGTAGTTGGTGAGTTCTGCCTTGCCATCCTTTTCAATATAATCAAGGCAAAAAGCAAGAGCCATTTCTCCGTGTTTGTGATGATGGCCATACGTCTCACCATCCGTGGCCACATGCACCAATTGAGGTGTCTTGTCATCCTTGTCGATGGTACTGAGCAACCGATCTGCAAATCCTTTACCATCATTTAACAATCCATTAAATGCTATTGCCTGGGAGATATCACCTTCGTAAAAAAATACAATAATCGATTTTTCATTGGGAAGAGAATACCGATATGCTTTTGTCGTGTTCACCGACCGATCATTCACCGGGGTCCACTCAACATCACCCATTTTTCTAACTGCTTTTGCCTGCCGGGGTGCCAAAATCGTGTACTTGATATTGTGATCTGCTAATATCTCGAGTGTTTCTGTGTCCACGGCCGTTTCGGCAAGCCACATTCCCTCAGGCTTTCTTTTAAACCGATGTTCAAAATCCCGAATGCCCCAAACAATCTGAGTCTCTTTATCACGCCTGTTTGCCAATGGCATGATGATATGATTGTACACTTGCGCAATAGCAGAACCATGTCCATTAAAATTAACAAGGCTTTGTCGATCAGCTTCCATGATGGCTTCATAAGTTTCCGGAGAATACAACTCCATCCACGAAAGCAATGTGGGGCCAAAATTGAAACTGATACGCGCGTAATTGTTGACAATGTTTTTGATTACCCCTTCTTCATCGAGAATACGGGAAGTGCCATTGGGCTCATAACACTCGGCCGTTATTCGTTCATTCCAGTCATGGTAAGGATGGGCTGAATCCTGCAACTCAATCACTTCCAGCCAGGCATTTTCGCGAGGCGGTTGATAAAAATGACCGTGAATACAAACGTATTTATTTGACTTTGCTGACATCTACCAATAGATAAAATTTAACTTGGCTTTAAGACATTACTCCAGATCAAACTCCGCTTTTTCTTCTTTAAGCTTTAACACAGATATACCCGAGGGAGGCAACGTAAGCGTAATGGAATAATCCTTGCCATGATACTTAACAGGAGTTGTCAATAAATTCCCACGATTTAATACACCACTACCACCATACTTTAATTCATCCGAATTAAACACTTCATGCCACGTGCCCCGCAATGGAACTCCAATCCGGTATAATTGCCGAGCCTCCGGAGTGAAATTACAAATCACTATAAGTAAGTCTTCTTTATTTTCTCCCTTGCGCATAAAAATCATCACACTATTTTCCCGGTCGGAGTAGTCGACCCATTCAAAGCCGCGATTCTCAAATTGATACTGATAACACGCGGGCTCAGATTTATAAAATGCATTCAGATCCTTGATTAGCGTGAGCACACCTCGGTGATATGCCTGATCCAGTAAATGCCAGTCAAGACTACGGTCGTGATTCCACTCTGCACTTTGACCAAACTCACCACCCATAAATAATAACTTTGTGCCCGGATGTGTAAACATATACCCATACATCAATCGTAGATTGGCAAACCGCCTCCACTCATCACCCGGCATCCGGCCCATCAATGAACCTTTGCCATGCACTACTTCGTCATGCGAAAGTGGCAGCATGAAATTTTCTGTAAAGGCATACATGATGCTGAAGGTAATCTCATCCTGATGATATTTTCGATGAATAGGATCCAACTTAAAATAATGCAGGGTATCGTGCATCCATCCCATCATCCACTTCTGGCCAAAACCCAGCCCCCCCAGGTAAGTGGGCTTTGAAACGCCAGGCCAGGCTGTTGATTCTTCAGCTATCGTGATTACATCCGGATAGGTACCATACACAACTTCATTAAACTCTTTTAAGAAATTAATTGCCTCAATATTTTCATTACCACCATATTCGTTCGGAATCCACTCGCCTGCTTTACGGGAATAATCGAGGTACAGCATGGAAGCAACAGCATCCACACGCAGACCATCAATATGAAAACGCTCCAGCCAAAAGAGTGCGTTGCTTATCAGGAATGAACGAACTTCATCCCGACCATAGTTATAAATATAACTGCTCCAATCCGGATGAAAACCCTTCCGGGGATCAGCATGTTCATACAGATGCGTTCCATCAAACTTATAAAGACCATGCGCATCACCTGGAAAATGGGAAGGAACCCAATCCAGGATGACTCCGATCTCTGCATCATGAAATGCGTCTACCAATTCCATAAATTCCTGCGGAGTGCCAAATCGGCTGGTGGGTGCAAAGTATCCTGTAAGCTGATAACCCCACGACCCAAAGAAAGGATGTTCCATGATTGGCAGAAACTCTACATGGGTAAACCCGTTTTCCTTTACATAGGATACTAATTCATCAGCAAGTTCCTTATAGCTGAGTGAACGGTTGCCATCTTCAGGTTTTCTTTTCCAACTTCCGGCATGTACTTCATATACTGAATATGGCTGAGCTTTTCCCGCTAGCTTTTTGCGATCGTTAAGCCAGGTTTTATCCTTCCACGTATAATCATGATCCCACACAATGGAGGCGGTGTTCGGAGCAATCTCGGCATAGAAGGCAAATGGATCTGCTTTTTCAAGATACTCACCTGTGTTAGAGTGGATCGCATACTTGTATACTTCTCCTTTTCCTATGCCAGGAAAAAATCCTTCCCAGATGCCTGACTCGTCCCAGCGAGGAGAAAGTTTATGATCATTGCTATTCCAGCTATTGAAATTACCAATAACAGATACTGCACGCGCATTCGGAGCCCAGACTGCAAAATAGGTTCCCACTTGCTTTTTAAATGTTGCCAGGTGCGCCCCTAGTTTTTCATAAAGTTTAAAGTGCTTACCACTTCTGAATAGGTGAATGTCGAAGTCTGATAAAAGGCTAAAGCTATCAGGCTCTTCAGATTTACTTTTTGAAACCGTTTTCTTGCTCATAGTTTTAGTTTTTCTTTTTTCGATCCTCCCTGGCCTGATGATATCGATTCATGAGGTATTCAATTCCCCGCAGAGGAATGTTTACCCAATCAGGCCTTCCATTTAATTCATATCCTAATTCATAAATTGCTTTCTCAATCAGATACGTGCGAATTAGTATCTCGTCTTGTTCCGTGAGTTTGTTTTCTAGACCTAAACGCTCCAGGTAAGCATCCAGATAAAATCTACTTACATAGTGCTGCCATTGCTCAGCCCATTGAACTAAAAACTCAATGTCTTTTTCCCGATAGTTTTCGTTCAGTAAAATTTTACCAAAGGCTGCGTAATGAAACGATCGCATCATACCCGCCACATCTTTCATCGGGTTCTTCTTAAGCCTTCTTTCACTGAAGCTAAAACCAGGTTCACCTTCAAAATCAATGATCACAAAATCCTTCCCTGTAAACAATACCTGGCCTAAATGATAATCACCATGTATGCGGGTTTTGATGGCTGTTATCTTGTGCTGATAAATCTCGCTAAAACATTCCAACACCTGATCTTCTAAAGCTAAAACCCTTTTCGCGAGCGCTTGAGTTTCGTCATTCAACTTATCCATGGATTGTTCGAGTAACCGAAATCTATCGCGGGTAAGTTTGCGAAGCGCAGAATACAAAGAGCGTTGGTAATTACCATTAAAATACTCAGGCACAAAAGCAGGATTCGTCTTATCGGATGCCAATGCCATATGCATTTCGGCCGTGCGTTGACCTAACCGCACTACCCGCTCGTAAAAACCACGACCAATAAATTCCTGAATCAATTCAGGTGCATCTTCAAATTTAATGGCCGCTCTGTTAATCAGGGTCGGCATTTTTTCCTTTTTCGCCTTGGCCATCACCCGTTCATAAAAACGGCCTACGGAATCAATCGTCATCACCCAGGCGTCACCTTGATTTTCTACCTTCTCTTGTAAGAGTCCAAATACGGTTGTCTTTCCCTCGTTATCGCGGTATTCTACACTACCTGCATACTTAGGTGCATTGCGAAATGAAGTGTTCTCCGAAAGAAAACGAACGATTTCAAGATCGGGATTGATCTCTTGTTCAATCTTACGATAAAACTTAAAGAAATACTGATCATTATAAATAATGGCCGTATTACTTTGATCCGCTTTTAAAATCTTTGACTCAACCGTATCGGCATTGAGTTTCGTAAAGACACTACTATTAAATTCCAATGTGCCTTCATCATCCTTAACACGCACCTTGCGGTCCATGCTGGTAAACAAAAAATCGCGAAACCCCCTATGAAAACTACTGTCAAGAATAAATCCCACCTTCCCCTGAATTTCAGCACGGCTGATTACACTTTGTGCTGTATACTCTACCTTATCAAAAATACTATCCGAGGGAACAAAACACATCGGTAAAAAATATAATTCAGGTAACCGTTGCACATAATGCACTTCGATAATCGTGAGGTAATGAGTCTCCCCTTCCACTTTAAGAGGAATTATTTTATGAATACTCATTTTACTGATAGCACGGGCTTTACCTCCAAACCACCGGCACTTCTTCATAAAAGGTTGAAGAATTTTTCGTTCCAGCACTCTTACTTCGTTGTAATTGGAGAAGAAACGTTCCCATGAGAGATCAGTCTTATAGAGGAACAACTCATTGGTGCTTCCTGTCTGATCTTTTTTCTCTGAGGCATCGGCTTGAAACCAGAAATAGCCATATGGCCCGATGGTAATGGTATAGTCTCCTTCCCCCACACTCATAAAGCGATTCTGACTGAAAACTTCGGTGATGTCGCAATCCCTGAAAGCTTTCAAATCAAGTGTAGTCGATTGTGAGAACTGAGAAAGATTTGCAACAACGATAATATGCTGCTTCTCATACCCTCTGGCAAAGCTTAAAACTTTCGAGTTCGAGCTATCAATAAATTTTATATCACCACGGCCAAAAAGGTTTAACCGCTTGCGCATGGCAAGTACATTTTTAATCCACCACATAAGCGAAGATGGATTTTCTTCCTGCGTGGCTACATTGACAGATTCATAGCGATACACCGGATCGCTGATCACCGGCAGATAAAGCTTTTGTGGATTCGCTACCGAGAACCCGGCATTAATGTTCATATTCCATTGCATGGGAGTGCGAACACCATAGCGATCGCCCAGATAAATATTATCTCCCATCCCAATTTCATCCCCATAATATAACACAGGTGTGCCCGGCAGTGAGAACAGAATCGTATATAATAATTCTATTTTTCGCCTGTCATTATTTAAAAGCGGTGCCAGCCTTCTTCGAATCCCGAGATTGTGTTTTGTGTTAGGATCGGTAGCGTAGGCCTTAAAGAGATAATCTTTCTCTTCTTCAGTCACCATTTCCAGACCTATCTCGTCATGGTTTCGTAAAAATAACGCCCATTGACTATTCGGGGGCGTGGATGGTGTTTGCTCCAGAATATCAATGATCGGGTATGCATCTTCAGTTCTTAAGCCAAGATACAACCGGGGCATCAGTGGATAATGAAAATTCATATGGCACTCCTGCCCTTCGCCAAAATATTGTGCAGCATCCTCCGGCCAAAGATTGGCCTCAGCAATCAGAATACGTTCATCGTAATGCTTATCAATATGACTTCTAAGTCTTTTTAAAAATGCATGTGTCTGTGGAAGGTTTTCGCAATTCGTTCCCTCCTCTTCAAATAAAAAGGGAACGGAGGGTAATCGGAATCCATCGACACCCATCTTAAGCCAGAAGTCAACCACCTTTATCATCTCCAATTGAACTTCTGAATTATCGAAGTTTAACTCCGGCTGGTGACGATAAAAGCGATGCCAGAAATACGCCTTCGCTTCATTGTCCCACGACCAGTTTGAAGATTCCTCATCACTGAACATCACCCGGGCCTCCTTGTATTTTTCAGGAGTATCACTCCACACAAAATAATCCTTATAACGCGAGCCGGGTCTTGCCTTTCGCGATTTCTGAAACCATGGATGTTGATCGGATGTGTGATTGAGAATAAGTTCAGTAATCACCCGGATGCTTCTGCGGTGTGCTTCTTTCAGGAAAAGTTTAAAGTCAGCAAGTGTTCCGTAATCAGGGTGAATATCACAATACTCCGTTACATCAAACCCATCGTCCTTGAGAGGGGATGGAAAAAAGGGTAGTAACCAAATCGTATTGATTCCAAGATCTTCCAGGTAATCGAGTTTCTGAATCAGGCCTTGAAAGTCGCCAATTCCATCGCCATTGCTATCGTAAAATGCACGAACGCTAACCTCATAGATTATCGCGTCTTTGAACCAAAGAGGTTCTGTATTTTTCGAAGATGAGGCCATGGTTACATGTTTGACTCGTGAATTTCTAACTTAAATAAATGAAAAGGCATTTTAAAAGGGTTAAGATCGACAAAATTCCATTCTTGAGTCCAGGTAAAATGCTCGTCTGTAATCAGATCATGTAGTTTTATATTAATCTTGTCTTTTAATTTAAGTCTGTCTTTGGGTAGTTGAATATAACCACTTTGGCCGCTGTTCGAATCCAGGTTAACCACCACCAGGATAATATTGGATAGATCGTCAGTGGCTTTCAGATAGGCAATGATCTGTGTGTTTTCGATTGGACAAAACTGCACATTCCAGGTAGAATGTAAGGCTTTATTTTCTTTTCGAATCTTATTTAACAAACTCATGATGTCGGTCATTCTATTGGTTCGTTTCCAATCATAATGCCGAATCTCATACTTTTCGGAATTGAAATATTCTTCTCTTCCTTCGATGGGGGTATTCTCGTAAAATTCATACGAGGGTCCATATACACCATAATTGGAAGATAACGTAGCGGCCAACGCATAACGAAGAATAAAACTATTTTCGCCTTGATTTTGTAAATGAAAGGGTAGGATATCCGGAGTGTTTGGCCAGAAGTTTGGGCGGAAATAATTTCTGGAAGCGCCATTCACAAGATCGTTTACATACTCAATCAATTCTTGCTTGGAAACACGCCAGGTAAAATAGGTGTATGACTGAGTAAACCCAACTTTGGCCAAGGCGGCCATTACTTTAGGGCGTGTAAAGGCTTCCGAAAGAAAAATAACATCCGGATATTCCTTTTGCACTTCTGCTATTACCCAATGCCAGAAGGGAATTGGCTTTGTATGCGGATTGTCGATGCGGAAAATAACCACCCCCTGTTCAATCCAGAAGAAGAAAACAGATCTCAATTCTTCCCACAGCTCTTTCCAGTTATCACTTTCGAAATTAAATGGATAGATATCCTGATATTTTTTGGGCGGGTTCTCGGCATATTGAATGGAACCATCCGGTCGCTGCTTAAACCATTCCGGATGCTCTGTTACATAAGGATGATCGGGTGCACACTGAAACGCAATGTCCATGGCTATATCAATGCCAAGTTTTTTAGCTTCCGTAATTAATTTCTTAAAATCATCCAGGGTGCCTAGAGCCGGTAGTATCGACTTATGACCACCTTCATCGCTCCCGATGGCCCAGGGCGAACCGGGTTCGCCAAGTTTAGAAGTAACACTATTGTTCTTGCCTTTTCTATTATTCTTGCCGATTGGATGAATGGGCGGAAAATACAAAACATCAAAACCCATGGCCGCGATACGTGGAAGCAGTCGAATACAATCGTGAAAAGTTCCATGTTTGCCAGCTTCGAGAGACGCGGAACGCGGGAAAAATTCATACCAGGCACTAAAGTTTGCTTTAGCATGCTCAACCTTGATTTTTATTTCCTGTTCTAACTTTGTTTCATTCTCTCTGAGTGGATTACTATGAACAACCTCAGCAAATTCTTTACTCAAAACAAGATCTATAGCGGCCTGATACCGTTCTGTATCTTCCAACTTTCTGGCATAGACAATCACTTTCGGATTTGTTTCTCCCAGTTTCTTCAACAGGATAGCCCCCTCCATCAACTCGACCTTCACATCCAGTTTGGCGGCAGCCTTCTTCCTGAACCCGTCATACCAGGTATCAAAATGATCTACCCACGCTTGTATTGTATAGACATACGTTCCCTGCTCGGGCACATAAAATGAAGCTCTCCATTCATCGTTGTAGGTGGCCGCTAACTCAACACGACTCCAGCTTTTAGCGCCTTCTTTTTTAAATAATACTTCGGCACGAATGTGATCGTGACCATCACCAAAAATAGAAGCCGTTACATCTACCCTTTCCCCAACCGTACGTTTAGCGGGATACAATCCACCATCCACCAGCGGTTGTACATTTTCTATTATTACTCTTGTCTTTTCCTTTATCATTAATCAAAAATAGTTTGCCGAATTATTTAATAATTACTGAAGCATAAGCAGGTATACTCCATTCGCGTTCCGTCTTTTTTACTTCCCCCCAAGAAATAAAATCAATGTCATTAAATTGTGATAGTGCACCTTCCATCTTTACCGTTACTTCCACATCCGAAACATTGTGAATAACCAAGACCTCCTCATCGTTATGCTTTCTAATAAAAGTTACCAACTCATTAATTTTCAAAGGAGCATGTTCTATGCTTCCGTAAGTGAGTACAGAACTTGCGTTGCGATAACCAATAAACTTTCTATAAAAATTATAGAGCGAATTCGGATCTTCTTTTTGCCGGGACAGCGGTACCACTGTTTCCAATGTGCTGTATTTTGGAACCTCCCACGATGTTTGTTTCTTATCATTCGAATCCCACAAGAAGGGTTCGCGGATATATTCATCCGGCTTTACACCCAGCATACCAATTTCCTCACCATAATAAATATAAGGCGTGCCGGGTAAGGTTAACAAAATCCCTGCAGCCACACGAGCTTTGTTTACGTTATTATCGAGCTCACTTAAAATTCTATTTTGATCATGGTTCTTCAAAAAGGTAGCATCAATATATTCACTTGTGCTCTTAGAATAGAAATCAATAATCTCCTTATACTTATTGATCAGGTCAATCGTATCTTGACCTGCCCGCACAACAGAGGTAATTGAATAGCCGAGGTCGAAATTAAAAAGTGCAGGAAGTCCTTTTAAATAAGGCGCTACATCCTCAGCGCCCGACCATACTTCGCCCACCAAATAAACTTCAGGTTTTATTTTTTGCATTTCTTGCCTGAACCAGATCCAGAAAGCATGATTGTCTTCGGCACGATCGGTTGGATAGATATGTTTGGCCGCATCCAAACGAAATCCATCCACGTTCATATCGGCTAACCAATACTTTCCTATCGCAACAAATTCTTCTTTTACTTTTGCATTATCAAAATTAAGATCGGGCATTCCACCCCAGAAAAATCCATAATAATGTTCTGACAGGGTATCCCCACTTACCGGGTGCCATTGGGTAATATTATCCGAATCAAGGGAGGTAGTTTTCTTTGAAATCTGCTGGCGAATGGAGTCTTTCTTTGCCCACACATAATAATTGCGATAGGGATTATTTTTTTCTTTGATTGCTTCTTTGAACCAGGGATGATCAGAGCCTGTGTGATTTAATATCAAGTCGACAAGAATTTTGATATCTCTTTTGTGTGCTTCAGTTACCAGTTTTTTGAAATCAGCCTCGGTACCATATTCAGGATCAATTGCCTTGTAATCGGTAACATCATATTTATGATACGTAGGGGAAGGCATGATTGGCATCAACCAGATTCCACCAACACCCAGATCTTTCAAATAATCTAATTGAGCTGTAATTCCATTGAGGTCACCGATTCCATCGCCATTGCTGTCGGCAAACGACCGAACAAAAATTTCGTAGTTGACGCCGTAAGGCCATTTTGTAACCGTATCGGTTTGCTGACCACACGAAAAAAGAATAAGAATCAAAAGGACTGAAAAAATTCTATACATCCGTTCTATTTAATTTTAAATATGTACGATACATAGGGCGGCAGATCCACTTCGAAGGTAGCCGACTTATCCAATCCGATATCCATACCACTTCTCAATAAATCCCTGCCAACATAATCGTTGTTTTGATCCATATCAAAGGCCCGAATCACCTCTTCTGTCAGCTTAATCTTAACCCGTAGTGGTTTATCATTAAATCCTGAAAGTATAACCAGCCGTTCTTCTTGCGCCACCCTGGCAAAAACATGAACCTGAGCCGGTATATTACCTTGTTGCAAATTGAATTCAGTAAGATCATAATAATCGCCACCTGCAATAGCCTTATTGTTCGAAGCAAACGTTAGAATGTCTGCATAAAATTGGCGCAGCGCTTTTTGTTCATCGCTCAGGGCTCCTCCATCATACTTTCCACCATTCACCCACTTTTGGTGTTGTGGCACCCCCCAATAATCAAAAATCGTTGTGCGTCCATCTTCGGTTGAAAAGCCTTCATTACCTGCACCGGGTTCGCCAACCTCTTGTCCGAAATAAATCATGATGGGAGCCTTATCCAGGGTAGCGCTAATCACCATGGCCGGAACTGCTTTCCAGAAATCACCGGCAAAAGATGGCGAGGCAATTCTTTGCTCATCATGGTTTTCCAAAAAGTGGAGCATCTTATCGTTGATGCCTTCCAGACTTTTCTGAATCGCTGCTATATCCGCGGTGTTGGATTTGCCATTCACCAGCAAACGCAGCGTATCATATAACTGAACCTTATCATACAAGAAATCAAACTTTCCAGTTTCAATATAATTTCTGTATTGCGATGGATTATAAATCTCTGCAATGAAAATTATTTCAGGGTTAATGGCTTTTACTTGCGGAATCGCCCAGTTCCAAAACTCAACCGGAACCATCTCAGCCATGTCACAACGAAATCCATCCACATTTTTATTCGCCCAATACACCAATATGTCCCGCATTTTCTCCCACGTATTAGGAATTGGATCAAAGAAATTTTTTCTTCCACTCTGAATATCGACACCATAATTCAATTTTATGGTTTCATACCATTCGTTAACACCCGGTGATGCGGTGAACTGATCATTGCCAGTCACTTTAGCAGGTGATTCCAGATATTTTTTATCTCCTACCGGAAAAGCATTCGTGCGTACAGGAGGTTTAAAATCCTGTCCGGGTAAATAATAAAAATTATTGGAGGCTTTAAATGGAACTGACGTATCATCTCCTTCTCCTAAATCTTTAACTCCTGCCGGTTTAGCATCACTCTTGTAAGCCCGTGCTACATGATTGGGTACAAAGTCAATGATCACTTTCATTTCCTGGGCATGTGTGCGGTCTACCAGATTTTCGAACTCATGAATACGATTCTTAATGTCCATGGCAAGGTCTGGATTGACATCATAATAATCCTTTATCGCATAGGGGGACCCTGCTATTCCTTTCACCACATCTGCATCGTCCAAAGGAATTTCAAAGGCGCTGTAGTCTGTTAGCAAAGCATGTTCGATCACTCCGGTATACCAAATATGCGTCACTCCCAATTCTTTGATTCCCTTCAAAGCAACCTCATTGATATCAACAAACTTGCCTACGCCATTCTCTTCAAGGGTTCCATACTTTTTGTTCGTGGTATTTTGATTTCCAAACAATCGGGTCATCATCTGATAGATGACCATTTTTTTTGAGTTTGTTTGCATCGTAGCTGTTTCTGGTATTTTCTCTTTTGGCACAGTACACCCTGATAGAAGGATGACCAGAATTAAATGCCTGATAAGACTGACTTTCATGGGTAGAATTAGGAGCTACAAGATAAAAATTCCCGCCTCGATTCCACAGCGATATTCAAGAAGATTAGCCCTAAAATGAAGTTTTTCCGCAAACGGTTGTTGTTGCGTCTCTTATCGCTTTGCGCGAACAAAATGAAGGATAAGAGCAGCTATGCAAATCGCCAAACCAAGAAACTCGCGCGTCTCTTCAATGTAAGGATATTGCATCTTGGCAAGGTCATCAAAAAGTAGTGATCTATGCGGTGATTGCAGCCACTCCCATGCACCTGGAAACAAAAAGGCAGCGTAGATTAAATACACAACGCCTGTTCCTACAATCCATTTCTGGAAGTGAATGTTAAACATGGCCAACACGCTCAGCACCGCCATGTTTCCATAAATCAAGATCCAAATTATGGGATCCGGATCATTCACCTGCACAAAGGCAAATACCAGGAACAACAACGCTAAAACAAAATTCAAGACTTTCATTCCTAAAAAATTGCGCCTGCAATAGTAGCCGTCATCATGGTAGCGAGCGAGGCGGCAATCATCGCCCGAAGTCCTAACCGGGAGAGGTCGCCCTGCCGGGTCGGGGCCATGCCACCGATACCGCCAATTTGAATGGCAATTGAACTAAAGTTTGCAAAACCGCATAATGCATACGTGGCAATACGGATTGACTTTTCGCTCAATACTCCGGAGGCCTTCAGGTTCGCTAAATCAAGGTAAGCAACAAATTCATTGATCACCAGCTTCTGACCTAACAAGCTACCTACATACAAAGATTCGTTCCAACTTACCCCAATACAAAAGGCAACGATCCGGAACACCTGACCCAGAATATACTGTAAGGAAAATCCCTGATAAACTCCATTCGTGCTTTGGGCAACGAATTCATTGAGTCCGGTAACAGCTCCTATGAAATCAACCAGGATCCAATTGACTGCATAGATAATCGCAATGAAAGCCAACAGCATAGCTCCAATATTTAATGCCAGCTTCAATCCATCGGCTGCTCCCGTTGCCATGGCATCCACCAGATTTACACCTATCTGTTCTTTATTTACTTTCAGGGCGCGATCTATTTTCTCAGGTTCGGTTTCAGGCATAAATATCTTTGCCAAAACGATCGCGGCCGGTGCGTTCATAATCGATGCACTCAACAAATACGTTGCAAACTTTGCCTGTTGTGCAGGATCTCCCCCTCCTAAAAAAGAAACGTAAGCACCTAACACACTTCCCGCAATGGTGGCCATGCCGCCTACCATTAAGCAGTGAAGCTCAGACTTTGTCATGCCTTTAATAAAGGGACGTACCAACAACGGGGCTTCGGTTTGACCCATGAAAATATTCGCTGCAGCCGATAAGCTTTCTGAGCCCGACAACCGCATGGTGCGTGCCATAATCCACGCAAAACCAAAAACTATTTTTTGAAGTATACCAAGATAATACAACCCCGCTGTAATGGCGGAAAAAAAGATAACAGTGGGCAATGCCTGAAAGGCAAATAAAAAACCGAGGTTGTGCTTTACGTCTGGATTTCCCGCACTGTTTTTGGAGAGGTCACCGTATAGAAACTCGGCTCCCTTGGCTGCAAAACTTAAAAAGATGACAAACTTTTCGCTGACAAATACAAAAGCCCTTTGAGCTATTTCGACTTTACCGATAATAAGCCCGAAGACGAGTTGAATGGTGATGCCAATCAAAACCAAACGCCAATCCACAGCTTTGCGATTTCCCGACAGCACAAACGCCAGGGCAACAATAAAGATTAAGCCGAGGAGGCCGCGCAAATAATCCATCTTTTAACTTAGGTTAGCAACTAGAATCAATTACGCTTGCTTAGTTCATCTCTTATTTTGGCTGCCCGTTCGTAGTCCTCCTTATCAATGGCATCTTTCAAGAGATCATTCAACTTTTCAATTGAATAATTTTTATAATCCTCGCCTCCCGCAGACTTGCGGGGCGATTCCTTTTTTACTTTGGCTTTGGGCTCAGCTTTAATTTCCGTTTTCTCTTCCTCCTCTTCCTGATCGGTTAAAACAATACCCGCTTCTGCTAAAATATTCTCATACGTATAAATGGGCGAATCAAACCTGAGTCCGATGGCAATGGCATCGGAAGGCCGGGCATCAATATCCGTTTTTTTTAACCCATCAGTACAAACAATCTTCGCAAAGAAAACACCTTCTTTAAGATCGGAGATTACGATCTCTTCAACATGAAAATGAAATGTGTTGGAAAAAGATTTAAACAAATCATGGGTCATGGGTCGATTGGGAATAATCTTCTCTATCTCTATGGCAATCGCCTGAGCCTCAAACATGCCAATGATAATGGGAAGTCTTCTATTGCCTTCGGTTTCTCCTAATACAAGTGCAAATGAACCCGTTTGCGATTGACTGGAGGAAAGTCCAAGTATTTCAAGTTTTATCTTCTTCAACGTAGCCACAGAAAATTGAAATTATAAAAAAAGTCGCGAAACCCAACTATAAACAAAAAAATGCTTTTCCTCACCCGTTTGCAGCTTTAATAGCCGCTGTTAACTTTGGAATTATATCAAATGCATCACCTACAATTCCATAATCTGCGGCCTTGAAAAATGGTGCATCTGCATCCTTGTTAATCACCACAATGCACTTCGAAGAATTCACGCCCGCCAGATGCTGAATCGCACCTGAAATGCCAATTGCAATATATAATTGAGGTGCTACTTTAACACCTGTTTGGCCTACGTGTTCGTGATGTGGTCTCCATCCCATATCCGAAACAGGTTTGCTGCAACCGGTAGCTGCATGAAGTGTTTTTGCAAGTTCTTCAAGGATGCCCCAGTGTTCAGGCCCTTTCAGTCCTCTACCGCCCGAAACCACTATTTCTGCTTCCGGTAACAATACATCACCCGATGCTTTTTCTGAAGATAAAATGGTCGTGTTAAAATCTGAATCGGCCAGTGAAACAGAGAAGTTGACTACCTGGGCAGTGCCTCCTACTTCTTTAACCTCGGCAGCATTCTTTTTTATAACGATTACCTTCTTCGGATTTTTTAATTCTACCAAGGAAAAAGCCTTACCCGTATAGATGCTTCGCTTGACCACAAACCCGGCACTCGTAGTGGGAAGTTCAATAACATTGGAAGCGAAACTGGCTCCAACTTTAACAGCCACTTTTGCAGCCACCGGTGTTCCCAGCGATGAGTTTGCCAGCACCAGCATATCAGCATTCTCCTCCTGCATGGCTTTGGTAAGTACTGCGGCATAGACTTGTATTATTCCTTTTTCTAATTTTGAATCAGCAGCATGCAGTACTTTTTGTGCACCATACTTTCCTAAGGCTGCTAACTCATTGGCGTCTGCTGCTCCTAATGCAATCACGGTTACAGATCCGCCCATCGCGTGTGCATAACAGATCGCTTCCAGAGATGACTTCCTTACTTTACCTTCTGATACTTCTACAAACACAAGTGTTGACATATCTTCCTTTTTAAAGTTTTAAATTCAATACAATTCATCTTGCGAGGATGTTGAATCGTACTTTACAATTTATAATACTTTTGCTTCGTTTTTTAATTTAGTTACCAGTTCTGCCACATTATCCGCAGCGATCATCTTAACGGCACCTTTAGGCGCTGGCAATTCAAATTTCTGACTTACGGCAGAAGGGTCAACAGCTTTGGGATCTACTACTTTCAGCGGTTTTGTTCTGGCCGACATAATTCCACGCATGTTGGGAATCTTCCATTCGGCTATGGGTTCCTGACACCCAGCTACAAGCGGCAAGTTTGCTTCAACCTGTTCCTTACCACCTTCAATTTCTACGGTCATCTTTACCTTGGTGCCTTCAATGTCTAGTTTCATCACGGGTGAGATAGATGGCAAGCCCAACATTTCGCCCACCATAGCATGCACAACACCGCTGTTATAGTCGATTGACTCTCGCCCCATAAGAACAAGTTCATAACCCTTGGCATGTTCAGCAATTTGCGAAGCCACAAAGAATGAATCGGTAGGTTCGGCATGGATACGGATGGCATCGTCAGCGCCTATCGCCAGGGCTTTTCGAATCGTGGGTTCTGTATCGGCCAGGCCAACATTCAATACGGTTACTGTGGTGCCGGGTGTGGCCTCTTTTAATTCAATGGCCCGTGCCAGTGCGTAATCATCGTAAGGTCCGATTATGAACTGAACTCCGGTTGTATCAAAGCGGGTATTATTATCTACAAAATTGATTTTGGAGGTAGTATCGGGCACGTGCGAAATGCAAACAAGTATCTTCATATAATTGACAATAAAATGAGAATCAAAACTTTAGGTAATTCGGTCTAAATTTGGCCTCAAGATAAAGGATATAATCTTAAAATGAGACTTAAAAAGGCGAAAAAGCAATGAATTCGGAGCGCATAAAGTTGTTAGAACAATATGTGGAAGACGACCCCAACGATCCGTTTAATCTTTATGCACTTGCGCTGGAATACCAAAAACAGAATCCCGCCAAGGCTGGCAAATTGTTCGAGCTCCTTTTAGCCAAACATCCTGACTACCTGCCTACCTACTACATCGCTGGTAATTTCTATGCCGATAAAGCTCAAAATGACAAGGCGCTGGAAATACTTAGAAGAGGAATGGCATTAGCCAAAAGTAAAGGAGAAAAAACAACTGCCCGCGAACTGCAATCGGCCATAGACCTATTGGATGACTAAACCTGAAACACAATCTTACCTACCTTATTCGGTCGGGTGATGTCAGGGAAAGATTCTACGATTTTTGAAAATGGCCGGATCGAATCAATGAGTGGTCGGAGTTGATGTTTGCTAACGAAGGTCAACATCTCACTGAACTCATGATCGCTACCCATGGTGGTACCCAACAACGAAAGTTGATTCCAGAACATCCGGTAAAGATCGAGCTTGGCGGGCAAACCATTGGTGGCACCATAAAATACAATCTTGCCCCTTGGCTTCAGTATTTTAATAAAGCTATTAATCTGATCTCCACCCGCGCTATCAATCACCAGATCAAATCCGCCTTTAGTCTTCCATAAATCCGTATAGGTAGAATGCTTTTTATAATTGTAAGCACCCTTGGCACCTAGCTTCAATGCTTTCTCAATTTTTTCATCGCTGCCTGAAGACACATACACATTGGCCCCTGCGGCTTGTGCAAAGAGAAAAGCAAATTGTGCAACGCCACCACCAAAACCAGAGATCAAAACGTTTTGACCTGCGCGCAACTCGCCTCTTCGAAACAAAGCCCGAAATGCAGTAAGCCCCCCCAATGGCAAGGTTGATGCCTGTAAAAAATCCAGGTGAAATGGCTTATGATGCAACCGGTCAATGGGTACACAAACATATTCTGCAAACGTGCCATCTACTGGCATTCCGAGAATAGTGTACCGTCCGGATTGAACTTCAAGATCAGATCCCCAATCAATATTAGGATTGATAACCACTTCCTGCCCTACCCAGGGTTGGTCGTTTTCATCACCTACTTCTTCGACAATTCCGGAACCATCCGAACCCATGGTGACACCAAATTTGATGTTGGGATATTTACCTTCACGAATCCAATCATCTCTGCGATTAAGGGCAGCGGCTTTGATGCGCACCAAAGCCTTTCCCGTTGTTACCGTTGGTTTAGCAATCTCACGCAGTTCAATTAACCCTGCATCTTTTAGTACCAGTGCCTTCATACAATAAGTTCAGTTTGAAGGTACGAAGCCATCAACAAATTCTGAAATTAGTTACAAGAAAATATTAGTATCTGTTCACACCCCACACGGATATGAATGCCAACTTACGAATGAATAAACTAGAACGGGGTATCATCGTCACCTCCTGGTGGCGGTGGCGGAGGAGAATCGCGGAATGTATTCAGTCGGCTTTCGCGGGTAATACTGCTCATGGGGGTAAGTCCTTCAGGCGAATCGTAATCGGCAAACTTGGTGTACTTACCGATGAACTTCAGCTTTACATTTTCAAGCGATCCGTTCCGGTGCTTCGCTATAATTACTTCGGCCATACCTTGTGTAGGCATGCCTTCTTCATCTACTGTAATTTTATAATACTCAGGACGATACAGGAACATAACGATATCAGCATCCTGCTCGATAGAGCCCGATTCACGTAAGTCAGAAAGCTGAGGTCGCTTGTCACCACCACGCGTTTCAACGCCACGACTTAACTGCGATAAGGCAATCACCGGCACGTTGAGTTCTTTGGCAATGCCCTTTAATGCCCGGGAGATCGAAGCGATTTCCTGCTCGCGGTTCCCACTTGCCTCACCTTTCATCAATTGCAGATAGTCAATCACCACTAATTGAATATTATGTTCGGCTTTGAGCCTGCGACATTTGGCACGCAACTCCAAAATTGAAAGAGCCGGAGTGTCGTCTATAAAAATCGGAGCACTGGAAAGCCGATTGGTTTTATGCACCATCTGTTGCCATTCAAAGTCGGCCAGGTTTCCTTTCTTAATTTTTTCAGAATCCAATTCCGCTTCCGCGGAGATAAGTCGGTTCACCAATTGTAGCGAGGCCATCTCTAACGAGAAAATCGCTACAGGGAAATTAAAATCTACCGCAGCATTGCGCAGGGCCGAAACAACAAATGCCGTTTTACCCATACCCGGTCTGGCGGCAATAATGACCAGTTCTGATTTCTGCCAACCTGATGTAACCCGATCGAGCCGCGAGAATCCACTCGGTATTCCCGTCAGGCCATCTTTATGATTTCGCTTTTCCTGAATCTCTTTGGTAGCCTGAAACATCAGGGCTTTCATCGAGTCGTAGTTTTTGCGCAGGTTCGAATCTGAGATTTTGAAAATATTCTGTTCAGTCTTATCCAATAATTCAAAAACATCGGTCGTGTCTTCATAGGCATCCGAGTGAATCTGGGAAGCGATCTGAATTAAGTCCCGCTTGATAGCCATCTCAATAATAATGCGGGCGTGGTACTCTATATTAGCTGCCGAACTTACTTTGGAAGTCAACTCTGCGATGTAATATGCACCGCCCACCAATTCAAGTTTGGCACTCTTCCGCAATTGAGCTACTACGGTTCGCATGTCTACCGGCTCGGAAGCTTTGAACAAGTCGATGATCGCTGTATAAATCTCTTTGTGTTGTTCAGAATAAAAATGATCGGGGCGCAAAAATTCCACCACGGCTGTTAAGGCATTCTTCTCGAGCATGAGTGCTCCCAGAATGGCTTCTTCCAAATCAAGCGCCTGAGGTGGAAGCTTACCCAAACTTTCAGAGATGTCTCTTACTAAAAGTTTTGATTTGCTTCCGGCCCCGCTCATCACGGAACTTAACCTCACAGGCGTTGATCGCTGCTCCATACTTTGTGGTTGTTGGGCGTAGTTTCTTTTAAAGGCAACAAACGTAACGCTAAGAAATCTACTACGTTCAACAAGTTATCTACATTTAAACGTGTGTAATTGTTAATAAATTCAATAAGTGAAAATTCATAAATTTTTATCAGCGTTGGAAACTTCCTTTAACCGATAAACATTTTACTATATATTTAGGCAATAATACAACCAGTACCTTGACGGCAGAAAGTATTTATCAACAAAGCCTTGATAAACAACGCATAGTGATTGTTGGCGAAGGCAGCAGTTTAATAACATCGCTTGTTATCCATACCCTCTCTTTTTATAACAGGAAATTTGATTTTGTGCTTCCCGGTAAACCTGGAAAGTTTGACATGGATGCTCCCATTATTATTATACATGCTACCGATCAACTGCTTGACTACAAACATCATATCGCCATTCTTACCAATTTAAGTTCAGGTGATTCCATAAATGCTTATGAGCAATTGGCCGATGCGACTCCTAAAGGTGGAACTTTGTTATATCCCGAATTAGTAGAATCCCTAAAAAAGATCGGCATCAAAGAACGAACCGATGTTCAGGCTATTGGCTACACCCGATACAAGCATGAACTCAAAGAAGGTAAAACTGTGTTAATCAGCAGCACAGGAGAACGTTTCCCTATAGCGGTGAGCGGTGACAAAAACCTGGAATACGTAAGCGCGGCAAAAGAACTACTCAAGAAAATCGGCATTACGAGCGGCCAATTTTACAAAGCTGTTGGCACTTATCTTCCTGCATAATATTTTTATTACTCCCAGATCCCTGCTTCATGACCTTAAACCTTAAAATACCTCTTTGCTTTTTTGATCTGGAAACCACCGGCATCAATATTACACAAGACAGAATCATTGAAATTGCAGTTATTAAAGTCATGCCCAATGGTGAGGTTATCAAGAAAAGTAATGTAGTTAACCCAACCATACCCATTGCGCCAGAGTCAACTGCCATCCATGGAATATCGAATGAAGATGTAAAAGACAAACCCACATTTAAAGAAGTAGCCAAAGACTATGCGCGATTCTTTGAAGGGGCCGACCTGGCGGGGTTTAATATCTTGAAGTTTGACGTACCCATGCTGGTAGAAGAATTTCTGCGGGCCGGAGTTGAATTTGACTATAGTCGTAAAAAGCTGATTGACGCGCAGAAAATTTTTCACATGATGGAAAAACGAACACTCAGTGCGGCTTTCAAGTTCTATTGCGAAAAAGATATGGTCGATGCTCACTCTGCGGAAGCCGATACTCAAGCTACCATGGATGTGTTGTATGCTCAGGTTAAGCGTTATGAAAATCAGGAAGTGACTGATGGACTTGGGAAAAAAATTGGCGTTATAAAGAATGACATAGAAATTCTCAATAAACTCTTTTCCTCCGAACTGGTTGATTTAGCCGGGCGAATGACCCGAAATGAAAAGGGGGAACCGGTTTTCAATTTCGGCAAACACAAAAACAAACCTGTGCTACAGGTTTTTAAAACCGAACCCTCCTACTACGACTGGATGATGAATGGAGATTTTCCATTAGATACCAAACGGAGACTCACGGAAATAAAATTAAGCGGACTCATGCAGAAGTAACGTTTGAACCTATCTCAAAAAACCAACACGAGTGTCTGGCTGAGGAATTCTAAACCTCAATAGCTTCAAAAATGGCCTTCAAGTGCCTCAGGCCGACATCTTAATTATTTTTGAGCTGGTTTAATTATTTGCCCGGTAGTACTCACAAACTTCACGCATTACACACTCAGAACATTTCGGATTTTTTGGTCTGCAGATTTCCCTTCCTAAAAAGGAAATGGCCATCCCGACTTCACCCCAGTCTTTAGGATCGAGCAAATCCATCATTTGTTTTTCCAATTTTTTGGGATCCGTACCCTGAGCAATGCCTAGCCGGGGTGCTACGCGTACAACATGCAGGTCAACAATGATGCCCTCGGCTTTGGCCCCCAACTCGCGCTTGATAACATTGGCCGACTTTCTTCCAATACCCGGGAGTTCTGTTAAAGCTTCTAAGGTGGTTGGGATATTTTTATCCTCCTTAATTTGACCAGACAATTCCAGCAACCACTTAGTTTTATTTCGATTATTCCTAATCTTGCTAACCAAAGGATAAATGGATTCGGCATTAGCTTGCGAGAGTGTCTTCATATCCGGAAACACTTTAAAAAGTTCGGGCGCCAGTTTATTAATGTTGCGATCCGAATCCTGGGCAGAAAGCACCACTGCCACCAGGAGTTCATAGGCATTCGTATAATTCAACGGATGCTTTTTACCCTTATATTTTTTAATGAGCGGCTGGATTTCCTTCTGCCAGTTATGTGAGGCCATGAGTGTTAAATTTGGTTGATAAATATAAGTATTAACACTATACCTTTTGTAATTTAATGTCCTTCTAGCTGTTCAAATTTTCTACTATGGAAACCTTCAACATCAATCGCAGAAATTTTATTAAAGGTGCCACCGCCACGTTTATGCTGGGCGCATTGAGTACCCAGGGGATGGATTTTTTCGATCTTCAAAAAACATGGCGCGTGGCATTGATAGGCACAGGTTGGTATGGGAAGAGTGATCTCTTTAAATTGATTCAGGTGGCTCCTGTTGAGGTAATAGCCTTGTGTGATGTAGACAAAAACTTGCTCAATGAAGCCGGTAAACTGGTGAGTCAGCGTCAAAAGTCTGGCAAAACCCCGCGACTTTATACTAACTATCAGAAAATGCTTTCCGAAAATCCATTGGACATTGTGCTGATTGGTTCACCCGATCATTGGCATGCCTTGCAATGCATTGATGCGATAAAGGCTGGCGCACATGTATATGTTCAGAAACCTATCAGTGTTGATGTGATGGAAGGCGAAGCCATGGTAGCCGCTGCGAGAAAATATAAACGCACTGTTCAGGTAGGATTGCAGCGCAGAAGCACTCCCCATTTAATCGATGCAAAGAAAAATATTGTGGAAGCTGGTCTGCTTGGAAAAATCTCGCACGTAGAAATGTTCTGCTATTACCACATGCGCAACAACAGCCATCCAGCCCTACAGACAGTACCCGATTATCTCGACTATGAATTATGGACGGGTCCTGCTCCACTCCGCCCCTACGATGGACTTCCACACCGTGGTTGGTGGCGCGCATTTATGGAATATGGCAATGGCATCATGGGCGATATGTGTGTGCATATGCTGGATGCGGTGCGCTGGACGCTGGGTCTGGGATGGCCGACAAAGATTTCGTCATCCGGAGGAATTTATGTTTTTAAAGAAGGCAAATCAAATATAGCCGATACCCAGTCTGCTATTTTTGAATTCGATAATCTCACTGCAGTCTGGCAACATCGTGCGTGGGGTTCACCTGTTGATCCTGAGTATCCGTGGGGTTTTAAAATTTATGGCGAGAAAGGTGTGTTATCAGGCAGTCCCTATCAATATGATTTCGTTCCCAACGGAAAAGGAAATAAAATTCATAAAGATGTTGCCTATGAAAGAGAAAAGTATCCGGAAGATTTAAAAGAGAAAGACATTGAATTGCATACAGCACCGGCTACACGCGGGCAGATGGTCAACTTTTTAAAATCGATTGAAGAGGGAAGTAAACCGGTGGCCGACATTGAAGAAGGTCATATCTCAACGGCTAGTTGTATTTTAGCAAATCTCGCTATGAAAACCGGGCGAACCCTTCGGTATGATCCTAATAAAAGAGTTGTGCTGAATGATGATGAAGCAACCCAACTGTTAACACGATCGTATCGCGGGTCATGGGTACATCCTCATCCTGACATCTTATAGCGGATTCCCGGGATATCTAATGCAATTATAACAATCCGCAACAGTACGGTACCGTACCTTTATAGTCATTTAGTGGCGTATGGTAAGCGTGGTAATCCCTGTCTTGAATGAAGAAGCGACTATTGGCTCCGTAATTCGTTATGCCAAATCGTGCAACTACGTAACGGAAGTGCTGGTGGTGGATGACAAATCTGTTGACAATACAGTGCGTGAAGCCGAAGCTGCAGGAGCACATGTCATCACCAGCACCAAATTGGGGAAAGGAGCCTCCATGCGAGATGGTGTAATGATGGCTCAAAATGATATCATTGTTTTTCTGGATGGAGATATTGATCCTTATCCAGTTGAAACGATTCCATTATTACTGCAACCACTTATTGATGACGAAGCAGATTTCTGTAAAGCAACCTTTAGTCGGCAGGCAGGAAGGGTAACCGAATTAGTTGCCAAACCTTTGCTCTCCATACTTTTTCCGGAATTATCGGATTTTAAACAACCCCTCAGCGGGATGGTTGCCTCAAAAAAGAGTGTGTTGAGTAAAGTTCGTTTTCAAGATGACTACGGAGTTGATATCGGGCTATTGATTGATGTATTTAAGGCCAATGCCCGGGTAAAAGAAATTTTTATTGGTGAGATTGCAAACAAAATGAAACCCTGGCAAGAGCTGGGCAAGATGAGTAAAGAAGTCTCCCAAACCATCCTTGCCAAAGCCCTGAAGCACCCCGATAAATTGTTCTCCCTGGAAGAAGCCGAAACAATTCAGATTATCCGTAATCAAATGGATTTTGCCATGAAGGAAAAAATTCGCGACTTCAATAAAGCGGTAATTTTTGATATGGATAATACCTTATTGAAAGGCCGTTTTATCGATAGCTGTGGGCATATATTCGGATTTTCAAATCTGCTCACGGAGATCCGTTCTTCCGTGAACGATGCAGTTTCTCGAACCAAAAAAATAGCAACCTTACTCAAGGGGCTTACTATTTCTCAATTGCTAAAAGTGGCCGACACAATACCTCTGGTGGATGATATCATAGAAACAATAAAAATACTGCATCAGCGTGGATATATGATTGGAATTATCAGCGATAGTTATGATTTTGTAACCACCCACATCAAAAATAAAATCAAAGCCGACTTTGCATTATCCAACGAATTGGAATTTTCCAATAGTGTCGCAACCGGTGAAGTAAAAATACCTTCGTTCTTTTTTCCGGGTGATCATAGTATCTGTATTCATACCTTATGTAAGACACATGCCATGGTTCGGGTGTTGGAAAAGAATTCAATCTTATTATCAAATACAATTGCCATCGGTGATAGTTCCAACGACTTATGTATGGTTAAAGAGGCTGGTATTGGTGTGTCATTCTGTTCTTCGCACGAACTGCTAAACTACAGTGCCGATAAGGTCATATCCACCCCGCAATTCACACCGATTCTTGAGTTTGCAAATTAGCAACCCCATCAGTTATAGGTTATCAACAAATTCTACCAATTCTATAGAATTAAGTATACCTTTGCGCCCATAAAAACTACCAATACTTGAGCGCAAACGTTGGTTTTATAGCAAATTCGCTGGCTTCCCTTTCAGCATCGGAAGGTTTGCATTGGATTTCTTCGCAGTTCCCTGGTTCAGCCCGATTTTCTTCTGCCCTCGGGTTGGAAGATCAGGTAATCACTCATTTAATCGGTACGCAAAAACTTGACATCAAAATTTTTACGCTTGATACCGGGCGACTCTTTCAGGAATCGTACGACTTATTAGACCTCACCCGGAAAACATATAATCAACCTATTCATACATACTTCCCACAGGCTGCTGCTGTTGAAAAACTTGTTACTGAAAAAGGCCCTAATAGTTTTTATGATTCGGTTGACAACAGGAAAGAATGTTGCCATATCCGCAAAGTAGAGCCTTTGAAGCGCGCGTTGAACGGAGCAAAAGTTTGGATAACGGGTGTGCGTGCCGATCAATCGGCTAACCGGGGCACGATGCAACTGGTTGAGTGGGACGAATCGCATCAGGTTATCAAATACAATCCATTGTTAACCTGGACTGAGAAAAATGTAGCTGAATTTATCGAGATCAATAAAATACCTGTAAACACTTTACATAAAAAAGGATATCCCAGCATCGGATGTGCTCCTTGCACCCGCGCGATTTTGCCGGGCGAAGATTTTCGGGCCGGTCGTTGGTCGTGGGAAAGTTCCAATAAAGAATGTGGCTTGCACGAAAGCAAAGCTGTACTGACGAAGTAATCCTATGTCATCGAATAAGAAAGAATTTCCCCGAGCCTTAGAAGACGAAGCGATTTATATACTGCGCGAAGCAGCAGCTCAGTTCGAGCGTCCTGCTATTTTGTTTTCCGGAGGCAAGGACTCCATTACCCTGGTGCGCTTAGCTCAAAAAGCATTTTATCCGGGTAAGATTCCATTCCCCTTACTGCATGTAGATACCGGTCACAATTTTCCTGAGACCATTGAGTTTCGCGATTGGCTCGTTGAAAAAACAGATGTCGATTTGGTTGTGGGTTATGTGCAGGATGATATCGATGCCAAACGCGTAGCCGAAGAGAAAGGAAAGTTTGCAAGTCGCAATACATTGCAAACTGTTACGCTGTTGCGGATGATTGAAGAACAAAAGTTCGATGCGTGTATTGGTGGAGCGCGCAGAGATGAAGAGAAAGCCCGCGCCAAAGAAAGAATCTTTTCGGTGCGCGATGAATTCGGGCAATGGGACGCCAAGAATCAACGGCCAGAGTTGTTTGAATTTCTGAACGGCAGAATTAAACCGGGCGAGAACGTACGGGTCTTCCCGATCTCTAACTGGACCGAACTGGATGTGTGGAATTATATCAAGGAAGAAGAGCTCGCCATTCCTTCCATCTACTTTACGCATGAGCGCGATGTCATTATCCGTGACGGAGTGTTATGGCCTATCTCAGATTTTATCTATCGCGATGCAGATGAAGAAATCATAAAAAAGAAGGTTCGCTTCCGCACCGTAGGCGATATGTCGTGTACGGCAGCATTAGCCTCAGAAGCAGATTCACTGGAAACGATCATCGATGAAATTATATCCGCTACGCTTTCGGAGCGCGGCACCCGGCTTGACGATAAGCGGGCCGAAGCTGCCATGGAAATAAGAAAAGTAAGTGGCTATTTTTAATTCCTGATTCGCAAATCAAAATCTAAAATTTAAACGTGGAAGTATTACGCATAGCAACAGCCGGTAGTGTAGACGATGGAAAGAGTACCCTCATCGGGCGTTTGTTGTATGAAACAAATTCTATCACCACCGATCGACTCGAAGCCATACACAAGGCTAGTCAGCGCAAAGGAATAGACTTTGTTGATTTGTCATTGCTTACGGATGGATTAATTGCAGAACGCGAGCAAGGGATAACGATTGATGTAGCCCATATTTATTTTCAGACTCCGAAACGCAAATTTATTATTGCAGATTCACCCGGTCATGTGGAGTATACGCGTAACATGATCACCGGAGCCTCGCATGCCGATGTATCCATAATTTTGGTTGACGCTCGGCATGGCATTCTCGATCAAACGCACCGCCATTATTACATTGCTAACCTGCTGCGCATTTCGCAAGTTATTGTGTGCGTGAATAAGATGGATCTGATTGGCTATGAGGAAGAAAAATTCCGGGTTATAGAAAAACAGTTCACGGAGTTTGCCAATCAAATCAAAGCGCCAGAGCAGCAGATTCAGTTTATTCCGATCAGTTCGTTGTATGGAGAAAACATAACGAAGCGTTCGGAGAAAATAAGTTGGTATAAAGGTCATGCGTTGTTAGAAGTACTGGAATCATTGGATGCAAGCCCCAAAGAATCAAAAGCTAAATCACGATTTCCCGTGCAATACATCATCAGGCCACGCACAGAAGAGTTTCATGATTTCCGGGGGTATGCGGGGCGCGTGGCCAGCGGCAAATTTGCTGAAGGCGATTCCGTAACCATTCTGCCTTCCATGCGCACGAGTACCATCGACAAAATATATCAGTACGATCAGGTGATTGCGCAGGCTGACACGCGACAATCAGTTGTAATCACCCTGAAAGATGATGTGGACGTAAGCCGGGGTGACATGATTGTGAAAACCGGTGAAGAGCCTGAACAGAAAAAAGAACTTGATGCAGACATCTGCTGGTTGAACAATGAACCGATGACAGGCAGCAAAACGTATTTGATGCAAACAGGCACCTCGCTAACAAAAGCAAAGATTGCGTCTGTAGAGTACGTAAAAATTCCATCCACGCTGGAGCAACTTCAGGCCACAGCCGTAAAGATGAATGACATTGCCCGGGTGAAAATTAAAACAGCCAAAGGTGTAGCATCAGACACGTATCAAGAAAACCCCAGCAATGGATCATTCATTTTAATTGATGAGTATTCTAACAATACTGTAGCGGTTGGGTTTTTGAATTAGGATTGCTAGTGTAATAATCTCGTTCTCTATTGCGTAATCATCTTTATAGATTTATCTTGTAAATTGTGTATTAACAATTGTGTCTTGTTATAATGGTTTTGTTCAGGCGCCATTCAGAAAAAACGTTAATAAAGGGGTAAATTGAGTTAAATTTAAGAATATGAAAAGGGACAAGGTAATAGAGACGGTAAGGGAATTCCCTCAGGAATTTGATTTAGAGGAACTTATTGAAAGACTTGTTTTTGTGGAAAAAGTGGAAAAAGGACTAGAACAAATAAACGAAGGAAAAACATTACCTCACGAGCAAGTAAAGGAGATAGTTAAAAAATGGTGAAAGTAATTTGGACCGAATTTGCAATTGAGGATTTAAGATCAATCCATTCATACATTTCACAAGACTCGAAAGTTTATGCAGACAGATTTATTGATAAAATAGTTACAAGGGTTGAGCAACTTGAGATACATCCACAATCAGGACGAGTTGTACCTGAATTTAATATCGGTACTTTAAGAGAATTAATAGAAGGCAATTACCGAATCATCTACAAAATCAATTCTGACTCTGTTGGAGTCGTTCGAGTACATCATTCAGCCCGACAATTAAAAGAACTTTAGGCGCTACCATTCTATATGTGAACATTACTATCAACACGTTAGATAAGTGATCTATTAATATGGAACGAAATAAACTTAAATTTGAAAGAATAATTCCTGGAGTAGCCTCCTTAATAATTCCCGGGTTAGCCAAATTAATAAGGGTGAATTTATAAAGGCTTTTATGATCTGGACACTGCTGGCTCTGATTTCGTACTACACCTGGAAAGATGTAATATTGATTATTCCTATTCTTGTCTATATGTTTGATGCTTATAATGAATAGCCTATTATACCTCCTTCCACGTGTGGTCAGCCAGCAACTTAACAGCTGAGACAAAGTTTTTATACGGAGTTTTTCTGCCCCACTCTTTTGGAGCTATCATAGAAACCAAATGGGACGCATCCTCTTTTTCGTATAAGTAATACGTTTGGCCAATCACAGGTGCAAAACTTATTTGCGCATCATAAATAATCATCGAAAGTTCTTTGCGTTTCTGTATCTCTTTGGCCTGTATCGCCAGCAACTCAATCTGCTGCCGGATCTGCGTAAGCTGCATGTTGGTTTGCTCTTCCATAGCCGACAATGCGTGATGCCGGATGACTCCGGCTTCATTGGGTTTAATCACCGCTCCTGAAACCGAGGCTGCGTATGGAAGTACACTTAACTGCTTGTGATAAATTTCTTCGTTGGTGAATTTCTCGCCCGCCTCGTTGTAATGATGATGGGTTACTTTTAAATAACCTTTAGGCGTAATTTCGTGCGTTACTTCCAGCGAGGGCTTTTTGTTTTTGCGGAAATGAGTTTGAAAGATAAGCGAAGATGTAAACTCACTCCTCACGGTATCCCCTACTTCGTGATTTTCGAAAGCATATTCATCGCCATCGGGCGTTACCAAATACTGTGATGAAAAGGCCTGGTCTTCCAGCGAGACCCAGTTCATGCTGATGGACAACTGCTTGCCCGTGCCCGCTAATTCTATTCTGAATATGCCTGACTTTGGCCGGTTGCCAAATTCATAGGTTCCCTTTTCAGGAAAGAGTTGCCAGGAGGCTAAAAAGTTATACGCATCAACCATGGTAAGAAACAAAACTCAATAACGCAGATAACCAGGAATGGTTATGCCAACCGATTTTTACCTGATTACTTTTTGTAATACGTCATCGCTTCCGGAATCCAGCCTTCAAGGTCTTTGATTCGAGTATCATGCGAAGGGTGCGTGGAAAGGAATTCAGGAGGTTGTTGCCCACCGCTCAGTGTTGCCATCCGTTCCCAAAACTTTGGTGCCGTGGCCGGGTCGTAGCCAGCCATGGCCATGAAGATCAAACCCATATGGTCAGCTTCCGATTCGTGACTTCTTGAAAACTTCAACATCCCCACGTTGGTACCCATCCCCACGGCTTGCATAAAAATCTGCTGCGTGGCGGTTGGGTTCTGCCCCATCGCTGCACCCACGGTGCTCATCCCAAATTCAGCCAACATTCCCTGACTCATACGCTCAGCACCATGATTGGCAATCGCGTGCGCTACTTCATGCCCCATCACCACAGCAATTCCTGCCTCATCTTTGCAGATGGGTAGTATGGCTGTATAGAATGCCACTTTACCACCGGGCATACACCAGGCATTAACTGTCTTATCATCTTGAATGAGGTTAAATTCCCACGCAAACCCCTGAAGTTGGTTGCTGGCGCCCTTCTGTTGCATGTATTGCTCTACTGCCTTCTGAATTCGCACCCCCACTTTTCTAACCAATTGAGTTTGTTCCTGATTGGTAGACAGAGGTCCCTTGGCAATCACTTCCCGATATTGCTCCGCAGCCATCTGATTAATTTCAGGCGCTGAGACAAGGCTTAATTGTTTACGACCAGTAACAGGTACTGTGGCGCATGCATAGAGGAAGGTGAGAATAAGTGTCGATGTAAGAATCCTGGTAAACATTTGCTTTTTTATTTGGACAGGCAAAGATAAAGCCATTATCGATATGGAATCAAAATTGACGGTGAATTTGCCGGATTGGCTGAGATTGTTTCTAAATTTGCACAATCAAAGAATAAATAACCCCATGCGAATCTTTGCCATTGGCAGAAACTATGCTGAACATATCCAGGAACTCAACAACGAGCGCCCGGAGGAGCCTGTAATTTTTACAAAGCCAGATACTGCTATTATCAGAAACAATGGCCCGTTCTACTATCCAGACTTTTCTAAAGATATCCATCACGAAGTGGAGCTTGTTTTAAGAATTTGTAAAGAAGGAAAAAACATTGAAGAGAAATTTGCCAGCAAATATTTCGATGCCATTGGTATAGGTATTGATTTAACGGCTCGGGATATTCAGCAAAAACTAAAAGAGAAAGGACTACCGTGGGACATTGCCAAGGGATTCAATGGATCTGCTCCTATCTCAGATAAATTCATTCCGGTTAACGAATTTAAAGATCTTAAAACCATCAACTTTAAACTGGAAGTGAACGGACAATTAAAGCAACAAGGAAATACTAGTCTGTTACTTTTCCCGTTTGATTATATCATATCCTATTTGTCAAAATTTTTTACGTTACGCACAGGTGATTTAATTTTTACCGGAACTCCGAAAGGAGTCGGACCTGTGGCGATTGGAAATAAACTATCCGCCTACATTGAAGATGAGAAGCTGTTGGAATTTGAAGTTAAGTGAGTTAGTATTTTTTAGTCTATTTCTTTTTTGCGGCAATGCACTGGCACAATTCAGTCCTGATAAAGCCATTTTACCCCGCAAGGCAGAAAGAAGCAATTACCTGTTTCCGATAAAACCCGGAAACACGACCATACTCACGGGCACCATGGGTGAATTGCGTAATACGCATTTTCATGCCGGTCTTGATATTGATACACCCGGCATTGGTGTGCCGGTATTGTGCGCTGACGAGGGGTATATTGCAAGGGCAACAGCCACCACTAGCGGTTATGGCAATGTGTTGCACGTTACACATCCGGATGGCAACACCACTGTGTATGCACACCTTGATCAGTTTAAAGGAGCCGCGGGTGATTTTATCCGCAAGGAACGTTATGCGCGCAAGGTTTCCGAGATCGATCTGACTTTTGCACCCAATCAATTCCCGGTAAGTAAAGGTGAACTGATTGGTTTATCCGGCAACACGGGCGGTTCGGGCGGACCCCATCTTCACTTCGAAGTTCGCAATGAAAATAATGAGGCCATCAATCCGCTGACCTATGAGTTTACGGAAGTGAAAGACAACATGGCGCCAGTCGTTTTTAAGGTAGCGTTGAAAACGATGAACAATCAATCCCGGATTAATGATCAGTTTGGTCGCTTCGAATTCTCAGTAGTAAAGAATGGAAATCGGTACTCGTTGCCCTATCCTATTCTTGCGCATGGCCAAATCGGTATTGAAGTTTTGGCCCATGATAAAATGGAAAACTCCCGGTTCCGCTATGGCATTAACTATATCGACATGCAGGTGGATAGTCAGGTGGTGTTTACCCAAACTATTGATAAAGTTAATTTCAGTGAGTCGCGAAGAATACTTACGTTGATGGATTTCAGAACGCTGGAGTTAACGGGTGCCCGATACAACAAACTTTATATTGATGATGGCAACCGGCTGGATTATTACCCGCACGTGTTAACAAAAACCGGTATTGTTATCAACAACAAAGAAACATCAATCGACATCCGGCTAAAGGACTACAATGGCAACGAAGCTAAAGTTCACTTTATGCTCATGCCCAATCCGGTGGTTAAAACCACCCCTATCCTGACCTCTCAGAACAAACCTTATGATACCGAGATTCAGGAAAATACGCTTAAGGTATCCGTTAAAAAATGTAGTGCAGATTCCACGATAACTATTTGGCAACAAAGGAAATCAACCACAGTTTCCAGCACCTATCAGGGTGAGCATCAACGCGTGTATTTGATTGATCTGTCTAAGACTTTACCCGACTCTATCCAAACTTGCCAGGGGTCCATCCGATATAATTTCAAAGACAGAATTCCCTCTGAAACCGATTACAAATATTACAGCGATCTGGTCGATATAGAATTTCCAAACCAGTCCTTATATGATACGGTCTATCTGATAATGAATTATGATACGCTGAACAACCAGGAAGTTTTCACGATCGGCAGCCGAACCGTTCCCTTACACAAAAGCATCAATGTAACGTTGAAACCACGGTTAAACTACTTTCAATCGCGCGACCTGGGCCTATACCGAAAGGAAGGCCGTGTATTTATTTATGTTCCCAGCGAATGGAACAACAATCGCGTAAAGTTTAGCACCCGTGATTTTGGAGACTTCACACTTATACGCGACACCATCCCGCCTACGATTACTAAAATCGGATTATCGACAGCGGCCGCAAGATTTAAGATTAGAGACAACCTGTCTGGAATCTCCTACTTTGAAGCTAACATTAATGGCGAGTGGTTGTTAATGGTATATGATTATAAAACCGGTATTTTAAAATCTGAAAAACTGGACAATTCAAAACTTCTCAAAGGAGACTTTGAACTGAAAGTGGTAGATCAGGCCGGCAACGAAAATATTTTCAAACAAAAAATTTAGCATCTATGGCTCTCACGGTTGGCTCTAAAGCACCTGACTTTAAAACCAAAGATCAGGATGGTAACGAAGTAAGTCTATCTTCCTTTAAAGGAAAAAAAGTTGTGTTGTACTTCTATCCCAAAGATATGACACCGGGTTGCACAGCCGAATCGTGTAACCTGCGTGATAATTACAAAGCGTTACAAAAAGCCGGGTACGAAGTTTTTGGTATTAGCTCGGACAATGAAAAATCGCACAAGAAATTTATTGAGAAGGAGAAACTTCCCTTCAGCCTGCTGGCAGATGAAGACAAATCTGTCCATGCAAAGTTTGGCACGTGGGTAGAGAAGTCGATGTATGGAAGAAAGTATATGGGTACGGCCCGGGTTACCTATATTATTGATGAAAAGGGAATTATCAGCGAAGTGATTGATAAGGTAGATACTAAAAATCATGCAAGTCAGATTTTAGGGGGCTCTCAACCCGCACCACTACCTGTTAAGACCAAAAAGTTAACTAAGCCGGTTAAGAAGGCTGTGAAGAAAGTAGTGAAGGCTTTAAAAAAGAAAAAGTAAATTCGTGATAGGAAGAAAGTGCTAGCCCGATTTCAGAATCGGGCTTTTGTTTTTTCAACCTTCAAGGAGTTTTAATATCCTCGAATGTCTGGTTATATTCGGGCAAATTTTCAGCTTCATGGCACAACCCGATTTAGCCCAACTAAAGAAACTAAGCAGTCAAATACGCAGAGACATCGTTCGCATGGTGCATGCCTGCCAGAGTGGTCATCCAGGTGGTTCCTTGGGGTGCACCGATTTTTTCGTGGCTTTGTATTTCCATATCCTGAAGCACAACCCGAAATTCGACATGGATGGGAAAGGTGAAGACCTCTTCTTTCTTTCGAATGGTCATATCTCACCGGTTTGGTATGCTACCCTTGCACGTGCCGGCTACTTCGATGCCAAAGAATTGTCCACTTTCCGTTTTTTAAATACACGGCTTCAAGGCCACCCGGCAACACACGAACACTTACCTGGTATCCGGGTTGCCTCCGGGTCCTTAGGCCAGGGATTATCGGTAGCCATTGGTGCTGCACAGGCAAAGAGATTAAATGGCGACAACAATCTTGTCTATGTATTGATGGGTGATGGTGAACAACAGGAAGGCCAGGTGTGGGAAGCCGCGATGTATGCTGCCCATAATAAAATGAATAACCTTATTGCCACCATTGACTACAACGGTCAACAAATCGATGGCCCCGTAGATAAAATTCTTTCCCTCCTGAATCTAAAATCTAAATGGGAAGCGTTTGGCTGGACCGTTCAGGAATTTAACGGTAACAAACTCGAAGACGTGTTGTCGGGTTTAGAAAACGCGAAAAGATTATTGACACAAGGTAAACCCGTCATGAACCTGATGAAAACCGAAATGGGATTTGGCGTTGACTTTATGATGGGCTCACACAAATGGCATGGCGTGGCTCCCAATGATGAAGAACTTAAGAAAGCATTGGCTCAGTTGGAGGAAACCGTTGGGGACTATTGATGCCTGAATAATTCCCACCTTAAGGAACTTCTGCCGGAGATTTTATTCCTCAGGCGCATGGAGTAGGAATTTTATAGTTAATTATCTATATTCATTTCCCCAAAGGTCAAATGCTATGCGCCACATACAACCCCTCCTGTGGACAGGGATTGCTTTGATTGCAATTTCGTGTCAACCCAAATCTGAGAATACTATTGACACCCCTATCCGAGGGCAGGCAAGTCATGCAATCCAGCAAAATGAATTACAAAGGAGTACGATTCATTACCTGATTTTCATTAAATCTTCTCAGGTAAAACCCTTATTAAATGACACGGCTTATGATACCATGGATGAGACGGCAAAGAATGATGCCCGGAATTCAGCCAAGAGAAAGATTAAAGAGATTATCACACGAAATAATCTAGGAGTTGTGCCGGATAGTAAAATCTTTGTTGATGCCACCGCTGCTTTTGAAGCTGATTTAACAGAAGAACAGGTAGAAGCACTGTTGCTTGATAATGATGTTGAGTCCGTTGAAGCTGATGTTCAAATTCAAGGGCGACCGATACAACAAGGTCGTCCCATACAACAAGGCAGACCAATTCAACAAGATGAGGACTGGGGCCTGAAGCAAAATGCCAGTGGGTGCTGGGAAAGTTCTGCTGCACAAAAAGCGGGTGGCCATACAGATGGATCGGCAGATCCGAATGGAATATGGATAGTAGACACGGGTATAGCTAAAGAACATCCATATTTAAATATAGATACCCGGTTAGGTCGTAATTTCACGGTCTTCCCCGAATCCATGGATACTAACGATGACAATGGTCATGGCACCTTAGTAGCCGGTATTGCCGCTGCCAAAAAAATTTCATGGGATGCTAGCAATTCGATCTGCTCCGGAGTTTCATCAGGGGCCAGGGTAATACCCATCAAAGTGCTGGATCGTGAAGGATATGGATACTGGTCGGATATTCTCAACGCATTAGATTACATCGCTATCCATGGCACTCGTCATGATGTGGTTAATTTAAGTTTGGGAGAATATCCCATCTCAAATTGCAACAATGAAATTACCGGCCTGAGACAAGCATTGATCACGTTAGGTAAAAGATATTTTGTCGTGATGGCCGCTGGGAATGATTCTGGTGATGCTAAATTGAGTTTACCAGGTTGCATGAATGGTCCGAATTTAATCACCGTTGCTGCAGTTAATTGCAGTATGCAATGTGCCTTGTACTCCAACTATGGTGGTCCTGTTGATTATGTAGCGGTAGGAACAGATGTATTCTCTACATATCTATACGATGCAACCGGTAGGTATTGGACCTACATGGTAGTATCTGGTACTTCCATGGCTGCAGCTGTTGTTTCGGGGGTAATTCACGCCAAGGGATCGGATCCTACAAAAGGTCGGTTAATTCATTGCAGTAATTTGAGCGGATTACGACCAGCCTACCCGCTGGCAACAAAGTAGATTTAATATTCAGACGCCATCGTTCGCATTTCCTTAACCCTTTCCTGCACTTGATTGATCACGTGCAGGAATTCAGGGTCATTCTTGTAGCGCACAAAATATGGACCGTGCAAAAATTTTGCATAATCAATCCAATTCATCTTAACGGCTTGCTTTAACCATTCCAACGATTTTTCACGATTACCTTTAATGGCATAAATGCTGGCTAAAGCAAAGGGTACATCAATACTCTTAGACCCATTATTTATTTCGAACAAATTATTTTCCAGAGCGTGGGCCAAATAGACTTCTGATTCTACTACATTTCCCTCTTGCAATAAAATTTGCCCCAATCCAATGGGGCTCATCGTATAGTGATCTTCTTTATACGATTCATTATTCTCTATTGAAAGTTGAAAATACTTCTTGGCTTGCTTCACATCACCTGCAAAGTGTGCAATTAGTCCTGCAGTTTCCGTCAAACGGGTTTCATTTTCTCCAATTTTTAAAACTTGTGGTATCAAGCGTAAAGCTTTTTCCTGATCTCCTTCGGAAACATAGGTATATGCCAATAATTCATAAGAATCAAATTGAGTTGGATTCAGGTCAATGGATTTTAAAAGCCATTGTTGTGCACTCTCGAGATCACCCAGTAAACGGTAAATCCACCCTATGAGCTGATAAGGAATCCAATTCTTCGGATACATTCCCATCCCCCGTTTTTGCCATCGTAAAGCATTTGGAAGATCACCGCGCAAAAGATAATTGGTTCCTAAATTTCCAATAGCCTGATAATTGGTTGGGTCTAACTCTACTGATTTGAGGAGTAAAGGAAATGCTTTCTCATATTCATCACGGTAACTGTAAGCTGTAGCTAACGCTTTGTACCCTGCAGAAAGATTTGAATCGATTCGAATCGCCCTGCTGGCTGCCCAAATACTGGAATCTGTCCAAAAATATTCTTCGACAAACCGCCCATGTTTCTGAGCAAAACAATCCCCCAACCCAGCCCAGGCACGGGCATAATTTGAGTCCAATTGTATCGCCTTTTTGAAATGTACAATTGCTGAATCATTGGCAGAGGGGCTGTATATATTGTATTGACTCAATCCCCGAAGGTAAAAATCATAAGCTGTATAATTATTAGTAGCCCTTTTATGTAATTGGCGCTTCTCGTCCTCGCTGAGTTGTATCTTTAATTCATCCGCAATCATTTGCGCAATTTCAGATTGCACAGCTATTATATCCTTCGTGCTGCGTTGAAAGGTATTACCCCACAGATAGGTACTATGCTGATCGATAAGGTGAGCGCGTACTGCAATTTTATCACCTTGCCGCTCAACACTACCTGTGAGTATGACTGACACATGAAGGTCTTTGGCAATCTCTTCCAAAGGGACAATGTTGCCCGTAAATTCCTGAGTAAGCTTTTTATTTGTGACACGAAATTTCTTGATGATGATTAGTCGATTGATAATATCTTCCGTAATTCCCGCTGCTACGTATTGATCTCCGCCTCGATTTTCAAACGGCAAAACAGCAATCGAGATTACCTTATTTCCATCTTCATCCAACGTTGGGATAATACTTGTTCCCTTTAAATAATTGAGGTAAACAAACTGGGTGATCATTATAATCACCAAGGTCAATATAAGGAATCTTCCGGTGAAGGGCTTTTTGCGCTCCGGGGGAAAGGGATTTTCAAGAGCGCGAGCGGAATTGGTGCGGACAAAACCATGAGGACTGACTTCATAAATCCACGCGAAAAGGGTTGCAAGAGGAAAGCCACCCACGAGCAACCAGGAAATCAACACAACAACACGAGTTTCTAATTTAACAAGTGGAGTAATGAATAAGAGAAACTGATGGAGAACCAATGCTACGATGGCGTATGTCAATGCAGCGCGCCACACATTCCTTCGTATTAATTCATTCCAAAACCAGGTAAACCCTTTCGATGGTGGATTACTCACATGGGTATGCTTAATTTCTGTTTTTATTTCTTCTTTCGGATGCGGGCCAATTGCTAGAAAAAGGTGATCGATGGCATTTGCAATCTTGTTGATTTGATCTCGATAGAAGGTTCGGTTTGTGTTATCCTGTCGGGTATCCTGTGGGGTCAATGGTCTATTAACTCCAGGAGACCGGAAAATAAATTCGATGGCCCGCAAGGGACTATCCGTTTCTTTCTCAAAAAGTGATTGATCCTGAGGACCTATATTATGAATCTGAACCGGAAGAATACGGCTGGCCACATTGCGATTTGGTAATTGCACATGAAGACCCAGCGAGTCTTGCTTCGCCAATTTACAAAAGGCAAGGAACTCGTTGTTCCAGGCAAAGCTCTTGGTATCACAATACGTATGCGATATAATCGGAATAAAAATGAAACACCGTAGTTTTCCTTCCAGGCTCTTATCCACATGATGACTTTCCAGAAGTCCATCATGCGGATTTGAATCATAATAAACTGATACTGGCTCTTTAATAGTTGCCGCCAATTCTTCCTTCAAGTGGTTAACAAAATCAGTTACCCACCCGGAACGATTGTCGTTGTGGCGGTACGAGATGAAGATGTCGTATTCGTATCCAGGCAACAAAGAGGGCATAACCAAAGTTAATCAAAATGAAAATATTTTTTGGCGACTATTGCTTCAATCCTTTGATCACCACATTTCCTGTCCACTCAGGTCGGCAGGGATATTGAAATTCATTTTTCAGTTTTTTTGGATCGTTGATGGTTTTGTAGAAATCATCCAGGTATTTAAGGGTTGATTTGAGATAACTTTCTTCCAAAAGCGTGGAGCTTGTATACACCTTGTACAAATCTTCTTTTCGCTCCGTAAACCGGTTGATCACGCCTGTAAATTGATTCATATCCTCTATGCAAAAGCCCCGGTACCTTCGTTCGCGGGTAGAGCTCAACAACAACTCTGCAGCCGGGTGTGCATACGGTGCAGAGACTAGTCCCGAATGATCAAAGTCGTAAGGTACGGTGGATGGGATTGAAGAATCATTGGTGGCAATCAGTTTTACATTTTGCATATACTGAACCGACCAATCTGTATTGCCTATCAGATATTCAAAAACAGCCATGTTCAAAAAATCCTCGCGCTGGGTTTGTTCTGGTCGGGTAAGTTTTCCTTCTACCGGAACTGCATTATTTCTCTTTGCCATGTGCTCTTCTTCTTCGATAAGCATACCATACATCGGCTCAGCCTTTTTGGCTTTTGAATGGGGGTCCTCAAAGGTCACTTTCACCAGGCGCACGTTAAAACTTTTAGGAGTGATCTGATTGTAGAGTTTGTACACGAGGTATTCGCGCACTACATATTTGTCGCCACGGCAGGGAGTAACCAATTTCAATTTCTCTTGTCCGGCAAACAGCGTGTTCCTTGTTTCATTATCAAAATTCACCAACATGGGCGGGTAGGTGCAATTCTCTTTCAACTTGCGAAAATGGCCGCGGGTCTTGATCTTAACAGGAATGGAAACCGGGCTGCCCCCATGTTTATAGGAAAGTGTGAAGGCATGGTATTGAGGGTCGTTGCCACGATCCTTCATCAGGTCTCCAAATTCTCCCGAAATAGTAAGCTCAAGCACTTCCTCTGAATCAAAGAGTTGATCTGGCTGTGCGGATAAATCCCCTAAAAAAAAGGTTAAAACTAACCCCAGGAAGCTCAATACAAGATTAAGGCTCTTATGCATATCCTTGAATTTTAAGAGAATTGAAGCATTTTCTGCTAAAACACCCGCCAAACTAACAATTGTATCGGTAAGTAGTTACTTTGGTAAAGTTTTCCTCATCAATGCCTATATTACACAAATATTACATTGAGTCGGATTTGTTTTACACTATTTTCTGCTTTGAACCACTTAAACCTCCCCCTTCACAGTTATGAAAAAGCTTGTAATGGATCCTGCAAAGCCCGATAATGAATTCTCGGGTTCGGGACAGTTTCTACACCTGTCCGTCCTGTGTCCATCAACAACACAATATTATATAGCTAATTTGTCAATTAATTAGAAATCACTTACACGATTCTTACACCCTCAAGTTGTACTTACAAAAATTGTCCCTAAACACAAGTCAAATGAAAAAGGTAATCTCTAGTTGGTTAAGTGAAGATATTCATTTTCACAAACTAGGAATGTTGCTTCTCTTCTTAATTCCGACCCTTGCGCTGGGTCAACAAACCCAGCAACTACAAATGTCTGATTTTGTGTTGTTTTCAGGAGCCGGGGGGCCTGGAACTTCTTCTTGTAGTTCCCCTGGGAACGCAGTACAGATAGGAAGTTCATCAACTATCTCCGGAGGATCCGTAGGAAGTCTGAAGTTGGTTAAGTCAACTGGGACGGCAACATTTACAAGTAACATCTTTAGCAAGGGTACTATTTCACTCGCCAACAGCAATCGGGTTACAGGAAATATTGCTGCTTCCAATTCACCCTATGTTTCGGGAACTATTCTATCCATTGGGTCCAATGCGAATATTAGCGGAAATATAGATGTTAACGGAAAAATTGTAATTGGTGGCGGTGTAGTTGCTGGAAGAGTCACACACCCAGTAGGTACTACATATTCTGGTCCAGCCCCGACTGGAGGAAGGGTTACCGGGTCGCCCTCGCTGCCGACATTTCCTGCATTACCAGCCGTTACTAATTTCCCGCCTTATCCACAGATGGCTGACATCAATACCACCAGAACCATCACTCCGGGTGGATATGATGATATTAAACTGGGTGGAAACAAAACACTTACTTTTAAGGGTACAGGTGTTTATATACTGGACAAAATTGAAAATACGAACAGCAACAGTTTCGTATTTGATTTTGAAAACAATCCGACCGGAACGATTATTCTTTATGTGCACAACAATGTAAGGCTTAGTAAACTGAGTGTTAACATCATAAATGGTGGAAGCGCTAATCGGATCTTTACAGAAATACATGGCTCAGGTTTAGGTACATCGAAGTATGCATTTGATATAGCGAACGGTTCCAGTGGATCGAAATCCAAATGGTTAGGTACTGTTTGGGCACCGTTTGCCGCAATCAATGTCGGTTCAGGAAGTGGAAATACAGACATAACCGGAGCTCTTTGGAGTGGCACGCAGGTCAATATTCAAAGCGGTGTCACCATCGTTCATGCTCCTTTTCAAACCTGCACTACTCCTGCTGTGAATGCAGGATCCGACAAAGTGATTACGTGTTCAGCAACAACTGTACAACTCAATGGCTCTTCTACAACACCTGGCGTAACTTACACCTGGGTAGCCAGCAATGGTGGAAACATTTTATCGGGTGCGAATACCGCCACGCCTACCGTGAATGCTGCGGGAACTTACACTCTCTCTGTCGCAAGCGGCACTTGCTCAGCAACGGATGTTGCTTTAGTTACTTTGAATAACACACCGGTAACAGTGAATGCCGGCAACGAAGTAAATGTTTGTGCCGATGCCAACTCGGTTACCCTCACGGCTACGGCAACCGGTGGAACAGGACCTTACTCCTATCTCTGGAGTACGGGAGAAACAACTCAGTCCATTACGGTAATACCAGCAGACACAACTTCTTATACGGTAACTGCTACGAGTTTAAATGGATCGAATTGTTCGGCCAGTGATGAGGTAGTTGTCAATGTAAACCCGGTGCCCGTGATTACAGTAAACGATGTGGTTACCTGTAGTACGGAAGTCGGAGGAAATACTGCCTTGGTGGATTTAACCCAATATGCTACCGTGGATGCTGGAACGCTTTCCTTCAGCAGCTCAGTAAATGGTGCTATTCCTAATCCCGTTGCGTATGTAGCAACCCAAGGAGAAATCATTACCCTATCAGCTTTCATAACAACTACCACTTGCTCAGGCACAGCTACTTTATCAATTACTGTTAATGATCGACAAACGTTTGGCGTGTGTGCACCCGTAAGCGGAAAGTCAACTAACATTATTGGATCCGAATTGACGATGTTGAATAATATCGTTGCCCAGGGTGGACAAGTCAATACAAACGAACTATTCTATATCAGTGGTAATATGGTGTTGGTTGAGATTATTGTTTTCTCTCAATTGACCGGATCACAACAATCCCAGCTTCAGGGAATTCTTACCAAGCTTGGATTTGAGACTGATGAAGATATAAGTGACATAGCCAACTCCCTCATTTTAACAGGTTTCATTCCGGTTGAAAACCTGGATGATTTAAATGAAGTTAATGAAACTAATAATGCTGAGTTAATCAATTATGTGCGGCCCGCCATTCCCCCGGTAGGCAACGTAATAACCACACAAGGCGACCGCGTTATGCGCTCCAACCTGGCACGACTTGGATATAACCTCGATGGTCAGGGAATAAAAATTGGCGTGTTGTCCGATAGTTATAATACGTTACCGAATAATCCAGCAGCACTCGATGTGGCTAGCGGTGAACTGCCTGTTGTTACGGTTGTCAAAGATCTTCCTGCACGATACGGACAAGGTTCGGATGAAGGCCGCGCCATGCTGCAAATTATTCATGATGTTGCTCCTGCTTCTGAGTTGTTCTTCCGCACCGGGTTTATCACGGCCGGAGATTTTGCCAAAGGTATTCGAGATCTAAATCAGATTTCAAATGTCGACATCATGGTGGATGACATTACCTATATCACCGAACCTTTCTATACCAATGGCCGGGTAGCGCAGGCGGTAAATGATGTCGCCCAAGCGGGTGTCTCTTACTTTACAGCAGCTGGTAATTTTGGAAGCAAGTCTTATGAATCTGTATTTAACCCTGTAGATGCACCTGCCAATTTACCAGGTCAACAAGCCCACAATTTTAATGGTGGGGATGTGCGCCAGAGTATATCGATTAGTGCTTCTGATAAGCCAACCATTTATACAATTGTGTTGCAATGGGATGACCCGGTTTATTCGATCGGATCACTAGGCCAGATTATTTCCGGAACAGAAAACGACCTTGATATTTACCTCGCTGATTTTCAGGATGCCCCGCTTTTCGGATTTAACAGAAATAATATTGGTGGCGATCCGATTGAAATACTCTCTTTCTCTGTTCCTGCCAACACAGCGGTGAATACGGATATCATCATTGTTCGGGCACAAGGCACCGAGAATGTTAAATTCAAGTATGTAATCTTCCGGGGCGATAACCTGACGGTGAATGAATACTTCACCGGTAGTTCAACCATTGTTGGCCAGGCCAATGCTGCAGGGGCTATGACGGTGGGCGCCATCTTATATAGTAACTCGGCTGTATACAATTACACTCCAGTGCCAGAAGGTACTATACCCAATACGGTGGCTACTTTTTCATCAAGAGGAACAGAACCCGTTGGTAATGTGGGTGGTAAACCTGATTTCGTTGCGCCCAACGGTGTAAACACAACCGTTTTTCTCAATGGTACGGATATAGAAAATGATGGGGATCCAAATTTCTTTGGTTCATCCGCAGCAGCACCGCATGCAGCAGCGGTTGCCGCACTTATCATGCAGGCAAGAACAAAATATTATCCGGACACCAATCCAAAGCATAACGATGGCTCGGACTGGTTAGCGGGCAATACACCTTTTGATATTCGTAAAGTATTACAAAACACAGCCGAAGACTTGCATAGCCCGGGCTTTGATATTAATTCTGGTTATGGGCTTGTACGTAGTGATGCTGCTTTGCTTACCCTGGCAGCTCCCCTACCGAAGATTACCCGATTGTTGATTCCTGGAGATGCCGAGGCCGGTGTAGAAGAATTCACATTGGTGATTGAAGGAACTAACTTCTATTATGATTCCAAAGTATTTTTAAGAGGCGTAGAAGTGGATGCCGATTATAATCCGGTAACTACCAATCTCGAAGTTATTATCCCACCGTTTGAAGGGAACCCACCGGTACAGGTTACCAATACAGCCCTCACCAATAATCAGGATGGTGGTAGTTCGGAAGCAGTGCCCATCTTAGATATCCCAAAACAAAAAGTTGTAATAAAGGCAAATGATATTACCAAGAAGTTTGGGCAGATGATTGAACCCTTCAGCGCCACTATTCTTAAACTTGCCGATGACGCCAATGGAAATCAAACCTGGCAAGCTTCAGAACTGAGTCTGGAGGAAGTGGGATTAACGCTTGATCCTGAAAATTCAACGCTGGTTCCTTTGCAGTTTACCAGCACGATCTCAGATTTTGGTGGAACCTTGGCACCGGTGGCGAATAGTTATGTGATTACACCTTTCCACGCAACAACCAATGTTATCTTCCGCGAACTTTACGATTATATAGGCATTCCTCAGCCCAATGGAACCTTGTTGTATGATGGACGAGATGAAACGTTTGGTGATTATGGAACAGGATCCATCAAAGTTGATCCCTTACCGATTACCATTAAACCCATCGACCTGAGTTTGGAATATGGACAATCCATCAGCGATGAAATTGTTTACGACATCAACATTCCAGCAGTCTATGCTTCCGGTATACAGGATGTAAATGCACTTAAAAATTCAATCCAAAGTGAGTATCGTACGGATCTTGAAAAAGCAAAATTAGCGGGCGATGATGCGCTTCCCCTTGCTATCTTCGATACCCAGCAATTCAATGGTCGTACATTGATCAACTCCGATGCAACCAACCTTAGTTTTATGGTGAGCGGAAGAACCCTGATCAACGGACGTACGCTGATCAATGGAAGAACCCTGATTAATGGACGAACATTAATCAATTCCGTATTTGATGTTCCTATGAATTCCTTTGAAAATTACAAAGGCACACCAACCGATGAACTGGATCAAACCTTGATCAATCCTGAATTAAATGGAAGAACGCTCATCAATGGTCGCACGCTGATCAATGGCAGAACACTCATTAATGGCAGAACACTCATTAACGGTCGCACGCTGATTAACGGCCGCACGTTGATTAATGGTCGCACGCTCATCAATGGTCGCACGCTGATCAACGGATCGGAAGGTCCCGAGACCGATGCTCCGGAGTTGCAAAACATGTTGATCCTTTTTGGTGAAAAAGATCTGGAGCCAGCCACCGAAATAGAAGCCAATGGCATAGACTATTATGATTTCGGTGAAGACATTGACAATGAAGCAGATTATATCCTGGAGTTCTATTCTGTGAACTTAGTCAGCGGCACAGGTGTAACTGCTACAGGCGCACCCCATGTAATAGTGCCCGGAACATTCTTATCCAGTAACTATGAAGTAACGTACGAACCCGGTGCATTGGAAATTACGCCTGCCACCCTAACGGTTACAACATCAGCTACTCCTGCAGAAATAACATATGGAGACCCCGCTCCTGAGTATGCCTCCGCTTTCGAAGGGTTTGCCTACTCTACTGAGTTCTTTGAAGAAGGTAATGCCGGGAAGGTAACCGTAGCTGAAAACCAGGCCTCCGTTGTACAATCAATTGCCTACACTCTTAAAAAGGAAGATCAGGAATTTGAAAGCACCGGCATCATACCCGCAGGCATTTATAGTATTGTTCCTACGATAAGTTTAGTTCCGCCATCAAATTATGTAGTCGAGTCTATCGAGACTATGACGCTGGGTGAACTGAGTGTGAACCGGGCGCCTTTAACAGTGACAGCTGATAATAAATCAAAAGTGTATGGCGATGTTAATCCTGAATTCACAGTTTCTTACAGTGGATTTAAGAACACTGAGGATGCTTCTGATTTAGATACTCAACCAACGGTAACGCTGGCCAACGGTTCAGGCAATGCAGGCAACTATGAACTTATTCCAGGTAGCGGAATTGATCCTAACTATGAGTTCTTGTATGTGAACGGATCCTTTATCATTGAAAAAGCCAACTTGATTGCAACGGCCGACAATCAATCCAGAACTTATGGAAGTCCTAACGCGGAATTTACTATTAGCTATACTGGATTTAAGAATGACGATAACGCAGCCGGGCTGGATACTCCGCCATCCATTGCTTCCATGGCGAATCCATCCAGTGCTGTAGGACAGTACGACATTACACTTTCTGGTGGAGTTGATAATAACTATTCGTTTAGCCTTAACAATGGGTATCTGGACATTACCAAAGCATTACTTCTCGTTAAAGCCGATGATAAAGTAATTGAATGTTGCTTTACATTCCCTACCCTATCGGCAACCATTACCGGATTTGTAAATGGAGATACCAGAAGTTCGATGGTAAGCGGTGGCCCTTCATTTAACATCTCAGGCAATTTTAATTGGGCCGGTATTTATACCATTGTGCCAAGTAATCTGAGGTTGACAAGCACTACGAATTACGATGTGGCTTATGAAAACGGTACTCTCTATGTTATTCCAAATCGTTTAACAGCAAAAGCCATAACACCTACCTTGGTTTGTGTAGAGGAATTGCATAAAGATCCATCAGGTTTCAGATATAAAGCACATTTCGAATACACCAACGACAACTATGCCGCTGTCTATATAACGAATGGCCCTGACAATAAACTTGTAAGTGCTGGTTCCTATGCAGGACAACCACCGCAATTATTTCAAAAGGGAACAGGTCAATTTGAAATCTATTTTGATGGCTCTCCGCTTACCTGGTCTGTGTCAAGTTACTTCTTCGCGCAAAAGAAGACGTTAACTGCTGTGGCCAGTTCAGATTCGCCACGTTGCCAGGAAGATTTGAGTTTGGCCAGGATTGCAGCAACTGAATCCGTTAATTATAACCTAGCCGATGAGCTTGGTGAAACTACGGTCGCCTATCCAAACCCCACCCTTGATTACGTAAATATCTCGATCGGTGGTTTGAACGAGCAGCCGCCTTTAGCCAACATCATGATCCTTGACGGGATTGGTAAAATGTATCCGGTAAAAGCACGTTGGAATAAGACCGATAGTATTCTTGAAGTGGATTTGTCTGATTTGAATGATGGACTCTATCTGATCAAAGTAAGCGCACCGAAAGGAAACCATGTAGTTAAGGTTTATAAAGAGTGAGCCGGTTTCTTTTAAACATTATCAAGAGGAATGAAGGATGCTTCATTCCTCTTTTGTTTTCAGACTTGAATAGTTCTGAATTTATCAAATCATTTGTAACTTTATGGATTAGGACATGAATTGTGCAGATTAATTCTTACATATGCTTGTATTTTCTGCTGATGGCACTGCCCGGGCTTGCGCAGAATTATGAACTCGAAAAACTTCAGAAAGAAATTGCCAGCCAGCCGGATGATTCTTTAAAGGTGAACAACCTAATTTTATTGAGTAACAAGTACCTTGGGGAAGATCCTAAAGAAGCAGTACACTATGCAATCGAAGCTCAGCAACTTGCAAAAAGACTTCATTACAAAGGGGAAGCCTATGCATACAAAGCCATTGGGCTTGGGTATTTTTATTTATCAGACAATCGGAATGCTGCGCTTCAATTTCAAAATTCTCTAAGGTTATTTGATTCTCTTGGCTTAAAAGTGGGTGTTGCTAATATTTTAAGTACGTTGGGCTCAACCTACTTTAATGCAGGCGAAGGCACAAAGGCAATTGATTTTTTTCTTCGTTCCTTAAAACTATCGGAGGAATTAAACGACTCGCTTCGTATAGGAACCGCTCTTTCCGGTATTGGTGTGGTTTATCTTAATAAGGTTGAGACGTTAGATAAGGCTCTTGAATATTTCTTTCAAGCATTGCCCATATTTCGTAAAATAAATTATGAAGACGGTGTGGGTAATGTAGCTATGAATATTGGTGAAATCTATAAGAAAAAACTGCTTTATGATTCTGCTATTCTCTATCTCGATCAGGCATTAGAAGTATATCACGGCACCATTGACGCCACTTTCCCACTTAATCTATTCGGTGAAATTTACGTGGAGCAGGGAGATTTTGAACAAGGGCTGATGTACCACAATAAAGCTTTGGAGATTGCCCGGAAGTTAGAAGGTAAACTGGAAATGACGCAAAGTCTGCTGGGAATCGCTTTAGCTCAAAATAAAAAAGGCAACTATAAAGTCTCTATTGAATTCTACAATCAGGCAGCCACGCTTGCAAGAGAAATTGATGCCAAACCTCAATTAAAAGATGCCTTTGAAGGATTGGCGAAGGCGTATGCAAAGACAGGCGATTTCAGGAAAGCTTATACATACGAGACACTATATAGCAGCATTAAGGATACCCTTTATGTTGCTGATGATGATAAAAAGAATCAACAACTTAAGTTTGCATATGACCTGGGTGAAAAGGAGGCAGAGATCAATTTGCTCACCGCAGACCAGGCATTGAAAGAAGCTACCATTCAACGGCAAAAGATTGTCAATTATGCGGCCGGTATAACCGGATTTCTGTTGATCCTTGTTTTGATGGGTTTTTACAATCGGTACCGTTATGTGCGTAAGACCAATAAGATTATCAAAGATGAGCGCGATCGTTCACAAGATCTACTGCTCAATATTTTACCCGAAGAAACAGCCCGCGAATTAGAATCGAACGGTCATGCCAAGACAAGATTTTATGATAGCGTAACGGTTCTGTTTACAGACTTTAAAGGATTCTCTACCATTGCCGGCAAGCTTACACCCATTGAACTGGTGGCAGAACTCAACGACTACTTTATGGCGTTTGATGAAATTATGGGAAAGTATAATCTCGAGAAGATTAAAACCATCGGTGATGCCTACATGTGTGCCGGAGGCATACCCTCCGTGAACGATACGCACCCCTTGGATGCCGTGAAAGCTGCGCTGGCCATGCAAGCCTATATGGAAAAAAGACAACGCGAAAAAGATATCACCGGAGTGGCCGGATGGGAATTGAGAATTGGCATCCACACAGGACCTGTAGTAGCCGGAGTGGTGGGTAAAAAGAAATACGCCTACGACATCTGGGGCGACACGGTTAACATCGCCAGCAGAATGGAATCCAATGGTGAACCTGGAAAAGTAAATATTTCCGCATCTACGTATCACTTAATCAGCGAACATTTTCAATGCATTTACAGAGGAAAGATCTCTGCCAAGAATATTGGTGAGGTAGATATGTATTTTGTGGAAAGCAAAATTAATAAGCCTTCATTACAACCGGCTTAACCGCTGTCACCACCTCATCTTCTGAACTTCGCTTCTATTTCTTCCAGGTGTTGGTGCTTCTTATTTTCACGAGTCTCCTTACTAAACTTCGTGTGATACCGGTGCGATTGCAGAAATGTCTTTTGAATCAGATTCCATTCACGTTCGGTTTCAACAACTCCCTGCGATTTTAATTCTTCGAGCAGTCGCCCTCCGATTTCATAAAAATCATCGCGGCCCAAATAATCCAGATCTGCATCGCACAAGATTTTATCAAGTTGCGTTGTCGGAGATTGCGGGATGCGGGTTGCTTTAATCATGGAACAAATGGTTTCCACTTGTTCTGCATTCAATCCAAAGGTGGGTAGTATTTGTTTGGCCATCTCCGCTCCTTTTGCCTCATGGTTTTTTGGCGATTCGATAAAACCAGCATCATGTAGTAGTGCAGCCAACCTGAGTAGCTGAATTTCATCTTCATTTAGTCGCTCTGCTTTGGCAATCACCAGGGCCGAGTTCAGCACATCATAAATATGATCTACATTGTGATATTGAAGATTAGGCATCTCTTTATCCAGTAAGTCACTGATATACTTTTCTGCAGCTCCAAAATCCGGTGTGGTTGATTTTATTCCTTCATTGGGTAATGACGCGCGTAAACTTTTAAGTAGCGGATCTACACTCCACCAGATCAGATCAATGTCGTTGGTTATCCAGGCTTTATCAAGCCAATGTTTTGCAGCGGTTAAATCTCCACTATACGCCAAGGCATGTACCACATAAACATTAACTCCCTTTTCCTTTGCCTCACTCCGCTGGATCAATTCATTCGTTAACTCCACTGCTTTTGACTCATCCTTCAACCCTCTATAAGCTCCTGCCAGATACGCAATCATAGAGGGAGGTCTTATTTTTGATGTTCGCATTCCCGATAACAAAGCTTGTACAGCCTCTTCATACTTTCCCATCGTTAGATACACTCTCCCTAGAAAATCAAAGAATCGCAAAACTGTTGGATATAACTGTAGGGCTTCTTTAATGGTATCAATTGCCTCGTCATAGCGCTGCAGCAAGTATAAGTTGATGATCTGATAATTAAAGTAAGCTACCGTTAAAGGATCAATAACTTTCGCACGATCCACAATCTTAACGGCTTCTTCGTGCCGCCCCATCGTATTGAGCAGGTAACTATAGGTGTATAATACATTGGCGTTGTTAGGACTTAACTCAATGGCTTGAAGCAATAACTTTTCTGAGGTTGGAAAATCTTTGGCGATGAAAAATTCAACAAATGCCTTGGTCAGATAGTCGTTATCGGATGGGCCTCGCTTCCAGGCTTCATTTAAATAAATTTCAATATTTGACCTCGCTTCTTCCGGAGCTAGGTCTCCATTCCAGGACATGCGGGCAGAATAGGAACTGGCAAGGTAAGAATAGGCTTGCTTAAACTCAGGATCCTTGGCAAGTGCTTGCTTAAAATACTCCGAAGCCGTGCGATAACCGTCTACACTCCATTGGTTGAATGCATGCCTGCCTTTCAGGAATAGATCATAGGCTTCCAGATTCTTGGTCGGAATTTCCTTCAACTTTTCCGTTTGCTTTGGACTAAACGAAGAAATTAATTCTTTCGCTACTACTTCAGCAACATTATTCTGAATTTCAAAGATGTCGTCCATGTTTTCCACAAACACCTTCGACCACAGGTGTTGGTCTTTCAAAGCATCTATTAATTGCACGTTGATCCGAACTTTCTTTCCGTGCGCCTGAGCACTTCCCTCCAGGATATATTTGACACCTAGCTCAGCAGCAATTTCAGGAGCCGTCTTGGTAGTCTTTTTATAACGCATCACCGAGGTTCTGGAGATAACCCGCAAGGGTGGCAACCCGGCAAGTTGTATCAGAATATTTTCGGTAATTCCATCGGCAAAATATTCCTGCGTGGCATCTTGTGATAAACTTACAAAAGGAAGAACAGCCACGGATTTTTCAAGCAGATTCGGTTCTGATTTGCTCTTGACTTCTTCTACCCGAATTGCCGGAGCCGCATTGTAATGGGCTGAGTCCTCATAGGTATCCGTGATTCTACCCGGGTATTTGATGGCATTGATAATTTCCTTTATCGCATTGGCCACCTTATTAATCTGATCGCGGTAAAACAGGTTGTTCGCATTGTCCTGTCTCTTATCATCGGGTCGTAGTGGCCTGTTTACTCCGGGCGACCGGAAAATAAAATCAATGGAGCGAAGTTTAGAATTCAGTTCCGCCTCGAATAAATTGCGGTCTTCCAGATCCAGGTTATGAATGGTAACCGGCAAAACCCGGCTGGCCACATTTCCATCTCTCAATTTAATATCCCGGCCAATAGGTTCACTTTGTGCCATTCTGTTGAATGCACAAAACTCGTACTGCCACGCAAAACATTTTGGATCACAATAAATCTGTGAGAGTATGGGTATAAAAATTACCGCCTTCAGCTTTCCTTCCAGACTCTTGTCAACATTGTGGGTCTCTAACAGTCCATCGTGGGGATTGGAATCAAAGTAGATCGATAAATCTTCTTTGAAGGTACTCTCCAACTCCTTACGCAAGTCGCCAATAAAATCAGTTACCCATCCGTTGCTGACCTGATATCCCTGCCCCTGAAAGGAAGGCCCTGTTGTACTCCTATTGTCCTTGTGGCGGTATGAAACAAAAATGTCATATTCATACCCCGAAATCACAGATGGCATAGCGTCAAATATACTAACTTGAACGGCTATAGACAACCAAAGAGGAACTGCGTTTTTGGATTAGAAAAAGTTCTCTGACCTGTGATATAATTTTTCCTGTTAGTTACCGGGAGTCCTGGTGAATGGCATATTTTTTTCTTATAGTTAGGTATATTGGTGTCGAATAAACTCAACCCTATCACAATGACCAGAATATTCATCCTGCTACTGGCCCTGGTAAACATTTCTGTCTATAGCCAATCGCTACTTGTCCAACCCTATCTGCAGCCGGGCAACAGCCCATCCTTATCCAGGGAACAAAAGATATTGATCTGGCAAACGGATAGTATTCCGGGAAAATACAAAGTAGAATTTTCTTTAGTGGCTCCCAAAAGCAAAATCTCTGTGGCAAAAATATCCGTAGCCAAACTTAAAGTAAGCAACAAAACAACCTTGTTATACAGAGCCTCTCTGAGCGGTCTCAAATTTGATTCAAAGTACTTCTATCGGGTTACCTTAAATCAAGATAAAATTGCCGAAGGCATTTTTGAATCCCGTACAAAAAAACAACAAACGAAATTTGCCGTGTTCGGAGATTGTGGCGCAGGAACTCCACAACAAGCTGAGATTGCCTATCAGGTATACCAGCAAAATCCACAGTTCGTTTTAGTAACCGGAGACAATGTTTACAGAAGTGGACTTGAATCGGAATACCGAAAGAATTTCTTTCCTTACTATTCGGCAAGTGAGGCTAAACCAGATACAGGGGCACCGTTAATGAAGGAAATTCCCTTTTACATGCTCCTGGGCAATCACGATGTATTTGGTTTTGACTTTGACAAAACGCCTGACGGTCTCGCCTATTTTTACTATAATGATTTACCTTTGAATGGCCCTGTTTCACCGCATGTTGTAAAGCCTATTGGCAACGATACTTTGCTTAAAGCCTTTCGATCCAATACGGGTTCGCGTTTTCCACGGATGTCTAATTTCTCATTCGATTATGGCAATGTGCATATTACCTGTCTTGACGCAAATCCACACGCAAATCCTTTGGATCCCGCTTTCGTTCAGTGGCTTGCCGAAGATTTGAGAAACAGCCAGGCAGACTGGAAGATAGTGTCCTACCATCATCCGGCATTCAATTCAAGCAAAGCGCATTACGATTATCAACTCATGAGATTGTTATCTCCTATCCTTGAAGAACTAGGTGTAGATTTAGTATTAACGGGTCATGTCCATAATTATCAGCGAACAGTGCCCCTAACATTCGAACCCAAGAGGGATAAAACCGGAACTCAATATGTAATCTCCGATGAAGGAAGAGTGGATGGCAAATTTACACTGGATGAAACCTATGATGGTATTACCAACACGAAGCCAAAAGGCATCATCTATATAGTGACCGGTGCCGGGGGTGCCCCTCTTTACGATGTAACCTTAAGCGGCAAACCGGATCTATGGAAACATGATCCGCAGGATAATTGGGTTCCATTCACCACAAAAATTGTTTCGGATATCCATTCGTTTACCATGATTGAGACCCTCGGAAAGAGCCTGGTGTTAAAGCAACTCGATGCCAAGGGTGTTGTCTTCGATGAAATAAAAATTACAAAGTAATTATTTGGTGCAAGAAAGTTTAGGGCTTTAAACCAACCTGAAAGAGTCCGCTGCTTTCAGACTCATCCGGTAGCTGAATTACACCTACATAATCCAGTTGGAATTTTTTTGGATACAAGGCTAGTACGGCAGCAAAGCCTATGCTTGAGCAAATGCTGCCTTTGGGTGCATATTGACTAATCGCACGCAGCATTTTAATGTTGGTATCATCAGCTGTAGAATTAATATAGACAGGTGCCGCATGTAAGCCAATGCGGATTGGTTTCTCTGGTTTGAAAGGCGCTGTGCTATTCCATACCGACCGAATTATATCCATCAACCCAATTTCAGTTTCCAATCCCAACACATAAGAGTCTTCCGTCTCTTCAAAAATTTTAAAGGCAAGTTGTTCTTCACCGGCTAACGACTTTATCAATTTTTCGATTCGCTCACGCTCTATGGGCAAGACATCTGTCAACTCGAGGCACGCGGTATACAATACCGGTCGGTTTGGAATTATGGTCTGCTCATGCCGGGTTGCTGATGCTTCAGATTTTGTTAATTCATTGGGACTATACAACACATCGGGATTGATATTGGTATGCCGTTGAGGAAAAGGCCAGAGTTGAATGGTGTCCCGGGTTCCACCCTCTCTTCGTTTCAAATCATATTCAGAAAGAACGGTCAGAAGAAAAGGTTCCTGATAGTACGTTAAGCTCCGCAGAATGGCAGCACCAAAAATTACTTTCCCTAATAAAGAGAATAAATCATCATTACCTCCGTAATGATCATGTGTGATGTATGTATTCGGATACTTGCTATGCAATGCCTCAAACCGGGTCACCCATTGGTCACCCGCAAAGGATAAACTTGTGTTGATAAAATCATTCTTGTTAAAAGGCATCAGAACGTGAACTTCGCCACCTTCTTCGGCCATGGCTTCCGCAAATAGAATATCGGCCCCGCAGGCAAGCGAACAATAGCCAATGCTGGCATTCAATGTTCTGATTGCGCTTTTAATCGAGTCCTTTACCTTTCCTTCTATGGCCGCTGGAAACCGTGGTGTTGCCCGATTGGGGGCATCGATCATATGACCCGCAAAAGCAACCACATTCGGGGGCGCGAAAATTCGCATTACCTCTTTGGGCACCGCTATGTAATGATTCAGTAACCATAACTGGTTGTGAATGCTTAATACTTTTCCCCAATCATTACCTGCTAACTTCCGGGCTTTGATGTAGTACTCAACAGAGCGATCCCGGTTTTTAGTGAGCAAATAAGCTTCCCCCAACGTGGCCATTTCCCATAAAGTCGATGCTTTGTCTTCGATCAAAGAAATAACGGTTGTCGCAATTTCACGACCTTGTACAGCCCGCCCGGCTATGGTCGACATGGTAGCTGCATTAATTCCGGTGTAGTAGTTCTTCGAAATTGAAAAATTCTTTATGTAGGTATCCCGGGATAGAATAGCATATTTGGAATCCTGATGTTTTTTAAAAAGTGCTTTGTAAATGCCACCTAAAATCCCAGCTGTTTCAGCATCCTCAGGATTTCTGCGATAGGCTAAATCGAGGTGAGCCAGTGCTTGTTCAGGGGAACCGGATTTCGACAGACTTAATGCCAGCAACTGATCAGCCCGCACATGATCAATCTGCGGATCATCCTTGATACGCATCGCAAGTTCACGGGCCTCCAGGTATCGGCCGTGGTTAACCAGGTTTTCGAGATGCAAAAGACGATCTGGCACGCAGTTAAGGATTCAGGATATTGATTAATTTGGAACAATAATTTTTCAAGGTAAATATTTTATACCAAATAGAGCACAGACTATTTACTCTCTAAAAAAGTTTTATAGGCTTGCTCAAAATCCTGTGGATTGGTTTTACTCTTGTCTTTCTGCCAGTCGCGAACAACTTGTTGATGTGCATTGGGCATAGAACCCACGTAGAGCGAGGGAAGAATATTTAAAGTGCTGAGTAAATAGTAGACAGTGACCAGACCCAGAATAATTAACTGAATACCCGATTTATTTTTATACCGTACCACGAGCTGCATGGCGGTAACCTCATCACCTTCTATCAACACACTACCACGCCACCAGCCGATAACAAGAAAGGCGGCAATTAAAGTAAGGGCCGACCATGAGCTTACCGCCATCAACGATGCGGGCATGTAAGTGGAAACATATAAAAGTACAATTGCTATAAAATAACAGGCTATAGCAACTTTGAGTTTTACTGGTGAATTGCGCTCAGTCGTCCACGATTGGTAAAAGTGATAAACATTGATGAGTATCAATAAAATCACCAAAATTAATAAGAACTCAGAAGCGTAAGGAATACTTGCATCGAAGCCCAGCACAAAATAAATCAGGCATACCAAGGCAAGGAGTAGTAGTTCAGCCCCTAACATACGTTTATCCTTCTTAAGGATACTTTGTTGCTTCGGTAAGACAAAAAACAAATCAATTAAAAAAGCAAAAGCAAAGCCGAGCATCGTATAAGCCATCAATACTACACCATAACTATTCAACGCCATCGATGCAAAGGCACCCATCACAAGAAGCATTAGCAGGATGTAATAAAAAATTATATTTCGATTCATCAGATTGCTATTAAGAGAAAATATTGATAATCCCACAAGATCACATCATCCATGCCTGCCCACTCTGGTTGATTAAATTTTTCATGCGCCACCAGTGCCAGAATGCTATTATAAGAATTCAACTCCTGGTCTTCGGTAAATGTGTCTGGCACTATGCTCATGGCTTTATAATAACTTCCATCTGTGGCTGTGCCTTGTATCATAGCCTGAATACTCAATCCTTTGGCAAACTCAACTAATTCTCTAATGTAGTTGCGTGCTAGTTGTGCTGGCTTCTCACCACCTACTTTACCGAGCATATATACTAACATCCGCCTGGAGTCATTTCTTGGAGCATTCGCTACTGGTAAGCCAGTAAAGTCTATTCGGTTGGCAATAGCATAAGCAGAATCTAGATAGGTGAAGGATAGAGGGTCATAAGATTGATATAGTTGATCAGCCGCTTTTACATAAGCAAATACCTGGTGATTGGGTTCCATAAATCTGGTAAGTGCCATAGCTTCGCTGTGATGTTGATGAGTAGCTAAATATCCGACTAAAGTCATCACCTGATTTAGAAAAAACATTTGGTTCAGGTATTCATACCGGTTTGACGAAGCGAGTAAACCTTCTTGATCCAGCTGATGAAAGTACTGCAAAGCCTGTGTTGTATCTCCACTCGAAAAATAATAGTTGGTAAGTAGTAGCACTGGTAGGTTTTTATCAAAACTACTTTTGGCAGGCGATTGATCTACGGCTGTTAAAATTTCTTTCAATAATGTATCAGACAGGTCATAAGGGTTGTTAAAAATACCTGTTGCTTCCATGATCACTTTACGGGGAAACACTTCTTTGGAAGAAGAAATCCAATCATGCACTAATGCTAGTGTAGGAGGAGTAGTATAATACTGAGCAAATAAATTCTTACGTAAAATATATTGCATGAATACATCGGTGTTGTATTTATGCGCAAACCAACCATCGCGGTAGTCGGGGTATAAAAAAACATGTTTGCGGGAACTTTGTATGGTGCGGGTACCATCGCTGTAATAGCGATAATTTACGGCAACGTTTCCTGACAGATGCTGTTCACTTACCTGATTGAAATGTTCCCACGCCTTGTCCAGCCAGGCATCCATTTGTGTTTGATCTACCGGTAAACCACGATCAAAAAGATATTTACTATACAATACGGCAACACGTTTATAGTGCATCGCTAATAGGAAATTGCGTTCATTGGGATCTTTAACTTCTTTTACTAATCGTTCATACTCACCCGCCAAGGTAAAGAACTGTTCACGGGACGAAAGCCCCAGATTAGGATGAAAATAGCCGCTGTTACTTCGGGTCCAGTTCTTTACGAGGTTGATCGGATATAGACCGGGCAAGTAGGCCGAGCGAATTAAGGTATTTCGATATACTGTCAAGGGATCATCGGACGGATAATGCTCTACTAACCATTTACTAATCCTGGCAGTCTGATCTTCCCGTTTATACTGATACAGATAACCTAAAATATTATTATAATTATTAAATAAACTACTGCGAAAATAACTTTCGGGTAACATCTCAAAAGCCCGAAGAATCCCATCGCCATCTCCGGCTGCCGCATACAACGATGCCATCGTATGGTATCCCCCATTGTAGTCGCTGGAGATGCGACCATTGGGCTCATAATTTCCTTTTGCAAAATACAAGTCAAAAGTTTTTTTAGATTCTTCGGCAAAAGGAGTTAGCAATGAAATTATTTTCTTAATGTCTTCCTCCTTAGGATTTGCAAACGTAAGCCAACATTGAATGGCAAGGTTTAGCTCAGTTGGAACAATTTGTTTGTAGGGATTACGGTTATTCAGGAAGAATAAAATAATTTCCTGCTGCCACGCCAATACACCTGGAATGATTTCCGATGCAATCCGCGTAGAAGGATTATAATATTCATCATATGCCAGTAACAACACAAATTGATTTTGTTGCTCCAGTAACAAGGTAGCATCCGATGGATTATCCCGTTTATAGGTTCTCAGTTGATCCACAATGGAATCAATCAATTCTGATTTTAACGGTTGCGTGGCATGCTTATCGTAATATAGGATAAGCCGATAAGCCGCAATGGATAATTCAAGTTTCTGTTTTGGGTTAGAAACGGACGATAAGTAAGCCATCAGGCTTCCATTTTTAAGTCGCTCTTCGACCAACAAAAAGGTTGCTTTATTTATGTCGCTTACCTCAAGGGATTGCAATAACACATGAGCTTTATCTATCACTTGCTTCTCAACTTGCTGATTGGTTTTACGCTGCGCATCATACCAATAGAACAAAGTAAGCAGCACCATGGCAGTAATCGCTACACCGGTTGCGATTTTTCGCGCGCCATATTTCATGAAGGCGCGGGTTAGCCATACTTTGCTGGCACTGCTCTTGATAAACTCATTCGTGTCAGCTAGCAATATCTCTGATTGTTTAAGCGACTCAACAGGATCGGCCTTTAGTTCTGAATATCGATCAATCCAATATACATTCGGCTTACACTCGCTATACCAATTTTCAAAAAATGTGAGGGGCCCGAGCGGCAATAGAAAACCAGAGCTCTTTCCACTTTCCTTCCATCGTTTCAATTGTTTTTTAAAGTCCAGGAAAGTTGTATAAAACTCAAATTCCTGACTGGCCCATTTATTCAATAAGGCCCAGTTACGAATTAAACTCTCGTGAGTAATATCAAGCACACTATGCGGTGCTAACTGATGGGTGTGACTATCTTCTGTTTTATAGGGACGAATAAATGAGTTGCTGCTTTCCCGGAAAAGGTTTAAAACACCACCTACTACTTCGGTAGTGATGGTTGGTTGATTAATAATGTTAGTGATTTCTGTTAACGTCATGCGATTGCGCACCGCCCTGCTATCATCAATTTTAGTGAGACAAGCAAAAGTCAATGCGATAATTCGCTTGGCATCTTTTTGTGTGATGGATTGACCCGGATGACTTTCATTATAATACATCCAGGCACCTTCATATAAACGACTAGCATGAATTTCTATAACCTTATTTAAACCAGGCTCTGTATAAAATTTCTTTTGATTTTCGGGCAGTTTCTTAAACCATGATGTATATCGCGATTGATCTGAATCCGGTAAATCTTCAGCTGGCATTCCCCCCACCATCGCATAGTGGATCAGATCCATTTCTTCGCGACCTTCGTCAGCCGCCAACCAAACCTGGCGCAAGGCGTGTTGTAATATTGGGAGTTGATCAATGCCCTCTGCAAGATCATACACCAATCGCTCTACCAATCTGCGGGTAATGCGGTTGCCACTGAGCACCGCAGGCTCCTCAATTACCTGCTTGATTTCTTTACGCTTTAATCGGGGTACAAAAAATTGCGAAAAGCCTATGTATTCGGGCAAACCGCGAAATGCTGAACACTGCCCGATATAATCCGAACGCATTGTACACACCACATACACTGGCAGGTTTCGTTGCAATGCAATACGAGCTGTTTCAAGCGCCAGGTTTACAACAATCTGCGAATCCTGTGAAGGTGTTTCGTTTAGATAATTCTCCGGATTGGTGAAAAACTCCTCAAACTGATCGACAATAATCAATAAGTTTGCTGAATTTCTGATTTTGCTTTTCCGTTCACTTTCATTCAAAGCAATCCAGGTTTCATCCTGCTCATCTGTATAGAATGAAGAATTAACATACAAATCAATCAACGATGAAAAGCCCCTGCGCAATTCAGTTTCTACCGTAGCCGGTTGGGCACCAAATGTTTCAGCTACAGCCGAGGCCATATTTTTTACCGGGCTACGCTCCGGCCGGAAATCCGTGACCACCCAATTCGTGTATTTGGCTTTGAAGAAACCAGCCCGGGCATTGGGGATCAAACCGGCATAAATCAATGAAGACTTTCCTTCACCCGATGCCCCTGTGAGCATCAGAAATTTATTCTGCTCCAATAACCGCGCAACCTGATCAATCTGTTCATCGCGGCCTTTAAAATAAAGCGACTCTTCTTCCGTAAATGAACGGAGGCCGGTGTAAGGACAAATGGTTGGCTCGTTAATTGGTTTCATCTACGTAATTCAGATAATCAATGCGGTTAAAAAGTCCAGCGTTGTTATTATAGATTTCCCATTCCTTTTTGCTCTCGCTGCCTTCCTGATAGCCTTTCAAAATACTATATAGAAAAAATAACCGGTCGCTATCAGAAAGATTATCAGGTATCATTTGCATAGCTTTATAGAGCTCCCCTCTATAGCTAAGCACGCGTGCCAGGAACTGTAGCACTGTAAATTTAAACGGCTGATTCTTGATCAGCGCTTTGGCTGAACTAATCGAATTGTCAGTTGGTTCATTCATCACCTGGGCTAAGCCTACAAAAGCGCGGTTGGGTTGCACTGAGTTAATATTTTCAACCCGTAGCATTTCTGCCCGTGCAGAGTCCAGCATAGGCTGAATTCGATTTTGATCAAGACTCTTTTGAACAAACTCGCGGGCAGCAAATGCATAGAGCGAAGAACGATTCGCTTGCTTCTTGAAGAAGCTTAATAAGTGGTCTGCCTCTTGAAGTTTATTATTCTCTGTTAAACAGGTAAATGCTTTGCCTACCAGAATAAAAGAAGATGATTTAATAAGGTCAACAAATATTCGGTAATTAAAAATGTTGCCAAGATTTTCCGGTTTCACTTTCAAATAGTAAGTAAGGGCAAAGGGCTGATCATTTCTTTCAAGAGCGTAATACCCTGTGTAGAGATACAACAGATTCAGATCCAAATTCGAGGATGCCTGCATCGTTGCCAGCGCCTTTTCCAATTTCACCATAAACTCTAAGGAAGCATGGCTCCGGAGAAAGACCTCAGCGGAAAAGATATGAAAATGATAATCTGTCAACCAACTCTCCAGGTATTTTTGTTCAATTGCTCCGGCATATAATTTTTGAAATATATTTTCATCGATCAGGTGCTCCATAAAAGCAGATGACATGTGCGAAAAATGAAAATCGCGACCACCATGCGGCATAAAGGTTGAATTAACATCCGGGTATAAATACAAACTACTGCGTGGAGAAGTGAGTATTTCAGAAGCTGCAACACCTACCCGCTCAATTGGCTGGTTGAGATAAGTTGGACTAACCTGTTGATACGATTTAAGACTCTTATCAAATAGATCTTTCAACTTTTGTTCATCATATTTCTTATTGACCACTTCGGCCCGGTGCGCGGTAAAAATGCCCTCATCTTTGTAGCTTATTGCCAGCAAGAAATTACGCTCATCGGCATCATTACTTTTCTGAATAGCCTCACGCAGCATCTCAAAGAAGAAACCAATTTCTTCCTGATCTCCATATTGCAGGTTAAGGTTTTGAGACTCAACCCAAAAATCAAAAAACTTCACATTCCGGGTTAATTGATAAGGCTTCAGGCGAGCCTGCAAGCGTTGGTAAAACGCGATCTCTGTGATCTTTTTACGGGCGCAATACCCCTGCACAAATTCATCCAGGCTATTAGCCTGATTGCTCCGGTAAAAAACAGAAGCAACGTTGGTGGCATTATCCAACATCGTGGCATAGTCGCTCATGAAATACGTGCTATTATACTTCAACACCGTATCCATGGCCTGCAATGCTTTTCCAGGATTGCCGGTGGCCGCATAGAGGTAAGCCAATTTCTGATAAAGTCCATTGTAGTTGAGCGAATAGCCCTGATAGCCAATAGCACGCAATACATCCCGGGTATATCGGCTAGTCACCCATTCACTCCTTTCATTGCCATCAAAGGGAGAAAGAGCCTTTATTAAATCTTGCAACTGTTGTTGGGTAAATGCATTAAAATTGATGGCATCTTCCAACATGATTGAAAAATTAGCGATATCTGTAAAGTCGCGTTGCTCTTGTTGAAGAATAGTAAGCACCGTTTGTGCGCCACGTTGCGCATTTTTAATCTGTAGCTGAAAAATATCCTTGGAGGGATTATAATAATGTGCAAGCCCGAGAGTCGCGCGCCAGTCATTGGCAATAGAAATGTAATCGGATAATTGCTTCGCATTCCCGAATGGAACCGGGTATTGTGAAAATAAACTATCGGTGATTGCAAGTGATTTGGATATCTCTATAGCGGGTTCCGTTCTTCCTTGAACAACCAAAGCTACTGCGATGCCATTGGCCACCTTTATTTTTTCCAGAGGATCCTTTACGCGCTCAATTATTTCAGATAAGGTAGTCAGGTTGAGTTGTAAATTATTAACAGCCAGCCAGCCCCGGTCTCCAAAGCGAAGTTTAGGATTATTAAGTATTTGGATACTTTGCTCTTTGATGCTCTCCAACACCGCAGTATCTCGCCTGTCTAGGTAGGCTTTCAAACCAAAAGAACTTAGCACTATGACTAACACGATACCTATCCCCGCGGCAATCCTGCGCGGTCCGTATTTCATTACGGCCCGGGTGATCGCATGCTTGCTGGCACTGCGCTGTAAAAACTCTTGTGCATTGTTGAGAATGGATGTCGCCTTGGCTTTGCGCTGATCATGTTCAAGTTCCTCACCCAAATACCGGGCAATCCATTCTGCATTGGGTTTGTTTTTTTCAAACCAGTTTTCGAAAAAAGTAAGCGGACCGATATAGAGTAAGAATGAATTTGATTTTCCACTCTCCACCCAACGATTTAACTGTTGACTGAAATCAAGGTAGGTTGTGTAGCTCTCAAATTCATCCTTTGCCCACTGCGCCAGATTACCCCAGTTGCGAATTAAACTTTCGTGGGTAATATCAAGCACCGAATTTTCATTAAGCTCAGGCACTTTCTCAGTAAAAGGTCGCAACAATGTATTTCCCGGTTCGCGGAAAATACTCAACACTTTACCTACCTTCTTAAAATCCAAGTGCGGCTGATTAATAATAGCCGTAATCTCCCCCAGCGTCATGCGGTTGCGCACAGCCCGACTGCTATCAATTTTTGTCAGACATTTAAATGCAGACTCTATAATCCGGGCGGCATCTTGATCACTGATTACATCTTTATGTTGTTGCCGGTATGAATCAGCGGCAAACTGGTAAAGCTTATTTGCATGAGTGTTGAGTACATTTTGCAAATCAGGTTGATCATAGCACGCCTGTATTTTTGCTGGTAATCCCGCGAACCATTTTTTAAATCGGTCCATATCTGCTGCAGGCAGTTCTGTGCCGTTCATCCCGCCCACCATAGCATAATGGAGCAGATCCATTTCAGCAGCGCCTTCATCAGCCATCTTCCAGATCTGATTGAGCGCATGTTGCAGGATGGGTAACTGATCCGTACCTTCTACCATATCATGAATCAGTCGCTCAGTAAGTCTGCGTGAGATGCGGTTGCCGCTGAGAACAGCTGGCTCTTCTATTACTTCCTGCAATTGGGCACGATTTAATCGGGGCACAAAAAATTGTGAGAACCCGATTGCTTCCGGTAATCCACGAAAGGAAGCACACTGCCCAATAAAATCAGACCGCATGGTGATGATGATATAGATTGGAAGTTTTTCCTCCAGTGCAATTCGTGCTGTTTCCAATAAGAGGTTTGTCACCAAATCCGCCTCCTGAGAAGGAACACCTTTATGAAAATTTTCAGGGTTAGTGAAAAACTCTTCAAACTGATCCGCCACAATAATCAGATTGGCAGAGCTGCGTTTACGAATAGTTTTATTATTGTCGTCCAATTCGCTCCACTCCACATCGGAAGTGTTGGTGTAAAGTGAAGACGCCTTATAGATATCTACTAACGCAGAGAACCCATGGCTTAATTCTGTGCGCACAGTACTCTCATTCGCGATTCCTAACTGCTTTGCAAGTACACGACATAAGTTGCCTAATGGATTTCGCTCAGGTCGAAAATCAACTAGTACCCAATTAGAAAATTGTGATTTTAAAAATCCTGCTTTGGCATTGGGAACAATCCCGGCATATACCAGTGAAGATTTTCCATCCCCGGAAGCACCCGTGAGCATGATGAACTTATTTTTTTCGAGCTGTTTGGTAGCTTGATTGATATGTTCATCACGGCCTTTGAAATATAATGATTCGTCCTCTGTAAAAGGTCGGAGGCCAGTATAAGGGCAAATGAAACTTTGTTCTTCCATAAGACTATAATACTTCACTCTTCAAAGTTCTGTAATCATTCAAACTTGAATCCCATGGAAGTATGAAATCTGAAGGTTGAAGTTCGAATAGCGAAGTTTTGTTGATTTCACAACTCAGCATTCGATATTCATCCTTCAAACTTAACTTGCTTTCATATTGATCTATAGCGAATGTTGAATATTGAAATCTCATTACCTTTTACTTCTTTAAACGATTTTTTTCAGCAGTCTTTACACTCGTTACAAAAATGGCAACCAATTCATCTGCTTCCTTTAATAAATTTTTTATCGATTCCTCCGATGAATAATTCCTGGACTGATGGATGATTTTCAAACAGACTAAAGTCTCCCGCAACTCTTTCAACACCACTTTGATTTTATGAAGAAAATCACTGTTTGATTCACCGCTTTGAGCTTCACCGTAGTTTAGAGCGGGCGAAGTACCTGAGCGAAGTAATTGTCCAGACAAGTGATTGGCAGCTTTTGAATTTGGCATGGCCTCAATGAATTGAATAATCAATACCGCAAACGTTATGAGTCGTTCCTCGAGGTTGTTTTTCATAACTCAGTCGTCTGTTGATTCTGACTATCCTCACACTTCATAATTCGACATGAAATATTCAAACTTGAATCTAAAGGAAGTTTGAATGGAAGCGTGAAGGCTGATTTTCGAGGTTCGAATAGTGTTGTTTTATTGACTTTATACTTCCGCATTCTACACTCAGCATTCAAACTTTCATTATAAATGAAGTATGAGGGTTGAATGTTGATTTTTGAATGTTGAAGTACCCGCGGGCTCATGGCAATTACAGTTTTACAACTTTAACATAAACCTTCTTCACCTCTTCGGGAACCTCTTCCTTAGACACAATGGTAGATACAACTTTGGGGGCTTTAAATACCCGTGAAGCATTACTGATAGGATCATTCTCACCCACCAACATAATTTGAGTTGGCGAAGAGGCCCCTCCTATTTCTTTCCAGATCTGTTTTACAAAGGGAATAGCCCAATCGGCCGCATATTTGAAGTAGACAACGGCCAGCTTGCTTCGTGGAATCTGCTGGGCTGATTTTTCGCGATACGATTCATCTCCATCGGGCATGATGTTCAGTGTCTCTATTGGGTAATATTCACTGATCAGATCGGTAATGCGCCCGGCATCACTTTCGTCTTGCTGATTGAAGATAAAGAATATGTCCGTGTCCTTGGAGTCAAATAACTGGACTTCCTCCTTCATCATCACTACACGAATATCGTCTACCAGTTGCATCGCACCGAGGCTATTACTGAACATCATGTTACGCGTGATGTTATTACGAATGTGTCGGAGAAAATCCTGTTGAGCTGGGTTAACAGGTCGCGAAGGGTTGTTTACATTCCAAATAAAACATTGAAAATCGGAGGTTGCAGGTTCAACTAATTTTCTTACTTCGTCAAATTGATATTGCGGAAATGATTTATCACTTTCAATCTCAAATCTTCTGCCAAATTCATTACCCAAAATATGAAGTGAGCATGAGCATTTGGCCAACTCTTCCTGCACTTTTGTTTTGAACTCTTCGTCATCAGCCGGGCAATCGGTTGAAGGCAACACCGCGAAGCCAGCTTTTTGCAATACCAACGCAATCTCTTCGCGTTGGGCTTTTAGTTCGCTGGACGTCCAGGCCAGAAAAATGGAAGGCTTACTTCTGTCGATGACATGCACTTTAATACCGGCTGGTAAGGAGGTTGAGAAACTCGATGCCGTTAACGGCTTGTCAATAGTTAACGAGTGTGCACTAACCGGAGCCGTTTCACCTCTATTCACCATCTTTATTCCGGCTACCAACTCTTTGATCGAATTAGCAACTTTATTTATCTGATTGCGAAACAATAGCCGGGTTTGTGCTCCGGAAAGTTCATCATCTTTAGAACGCAAGGGTCTGTTAACTCCGGCATCCTGGTATATAAAATCAATAGAACGCAGAATTCCACCCAACTCACGTTCAAGCAGGCGAACATCATCAGGCTCAATTTCATGAATTTTAATCGGGAGTACCCGATTAATTACGTTGCCGGTGGCGGTACGAACTACTTTACCAATACTGTCGCGGTCTGCTTCTGATATAAACCGGAGAAATTCATCCTTCCAGGCGAAAGAGTTAAGATCACAATAAGTTTGGGATACAATAGGAATAAAGATCAGGGATTTGATTTTACCCTGCAGCGACTCATGAACCTGGTGTGTTTCCAGCAGACCTTCCTGGGGATTCTTATCAAAATAAACAGAAAGTTTATCTTTTAAAGTCGCGTCTAATTCTTGTTTAAGCTTTTCTACAAATTCCGTTACCCAACCATCATATTTATTGTCATTGTGCCGGTAACTGATAAAAATATCATATTCATAACCCGGTACGATAGAAGGCATAGGCAATACATTAGATTAGACCCTAATAATAGGAAGAATACTCCGTACTATCAACAAAACAGGGGTCTTGTGGCGGATGAAAAAGCTATTAAATTGTGCGAATGGATGAAATCTTTATCAGCCTATGCGTTTCAGTTCGAATTACTCAAGCCATTGGTGCATTACAACGTCCGCATACCCTTAAGCAGAACCTCCCGCATGCCGGCACCCATCGGAATAGTTTGATCTGCAATCTTTACACTGCCTTCCATTACTTCTTCGATGTGAGTAAGATTGACGATATACGACCGATGGATTCGTAAAAAAAGTTTGGTGTCGAGCTTTTCTTCGATGGCTTTTAACGTAACCGCCAATACATAATCTCTTTCTTTGGTAAACAAATGACTATAATTTCTATCGGCCTGCAGATACAGAAGATCTGCGAGCATGATCTTTACCATTTTCTCCTTGTGACGAACAAAAATCCGATCGTTTAATACAAAGGTAGAATCCTCATCCTTATCGGACGCGATCAATCCATTTACATCCTCGGCCATCCGACTGATGGTGAGCTCAATCGCGCGTTGCAAATCTAATTGCTTATACGGCTTGGAGATAAATGCATAAGGCCTGGTGGCTTTGGCCCTATTAAACGTAGGCTCATCTGCATTGGCGGTAAGATAGATGACAGGAATATTTACTAGTTGCAGTAATCGGGTTGCTGTTTCGATGCCATCCATACTCCCCTTCAAGTTGATATCCATCAAGACAAGATCCGGTTTACTTTCCTGCACATGCACCAGTGCATCTTCCCCACGCGGCAGTAAACCAGTTACCTCGTACCCCAGATTCGAAAGTTGCATGGATATCTTGGCACCGATAATCATTTCATCTTCCACAATCAGAATCTTAATCGAGTCCATTATGATTTAGCATATTTAAAGGTTATTGAAACAGCAGTTCCTTCGTGGTTGTCAAGAGTAAGTTTACCATCCAGTTGCTTAACCAGCAAGGTAATAAGTTCTGTGCCAAAACCTGTTCCTTGGGGGCTAGCGTGATCAGGCTTACCAATGCCGTTGTCCTTGACTTGAAACAAGAATTCATTTTCTACCGTTGTTTTTACCAACCGAACCTGAATTTTGCCGGTTTGATTTTCTATAAACGCATATTTTAAAGCATTCGTAATGAGTTCATTGGCTATAAGGCCGATGGGCACAGCTGTATCTACATCCAACTCCAGAGGTTTCATATCACACTGAATGCTGATGCGACCGGTTTCATTAAACGAATCGAGAATGCTCTCTCCCAAATTTTGAAAATAATCCTTCATTTCAATGGTTGCCAGATTATCTTTTTGATACAGCTTCTGGTGAATAATACCCATGGACATTACCCTGTTTTGACTGGAGAGCATAACAGCCTGCGCAGACGGATTATCGATCTGAGCAGCTTGCAGGGTTAGTAACCCCGAAACAATCTCCAGATTATTTTTTACCCGATGATGTATTTCGCGCAACAATAATTCATTTTCTGAATTTCGTTTATCGAGTTGCTGATTTTTATGGGCCAGACTTTCATTCAAGTTATTTAGTTGCGCATTTACCCGAAGTTTATTTCTATAGGTTCGGTATAAAATCAACACCATCAGGCCTAACAAAACCACGCCCACCAGAAATAAAATCTGTACTCGCTTTTGTTGAGAAATCAGTTGCTCCTGAACTTTAATAGTAGATTCTTTCTGCGCCACTTCAAATTCAGTTTGAAGGCGTGCGATACGTTGATCGGCTTCAGCGGTAAAAACACTGTCCTTCAACTGATCATACGTTAATAAAGCAGCATGTGCATTTTTATAATCTCCCAGCCGAGCATAGGCTGTACCTAATTCTTTATAAGCAATGTGTAAAAAATAGGTGTCATTAAAATTTTCAGTTCCTACCTGTAAGCATTTTTTCAGACTTTCAATAGCCAGCGAAGACTGCTGCATCAGGTTTTGCAGTTTTCCAAGTTCCAGCCAGGACCGCATTTGCATGAAATGATTATTCAATAAAGCAGAATACCGAATGGCATTTCTGGCAGCAGCTTCAGCCTGTACATAGCGTTGGGTTAGCGTATACAATTCAGCTAATGAAATGTAAATGTCTGCAAGGTTGTTATAAAACTGATATCGCTCACTGATTGCGAGCGCCTTATCAAAATATTCCTGAGCAACTGCATACTCATTTATTTTCAAGTAGTTGTTTCCAATCACATAAAGCGTAAAGCTATAATCCAGATCGTTGATGTTGCGTTGCTTGAAAAGAGATTCTGCTTGCAAACCATATTCAATACCCTTTTCAAACTTCGATTGTTTCCAAAAAAGATTACTTAAGTCACTATAGGCCATCGCGCGCGCCTTTAAATCCTGGATGCTATCCCCTATTTGTAATCCCTGCAGTGCATAATCAGCAGCTTTACTCAACAAGCCTTGGCGTTCCATCACATACCCCATTTGTGTAAACAAATGCGGCCAATCCTGTATTGGTAATTTCATTTTGGCCAATTCCAACACGGCCATGGCTGTATCCAATTTATCCTGGCGTAATAGTATTGCACCGAGTGTAATTTGCAGTCGGCCTTGCCAAAGGATGCTCTGTCTGGATACTGCCAAACGATAAACAGTATCTGCCCACGCCTGCGCAATATCCAGATTGCGGGTGTGCCAGTAATAAGCTAAATCATTGCCGATGGCGAGTTGAAGGGAATCAGGAAGTGGCAAACCGAATGCGTTTTCCAGAACCAGCAAATAAGTCGAGTCAAAGTCATCGGTGGCAACAAATACCGGGCGATACGGATCGGGTCGTGAGTTGTCAAAGATCTGGCCCTGAACATTTCCAGACATAACCAGAATACCAAGTATTAAAAATGTTCTACGCACAAATTGCCAACACATAAACTATAGACCACTCCAAAGATAGAATTTTTGATCAATACCCACGATGCCTGATCGCAACTCCTATGATGAAAGTCATTGCATCGAAAACAAAAAGAAATAATATTTGCGTTGTAGCCCGCCTTGCGCATGAACCTTGAATTATCAGAATTATCTCAACCTTCCATTTCACTATTAGGTATCCGGGTAGATGAACCCATAAATACCCTTACCGATCTGCTGGTTTCGGCAGTATGTTTCTATGCATTCTATAAATTGAAGAATGGAGAATTTGGTGGCAAAACTCACCTTTACTTTCGCATGTATTTTCTCTTGCTTGGATTTGCCACGTTGTTCGGTGGGATTATCGGCCATGGATTTCTGTATGCCTTTTCCTTCGCGTGGAAGTTACCGGGCTGGATCGTCAGTATGCTTTCAGTAGCCTTTATTGAACGATCCGCCATTGAATATGCCCGGCCCTTAATCGATCCACGACTGGGTAAGTTCTTTTTGGTTCTTAATATCGTTGAGTTACTCACCATCATGTCGATCACAATCTACACGCTAAACTTTGAGTGGGTTGAGTTTCACTCAGGCTATGGATTGCTGGCTATTGTATTACCCTTTCATGGATATACATATTTAAAAACACGCGACCCCGGAAGCAGGATTATTTTAATAGCTGTCATGGTTGCCTGCATTGCCGCTTTGGTTTTTATGAATCACTTTTCAATGCATATCTGGTTTAACTATATCGACTTAAGCCACGTGCTGATGGCTATTGCAGCTTTTATATTTTACAAAGGTGCCACCCGACTTAAAGTCCGCAACGAAAGATAACGTAAAGCTGGCTGCTTACAGCTACCTTTGCGTGATGCAAAACACCCTCAACGTAACCCATTCCGAAGTCTTAAAGAATTTATCTATTGGTCAATTCAATGAAATGCAAATTACATTCATTGAAAAGGCAGGTTCGGGAGGCAATCTGATGTTACTGGCTCCCACAGGTTCTGGCAAGACCCTAGCCTTTCTGATCCCTTTGGTGAATAAACTTAATCCGGATACAGCGGGTGTGCAAGCATTGATCATAACACCTTCGCGTGAGTTGGCGCTGCAGATTGAACAGGTATTCAGAGCGATGAAGTCCACTTACAAAGTAAGTGTTTGCTATGGTGGTCATTCCATGAAGATTGAACAAAATAGTTTAAGCGAAGCCCCCGCTGTTATCATTGCCACACCGGGTCGATTAAGTGAGCACATTTTTAAAAAATCCTTTGATCCCCGAACTGTCAAGATGGTGGTATTAGATGAGTTTGATAAATCATTACAGTTGGGTTTCCATGAACAACTCACTGTAATTTTTAAAGCCCTTACCGGTAAACAACAACATATCCTTACCTCAGCAACCCGCCTGGACGTATGGCCCGACTTTTTGCCGTTTAAGAAACCGGAGACAATCAACTTCTTAAAAGACAATGCCGATTCTAAATTGACCTTGAAGGTCGTACACACAAAAAGTGCAGAAAAGGTTGAGACACTGTTGAAACTGGTAGCTGGATTTAATCAGGAAGTATGCCTCGTGTTTTGCAATCATCGCGAAGCCGTTGAGAGGATCAGTGCGCTCTTTACCAAGGATAAATTCGAACACGGCATCTTGCACGGGGCGATGGAACAAATAGATCGCGAGAAAAATCTGATCCGATTTCGTGGCGGAGCTCACAATGTGCTAATCGCCACGGATCTCGCTGCGCGCGGATTGGATATTCCAGAAATCAAACATGTTGTTCATTATCAACTGCCGCCACAGGAAGAGGCCTTCATTCATCGCAACGGCCGCACGGCACGCATGCATGCCGAAGGTCAGGCTTACCTCGTGCTGGCCGATGATGAAACGTTGCCGCAGTATATAGACAAAACAGTAGCAGAACTTAAAGTCAGCAGCAAATTACAACTTCCACCCCCGCCCCACTTTGTCTGCTTATACATCAGTGCCGGGAAAAAGGATAAAATAAGTAAAGGAGATGTTGTAGGACTGCTCACAAAAAAAGGTGGCTTAAGCAGTGATGATATCGGATTAATTACAACCCTTGATTTCGCTTCTTATGTTTCTGTGAAACGTGAGCGAGTGACCAAAATGCTTGCCAACATTAAGAATGAAAAACTCAAAAAGCTGAAAGTGAAAATTGAAGTGGCAAGTTAGTTATTTAGGTGCATGTACTGGCACTTGGTGAGAGAGATATTAGATTGCCAGCCTTAGCCAATCCGGAATTCAAGATAATCTCACTATCCGCGCTTCTTCCCTAATAAATCAAACATGTGGGTGTACTTGACAGTGAAGCTCCTGTTGTTAGGTGCTCCTTCAGTATATATGTCGTTGTACACAACAAACAATCCCGTATTAGCTTGTTCCAAAATACTGAAGCGTAAATTAAACGACCACAAATCAATAGTGCTGTTATACTGAACAAAGCCCTGAAAGTTAATACGGGGTGTAAACAGGTAGTTGATTCGGGCGCCAATTAAACTGGACACAGTGCTGCCATTGGGTAATCGTAAATCGTTGATTGCAAAACTACATTCAGAATTAAACTTATCGCCTACACGAAATCCAACGGCTCCTGAATTTAAGTACCGGGTACCACCAAAGGACCCACCGAGGATGGATCGCGTATTTATATAAAACTTTTTGCTGGGATTGGTGATTAGTACGAGCTGGGCCTCCTCATGGTTATATGTACCAGGATCAACTGTGATGCCAGAGACGGTAAACGGATTAACTACACCTTCCGTGGTGAAATTTATTCCGGTATGAATTTCCAATCCGTTCACCCACACCCAATGATTATCAACATGCAGAAAACTCGTCTCCAAAAAATTATCATAATTCCAGTAACTCCTATAGCTCACATGAGGTCTTACTTCCAGTAAACCTAACTTGCCATTCATCCGCACTTGTTTAAAAATCAAGGCCTCCGGTTTGCGAAATCCGGCACGGAATAAATAACCCACTTCCGGATTAAAGCCTTCCCCTACTTCGGTATAGGCCAAGGTTGCGCGAAGTCCGTTCCACTCATAGTTGCCAGCCAGTTTGAAAGACTGTGTATTGAGACTATCGCTTGGTGATTGCGTTTTTGCATAATATCCTGAGAGTGTTGCAATTTTACCAAGGCCCCATTTTCCATCGATACCGTAAGCACGATTGTAATCATTGCTGGACTCAAGTCCATTCCGGTTTACATAAATCCCACCGAGTGATGAACGTTGACCAATCTGTTGGTTAATGCGCCCCACGTTGAAGTTATTTTTCTCTATCCCCAACGATTCATCCTGATCGGTAAACATGCTGAGAAAGCCAATATTGGTGTTGTTTATTTTACCGGAGAGACGGGCGCCTCCAATGATTGGAACAATTTCTCCATTGGGACCGATGCCAATTCTTCGACTAAAAAACAAGTCTACTTCCCCCGGGCTACCGACTGTAAACTGGCCAGCATTCTCCAGGAAGAATGGTCGTTTCTCCGGAAAAAAAAGATTGAATCGATCCAGGTTAATTTGTTGCTGGTCTACTTCCACCTGAGCAAAGTCTGTATTGTAAGTAAGGTCCAACGTGACCGAAGATGTTACGCTGTATTTTAAGTCCGCTCCAAAAGCTGGTTTATAAGTAGCTTCTGCGGGTGGGGTTAAGAAATCTTTGCTTGCCTTGCCGAGCACATAGGGAATTAATTTTAAGTTACCCGGACTTTGAAGATTAAGACCCGTTAATGTTCCTTCCAGCGACAAACGCTTCAAATCAAACTGAATGGGTAGTGCCGCCCAATAAGCAATTTCATTGGTCTTGCGAATGTTGCGTTGAAAATTTACACCCCACACCTGATCGTTGCCGGAAGCAAACCGCAACGTGCGCAACGGTATCGCGAATTCTGCACTCCAACCAAAATCACCAACCAATGATTTCACAATAAAAGGTGCATCCCAATTCAGGTTGAATCCACCGATGGTTCCCTGCTGCTGACGATTTTGGGATTGATTTCCCTGACCTTCATTATCAACTTGTCCATCGTATTCTATGCCAATTGGGTTGGTACCAAAAACAAAACCATTTTGCCGATCATGAAATGTGTCGAGGATAAAAAGGAAACTATCCGTATTGTCAAGGGTGGCATCTCTGCGTGCGTCAGACACCACGAGTTTGGAAGGCTCACGATCGTAACAAACAACCGAAAGAAAAAAGGTTGTTGCTGTATAGCCAATGCGGATTTCTGTTTTCTCGGTGGCCGGGAAACCTGCATTCGGCTTAGTTTGAATCAATTGATCAATGGCAACAAGATTTTTCCAGACCTCATCACCCAATACATTCCCATCTATTACAGGCTCCTGCGTTAGACTATTTGCAGCAGCGGTGGGCCGCTCTTTAACATCGGGCATATTTACAATTTCCTGAGCAAATACCGGTGCGGAAAATACACCAAGGAAGATCAGAAAATAAAGCGCCCGCATAATTATAGGTTCCAACAAGGTAATGAATTCCTGTTTTGAAATTAAGGTAGGAATTCATCGCAAAAATACTTGCGATACTATATGAACAGCACAAAGCTGAGAAAATAATTTTTAAAGTTTATGGGGAGTTATGGCAGGTTCGAAACGGCTATTCCGATGAGGAAACAATTCAAGTTACCTAAGCCATAATCAACATTTTTAAAGCATTCATCGACCTATTTCCTAGCCTGTAAGTTTAGTATCTTTGAAGCTACGCTGGGCATATAATTGAACCTATGCGAAGACACAATTAAATCTCGTTACACATGGATACAATTACTGTTGCCATTCCCGATACCAGAATCCGGACCGAAATTTCCAGAATCTTTAAACTTCAAAAAAACAATCAACAGAAAGTTGCAGACTCTACCGCGCGGGATCGTATAAAAAAATTAGATCGCCTACATGAAGCTGTATTAAAATATCGTACTGAAATCCAACAAGCTTTATACAATGATTTTCGTAAGCATCCGAGTGAAGTGGATCTGCTCGAAATCTATAAAGTAACGTCAGATATCAAACATACAAAGGCGCATTTGTCCAAATGGATGAAACCGCATACCGTGGCAACACCGCTGTCTCAGTTGGGGACAAGGTCATACATCCACTACGAACCTAAAGGTGTAGCGCTCATTATCTCGCCCTGGAATTTTCCTATCAATCTTACTTTTGGACCATTAGTTTCCGCTATTGCAGCCGGAAACTGTGTAATGATTAAACCTTCCGAGCACACCCCACATGCCTCCGCCATTATGAAAAAAATTATTGGCGAATTGTTCCAGGAGCAGGAAGTTGCCTTGATGGAAGGTGACGTGGAAGTTTCTACCGAATTATTGAAGTTGCCTTTTCATCATATTTACTTTACGGGTTCACCCGAGGTTGGTAAAGTAGTGATGAAAGCGGCCGCTGAGAATCTTACGTCAGTAACGCTGGAGCTTGGCGGAAAATCACCCACCATTGTAGATGAAACGGCAAACCTGAAGGTAGCCGCACAACGTCTTGCAGTAAGTAAATGGTTAAATAATGGACAGGTCTGCATTGCACCCGATCACGTCTTTGTGCATCAGCATGTCGCTGATGAATTCCTTGCCAGGCTCAAGGAAACCACCACTCAATATTATAGTGAAGATGCAGTTCAATCTGAATCCTATAATCGCATTGTTAATAACCGGCACTTCAAACGGATTGAAGGATATTTAAATGATGCCTTGGCAAAAGGAGCCAATGTTGTTTATGGCGGAAAAACAGATTCGTCACAGGATTATTTCGCACCGACCATCATGACCAACATTTCGGAAGATGCTGATTTATTAACAAAAGAAATTTTCGGCCCGATATTACCTTTTATTATTTACAGTGACTTACAGGAGGTTATTGATAAAATCAACGCGAAAGAAAAACCTTTGGCGCTGTATATTTATAGCACGGATAAGCAGCATATTGATCGAATAATTAAGAACACGCGGGCCGGAGCCACCGTTATCAATCATGGCGGTATCCACTTCTTTAATAACAATTTACCCTTTGGCGGATCAAACAACAGTGGTATCGGCAAGGGCAATGGGTTCTATGGCTTTGAAGCGTTCTCGAATGCCCGAGCTATTGTGAAACAGTGGGCACCCATCAGTGCGCTCGACAAATTGTTACCACCTTACAATGCTCAAAAGCAAAAGCTGATTGATCTGACGATCAAGTGGTTTTAGTTCATTCATATTTAAAGCCATAGATTGTCTGGATACAAATCGATTTGGTAATTTAGCCGTTTATGGCATCTTTACTCCCCAACTTCGAATACGACATCTTCATCTCCAATCGTCATCCTCCAGCGCTAAGGCTACGGTGGACAGGCAACGATAAAGCATTAACTTTATAGCATGCCTTCACTACTTCCAAATTTTGAATATGATATTTTTATCAGTTACCGCCATAACGATAACAGAAGTGGCTGGGTAACAGAGTTTGTAAATGCTTTGCAGGAAGAGTTAGCTGCTACTATAAAAGAGCCACTCTCCATCTACTTTGATAAAAATCCTCATGATGGGCTGCTCGAAACTCACAACGTTGATAAGAGCCTTGAAGGCAAATTAAAGTGCCTGATTTTCATCCCTATCATTTCCCAGACCTATTGCGATCCAAAATCTTTTGCATGGCAACATGAGTTTGTTGCTTTTAATAAACTTGCAAAAGAAGATCAATTGGGAAGAGATATAAAACTTAACAACGGAAATGTTACGAGCCGTATACTTCCGATTAAGATTCATGAAATTGATGTTGAAGATAAACTTACCCTTGAACAAGAAATAGGCGGAGCGTTAAGGGCTATTGAATTTATCTACAAAGAAGCCGGAGTAAACAGACCTTTGAAATCTGGTGATAGCAAACCCGAAAATCAAAATAAGACCGACTATCGAAATCAGGTTAATAAAGTAGCGAATGCATTAAAAGAAATCATCACAACACTCAAGAGCCCAGCAGTTCAGACAACGCAAGCAACTTTAAACCACCAACAACCAAAAAAGGCTGAGAATAGAAAATCCCTCATGGCAATAAGTGTTGCTCTTATTCTATTGGCAGTTGCAGGCTATTTCGTTTATCCCAAGATAGTGCCCGGTAAGGAAACTGAAACTCAGGACAAATCCATTGCCGTGTTGTTGTTTAAAAATATAAGCCCGGATAAAAACGATGAATACTTTGCTGAAGGAATGACAGAAGAAGTTATCAACTATCTGGCAAAAGTTAGCGAGCTAAAAGTGATTTCACGTACTTCTATTGAACAGTATAAAGGGCAAAGTAAGGATATAAAAACCATTGCTACAGAACTTGGCGTATCGCACATTCTGGAGGGCAGCGTTCGGAAGGCTGGAAATAAATTACGCATTTCTGTTAAACTGATTAAATCCTCAACCGGATTTCAAGTATGGAGCAATGAGTATGACAGAGACATTGCGGATATACTACAAGTACAGAGTGATATTTCGAAAGAAGTAACGGATGCATTAAAAATAGTGTTGACCGAATCAGAAAGAATTAATCTGAATGAGGTTGCTAAAGTTGAACTGACGGCCTATGATTTTTATCTGAAAGCGCGAAATGAATTGGTGAACTTCAGTCTTGCTGGTCCCGTAAGGGGAAATGCTCAGTTAAATAATGCAATTGATCTTTTTAAAAAATCATTACTGATAGATCCCCAGTTCTCGAAGGCTCATTCAGGCTTAGGCCTAGCAATGTTGTATAAAGGAAGCGTGGTGGGTGGTGGAATATATATAGATAAATCTTTGGTTGACTCCGCAAAATTATTCTCTGATGTAGCCCTGCAACTGGATAGTAAAAATGACGAGGCTTATTATTTACAGGGTGTTTATTATAATGATTCCGGCAACTCTAAAGAAGCAATCCTTAATTTCAACAAAGCCCTGGCTATAAATCCAAATCATGTACAATCCTTGGTACGTCTGGGTCTTATTTCGGAAGATTTCGTTACCGGATTAGCTCAGATTCAGCGAGCAATTAGTCTTGGTCGTGGCCCTGATTTAGCCATAAATCTTAGAACGCTTGCTAACGTATTTACTACTATTGGTATGTTTAAGAAGGGGGAAGAGTATTATAAAATTGCTGCTGGTTTAGACAATGATTCAGCTGTTATTGTTAGTCTGAGAGCCAATGTGGAAAGAGGAAATAAAAATTATCAGGTGGCCTTAAACCTGATAAATATTGCATATAACAGCGACTCTACTAACTGGTTTATTGCCGATGAAAAAGCATGGATACTTTCCTTAATGGGGCGTTATGAAGAATCGTTAAATATCAGACTTGAATGGAAGAAGTTACTAAAGGGCGAACAAGCCACCATGGCTAACAGAATTGGTTACTTATACTCAAAACTTGGCAACAAAGTAAAAGCCGATGAGTTTTTCAAAATAGCCACTGATAATGCGGAAGAAGCTGTACGTACAAATAATACCTATGCCCAATTGAAGTTAGCACATTATGATCTTGCCGGTATCTATGCCTTTCTGGGGGAAAAAGAAAAAGCTTATCAGTATTTGACTGAAGTAGATAAACGCAAAATCCAACCCGTCTGGTTCTTAACGATGATGAGGGACGATCAAATGTTTGAATCCATTCGAAATGAAGATCGCTTTCAAAAAATCTTTAAGCAAATGGAAAGTCGAACCCTGGCCGAAAGAGAGCGGGTGATAAAGTGGCTGGAATCGGAAGAGATGAAAACTAAGATTGAAATAAAGTAATTAGTTTTAACTGCCTAAAAGCTAAATTTAATAGATGCCTTCCCTACTCCCTGGTTTCGAGTATGATATCTTCATCTCCTATCGCCACAACGATAACCGAAGCGGCTGGGTAACGGATTTTGTGATTACGTAGAAAGAAATCAAGATTTGGGTTTTAACTCTCGTGCTTTAATTTTTAACACCTTCCCGTCCCTGGACACAACTAGCTCACCATCTTCTTTTTTCGTTCGTTCAATCAATCGTTCAATAGAGAGCTTTACGCCAGCTGTTATTTTTTCCACTAATTGATTCGATTCAGTTGTGCTCATTTGATTGTGCTAAAATTGTTCCAAAGATCGTTATTATAAATGTAAAATTCCAACGCGCTATTTCCTTTTGCCACAATAGCCGGAACTTCGTGCGAATTATCATAGACAATCCAACTGTCGCATAAGTCCTTATAAAGCTTAAAGAAGTTTTCTTTGCCCCGCACATATCTACGTTCAATCACATCCGGTGGAATATTGTGGCCACCCTTTTCAACCCGTGCCTTTACTCTGGCTTTGGCAAGTTCAATGGATTCAAGCCAAAAATAGATCAACACAATTGAATATCCTTGTCGTTTGGCATCATTGATCAAGCCAACATAGCTTCTTGTAGCAAGGGTGGTTTCAAAACCAAAATCATTTTTTCCGTGCAGCAATTCCTGGATACGCGCGAGCATGATTCGACCCGCCTGAAATGAAACGGTTTCGGGTTGAAAAGGAGAAAGCCCTCGGGCAATTTCATCTGCATTAACAAATTCCTTACAGTTTAACATTTCAGGCAGCACGGTGAAAGAAGTGGTAGTCTTCCCTGCTCCGTTACAACCAGCAATAATGTAGAGATTGGGCATAGTTGCAAATTAATGAAATCGACCGAAACACTAAGTGTCGTTGCCTTGATGTTAATTGAAAAAACTTATCTTTGAACAATGCTTTCACTTCTTCCCAACTTCGATTACGACATCTTTATCTCTTACCGCCATCCACCTACGCTTAGGCTACGGTGGACAGGCAACGATAAAGCACTAACTTTATAGCATGCCTTCCCTACTTCCAAATTTCGAATATGATATTTTTATAAGTTACCGCCATAACGATAATAGAAGTGGTTGGGTAACAGATTTTGTTAATGCTTTGCAGGAGGAACTAAGCGCCACCATCAAAGAACCGCTTTCCATCTACTTTGACAAAAACCCACACGATGGCCTCCTCGAAACGCATAACGTAGATAGAAGCCTGGAAAGCAAGCTAAAGTGCCTCATCTTCATCCCTATCATTTCCCAAACTTATTGCGATACAAAATCTTTTGCCTGGCAACATGAGTTTTGTGCGTTTAATAAACTTTCAAAAGAAGATCAACTCGGAAGAGATATAAAATTAATTAACGGAAATGTAGCCAGCAGAATTCTTCCTATTAAAATTCATGATCTGGATGCTGAAGATAAAGCAACTATTGAAAATGAAATTGGTGGAGTGTTAAGAGCCATAGAATTCATCTACAAAGAAGCGGGTGTTAATCGACCCCTCAAACCATCTGACAGCAAAAACGATAATCAGAATAAAACCGATTATAGAAATCAGGTTAATAAAGTTGCCAATGCGGTAAAGGAACTAATCACATCACTCAAGAATCCTATTAACTTATCACAAAAGCCGGCAGCTAGCAACAAGGCAACACATCAGAAGTCAACAAATCCCAAGTCGTTTCTGGTTATAGGCGCTTCAATTCTATTATTGGCTGTTGCCGGATACTTTCTTTATCCAAGATTGGTTTCAACCAACAAAGAAAATGAATTACTGGACAAATCAATTGCCGTACTTCCTTTTGCTGACTTGAGCGAAACCAAAGACCAGGGTTGGTTTGGTGATGGTCTTACGGAAGAAATTCTGAATAGCCTGGCGCATGTAAATGGACTCAAGGTCACTTCGCGCACCTCTTCTTTTGCGTTTAAAAACAAGAACCTCCGCATTCAAACTATAGCCGATTCACTAGGTGTTAACTATGTGGTGGAAGGATCCGTTCGAAAAGTGGGTGACGGTTTGCGAATTACAGCACAGCTCATCCGCGCCAAAGACGACTTTCACATCTGGTCAAATACGTATGATCGTAACGCCAAGGATATCTTTGACTTGCAAAAGGAGATTGCTAAAAAAATTGCTGAGAGCCTTGATATATCGCTCGACCCCAAAGCTATTGATCAAATGCAACGGGCTGGCACAAAGAATGCAGAGGCATTTATTGCCTTTTTGAAGGGAAATGAACTTTATGAAAAAGGTCATAACAGTGGGGGCGAATTGATGAATTATTTAGCAAAAGCAAACAAGTTTTATGAAGAGTCTTATTCCATGGATCCCTACTTTGCTAATCCTCACCTATTTCACGCTGATCTGTTTGCGCATTTTTTACTACGCGACAAAGACGTGGCCATTGAAGATCTGACCGATGATCTTGCGTTGGTTAAAATGAGGCAGGACTTGAATGCACTAGTGGCAAAATCAAAATCAGAAGCTGAACGAGATTACTACCGCTTGTACCAGATCATGTATTCAGATGATTGGACGAGTTTTCGGTCCTTGATTGAGCGGGTCTTGGAAAATCCTGATGCAAAAAAATTCTTTGCATATCAATCATTTAGTTTGGGAACTCTTTTAATTTATTTGGGTTACGGGCCGGAGATCCAACTGATAATGGAAGAAATACTGATCAATGATCCACTTAACAGACAAGCTCAAACAGACCTGACCAAAGCTTTAATTTTTTCAGAGAAATATGAGGAAGCCATCCAACGAATCAATCAATTCGACAAATCTAAACCATATTCTGGTATTGCCATATGCAAACTATTTGTTTTATATCAGTTAAACAGAAAGTCTGACGCAAAGGAATTAATGTCCCAAATTGAACTAGATAGCATTTCATTTTCAAGAATTCAAGATATGAGAACGTTGACTTTGCTGCTTAATGAAAACAAGGAAAATACGAGTATTCGAAAGCAGATAGACGAAAAAAAATTAATAAACCTGTATGTCGTCAATGTAGGCTTGGGAATAAGTGCATCCAATGCCAAAGCAAGTGAGTGGGATAAGAAGAAGATCTTGGCGTTTCAGTTGTTTGATGTCTTCCAATTGCCTGGTAAGAAACCTCCATTCGATTTTAGTGCAACCCCAAACTTTGCCAGACGATTGAAGCAGGCAGGGGTTGATGTCCCCTAGAATTAGTGACTTGGTTACGCAAACCTATAATCAAATAATTCATCCATTGAACATTCCTCCATTGCAGTTCACTTAGCAGCTGATTACTTTTAATTCCTTAATTAGACCTGTCATTATGAAAACTAACTTAAACCCTGTTCGTGTATTAGTTGTAGGATGTGGAAACATGGGTGCTTCTCATGCTACCGCTTATCACAATATGGATGGCCTCCAGATCTGTGGCATTGTATCCACGGGCAAAAGTAAAGAGGTGCTCAATGCAAAATTAGGGGGCGGATACGCGCTCTATAGCAATTATGATCAGGCCTTGAAAGAAACAAAACCCGATGCAGTTTGTATTTCCACCTATCCGGACACCCATGAAGAGTTTGCAGTGAAAGCATTTGAACACAACTGTCATGTGTTTATTGAAAAGCCCGTGGCGGATACAGTAGCTGGAGCGGAACGCGTTGTGGCTGCTGCAAAAAAAGCGAATAAGAAATTAGTGGTTGGCTACATCTTACGGCACCATCCAAGCTGGGAGAAGTTTATTGAACTTTCACGTCAGCTGGGTAAGCCTCTCGTTATGCGGATGAATCTGAACCAGCAAAGTCATGGGGTAATGTGGGATGTACACAGAAATCTGATGAAGAGCCTCAGTCCTATCGTAGATTGTGGTGTCCACTACATTGATGTGATGTGCCAAATGACCCGCAGTAAACCTTTGCAGGTAACTGCCATTGGTGCCCGACTTACGGAAGATATTCCAACAGGAAATTACAACTATGGTCAACTGCAAATTCGTTTCGAAGATGGTTCAGTAGGTTGGTATGAAGCCGGCTGGGGCCCGATGATCAGCGAAACTGCTTTCTTTGTGAAAGATGTAATAGGTCCGAAGGGTTGTGTATCTATTGTAGCCAAAGATGCAGGTGCCAGTGGCAAGTCAGATTCGGTGGAAGCGCATACTAAAACCGAATCCTTACGCTTTCATCATGCTGACATCGATGAAAAAAATAACTTCACTAAAAAAGATGAGTGGATTAATTTACAGGATGAACCCGATCACCAGGAATTATGCAACCGTGAGCAAGAGTATTTCTTAAAAGCAATTAAGGAAAATATGGACCTTACAGATCATATGGATGATGCCGTCAATAGCTTACGCATTGCCTTTGCGTGTGATGAATCTGTGAGAACCAGGAAAGTGGTTTTGCTATAAACATTTTTGAAAAGGCCTGATTTCATCGCTATCATTTAAGTAAAATCACCTATTAACCGTACATCCATTATTTGCGTACTTCTGCGCCCATTTTTTATACTTTTCAACTTGATTAACAACCTTAACCCAGAACTATGATCGTTTACACACTTATCAAAAAGAGCAGGTGTATGTTTGCTCTCATGCTGCTGCTTTTGAGTGGTAGCGTCTTTGCTCAGGAGACATTTCCACGAAATGATGTGAAAGACAACCGTGCTGGTTTATATGCCTTCACCAATGCGACTATTGTTGTCGACCCCCAAACCACCATTCAAAATGCTACTCTTTTGATAAAGGGCAGTAAAATAGAGCAAGTAAGTGCAAACCTTACCATTCCCAAAGGCTATACGACTATTGATTTAAAAGGAAAGTATATCTATCCTTCCTTAGTTGATATCTTCACCAATTACGGTTTACCCGATGTGGAAAGAACCCGCGGTGGTGGTTTTGGTGGAATGGAACAAATGGAATCCCGAACGAAAGGTGCTTACAACGCAAACCAGGCTATCCGTTCGCATTATAATGCAGCCGAAGAATTTACCATCAATACAAAAACGGCTGACGAACTACGTAAGGTTGGCTTTGGTGCAGTGCTTACTTCAAAACCAGATGGTTTGGCGCGTGGAACTTCTGCTTTTGTAACCCTCAATGAGAAAAACGACAACACTGCCTTGGTGAGACAAAAGGTTGCCACCAATTATTCCCTCGAAAAGGGAACCTCTACCCAAACTTATCCAACATCCTTAATGGGCTTTATCGCTGTGTTGCGACAAACGTATTTAGATGCTGAATGGTATAACGGTCAAAACCCAAAACCATTTGCTGATCAATCACTGGAAGGCTGGATTCAAAACCAACGGTTGCCACAAATCTTTGCCGCCACCAGTTGGGCCAACGTGCTTCGCGCTGACAAAATTGGTGATGAATTTGGCGTTCAATACATTATCAAAGGCGCTGGCGATGAATACAAACGGATCAATGAAATCAAAGCCACCAAAGCTTCTCTTATCATTCCTGTTAATTTCCCTGACGCCATGGATGTGGAAGATCCCTTCGATGCTGAACGTGTTTCACTGGCTGATCTGAAACATTGGGAACTCGCTCCTACCAATCTGGCAACGTTGGAAAAAAATGGAGTTGCCTTTGCTATCACAACTTCTGGCCTCAGAAAAACTTCTGACTTCTTATCCAATGTTAGAAAAGCTATTGAAAACGGACTCACCGAAACGGCCGCGTTGAAAGCATTAACCACAACGCCTGCTCAACTTTTAAATGTTGCCGATCAGGTGGGTAGTTTAAAGAAAGGCCTGCTTGCCAACTTCATTGTTACATCTGGAAAACTCTTTGATGAGAAAACGATCATCCACCAAAACTGGGTACAAGGCGAACCGTATTCTATCAAGGCATTGGATACAAAAGACTTCAGTGGAAATTACAATTTGACTGTAGGCCCTCAATCGTATAAACTGGAAGTAAGTGGCGAAGCGGGAAGTCATAAAACAAAAGTTGGAACTACAGATTCTACCATGGTGGATGGCGCGGCCACATTTGGTAGCGACCTGATCACGTTAAGTTTCAAACCTACTAAACAAAGCACAAGCAGTATCCGACTCTCTGGTTGGAGTGAAGGAACCGGCTGGAAAGGAAAAGGTCAGTTAGCCGATGGCACATGGATTACGTGGTCCGCCAATCGAACTGGCGATCTTTCAGCCAAAGCTGCTGCCAAACCTGCCGCAACCGATAAGAAAGATGAGCTCGGCAAAGTAACGTATCCTTTTGGCGCACATGGCTACCCTGCCCTACCTGTAACAGAAACTCTACTCGTAAAGAATGCAACCGTATGGACCAATGAAGGCGAAGGAATTCTTCAGGGAACAGATGTGCTTATTAAAGATGGAAAGATTTCTAAAGTAGGTAAGAACCTGAGCGATCCAGCTGCAAAAGTCATTGATGGCACTGGCAAACACCTTACCGCGGGTATCATTGACGAACACTCACACATTGGCGCAGCAAGCATCAACGATGTAGCGAGTAATTCAGGCATGGTACGCATTGGTGATAACCTCGATGCCGAAGCAATCAACATCTACCGCGCTTTGGCCGGTGGTGTTGTAGCCGTACAAGTTTTGCATGGTTCAGCTAACCCGATTGGTGGACAATCAGCGTTGATCAAATTGCGCTGGGGCGAATCACCAGAGAATTTAAAAATTGCAGGAGCTGATGGTTTTATAAAATTTGCTCTGGGTGAAAACGTAAAACGTACCAGCAACCCAAGTTCCATTCGTTTTCCGCAAACCCGCATGGGTGTGGAGCAAGTGTATGTAGATGCATTCACCAGTGCAAAAGAATATGAAAAGAAATGGAATACTTACAATGCTGTTCCCGCCAAGGAAAAAACCTTAGCTGTAAAGCCTCGCAGAGACCTTGCCGATGAAACCATGCTTGAGATTCTGAACAAGAAAAGATTTATCTCCTGCCACTCGTATGTGCAATCAGAAATCAACATGTTAATGAAAGTGGCCGAGCGTTTCAACTTCCGTGTTAATACATTCACACACATTCTGGAAGGCTATAAAGTGGCTGATAAGATGGCGCAACATGGCGTTGCAGCTTCGACCTTCTCAGACTGGTGGAATTACAAATGGGAAGTTCGTTATGCAATTCCTTACAATGCAGCCATTATGCACCGTGCGGGTGTACTTACCGCCATTAACTCTGATGATGCCGAAATGGGCCGGAGGTTAAATCAGGAAGCTGCCAAGACAATTAAGTATGGCGACATCTCTGAAGAAGATGCTTTAAAAATGGTAACTCTAAATCCTGCAAAGATGCTTCACCTCGACAATCAGATGGGTAGCATTAAAGTAGGTAAGTCTGCCGACATCGTGTTATGGAGCGATCATCCGCTTTCGGTATATGCAAAACCTGAAAAGACCATCATCGATGGAAAAGTATATTTCGATCTTGAAAAAGATGCCGCTAACAACAAAGAACTGGCTGCCGATCGTGCCCGTCTTATCCAGAAAATGAAAAACGCGAAGAAAGCTGGTATGCCTGTGCAACGTGCCGAGTCGCGCATGCAGGTAGATTTTCATTGCGATGATGTGTTGGGTTTTGAAAAATCGGAAGAATAACATACTGTTAAAAAGACATTTATGAAAAAGATAATTTATATTCTGCTTTCAACCATGTTCCTGACGAATATAGCTGGAGCACAAACACCTGTTCCGGCAAAACCGCAGGCAAAACCAATTGCGCTTACCGGAGGTGTTGCTCATATTGGCAACGGCCTGGTGATCCAAAACTCAGTCATCACGTTTGATAAGGGCAAACTTACTGCGGTGGCTGATGCAACCGTTGTTAAGGTAGATCTTTCAGGCTTTGAGGTAATCAACATCAGTGGCAAGCATGTGTATCCAGGCTTTATTCTTCCCAACTCTCAGGTTGGCTTGCAGGAAGTAAGTTCAATTCGCGCGATGAACGACAATGCCGAACGCGGTCAGATGAATCCGAATGTGAGATCTCAAATATCCTATAACACGGATACGGAATACACACCTACCTTCCGATTCAACGGAGTGTTACTGGCTGAATCAACTCCTACGGGCGGAACTATTTCAGGTACCTCGTCCGTGATGGAAATGGATGGCTGGAATTGGGAAGATGCCACCGTGGCGGCTGATATCGCCATTCACATGAACTGGCCTTCAATCATGAGCCGGCAGTTTGATTTCAACACCTTTAGCTTCAATGAATCGGCCAATCCAAATTATGAAAAGCAGGTAACAGAAATCACACAGTTCTTTTCAGAAGCATTATCCTATGGCTCTTTAACTTCTAAAGAAACCAATCTGAAGTTCGAAGCCATGCAAGGATTGTTTGATGGTAAGAAGACACTTATGCTTCATACGAATAACCCGAAAGAGATTGTAGAGTCCGTTCGCTTTGCGCAACGCAATGGTGTAAAACGCATCACCATTGTTGGTGGCACGGGCGCGTATTGGGTAGCCGATTTCCTTAAGGAAAATAAAATACCGGTAATACTTCCATCTACGCATAATCTTCCGGCTCGTGCCGATGAAGATATAGACATGCCGTATAAACTGCCACATCTACTAACGCAGGCAGGTGTAACTGTTTCCCTGATGGATGACGGTGCATTGCATGGCGGTCGCAACCTGGGCTTCTATGCAGGCACTGCTGCTGCGTATGGTATGAGTAAGGAAGATGCATTGAAAACCATTACCTCAAATACAGCCAAAGCCCTGGGTATCGATAACCGGGTTGGCACGCTGGAAGTTGGAAAAGATGCAACGTTGTTTGTATCGAATGGCGATGCACTTGATTATAGGGGTAATGTTTTAAGCCATGCATTTATTAGCGGCAAGTTGATGACCCTGCCTGGCAATCAGCAGGAACTTTACGAGCGCTATTCTAAAAAATATGGGCAGATGAAGTAAGACAACTTATCATTATTATTTTAAAAGGCAGCTCTTCAAATTGAAGAGCTGCCTTTTTTTGTGAGGTTCAATTCCCTACTTTTATTATTGATAATCGAAAAAAGATAGGTTGAACCGATGGAAAATAGTTCTCAAACAACCACAGCTCAACCGTTGGTTGATTTTTTCTTCAAACTCATTCCCTTGAATCCGGCAGAGAAAGAGTTGGTCCAGTCTAAGTTTCATCCACACCTGTTTCTGAAAAAGCAGTTCGCTCTCCAGCATGGAGATGTTTGTGAATATTTTAATTTTGTTGTGCGTGGCTGTCTGAGACTTTATAAAGTAGATGATAAAGGTGTCTATCACATCTTGCAATTTGCTACGGAGAATCATTGGATATCTGATCTTTCTAGCTTTCATAAAAGGACGAAGTCTGCCTTTGATATTGATGCACTCGAAGACACGGTAGTCTTGAGAATCACTTACGATGATTTAATTGATTTGTATGTAAAGGCGCCAAAGTTTGATCGTATTTTCCGGGTACTTTTGGAAAATCATTTCATGCAACAACAGGATAGAATTGGTCAGCTATTCAGTTCAACAGCGGAAGAGCGCTATCAATCATTTTTAGAAAACTATCCACACCTTATTAACCGTCTGTCGCAAGTGCAGATTGCTTCTTATCTTGGTGTTACACCAGAATTTCTGAGTCGCATAAGAGGCCGTATTGCCAAAAACGACTCCCGATAGCCATCGGGATAATCTTAATCTAGATCAATACCCTTTCTTAAACCAGGTCATTGGTGTGCCTTGGTGCTTGCTGTTCCTTTGTATCAACAAAACGAACATCAACTAAACAAAAAAGTATATGTCAACTAACAAATTAAAAGTAGCCGTAATCGGCTTGGGTAACATCGGAAAAGCTGTTGCATCGAACCTTGTGAAAGGTAATCGCGAAGTAATTCTCGCCAGCCATAAAATTGAAGACGCTAAGGCGCTCGCTTCAGAGCTAGGTGCGCTCGCAAAACCGGCTGATGTAAAAACCGCTATCAAAGAAGCCGACATCGTTATCTTGTCGGTTTGGTTCAGCACTATTCAGGAGCTATTCAAACAATACGCAACTGAACTTCAAGGCAAGATTATCATCGATCCATCAAACCCAATTGCACCAGATGGCAACGGTGGGTTTAAGAAAATCATTGGTGCTGACGAATCAGCTGGGCAAATTCTCAAAGGACTTGTTCCAAGTGGTGCAAAGCTTGTCAAAGCACTTGGATCACTAGGGGCTGGAACACTGGCTGGAGAAGGTTTTCAAACTCCTGCCAAAGTATTGTTTTATGCTTCAGATGATAAGAGCTTAAACAATGCAGTTGAAACATTGATACAAGATAATGGATTTGAACCAGTAAATATCGGTGGCATTGATCAATCCATTAAGATGGAAGTTTTTGGTGAACTGCACGAGTTCGGTGCACTTGGCAAGGCGGTTACTAAATCTGAATTGAAACAAACTGTTTGATCACACTGGCCATGAGAATTTCTCATGGTCTTTTTTACTTTTATGCTATGAATACAAAAAAACATTTCAATAACAGCATTGCAACAGTGATGGTCGTGTTAGCATTTGTTCCATGTATTTTGTTCGGACAAATTCCCAAGGATGGTAACATTTTCATTCATCCTGAATTTGGAAACAACAAAAATGCAGGTACAAAGGAAAATCCAATCAAGTCGTTATATGAAGCCGCTGCCAGGGTCAATCAGGCCAATGGAAAAGGAGCCATCACCATCTATTTGTCTGAAGGCATTTATGGGCTTGATGCCACGGTTACTTTCCATCCTGCCAATTGGCATTTTACCAGGGAGGCCCGGTTGACTATACGAGCTGAACTATTACCAGACGATCCGGAATGGAATCCCGGAAAGATGCCTGTGATTGTATCCACCATGCCCCTCAATTTCAAACCTTACGGAAATGAAGATCCACTTAAAGGGGCTTCGTATGGTATACAAATTGAAACAAGTCATGTCACTATTCAGGGATTGAGGGCAGTGGGCACACCCGTTCATGAGCGACCAGCGGATGGATATGTGAGAAGAAACTATCCCATTGTTAGGGAAGGTCGCGATCTGGATGACCTGCGAGTAACGCAATGTCTCTTCCTTGGCGATAAGCACGCTATACCAAATCATTTGGCAATACTTGCGAGTGGTCAGGGTGTTGTAGTCGACCACTGTGTGTTTTATAATGTCAAGGATGCGGTCGTCTTCTGGAATTCCGACCGTCCTGCGGAGCGATGCGAAATGCACCATAACCTGGTGGTAGGTAACTATGGTGCTGCCGTGTGGACATGGTCAGCTGCCGAAGATTTTAAGTATTACAATAATGTTGTGGCTAATGCAAATGTCTTTTGGATTCTAAATAAAGATGAAAAGAATGCCTACAATCTTTCGAACTCAATGGTGATTGGATACAATGAGCTTGTGAACAAAGGAGGTGGTCCCAAAGATTTTGGAATCAAATCTGATCCTAAAAAGCTGAAACTTGGAGATGGTGTTATCATCCGGAAAGATGGAAAAATAGAACTGGAAGAGGATCAAACAAAACGAGACTACCTTCATTTGAAGCCCGGTTCGTTGGGCGCCAATCTTGGAGCAGGTTTGTTTATAAAATAATTGAATAAGCTTTTCAATAAATTAATTTGCAAAAAAAACCACCGTCCTTGGGGCGGTGGTTTTTTATCAACCTACAAATCTATTAAACCTTCAGGGTATCTTTTAAATAGTCAATGCTTGACTTTCCCTCACCGGCAAAGGCTTCAACTTTTTTGTTATACGCCTTTTTTACATCGTCAAAAGAATCGGCCATCTTGTTTTTAAGATCTTTCGATTTTCCCAACAATTGTTCTCTTGTTTTCTTTCCGCTGTTCGGAGCAATGAGAATTCCTGTTAATAATCCCACTGTTGCACCAGCTAAAACACCTACCATTACTTTTCCCGCGGTATTCATATAGGTACTTGTTTTTGGTTAAACCGTTCTGAAGTTTTCAGAACATTCTATGTAATCGTTATGTGATCACACTTTTGTAACGGCTGCACCCTGTGTATCGTTCACCTGATGAAAGAAATTTTTAAGAGTATTTGAACTAATTTGTAATCCTGACTTTCATCATACTAATGATGAAAGTTAACGATATCTTTTAGCTGACCAAACTCATTTCAGAGTCGCGGCTGATTTCTTTCTCAGGAACAAAAAAGAAAAAGTAGGACAAAAGATGCTTTACACAAACCAAGGGATTAAGGCGAGACCAAGGAAAATAATAAACCAAATTAAAAGCTTGCGGTCCGTCTTTGACATAGGAGATTATTTTCTGCCTTTACGGATCACCTTTGTAATTAGTCGACCCATCGCAATCTTTAACAAAACCTTAACAGGGCGGCATGAAGTTACCCGCAGAATGCCTAAACTTGTGGCGTAATTTTTTACCATGACCAAATACACCTTTACTGAAAAGAAAGACACCCGCTCAGGCTTTGGCGTTGGCCTCCATGAACTGGGAAAATCGAACCCACATGTAGTGGCCCTTTGTGCTGACCTTACTGGATCACTCAAGATGGATGCCTTTAAGAAGGATTTCCCCGAAAGGTTCTTTCAAACCGGTATTGCCGAGGCCAATATGATAGGCATGGCAGCTGGTTTAACCATTGGTGGCAAAATTCCTTTTACAGGCACATTCGCCAACTTTTCCACAGGCCGCGTGTATGATCAGATTCGCCAATCAATCGCTTACTCCGGTAAAAATGTTAAGATATGCGCTTCCCATGCAGGTTTAACTCTCGGGGAGGATGGCGCTACTCATCAGATACTTGAGGACATTGGAATGATGAAAATGTTGCCGGGTATGACTGTAATTGTTCCCTGTGACTATAATCAGACCAAGGCTGCAACCATTGCTTTGGGTAGTCACGAAGGTCCGGCATACCTGCGCTTTGGACGCCCCACCTGGCCTATCTTTATGGCCCCCGACCGGCCTTTTACCATCGGTAAAGCGGACAAGCTTATTGAAGGAAAACAGGTCTCGATTTTTGCTACCGGCCACATGGTTTGGCAGGCGATTGAAGCCGAGGCAATGCTTGCCGAAAAAGGTATCTCTGCGGAGGTTATTAATATTCATACTATCAAACCCTTGGATGTTGAAGCAATCCTAGCCAGTATTGAAAAAACCGGTTGTGCTGTAACCTGTGAAGAACACCAGATCAATGGTGGACTAGGCGACAGCGTGGCTCAGGTTCTTTCACGCTTTCGTCCTTCACCGCTCGAAATGGTAGCAGTGAATGACTCCTTTGGTGAAAGCGGTACTCCGACCCAACTTTTAAAGAAGTATGGTCTAAGTCCTGAGAATATCGTGAGTGCCGTTGAAAAGGTTCTGAAAAGAAAGTAGTCAAGGTCCTTACCACCTAGTGGTCTTATATTGCAGTCACCTACCTGCAAAATCTCTTCATATCGTAGATTAAATTCTACACGATTGCCTTAATTAAACGGACTGCAGGGTTAAACAAGGTCTTTAATAACTGGCATCATAATGCTGGCATGTGTGGTATCCCTGACTATCCATGCTAAAATTTATAGGTCTCCTATTCTTTGCATTTCCCCTAACAGTCTGCTCTCAATCCATACCCGTATGGAAATCCTATTATGACAGTGCCCAATTATGCTGGAAAGAAAACCCTGAAAAATCACTAAGACTCTATACGCAGGCCGAGCGAATTGCACTGCTTGATCTGGGCATGTATGATAAAAACTATCTCACCATTCTGAATGACCTTGGGCTAGCTTATGGACAAATGAATAACCTGCCCAAAGCCGAAGCCTATCTTTCAAAAAATCTAACGATTCATAAGGAGCTTTATAAGAGTGAAGATCCGCGTTTATTAATCGTCAAATTCAACTTAGCTACTCTCCTACTAAAATCAGGATACGAAGACAAAGCAAAAGACATTTTTTACGAAATTCTCATTGAGTCTTTGCGGGGAAATGTAAAATCGACCTATGTATCTACTGTAACGGCCTTGATCCGGTTATACGAGAGTAACGATCAATATGATTTTGCTCTGAATATTGTTAACCAGGCGCTGTCCACCAACTTTTTCTTTACAAACGATCATAACAACTATCAACTAAGGTTAGCTGAAGGAAGGCTTCTCAGAAAAGAGAAAAAACACAATGAAGCGATCGGAAAATTAATAATTCTCCAAAACGATCTATTCACTAATTCAGTTTCCTCCAGTGTTCTGGCTTCCGAGACTAAACTCGAATTGATGCTCAATGATATTGAAACGGGTTTCTATACAAAAGCTGAAAAGAATCTTCTTGAATTATACCGAACACTTAAAAATTCATCATCCACCGAAGATGTCCTGTTAGTGGAAATAACCGGTGCGTTGGGTTACATATACGAAAAGTTAGGTGTCTTTGACAAAGCAATCATTTTTTACCATGAAGCATTGACGCGCTGTATTTTAACTCATGGATACCACGCTATGGCATCGTTAATTCTTCAAAACAACATTACCAGCATCTATCTGAAGCAAGGATTTGTTAAGAAGGCAATTCAAGAATACGAATTCACGCTTGAAAGATTTTCATCTGCATCGGATTATAAAAATCCCACCTATTTAACCACTCTTAATAATCTTGCATCAGCCTACCGGCAAAATGGGCAATACGTGTTGGCCCTTCAATTCTTTCTTGATCTATACAATCATCTGGATCAGAGAGATCTGCTACAGAATGATAGGGCCGCAGCTCTCATGAATAATATTGCCGTTACCTACACACTGATGGGTGAGTATGAGAGAGCGGTGATGTATTACGAAAAAGTACTTTTTATCAAGGAGAGTTTATATGGCTCCCATTCTCCGGCACTGGTTGATGTTATAGACAATTTGGGTGTAACGTATTGGGCGTTAAATAATCCCGAACTTGCCCTACCTCTGTTTCACCGCTCTTTGGCGATAGCAGTACGGCAAGTAAAATATATTTTCCCTCACCTTACCGAACCAGAACAAATACAATTTTATAAACAACAGAAGCACAATTTCGAACGCTACAATACACTTTCCATTAAATCCAACAAAACCCATCCAGAATTATTGGTGCATATGTTTAATAACCAATTACTCCTTAAATCGCTATTCTTTTTCACAGATAGAAAGCGAGCACAAACCGTGCAAGACAAAAAGGATGCAGAGCTTAATTTACTGGTTGAGGCCACAAACGAGATAAGTACTCAATTGGGTCATTATTACCAGATGACCTTGAGCGAACTGGAAGGATTGGGAATATCAATATCTAAAATTGAAAATGAACTAGATAGTCTTGAAAAGCATATTCGACATGCATTGCAGTCAAGCATTACGCAGGATGCCCAGGTAGCGTGGCACGAAATACAACAATCCCTCAAATCAGACGAGGCATTGGTTGAAATAATCCGATTTAGAAAATATGACATTTTATACAGTGAGTCTGAACTGGTGAGTAAAAAAAGTAGTATTGGATTTACTGATAGCGTTTATTATGCAGCACTTATTACATCAAAGGAAACCGTTGACTTTCCCAAACTAATCGTATTAAAGAACGGCAATCAACTTGAAAAGCGATACTTAAGCTATTACAGAAATACACTGCGCTATGATTTTAATGATACCATTTCATACGATCAATTCTGGAGACCCTTTGAAAATCAATTAGAAGGAAAAAGAAAAATCTTCATTTCGGCAGATGGTGCCTTCCATCAGATCAACCTGAATGCGCTCCTTGATCGCAACGGAAAATACGTGTTAGAAAAATATGACTTACAATTAGTATTAAATTCAAGTCAGTTAGTTAACAGAACTCCAGCTCAGGGAATTGATTTCACCAAAGTTGTATTTTTTGGTAATCCCAGCTTTAAAGAGTTTGCGCCACTTCCCGGAACACTGGAAGAAGTTACCAGCATTTCCAAGGTTCTAAAAATTACGTCATCAAATAAATCTCAGTTTCTTGGGTTAGCCGCGACAGAGGAGAATCTTAAAAAGATTAAATCCCCTTCGATTTTACATATAGCCACACATGGTTTCTTTTCTCCAGGCTTTGTGTTTAAAAATGAATTGGCGAGAAATGATCACTTATTTCATTCCGGACTGGTTCTTTCCACAGGTTTGCATCCGGCTACTAACCAAGGAATTTCCTTCGATCATGATGGAATCCTAACGGCCTATGAAGTAATGAGCCTTGACCTCTCTCAAACCCGGTTAGTTGTGCTCTCTGCCTGCGAAACGGGATTAGGAAAAATTGAAAACAGCGAAGGGGTATATGGATTGCAACGTTCGTTTATGCAAGCAGGGGCCAGTGAAATTATGTTAAGTCTGTGGAAAGTAGACGATGCAGAAACTAAGGAGCTAATGGTAAAGTTTTATTCTTACCTGAATAAAGAATTCTCCACCCGGCAAGCCCTTAAACAAGCGCAGTTAGAAATGCTGAGTGAAGTCAAAAATCCAAGGCTTTGGGCAGGATTTGTTATGATTGGTAATGGAGATTAAGATGAACCTATCCATTATCTCTACCCTTCAATTAATTTGAAACATAAAGATAACATTCCACTCTTCGGTTGAATTGCCTTTCCTTTTCGGGATCCGAATAAGAACCTCCCTGCTTGCCTTTGGCCACTACGGCCAGCGAGGTCTGGTCTGTTCCCTGATTCACCAGATAATCCAATACCGATTGACCGCGTTGCTGACTCAGCGTCAAATTATAACTTTCTGTTCCTTGATCGTCTGCATAACCGTATATTTCAACTTGTACGGACGGGTATTTCTTAAGATAGGTAGCGAGATCATTGAGAACCACTTTTGCCTCCTTACGCAAATCATACTGATCAAAATCAAAAAAGATATTTTCAAAGTTAAAGCTGCTCTGGTTCGGGATCCCGAGAACCCGTAAATCAGTTATTCGAGCATTTTTCAAAACCTGATCAGGTATACTCTCCATGCGCAGGTACACATAACTACCCGGTGTCATGTTGGTGAATCGAAACCTGCCCTTATCATTAGTTGTGGTTGTCTTGATAACTTCACCCGCCTCATCCATTAACAGCACTTTGAACTCAACAAGTGCATTATCTGACACGGAGTCAACCAGCGTTCCTGTAATGGAATAAGGAAGAGCGGAATATTCAGGAGAACTTACCCGCGTTAAAAAAACATCTGAAAATTTTGTAGTGAGTTCATAAATTTTAAACTGGGTGTTGGCTATCCGTTGCAACTCCAGGTAATCCTCTTTAGAGACCGTTTTAAAATCTTCAATTTTGTTTTCTAACCCCTTTCTTCTATTAAGTACCAACTGATCAACTATTTTCCGTTTCGCATAAGAAAGATTCTCGTATTCAATTCGATCTTCATTTCGGGCTGTTAATAAAGTAACATTATGCTGATTTTCCGAACGTGTAAGAAGCTTAACATCGTGGCGGGCGTCTTTATTTTTAAGACTAAGCTTAGAAATAAAAGAAATCACTGAAGGAATAGCAGCAGAATAAATATCAAACCCTCCTATTCCACCATCCCGGTTAGAACTGAAGTAAATACTCTTTTGAGAAAAACTGATAAAGCAATCATCACGGCTTGAATTGAAGGGATAATCTAAATTATACAATTCTTTTGATCCGTCTGACAACATCTTAACCATATATAAATCCAGTCCGCCATAACTCTGGTGGCCATCGGAAGCTAAAAAAAAGACGTGCGAGAAGGTTGTGAATGCGGGGGCAAGTTCATTCAATTTACTATTGATTTCACTTCCCACGTTCATGGCAGGACCCCAATTCTCATTTCCCGAATTGATGCTCATCCAGATGTCAAACTTGCCAAATCCCCCTGGTCGATTAGAAGCAAACAACAACGTATCACCCCCTTTCGAAACAGCAGGATGTTTAGCCTCTGCATTCAGATAATTAATGTTGTCGTTAAGCGGTTCTGGATCAGTCCATTGATTATTTCTATATTCAGATAAGAAAATCCTGCATCGTGAAACCCCTTTTCCGCATACTGTAAAATAATACTTATCACCACGCCCATTAAAATTGCCGCTGCCATCATTAACGCGGGTATTGGTAACCGCAAAAATCTCTTTTGTTTTATTCTGCCATGCGTTTTCAGTATTTACGAAATAGAAATTATCCGTAAATCCCTCCCCGTACCTTTCATCGATCATCGCGTTCTTTGATTCTACCCTGCCGCTGGTAATCACGAGGGTGGCACTATCCCGTAAAGCAGGAGCATAATCATTAAAAGCAGTATTTACCGTCTCTGATTTTACCTCATAGACGTCTCGATTTTTCAGAAGCTCAGCTTTGGCCATCTCGCATCCGGCAATCTCAATTCTTGCCTGTTCTACGTGATCATTGAATTCTTGAATTCCTTCTGAGTTGGAAATGAATGTATTAAAAGAAGTTATAGACTCATCGAACTTACCATTCAGCTTTAACATCAATCCACTGAAATACGTAGTGAGTGGGAATCCGGATGCTGCTTGATTATATACTTTTAAATAGAGTCTCTCAGCGTCCTGATATAAGAACGATTTTCTATAGCTTTCAGCCAACTGATAGTTTACTTCTGCGTTTTGATCGGTAAGCGCTGTGAATTTCAGATAATACTGTATCGCAAGATTATAATGTTCTTGCTCAAAATAGAGATCTGCCTGTTGTTTAAGATTCTCACTCGGCTGCGCCTTCAACAATAAGCAAGCACACAAAACAAATAATCCAGCCAGTAATACTCGCATCAGATTAAGGGTGATGAAAATCTTTTATACCCACTTTTACTTACAATTTTATAAGCCAGGGATAATTCATAAGCACTTCCATATCCAAAAGCTTTACCGAACGAAAACACGTTGCTATCATAACTAAAACCAAGATTCCAATTTGCATTACTTAAACCAACTGACAGAATGATAGCATCCTCATATCGATACCAGGCACCGACAATAGCTTTCATGCCAGCGGAGACATCGCGCGAGTTGGAAATAGTATAGCCCACATACATGCCAAGATTTACCTGCATACTTTCATCTTGAAGTTGAACGAGGTAGTTGGGTGAGAATTCCATCTTGCGGGTTATTGCTGAGGTAAACCCCCCATGGATTTTGTATAGAAGCGAGAGTGCGTCCTTGCTGTTTAAGTAGAATCCATCGGGACGAAGTATATTAGAAACCGAAACTCCATTAAAGACAGATGTGCTCTTAAATGATAAATTCTTCGGCCTGAGATGATAATACCACATAAGCCCTGCGTTCAGTATAGGGTTAAATACACGTTCGTTGGTAAGTGTCGACTCTCCAGGCAATGACTGATCATATCCGGTAAAAGCTGAATATTGCGATGACCATCTCAAGTCATCATAATTTATACGTTGCTGACTGGCACCTGCCTGTAAAGCGATTGCAAGAATATTATTACCCTGGTGATTTAAATGAATGTTTCGGGACAGTGCCAATGAAACGCCTTGTGTTATAAATTCTTTATTAGAACCAGCAACGTCATTCAAAAAAGATAAACCGAGACCACCCACATGCCTCTTAGGCGAACCATTTCGTGAAATGGGTTGAATGTAACTAAATTGAAAAGTTGTAAAAGGTAAGTTTAGATTGCTCCACTGCGATCGGTAATTCATACCCAAATAGATATCCTTTTCGAGCCCTGCTAACGCAGGATTCAAATATAAACCACTTGAATAATATTGTGAGAAAACCGGAGATTGACTAACAACAACTAATGGTAGTAGTATAAGTGAAAGAAATGACGTTATAAAAGTAACGTATCTCATCACTGAACAATCGTTATGAACCCTGTTTGCTGAATCGGTTTGCCAGAACTCTCTTTATATTTAATACTGTACGGATAAACACCCGATGGAAGCATATTTCCATTTTGTCTGCCGTCCCAACCTTGTGAATACATAGCGGCAAAGGACTGAGTTTCAAAAACAGATTGCCCCCACCGATTAAATACTTGAAAATAGAAGTCACTGGGGCCGATAGCATCTCCAAACACTTTCACCATACGATTGTCGGGGTTCATAGCGTTTGGAGAAAGTGTACTACTAAAAAAATACGGACGAGGGGCTTCTCCGGGCAATACCCCTAATACAAAATAATTGCCGGTAATAGGTAACTCGGTACTGATAATAGTTACCCCATTATCTGAACTGATTGTAACCTTGTCGGAAATGGCAAATTCATCCGATAGATTATCGGCAGAAGCGATTGTCAGTTGCAAAGGATTTTCACCTTGCATATCAAGACCGAGCGTAATGCGAGAGCTTTCAAACGTACCGGCAATTGTTTTGCGTGTCCAATAAACATCCTTCTTAATGTCAACGGGTATGGAGGTGGTAACGGCTGGCAGGTTTTCAACAGCTTCAACTTCAAGGGTTGGTTCAAATCCTCTGATATCTACCAACTCTACTGGAAAATACTTTCCGTTGATACCTATGGGATAAAATTTATATCCGCTTCCCTGAGATGTTAATGCTCCATCCACATAACTTAATACCGAGCCATTTTTCACCACACAACCAGGACCCATCATCAGCGTGTCGTTGTCATCAATAAGCACTATCCCTCTGCGAAAGTCAACTTCATTTGTGATAAGAAGTTTACCCGCTATAGTTTTTAAACCCACTCCATCAATAATTAAATGCGCTACAGGTTGTGCAAGATTGGAAAATAGTTGATTGCTCCCCGTGAGGGAAACACTACCTGTGCCTTGATAAATGGAAAGATTTGTCCAGTTTCCTGATAAAGAAAAACTTCCGTTGTTCTGGAGAAAACCCCCATTGATTAAACTACCACCCGTAGTTACAGTTACTCCATCAGCAATAAAAAGATTGGCGCTATTATTAATGTTTTGCGCAATAACTGAGGTAGTAAAAATAAAAAGTAAATTTACTACTGAAAGCCTGCCCCAATTTCTTAGCACATACACAGAGGTATAATTTTCCATAGGTAAGAGACTTACAACTCATAGGAAATTTCATTCCAATAATTTTTAAGCTCAATCGAGTGAAAATCATTATTACTTGTGGAGTTAATTCCCCATCGTTAGAATACTAATACCCTCTCACAAGCCGGGCTGTAGATATTTTTTCCAGCATAGATACATTACAGATTGAAAACAAAGGTTTTAGCAGATTTACTCTTGGCATAATCTTTCTGTGACAAACACCTTACTACTACAACCTTTGACTCCCCTTTGAATGCTTAATCCGATAAGAAATAATTCCATGTCACCAAAATTTAGTAACTTAAGAAAGGTACTTGTTTGTGCAATCATACCTCTGATCTTATCGTTTAATGCTCAAAGTCAAACCAGTAAGAGTGTTGTCATTGGCACTCTCGTTGAACACCCCAATGCAATCCTGATTCTCAATCCACCCAGTCATGATCAAGGTATACTAATTCCGCAACTCACCACGGCAGAACGTCTTGCTATGACTGCTGTTTCACCCGCGGACGATGGCTTGCTTGTTTTTGACAACACGCTGAAAGGATTTTACTACTGGCGGGCGAACCAATGGACTGCCATGATAGGAGCTGCTACAAATCAGGATCTTTCTCTTTCCGGAAATACATTAGGAATTACGAATGGTACCTCGGTGAATCTAAACTCCATTACTACAGCAGGTCAAATCCTGGGCCCATTAAACAATCTTACACTTTCACCCAACTCCGTTTCATCTTCAATAATAATAGACGGTTCAATCCAGACATTGGATCTTGCTAACCTTGCCGTTACAGAAAGTAAGATTAACAATGGCGCGATTACTTCATCGAAGTTGGCGAATACGGGTGTTACCCCTAACACCTATGGAAGCGCCACAGAAATTGCCAGAATTACGGTTGACGCTCAAGGTAGGGTTACCAACGCCACGAATATTATTGCTTCCGGTGGTTCACTCACTGGCATCGCAGGTGGAGACCTGACTGGAAATTATCCAAACCCAATAGTTGCTAATGATGCAATTACTACAACCAAGATCTTAAATGGGGCAATCACTGATTTAAAGCTTGCAAATACGGCCGTATTACCAGGCACCTACGGTTCAGCGACCACTTCACCACAATTTATTGTCGATGCAAAAGGTAGAATTACCAGCGCTACGAATGTTACTATTTCCAGTGGCGTACTAACAGGTATTGCAGGTGGTGACCTTACGGGAAATTATCCAGACCCGATTGTAGCTAATGGTGCCATTACTACATCCAAAATTTTAGATGGAGCTGTAACTAGTACAAAACTTGAGAACACATCTGTTATCCCGGATACGTACGGTTCCGCAACCACATCCCCTCAATTTGTTGTGGATGCCAAAGGAAGGATTATCAGTGCAACCAATGTTACTATTTCTGGTGGCGCTCTTACCGGCATTGCTGGCGGTGACCTCACAGGAAATTATCCGGACCCAATAATCGCTAATGATGCTATTAGTACAACCAAAATTTTAGATGGCGCGGTTACTGATGTAAAACTTGCAAATACGGCCGTAATACCTGGGACCTATGGCACAGGTACACAAGTTTCACAAATTACAGTTGATGCCCAAGGAAGAATAACAAGTGCTTCCAATGTACCCATAACAGGAAATGGCTCTTCGGTAGAATACTATGCTGTAGATCCAGCTAATTTTACGGTGTTAAAACCAGAAGGAAAAGCTGATAAGCATGGGATGGTGATTTTTGAGACCGATGATTCCTTTGTTACTGCGGGTCGAGATGATGAAGGAGAAAGCATCATAGCTGGTTTGAATTTTAATCACGGAAGTACGTTGGAAGAGATCGTTATCTATTATTGGGATAATGCTCCTCAAAATTTAACCGCTACACTAAACAGAAAAAATTTATCAACAGGTAGCAATGAAATTATCACTACCTGGTCCTCCACAGGCTCAAGCTCCTCCATTCGTACCGAAACACTCAGCAGTTTCAATGGTCGAGAAATTATTTCTAACGAACTATTCTCCTATAGGATCCGGGTAGATTTCGTCATTAATACAAACGTAGATAATCCCTCAGAAGCTCGGCAAAGAATTTATGGAATCCGGATTCGTTATCGCCAATAGCTATAACGTTGCCATATCAATCACAAACCGATAACGAACATCCCCTTTCACCATACGCACATAAGCTTGTTCAATGTCTTTGATGTTGATTAACTCAATATCCGACACGATGTTATTAGCCGCACAATAATCCAGCATCTCCTGAGTTTCGCGAATACCGCCAATCATAGAGCCTGCTAACGTTTTGCGTTTTGGAATCAGACTAAACGCGTGCACAGGCACTGCTTCGGGTGGAACTCCCACCATCACCATGGTTCCCTCTGTTTTCAGCATACCTAAATACATGTTTACATCGTGCTGCGCAGAAACGGTATCCAGTATAAAATCAAAATGATTGCGAACTTTTGATACAGCCTTTTCATCCTTCGTATTTACAAAATTACGGGCACCCAATCTTCTTGCATCGGCCTCTTTTGAAGCGGAGTGACTAAGAACTGTTACTTCGGCACCAAATGAAGCGGCAAACTTAACTCCCATATGGCCAAGACCCCCCAGTCCAACAATGGCAACTTTTTGGCCTTTGCCAACATTCCAATGACGTAATGGAGAGTACGTAGTGATCCCTGCACAAAGCAAAGGTGCTACAGATTTTAAAGGCAACTTTTCAGATACATGTAATGTATAATTCTCATCGACCACAATGGAATTCGAATAACCGCCATACGTGGGAGTCTTCTTATCCATTTCATACCCGTTGTACGTACCTGCCATACCTACTTCACAGTATTGTTCATTGCCAGCCTGGCAACTTGAGCAGGTTCGACACGAGTCCACAAAGCAGCCAATGCCGGCCAATTCTCCCACTTTAAAGTTCTTTACGTTGGCTCCTACTTTCGTAATCCGGCCAACAATTTCATGACCGGGAACCATGGGATAGATAGAGCCACCCCATTCGTCACGTACCTGGTGCAGGTCAGAGTGACAAACACCACAATACTGAATTTCAATTTGAACATCATTTAAGCCAACTTCTCTGCGATTAAAATTGAACGGAGCCAGTGGAGTTGTTGGATTTTGGGCGGCATAACCTTTTACTGCGATCATAGTGGAATATTTATCATTAGTGATGTAAATTTCCTCTATATATCTGGCAGTTCAAACTTCTTGTGGTTAAAGTAGATGCCATTTATAAAAATATATTTTAAGTAATCTGCAACTTTAATCGTAATATTACGATTAATACACTATGGGACTTTCAAAGACTGAAGAATTCACTAAAACACAGAATGAAATAGCCTTGATAGCCAAGGCATTGGGTCATCCGGCCCGCATTGCCATTCTGCAATACCTGTCGGAACAGAAATCCTGTGTATGTGGCGACATTGTTGAGGAGCTTCCGCTTTCCCAATCAACCGTCTCCCAGCATTTAAAGGAATTGAAGAAAGCTGGTTTAATTAAAGGCGAAATTGAAGGACCCTCTGTTTGTTACTGTATAGACTCCAAAGCACTATTAAAGGCAAAAAAACTGTTGGGTGATCTTCTGCATGAAGTTCACGAAGGCTGTTGCTAAAAATTTTTTATACAATTCAATCGCAATATTACGATAACATAAAATCAAAATAACCATGACTACCTCTGAAGAACTTAAGCAAATCGTTAAAGACAAGTACAGCGAAATTGCTACGCAAAGTAAAGATCAAAACGAAACCAGTTGTTGTGGCAGTGGATGTGGTTGCGCTACGATTGACGAAGCCATTATGGCTGAAGATTATACAAAGCTTTCCGGGTATGTAGCCGATGCCGATTTAGGATTGGGCTGTGGCCTGCCTACTGAGTTTGCTAAAATTAAAGAAGGCGATGTAGTGATAGACCTCGGCTCAGGGGCCGGCAACGATGCTTTTGTTGCAAGATCAGTGGCGGGTGCCACAGGTAAAATTATCGGGGTTGACTTCACAGAGAAGATGATCGAGAAAGCCCGCAACAATGCTGAGAAATTGGGTTATCACAATGTTGAATTCCGCTTTGGAGATATAGAAAAATTACCCGTAAGTGCGAATGTTGCTGATGTGGTAGTTAGCAACTGCGTGATGAATCTTGTACCCGACAAAACCAAGGCATTTTCAGAAACTTTTCGGGTGTTGAAACCCGGTGGTCATTTTAGTATTTCTGATATTGTGCTGTTGGGAGAATTACCCGAAGGCCTTCGCAAAAATGCAGAGATGTATGCCGGATGTATTTCTGGTGCGATCCAAAAAGAAGAGTACTTGAAAATCATTAAAGAAGCTGGTTTCACCAATCTCGAAATTCAGAAGAACAAAAAAATAACAATACCACAAGAAATATTATCGGCTTATCTATCTGAGCAAGAATTGGAGCAAGTAAAGCAAGGGGATCTTGGAATCTTTAGCATTACAGTCTATGCCGAAAAACCTACGGCATCCACTCCTTCCAGCAAGGAAGCCAAAGCAGCTTGTTGTGGTGAAGGTTCAACGTGCTGTTAATCCCGGAATTAAAAAAGTCTAATGACTTTTTTGGGTTAATAGAATTTTAATCTGAAAGATTTTAGATTTTGCCTCACGGTTATCAACTTTGTCCCAATGAAAGAGTTTATTGTAAAGCAGGAAGTAAAGTCAAGTCGTGAACTTGAATCATTACAAAATTTTCTTAAAAGCAATCAACTTCCGGCAGACGATCTCACATTAGATAAAGGTTTGTTTTTATTATACTATAATACTGATGAAAAATTAATCGGATCGGGTGGCCTTGAGTTTTACAACAACATGGCGTTGCTCCGATCGCTTGCAGTGAGTCAGGAGTTACGAGGTCAGCAGGTAGGCAAACAAATTGTGGCTGATTTAATACAACTGGCTGCTGATAACAACAAGAAGGAAGTGTACTTACTAACCCAAACTGCCTATTACTTTTTTCAGAAACTTGGCTTTGGTGAAATACCCCGGGATCAAGTACCCGATCAAATAAAATCCTCTACTGAATTTGCCCAGGTTTGCCCTGCCTCAGCACAGGTCATGAAGTTAATTCTTTAAGGCACACCCGTAAGAAGCCTAACGCATGTTCGAGAAGAATTTCATTGATCCCGTGATCGTTATCTGTGCACTATGAACTTTTAGTTTTACTTTTGGGATTCTTCTAAAACCTAATGAAGCCCAACCGGTATTTCGTAATCGATTTCGATAGTACATTCACAAAAGTAGAAGCCTTTGATGTGCTGGCCGACATCTCCTTAAAAGATCATCCAGACCTTGAACGAATGCGGCACGAGATCGTAAACATCACCAACCAGGGTATGGATGGTTCGATTTCATTTCGCGAATCGTTGGAAAAGCGTATTGAATTATTATCGCCCAATAAAAGACATCTTGACCAATTGGTGGTTGTACTGCGTGAACTTGTATCAGAGTCTTTTAAACGAAACCGCGAGTTTTTCCAAACCTTTGCAGAAAATATCTACATCATCTCCAATGGATTTCATGCCTTCATTGATCCCATTGTTACAGAGTTTGGAATAAAACCAGAGAATATTCTTGCCAATCGTTTTCATTTCGATCCGCAAGGGAATGTAGTTGGGTTCGACAAGGAGAATCCGCTTTCGCAGAACAATGGAAAGGTGGAACAGTTGAAACGCCTGAACCTGCCCGGGGATGTTTATGTTATTGGTGATGGCTATACCGATTATGAAATCAAGCATGCCGGATTGGCTAATAAGTTCTTCGCCTTTACAGAAAATGTTGAGCGAGAAAAAGTATTGAGCAAGGCCGATCACATTGCACCGAGTCTGGATGAATTTTTATACCTGAATAAATTGAACACAGCTATCTCCTACCCTAAAAACAGAATCAACGTGCTCCTGCTGGAGAACGTGCATCCGTATGCTGTAGAAGCATTTAAAGCGGAAGGATTCAATGTGGAAGTATATCCTGCCGGGTTAGATGAAGATGAACTATGTGAAAAAATTAAGAATGTTGCGGTGTTGGGTATCCGATCTAAAACGATGGTAACCGCAAAAGTTTTAGAAAATGCAAACCGGTTAATGACCATTGGCGCATTTTGTATTGGAACCAATCAAATCGACTTGAAAGAGGCTACCAAACGTGGCATCGCAGTGTTTAATGCGCCTTACAGTAATACGCGCTCGGTAGTTGAACTCGTAATTGGTGAGATCATTATGCTCATCCGAAATATCTCCGATAAGTCAGCAAAAATGCATGTGGGACAATGGGATAAATCTGCCAAGGGAAGTTTTGAAATTCGTGGTAAGAAGTTAGGCATTGTAGGGTATGGCAACATCGGTTCACAACTTTCCGTACTGGCCGAATCGTTGGGCATGAAGGTGTTTTACTATGATCGGGAGGAACGACTTGCTTTAGGCAATGCTACCAAATGCAAATCGCTGAAGGAGTTGCTGGAGCAAGCTGATATTATTTCGCTGCATGTGGATGGAAGGAAAGAAAACACTAATCTCTTCGGCAAGAAGGAGTTCGACCTAATGAAGAAGGGGGTTATTTTTCTCAATCTCAGTCGGGGTCATATTGTTGATATTAAAGCGTTGAAAGAAAATATTCAATCCGGAAAAGTTGCCGGGTGCGCAGTGGATGTGTTTCCGCACGAGCCCAAGAGCAATGATGAAGAGTTTGTTTCTGAACTGCGTGGATTGCCCAACACCATCTTAACTCCTCATATAGGTGGAAGTACATTGGAAGCACAGGAAAATATCGCACAATTTGTATCCGGTAAGTTTCTGGATTACATCAACACCGGTGGCACAAGCAATAGTGTTAACTTCCCGAATCTGTCGCTCCCTATTTTAGAAAATGCACATCGCTTGATTCATATTCACAGCAATGTGCCCGGCATTCTTGCCAGGATAAATCAGATACTCGCTGATAACGGAATTAATATTGCGGGCCAATACCTGAAAACCAATGAGAGTATTGGGTATGTTATCACAGACATCGACAAGAAGTATGACAAGGAGGTAATCAAAGAACTTCGTGCGATTGAACACACGATCAAGTTTAGGGTGCTTTATTAAATTATGTTAAGTGAAATAATTCGTCAGCCTGAGACTCTCCCTGTCTGCCGAATCCGCCAGTTAGCGGAGCAGGCAGGAAAGGCTATTTAAATTAAGAGGTGTGTGACCCGCGTTCGCTCTTAAGAAAAACAAAAACCCACCGGATTTGGAGAGGTGTTTCTGAACCTCAGAAAGACAAGTTTTGAGCTGTTCGTTGGTCGCAACCTTCCACTGTTAACCTGCTTTTCGGGCGAGGTCCGCCAACTGGCGGATTGAGGCCTGATTTTGTCCGAGAACTTCGCTCGGTATTGTTTAAATGTTAGGTTCAGAACGTGTCCCAAACCAGGTGGATTTTCTACTACAAAGTAGGCAAAGAGATACATGAATGTAAACATTGACTATTCTGTTATTTTTTCGTAGCGAGCAGACAAATATTTTGAGGGTAAAACTCTTTGCGGTTATTTTGCACACTTCGTAATCGCCATGACTATCAATTTTACCCCCGGTCCTTCTCAACTATACTTCACTGTTGAAACACATATGCGTCAGGCATTTCGAGATGGCATTCCTTCACTTTCACATCGCTCCAAAGAATTTGAAAGCATCTCTAAAACTGCTACTGCAGGATTACAAGAGTTACTCGGTATTCCAACTGATTTTCACGTGTTGTTTACAGGTTCTGCAACAGAGGTCTGGGAACGCTCTATTCAGAATCTGGTAGAAAACAATTCGTTGCATTTTGTTAACGGTGCCTTTTCAAAACGATACTTTGAGATTGCAAGACAACTAGGAAAAACTCCCACCAAGATTGAAGTAGCCGCAGGCCAGGGATTTGATTCCAATATTAAGGTTGACCATGATACTGAGTTAATTGCATTGACCCACAACGAAACCAGTACAGGCGTTTCATTACCTATTCCTTTTATTAATCAGTTTCGCGATAAGTTTCCCGAATCATTGATTGTTGTTGATTCCGTTTCGTCACTGCCCTATCCCCAGTTTGATTTTTCAAAAATTGACTCGGTATTCTTTTCTGTGCAAAAAGGATTTGGATTACCCGCTGGTCTTGGCGTTTGGATTGTAAACGATCGGTGTGTTGCGAAAGCAGAAGCATTGCTGTCAAAAGGAATTTCTATAGGTACGTATCATAATTTGCCAACGTTACTTGCCAACGCCAAAAAAAATCAAACCCCGGAAACACCCAATGTATTGGGCATTTATCTGCTCAGTAAAGTAGTTCAGGATTTTTTACGAAGAGGCATTAACATCCTCCGCAAGGAAACAGAATATAAAGCGGCTATTTTATATCAGGCACTGACCACCCATAAACTGGCTCAGCCATTTGTTACTGATCCTCAGTTCCGATCTCAGACCGTTATCGTAGCGCAGTCAGGTGAAAATACAGAGCGCATCACAAAACATTTGCAAAGTCACCAATTCTACCCTGGCGATGGGTATGGGGATCAGAAAAAACATCAGTTGCGATTTGCTAACTTCCCAACCCATTCAAAAGAAACCTTTGAGCAATTGGTTGACCTGCTCGAAAAACTTAATTAGCGCATTAAACCTTCTGGTATCTTTGGGGTCTAACCCGAAATCCTGGCTTCCTTGGAAGACAAAGAACTTCTCGAGAAAATTAAAAATCCGGAGACTACGAGCTATGGGTTCAACCTGTTAGTGCGTGCCTACCAGCAACGCGTTTATTGGCACGTTCGCAAAATGGTTATTGATCATGATGATGCCGATGACCTTACTCAGGAAGTGTTTATTAAAGTGCATAAAGCTATTGGATCATTTCGCGAGGATTCGCAGCTATTTACCTGGATTTACCGAATCGCCACGAATGAGTGCCTGACCTTCCTGAATAAGAAGCGCAGGCGGTTCTTTTTACCGCTGGAAGATGTGGGAAAAGAGCTGTCGGCCAAGGTGGATACATCAGACGATATCAGTGGTGAGGATATTCAGAAAAAGCTTCAAAAGGCATTACTTAAATTACCTGATAAACAGCGACTTGTATTTAACATGAAGTATTTCGATGAGCTTTCTTACGAGGATATAGCTGAGATTACCAGCACCAGCGTTGGGGCGCTGAAAGCGAGTTACCACCATGCTGTTAAAAAAATTGAAGATTATCTGACCCAATGATTAAACCAACATGAAGATTACTAGTCTTAGAGCCAAATGAAAAAACTGGAAGACATCCCAAAAAAGAACATTTTTGAAGTGCCCGAAGGGTATTTTGAAAAGCTTCCGGGCATTATTCAAGCCCGGGTGGCAAAACCAGAGCCTACCCGTTGGTATTGGAGTCCCGCAGCGAAGTTTGCCTTACCTGTGGTGGGCTTAATGGCCCTTGGAATCTTCTGGTTTACGTCTCAATCAGGGGCCTCTTTTGAACAACAGTTGGCAGAAATCCAAACGGAACAACTCATCGCCTATCTCGATGATGGAGACTTAAGCATAGATGACATTGCCGAAACAGTAACCTGGAGCGAGATTGATTTGATTGAACTGGAAGACAAGGTGTTTGAATCATTTGATGTAGCGGAAGATGAACTGGACATTTTATTGGAAGAGTTTAGTGTTGAACAAGAAAACTTTTAACGTGCTATGAAAAAAATAATCATACTCGCAATTTATTTACTAACCGGATGGGTGGCCATGAGTCAGGATCCCATGGAAACAGATCGCATCGCGCAAGATCCTGCCGTGCAGGAAAAGATAAAGAACCTGCGCATTGCCTACATCTCAGATAAACTGGGTCTTACGCCCGATCAGGCCGAGAAGTTCTGGCCTGTTTACAGGGAGTTTTCAGACAAGCGCAGGGAAATCCGGCAGGAGTTTGTGGAAGCCCGCAAACAAATCCAATCCGACAATCCCGATCAGGCTAAGCAAGAGGAACTTGTTAAGATGGGCTTTGCTTTAAAGCAACGCGAATTAGATTTGGAAAAGGTCTACTCAGAAAGATTGTTGAGGGTTATAACAGCCCAACAAATGCTTAATCTGCGTAAAGCCGAAGGAGATTTTCAGCGCATCATCCTGGAACAAATACAACAACGGAGAATGATTCAGCAGCGAAACGAAAACATTCGCGAACGAAACCAGCGACTTAAACAACAGCAGCGGAATTAACAAGCCTGACGTGCTTCTTAAACGACTTCTTATAGGATTGCTGCTTTCATCAGTTTGTTTGACCGCAAAAAGTCAGCAAACTGATTCTGCTTTACTCTACTCTGACCCCTACATTGCCGAACTGGATTCTTTACTGGCTCGCGGAGATTCGCTACAAATTTTTTCGTTGATTGATAGTCTACTCAATATGCCCGTGCCAAGACTTCGCTCCCAATTAGTCACAAGGCTTGGTTATAACAGCAATGTAGTTTCTGCCAGTAGAACATTGGGGTTTAACCAATTCGGCATAGCACCTGGCCTCGCCTACTACCACAGGTCAGGACTTTATGCTGATGTAACTGGCTATTGGAGCAAAGAATATGAGCCCAATTATTACCTGACAGTTGCTTCGGCAGGCTATTTAAATAGTCCAACTTTATGGTATTCATTTTTGGCAGAATACAACCGATACATGTATTCTAATCTGACTGAGGATGATTATGTCGCCTATAAAAATAGCGCGGGCATCTCCAACTTTTTTGATGTAGGTATGGTAACCTTTCGTTTGGACTATCAACTTTTCTTTGGAGAAAAGATTGCCCATCGCATCAACCCTTCTGTCATGTTAAATCTGGAAAAGTCGAAGTGGGGTAGAATTGATCGGCTTGCCTTTTACCCGACTGCCGCAGTTCTTTTTGGTAGTGAACAAATCACAGAAACACTTCCTTATGCACGCACTTATTTGGGGATCATTTACCGACTTCGAAATGGGTTACCACTCTATTATGATGTTACCAACACCGAATTTGGGGTACTAAATTATTCATTTGTCGCTCCCCTGGCAATAACAATAAACAACTGGACATTTATCGTAAGCTATACGTACAACCTGCCTAAGGCACTCCCCGGTGAAACTATTGAACTGATAAACAGCGGCTACCTTTCAGCGAGCATTTCAAAGCGCATTGAGTTTTGATACTTCCTGTAAAAAGCATTTGTTTCTATAACTTGTTTTAATACTTTTCAGCAATTTCCCTTTCGTTTTATGAAAATCATATTGCTTACCATTCTATCTCTTAGCATTTGTGCCACTTCGTATGGCCAGGATCACCGCTGGCAACAGCGTGTTGAGTACACGATGAATGTTCAACTCAACACAGAAACGCATAAACTAACCGGAGATCAGAGACTGGTGTATTACAATAACTCTCCTGATACGCTAACAAAAGTTTACTATCACTTATTTTTTAATGCTTTCCAGCCTGGCAGCATGATGGATGTTCGCTCCAGAAATCTTCCTGACCCCGACCGTAGAGTGATGGATCGGATTTCCAAGTTGAAGGAGAATGAAATCGGGTATCAACACATTTTATCTTTAAAGCAAGATGGAAAGCCTCTGTCCTCCCGTGTTGATGGAACTATTCTGGAAGTGACTCTTTCTAAACCACTTCTACCAAAAACAAAAACCACCTTTGAAATGACCTTCGAAGCGCAGGTACCTGTACAAATCAGAAGGTCGGGTAGAAACAATCGCGAAGGAATTGCTTATTCGATGACCCAATGGTACCCTAAACTTGCTGAATATGATTTTCAAGGCTGGCATGCTTATCAATATGTAGCGCGAGAGTTTCATGGTGTATGGGGTGATTTTGATGTAAAGATTACGATTGATCCAAAATTTGTAATAGGTGGCACTGGTAAACTTCAAAATCCGGAGGCAATAGGACATGGCTATGAAAAGTCTGGGGCTTCAGTGAAGCGTGCACCAGGAAATTTGACCTGGCATTTTTTAGCTAAGGATGTAATTGACTTTGCGTGGACAGCCGATCCGGATTATACACACGATCGTCTGCAAGTTCCTAATGGTCCGGAGCTTCATTTCTTCTATCAGAAAAATGAGAAGACTGCAGATACCTGGAAAAAAATGCAGCCCGTAGCGGTTCATGTATTTCAACATCTGAATCAATATTTTGGTAAGTATCCTTTTGACACTTACTCCATCATTCAAGGCGGGGATGGCGGCATGGAATATCCTATGTGCACACTCATCCTTGGTGAGGGTGGCCAGGCAGGCTTAAATGGGGTAATGGCACATGAAGTAACGCACAGTTGGTATCAGATGGCACTCGCTTCCAACGAAGCCCTGTATGCGTGGATGGATGAAGGGTTCACCGATTTTGCCAGTGAAGAAGCACTGAACGCGATCTACAACGAACCCAATACACATACCTCTAGCTACAACAGTTATTTTGGTCTCGTTAAAAGCGGTCTGCAAGAACCTGCCATTCTGCACTCCGACCATTTTAGTACCAACCGCGCTTACAGTACGGCTGCATATAGCATTGGGGCGGTCTTTCTCCAGCAGCTAAAATACATAACCGGTGATGAGAACTTTTACAAAGGCATGAAGCGCTATTACAACACGTGGAAGATGCGCCATCCCGAACCCAACGACTTTTTGCGGGTGATGGAAAAGACCTCCGGGTTGCAGCTCCATTGGTATTATCGCTATTGGATTCAAACCACCAAGAGAATAGACTATGGAATTCAAAGTATTGTTGAAAAAGAAGGCAGCACGATGATTGAACTCCAACGCATTGGCGAATTTCCAATGCCGATTGATTTGCTGGTAACTTATAAAGATGGCAGCGAGGAACTTATTTACATTCCACTCAATGAAATGCTGGGCAGCAAACCGGCTGAAAACAAATCACAAAAAAGGACAGACGTAGCAGCATGGCCGTGGGTGCATCCAACGTATACCTTAAAACTTAATAAGAAGGTAGATGAAATTAAAAGTATTGAGATTGACCCTACTCAACGAATGGCCGATATTGATCGAAAAAATAATAAGGTGCTTGTTGATGAAATTAAACCGTATAAGGATTCAACTAAATAGTTTACTGAAGTTTCTTCCCGGTCTTATCAATAACTACTAGCTTACTTTCACCGGTAGGGCTAGTACTTTTAATGGTAAGTTCACCGGAACTAGCAGAGTAGATTAACTCTGAGGGTTTCAATTCAAACTTATAATTGTTATTCCAGGCCAGGCCATTCGTACGGTTAATCCGGGCCACTGTAACAGGAAAGCCTTCGGCTACTTTGCTTTCTGAATAGATGACTGCAAAATACACCTGATCAGTTTCGTGAAAAGCTAATCCTTTAATGATGGGTAAGTTCCGCTTTTTAAAATTTGGAGCATCAACAGGAAATGTAAAGCCAAGATCTGGAATACGGGAAGGAGTAATAGAATAAAAATAACCAACGGCCAAAGAATCGGCATACTTCAATCCCATGGTATAATTTTCATTTACAATCACCAATGGTTTATACGGATGTTTGTCTGTTTCTTCATGAAATAAGGGCACTGAATCCGGAGCCACAAACACCCACTTTAGCAATTGTGCACTATCCTCCAACTCCTTTTCCTTCTTGGCTAATTCACGGTGAGCAAACTCTGCGGTTCTTTTAATGTTGGCTTGTAATACAACCGGTGTACCATACGCATTTGATATAAAATGTTTGTAATCAAGTTCATCTTTCTCGAAATCACGGGCTACTAATTTTTTTGCGATACTATCGAGTTTTCGAACCGAAGCAATTTCTTTTTCTAAAGAGCTCAAACGCAACGCAACGTTGGAAGTATCCCGAAAGGGTTTATTTGAAATTAAGTCAGAAAAGTATTCTAACTCAGCAATTTTCATATTGAAAACGCCTGAGGGTAAAGGATCCGGATCAAACTTCTTTAATTGACTTTGTATAAGCTTATCAACAAGCTTCGTGAGATCATTCCTAACAGATACCGAATCTGTTCTGAGTTTTTTGTCCAGTTTATTAATCTCAATGTCATACGAAATCAAATTGTCGCGCAACGGGATAATCTCCTTCTGGATAACTTCCGATGATTTTTGTGCCCAACGGGTATAATCCCAAAGTTTAAGATCGTTTACCAGAAAATCTGCAGGAGTAGCGCCATCCCTTTTGAAATCTGTAATATCCAATAAGGTAAGTTGCTGGTTATAAGTAGTTTTACCTATGTTCTCCAGAATAGACTTATAATTTTTAAACGCAGCCTGACTGGAATCATAAACCGCTATCAGGTTATTTAACTCAACCAGCAACTGGTCATCAGAACGTAAATAGAATTCTTTTTCACTAGCATATTTATTTTGAATGCCTAAATAAAATTCGCGAGCACGTCCATATTGCTTCTCAGCTTGCACGAAGTAATTCTTGAGGGGCTTAACTCTTTCACGCTTTTCTTTCAGGCTTTTTAGCCTGGTTTCAATATCTAATTGTACATCGGATTGAGAAACCCGAAACTCACCCGTACGATAATCTCTACGAATGTACATTTGGTAGTTGTCGTCTCCGTGTCGCTTTATTTCCTTTTCGGTAATCAGTGGATATACTTTCTCATAAAAATAAATAGCTGAATCCAGAGTGATAATTAATGCTTCGGTTTGCTTAAGGAGGTCTTTCTGAAGCGATTTTTCCTGATATACAATACCCATATACAGATAGGCACTTGCGTTATCATCATTATCTTTCAGATAGCGTTTTAAAAAGGGCTCAGCCATTTCATACTGCTTGGCATTAAGCAATTCGATCAGATCTTTGTATTTTACCTTCTGCGCCATTGCAAAAGTGACCTGAAAGATTAAAAATGCAACGATTATAGACCCTTTTCCAGACATTTACTTTTGAAAATTATTCGAAGTTATTAAAATTAAGGACATTTGAACAAATCGCTTTTCAATAACCAAGCCAATTTAAGCCGGTCATGAAGATTGCCCTCAGCCTAGTTAAAACCATGTTTTCCGCCATAATTATCATTGGGCTGCTGAAGGTAACCGGTTCCATGGATGAAGTCACCTATTTTACACAATCGGCCGTCATGAAGGCGGGTGTGCTGAATGTGAACCCGAAAGAAGATGAATCAGATCTGAGGTTCGACTATGCTTTTACCATCAAAGACCTGAACGGCAATAAAGTACCCTTCGATCAGTTTAAAGGCAAAGTGGTATTTTTAAACCTTTGGGCAACCTGGTGTGGTCCGTGCAAAGCCGAAATGCCAGGCATCCAAAAACTTTTCTCTAAGCTTGACACTGACTCTATTGAGTTTGTCATGCTTTCGCTGGATAAAGACGTTGCGCTTTCGAAAGTGCAGGCGTATGTCAAAAAGAATCAGTATACCTTCCCTATTTACATGCCCGCTGGATTTCTGGCTGATCAATTACAAGTACCTTCCATACCCACCACGTTTGTTATTTCGAAAGAAGGTAAGGTGGTATTGAAAGAAGTAGGTACCCGAAACTATGACACAAAGAAAATGGTAGAATTTTTAAAAAAACAGGCCGCTAAATAAATCATGCCTTTTGATCTAACCGGAAAAGTTGCAGTGGTTACAGGTGCCGGAAGTGGTATTGGAAAAGCCATTGCCCTACAACTTGCAAGTGAGGGAGCACAGGTTGGTCTGCTTGATTTGAACAAGGTTGCAATCAGCGAAGTAGCGATTGAAATAAATAAAAAAAAATCCGCAAAGGCTTTTCCATGCAACGTCTCTATCCAATCCGATGTGCTTGAGGTCTTTAATCAGATAGCTCATGAGTTTGGCAAAATTGATATTTTGGTCAATAGCGCTGGTATTGCTCATGTCGGTAAGTTAGATACTACCCAGGAGGCAGACTTTGACCGGCTGTATCAGGTAAATATTAAGGGAGTTTATAATGCTATGCTGGGTGCAATTCCACATATGAAAAAACAACATCAGGGCGTGATCCTGAATCTGGCTTCAGTGGCTGCCGGGTTGGGGTTGAACGAACGCTTTGCCTACTCGATGACCAAAGGCGCGGTGCTCTCCATGACGCTATCTGTTGCGAAAGATTACATTCAGGATGGCATCCGATGCAATTGCATTTCCCCCGGCCGCGTGCATACACCTTTTGTGGATGGCTTTCTGAAAAATAACTATCCCGGCAAGGAGAAAGAAATGTTTGAGAAACTTTCAAAAACTCAACCCATTGGGCGCATGGCCCAACCAGAGGAGATCGCCCACCTGGCGCTCTATCTCTGCTCAGATGAAGCGTCCTTTATAACGGGTACTGATTATCCTATTGATGGAGGATTTATTCGATTAAACACATAAACTATGAAGCTATTTCGATTTGGTGAGCCGGGTCAGGAAAAACCAGGTGTTGTATTACAAGATAAACATTATGATGCCTCCGCGTTTGGTGAAGACTATGGCGAAGCTTTTTTTGAACTCGATGGATTAAATCGGTTAACGAAGTGGCTGGATCAGAATAAAAATTCTCTTCCTCAGGTGAAAGAAGGAACCCGATTCGGCCCTTGCTTTCAGCGCCCATCAAAAATAATTTGTATTGGTCTTAATTATACAAAGCACGCGTTTGAATCTAAAATGCCTTTGCCACCCGAACCCATTATTTTTTTTAAATCCACGTCCGCATTAACAGGCCCCAACGATGGTGTTACCATTCCAAGAAATAGTAAAAAAACGGATTGGGAAGTTGAACTGGCAGTAGTGGTTGGCAAAAAAGCTACCTATGTAGAAGAAAAAGATGCCATGGATTATGTTGCCGGATTTTGTTTACATAATGACTACAGTGAACGTGAGTTTCAATTGGAGCGAAATGGTCAGTGGACAAAAGGTAAAGGCTGCGATACATTTTCCCCTATGGGGCCCTACCTGGTTACCAAAGATGAGATAAAGAATTTCAATGACCTGCACATGTGGCTGAAGGTAAATGGCAAAATGATGCAGGATAACAATTCAGACGACATGATCTTTGAAGTTCCCTTCCTGATCAGTTACATCAGCCAATTTATGACCTTGCTTCCGGGTGATGTAATTTCCACCGGCACACCTTCTGGTGTGGGGCATGGATTTCATCCACCCGTATATCTGAAACCCGGAGATGTAGTTGAGTTGGGCATTGAAGGCCTGGGCCAACAAAGACAACTTGTTTCTTAGGCGGTTTACAACATGCCCGAGACCAGCATCCAGCAACTAGCTTCCAGAATCGATTCGCACCAGCATTTCTGGAAATATAATCCAAAGAGAGATGCCTGGATTACCGAAGAAATGAAGGTGATTCAACGGGATTTTTTTCCTGATGATCTGGCTCCGCTTTTAAAAGAAAATAATATTGATGGTTGCATGGCCGTGCAGGCTGATCAATCAGAAGACGAGACAAATTTTTTACTTGAGCTTGCTGACCAACATACTTTTATAAAGGGAATCGTTGGGTGGGTTGATCTGCGATCTGCATTCGTTGACGATCGACTTTATCATTACAGTAAACAAACCAAACTCAAAGGCATTCGTCATGTTGTGCAGGCCGAACCCAGCGGCTTTATGATGCAAAAAGAATTTTTACGCGGCATCAAAGCCTTGAAGAAATGTAATTTCACATACGATATCCTTATCAAAGAACATCAACTGGAAGAAACGCTTTGGTTCGTGAATCAATTCCCGGATCAAAAATTTGTAATTGATCATATCGCCAAACCACGCATAGGAAAGGAAGGAAGAACTACCTGGGAAAAGAACCTGGCCGCCATTGCTTCTTTTGAAAATGTATACTGCAAACTTTCGGGCATGATAACGGAAGCTGACTGGATACATTGGAAACCAGCAGACTTCTCTCCGTACCTGGATGCCGTACTATCTTGCTTTGGTACAAAACGAGTTATGTACGGTTCGGATTGGCCCGTATGCAATGTGGCGGGTTCGTATAAAGATCAACTTGACATTATTGAACACTATATCTCCCGGTTTTCTGATTCAGAAAAACACCTGATAATGGGTGAAAATGCCGTAAGATTTTACAATCTTTAAAAATGGATCTTCATCTCAAAGACAGAGTATATATCGTAACGGGCGGTGCCCGCGGAATTGGAAAAGCAATCGTAAGAACATTAACAGACGAAGGCGCGCGTGTTGCCATTGTTGATAAAAGTGCAGAATCAATCAAGACTTTGCCTGACTTTGGTCAGAAAGGAAAATTTTTCAAAGCTGATTTAACTTCTTCAGCTGCTTGCCAGGAGGTCATGGAACAAATCATTCTCGAGTTTGGTCAGGTCGATGGTCTGATCAACAATGCCGGATCAAATGATAACATTGGTCTTGAATCCGGAACTCCAGACAAATTCTTAACATCCCTTACCAACAATGCCGGCCATTATTATTTCATGGCGCATTATGCCCTTCCGCATCTTAAAAAAACCAGAGGTGCTATTGTTAACATTGGTTCTAAAACTTCTGTCACCGGACAAGGAAATACATCCGGCTATGTGGCTGCCAAAGGTGCCATCCTTTCGCTTACGCGCGAATGGGCGGTGGAACTCCTACCCTATCACATTCGTGTGAATGCAGTGATCCCTGCCGAGGTGTCAACCCCCTTGTATGAATCGTGGTTGAAAAGTTTTTCCGATCCCCAGGAAAAACTAAAATCAGTTTCTAAGAAAATACCATTAGAACACCGCCTTACTAAACCCGAAGAAATCGCTGATGCAGTAGCGTTTATTTTGTCCGATCGCTCCAGCCACACCACCGGCCAATGGATGTTTGTAGATGGTGGTTATACACATCTTGATCGTGCTATCAGTTAATTCTTTAATTAATAATACTTATGGCCCTCCCCTCAACCAAAACTGATTTTCAATACGATCCCAATAAATCATACCTGGTTCCCTTTATACTGGTAACCAGCCTTTTCTTTTTGTGGGGAATTGCCAATAGTATGAATGGCACATTGATCAAACATTTTCAAACGGCCCTCAACTTAAATCGCGCGCAGGCAGGTATTGTTGATTCCGCCTTTTACATCGGTTACTTTGTGATGGCTTTGCCCGCTGCTTTTTTAATGAACCGCATTGGTTATAAAAAAGGCATTTTGATCGGACTGATTTTATATGCTACCGGGGCCTTCTTATTTTATCCTGCAGCGGAGATGCGACTCTATAGTTTTTTCCTGTTTGCCTTATTTGTTATTGCTTGTGGACTTGCTTTTTTGGAAACTGCGGCCAACCCTTACGTAACTGTACTTGGTGATCCAAAATCGGCAGAGAGCAGAATAAATTTTTCGCAATCATTCAATGGCCTCAGTATAATCATGGGACCGGTGGTAGGAAGTCTGTTTATTTTTTCAGCTACCGAACATACCAATGAGTCTCTCGCTGCTATGCCCGTTGTCGATGCAGAAATTATACGGATTGCCGAAGCTCAATCCGTACAGGTTCCATATCTCGCCATTGCAGGTGTAGTTTTGATAGTTGCCATTTTGTTTGCCATTACAAAAATGCCCGAGATCTCTACGGCTGCCGAAAAGGAAGCGTCCTTCAAAGGCATCACACGACATCGGCATCTTATGTTTGGCGTGTTGGCCCAGTTCTTTTATGTAGGGGCACAAGCATCCATCTGGGGATACTTTGTTGACCTGAAACTACACTTTGCCAAAGATCACCACCTGGAAATAGTGCAGTGGTTATATCGGATTTCCGAAACTGCAACCCCTACACAGATTGCAAGCTTCCATGCATCGTTCGCCTTTATTCTTTTCATGGTGGGTCGTTTTGTTGGCACATGGTTACTTACCAGGGTATCCGCCAGTAAATTGCTTACTGTCTACGCGGCCCTAAGTGCTGCGCTGGTGCTTTATGGCTGGCTGGGCTCAGGCTTATCAGCCGTGATTGCCATCAGCGTCACGTACTTCTTCATGTCAATTATGTTCCCAACCATTTTTGCATTATCCATAAAAAATTTAGGTGAGCAAGTTAAGCTGGGCTCGGGCCTCGTGATTATGGCTATTGTGGGTGGCGCAGTGCTGCCCCCGCTTACAGGTTTATTGTCCTTGTCGGGAATAGAAAATGCCTTGATCCTGCCCTTCATTGCCTTTCTGATCATTATGTTCTTTGGATGGTGGGGATATAAAGTAAAAGAGACATGAAACGCTATTGCCTCGCGTTAGATTTAAAAAATGATGCGGTTCTCATTGCAGAATACGAAGCGTATCATAAAAGAATCTGGCCCGAAATCGAAGCAAGTATCAAGGACTCCGGAATTGAACGCATGGAAATCTACCGCACCGGCAATCGCCTTTTTATGATCATGGAAACAAAAGACGATTTTTCATTTGACGAAAAGTCCAGATCAGATGCAAACAATAAAAAAGTTCAGGAGTGGGAAGACCTGATGTGGAAATACCAGCAAGCCTTGCCCCATGCCCAACCGGGCGAGAAATGGATTATGATGGATAAGATCTTCGATCTGTAGGATGGTTCCGGACAACATTTTTTATTTTGCTGTAATCGTTAAGTGATTGTCCCTACTAATTCGGAGAATACAGGTTTACATGATTCGTTTCTGTTTTATCTTAAGCTTTTTCTTAGCATCCATAGTTTGCTCTGGACAAACCATTCAGGGTGTTGTACGCGACAGTACCAACAAGGCTCCGATTGCTTTTGCGCACATAACCCTGGGGGATCATAAAACCGGAGTCACTTCCGATATAGATGGAAAGTATACAATAACCCTTCCTACAGGTTATCAGGGACTTATTTATATAAGTCATGTGAGTTATAGAACCCACCAAGTCTCTTCTGAAGATTGGGTAAAACGTCCTTCCAGTAATATTTACCTTCAGCCACAGGTAACCAATCTACGCGAAGTAATCGTGTTGGCCGGAGAAAACCCGGCCTGGCAAATCATAAGACAAGTGGTAAAAAATCGCGATCGGCACCAGCCTTTGAATTATCAGGCATTTTCATATAGAGCGTATACAAAACTTATTGCACTCGGTGAAGGCAATCCCATCAACAAAGATTCGCTGGTAGCGAGGCGACTTGCAGAGGGAAAAGTATTAAGCAAATCAGATTCTGCTAATCTCAATCAGGATAAATTTTTTGATGAAAATTACATTTTCGTATCGGAATCGGTAACCGAAAAATATTTTCAACAGCCCGCAAAGCATCATGAAAAGTTAATCGCCCATAAAGTCTCAGGGTTTCAATCGCCTTTGTTTGCCTCGCTCCCCAACGATTATCAACCCCTTGGTTTTTATGATGAGGTAATGTCTTTATTGGGAAAAGATTATCTCAATCCTATTTCAAAAGGAAGTGAGAACCGCTACGATCTAACATTAGCCGATACCTTATACACGAGTATTGATACACTGTATGTGATCGAATACCAACCACTTCCCGGATCTTCTTTCAATGGACTAAAAGGAAAAGTTACTATTTCAACGAATGGGTATGCGCTAAAAAATATAATTGCCCACGCAGCAGACGATAATCTAAAGATTGGTTTTGTGGTGCAGCAAAACTACGAGCTTATAAAAGGTTTCTGGTTTCCAACACAACTAAATACTGACCTTACTTTTCATGAGATTAAGTTTGGAAATCGCGCCATGAGCATTCAGGCAAGAAGTTACCTGGATTCCATTCAGATCAATCCCCCGCTCGAAGCAAAAAACTTTCGCGGTGCAACCCTTGATCTTTCAGGTACTGGCGGGGATCAACTGGTTTCTACGCTCCGGCCATTTAATCTGGATCCTCGAGAACAAAACACCTACAACCTCTATGACTCATTGCGTACCAAAATGAAAGTTTTCAAACTGACAGATAATTTTTCTGAAGGGCTGCTGAGTAGTTCACTGCCACTTGGTAAAATTGACCTCAAACTCGATCAGTTGCTGGTCATCAATCAGTATGAAGGTATCAGGCTTTCGGGAGCTATTCAAACAAACCCGTCATTTTCCAACTGGTTAACATTAACCGGTTATGGAGGCTATGGATTTAAAGATAAGACCTGGAAGTATGGCGGCTTCATGCAATTTAATCTTGATAAAGGCCGCGATTTTTATCTGCGGGCAGGATATCATAACACGCTGCATGAAGCAGGCACACAAAAATTCTTCGAAGAGGTTTCCGTAATCAGTAGTCGTGCACTGCGCGATTGGCAAGCCACCATCTTCGATCGATATGAAGCCTGGTATGGGCAAGTGGGTATTCGGCTTATCAATAACTGGCACATACAATCAAGAATCCAACGATTCTCGCTGGCACCGCAATACAAGTATGAGTTAGTAAAAGACAATGAACTGATCAATCAATTCGAAATCACGGAACTAACCGGTGAATTGACGTATGCTAAAAATCAGCGGCAGGTAAATTATAAGGGCAGGAAAAGTCTGCTAAGTTTCGAGTTCCCGGTGTTTTCGTTGCAGGTTCACAAGGCGATGCCAAACCTTTTTGGCACTGATGATTTTAATTATACCCTCTACGATTTGTTGTGGATGAATCGCTGGAAGCACCGCAGACTAGGCCGCACACATCTTACACTGAATGGGGGCCTTGTAGATGGACTTGCTCCTTTTAACAGACTCTACTATGGCCGGGGCGCCAATGAAACTGACTATTGGGTAGAGAACTATTTTCAAACGATGGGGATTAATGAGTTCGCATCCGATCGATATATTAATCTGTTCCTGAATCAAAACTTCGGAAGCATTTTCTATAATACAAAATTCAGTCGGCCAGAATTAGTCATCAGTCATGCAATGGCTGTTGGTAACTTCCGGCAGGCTGCGGCCCATAATTTTGTAACAACCCAATCTTTTGAAGATGGTTACATTGAATCTGGTGTGGGGCTCTATAATTTGCTTCGGTTTAACTATGCAGACGTAGCCTATATGGGATTGGGAGCCGGAGTATTTTACCGATACGGAGCTTATCGCTATGCGAATGAGATGGACAATTTAGCGGTCAGGTTCACGCTCTCCTTTAGTTTCTGATCAACCAACCCAACATTATAGCGCTACAAACCACCTGCTAAACGCTTGCCAGAATTCGAACTTGTAAAAATTTAAAACAGAAAAATGATACACTAACAGAACCAGCAATGCCACAGGAAATACATTCCAGCGTTTATGCGATCGCCAGTCCCAAACAATTAATCCTAGCAGTAATAAATCAACTAATACAAACCCTGCAACCGGAGCAATAGGATTTCCTTCAATGGTAGGCAGATAGGGTACCAAAAATGAAAAATAAATATGGATGATCCGATCCGTGATGGGTGTTACCATGGGCAAGGCCGTGCACAGCATATAACGAGCATGGATGGTAGGCCTTGCACGAAAGAAAATTGCAAGTCCGTACAATATCAAGAAGGCAACCAGCGCATTTAAAACAAGGGCAACAAAAAAGAAATCCATCACACCTAAAGCCAGAAGACCGGTTAACCTGAATTTTAGCAAATCAACTGTTGTAAAAATTAAAACAGGCACTAAAACATAAGACATTTTACCGATTAGTTTATGCAACTCAAATCGTTTTGTTCGAATTAAATAAGGCTGTATAATCAGCATCAGGCACCATAGGATTAGCGATGCGCCATGGGTATGTAACCTGTAATTTTCCTGATCTCCCAGTCGTGTAAAATAAGTGAGCCAAAACGCAGCCAATGCAAAAAGAAAAAATACAATAAAATAGAGGTAACTCTTTTGATACAATGCCCGCTCTAGCTTCATAGCTTAAATTTAATTTGCGTGGAAGGTAATCAGACTAAATTTTGGTTTACTACCCTCCTACTCCCAAGGGAGAGAAATAGATAAACACACCTATGATAAAAACAAATACCAGCAGTGAAAGAACTACATCGATGGTTGACCAACTGGCGCGTGAAACGGCCCTGTCTTCAGCCATGGTAGTAGCATAAGTAAGTCCGTTCAATTGTTCTTCCGAAGGTTTTTCTGTAAGCAGGCTAACAGTCACGATAACGACTACACAGATAACAAATAACACAATGCAGAAGTACAAGAAGTTTAGCGTTGCAAAGTCGTAGAGAAATCCAGACAAAGAATTTTTATTTAATTCCAGGAATATGCGCGCGGCACCGATCGCGAATCCACCAACTAAAGCGGTTAATGCGCCTTTGGAGTTAATTCGTTTATAAAACAAACCCAATAAAAAAACCGCGGCTATCGGTGGTGCCAGGTAGGACTGCACACTTTGCAGATATTGATATAATACTCCTGAGATACCACTCATAACGGGTATCCATAGTATTCCCAAAAGAACAACCGCGCCCGTGGCAATGCGACCTACCAACACCAGATTCTTTTCAGTAGTCTCCGGTTTTATCTTTTTATAAATGTCCATGGTGAATAATGTAGAGCATGAATTGAAGACGGATGCCAATGAACTCATGAGGGCAGCCAGCAACCCTCCGGCAATCAATCCGCGCAAGCCATTGGGCAGCAATGTTTTTACCAACACCGGAAAAGCCTGGTCGGCTTCGGATAACTGCAATTTACCAGAAGCTGCCAGTGCGGTAGCAATCAAACCGGGGATTAGGAAAATGAAGAACGGAAAAAGTTTCAGGTAGGCCGCAAAGATGGTTCCTCGTCTCGCTTCGGTTTCGTTGCGGGCAGACAAACAACGCTGAACAATATATTGATCGGTACACCAATACCAGATGCCCACAATGGGCGAAGCAAATAAAATTCCCGCCCACGGATAATTGGGATCGCTCAAGGGCGGAAACATATTTAATTTTTCTTTTGGTGTTGCCGCAATCATGGCATCCCATCCCCCTAATTCTGAAAGACCTATCACAGTGAGTGCAATGGATCCCAGCAATAGAACTACAGCCTGCAAACTTTCGGTGTAGGCTACTGCATACATACCCCCAATGATTGTATAAATACCGGTTAGTACTACCAGTACCAAGGCGCTGGTCCAGAAATCAAAACCCAGGAAAGTAGCGATTACCACTGCACCGGCATAAACGGTTACTGATACTTTGGTAAGAATATAACTCAGCAACGATACCACGGATAAAAACCAGCGGGCGGTACTATTAAACCTGCGCTCTAAAAACTCGGGCATGGTAAATACTTTGCTGCGCATATAGAACGGAACAAAGACCCAACCCAATAGCAACACAATCCAGGAGTGTAATTCATAGTGCCCCAATACCAACCCCGAACTGGCCGCAGTACCCGATAAGCCCACCACGTGTTCGGACCCGACATTGGAAGCAAAGATGGAAGCGCCCACCACAAACCAGCCGATGTTACGACCCGCTAAAAAATAGTCTTGTGCGGATTCCTTTTTCTTGCGCATGGCCCACACGGAAATACCTGCGATGATAAGAAAGTACACAGCAATTACTACCCAATCTATTGTCTCAAATAGTTCCATGCAGTTTAGGATTTATAGCTAACTTAAGAAAGATTTGGGAATGTGCAAGATGGAGAATCTTCTCTATTCAGGGCTTTGGTTCTTTGAGGCTTTTAATGCGAAAGCTTCATGAGGCAATTGCATATTTTATTTGTTGGGCGCTGTGGCCTAAAGTCTTAATCTCTTTGGGTTTTGACGTGGGTCAAAAAGTGTTACAATGGTCACAACGTTGCTCTCAGTCTTGTAATAGATTACTGTGTGCTTAGTCAGGACGGACTTTCTCACGTTCTTTCGCTTAGTCGTCCGTGGAAAAAGATTGGGATTAACAAAAATTAAGTCAAGTCGTTTATCTAGTCTACGTGAAAAATTCTGGATTTCTCTCTGGGTCCAGTTCTCGATTAAATAGTCAATAATATTTTTCAGGTCGGCTATAGCCCTGTCGGACCACATCATTTTATAACCACTTCTCATAAAGCTTTTTAGCCTCTCTGTGTGGTTTTACTCGTCCAGCTTTAATGTCCTCCAGCCCCTTGTCGATAGCCGCCCTTTCCTCGTCTGTTATCTCGTTCCACCAGTCCGACTTTTTTGGCTTTTCTCTCAACATTTTTAGTCTTTCGATAGCCGTACTGTCCTTGAGTCCAGTCACCCACTTAATAATCTCAAGTTTTTCCTTCTCAACATTTAAGTCTTTTGTTCTCATGTCCCGAATTTAAGAAATTTCTGTCATTCACAGGCCATTGCGCCCAACATAGAAATATCAACATAGTTGATATTTTCAATATCACATTAGTAAGATACAAAATAAATAAAAAACTCAACTCGTATCACGCAACCAAGAGCTTCCGCACCTTCTCCATGCCTACACTCGCCTTTTCAGTAATAAACTCAAGATTGGGCACGTGCAAGATCTCTGGCTTCTTTGGGTCAATGACATATTTTTTTACCCGATCAGGTACATAATCAATCAAACCCGCAGCCGGATAAACCACCATCGAAGTTCCAACAACAAGAAATATATCAGATTGTGCTGCTATATCAGCTGCCACTTCCATCATCGGCACGGCCTCACCAAACCAAACAATGTTAGGACGCAGTTGCGAACCCAACTCACATACATCACCCAGATTCAATTCGGATCCTTTGATTGGATAAATCAATTTCGGATTTTTTGTACTGCGCGATTCAAACAAACTGCCATGTAAATGCAGCACATGCGAAGAGCCGGCACGCTCATGCAGGTTGTCTACGTTCTGGGTAATAATGGTTACGTCAAAATTCTTTTCCAGCTCCGCTAAAATTTCATGTCCGCGATTGGGTTTTACCTCCAGCGCTTTCTTTCTGCGCTGATTATAAAAGTCCAAAACCAGTTCCTGATTTCTGCGCCAGGCTTCGGGAGTTGCTACATCTTCGACTTTATACCCCTCCCACAAGCCACCCGCATCCCGAAAGGTTGCGATACCACTTTCGGCACTGATGCCGGCACCGGTGAGGGCGATGAGTTTTTTCATTTTGGATTAACAAGTTACTGGTTTCTAGTTACTAGTAACTAGTAACTAGTAACTAGTAACTAGAAACCAGTAACCAGAATTTAATTGTTAATTTTTCAAGTTTCTGTCAAAAAAATCCTTCGAAGCTTCAAAAATCCGCTTCCAACTTTCATAGCGTAAAAAGCCATGTACTTCATCCGGAAGTATGAGAACTTCTACAGGCACACTTTTATCCCGCAGCTTCTCCACCAGGTCGGTACTTTGCTGAAATAATACATTGCGGTCGTCATCGCCATGCACTACCAACACAGGTGCGGTCCATTTTGATAAATCTGAAATGGGTGAACTCTTGTAGGCAACGTCCATATCGTTCGATCCGATTCCCCATCCGCCCCCAGGCGAAAACTCGCGGGCCCGAAATGCCCAGTCATGCACACCATGAATATCAACCCCGGCTTTAAAAATCTCCGGACTGCGCGACAAACCCATGGCTGTTAAATACCCACCATACGAGCCGCCCCACAAACCAATTTTAGTTTTGTCTACCTGCTGCAATGATTGTAAATAGGTTGCTGCCGCCACTACATCCTGATATTCGCTGGCACCACGCGGACCTTGATTTTTTGCTCTGCGAAAATCTCGTCCATAGCCCGTGCCTGAACGAAAATTAACCGACAATACTACATATCCCTGACTGGCCAGGTATTGATTGAAAGCATAACAATTAATATAGTAGTCGCTGTAATGAAAGCCCAATAACATTTGACGGATAGGACCACCATGCATAAACACAATGCCAGGCCGCACCGAAGACAATGACCGATTGATGAAAAGCTGACCATGCAACGTGGTGCCATCCGCGGCTTTAAAAATCACTTGTTCCGGCTTTACAAAACCTGTGGGCGAAAAAGTTACCAGCTTTTGTCCATAGACCGGTACCATCGACCTGGTTGTTTCATCAATACGCACCAATGTTTTAGAAGTATTCGCAGTGGATCTGAATGCATATAAAACATTACCGGCAAGGGTCGGATACATTTCAATGCCTTCGCCACTGGTTACAGCCACCGGACTTCCCACCGTTACATCCGATTTCCAGATGTGTCTGCGATCAATATCTTCGCGGTTGCCATCGAAATAAATAAACTTCTGGGCAGCATCCAGTATATAACTCTCCACCTCGCCATTGCCCGGTGTGATGTCTTTTAAATCTGCACCTGTATCGGTCATGGAATAAAGATGATTCCAGCCGCTGTGTTCGGAGAAGAATAATATTCTACCGGTAGTTGTCCATGCCAAAGGTGTGTTGGGATAATATTGCGAAAATCCGCCATCATCGGCTGGCGATTTCCAGATAACAGAAGTTCTTCCGGTTTCAGCATCGGCCACACAAATTGAAAATCTCTCGCCACCGGTAAGATTGCCGAGTTCACCAACCTTAATTCCAGGCTTGCGAATAAAAGCAATTCTTTTTCCATCGGGTGACCAAACCGGAAATTCATCGATGGTTACATCGGGTGCAATCCAGCGAATGTTTCTGCGAATCAAATTATAGATACCAATAAAACTATGGTCGCCCCGATCACTTACAAACACAACCTCATTGCCATCCGGAGAAAACCGGGGGCTACCATTACTACCGCGCGCTGAAAACAAAAGTTTAGGCACGGCATTAATATCCATGGGCGATTCATAAATCTGCCCGCCTTTACTAAACAAGAATTTGATGCCATCTTTAAAAAATACGGGGCTGTTACCCACGGTAATTTTCGCAGGCGGGCTCTTCGAAGAAATCTCTTTATAATATATGGCTTGTTCTGCACCCTCGGCAAGACTAGCCGGATTGGGATTTTGTCCATTCCGGTTGGCACCACTGCCTCGCACAAAAAGTAGTTTGGTTCCGTTGGGAGAAAAAACCAATTGCGAAAGTTCCTGGCCATCATCAACCTGATAGTCGGTTAATAGTCGCGGTACATCTGTTCCCGTCTTGACTAAAATGTTTCGCTTGCCCTTGTCGTTGATAACCCAGGCAAGATTTTTTCCATCCGCAGCGGTGGCTAGGTTATATTCAATCGGATGACTTAAGAATTGTTCGAGAGGTTGAGCAAATGTGCTTGTTGCTGCCAGCAACATCAACACGAGGCAGGTATGTTTCATGCACACCAAGATAGAGAAAATGAGAACAGGATGCCAACCCATGATTCACCAACACCCCAATAACTTTGAGGATAAAATGAAGTGTTTATGTTCCCTCTCCCCAGGGAGCGGGCGTTCTAAAGTTGGATATTAACTTAGTTGTATTTAGGTGAGGGACTAGTCCAGAAACCAGAAGCGAGAAACAAGAAACTAGTACGCTCTTACTTCTTCTTCACTTTCTTTGCAGCAACTTTTTTCGCTACAGGTTTACGGGCTGCTGTCTTTTTTGTCGCTACCTTTTTGGCAACTACTACTTTATTCGCAGTAACTTTTTTGGCAGCTACCCTGGCTTTTGTTTTGGGCGCAGCTACAACCGGTTCCTCTTTTTTCTTACCGGCAAATCGTCCCCAACGACCTTTCTTTTCCGGTGCATTGGCGGCCAATGTGATACATTCTTCCAGCGTAAGTTCTTCCGGGGCTTTGCCTTTCGGAATTTTTACATTCTTCTTTCCGGCTTTGATATAAGGACCAAAGCGACCATTAAGAATCTGAATCTCCTCATTACCTTCAAACGCTTTGATCAATCGGTTTGCATCCAGTTCGCGCTTCGCCAGAATCAGTTCAATGGCACGTTCGGGCGTAACTGTGTAAGGGTCCTCTCCTTTCGGGATGGAAATAAATTTTTTGTCGTGCAGCACATAGGGACCAAAACGACCAATGTTGGCAACCACCGGCTTCTCTTCAAAAACACCGAGGTCGCGTGGCATTTTCAATAACTCAAGCGCAGCCTCCAATGTTATGTTTTCAATAAACTGTCCCTGACGCAAGCTCGCAAACTTGGGTTTTTCACCACCATTATCATCCGGATTCTCGCCTACTTGAACATAGGCTCCGTACTTGCCAAGTTTTACATATACATTTTTTCCGGTTTTGGGATCAACCCCTAACTCTTTACTCTTATTTTGTACGGATGATCGCTCAACTAATTCTGTTTTGGTAACGGTTTTATGAAAGGGTGTATAAAATCCGCTCAACATCTTTTGCCATTTCAGTTTTCCGCTGGCAATCTCATCAAACTCCTGTTCGATCTCTGCTGTAAATGAATAGTTTGTTATTTCCGGAAAATGTTCAATCAGAAAATCATTTACGATCATCGCAATGTTGGTCGGAAATAATTTATTGCTTTCAGCACCGGTATTTTCAGTCTCAGTATTGGATATAATATTATTCGACTTCAAAATATGAACCTGATACTTTCTTTCCCTCCCTTCGCGACTTTCTTTTACTACATAACCACGCTTTTGAACCGTGGAAATTGTTGGCGCATACGTAGACGGACGACCAATACCCAACTCTTCCAATTTTTTAACCAGGCTAGCTTCCGTATACCGGGCCGGATGCCGCGAGAACGTTTGTGTTGCCGAAATCTGATTAAGATCTAGCTGCTGACCTACATTCAACGGTGGCAATACCTTACCACTATCTTCATCTTCGCTATCATCATCGTCTTTCGACTCCATATATACTTTCAAAAATCCTTCAAACTTGATCACCTCCCCGGAGGCAGTCAATGTTCTTGGATTAGTAGAAATAGAAATGGTGGCTGTTGTTCGTTCCAATTCTGCATCTGCCATCTGCGAAGCAATCGCACGCTTCCAGATCAATTCATAAAGTCGTTGTGCATTGCGATCCATGCCAGGATCCATCACCGAAAAATCAGTGGGCCGGATAGCTTCGTGGGCTTCCTGCGCGCTGGCAGACTTTGTTTTAAACTTTCGAGTAAAAATAAACTCCTTTCCGTAGGCAGATTGAATTTGTCGCACTGCGCCCTGAACTGCTTCATCCGAGAGATTGACAGAGTCTGTACGCATATAAGAAATCTTACCCGCCTCATACAGTTTTTGCGCTACCATCATGGTTTGCGAAACTGAGAAGCTCAATTTTCTACCAGCCTCTTGCTGAAGTGTTGAGGTAGTAAACGGAGGGGCCGGTGATTTCCTGGCCGGCTTCTTTACTAAATCGGAAATAGCAAACGCAGCGCCTTTGCAGGATTCCAAAAATACTAACGCATCCTTCTCTTCACTAAACTTTTCTGAAAGTTCTGCAACTAATTGCTTGCCTTTGCCCAAATCAAAAATAGCAGAGACTTTGAATGACGATTTCGCATCAAACTTTTCGATCTCGCGCTCACGCTCAACCACTAAACGAACAGCCACTGACTGTACACGACCAGCGGATAAGCCGGTTCCGATTTTTTTCCAGAGTATAGGTGATAGTTCAAACCCAACCAACCGATCCAATAATCGTCTGGCCTGTTGTGCATTTACTAAATCGATATCAATGCCGCGTGGATTTTGAATGGCATTAAGAATCGCATTCTTGGTAATTTCGGTGAATACAATTCTGCGGGTCTTTTTATCATTAAGATTGAGTACTTCTTTTAAATGCCATGATATAGCTTCACCCTCACGGTCTTCATCGCTTGCCAGGTAAACCATTTCGGCTTCTTTGGAAAGTTCTTTCAACTTTTTGATTACATCTTTCTTCTCGGGCGAGACTTCGTAGGTAGGCTCAAAATTATTTTCTACATCGATAGCACCGTTGCCTTTCGCTAAATCGCGGATGTGGCCCATGCTGGAAGTGACCTTAAAATCCTTTCCGAGATATCCTTCAATAGTCTTCGCTTTTGCCGGAGACTCTACTATAACTAAGTTCTTTGACATGCTTTGTTTTTACTTCAATCGCTTCAAATATCAGTAAATTTTTAAAAACTCAAACCCAAAAGCAGTTAAGCCGACTTGTGAATGAGGCAAATCACTGGCATGGATCACCAACATAAATAGGTCAGAGTGACTTGATTACCATGATTTTGTAGGAAATTTGAATGACACTATTATAATGGTGAATAATAATTCAAAAAAAATTCTGCGAGAAGTTAATTTTACGCGCAATGAATCGGATTCTCTATCTCATGAGACATGCTCAGGCTGTACCTGGCACATCGTTATTATCTGACAAAGATCGGACGTTGACAGAGCAAGGAAAACACGATGCGCTGAAAGTTGGTATGAAGTTGCGCTTAGATAATTCTAATATTAATCTAATCGTATCGAGCACAGCGTCAAGAGCCTTAGCAACTGCGCATTTAGTCGCTCAAGAGATTACTATGAACGTCAATCAGATTCAACACGAAGAAAATATTTATAGGGCAGAAAAAAATGAAATTCTGAAAATACTGAATACAATAAGTGATTCAGTGACCAGTGTATTATTAGTTGGGCACTACCCTTCTATCATAGAACTTCACAATTACTTATCAGCAACAAAAGAACTCGCCACCATGAATACTGCGGAGTTGTGTGCGCTAACATTCGAAATGCCATGGTCTGAACTAACCGAATCATCCGGGCAGCATGAGTTCTCTTATCATCCTAACTTAGACAACCTATGATGGAAAATTTTGATCCCAATGGATTGGGAGTAAAAGGAAATTTATTCGGGTTGCCGATAACACCGGAAGAAGCAGAACTGATCATCATTCCTGTGCCGTGGGAGGTCACAGTTTCCTATCAGGAAGGAACTGCTCAGGGACCTCAAGCAATCTTGCAGGCATCCTTTCAGATTGATCTTTTTCATCACGAAATAAAAGAAGCCTGGAAAACATCCATTGCCATGCTACCTATTGCCGAAGATTTATTGAACGAGAATAACAACCAACGACAACTTGCCAAATTGTACATCGAATCACTAGAATCAGGCAAAGACCCTGAGTCAGGCAAAGTGGTTACTACCAAAATCAATGAAGCGAGCGAAAATCTTAACATCTATGTGAAGAAGTTAAGTTCGCGCTATCTGAGCGAAAGAAAACTCGTAGGGCTGGTAGGTGGTGATCATAGCACTCCTTTAGGCTTGCTGCGCGCATTAGCAGAAAAATATGATCGCTTTGGTATTCTGCAATTTGATGCGCATGCCGATCTGCGCAAAGCCTATGAAGGGTTTACGTATTCGCATGGTTCCATTATGTTTAATGCGCTCAAACTACCCGCAGTGAACCGATTGGTACAAGTTGGGATTCGCGATTATTGCCAGGAAGAACTGAATGTGATCGATCGGTCGATGGGACGAGTCAAAACTTTTTTTGATGCTGATCTTAAAGCTAACCTATATCAAGGAAAATTATGGCACTCGATCTGTCAGGAGATTGTGAAGGAACTTCCACCCTTGGTCTATATCAGTTTTGATATTGATGCGTTGGACCCTAAACTTTGCCCACACACAGGCACGCCCGTGCCGGGTGGTTTAGAATTTTCTGAAGCCGTTTATTTAATTCGTGAAGTGGTAAAATCCGGAAGAAAAATTATTGGGTTTGATCTTTGTGAAGTAGCGCCTGGAGCAAATGAATGGGATGCCAATGTTGGCGCCCGCATCCTTTGGGAGCTCAGTCAATGGACAGTAGCCTCGCAGAAATCCGTACATAAAATCTAATACGGTTGGAAAGAGATTAATTTCATACTTTAGCCGTTTGAGCTAACTCAATTATTTAACTATGGGTGATTTTATCAGTGCAATTGCTACAGGTGTATGGACACCCGTGTTGTTTTTACTCATATTAGGTGGACTCTTTTTCTTCTTTTATTCGCGGTTCATTCAATACAAATATTTTACACACGCAGTTGCGATACTCAGAGGCAAGTTCAACAACCCCAACGACCCGGGTCAGATCAATGCCTACGAAGCGTTGTCTACTGCACTTGCCTCCACGGTAGGCATGGGTAATATTGCGGGTGTGGCTGCTGCCATATCAATCGGTGGGCCGGGAGCTCTTTTCTGGATGTGGGTAGCGGCACTCGTAGGCATGTCAACAAATTTTTTTACCAGCACCTTATCCGTGATGTATCGTGGCAAAGATTCGGAAGGAACCATTCAGGGTGGACCAATGTATGTGATTCGTGAAGCGCTAGGAAAATCATGGCAACCCTTGGCGGTTTTATTTTGTCTTTGTGCCATGATTGGGTGCCTGCCAATTTTTCAAGCCAATCAATTAACCCAGGTGATTATTGATATTGGAGTTTCTTCAGAGTCAATAAAAGCTTCCACCTTTCCATTTCTGGGATTTGAAATTTCAACACCCAAATTTGTAATTGGCACAGTGTTAATGATTATCTCGGGCATCGTTATCATAGGTGGTATCCAGCGGATTGGAAAATGGGCCGGTAAGATGGTGCCCTTGATGATCATCATTTATTTCCTTTCCGTGCTTGCTATTCTGTTTCTTCATATTTCTGAGGTGCCGCATTATTTATGGATGATTATCTCCGATGCCTTTGCAGCCAATCATTATCATGGCGAACCAGCGCTTGGCGGAGTAGTAGGCGGATTAATCGTTGCCGGAGTGCGCAGAGCTTCTTTTTCCAATGAAGCTGGTATTGGTACGGCCCCTATGGCGTTGGGTGCATCAAAAAGTTCTGAACCCATCCGCGAAGGCCTTGTTTCCATGTTAAGTCCCGCAATTGACACTTTATTAGTTTGTACGCTCACTGGCCTGGCCATCCTCGCCACCGGAGTTTGGCAATCCTCCGATGCAAATGGTGTCACCCTTACAGCCACCGCCTTTGAAACATCCCTGGGGCCGGCAGGAAAAATTCTGCTCTTAATCTGTGCTTTTTTCTTTGCTATCACTTCTTTGTTTTCTTACAGCTATTACGGCAACAAAGCCATGTCTTTTTTGGCCGGTGTTAAGGCTGGAAAATATTATAACTATTTCTATCTGAGCACCATTATATTCGGAGCCATATTATCCATGCAGGATGTCATGAACATCATTGACATTGCATATGCATTAATGGCATTGCCCACTATGATTTCAGGATTTCTGCTAGCTCCAAAAGTATTAAAGGAATCGCGTTCGTATTTCAGCCGGATGAAGGCAGAAGGAAAACTCTAGACTTTTACGTCAACACCCTGGGCGGATGCCGAGGTAAGGGGATAATCGAATAAGCCATTCTCTTTGATGGCATCCTCCACTTTTGAAGGAACAAATTTTTCCCAGCCAGACTCACCTTTTCGAATCATAGCCAGAACATTATCAGAAATAATATGCAGATTATTTACGTTGGCATTGCGAATGTCTTCCAACTTATTGTTATCCATCAAGTAACGGAATAAGGAGCGAAGATTGGCAGGTAAATCCTTTTCAAAATCTGTTAATGTAAACAACTGGTCACTTCCCTGCCGCAAGGACGGGTAAATATATAATTTCATATTAGTGCCAAACAGGGAGGCAAAACTTTCGAGAATTCCGCCTCGGATTTTTTCGTAGGTTTTTTCTTCAAAGATTTTTTGCAGCGCATAAATACCCAGCACCAGGCCAATCTTTTTCCCCTTCGTAATGCGCGACAAATAATCTACCAATCGATAATATTCAAAGTAATTGGAAACCAATACGGTTTGCCCAAGAGAGCAAATTATTTCGGCACGATGCAGGAAATCTTTTTCGTCAATTTGTCCATCCGAACTTAAATCGTTCAGGGTTAATTCTGTCAGCACCACCATGCGAGATTTATCAACGTCAGGTTCACGCTTAAAGTGACGTCTGGAAGCAAGTAACATATCCACATTGACATGCGTAACCGGCCGGAAACGACCGCGCAATACCAAGACATTTTTCTTATACAAGGCTTCAGAAGGTTGCATCACGGTTCCATCCGGACCAAACATGGCTGCTTTGGTAAGCCCGTTCTTAACAAGCTTAAGTGCCATCAACCGGTTGTCGATATGTTCAAAGTCGGCACCGCTCAAACGAAACATATCAACTTCCATCCTCCGCGAAGTCAATCCATCTAACAATGAATTTATGATTTGCTCGGGATCTTTGATGAACATGCAACCAAAAATCATATTCACTCCTAAAATTCCTAACGATACCTGTTGTTGCAAGGGATCATTATCGTGCATTTTCACGTGCACCACACAATCGTTGTACGGACCTTCCGGCTTGAGTTGAAAGCGCAGTCCAATCCAGCCATGTCCCTGATTAGTACGTTCAAAGTTGAGTACCTCCACCGTATCTGCGAAAGCAAAGAAGCGGGTATCTTTTATCCGATGCTGCAATCGCTCAGGTAATAACTTATATTCATGATTCAACATTTGAATCAACCGGTCTTCACACACATACCGATCGCAAACACCGTAGATTGCATCACTGAATTTCATGTCGTAGGCCGACATGGTTTTTGCGATGGTACCGGAAGCACCACCCACCTTAAAGAAATTGGCTGCTACTTCCTGCCCGGCTCCGATCTCGGCAAACGATCCATAAATGGCCCGGCTCAAGTTGATCCGAAGCGATTTCTCCTGCGTTGTAAGTTTCTTAATCTCTTCCATCCCCAGTTAAAAAACAGGTATTGATATCGGTCTTATTCGAATAATTCACAAGTTAATCACTTGATGTAATACAAACGCCTTTTTGATAATTTTAGTTTAAGGTCTATTTTGCACCCTTCAACTTTATTCTTCATGGCAAACAGAGGTAACTTTTCAAGCAGACTAGGTTTTATTATGGCTGCAGCCGGATCGGCCGTGGGTCTTGGTAACATTTGGAAATTTCCTTACGAAGCTGGTCAAAACGGAGGTGCCGCATTTCTGTTAGTATATGTGCTGCTTACATTTTTGTTATGCTACCCCATTATGGTTGGTGAGATTGCTATCGGGCGCAAGGCGGGCTCAGACGCGTATGGTTCTTATAATAAATTAGGTGGAAAAAACTGGGGCTTGTTAGGTCTTTACGGAATCCTTTGCGGGATCATGATCCTGTCCTTTTATAATGTTGTCGCGGGTTGGGCATTTGGCTATTTTATTGAAATCTCCTTTGGTAATCTACTGAACCATGATGATTATGGCTCCTTCTTCAGATTATACGTGCTTGATTTTTGGGATAACCTGATTTTTTCTGCCTGCTTTATGGTGATCACTGCTTTCATTGTGCTAAAGGGAGTTCAACGGGGTATTGAAGCGGCCTCTAAAATTATGATGCCTACGCTTTTTGCAATTCTTATTGCACTTATTGTTTATAGTCTTACGCTTCCTAATGCGGCTGCAGGAATTAGTTTTTACCTCCTTCCCGATTTCAGTAAAATCAATTTCCAAACTATATACTCTGCTATGGGCCAGGCTTTCTTCTCGCTCTCTCTTGGCATGGGCGCCCTCATTACGTATGGTTCATATGTTAATAAGAATCAAAACGTTCTTGGGTCAGCGGCTACTATTACGGTTATGGATATGTCCGTAGCATTTCTTTCCGGGCTACTCATTTTCCCGTTAGTGTTCTCTCAAGGTCAATCACCGGAAGAAGGGCCAGCGCTTGTCTTTGTTGTGCTGCCGGGGATTTTTGATGCCATGGGGCCTATCCTCGGAAGAGTAGTAGGCGGGGGTTTCTTTTTGTTGTTATGTTTTGCAGCCCTCACCTCCACCATATCATTACTTGAAGTGCCGGTTGCTTATTTTGTTGATCAAAAGAAGTGGTCAAGGAAGCGAACTACCTGGCTGCTGGCTGGAGTAATTTTTATTCTGGGGTTACCCAGTATGTTGTCGCAAGGGGCTGTTGATATGTTTACTTCTCTTTCCTTTTACCAAGGCAAATCGGCCTTGGATTTTGTAAGCGAAGTATTTTCAGATATTAGTTTACCCTTGGGTGGATGCTTAATGACAATCTTCATCGTAACCCGGTGGAGTACACAAAACATGAGTGAAGAACTTTATCTCGGAAATGAAAAATATAGAAATTCATTTCTGGAGAAATATATCAACTTCACCATCCGGTTTGTATGTCCGATTTTACTTGGGATCTTCTCAATCCTGATTATTATCGATAAGTTTTTCGGGATCGATAACGTTTTGAATTAATCTACCCAATCCGCAACAAATAAGTTTGTATCGCGTGTGCCGTTGTTATTTCTATTGCTCGAGAAGATAATCTTCTTACCGTCAGGCGAAAACATAGGGAAAGAATCAAACACACCATCGTAGGTAATTTGTTCAAGCCCCGTTCCATCTTCGTTGATCATATACAAGTTGAATTGGAAGCCACGGGTGCTCTTATGATTTGAACTGAAGATAATTTTCTTTCCTGCCGGATGATAGAATGGTGCCCAGTTGGCTTTTCCCAGGTTAGTGATTTGTTTCAGGTCCGATCCATCCACATTGCAGGTATAAAGTTCCATTTCAGTAGGTGCCACCAATCCTTGCTTCAGGTAATCAAGGTATTCCTTCTTAGCTTCTTCAGTCTTTGGCCTTGATGCTCTGAATACCAGTTTCTTTCCATCAGGAGAAAAGAATGCCCCTCCATCATAGCCGATGTCATGGGTGATCTGCTTTACATTCTTTCCATTGATATCCATGATGAATAGATCAAGGTCACCATTACGGGTAGAAGTAAATACAATTTTATCTCCTTTCGGGGATACAGTTGCTTCGGCATCGTAACCCGGTGTTTTTGTTAATTGCTTCTTCACTTTTCCTTTCAAATTCGCTACGAAAATATCATAGGTATCATAAACAGGCCACAGGTACTTACCGCCCGGTGCGCGACCCGGATCGGTAGGACAATCTTTCCCGCCAAGGTGTGTTGAACCGTAGAGAATACTTTTGTTATTCGGCATGTAGAAGGAACAAGTGGTTCGGCCCAATCCGGTGCTGATCATGGGCGGCTTCGAACCTTTGCTACTCAAATCCAATCCTTCAATCGGCATATAAAAAATCTGATCGCACGATAGACCCCATTCTTTATTGTTTGATTGAAAACTCACACTCTTGCTATCGAAACTCCAATACGCTTCAGCATTATCACCACCAAAGGTCAACTGCCGAATATTTTTTAAATGGAATTCCTGCGGATAATGAACCATGGTGGACTGTTGGGGTTGCGCCAGGGCACCAAGACCGCTGAGAAGGAGGAGGATAGAGAAAAATGCTTTCATGCTTTGATTAAAATTTTCGCGAAGATAACAGCTGCGAATATAAATTCTCATAGTTAAGGATGGTCCGATCAATGGAAAAAGTATCGCTAGCGGTAGTAATTCCACCTTGAATCAGTTTTTGCCGCAAGGTTATATCTTCTGTTACTGATCTTATGCAATTGGCCAGTGTGGCCTTGTCCTCATCAGGAAATAACAAGCCATTCTCACCATTCTGAACTAAATCAAGGTTTCCAGCAGCTGCTGTGGCTATAACCGGGGTACCCAAATACATAGATTCCAATAATCCCTGCGAGAGACCTTCGGTGGTGGAGCAAAGCACTGTACAGGTAAATAGTTTATAATAATGCAATGCATAGGCACCCTCCTTGTCGCCTTCGTAATACACCTGATGCGGCAATTTAAAGGATGCGCGGATGGCTTTTAGTTCTTCATCTTCCTGGATTCCCACAAAGATCACTTTCACAGGTCGTCCTATCTGATCGAGGGCTTTTAACAATTGGTCCTGTTTTTTTCTGCGGGCTATACATCCGATCACAATATCCTGCGGGGTTAATGAAAATCTATTGACAAGAGATTGCACAACCTCCGGGTTAAGATTTTTGTATTTCTCCTTAGGAGTGCCATTAAATAGTACTGCAATATGTTTGGCCGGGATTCGCTTCTCTACGAGCGAACGTTTCACTCCTTCACTGACGGCAACAATCTTATCCGTTCCATTTACATAAATCAGGTTCTGAATCAACCCACCAACGCTAAGAGAAATTTGCCTTCGGGTATGCAACAGTACAACGGGAATGCGATACAACCATTTAGCTAATACAGTAATGTAACGGTCTCTGCTGGATTGTGCATTGATTACCTGAATCTCAAACTTTCGCACTAAAGCAACCAGCGCTTTGATTGCGTGTATGTCTATCCTCGAACGAATCGTTATAGGGACAAATGTTACCTGAGTGTTTTCCAGTAATTGGCTAAGTACAGAATCGGGACGAGCTGCTACCACCACCCGATGACCTTTTGCAGAAAGTCCTTTTGCAAGATAGGATACTGAGAATGTTGAGCCGGCAAGATAATCCTCCTGCGTAATAAGTAAGATGTTCACAAAAGTAAATTATTCACTCCAACGGAAAACGCGTAAGAGAAGTTCGTCTTTTTTAAGCGGCCTTCGACTTTTCTTCTTCCTTCAACGCTCTTCGCAGTATTTTGCCTACGTTGGTCTTAGGCAATTCTGTGCGGAACTCAAAGTGACGAGGAATTTTATAGTTGGTAATGTTCTCATGACAATAGTTCTTTAATTCCTCCTCCGTCAAACTCGGATCACGCTTTACCACAAACGCTTTAATGGCTTCACCCGATTTTGCATCGGCTACTCCAATGGCTGCTACTTCAAGTACCTTGGGGTGTGTTGCCAATAAATTTTCAATCTCATTCGGATACACATTAAATCCGGAAACCTTGATCATATCCTTTTTACGATCTACGATTTTGAAAAATCCTTCTTCATCCATCACACCGATATCTCCGGTACGAAACCACTCCCCTTCGAAGAAAACTCCGTCATTACTTTGTTGCCAATAGCCCCGCATTACCTGAGGACCTTGTGCGCAGATCTCACCTACCTCACCTTGCCCGAGTTTGTTTCCTTCCTCATCAAAAATACCAATGTTGGTGCTAGGCATCGGAATGCCAATCGTGCCGCGCTTATGGTTTCCGTCCAGCGGATTGCAACATAAAACCGGAGAGGTTTCACTTAATCCATAACCCTCCACCAAAGGATGTCCGGTAACCTCTTCCCATTTATTCGCTACAATATCTTGTATTGCCATGGCGCCCCCGATGGCACCCTTTAACGCAGAAAAATCACAGTCTTTAAATTCCGGATTATTCAACAAACTATTAAAAAGTGTATTCACACCTGTGATGATAGAAAAGCGATGCTTCTTTAACTCCTTAACAAAGCCGGGGATATCGCGCGGATTTGTTATGAGCACACTTTTTACACCTTGTGTATACATTAATAATCCATTGACGGTAAGCGCGAAAATATGATAGAGCGGCAAGGCAGTAATGATAATGTCTTGCTGACCTTCGGTGAGTAGCGGCTTGAACCAATGCGTAATCATCATGTTGTGAGAAATGATGTTGCGATGTGAAAGCTGAGCCCCTTTTGAAACACCCGTGGTTCCACCTGTATATTGAAGCACGGCCAGATCTTCAATATGAATATCCGGACGTTTATATTTTAATGATTGACCTTTTCTTAAAACTGCTTTAAAGGAAAGTGCCGTAGGTAAATGATACTTCGGCACTAATTTCTTAATATACTTAACAACAAAATTCAATACGGCCCCTTTCACACCGCCAATCATATCGCCCATATCGGTAACAATAATATGTTTGGCGGGAATTTTTGGTAAAATCTGTTGGAGATTATGTGCGAAATTAGAAACGATTACAATAGCTGAGATACCCGCATCGTTAAACTGATATTCCATTTCTCGTGGCGTGTATAGCGGATTCGTGTTTACCACAATTAACCCTGCTTTAATAGAGCCCATGAATGCAATTGGAAATTGAATCAGGTTGGGCATCTGTATGGCCATCCTGTCCCCCTTCTTCAACCCAAGCTCTTGTTGCAAATAGGCAGCAAAGGCTGTGGAGAGTCTATCTACCTCGCCAAAAGTGATCTGTTTGCCAAAGTTTTCAAATGCTATCCGGTTGGGATACTTCGAAGCCGCGACTTCAAACAATTCGATCAGCGAATCATATTCATACGGTCCGAGTTGGGGTGGTATTCCTTTCGGATATCTTGAAATCCAGGGTTGGCTCATTTCTAATTTCTTTTTCTAAAGAAAGAAAAAAAAGGTGGGTTCAGCAATCGATTGATTTGATGAAGTGCATCAGATTCAAATAAAAAGCCCCGATCTTTCGATCGGGGCTTTTGCTGTAGAGGAAGGGTTCGAACCTTCACGAGGAAGTTAGCTGCAAGGCATAAGAAAACATTTAGTGGTCAACCCATTACCTTGCGTTTCTCCTTTGCTCCTCACCCCCGAGACAGGAGGGCTTGTCTGCCAATTTCAACACCCTACATTGTAAATTATTTAGCAAAGTAACGTAATAAATGATTTTATGTCAACAATAATTTAAAATTATTGCATAATATTTAATTTATTAACTACAATATTAATAGATTTGAAAAAACCACCTTACCATGAGCCGAAATTTTGAAATTGATAACACTGATCTTAAGATTCTTGAAATTCTGATGCAGGATGCAAAAAGGCCCTACACCGAAGTGGCTAAAAAGGTCAACGTTTCACAAGGAACGGTGCATGTGCGCATGAATAAAATGGAAGATGCCGGGATCCTGGAAAAGACAACCCTGAGAATCAACTATGCAAAATTAGGATACGATATCACCGCATTTATTGGTATCTATCTGGAAAAGAGTGCTTTATATGATATGGTGCTTAACAAACTCAGGGGTATACCCGAGATAACGAATATTCATTATACCACCGGCAACTACTCCATGTTCGTAAAAATCCATTGCCGCGATACAAACCACCTCAAAGAGGTACTTCATGACAAGATGCAGCAAGTTGAAGGTATTGAAAGAACAGAAACTATGATTTCGCTGGAAGAAAGCCTTGACAGGAATCTTAAGCTCACGTAAGGAATAAATTTCACCAATTTCAGAACCTTAAACAGTGAGTTTTGTTGTATTTTTGAAGATTATTTGAAATTAGTCTAAATAGACTGCGATGAGTAAAGGCAATCAGGTTCTGGAAGAAATTACCTCGAAAGAATACGAGCATGGCTGGAATGTAAATCTGGAAGCCGATGAGGCTCCTATGGGCTTGAATGAAGGAACGGTGCGTTTTATTTCTGCCAAGAAAGGTGAACCGGAATGGCTGCTGGAATGGAGACTAAAGGCCTTCAGACTATGGGAGAAAATGAAAGAGCCCACTTGGCCCAATGTTTCCTACCCAGCTATCGACTATCAAAACATAATTTATTACTCGGCCCCTAAAAAAAAGGCAACGCTTAACAGTCTTGATGAAGTCGATCCTGAGTTGGTGAAGACCTTCGAGAAGTTGGGGATCTCCATTACTGAACAAAAAAGACTGACCGGAGTAGCGGTAGACGCAGTCATCGATAGTGTTTCAGTAGCCACAACATTCAAGGAGAAACTTGGCGAACTGGGAATCATTTTCTGTTCATTCAGTGAAGCCGTTAAAGAACATCCAGAACTGATTAAAAAATATCTGGGCTCTGTGGTTCCCATGAACGACAACTACTTTGCGGCACTCAACTCAGCCGTGTTTTCCGATGGGTCGTTTTGCTATATCCCGAAAGGTGTACGCTGCCCCATGGAATTATCTACTTACTTCCGGATCAACGCAGCCAATACAGGTCAGTTCGAAAGAACATTGATTGTTGCCGATGAAGGTTCGTATGTTAGTTACCTGGAAGGTTGCACGGCTCCTATGCGCGATGAAAATCAACTGCATGCTGCCGTAGTGGAACTGTATACCATGAAGGATGCCGAGATTAAATATTCTACCGTGCAAAACTGGTATCCCGGAGATAAAAATGGTAAAGGCGGCATCTACAATTTTGTTACCAAACGTGGTCTTTGTTTTGGCGATCACTCCAAAATTTCCTGGACTCAAGTAGAAACTGGATCAGCCATCACATGGAAGTATCCTTCGTGTGTTTTGAAAGGTGACTATTCTGTTGGTGAATTTTATTCTGTAGCCGTTACCAACAATTATCAGCAAGCCGATACCGGAACAAAAATGATTCACATCGGCAAGAACACCCGGTCACGCATTGTGAGTAAAGGTATTTCGGCTGGTAAATCTCAAAACAGTTATCGCGGCCAGGTGCATGTATTAAAGCGTGCTTCGAATGCAAGAAATCATTCGCAATGTGATTCACTTTTAATGGGTGATCAGTGCGGAGCACATACATTCCCGTACATCGATGTAGAAAACAACAGTGCCCGTATCGAACATGAAGCCACAACTTCAAAGATTGGTGAAGATCAAATCTTCTATTGTTTGCAACGTGGCATCGATGAAGAAGCAGCCGTAGCATTGATTGTGAATGGGTATGCGAAAGAAGTATTGAATCAACTACCTATGGAGTTTGCAGTGGAAGCTCAGAAGTTGCTCGCGCTTACACTGGAGGGAAGTGTTGGATAATCTACTTTGCGTCTTAGCGGTTAAAAAAATAAGAAAGAATAAATATAGTATGCTAACGATAAAAAATCTACAAGCAAAAGTTGGTGAGAAATCCATTCTTAACGGGATTGATCTTAAAGTAAATGCCGGTGAAGTACACGCCATTATGGGACCGAACGGTTCTGGTAAAAGTACGCTTGCTTCCGTATTAGCCGGAAGAGAAGATTTTGAAGTAACCAATGGTGAAGTTGATTTCTTAGGAAAAAACCTGTTGGAACTTGACCCGGAAGATCGTGCCCGCGAAGGCATCTTTATGGCTTTCCAATATCCGGTGGAAATTCCAGGTGTGAGCACCATCAACTTCATGAAGACGGCTTTAAATCAAATTCGGGAATATCGTGGCCAACAACCTTTGGATGCAGTTTCATTTCTTCAATTGATGAAAGAAAAAATGAAGCTGGTTGAAATCGACCAATCCCTCTTAAGTCGTTCACTTAATGAAGGATTCTCGGGTGGCGAAAAGAAGCGAAATGAAATTTTTCAAATGGCGATGCTGGAACCTAAGCTTTCCATTTTAGATGAAACTGACTCCGGGTTAGACATTGACGCACTTCGCATTGTTGCCAATGGCGTTAACAAACTCCGAAATAAAAATAATGCAGTTATTGTCGTTACCCATTATCAGCGTCTGCTGGATTATATCGTTCCTGATTTTGTACATGTGCTCTATAAAGGAAAAATAGTAAAGTCCGGAACGAAAGAATTGGCACTGGAACTCGAAGCCAAAGGATACGACTGGATAAAAAATGAAGCAGCTCTTGCCTGATATGAGTACGACCGATACCCGCGACATTAAGAACGAAATTGTAGAGGCCTTTCATCAAAGTAAATTTGATGTTGCTAAAGAATATCGTAACAAGGCACTGGCTTTATTTGAGAAAACCGGGTTACCCGCAGCCAAGCAGGAAGAATACCGCTTCACTCCTATTGCAAAGAGTTTAGAGAAAAATTTCGACTGGAGCGCTATTTCGTCTACGTCTGCGATTACGTCCATCGAAGGATTTTTGATTCCAAACCTGGATGCCAACATTTTGGTATTTCTAAATGGCAGTTATTCAGAATCACTTTCTAAAATCATAAGTCCGGAAAGTGAAGTAAAAATCAAAACGCTCAACGCGGCATTCAAAACAGATAGTGCGACCCTGGCACCCTATTTTGATAAAGTACTCAATCCGGAAAGTGATCCTTTCGCAGCCTTGAACTCTGCCTTGTGGCAAGATGGTTTGTTAATACATGTTCCTGCAAACACCAATGTTTCCAAACCTATTTTCATTCTGCATCTGAATGATGCTGGAAATAATCAGGTAATCAGTCAGACAAAAATTTTAGGCATCCTTGAAAAAGGCAGTCAGCTCAGTGTAATAGAAAAATTTGATTCGAGAGGTACCCATTCAGTGTTTCATAATTTCTCGGAAGAGTGGATCGTAAAAGAAAAATCACATCTGGAGTATTGTAAGATTCAGAACGATGCCGGCAAAAGTAATCAGGTTGCCAATACGGTAATTCATCAGTCGGATGCCAGTTTGCTAAATACGTTTACGCTTACGCTGAACGGACAATTGGTACGCAATAATCTTACCATCATCATCGATGGAGAAAATTGTGAATCTCATTTCTATGGTTTGTATTTACTCAACGGAAATACATTGGGCGATAATCACACCGTAGTGGATCACAAGAAGCCGAATTCCTTCAGCAATGAAATGTATAAAGGAATTATGGATGGCAACTCTAAAGGCGTATTCAACGGAAAAATATTCGTACGCCCACACGCACAAAAAACCAATGCCTTTCAATCAAACCGCAATATTCTTGTTTCAGATTCTGCAACGGTAAATACAAAACCGCAATTAGAAATCTGGGCGGATGATGTGAAATGTTCGCATGGTTGCACATCCGGTCAATTGGATGAAGAGGCTCTGTTTTATTTGCGTTCGCGCGGCATTGCCGAACCCATTGCAAAAGCGATGTTGTTATATGCATTCGCCAGCGAGGTACTTACACCCATTAAAAATGAAACTTTGAAATCCTATCTCGACAATTTGATTGCCGAACGATTGCAAAAGAATTTTTAATCATGAACACCGTAGCCACCACACGATTGGATATTGAAAAAATCAGGGCCCAGTTTCCGGTCTTGAACCAACTGGTGAATGGCAAACCGTTGGTGTATCTCGACAATGCAGCCACCAATCAAAAACCAAAACGGGTTATTGATGCGTTGACTTCCTATTACGAAAAAGACAATGCCAACATACATCGTGGCATTCATACCCTGGCGGAACGAGCTACTAAAGCGTATGAACAAACCCGTCATGCGATGCAGCAATTCATCCACGCAAAGCATGTAGAGGAAATCATTTTTACGAGGGGGGTTACAGAGAGTATCAATCTGGTCGCTGCTTCTTATGGAAGAGCGTTCCTGAAAAAAGGTGATGAAGTAATTATCTCTGGTCTCGAGCACCACTCCAACATTGTTCCATGGCAGATGATCTGTGAAGAAAAGCAGGCCGTACTGAAGGTAATTCCCATTACTGAAGTTGGTGAAATGGATCTGGATGCCTATCACGCATTACTATCTCCGAAAACAAAGATGGTAGCGGTTAACCATGCTTCCAATAGCCTGGGAACTATTAATCCGATCAAGGAAATTATTGACGCTGCTCATAAGGTGGGTGCCGTAGTATTGATTGACGGAGCGCAGGCTTCGGCTCATTTGGAAATAGACGTACAGAAGTTGGATTGCGATTTCTATTGCATCTCCTCGCACAAGATGTACGGCCCTACCGGCACGGGTATTCTTTACGGAAAGAAAGAGCTTTTAGAAAAAATGCCCCCTTACATGGGTGGCGGGGAAATGATCAAAGAGGTGACGTTTGCTAAAACGACCTACAACGATCTGCCTTATAAATTTGAAGCAGGCACGCCCAACATTGCCGATGTAATTGCTTTGAACGAAGCTATTCTATTCATCAATGAATTGGGAAAAGAAAATATTGCCGCACATGAAAATGAGTTGCTGAGTTATACCGTTAAGAAATTATCGGCTATTCCTTTTATAAAACTGATTGGAACTTCCGGGCAAAAAGTAAGCGTGCAGTCTTTTGTGATTGAAGGCATTCATCATTTTGATATCGGACAAATGCTGGATACCCGTGGCATAGCTGTGCGAACCGGACATCATTGCACACAACCTCTGATGGACCACTTCGGAATTGAAGGAACCGTGCGGGCATCGTTTTCAGTGTACAATACAAAAGATGAAGTTGATAAGTTGATGGAAGGAGTTGAAAGAATTGTTAACTTCATGAAGTAAAATCCAATACCTATGAAAAACGAAGACAAAATAGTCGAGTTACTTGCCGAGATGGTGAAAGGTCAGGACAAACTCATTGAAGAGGTCTCCGAAATGAAGACTGAAGTGTCTCAAATGAAAACCGAAATCTTCAAACAAAGCCTGCAAACATCTGAAAACTCAAGAGCAATTTTTAAGTTAGCAGACGAAATAAGGTTAGTGGCAGAGCACGAAAAGCGCATCGCAAAACTTGAAGTAACGGTGTTTAAGTAGTGAATACTATTAACTCAATCCAGGACGAAATTATAAACGAATTCTCTTTGTTAGACGGTGACATGGAGATGACCGTATTCTACATCATGGAATTGGGTCAGAAACTTCCTGTGATGAACGAACAACTTAAGACTGATGATAACATTGTGAAAGGTTGCCAATCAAAAGTATGGATGACAGCAAGAATAGAAAATGATAAAATCCATTTCGAAGCCGACAGCAACACAGCGATCACGAAAGGACTAGTTAGTTTGCTGGTACGAATTTTTAATGAACAACGTCCGGAAGATATTTTAGCAGCAGATCTATATTTTATGAATAAGATTGGTATGGAACGATTCATCGGCACCCAGCGTTCCAATGGTTTTGCCTCCATGATCAAACAAATGAAATTATACGCCCTGGCTTTTAAAACCCAAAAGGAAATCTCGTGAGTGACTCGGTTGAAAATATTGAATCGGCAACGGAAGTACCGCAAGGCGAACTTCGTGACAAGGTAATTGCCGCTATCAAAACGGTCTATGATCCCGAAATTCCGGTGGATGTATATGAGCTCGGTCTAATCTATGAGATCAGTGTGTTCCCGGTAAACAATGTTTTTATTCTGATGACGCTGACATCACCTTCTTGTCCCTCAGCCGAAGTCATTCCGGTGGAAGTAGAACAAAAGGTGAAGGAAATACCCGGGGTGAGCAGTGTAGAAGTAGAACTTACGTTTGATCCACCCTACTCGCAGGACATGATGAGTGAAGTGGCCAAACTTGAACTTGGCTTTATGTAAAAAAACTATCCGAACTTTGAGGTTTGTAAAAGTGTTAGTCTAACAGAGAGAAAAAAATTCGTAAATCGTAATTCTAAATTCATAATTTCTAAAAATATGTATCCAGAACCATTAGTAGCACCCATGCGCCAGGACTTAACGGTAGCCGGTTTTAAAGAACTGAAATCAGCAGCAGAAGTAGATAAGGAATTGACTGACCACAAAGGCACTACATTGCTAGTCATTAATTCCGTGTGTGGTTGTGCGGCCGGTGCCGCGCGGCCGGGCATTAAATGGGCCTTGCAAAACAGCGGTAAAAAGCCCGATCATCTCACCACCGTATTTGCCGGTGTCGATAAAGAGGCTGTTGCCAAAGCCCGTGAATACACGCTGCCTTATCCGCCATCGTCACCAGCCATTGCCCTATTTAAAGATGGTGAACTAGTTCACTTCGTTGAGCGCCATCACATAGAAGGCCGCAATGCCCAAATGATTGGGGAGCATCTTGTAGAAGTATTTGACGAATTTTGCTGATTGGACAAATCACTAACTCATAATCAAGGGGGCCTTCAGGGCCCCTTTTTAATGCCTATCTATTTTAAAATAATGTGATTTTCAGGGCTAAAATAGGGATTTTACTGTATACTAAATATTTTAGTAGTTTATATTGCTAATATAATTAGTATTTACAATGTTTGTAATCAAACATCACGGTTATGAAAATCATAGAATCACCGCTCGTTGGGCAACGATTTATTACAGCCCGGGATCGAAATGTAAGACTCTTTCAGGTGAAACAGGTGTTAAATCAACACCGGGATTTACTAATTACCAGGCTATTGAAGGACATCCCCTACTACCTCGCATTTAAGTATCACGCAAGGGCCAACGAAACCGAATTGGAAGTAATCAAAACCAAATTGATGGACCTGCAAAAGCGGGATGTTGATTTAACCAACTACGCTTCTATTGTAGAGCAGATTAAAAAAAGAACAACGGTTAAACTTAACAACCAGGAATTCTTCAACGAAATCGATCAACTACTATTAGGATAAACTCAAAAAAAAATGAAAACTATCAAGTCAGCCCTGTTAGGCAATAAATCTCTGATCGATACAAATCCCGAAGTTCTGCTGGTTCAGGTGAAGGAAATTTTAAAGGCCCATCGCGAATTGATTATTAATCGGTTGATGAGTGATTTGCCTACTTACTTAGATTATAAATTCAATATAAAAGCTGATAAGAAAATGATTGATACGGTTAAAGATCGGTTGCTGGATTTAAAAAAATCCAATGCCGACCTGGAGACCTACGATAAAATAGTTCAGCAGGTATTAACCAAAGCAGTTACCCATCTGACCAACGAACCCTTCTATGTGGAAATCGATGCCTACCTTGCGCAGTATGTTAATCCACAGCAATTCAAATTCGCATAGGTAAGTATAGCTGCCAATAAAATTCAATACAGAAGCAAATTAACCACTGCTACTTAATCCAAACCGAACTTATAGCTCGTGTTTAAAAGTTGGATTTTTTGTAATATGTTTGATTATTACTTACTCAAATCCATTGACTATGAAATCAAATAAAACCTGGCTCTTTCTGATCGTGATCGCAGTCTTTGCTGTTACTCCTTCGCTGGCTCAACAGGGATATCCTAATTCTCCACCCGCAGTTTCGCCCATGCCCATGAAGCCTGAAATGACTGAAATCTGGGAACCTGAAGTAAAAGTTATCACCCCAGCCAAAAAGTTAGGCGATGCTCCATCGGATGCGATCATTTTGTTTGATGGAAAAAATCTTGATCAATGGGTAAGTCAGAAAGATGTTACCAAACCTGCACCCTGGAAAATTGTCGACAACGACCACATGGAAGTTGTGCCAGGCTCAGGTGGCATTCAAACAAAAATGTCATTCGGAGATTGTCAATTACATATCGAATTCAGTGCACCGGATATTGTTGAAAGTGTAGGACAAGGACGTGGTAATAGCGGAGTGTTTTTCCAAAACCGTTATGAACTTCAAATCCTGGATTCGTATAACAACCGGACTTATAGCAATGGGCAGGCCGGAAGTATCTATAAAGACCACCCTCCCTTGGTGAATGCCATGCGCACTCCCCTGGAATGGAATACGTATGATATCGTGTATACCGCACCCAGGTTCAAAGCCGATGGTCGTCTTGATGCACCTGCTCGAATAACCGTATTACACAATGGTGTAGTTATTCAAAATAACACCACGATCAATGGTCTTACAAAATACATAGGGTTACATGATTACCCCTCTTCACACGGTGATGATGTGATTTCCTTGCAAGATCATGGCAACAAAACGCAATTCAGAAATATCTGGCTTCGTAAACTTTAGCAGGCAATGAATTCATTGATAAAGGGAGAGCGTAAGTTCTCCCTTTTTATTGCCTTCATCAAGCGTCTAATTCCAACCTGGCCTCCTCCAAATCCAATTCGTACTCCACCTTGCGCAACACTTCATCGCTGATCTTCCCCTCTTTGCGCATGTTCAAAATAAACTCCCGCTCGCGAGCCAGCAGTTCTCGTTGGATTCGGTGAAACTCATTGATCTGTTCCGGTGTCATTCGTTTTTCTGTACTATCTTTTCGAATCCGCTGAATCCTAATTTCATATTTACTTTTGATCTGATTAAGTACTGCTTCACTGAGTGTAAGAGAATAATTCTCCTCAATATGCTCAATCACGGAAGAAGAAATTCGTACGCGTGCAGCTTCTTCTTCGCGTGCATGTTTATCATCTTCCTTTACCCCCAGCCAACGAATCAGTCTTCGCATCGTCATGCCTTGTAGCACAAGGGTTACGAAAATCACACAGAAGGTTAAGAAAATAATCATGTCCCGATTGGGAAAAGCCATCTTATCTGTAGCCATGATGGGCAATGCCAGGGCAGCAGCCAATGAAACGATGCCCCGCATACCCGACCAGGCAACAATGCTTACTCTGCGCACAGTCGTTTCTGGCTCCCGTTCTCTTATTCCTTTGCTAATCCACCGTGGAATATAGGTGCCTGGAAAAACCCAGATAATCCGCGCAATTACGGTAACCACACTCACGAGGGATCCATACAAGATAAGCGAAGCAAGAGAATGCTGTTTAATGTTGTCCAGGATCATAGGCAACTGTAATCCGATCAGGATAAAGATGACACCATTCAGTATGAAGATCATGGTATCCCACACGGCCGTAGCTTGCAGACGCGTGCGATTGGAAAATACTTCTGATGATCGGGGCGATAAAAATAATCCGGCCGCAACTACTGCCAGCACTCCTGAAGTATGAAATTCTTCGGCTACCAGATAGGCGGCATAGGGAGTTAGCAAAGTAAACGTAGTATCGGTGGTTGCATTGTTAGGAGTGATTTTGTGAATCCAGAAAAAAATATACCCTACGGCCAGCCCCATCAGAATACCCAGACCAGCAACATAAAAAAAGTTGATGCCTGCCAACCAAAAGATAAACGAACCCGAAGCGGTGGCAGCAATCGCATACCGATAGGCAATCAAACCGGTGGCATCATTGACGAGACTTTCGCCTTCCAGGATGGTGATGATTCTTTTCGGCAGTTTAAGTCCCTTGGTTGCTGCTGTGGCGGCCACGGCATCGGGTGGTGAAATAATGGCTCCTAAAACAAATGACTCGGCCCAGCCAAAACCCGGAATGAAATAATGTGCGGCCATCGCGACCAGTACCGTTGTAAACAAAACGCATCCAACCGCTAAAAGAGAAATAGGTCTGATAGATTCTTTAAAGTCGGGCCATGAAGTTGACCAGGCGGCTGCATATAATACAGGTGGAAGAAAAACCAGGAAGACGATATCAGGATTTAAATCAACATGTGGAAGGCCGGGCACAAGCCCGATGCCAATGCCAACAAGCACCAGTAAAATCGGGTAAGGTATTTTAATACGATCCGTAACCTGAGCAAGTGCCGTTACGATGGCTAAAAGAATAATGACGATTGAGATATTCTCCATGAATGATAAATCGAACTTAGCTTATAACAACTTCTTTAATATCAAGTTCACCGCGCCTTCCACAGATTGCTCGTTGGAATGAATTACCACATCTGGAGAAGTTGGTTCTTCATAGGGAGAGTCAATGCCGGTAAATTGAGTGATCAACCCCGCCCTAACTTTTTTGTAGAGTCCTTTTACATCGCGTTGTTCGCAAACAGCTAATGGACACTGAACAAATACTTCCTTAAAGCGATGATGTCCAATGATTTGCCGGGCCTGGCTACGATCTGATTCAAAGGGAGAAATGAAGGTGGCTAGCACACAATATCCTGCCTCACAAAAAAGTTTTGCTACCTCAGCTGCCCTGCGAATATTTTCAGATCGGTCTTTATGTGAGAATCCAAGATCAGCGTTTATCCCCGCTCGTAACAGATCTCCGTCCAGCAAGTAAACCGGCAAACCTATCTGTTCCAACCTCACTTTCAATTCAGTCGCCAGCGTTGTCTTGCCCGCACCTGATAATCCGGTAAACCAGATCACAGAAGAATTCAACGGATGTTTGAGTGGCATAGCTGGTGTAATGCATTTAACAAGCCTTTAAAATGCTAAAATTTTTGATAAGTTTAATAATTCATAATCTATGGATAAGGAACTCGCTCCATTTACATGCACCTTCTCGGAAGGGCTTCCCGAACTGCTGAATACCCTTCGGTGCACGTTGGCGATCAGTACGTACCAGGCCGGCAAGGTCATTTTCATCAGTGCAAAAGACAAACAGAGCTTAATTCAGTTGCCGCGCACATTTAAAAAGCCCATGGGCATTGCTGTTCGCGGTGAAACCATGGCTATCGCTACACGCAATGAAGTTGTAGTACTATCAAATACGCCAAGTCTTGCGGCCTCATTCCCTAAACAGCCGAATACCTACGATGCCTTATACTTGCCTCGCTCTGTATACTTCACGGGTGAACTCGATATTCATGATCTTGCCTTCACCGAATCTGGATTGATTGGTGTTACCACCCGGTTCTCTTGCATTTCGAAAATCAATGAACAGTTTAGTTTTACTCCCTTTTGGAAACCTAAATTCATCACCTCGCTGGAGCCCAATGATCATTGTCATTTGAATGGCATGGCCCTTGAAAATGGCGAAGTAAAGTATGTTACTGCCCTGGGCCAAACGGATACAGCCGGAGGCTGGCGTTCCACCAAGGCCAATGGTGGAATTGTTATGCATGCCGCTGAACAAGAAATCCTGCTTCAGGGTTTACCGATGCCGCACTCACCACGCCTATATGATGGTAAACTATTCGTATTACTTTCCGGATCGGGTGAATTGATTCATGTTGACCCGATTGGTGGGAAGTATGATGTAATTCAAAAAATGAAAGGCTTTGTACGAGGCATGGATAAAATTGGCGACTTTGTATTTATCGGGCTGTCGAAATTACGCACCACCAGCAAAGCATTCGGTGATCTCCCTATCGCAAAAGATTCGATCTCCTGTGGAATAGCAGTGATACAACTTTCCACAGGTCGGTTGGTAGGCTACATTAAATATGAAAACAGTGTAGAAGAAATCTACGATGTGCGCGTGCTACCAAACACAAAAAGACCCGGAGTACTTAACCACTATCAGGAAGACCATCAAATGGCTATTACGCTGCCCACCGGAAATTATTGGGTGTCACCGGAACCTACTCAATAGTATGCAGCCGTATTCACACGATGAAGTTCGCACCATTCTGCTAACTGAGATTAGTAAAGAGACAAGTATATCAATTTCTGAATTACATGATCATGAGAACTTCATCAACTTTGGATTGGATTCTGTGAATTGCATTTTTTTATTGGATCGCTTAGAGAAGATTTTCAAACTTGAGCTGAACCCGGTCTGGTTTTGGGACTACCCAACAATTAATACGATGGCGCAGAAGATTTTTTCTGAATTAGGACAATTGCAATCATGAACGATCAGAAGCACCTTTGGAAGCCTTGGGATGAAGAGAATTTTTCGAATCCTTATCCCATGTACAAGGTGTTGCAACAATCGGATCCCATTCACTTTTCACAGACAAAAGAATGGATCATTACCCGATATGAAGATGTGCGGACTGTTTTAAAGGATAATCGTTTCGTTGCTGGCAATCGTTTGGAGTGGATTAAGCGCGGAATTGCCTACCTGAATAATAAAGAAATGGATTTTCAGGCAATTGCAAGTGCGATGAGTCACTTTCTGTTGTTTCTCAATCCACCTCAGCATACTCGGGTGCGCAAGTTTATTCATGGTGTGTGGATTAACCGGGATATCGAACCACTTATCCGCTCAGGAACCCGGGATTTAATCTACCAGTTGCCGAACGAGCAAGTTGATGTTGTAAAGGACTTTGGTCAGGCATTACCGGCATTGACTATGGCCAACCTTTTAGGAATCCCTTCGGCTGATCATCGATACTTAAAAAGTCTTGCGCTTAATCTTATCAAAGCGATGGATTTGTATATAAGCGTTAAAGACCTGGTTCTCATTCATCAATCAGCCAAAGAATTCATCGACTACTTCAACATTACACTGCGTGAGAAACGAATGAAGGAAGATGGATTGCTATTCAAAATCATTGCAGCCAACAAAAAATCAGAAGAACCCTTAACAGACAATGAACTCATTTCAATCTCCATTTTCCTATTCACCGCTGGAGTGGAAACTACCTCCGGTGTCATTGGCACGGGTGTATATAACCTACTGGCCCGAAATCAATGGTACGACAGAAATCAGGAAGCTTGGGAGGCATGTATTGACGAATTACTTCGCTATGATTCCCCCGTTCAATTATTAGGCAGAATTTCTACGGAAGAAATTGAACTGAGCGGAAAGATAATCCCGAAAGGAAGCACCGTTACCTTGTGTCTTGGCGCAGCTAACCGGGATCCGGAAATCTTCGATCAGCCAGACGAACTGATTTTAACCCGAAGCCAAAACCGGCATCTTGCTTTTGGATCAGGAATTCATTTTTGTATGGGTGACTGGTTAGGGAAACTGCAGGCCCGGATTGCTTTGGAGGAACTGGTCAAAACGTATCCCAACAGTACCGCAGTAAGTCAGAATTTAAAATGGAATAAAAATCTGGCAATCAGAAGTTTAACAGAGTTTAAAGTATCACTTACTTAAATGGTTGCACCTTTAAAATAATACACCCGAATGTGCCGGCCTTGTTTGTCCATTCCCACATAAGCCATCTTTGAAGCGGGCCAGATAGCCTCCCGCCTGAATTGCTGATAGCGCGGATTTTCGATGAAAGATAGAATTCCAATACAAGGATGTTCAGTAACCTTCTTATTATATTCTTCAAGAAAATCCCGGGTTTCAACAATGAGTTTTTCAGGTAATCCAGGATGCCGGTATGCAGGTAAAATAATAGACCGATACAAATAAAAATTATTGCCATTCAATTGTTTGAAGTTGACAATACCGGCTGTGGTTAAGCCAACAATCTTCTTTTCCTTTTCATTTCGGATAACCAGCACCACTTGCCTTGCCCGCTCCTCGGATGAAAACCCCGGACGAATCATGTTGTGTTCATCCCAAAACCGGATCACCTCACTCACTAACCGGGGCGACATCTTCTGCCATACATTCTCCCAATAAACCTGATTGTTATACTGAATTGATTTCTTTGAATCAACCAGGTTATAGTCCACATCGTCCAGCCTTACTGTAACCTGAAACGACTTTCTATCGGCAAACATGAAAATCTTACTTTGCAGGGTTTCGATCAACTCCACTCCTTTTTTGCCTTGCCAATTTTCTGATCCCTTAAGTGGAAAAATCCATAAGGAACTTCCCTGTGGTCCGGCATCCGAAATCTTCTCTGCAACCAACGGAACATCTGTAATGCTTTTTTCAGAACTAAATTGGCTCCAATTAAAAGCCACGTGACTACTCGCTTCCCCTGATCGGGTAAATAGTTCAACAAAGTCGCCCAGCCGGGCCGTGCCCAATCTTCCCATGCCCTGCCCGCCTACTGCCGAACGCTTTTTCTCTGTAGGCTCTTTTGCTTTTGATTCCCTCTTCTCAGAAAACGAAAAATTCATCCAGCTTTTATTCACTTCCGTCCAGGTCATTCCTTTGCCATTATCTTCCACCCTGACATATCCAGGCAAATCAGTTTTGTAATGAAGTCTGGTGTAGGAAGGAACCTGGCGGGTATTAATTTCAATTTTTACCCAATCGGCATCGGCATCATATGCATTCTTTATCAATTCGTTCAAAGCAGCCACCGCATCGGGAACAATTTCAGATGCCAGCCGCCTGATTAAAGAAGCGTTGACATTAAATTGCGGATGCGTACTTTCAGGTGTCATGAATATTATCTAATTAGACCACCGTTATGAATACCTTTACCGAAGCCGAACTGATTGAATTCTTCAGAACCAGAATTGCTGAAGAATTGGGCATCGATAAAAATGAAATTGAACCCACCATCGAGTTCATCAATTTTGGTTTGGATTCTGTAAATGCCATCTTCATTTTGCAACATATCGAAAAATATATTGGTGCCGAACTCAATCCGCTTTTGCTTTGGGATTATCCTACCATTGAATCCTTTTCAAAATACATCGTTGCTACGTTTAATAAATCTAAATCCGAGCCCCTTTAAAGTATCCTATCCGGATGTGGTGTCCTTTAGGCGTATTGCCAACATAAATCATATCAGCCCCTTGCCAAACGGCTTGCTTCCATTGGTTTTTCAGGATATCGTTTTGAACAACCACCATAATGCCAACACATTTATTTTCCGTATCATGTTCACTCAATTCTTGCAGGTGATTTTTGGTTCTCACAATCATTTGAGTATCTAAAGCAGGAGCCCGGTATTCAGGGTGGATAAAACAACGATACGCATAAACATAATTATGGATCTGAGGAAAATGTGTTTTTACTGCCGTGGAAACTCCGATTACCGCCCCGGTTTTATACGTTAACACAAGCACCAGTTCTTGCAGCCTGCGCTCTGCTTCAGCAACGGAAAGCTTGGCTGATTCCGTCCAGAGTGCAATCACGTTTGCAGAAATTTGTAGCGAAAGAGGGGCTTTCACGAACTGAAAGGAAAAATCAGAAACAGATTTCATGATCCGACTTTTAATATTTAATGAAACGAGTACCTAAATAACTCATATTTATTATATTTATCGTGCAGAAATAATTTACGCAAGGATAAACTGAAATGAACACCCTGCTCAGTCAAATTTATCAATCAACCAATTCTAAATATCAAAAATTTAGAAAGCGGCTTGATCGTAATGTATCCAGCGGGCGATTCAAGCGTTTTACCCGTAAAAAACAACGGCAACTTTTATTGAAGATTGAGCGCCTTCGCAAACGCCTCCTTCAATTGCACACCCAACTTAAGCTAGCCTCAGCCGGAGTAGCGTTAAGTTTATTACTCAACGCAGGATCCGTTGAAGCGCAGACAAGTGTAGGTCCCTTTACCAGAAACTATCTGGACAATCCATTACCGCCACCCCTACCTTATATCAGTCGGCCCGCACCAAGTTATGTTGATCTGGATGGTGATGGCGATCAGGATTTGGTTATTGGCGACAACTTTGGCCAAATCAGTTATTTCAAGAACATCAGAACCCAAGAGAATCCGTTCTTTTTGGAAATTGACCCAGACGACTCTGGTAACCCATTCAACTCAGTAACCTCCGCCATACCCAACGACAAAACTGCTTTCGTACCTACGTTTGCCGACATTGATGGCGATGGTGACTTTGACCTGTTGGTGGGCACAGACCAATACAAGTATGGTGTGGGATCAGGGGAAATGTATTTTTTCAGAAATACAGGCTCAGCAACGTTGCCCACCTTTGTACTGGACGATGCCGCTAATATTTTCGTAGACACCTATGGCGCCAAGTTTAGCACCTTGCGATACGCCCATCCGTATTTTGTAGACATCGATGGAGACGGAGATACTGATTTGTTTGTTGGCGGTTACTATGCTTCGGCAACTTACGGCTACCTGCTGCAGTTTTTTGAAAATACAGGCACCAAAACAGCACCTCAATTTACGCAGAAGCCACATACTCTGGGAGATGGAATTAATGGTCTTTATTTCTCAAATAGCGCTCCGATTAGTTTTGCTGATCTCGATAAGGATGGAGATCTGGATGCATTCATTGGGATATATGATGAAGTCCTTTACTTCAGAAACGACAATGGAACTTTTGTAAACACGGTTAATCAAACCGGCCCATGGTTACCGAATGTTGCAAGCCCCGGTACTTCATTAGGCAATCCTTTCCATGTTATCAATGAGGAGGGTCCGCACAATGGAAACTATATAAACTTTTCATTTGCCGATCTCGACAATGACGGTGATCTGGATGTTACTGTGGGTTATGATCTTTACTTTTTTTATGGTTATTATAGTGAATACCCTCGTTTAATATTTTATTATGAAAATACCGGACAAGGAGTACTCGCTTTAAAAGAAGGTCTGGCAAGTCCGTTTGATGGTGTTGATCTGGGTGAAGATTCCAATTCCTCATTCGTAGATATTGATAAGGATGGCGATCTGGATGTTTTTATTTCAGGAAGCTATACGTACCAGATCTGCCCGGATGGATGCTTCACCTATTCGGGTCAAGCCAATCAGTTATTTAAAAATGAAGGCGGTAAGCTCAATGAGATAACGGGCACAGAAGAGGATATTTATACTGGAATTTCCTTTCCCTCCAAATCCAGACCTGTTGTAGTCGATTTGAATGCCGATGGGCTTTTGGATATGGTGGTGCCCTATACGAATATTGATGAATATGGAAACTCAGTTAACAGCAGGGTAAATTTTTATAAAAACGTGGTCGGTGTGTTAACCCAACAAACCGGTGCCAACAATCCTTTTGATTTTATCAATGAACCCTTCCGAGACGTACGGATTGAGTTGGGGGATCTGGATGCGGATGGCCTGGCTGATTTAATTGTTGCCACCAGTTTTAGAAAACTTGTAGCGTACAAGAATACAGGCACCCTTGAGCAACCTGCTTTCACACTTAAAGCGGAATGGAATACAGGTTTTATTCATGACATGAATGTAAACTCCAGCCCAAAATTGTTAGACATTGATAATGATGGTGACCTGGATCTTGTGGTAGGAAAATATAATTTCATCTGGTATTACGAAAATACAGGTAACTCATCGGCTCCATCATTTGTTGCGAAAAATGAAACTAGTAATGATAACCCGTTTAAAGGAATCAATTTAGATCGGCCCGTTCCTAACTTTATCGATCTGGATGGAGATGGTGACAACGATATGGTGGTGGGTGATGAAATAGGCCAGTTCAGTTATTATGAAAACACCAACCCCGCTCCTTCTGCATTGATGAGTGGAACTTTTGAAGTGCCTGGCGGTGGCGGTCCGGTTGCACTCGATGCAACGGTTATTATAACCGATGCGGATAATGATTTAATCTCTGAAGTAAGAATCTCAATTATTGATTACCGAATCGGTGAAGAAGTTCTTGCGTTTACAACACAAGGTAACATTACGGGTATATTTGATAACGCAAGTGGAGTGCTAACCCTGCGAGGACTTGCCACAGCGGTAGAGTATACCACAGCGCTTAAAACAATAACCTATCATTTTACGGGCGCAAAACCATCCGAGGGCGGTAGAAAATCAAATGGCGCAAGAACGGTTACATTAACCCGCGAGATTTCATTTCTAGTTTATGATGTTGACCTGACAACACCAACGGCCACACAACTGGATGTTGCGATTACGTGGCCCAATGTTGATCCCACCCTGACGGGCCCAACAACAGCAGTTATTTTTGATGGCGCACCTATTATCATAGGCTCTGGCTTAGTCCCTGCCGATGGAGATGATGCCGACCTGGAAGGTGCCACAATAGCCATAACGACCGGGCTTGTTACTGCCGAAGACAGGCTGTTGTTCACAAATCAAAATGGAATTACAGGAAATTATAATCCAACCTCTGGAGTGCTCGCACTTACAGGAACGGCTTCCCTTAGCAACTATCAAACTGCGCTACGTTCTGTTCAATACAATAATATTGCCTCTGCACCCAACATACAAAACCGGTCCGTTTCATTTAGTGTAACCGATGGAGAAGCGAACAGCAACGTGCTGGCAATTGATATTACGATCTCTGCGGCAGCTGCCAATACTCCACCAGTAATTAATGCCCCTACTCAAACCACACAAATAGGAAGTATTATTACTGTAAACCTGGCACCCCTCGTTTCAGATGCTGATAATAACATAGACTTAAGTTCCCTTAAGATCATCAGCCCGCCAACCAGCGGGGCAAGTGCAAGCATTAACGCTGCCGCTGAATTAATTCTTGATTATTCCAGCCTCGACTTTGCCGGCACCGATCAACTCACCATTGAAATTTGTGATCTGTTAAATGATTGCACCCAGGGAATCATTACCGTCAATGTAGAAGGCGATGTAATTGTATACAATGGCTTCTCCCCCAATGGAGATAGCAAAAATCCATACTTCCGGATTGCCAATATCACCACACTTGAACCACAAAATAAAGTTAGTATCTTTAACCGATGGGGTGATTTGGTTTTTGAGCAAGACGCTTACGACAACAACACCCGGAAATTTGATGGAAAAAATAACAACGGCAATGAACTTCCTTCGGGCACATACTTTTATCGTATTCAATTTACAGGAAACACAAATCGCGAACCTATGACCGGATTTTTAACAATAAAAAAATGATTATGAAAAGAATTTTACCGGCAATCCTCTTTACACTTATTTCTGCCATGGCTTTTGGTCAGCAGGATCCCCTCTATAGCCAATACATCAATAACCCCATGGTAATCAATCCCGCCTATGCAGGGTTAAACAGTAACTTCAATGCCTCAGTCGCCTACCGCAATCAATGGGGCGGCTTCGAAGGCAATCCAAAGACATTCAACTTCAACAGTCATGTTTCGTTGGTCGATAATAAAGTAGGTCTCGGACTTTTGGTTGTGCAGGATCAGATCGGAGGCGCTAAAAATACGGAAGTACAAGGTGCGTTCTCGTATAAACTACCCCTCGATGATACAAAGACCTTTAGCTTTGGTATGCAAGCCGGCTTTATCAATTTCAGAAACAATTACAGCGATCTTAACCTGGATGATCCTACCGATGAAGCTTTCATTCAAAATGAAAATGTTTCCAAACCAAACCTCGGTGCAGGTGCCATCCTGAAAAGTGACAAGTTTTTTTTCGGAGTTTCCATTCCACGTTTATTAAATACTACCCTTAGCCAGGGGGGCCAAGACTTCCAACTCTACGATAGAACACTTTATGTATTTGGATCCTATGCGTATTTTATCAATGAAAATATCCGGTTCAAACCCGCTGTCTTATTGCGCGCTGTAAAAGGATCGCCCGTGTCGGTGGACCTAAACGCGAACTTTAATTTTAATGAAAAATATACTGCCGGAGTTTTCACCCGCAACTTCAACACCTACGGAGTTCAGTTGCAAGCCAAACTGGGAGATAAATTAAAATTCGGCTATACATTTGAGATTCCGATGAACAGTAATTCGGTGGGCTCTGCTTTTACCACACATGAATTATTTCTGGGGCTCACCATGCCTACGTTTGACTTCCACGACCGTTCGATCTCTACATTTTAACGGTAGCGTTGCAAAAATTAATCTGAACCATTTTAGATACAAATGGTTTATATAGGTATTCATGAAAGTAGCTGTCTCCCGCAAGGAACATTTTAATGCCGCGCACCGTCTCTTCAATCCGGCCTGGTCTGATGAAAAGAATAACGCTGTATTCGGAAAATGTAACAATCCGAATTATCATGGGCATAACTATGAATTAATTGTTACGCTGGTAGGCAGCCCCGATCCGGAAACCGGATATGTGTTTGACATGAAAGTGCTTAGTGACCTTATTCAAGAGCACGTGCTTAAACATTTCGATCATAAAAACCTGAACCTAGATTCTCCCTACTTCAAAAACCTGAATCCTTCGGCAGAAAATATCGCGATGGTGATCTGGCGGATATTGAGGCAGCAGATTGATAACCAGTACGACCTTAAAGTCAAACTCTATGAGACAGAAAGAAATTTCGTTGAATATCCGGCCCATTAATCCACTCGATGAAGAGTTTGATGATGATCACATCGTCACTTCATGGAACACACCCTTGCGGGAAGATGCTTTTGATTTAAGTGATGATGAAAAGATTGAAAAAATCGAAAAGCGCTTTCGCGAGATCATGGAAATCCTGGGCCTTGATCTTACCGATGATAGTTTAAACGGCACCCCCCGCAGGGTCGCCAAGATGTATGTGAAGGAAGTGTTCAGCGGATTAAATCCGAAGAACAGACCCGTTGCCAGGCTCTTTGAAAACAAATACAAATACGACCAGATGCTGGTCGAAAAAGATATCACCTTTTATTCGCATTGCGAACATCACTTCGTTCCTATTTATGGAAAAGCGCATGTTGCGTATTTCTCCAGCGGCAAAGTGATCGGGTTATCCAAGATCAACCGCATCGTTCAATACTTTGCCAAACGACCGCAAGTACAAGAACGATTAACCGTGCAGATTGGTAAAGAACTGCAACGCATTTTAAATACCGAACATGTGGGTGTGGTGATCGATGCCAATCACATGTGCGTGGCCTCCCGTGGTGTTGGCGACACAAACAGTAAAACCGGCACGGCCTTCTTTGGTGGCAAGTTTGCAGAAGAAAATTCCAAGCGCGAATTTCTGAATTACATCAATAGCAAATAATACTGGTATTGGGCATGAGGCATTAGGTATTGGGTGACCAACTACCTAATGCCTCATACCCAATTCCTAATGACCAATACCCAATTTCCTAATTCCCAATTCCTAATACCCAATTCCCAATTTCCCAATACCTAATTGCTGTTTTTTTGTTACTTTAGCCCTTCGTAAACTAACGTGATTTATGGTATTCGACTTAGACATGATCAAGGCCTTATATGCAGCAATGCCCGGCCGTATTGCCAAAGCCAGAAAGGTAGTTGGCAAACCCCTCACCCTCTCAGAAAAAATTCTCTATGCTCACTTACATGCAGACCAGAAGTTGGAAAACTTCGGCCGCGGTAAGTCATATGTAGATTTTGCTCCCGATCGGGTAGCCATGCAGGATGCCACTGCTCAAATGGCTTTGCTACAATTCATGTCGGCAGGAAAGCCCAAGGTAGCAGTTCCTTCTACCGTGCATTGCGATCACCTGATCACGGCTAAAGTGGGTGCCAAAGACGATTTAACCGTTGCTAATTCTGAAAGCAAGGAAGTATTTGATTTTCTGTCATCTGTATCGAATAAATATGGCATTGGATTCTGGCGTCCGGGTGCGGGAATCATTCACCAGGTGGTGCTTGAGAACTATGCTTTCCCTGGTGGGATGATGATTGGTACCGACTCGCACACGGTGAATGCCGGAGGTTTGGGCATGGTAGCCATTGGTGTAGGCGGTGCCGATGCGGTGGATGTAATGGCTGGCATGGCGTGGGAGTTGAAGTTCCCGAAACTGATTGGTATTAAACTTACCGGTAAATTAAATGGTTGGACCTCTGCTAAAGATGTGATCCTTAAAGTAGCTGGTATTCTTACAGTTAAAGGTGGAACAGGTGCTATCGTTGAATACTTTGGTGAAGGTGCAACCTCGATGAGCTGTACCGGCAAAGGCACTATTTGTAACATGGGTGCCGAGATCGGTGCCACTACGTCAACCTTTGGCTACGATGACTCGATGAGCCGGTATTTGATTGCCACCGGGCGTGCCGAAGTTGCCCAGATGGCTGATAAAATTAAAGCCGACCTTACGGCCGATCCGGAAGTTTATGCAAATCCTGAAAAGTATTTTGATGAAGTTATTGAAATTAACTTATCGACTTTAGAGCCGCATTTAAATGGTCCGTTTACTCCGGATTTAGCAACCCCCATCTCGAAATTAAAAGAAGCGGCCGCTAAAAATGGCTGGCCTACCAAGATAGAAGTAGGGCTCATTGGCTCATGTACAAACTCTTCGTATGAGGACATCTCCCGTGCTGCGAGTTTAGCTAAACAAGTAGCCGATAAAGGCCTGAAAACCAAAGCTGTATTCACAATTACACCAGGTTCAGAACAAGTGCGTTATACCATCGAGCGCGATGGGTTTATTGATACTTTTGATAAGATCGGAGCCAAAGTATTTGCCAACGCCTGTGGCCCGTGCATCGGCATGTGGGCCCGCGTAGGTGCCGATAGAAAAGAGAAGAATACCATTGTGCATTCTTTCAACAGAAATTTCCAATCGCGCAATGATGGCAACCCCAACACCTATGCGTTTGTGGGTTCGCCCGAGCTGGTAACAGCGCTGGCGATTGCCGGAGATCTGAACTTCAATCCACTTACCGACTACCTTACCAACGAACAAGGTCAGCAGGTAAAACTCGACCCGCCTACCGGTGACGAACTTCCTAAAAAAGGTTTTGATGTGAAAGACCCGGGCTACCAGGCTCCGGCCAAAGACGGCAGCGGAGTGCAGGTAAAAGTAAGCCCTACCTCCGATCGCCTGCAGTTGCTAGAGCCATTCAAACCCTGGGAAGGCAAAGACCTGAAAGGGTTGCGATTGCTGATCAAGGCAAAAGGAAAATGTACTACCGATCATATCTCGATGGCCGGCAAGTGGCTGAAATACCGTGGGCATTTGGATAACATCTCCAACAACCTGTTGATAGGTGCGACCAACTTCTTCAACGAGAAAATCAATAGCGTGAAGAACGGCTTGAGTGGCCAATATGATGAAGTGCCGAAAGTACAACGCGCCTATAAAGCACAGGGTGTTGGTTCTATTGTAGTGGGTGACGAAAACTATGGCGAAGGTTCATCGCGTGAGCATGCCGCAATGGAGCCACGGCATTTAGGGGTGCGCGCCATCCTGGTGAAATCCTTTGCCCGCATTCACGAAACCAATTTAAAAAAACAAGGCATGTTGGCGTTAACGTTCGCCAACAAAGAAGACTATAACAAAATCAAGGAAGATGATTCATTTGATATTGTGGGCCTCACCAGCTTCAGTCCGGACAAGCCGCTTACGTTAGTGATTCATCACAGCGATGGCAGCCAGGATTCCATTACGGTGAATCATACGTATAATAAAAATCAGATTGTCTGGTTCAAGGCAGGCTCTGCATTAAATGCCATGGGCAATGCCAAGGCCGCGGCTGCAACAGCTGCTGCACCCAAAGCAACGAAGGCGATTGCAAAAGCAAAACCTGTAGCTAAGAAAGCGGCTCCGAAAAAGATTGTTAAGAAAGCGAAGCCTGCTGCAAAAAAAGTAGTGAAGAAGGTTAAACAGGCAGTGAAGAAGCTCGCCCGGAAAATTGTAAAGGCTGTGAAGAAAGCTAAAAAAGCTGTGAAGAAAACCGCTGCTTCAAAGAGTAAGAAAAGTGTTAAGAAAGTGGTGAGAAAGGTGAAGAAGACTGTTAAGAAAAAGAAATAGTACTTCGTTAGCTTAGATGAATACAAGGCGCTCTTCGGGGCGCTTTTTTTTGTTGGTCAACCTTGCATTAAACCCAATAGGGTCGATTCTTGATCAGCATTTCATAGCTACTTCACCGCACTGCTTACCGGGGATCGCGGGTCGAGGCCCGCGATGACATTTCATAGTGAGTGTGCATGAGTACACGCGCTCTCCAACGAAGTCCTTTGGACAGGATTGCCCGCGAGCATTTCACTATCTTTATAGCATGCGTTATCTGAGTTTAATTCTCATAGCCTTGTTGGGCTGCACATCTTCTCAAATTCCTTCCGGCAGTTATTTGGGGCTGCTCAAATTTCCAGACATCACCTACCATATCTATCTAGACTGGAGCGGGCCGGTTCCCCGGGTACTCAACACCACTTTTAAAGCGAATGAGTTTACATTGGATACTATCTACTTCGCTCAGGACTCCCTGCATTTCAGGCTGAGTGATTTTTACTCTGAATACCATGGAAAATTCGATAAGTCCCTGAACCGCATCGAGGGGCAATGGATTGGCGAAGATTCCGTGCGTTATCCCCTTGATTTCATTTCCGTCATGGCAGATACGGTATCCGGGTTAACCCCGCGTATTCCGCGTTCCTATTCCTATCAACCGCCCCCGCTGCAAAACGATAACATTGCTGTATGTGACCGCACAAGAGAGAATTTTGATTCGATGGCACTCGATAGCGTGGTACAACAAATTATCGATCAGAAATTCCCAGATGTGCACAGCCTGCTGATCGCCCGCAATAATTGCCTGGTAGTTGAAGAATATTTTTACCGGTACAACAGGAATTTTGTCTATAATATTCAGTCAGCTACCAAGAGCGTTGTTTCAGCACTCACAGGTATAGCCGTTGAAAATGGAGAAATCAAAAATGTACAGGGAACCCTCTGCCAGAATTTACGAGGCTATGAGTCGCAGGCCTGCGATGCGCAGCATAAAGATATCACCCTCCAGCACCTTCTCACCATGAGCACAGGTATCTCCTGGGACGAACAAACCTATGATTATACAGATGCACGTAATACGTTAGCCATAGCTGCCAATGAGAAAGATCAGTTTGTGTATTTACTCTCCTTGCCGCGAAAAAAAACAGATCCCGCATTTACCTATAACTCACTCAACCATTCGCTAATGAATGCCGTGCTCCGGAATGCCACACACCTGGAGAACAAGCAAGAACTTACGGAACGATTACTTAAACCTCTCGGAATAGAAAAAAGCTATATCGATGAACCTTCGCCCATGGGTACCATTGGTGATATTGGATTGCGCCCACGCGATATGCTCAAGTTTGGATTGATGTATCTCCATCACGGCAAGTGGAATGAGCAACAGGTTGTACCTGCGGATTGGGTGCGCGAATCAACAACAACAAAAATTCAGCTAACCTCTACACTGGGTTATGGATACTTCTGGTGGACGAAAGTATTCCGTTGGAAAGACAAACCCGTGCAATCTTTTTTCGCCTGGGGCTATGGAGATCAATACATTTTTGTAGTGCCGGATGCAGCATTGGTAGTTGTTATGTCAGGGAGCAACTGGACTACCAATCCTGAAGGCCAGGCCATGCAAATTGTGCAGACTGTGTTGTCGGCTATGGAATGATTTTGTAAAAATTTCCAAACCGTAATCCTGAGCTGCGGTAGCCAGTGCGAGGCACGCCTTTTTCTCAGCAGAGTCACCAGCCTCTGGGACTCTGCGTTACTGAGTTTTTAAAAGCGCGCGTGTTCGTGTAACGGGATACCGGCTCTCGTCATCGCACCAGGCTGAATTGATTCACTAATTTATAAAGTACATTTTTCATACTTTAATTTTATCAAACTCAGCCGGTATGACAATTTCATAGAGAGTTGCGCATACCCAACGCGGAGTCCTGAAAACAGAGACTCCGCTGAGAAAAGGTAGTAGATCAGCATTTCATAGCTACTTCACCACACGGCTTACCGGGGATCGCGGGTCGAGGCCCGCGATGACATTTCATAGTGAGTGTGCATGAGTGCCACGACAAATGAACAGGATAAAAAACTGATTCCTTCTCCGTTAACCCATAAACATTTAGGCTCCAATCCTGAGCGGGGTTGGGTTGAGTCAAGCGTGAAGGATCCCCTTATTCAAAAACCCTCATGAGATCCTTCGCTCACTCCAATTTCAAACACAACCCTTCATTCAGGTTTCACAAACAGTTTTATCCTAACCGTCCGCTCAGGATTGCTTGCGCATTTGAAGGAGCACATGACTTCGAATAACTAACTACAAGTCACTAAATCTGCACCAACCCTCTCCTTACGGCTTCCAGCACCATGCCCGTGCGACTGATCGTATTTAGCTTTTTGAAGATCGACTCGCGGTAGCCATCGATGGTGCGCTCAGTAAGATTCATCTGCGCGGCAATCTGCCGGTAAGTAAGTTCGGTGCAGGCCAGGTTTAAAAACTCCCGCTCATTTTCACTTAGCTGAATGAAACCCTCCTGGTTTGTCATCAATGTTGACAAATAGGTTGTGCTCAATTCAGAATTATAATAATTTTTGCGATACACTTCGTGCAAGGCATGCTCCAGTTCTTCGGGTGCAGTTTCCTTCAACAGGTACGAACAACACCCGGCTTTGATCATGTCGATAATGATCTGCTCCTGGGCATTCATCGAAAGGGCTATCACCCGGATAGCAGGATGTGTATGCTTTAACCAGCGCGTTGTTTCAAGTCCATTCATCACCGGCATCTCTACATCCACCAACATGATGTCAGGAAGTTGACTTCGGGACTCAAATTTTTCCTGCAGGTCTTTTCCATTGCGGGCAGTGAGAATTACTTCACAGTCTTTGAATGTATTGACTAGCAGCGTCAGCGACTTGCTAAACAGTTGATGATCATCGACCAGTCCGATATGGATTTTCATAGCTAACCTTGTGCAGGCAGTTGAATTTTTACTTCCGTGCCGGGCTGCAGCGGTTTCCACTGCACCGTGCCTCCCATCAGGGCGGTGCGTAATTTTATATTCGTAATGCCAAATCCTGCGCGGGCCGGGTCCGCATCATCAAACCCTTTGCCATCATCAGCAATGCTTACTTCCAGTTGTCCATTGGGTTGTTCAATAGTGATGTGGATGTTGCTGGCTTTACTATGCTTCAGTGCATTTTGAAACGACTCTTGTACTATGCGGAATAAAACCAATTGCCGTTCTTTCGACATCGTGAGGTGCGCTGTGTTCATTACCGAAATGCGAATGCCATCGGCAGCATTGATGCGCGCAGCTTCGGCATTCAGGTTTTCAATAAAATCAAATTGCTCCAGCCAGTCTTTACTTAGCGACTTGCTCAAGGTGCGTAATTCGAGAATAGCCTGGTTGACTGTGTCACTGGCCGATTGCAAGGTTTCGTCCGCGGGAACTTGTCTGCGCTGTGCCACCGAGATCAGCACTTTAGCACTATTGAGCAGTTGCCCAATATTGTCGTGGATTTCTTTGCTTACTGTGTTTAAGGTTTGCTCCTGTGTTTCCAGTCGGGTCTTCAACAATTCTTCGGTATATTGATTTTGTAGCTGGCGTTTTTCCAATATATACCGCAATTGCCGCTTTTGATAGATCAATACAAGAAAAATAATACCAATCGCCACCAACAGGAAAAAAGCGCAACCGATTACAATAACGTAGACCTCCTGCGAGAGACTATCCATAGAATTCCAAACCAGGTTAATAGACTACCTAAAAATAAGAGAACATTGTGAACTCCCCACAGGTAGGTAAGTAAATCTCTGTTCTTGGCAGAATAATGTTCCGTGTCAAGAATTTTTGAAGTCAGATGGTTAAAGGTTAAAAAAATGCCGAAGGCCCCCAGATGATACATCAATTGAGAGCAGATAAACCAGAAATCAAAATTCTGGGATAATGAATCTTCCTTCACATGAGTCATCAATTCGTATAGATAGATAAAGATCAAAACGATAATTCCGGTTGAAGATATTACAAAGCCAATACTGTCCAGCGCGCGTTCACTACCTAGAATAAAAGTTTTAACACTATAGTACAGTAGTGTAATAAACCCTGTAGATACAGCAATTCTTCTTTTTACCACGCTCTGGAACAGAGCCCGGAAATAAGATCCAAAACCAAGGCTCGTTACCAAATAAAGTACACTATATAAATGAGTATTGCCTCGGGTGAAAAGTATCTTAACCAGAATAATGGAGCTTAAGAGATAATAAACCCAAATTATCTTGAATCGAAGACTCCGATCTACCCTCCATAAACAATAGGAAACTGCTATCCAATATAGAAAACAAGCAGAAGGTTCGAGTAAAAAAGAAATGAGGTACTTAAGTGATATTTCCGGCTCCATTCCATTGATCTTAATTTCTATTCTTCCCCACAAGGAGGCTCAGGACAGCCTTCAATCTTAAATCCGCCCTCCTTGGCTTCAGCTTGTGGGCCACGCGCTATAATTTTCAACGCACCGGCCTTCTTACCATCGAGGGTGGTAACTTCTTCAATACTAACCACACAAACTACCTTGCCGGGTTTTGTATCTAATAACGCTTGCATTTTGTCGGCTTCAAAAATGAATTTGAATGCCTGTACTGTTGTTGCCATTTTTTTTTGGGGTTTTGTTAATACTTATACCATTTCGGCCAAAGATGCCCAATTCCAAAATCAAAAGATACGGGGAAATCCCCGTTTCGATACGGGGAAATTCCCGTACCAGACACGGGGAAATTCCCGTTGACTTAATGCCCTGCCCCACCGCACCTTAGGGGCATGCAATACAACAACCCCGCACCGCCCGTTTCCGATTCAGCAGAAGCCTTTTCGCATTCGCACGTGTCGCTGGCGCTGATCATCGACTTGCTGCGCGCCAGTCGCGAACTTTTCATTTGCACTGCTGCGCTTAAGCTGCAATCCGAACAAAATCGCAAGCGCCTCGCGTTGCTGCTCACCCGCATGGGCGAAGAGCTTCTTGCGCTCTATGAAAAACTGCATGCCGGTCATTCACCCAAGAGCACTTGCCATAACCTGGAGCAACTCAGCTACCAACTCCATTTCCAGATCGCACCGGTGCTGGGTAACATGCGCGCCCAGGCCCTCACCGATAAATTCAATCAAACTCATGGTATCAGGTTATTACATCAAGAGTTTGCCTCGGGCTTGATCGACCAACGCGAGCTTATCTTATTACAGACTGCTGCCAATCACCTGACGGAAACAGCCCTGAAACTCAACACCCATGATTAGCGACCTCTGGCACATCGGCAATGACCTCCGCAACCTGCCTCACACCCTGGAAGGCAAGAATACCTTTGAGCGTGTGCGGCTGGCCGACTTACTCGAGCACATCGGGTATGTGCTGCAGGATACCGTGCATAAGTTAAACAACGGCTTGCCGGGTAAGCCACAACAAATTGAGTTGCTGAGCGAAGAACTCTATTTCAAGCTGGCCTTTATGGTGGGCGAAATAAAAGCGCAGGCAATTTCCAGCCGGTTGCAGTGTGTGCCGCGACTGGAGTTGTTTAACAGCACCCAGGCTACAGGCAGTTTCAACGCACACGATCTTGCTTTACTCGAAGAAGCTGCTTGTCATTTTCTGGATACTTCAAAACAGATTAGACTTCATTAAACAAACATCATTATGCGAAAATCAAATACAACTACCAAACTAAAAGTTCAGGCTATCGCAGGCACGTATGTGGTGGTGCTTGGGTGGGATTATCCACAAGCCAGTTGCAAGGAGTTACTTGGATTCTCCATTCATCGAGTAGATCATACTGAAAATGAATCCCGGTATTTGGAAGGGATGAAGGCATTTGCCGAAACGGATCCCGGGTTTCCTGCTGGTGCTCAATATTCCACAAAAGATCATCCGATTCAAGGATTTCAATGGGCCGATTATGCCGCCAAACCAGGTCACCAATACACCTATACAATAACAGCGCTGAAAGGAACTCCAAAAAATCCTTTGACTTCCGATTCTTCCTCCGTAAAGCTAACTACTGAAAGCCCGGAAACAGGTGATCATGATGTGTACTTCAATCGCGGCTCGGCTGCTTCACAAGAATATGCAAGACGCTTTGGCAACAAAAGACCCGAGGATGTTGTCAACAACCAGGCCTTTGAATGGTTGTCGCGCGGATTGTATGAAGCACTGGAATCTTATATACGATCCTGCAAGCCCGGTAAGCATGCTTTGAGAATTGCCGCGTATGAATTTAACCATAGAAATTTATTACAACTTATAAAGGATAAAGCTATAACGGAAGGAGTAGATATTCAGATTGTCTATGATGCCCGCAAGGCTATACCAGGCGATAAGAATAGTCAAATGATTACTGAATATGGCTTGAATAATCATTGCACAGCACGCACAGCGGGCAAGTCTTATATCTCGCACAATAAATTTATTGTGAAACTCAAAAAGGCAGGAACCAAGTGGAAAGCAGAATCGGTGTGGACTGGTGGTACTAATTTTTCAGAAGGTGGAATCTTCGGACATTCAAACGTAGCGCATGTAGTAGAAGACCCGGTCATTGCCGAAATGTTTCATAGTTATTGGAAACAACTACAACAGAATCCGGAAAACCCGCCTCTCAAATTGGAGGTAGAAAAACTTTCACCTTTGCCTGGCGCTCCCCTACCCAAAGGCACAACGGTGTTGCTGAGTCCTCGCAAAACAACTGCAGCCCTTAATTTCTATGCAAATCTTGCCTTACGTGCCAACCAGGGTCTCTTCATGACTTTTGCTTTTGGCATCAATCCCCTTTTTCAAAATGTTTATAAAACAAGTGCTGCTCCCTTCAGATTAGCCTTGCTGGAGAAAAAAACCCGCCCCATGGCAAAAGGTCCCAAACGTGATGCTGAAGAAAAATTGATTGACGACTTGCGAAAAATGCCTGAGAATGTTTTTGCCATTGGAGATTTTATCAACACGGGCAAGTTTGATGGTTGGGTAAAAGAAAAACTAACCGGTTTGAATAGAAACGTAAACTATATTCATAACAAATTTATGCTCATCGATCCGCTGGGCAACGACCCCATTGTGGTGGCTGGTTCCGCCAACTTCAGTGAAGCCTCAACAACAAAAAACGATGAAAACATGCTGATCATCTGCGGCAATAAGCGGGTAGCAGATATTTATCTCGGTGAGTTTATGCGTTTATTCTCGCATCATTCATTTCGCGAATCCTTAAAGTGGCGTAAGCCGGGTGAGCAACCCAAACCATTGGCTACCAACGATTGGTGGCGCGATTATTTTGGCACCACATCTCGCTCGGCACGCAGAAAATTTTTTGCCCCCTGAGTCATCGTCTCTATACTTAACAGGTTATCGATTGCGCATTAACCACTAACCCCTATGGCAAAATTCAGCATACTTTCCTGGAACATAGAACACTTTCGGGAACCCGCCAAAAAAACTCCTTCAACCGTGAAAAGGTATCGCGAAAGAGTTGCCCGCATTGTAGCGCAGTTAAAAAAACTGGATGCCGATGTAATGGCCTTGTATGAAATTGAAGGCTCCGAGGCGTTTAAGAATTTAAAAGACCATTTTCCAGGCTATCAGTTTCATATTACAGAAGGCCCGCAAGTTCAGGAAATTCTGGTGGCTGTGCGCGGAGGCATCAATGCATTTTTTACCCAAAAGGTAGAGTTTAAAAGTGGCGGCACACACCTGCGTCCTGGTGCACTCTTAACCATCTCAAAGGGTGGTAAAGAATATCCTATTTTATTTCTACACACCAAAAGTGGCAACGACCCGAAAGGTTTTGGTTTGCGCGATGATATGTTAACCCGCGCCCTGGAATTCAAAAAAGTGCTTGACAAGGCCGCTCAAAAAAATAGTAATCAAAATGCCAACTACCTTTTTCTGGGCGATCTCAATACGATGGGTATGAAATACCCCTATCAAAAGAGTATCAGCGATGCTATAGAAATCAACCACCTGCAAAAACGAACAGCCCGCTTCAACATGAAACCGCTAACAAAATCACATCCTAAAACATGGAGCAATGGGTCCAGGTCATCGATACCCGATTCAGATCTCGATCATGTGGTAGCAGCCGATCATCTTAGGTTTAAAAAATTTGGAGGTAGCGATGTGAAATTAATTGGCTGGCCTGAAAAAGCAACCGCCACCGAAAAAGACAAGTGGGTGGGGCAATATTCAGACCACGCCATTTTATACCTGGAAATTCAATAACACACACTCAACCATGACCGACCCTATTAAACAGCCCCCCATCTCCCCCTTCGAATCCATCGGGCTATGCTTTAGTGGCGGAGGTTATCGCGCTTCGGCATTTGCACTGGGTGTGCTGTCGTATCTGCAGCGCGTAAAGTTTAAAGATAAACCGTTGCTTGAAAAAGTAGTTGCCTTGAGTACCGTAAGTGGTGGCACCCTTACCGGCATGGCCTATGCCGTGGCGCAGGTAAACGGACTGGCATTTGATCAGTTTTATAAACACTTCTATCAGTTTCTGAAAGCCGATAAACTTACCGAAACAGCCATCGGTATTTTAAAGGACGATGCCCTGTGGAAACACAGCCATAAAAAACGATCTCTCATCAATGCATTTGCGCTCGCTTACGACCAACTGCTGGTAAAAGGAAAATTCATTCAGTACACCAATCATTCCTCCTCGCATTTAAAACATGTGTGCTTCAATGCCACCGACTTCTCGTTCGGGCTTGCCTTCCGGTTTCAGAACACAGGCTTGTTTGGTAACAAAGCGTTAAGCTGCTCAGAATTAAATATGATAAAGGGGCAGGTAAAACTGGCCGATGTAGTGGCTTCCTCCTCCTGCTTTCCGTTCGGCTTCGAACCCATGGTTTTTCCTGACGACTATTTTGATAATCATAACACGCCCGACTACAAAGCGCTGAAAAGACGCGAACAGTTTCTGGATGGTATCGGCATTATGGATGGCGGCATTGTAGATAATCAGGGCATTGGCAGCATGGTGAACATCAATAAAGCGAGAAAGAAAAGTAACAAACATGAACTGGATTTGATTCTCGTCAATGATGTAGGCAGTTTCCACATGCAACCGTGGGTGCCCGGCAGCGGAGTGGCCGGAAAGAAAAAATCACTACGCGAAACGGTGCTTGACCTATTGAAGTATTTAAACCTCCGGTGGTATTACGGGGCTTTGGGGGTGGCCGGTATCCTGTTGATGGCACTCAACTCCATGCGGGTGTTTGGCCACGCGTGGCCTGCTTTATACATGCTGGGTGGCGTGCTGACCGGTGCCGGACTTATCTTAACTACTATGGGCTTGCTGACCAGCGTGGCCAAAAAGATTGGGTTGGCGTGGTTCGATGCGACCGTAGAAAAGAAAGTGCCCCCTGTGTTGCTCGATGAAGTAGCCAGCTTAGCCCATCTGGATGTGGGTCTGGTGCGCAACATGATTACCGAACGCATGACCTCTACGTTTAAAATGGTAAATGATATTTTCCTAAAACAAATCCGCAGGCTCAACTACGACTTGCTCTATAGCAAACCCGAATTAAAAAACCGGGTGCTTACCTCCACCGTGTATCAGCTAAACGGGCAACCTTCGCCATATGGAAATCAAACGCCTAATGCTACGATACCACCGCCAGGTGTGCGACTGCAGGCTGCAGCCCTCGTAGCTTCCGAAACCCCTACTACCCTGTGGTGGGACGAAAAAGATTTGCATCTGCAGCGGCAGGACAACCTGGTTGCCTGCGGCCAGTTTACCACGTGTTATAATTTGATGGATTATATTCTGAAACTGAAAGCAAGCGGTATTACCAGTGCCGCATTGGATAGTTTATATGAACACCTACAAACAGATTGGAAGAAGTTAAATGAAGACCCGGTTTTTTTAGTGACAGATTGAGGCGTAAGCATGTTAAGAGAAGCTTTTCAGGCGATTTCGCTTAAAAATGGAATCATTCTCAAATTTTTTTTCTGCACATTGGCAAAAGGCAAGATGTTGTGAGCAATACTATTGTAAGCTAAATATGAAATGACATGTTCCCATGGATTCAAAATTACGAAAAGCCCTAGACGCCCAAGACTGGCAATCTATCATGGTTAAGCTCTACGCACACTCGATTTTCCGTTTGAATTGGTTCGGAATCAAGTCGGAGATGCGACTGCAAGGCAAAACCTTTGAGGATTTTGCAACCGAGGCCGTCACGCTTGTATATGAAGGCAAGCGAAACTGGGATCCTCAAAAATATCCTGACATCATTAAATATTTAAAGCAAGTAATTAACAGCCTCATTTCAAACCTAATCAAGTCCGATGAAGCAAAAAGAACACTTGATGCTGACCTGACCGAAGAAATAAATGACATAATGCTATTCGATGATATGTTTGAAAAGAAAATGATTAATCAAGATCTCATCGATCAAATTGAGGATACGGTGTTAGACGACCCCGACATGTGGATCGTATTTACTGATTTGGCTAAAGGCATGACCCCAATAGATATAGCGGAAAAGTACGAGAACATGGAGATCGAAAAAATTCGAAACATTCAAAAAAGGCTTAGAAGGCATATACGAAATATTAGAAACCTCTAATTTATTACTCATGAGCAAGGAAAATAAAAAGAATAAAAATGAGAGCCTTCTGGGGATGTTTTTATCAACCTCAGACGCAATTGATACTGACATTGAGAAGGCTAAAGAAGTGATTAAAGAAGAAGGACTCGATCCTGAGGTGCTTAGGATGGAGGGAATGACATTTATAAAAAGCTTGCAAAGGCGCATGGATACGCAGAGGATGGCATCAGCAGATTTACAGTTTAATGAACTCATAAGACGCCTGACTGATACGGGAATTCCGAAATCCTTATTGGAAAAGAGGATAATTCCATCTGCATTGAGGAGCTGGCAAAAACTAGGATACTCTTCAAGTTTAAACGCTTTCACTTCTTTTATGTCAAATGTTTTTTCATTGAAAGAAAGTGATCTTCTCGGGACACAAAAACTTGAAATGGCGAGCCTCCCTGCATCGTTGGCTAAATTTAAAATGCCTAACAATGCAAATCTCAACCAAATTCGAGCCTACTCTCACTATGCCTACTATCTTTCAAAGCTGGTGGCAAGGAATTACAAGCCATCCAACGTTGAAGAAGCACCAGGTGATATAGATGAATTTCGAGAAAACTACCTCAAAAAATACCGAGTATTTGGCCTTAAATCCTTGTTAACCTATTCATGGGAAATAGGAATTTGTGTTTTGCCGTTGAATGATCCAGGAGTATTTCATGGAGCAGCATGGAATATTGATGGTGTCCGAGTAGTCGTTGTTAAGCAGAACACTAAAGCTCATGCACGATGGATTTTTGACTTGTTGCATGAAGTCTACCATGCCCTTGCGCATCTCGATGAACCCAATAGCACGATTGTTGAGACGCAAGAGATTAATCCTTTTAATGACAGCGATTCTGTTGAAGAAAAAGAGGCAAACACATTTTCACATCAAGTTCTGTTTGCGGATAGAACGGAGGAAATCTTGAGTCAGTGCGTACAGAGAACAAGCGGAAAAATGAATAGGCTTAAATCCGTAGTTCAGAGTGTTGCTCGCGCAGAGAATATCCGAGAAGATATCTTGGCAAATTTTGTTGCATTTCGTCTGTCACTTGATGACCAAAATTGGTGGGGAGCCGCGTCATCATTGCAAGTAACAGATCCCGATCCTTTTTCCATTGCATCGGAGCTGCTAAAGAAAAACATTTCAACAAAAAAGATGAACGAAATGGAATCCAATCTATTACAAATGGCAATTTCAACAACTGACTAATATGGAAAGAAAAAAATTTAAGCGAGTCGTTCCAGACAACATAAGAGTTGAGGATCTCACACCACTTGATATTTCATGTGGAAGCACAAAATGCAATGATGGACTTCACTGCTTTAGTCTCAAAAAAAGTTCACTACGAAAACATCATAGCGAGAGGGTTTGCCACGAGTGTGGTGCCGATTTAATTGAATGGAACAGGATTCATAAAAATAGCATCAAGGACGCTCCATTCATCTTCAAGTCAATGAAAAACGAGTTGATCCGCCATGTTTTCTGGCATACTCCTATTGAGCCAGTTGCTATACAGCATGCACACGCGCGCGGAAAAATAGAACTTAGAGATAAGGCTGAAAAGTTAATTAAAGGGAGAATTGGAAAAAAGACATTCATGGATGGTCGCCAAACTCCATTAACAGGAAAAGAGATAATCAACTACGCGCAACACGCTACAGCCACATGTTGCAGGAAGTGCCTGGAAGCATGGCACAATATTCCACAAGAGAAAGTACTCAATAATGAACAAATTGAATTTTGCACAAACCTGGTGATGCTTTATATAACCGAGCGGGTACCGAATATTAAAGATAAGCCACAGAACTAACAGCGCTGACATGAATGCCATTGACACGGAAAAAGTCTCTACAACACTCAGGCGAAAAGGAATAGATTTGGAGACTAAGAGAGTTTCAATTACAAACTTCCTAGGCTCAGATCAGGAAAAAGATTTTACAGATCCATCGAACTGCAATGGATTTGGTCGAGTGAGGCATTTCAAGTTTAGTACTAGTGCAAATTGGGTTAACAATCCGTTGCCCATTTTACCCGCTGCCAAAGCTCTGGGATTGGCGCCCGATTCTACCATTCGTGCCCAAGTGTTTCAAAACTCTATTTGCAATTGGCGATGCTGGTATTGCTTTGTGGACTTTAGTCTATTGAAGGGTGATGAAAAACATTCATCTCTCTTGACAGCGGACGAATTGGTTGATCTTTATTTGAAAGAACCCGACTCTCCACCAATGATCGACTTATCCGGAGGTCAGCCTGATTTAACTCCAGAATGGGTGCCCTGGATGATGGAGGCACTAATTAAAAAGGGACTTGAGGATAAAGTATATCTATGGTCTGACGACAATCTTAGTAATGACTATCTATGGAGATATCTTTCTCCAGCTCAGATTGAGACAATGTTGAAGTACAAGCTGTACTCACGCGTCTCCTGCTTTAAGGGCATTGACGAAAAATCATTCTCGCTTAACACGAAGGCTGATCCAAAACTCTTTGCAAATCAATTTGACTTGTGTAACCGATTAATTGAAACTGGGTTTGATTTGTACGGATACATTACTTTGACTGCTGAGACATCAACTAATTTTGAATCCGCAGTGCCAAGATTCCTAGATCTGTTACAGAGCCAAAATGAAACCTTCCCCCTACGTGTCATTCCGCTTGAAGTAAAGATGTACCATCCGCTAGCCCCTCGCATGAATGAAACATTTGAAGATATGATGAAGGGTCAATATCCGGCACTTGATGTTTGGAATAAAGAGTTGGAGAAGCGATTCACCCGACAGCAGTTAGATTCACCAATAACCGAGATTCCATTAAAGTAATTATGAACAAGGGCTTCATTGAGAGTAAACTCATTCGCTTGTGTGCACAACCTCGCACATTTGATTATTTGTGTAAGAACATGGATGGGCTTGATCCGGTGAGGCTCCATGAAACACTAAATGAATTAAAAGAACGAGAACTACTTACCAAAAAGGATAATCTTTGGGCAAAAAAGGAATCAGATAAGAATTTAACTCTCGGATTTGTCTCGCCAGATCCGCACTTGTATTTAAAAAAATACATGGGATACTTTGAGTTCCTAAAGACACCCCACCCATTAGATTTCGAGTGGCGAAATTCAACTGCAAGCTTAAATTACCTTACCGGTTTGATTCAGCAAATGAATTCTGTCACCGACAACATCCTGTATTTGGGTATGCCTACCTTATTCGCAACTGCCTTTCAAAAAGACATACCCCATAAGGTAACGCTAGTAGAAAGAAATAAACCCATTATCGAAGGTCTTATTAAACTCGTTGGAGACGAAGATAGATTTAAGGTTTTGGATCAAGACATTTTTACAGTTGATCCGAAGCGAATCGGACGCCACAATTGTGTGGTGATGGATCCTCCGTGGTATTCTCCGATTTTCAAACAATTTATGTGGCTTGCCGGTCAGACAGTTGAAGTGGGCGGAATAGTTGGAATTAGTATGCCACCGCTAAACACGAAAGATGACATTTTAATGGAGCGCTTGGACTGGATTTCATACTGCAATGAGCAAGGATTGTGTATTGAGCTTCTTCGTCCGCAACAGCTTCACTATGCAATGCCTTTTTTTGAGTTTAATGCGTTACGAGCTGCGGGTGTGCAAGGGTTCCCTCCATTTTGGCGAAAAGGGGATCTGGCAATTTTTAGAAAAATCTGCGATAAGAAAACACCTCGTCCTCCGATTCCTCCATCGAACGATGAGAAATGGAATGAAATTGAAATCGAAGGAGTCAGAATACGAGTGCAGAAGAATGGAGAAGAATCGAAAACACCATTAAAAGTTACGCACATTCTAAAAGGTGATATTTTGCCTTCGGTTAGTAAGAGTGATACCAGAAGAAAAGAGGCTAATGTTTGGACCTCAGGAAATAGAATTTATAAAGTGAACGATACCGACACATTTTGGCGGCTGTTAGGAGAGGTTAAAGAGGGAAAAAAATTCCATAATAACAATGAAAGAATTGTTTCGGATTTCGTTGAACAAGTCACATCTTTGGAAATGCGTGAATTCAACGACTATTTAGAGTGGCTATATCATGAAATGGAAAGACAAATTGATTGACCACCTTAGCGACCAACTGTTGTGCGACCCTTATTGGAAAGAGGTAATTAAGAAAATTCAAGAACCCCACTCAATTGGTTTGCATTTGGCAATTTTCACTGAGCCTTATCTATCGCTTCTTTGCGAAGGAAAAAAAACTATAGAATCAAGGTTTTCACAAAGTAAGGTGCCACCATTTGAAAAAGTTTCTGAAGGAGATATGGTATTGGTAAAGGAATCTGGAGGATATGTTAAAGGCCTTTTCATAGCTGGTGAAGTAAAGTTCTATACGTATCTAAACGAGAGTCGGTTAAGAGAAATTGAGGACAATTATGGTAAGTGGATATGTACTCATTATGATTCCAATTTTTGGGACTTGCGGTCTAGGGCAAATTTTGCGACTCTAATTGAGGTCAAACAATTTCGTCAACTTAGCCCATTTAACATCGCAAAAAATGATCATCTGGGCTGGGTTACATTAAAGCTTGGTTTAGCAAATACATTATTTAGCTAACTATTGAACAAATTAGAAAAATCTATAGTAATAATTGGAGCGATAAGTTCTGGAAAATCGACCGTTGCTAAACACATCAGTGATAAGTACAAAATTCGAATTGCTTCATTTGGAGAATATTTGAAAGAATACTCCTTACACAACCAACTACCGTTTGATCGAAAAAACTTGCAGGACATTGGTGATGAATTCATTAAAAGTCAGCCTGAAGATTTTTTATTAAATGTGATTAATTTTTCTGGCCTCAACTCGGATCAACTAATTTTTGAGGGCGTAAGGCATTTGATTATTTTTGATTTATTGAAGAAGCATTCTTCGAAAATGTTGTCAATATTTATCGATATACCATATTATGTTCGCAAGGAAAGATACCTGTGTAGAGATAAAAGTATTGATTCTATTAAAAGCTCACAGGAATTTGAAATAAGAAACTCTCATGCTGTTGAAATGGAGATTTCTATGTTGGGCCAATTATGTGACCTGACGATTTCCTCAATTGATGATATTCGTCTCCAAACAAGTCTAAGCAACTTTTTAGATAAATAACATATGATTTTATTTCTCAGAAGAGTCCCAGCTTCTTTGCCGCGATTCGTGAGCAATCAAACCATTGGTTGAGGAGAATTCTGCGATACAACCAAATCTGAAATTTATCTATATTCATAGTATGTACATTGGTCTGATAGTATTGATAACCGTGCTGTTGGTTTTTGTTTTCAGAGGCAAAAACAAAAATACACCCTGGCAAACCCCGGAAGATGATAGCACGATGAATGATCCTGGGTAACCCCTGCCCTCGTTGATGTTTCACCCGGGCACCCTGTTTTGTTAACAGTCAGGTAACATTAAAAGATTAGCGCCTTAAGTACACCCATAGCTACATTTTTTGCACTCATTCTGAGCCCTTGCGTGGTGTCCTCCTGCTGGCATTTATAACAAGTATTAACTTTCTTACATCGGTATCCCATTTCAAAAAAAACTCCTTACCTTTTATCTGTCTATGGTGGAGTTAATCAATTGGCCTGCGGGCTTGCTTTTATACGAAAGTTCAAGTGGGTTTATAACCTGGCAGGCGCAAACAGATCTGCAGTCGGCCCTCAACCAGCAAGCCGTACTCGATCAGGAGAGTGAACTTATCCAACGCACCGTGTTGCTGGCCCTTGTGCCCGTGGTGGTAGCCTTTTCGTTTATCGTGTTTGTGTTTTATCGCGCCAGGCGCGAGGCTTTCTTTAAACAAAAAGAAACCGAACTTAAACTGAGTCTTGCCGAAGGCGAACTTAAAGCCCTGCGCGCACAAATTAATCCGCATTTTATTTTCAACTGCCTCAACTCCATCCATCATTTTATGTTCATCAACGATGGACCCAAGGCAGGTGAATACCTGATTAAATTTTCGCGCCTCATTCGCCACGTGCTCGAAAGCTCTGCGTTGCGCAGTGTGCCGCTTGCCGATGAGATTGCCGCCAACCGCATCTACCTCGAGATGGAGCAGTTGCGCATGGGCTACGAGCTAACATTTCACATCCATGTGGCACCCGAACTGGATGCTGCACAACTTGAAATCCCACCGATGATGATCCAGCCCTTTGTGGAGAATGCTATCTGGCATGGCCTTGCCGGAGGTGGTCATATGGACTTACATTTTTTACTGGCTTCCAACCACCACCTTCAATGTATCATTAAAGACGAGGGCAAAGGCACGGTGTACACACCTGTTTCCACCGATTTATCCGGGGCTGTAAAAAAATCCTCGATGGGTATGTTGCTGATGCGCGAACGCTTTAACCTTATAAATAACCTCCATCAAACGCAAGCCAGTTTTACGTTGGGCGATCGCACCGATGGAGTGACCGGCAAACAGGTAACGATATTTATTCCAATCATGTAGCGATGGTGTACCGAGCTTTTATACTCGAAGACGATGCGCAGGCCCTTGCCGATTTGCAAGCACACTTGCAAAGGGTGGCCGATATGGAGGTAGTAGGCCATGCTGGTGATATTGAAACAGCGCGGACACTGTTGCCAAAACTGAAACCCGATTTGTTGTTCAGCGATGTAATGCTGCCGCCCCATACATCATTCGATCTGTTGCACACATTGGAGCACATTCCGTTTGAGATTATCTTCACTACTTCCTTTGAAGAGTTTGCCATCAAAGCATTTCGGTTAGCGGCTGTTGATTATTTATTAAAGCCTGTTACCCGCCAGGATATCGATGAAGCACTCGATAAATTCAGGCAGCGCAAACAAATAAACGATAGTACACAACACATTAAGCAATTGTTGGCCAACCTGCAGCGCCCCGCCCAGGCCCGCATTGCCTTGCCTACCCTGACGGGGTTTTTGTTTGTGTTGGTGAAAGATATTGTGCGGTGCGAATCGGATAATACCTACACTACATTCTTCACGCTCGACAAGCAAAGGATTATTGTATCGCGCACGCTCAAAGAATGTGAACAAATGCTTGGCGACTATCGGTTTTTTCGCGTACACAATTCGCACCTCGTTAACCTCGATTATATTATTGAATACATGAAAGGTGAAGGGGGTATAGTAAAAATGATAGATGGCAGCCATGTTGATGTTTCGCGCAGGCGCAAGGATGAGTTCTTGAGGGTGTTGCGATAACCGGATACTTTTCAAAAGCGCCACTTACTAATTGGCAGTCTCCATATTCTGTTGGTGAATAGGCCACACCTGCTTGTTCCTGTTACTTTGTGATACAAGAAACAGAAATGGCTAAGCTTGTTGCATCAACTTTTGTTGAAAATGGCACACTGTCGGTGTATCTGGATAACAGGGTGATTATCCAAAACAACGATTCCGTTACAGTGACTCTACGCGTAGAGGAGGAATACATCGTGCATTGGTTTGCTGAAGGCACCCCTGGCACCTCGTATTCAATTTCAATTTCTTCGCCTCAAAATGCACAAGTTCAGTTAACCCGTCTCCTGGGTCCGGGGGGCAAGGCGATTGGTCATATTCAATTCAATACATAACCTAAATCAATTATTAACTAACCTAAATTTTTATCGTATGAAAAAAATCGCTTTTCTAATCTTGATGCTCACCTGGGGTGGTATCTTGTATGCGCAACCTTCCGGCACCGTCATTGCGTTTGCCGGACCAAAAACTAAAGTGCCTGCCGGATGGGTACTGTGTGATGGTTCACTCTACGACCGCACACAAGCCATGTATCGAAACCTTTTTAATTCTATTGGAACCTCGTGGGGTGGCGATGGTGCAAATAAATTCGCAGTGCCGGATTTGCGAGGATTATTTTTGAGAGGGGTTGCGGATGCGGTAGATGTTGATCCGGAAAAAAATGAACGCGGACCCTCCCGACCAGATTTACTGGCGCAGGGCAATAAGGGTAATGATGTGGGATCTAAACAGGATGATATTTTTGAATCTCATTATCATTCCTATACCGACCGGCAAGAAGGAGCAGGAAATGATGCAGATCGCGATCGCGATGTAGGGTTAAATAAAGTAGAGACGAAAAATACGGCCAATACCGGTGGCTCTGAAACTCGTCCAAAAAATGCGTATGTTTATTATATCATAAAGCTGTAATCATATGAATCGTATCGTTGGCATTTTAGCAATCGTATTAGTGGCGGCACTCTCAGGTTGTTCAAATCAGGAGCAACCCCAAATTAAAACGCCCGACAATCAGGCACTATGGGTTCAGGAAAAAGCACACTATGCACCCAGTGCGGATATGGAAGCTCATTTTTTTTCAGACCCTTACCCGATCCGCGATGCGGCAATTCTGCTGTCTGATTTTTTTATGCAACCCGCCTTGTATAACCTGGGCAGGCACAAAAGTATAGGTGGGGCTTTTGATGCCACTTATTTTAAAATGAAACCCGGTAAAACAGCAGTGCGCTTGTGGTATTGTTACAATCCGAACGATCCGCAATGGCCGGAATTTTTCCTGGCGCTGGAACAAATTGAGAAATATGACTCTACCACCGTTGAAAAAAATATCAGTGCCGAGTTAGTGGTACCGGAAGTGTTTATCTATTCAGAAAGCACGACAGACGCTCAAACTACGGAGGCATTTATCCGAAATCGCAAAACCATGGCATTAAAGAATCAAAAAATTGATAGCACAACTGTGCTCAAGTATGCTACCAACTTTAAGTCATTAATGTCTATTATTTCTTTAGACCCTAGGGAACCCTATTGTAAATACGCGGTATCGATCTTTGATGCTAATCCCTCTTACAATGATTTCATGGCACAGAACCAGGCTCAGGTACACTATTTTTTAGGTTTTGCTTTATCGCCTAAGAATCATAAGCCTAATTATTTGCGTCCGTTATTGGCAGCTGTAGACAGTAGCGGAAGTTTAATAATGAGAAGTTCGGCAAAAGGTACCGATGAATCGTTATTGCAGAAATCGGTGCCACCACCACCCCATCAGTAACCTGGCGTTGTGAGTAATTTCTCAGTAGGTATTCAAATCGCTTCGATAGTCTCGATAATAGTACCTATTTCATTTTGTCTCATGAATCTTAAAGCAGCCGGATATGCCCGGCTGTTTTTATTATTTCTTCTGATTGGGTTAACGACCGATGTCGTGATGTATACGCTTGTGCAACTTGGAGAGACGACACATTTGCCTTTGATCTTTAACATCTATTCTCTTATTGAAGCATTATTCTTTTATTGGTTTGTATTTCAGAGTACACCATCTCATTCTATAAAATTGATCAGTAAGGTACTTATCATAATTACACCAATCTACTGGCTGGCTTTTGTTCTATTTTTTCCATCCTTGTTCCCAACCAATGATACGTCCAGTCAGATATTTGATACTTCGTATGAAATTTCGGTTGCCTTTTTAGCGGGCTTTGTACTACTGGAAATGGTTGAAAGAGTTGACACTATTACGACCACATCAGATTTCTGGATTTTACTGGGCATGTTTTTCTACTGCTTTTGTACTTTTTTTATTATGGGGTTTCTGAATACATTCTTCTCCCAGAATATTTGGTTTTTGAATAACATCATCAATATTATCACTTACGCCTTTTATAGTGTCGGCATGTGGAACCTTGGGAAGGTGAAGTAGCCGTTGCCGAATTCTTACTTTCAGTAGAGTCTCCCGTCTAGGGCCTGCCTGCAGTAGGTAGGGATACTGCTTTCTATCATTCGCTGTGTCTTTACTCTGCATAGAATCGAGTTAAATATAAATGGATGAATTTTTTAATTACCATATTCTGACCATATCCTGCCAGTTACTGATTCGTTTTCACCTATCTCAAAGTAGCAGGCAGAGAAGTTCATTCTGCATGCGAAATTCAACATATCATCTGAAGGGAAAATCCTGGTATGGTGATCAGTTACCACAATGAGTATTTGGAGAAATGTTTCAGGATTGTTTCGAAGTGGCGAAGCACTAACTTCGGCACAGGCCGACCCTACGCTCTATCAGATTGAAACTCACACCAAAAAATATTGTGGACGGATTGTACATCAGGATGATGTGATAATTAAACTTGATTGTTCCGGTTCAAAACCAATAAAAATCCTGAAGTCGAATATTGCGAACATAACTATTAAGAAGTTGTAACACACAGCTTACTCATCTAAAATAAATACGGAGCGAGCCGAAAATCCGAAGAAGAGTAGGCGAAATATTTTAAAAACAAAATGTTCAAAGTTGTATTAAAACCGACATTCTTAAAAAGATGGGAATAAGAAGTTCTTCCAATCGAAGCCGAAGAAGTTAATTATTTTAATTTATCCTCAAGATCAATGAAAAAACTAATAGGAATTTGTTTTATACTTATCTCGATCAAGGTATCAGCACAAGATACAGTTTCTTATCATGATCAAAATGTCAATAAACTTAAAACACTCTTTGCTGAAAATGTTTTTGCTTGGTCAAAGGTGGTTGTTTTGTCTGACCCGAAAATAAATAACCTACTTATTAAGCGTAAGGCTGACTATATAGGAAGAAATAATTATCTACTATTTAGAACTGCTTGGCTAGAATTTCATAGCAAATTTTCCGATACAAAATCTAACATGTCTAACCTCAATGAAAATGAACAAAAGGTCATAGAAAATCTAGAGGAAGCCAATTCTAAAATGATCAAAATTTATGAAACGCCAGATTGTGATAATTGTAGAGAACTATTGGAAGAGATATCAAGAATTCACACGGCAAATTTTGAGAAACTATTTAGCGAAGTAAGAATCATACTGACCAATTAATAATAACATTTAAATTCTAAAAAGATGAAATTAACATTAACACTTACAATTATTTTGGTTTTGCTATTTAACATTAAGTCCTTTTCTCAAAATAACTCGGAAGAAAAGGGAGCCGGAGCCATTAAGGTTATTGGAGCGATTTCTGATAAAGTAATTCCAGGTCTTTTCACTGGAATCCAAACCATAATTGAATCTAATAAAGCCAAGAATAAAAAATATGATGAAATAGTTATTGAACATGGAAAACTGAAAAGTAAGTACGATGACTTGCAAGAATTATCTAAGATATCATTAGATGAACTACTCTCTTATTACGAAGATGAATTGATTGATATTAAAACTATCAATGATGTATTTGAGAACATTAGATATTTTACCCAAGATGTGAATAGTACGATTGTCCTCTCTGAACTTGTTGGAAGAGAGGATATTCCAAGTTTGGAATACAAGAATCTATTATTAAATAAATTTTTAACAAAAACATACGCAATGGTTGATAGATTTGGAGATCTGAATAAAATCTCTTTAAAGTCGAAAAGCCCTAACCTTAATTCACTTATGCGTATTGAGCTTGATAAAATTAAAAGAATAATTGATGATCTCAAGGCATCAAAGTTAGTGGGTGATGCAGATGCTGGAAGAAAGGAACCAGATGCCAACAAGATGATTGTCTCCATCAAGAGTATGATTGATCCAACTAATCCTAATTCCATTACTCAATTACAATCAGCCGTAACTGTTATTAATACTAATTTGTCAACTTATATTGATACTTATTATAACAAACTTGATGGAATAAAAAAGAAGGTGGAGAAACAGAAGGAGAAAATGGAATGATTTATAATCGCATTACATACTTTCCAGTTTAGTTTGTGCCCTTCAGGACTTAGTTTTCATTTTCCTAGCAGAGTCACCCGTCTCGGGGACTCTGCGTTTTATCACCGGCCTTGGTTCATGTCCCCACGAACCACAAAAGTTTTGATTTACTTACTTGGTTAATGTCTCGATGTGCTGTGCCTTGGTTCGTGGCCCCACGAACCAACATTAAAATCCCAAACCAAACCGATGTTTGATACGTGGAATCGGAGCTGCTCTTGGAGTTGCATTTGGATCCGCCTATGGTATTTCTTCAGGAAATACTTCTTTAAGTGTTGCCCTGGGCCTTGCTCTTGGCGTTGCGATCGGGGCAATTTTTGACTTTGCCCGAAGAGTTTAGATTTATTTAATGACGCTGGTTTACGCTTGTCCGTTTCAGCCTAGGGCAGATAGAAATAAACTTACTTTTTGGTATTTTTAAGAATGGCAATAACGAATCATTCTGCTGCACTCCTAGCCCTGGTTCGTGTCCCCACGAACCACAAGAGTATTGAGTTTGATTCATGAAGCCCCATACGATTGCGAGAGAAGGATACTGCGATGCAACCCAAATCTTAAATTTCTCTATATTTATAGTATGTACATTGGTCTGATAGTATTGATAACCGTGCTGTTGGTTTTTGTGTTCAGAGGTAAAAACAAAAACACACCTTGGCAAACCCCGGAAGATGATAGCACGATGAATGATCCCGGATGAATTTTGCAATTTGACAAACATATCACCAACTCATACCTATGAAAACCACGCTCCTTTTGCTGCTACTCGCCCATGCAGGTGTGTGCCAGATTAAAGAATTAAATCCGGTAACGGTAACTCAGCTTACGTTAAGTGCCGAAGGCGAAAAAGCCTATGAGGATGCTTTCGTATTGTTCAGTAAGATAGATAATAAATTATCCACAGGTGTGAAGTATGATGACCTGACACCCGCTGAAAAAGAAGCGTATTCAACAGTAGATGAGACCCGCGAAAATTACTGGGATATCTTGGGTGGTGGTTGCAGTTGGTATTGTGGCGGTGGCCCGAAAACAGTAACGGCTTCCAGTTATTTAAAAGCACAAGGAGCCAACACCTACGAACCCAAAAATGCACATGATCTTAACTATAAAAATGCCTGGGTAGAAGGTGTGGCTGGTTATGGTATTGGCCAGTTTTTGGAATATACCTTTGATGCAGCTTCGCCTCGCATAACAGAAATTCTGATTGCGAATGGTTTTGTAAAGAGCCAGACCGCATGGGAAAACAATTCAAGAGTGAAGAAATTAAAAATGTATGTAAACAATAAGCCCTACGCCATACTTAATCTGAGAGACGAAAGAGCTTTACAAACTTTTAAAGTAGAGCCCATCGGCAATTCAAACAGAGACGACCTGGCAACACTTCAGGGCAAACCCGACTGGACATTGAAGTTTGAAATTATAGAGGTTTACAAAGGCGCCAGGTATGATGATGTGGTACTTGCTGAATTATTTTTTGACGGCCTGGATGTGCACTGTTTTGCGAAGGGAACTCAGATACAAATGGCCGACAAGTCAACGCGCAACATTGAAGACTTAAAGGTTGGCGACCAGATTACTTATCTGGATTTTGCCACGCAGGAGTTTAAAGCCACCACCATCGAAAAGCTGGAGAGTGTAGTTCATCATAGTTTGGTTTCGTATCATTTTGAAAGTGGGCTAACCATTACCTCCACACAAGATCATCCCTATAAAATATTCAATAAAGGGTGGGCTTCGCTTAAGCCCGATCAATCAGCCCAATACAAAGGTTTTGAAAGTATCCAAAAAATTGAGCCTGGTGATTTGTTTCAAACTACTCTAGGCACGGATCGGTTAACAGCCATTACTCATGTACCGGGCCATCAGCCTACCTTTACCATTTCTAATCTAAGTGTTGGAAATAATTTTATAGCCAACGGATTGGTAGTGGGTGTTGAAACACTTCAAACCTTAAAGAGTAATCGCAGCATTACAGAATAACATCAGTCAGTTTTTAACAAGGCAGGGCTTATCAATTCCCAGCAGTCTCCTAGACTCGGCCCTGCCTGCGGTAGGCAAGGCCTCTTCGATTTATCATTCCCCTCTAGCACAAGCGTCAAGCTTGTGCTTTTTATTAACTTCTAACCAAAACACACAAACCTTTCAGGTTCCCATTCCTTTGTTTAACTTCATTCAATGAAACTTTGGTTGCTCGCATTTCTATTATTAATACACTGTGCAAATAAACCGGCTCAGGAACGTGAGCTTGTTCTCCCGACAAATGTTTCGCTAAAAATAAATTTGCCTGCCTATCTCGATAGTCTTCAACACCTGCCGCATACACCTGCCTCCTCATTACATGCTTTGGAAATCTTTCGTGATCACTTCGATAAACAATACCCCGACCAAAATGATAAAGCCTTTAAAGCCTACCTCGAGTACCAGGTAATACTTATCGACACCCTTTATAATCAATTAATAAAGCGACCCGACTATGAAAAAATCAGTTCCCTTGTTTGGGCCGATGCCTCACTACATGAACCCGAAGGATTGCAATACGAAAATCAACTCAACCAATATGGCTTGGTATTAAAATCAACCGAGGGATTTATTTATATTGGTCGTAGCACAAATCCGATTCGGGCATTCTTCTACAACCATCTCTCACCAGCTACCCAAGAATTTTATGACCAGTTTGAATTTGAAACAAATCAGGATCTTGCTGAGGATGGTATGCTGTTAATCACTCCCAAGGAATTGGCTGTGCGTCTTGCTTTTTGGGATGCGTTCCTGTCAAAACATCCCGGTCACCGTTTTGCCCAATTTGCAAAGAACAACACCCAGGATTACTTGCATTATTTAATGGAAGGTATGGACAATACGCCCGCATTCGACTTCGAAACAAAAAAACTTTACCCGAAATTTCTTGAAGCTTATCAGTATTTGAATCACAACTATCCAACCCTCGCTTGCAATGCGGTGATAGATGAATACTTGATACTTTTAAAAACGCATGACTACCAGCGCACCGAAGCGGTGACCCGATTCATCAAGCAACACTCGTCTTATTAATCCTTCCTCCCTTGCCGGTGTTCTTCACCGGCAAATTTGGACCTTCCCTTGCCTTGGGTTCGTGAAGTCCTAAACCAATGCGTGAAGCAGATACTGTGATGCAACCAAATCTGAAAATTATTTTATATTTATAGTATGTACATTGGTCTGATAGTATTGATAACCGTGCTGTTGGTTTTTGTTTTCAGAGGTAAAAACAAAAACACACCCTGGCAAACCCCGGAAGATGATAGCACGATGAATGATCCCGGATAAGCCTCTGCCCTAGCCTTCGTTCGTGTCCACCCCTTGCCTCCAATCCTGAGCGGGGTTGGGTAGAGTTAAACTCGTCTGTCCGCCTCTGGCGGAAAGTATCCCCTTATACAAAACCTCATGAGATCCTTCGCTCAATACTCTTTCAAACAACAACCCTGCATTCAAGTTTCACAAACTGTTGCACTATAACCACCCGCTCAGGATTGCTTGCGCATGTGTAGAGGCAGGGCTTCGAACAATCCTGAGGCAGGGTTGCCAGTCTGAAGGGCGCCTGTCCGCCTCTGGCGGAAAGGATCCCCTTATCCAATAACCTTAACGAGATCCTTCGCTCACTCCTATTCCAAATAACAACCCTGCATTCATGTTTCAATACCAATTGCATCGTAACCACTCGCTCAGGATTGCTTGCGCGAGAGTAGTGGCAGGACTTCGAATCACTATTTATACATCAATCCTGAGCTTGGGCAGCCAGTGGGAAGCGCGCCTGTCTGCCTCTGGCAGAAAGTATCCCCTTGTACAAAAACCCTCATCAGATCCTTCGCTCAATACTCTTTTAAACAACAACCCTGCATTCAAGTTTCACAAACAGTTGCACGATAACCACCCGCTCAGGATTGCTTGCGAATGTGTAGAGGCAGGGCTTCGAATCACTATATGACCTAAGCCTTGGTTGGTACCTACCCTTTCCCAGCGGAGTCGCCTTGAGCAATGGAATGTGCGCGAGGCGGGACTAGACAGATCAACGTACCCTAAGTCAAACAAATTCTGATGCCAGAAACTGCGCCTGATAATCTAACAGAATCTTCTTTGCTTGAAAGGCGCGTTTGCTGAGAGCATGGTAGAATAGAGTATGTGCCTCCTGAAAAAGGGCAATGGCATCATTATCAAAACCTCTGATTTCTGAAAAGTAGGTTAACTTTTCATTTACATAAGTTTTTATTTTGTTGGTCTCCTGATCATCGCACCACTCCGGCAACTTTGGATTTTGCAGGAAGGCACTCATATGTTCTTTGATACTCTTCTCATTCAACTTAAGCTGGTTATCAATGGCCAATGCCTGGTCAATTCTCATTTGGCCTTGAAAAGCCGGTTGCAAAATTGCCATGATGTCAAAATAGTTAGTAGCACATTTTTGGAAATCCTGATCTGTGATGTGCAGGGTATTATACTTCTGTTGCAATTCGGCAGCCAGCCCGTTGGCTTCGGCCGCTTTAAAGGCCATCGCAATAAGCTCGTGTTCTGCGTTGTTGGCCTGTGTTTCTAAATCCGTTAACTCTCTTTTCAGGGTTAGGGTAACCTGTGCAGCTTCTTCTACTTTATACCGTTTACCATCAAAGTCAAAAGTCTTTACCCCGCTGTTAGTTTGTTGTATAGCTTCCAGTTTGTTGATATCATTTGTAATGACCTGAATGCGTTTAGGGATTTGAATGAGATCAGGTGTAAGTAATTCATTTACAGACGCGGGAACAGTAACGGATGGTTTTTCGGTAAACGCCATCACAGCCCGGTTGTCATAAAATCCATTGTAGAGCGAATGAAATTCATACTTCTGAAGATCCTGTTCTAACCGTGCCTTTAATTCAGGATCAGAAAGTATAACCGGAGTTGAAGTAAACGTAACAGAATCATAGATATGATTGGTAATTTGTTGCTGCAACTTTTCCGGATGCGTGAATACAAGCCAGGCAGATTGAGGATGGGTAGGAGTATTTAGATTGAGTTTGATCAGATGCTCGTCTCGTTCATCGGTAGAAGGATGTGAAGCCCATTGATCCTTCACCACTACCCGACTGTTGGCTAAGCGATGCACGGTGGCCCGATCAATTTGAGGTAACCCTTCGCGACATTCAATCTTCAGGTCCGCGGCCACTTGTTGCATAACCATACGATGTGGTGTAAAAAGATTGCCTACCTTTTGGTTGCTGCCGATTAAACGATTACAAAAGCTAAGTAAATCCTGCTGGCAGGCATCGGCCATCTCTAAACGCCTGAGCGCATGACTGAGGTGATTTCCTCCAGCTACCGAGGCAGCTACGGCATCCGCATGAAATTCCATTTGCTGTGAAAGACTGTAATAATTTTTATTGATCAGGCTATACAATTGTTTTAAGATAGCTTGAATGCCCGTAACAATTCCAGATGTTAACCCGGCAAATAAAGTAAAGTATCCGCTTATGCTTCCCCACTTTTCCAGTGTTTGCTGGTACCCTGAATTATCATACAGAAGATTATAAATAACGCGGTTAACATTGTACACATAGCTGCCCAGTTTCATGCTGCGCTGCGAGAAATGACCAAACTCATGTGCCAGCACCGCTTTAAATTCGCTTAAGTTCATCGCGTTTACCAACCCCAGCCCGATCAGTAAATTCTTACGCACCGGAAAAAACATACTCCAAAACCCTGAATCGTAAAACACCGAAGCATTAACTTCTGAAGAAACATAAATTCGTTTCGGGAATGGAGCCTTCACCTCTTGCGTCAATCGTTCTATAAATTCGAATAAACGCGGCTGATCGGTGCGTGTTACTTCAATAAGATGAGATCGATCGGTCTTGGATGTCTTAAAGATAAACTTGATCAGAAAGTATAGAACCATAATACCCAAACCAATTAGCCCGATACCCAACATGAGGGTGATGAAGCTGGCAAATACACCCATAATCATAATGCCGACATAACCGGCAGCAATTGCCAGAAAAACAGCAGCCACGACTAGCCCGATGTAGGCTACAATAAATAGAATGATAGAAGATAAAACTTTAACCACTTCACGCTTGAAATCGGCAGAGGGTTGTGTTACGGATTCCGGAACGTGCGCTGGCGCCTCGGGATAAATAACTTGCATAGGATAAATATCAAATCGAAAGATATAAACTGAATTTCCGAATACCTAACCAATAATCGTTACCTGAAATAAGGATGTTAAAATGATTTTAATTCTTAATCAGCATGTTCAGCATTATGAATACACTCGGGGAGTTAATGAATAAAATCAAAGGCGGGGTTTATCAGAAGACGTTGTTTGAGGATTGATCAAACGTAATCCGGAGCCTGGGTCGGCAGTTCGTAGCGCGAAGGATCCCCAAATAAAGAAACCTACTTGAGATCCTTCGCTCGTTCTAATCTCAAATCAAAGACATTATTAAAACTTCGTTCGCAGCTTAGCGTACACACCCGCTCAGGATTGCTTGCGCGAGAGAAGAAGTGTACTTTGAATCTCAATCTCTACAATAAATCCTGAGCCAGAGCGGGTTGGTGTGCAGCGCGAAGGATCCCCTTATTCTAAAACGCAATGAGATCCTTCGCTCACTTCCCATCCAAACAAAACTGTGTATTCAAGTTTCAAAACTCGTTGCAGCGCAAATACCCGCTCAGGATTGCTTGTGCGCGAGTAGGATCATGCTTAGAATCACGATCACTACCCTTTATTGATGTTATATTTTTTTCGGGTAAAAGATATAATTAGGTAGTATACCAACGGACTAAAAAACAATAGCAAGCCAAAGGCAAAGGCAGCCATCGTAAAAAAGTATTCGGGTTCTGAAACGTTATTTATATACGCGTGTCGCCCGTTCTCACTGAGCCAGATGTTGACAGAGTCACCGGGGTTGCCATCCATATACAGGGTGGTAAAAAGTGGCTGCTGGTTTGTCTGCACAGAAATTCCGGAAAACGTAATCCAGGTGGTTCCCCCTTCGGAGGAATGATCCTCCACCCGAATCGTGTGATGAATCAACCCTTTGGCAGGTCGTACGCGCGTAACCCGCTGGTTGTACTCATCCTGGCGGTAACTAAGAAACGCCATGTAGATTAGCACCAGTCCTATTGTTATAATAGTGACAAACGCTGGATGTACCTGAAACCTGTGTCGATAGATAAGAGCGATCAGCAAAGCGAACAAAAAAAAGCAAATACCTATAAAAACGAACCGCGAGGTATAACTGGTGAGTGTGTTTAGTTTTGCGTGCCGTTTGTCAACATCCGCCACGGCAAAAGCAAGCTTGCCGTCAGTATAAAATAAGGTTACAGAATCATGCCGCGCCAGGGTATTCCATGCTTCCGTTAAGGTAAGCGTATCCCGTGCAAGGGATGTTTGGGTGGTATCATCAAATTTAATAATGGCCAAAGGCCAGTCCCTGTTTTCCGGCCATGCACGGAAAGATTCCACTATGCCATGGCGTTGTTCGTATTTCTTTTCATTTGTATTGAACTCTTCACTTACCGTGGGTGCGGGAACAATCCATTGGGATAGCAACATGAGCACCAGTAACAGCCCTAGTAAGAGGGCGTAAAACTGAACCGTTTTGAAAATGCGGTTAAACATGGAGATCTAAAAATACGGGTTTTACGCTACCCACACCGCTAAGAATTATGCCTCTGTAATTTCCAGAGGTAAGGTTACGATAAACTCAGTTCCCTTTCCTAATTCAGAGTACACACGAATTTTTCCCTGAATTTTCTCTAATGTTTCTTTCACAATATACAAACCCAGGCCGGAGCCATCTGATTTTTCATTCGCCTGGAAAAACATGTCGAAAATGTGCGGGAGATACTGATCGTCAATGCCGGTGCCATTATCCTGGATGGATATCTCCATGTGATTTTGAGTTTTTGTTGCAGTTATTTTAATGAACGTGTTGCCGGTGGCGTGATTCGAATATTTGAATGCGTTGGATATTAGATTGGCCAAGACTATTTGAATTCGGGTAGCGTCACTTTGTAAAGATGCATCTTCAGGTATGCGCACATCGACCTGCACTTTTTCTGACCCCGGATAAAATTGAAGACTTGTCAAAATTTCACTCACCAGCTTTTTCAGATTGACAAAATCAGTTTTTACAGCAACTCGTGTGTTTCTTGAATAGAGAACAATTTCATCGATAAATTTATTAAGATTGATGAGTTGCGTATCCATCATATCAACATAAGATTTTATTTCCTGTGGGTTGTGACTAAGCTTTACTAAATTAATTAAGCCTCTGACAGAACTAATGGGAGACCGTAAATCGTGCGCAGCACTATATACGAATCGATCAAGTTCCTTGTTTACTTTTACAAGCTCCTCGTTTTTATCATGCAGTCTCTTCTCATTCTCCCGCAAGGCACGTTCGGTATAATAATTCAGGCTTAGCAGGAAATAGAAAATAAGTGAGGCGGCTGCGAACGTGGCGATAAAATTAATAATGATATTCACCCGTACATAGTCGGAAGTGACTGACCTGCGTGTAAAGAGATCTAGATCCATAACCGTGGATAAAATGAAAAGAACCAGAGACAGTGCAATGAAAAGAATAGCCAGTCTCTTTTGCTCAAAACCCAACGTACTGATAGCCCCGAGAGCACAAATGATAAATAGAAACGAAAGACCGGTTTCAACGGGTTCGATGGCGGAGAAAATAAAAATAATCAGGTTCGTGGAAAGACCCAGGGTTAGTTTGGCAGGAAAATAATGCCCCCGTCTATTTAATAGGAAACTTGCCAGTGCCAGCAGTGCAGATAATGACTGAAGTGGCCACGAGTCATAGACTTCATAGTATAAATCAAAAAGGATGTACCCTGTGCTCACCAGAAAGGTCAGCAAACTGAGTTGCCCCGTTAGTATGGCAAGTTTAAATGCAGAATAGGAAAGGTGCTGGCCTCTGTTTCCTAGCAGCAGGTCTTTTGAGGTGTAGTGGAATAGGGTCATGAAGGGGTAGTGCCAGTAGTGAAAATAAATAAAATTTTTATTCCTGCGACTAAAAAAGGAATATGCGCTGCATAAATACGAATAAAAAATATCTATTTCTCCACAGCGTCTCTGACTTGTGGAACGGGCATCATACCGTGAGTGAACTCCTACCCTACCAAACTTGAACGAATACCACTCCGTGAATAAACTGCTACCCTACCAAACTTGAATGAGCACCCTACCATGATTGAACACCTACCCTACCAAAGTTGAACGAGCATCATACCGTATATGAATCCCTACCGTTACGAACTTGAATGAGCACTATACCGTGAATGAACCGGTACCACTGCGAACTTGAACCCGCACTAATCTGTGAGTGAACTGCTACCGATATAAAATTGAACAGGCACCCTACCATGAGTGAACGCGCACCCTACCAAACTTGAATGAGTAGTAAACCACAAATGAACTGCTACCACTCAACATTTGATCTGGCCTTGCTGCGAATAGGTACCTATGGATTGAGTCGTCAAGACCGCGTATGTACGCCAACGACTATTCATGAATCATTCATGTTATTCATGGCTATTACAAGTCGTTCAGCGAAAACAAAAAAAAATAGTTTTACGCACGTAAGAAAAAAAGCCTAAGAACGTGCCACTCCCTTTTCAGTTGTGTGTTTTATAAAATATATAGTTGTCAAAATTTATTAAAAAAAGACAACGCTGTGTCGTGCAATGCGTGATTAAGCACATAACATTAAAAATTTATTTTTTATGTCACATTTCAAAAACGTGCAGAACTTTGACAAGGTCATCGCGGTCTGCACCGGGTTGGGAGGCAACTATAACCCCGGAAAACAAAACCTTCAAATTGAGTCTCTTGTTGCTTTGATGAACAACGCACAGAGTGCGTTGGATGCAATTAAGGTAGCTAAGACAAACAATGAGTTCGCGACTAATCATCGCGAGGTGGCATTCAAAGGCCTTGGCAAGCTTGCTGGCCGCATCATCAGTGAGCTTAAGTCTTCAGGAGTGCTTGTTCAAACTGTAGATGATGCACGTTACATTCAACGCAAGCTGGTAGGCTTCAGAATCAGTCGCGATCCTGTGCCGACACCTTCGGATTCGTCCACGGAAGCAGCGGCAAAAAAGCCAATGGCCAGAGGATTGGATTATGGAACCCAGGTACAGCATTTCGGCAAGCTGTTGCAAACGTTGCGCACGGAACCATTTTACCAGCCAACCATTGCAGACTTGAAGATGGATGCCCTGGAGGCGAAGTTGAGTGATCTCATGGCGAAAAATGCAGCCGTGGTGCGAACTTCTGTAGAACTGAAGAACGCCCGCCAGCATCGCAATGATTTGCTTTACAGCCAAAGCGGAAGTGCACGGGAAACGTTGCGTGCCGTGAAGCAGCAAGTGAAGGCAGCCTTTGGTCCAGGCAGCGAAGAGTTCAAGACACTGGTTGCTGTTAAGTTCATTACACCTGCAAACCTGTAAGCTATTTAAACGTGTGTCAGCTTTTAAGTTTTCCCCGCACGGCAACGTGCGGGGTTTTTACCCACTCATATTACAATCTAACGCTGTAACATTTTTTACAACCCTACGTCTTGGCAACAGACCAAACCCCTTTAACAATGCCCCAGGTTCTATTGGATGAAATGAAGATCAACACGCGCATCCGGCTTGCCGCGTTATGGACAGCCGTTATGTTTTGCTACGTCTATGGCGATTATTTTGCGTTATACATTCCCGGTGAAGCGGAAAAACTCGTCCATGGAAAAACATTGTTGGATAGTCCGATCAAAGTCTTTGCTGCCTCCGTACTCATGGCCATCCCTCCACTGGCAATTGTTGCTTCCGTGCTGGGCCGCGCCAGCATGGTACGACTGCTGAACATCATCGTTGGTTTTATGTTTACCGCCATCATGCTGTTGATCGTTGTCACTTCTTTCCCTATCACTCCGGAAGTGTCGGCTTATGTGTTTTATGCGTTGTTGGAGAGTTTGATCACGTCCGTAATCATCTGGCAAGCGTGGAAGTGGCCCAAGGTTGGTGCAGCGTAAAACTGATAAGATAATCAAAGCAACCCGGTTGTTTCTATGCCCTGAGTAATGTCTTCATACCTTTGTGTCATCAATCCTGTTTTTATATCTTAGTTTATCCTACGCCTTGGTTCGTGTCCCCTCGAAACAAGAAAGTGATGCGTTGAGAGAAAGTGTGCCGTGAAGGCACCTTAGCCTTGATTCGTGTCCGTGCGAACCGGTCAAACTTCCATCCATTTCCCAGCAGTGTTGCCCCGCCCAGATGCTGTGGTTGTTGGGTTAAGATAAGAGATTCATTCCATTCCAAAGCCACCAATCATACACAAAACGTAAATATAAGTTGATTTAAATACTCTTATTTATATAAATTTGTGATAACAAGCAATTTTATGGGTCGTTTAAACCTTATTCCTACAGAGAAGATCATCGAGCGTTTGCAGTATGAAAATCCGTGGTGGGTAACGAAGCAGATACCGGAGGCATACAGTGCAATGTCAAGGCGCTTGTATTTCGATTTGTTTTATCCGTTTGTAAAAGAAAGAAACGTGCGCAGGGCGGTGGTGCTCATGGGGCCGAGGCGGGTAGGCAAAACAGTTATGTTGTTTCATAGCATTCATCAGTTACTGGAGGAAGCCATCAACCCGCAGCACGTATTCTTCATTGGTATTGACAACCCCATTTATGTGCATTTGAGTTTAGAAGAGATTTTAGTGCTCTGCAAAAAGTCGCTTAACATTACTCAACTTAAAGGGTGCTACGTGTTTTTTGATGAGATCCAATATCTCAAAGACTGGGAGCGTCACTTAAAGGTGCTAGTGGATTCCTATCCGGATACCAAATTCATAGTGTCGGGTTCAGCAGCAGCTGCTTTAAAATGGCACAGTACCGAAAGCGGTGCAGGTCGTTTCACTGATTTTATGTTACCCCCACTCACGTTTCAGGAGTACATTCATTTGAAAAAAATGAATCATCTCATTCACCCTGGCAGCATTGCCTACGGTGCTAAATCGATTCCGTATTGCCTGACCCACGATGTAAAAGCCCTGAACAAAGAGTTTGTGCATTATTTGAATTTTGGTGGCTACCCCGAGGTGGTATTGTCAGAGAAAATTCAAAGTGATATGGGCCGTTATGTAAAAAATGATATTGTCGATAAAGTGCTGCTCAGGGATTTACCCAGTTTATACGGCATCAAAGATGTGCAGGAGCTGAATCGTTTTTTTACTTACATCGCTTACAATACGGGCAATGAATTTTCATATGAAAACATGGCGAAGGAAAGCGGCATACAAAAGGACACCCTGAAAAAATATTTGGAGTATCTGGAGTCGGCCTTCCTGATAAAGGTCTTGAACAAAGTAGATGTTAATGCCAAACGACTGAAAAGAGTCACCAGTTTTAAGGTGTACCTCACCAATCCATCCTTTCGTACTGCCCTATTTTCGCCAATATCTGAAACCGATAGTGAGATGGGCAATATGGTAGAAACCGCAGTGCTATCGCAATGGATGCACCGCGAAAAACTCGACTTAACATATGCCCGCTGGAAGGAAGGCAGAAGTGAAGGCGAAGTGGACTTGGTTTTGGTAGACGATAAAAAATACAAACCGGTTTGGGGTGTAGAGATAAAGTGGAGCAACCGGTATTTCGAAAAGCCACAGGAGTTGAAGAGTCTTCTTCAATTCTGTAAGGTGAATGGTTTTGAAAAAGCCTTGGTCACCTCCATTGACGCACAAGGCGTAAAGAAAATAGAAACCGTGCAGTTTACTTTTTTACCGGCCTCGGTGTACACGTACAACATAGGTGATATCACGTTAAAAATGAAAACCGGGAATTGATCATGGTTGATTTTATCCGAAGTTCGACAATCGATCTGCTAACTTGAGGAACAACCCTGACACAGCAGGTGACAAATTGAATTTTAGAATCAAACCTGTTTTCTTAATTTAGTTCATCTTATTTTAACCCTATGAAAAATCCTAAATTACTTTTGCTGAGCCTTGCTGTTTTACTTTTCTCATGCAGCGAGGAAGATGATCCAAAACCCGTAGATGGATTGATTGGTGCATGGTCTGTAACTGCGCTCGACTACCAGGGAACAACCATCACCACCGTAATGGCCACCAGCATTATATCTACTTTCACCGGGGTTGCAAAAAACATGGACATGACGGTGACCTTTAACCAAAACCCTAATACCGTTACCAGCGAAGGAAGTTATACCATTGCATTAACCACCATCACCCTGGGCCAAAGCATTACTGAGGACTTCACTTTTAATGATTTTATTGCTGATGGAACCTGGACGGTAAATGACAAAACCTTAACGGTAACCAATGCTGGTGTTGCTCAAGAAGCAACGATTGTCAGCCAGACAAGTACCACACTTGTATTGGCCGTAGAAACGGAACAGTCGCAGGACCTGGCCGGTGTGGGTAGTGTGGTAACCAGCATAGAGGGAGTTTATACGCTGACAAAAAAATAAATCTTTTTGCGGTGCTACAAGACTGGTTGAGTTGATCATGTTGAAAGGCATCATCTAAAAATATTCTTTATTCTCCACCACAGGCCACGCGGACTATACCATCTGGTGGTTACTACCCCGCCAACGGTTATTCCGCCCAGTTGGGTAATGTCATAGTTCATCAGGATTTTCACTTCTTTCCATGTTGAATCTGCCTTTACTTCGTATTCCAAAGTAGTTAATCCGATGAAGGAAATAACCAATATCTCCACAGACCTGGGATGATCAATCACTATTTCAAATTGTCCCTCAGCGTCTGTAATCACACCCTGTTTAGTTCCTTTCCGCAATACACTTACTCCCGGCAATAGTTCAGTATCCTCTGCACCTACCACTACGCCTCTAATAGTTATCTGCTTCACGGAATCAATCCGGTTTGCAGGGAGATTACTTTTTTTATCAACCTGTTCCTGGCTGGCCCGTGTTTGTGAAGGTTGGGCTTCCGTAGGGCGGCTTATCAATAGCAGTATAAAGGTAAGAGCCGCGGCCCACCGCGATTGCTGTTTGAAGTTACCAGGCGCGTAAGATTTATAGGCAGTAAGTTGGTGGGGTGCAAACCGGCCACAAGTAGACGTGTGCCGCGCAATAAAATACTGTTTGATTTGTTCTTCACTCCAGGAGGTGAAATCGATTACTTCTTTTTGACATGATCCGCAAAAGCGACCTTTTTGAGTGGGTGTAAACTGTTCCCATTTTTCGTGACAGGGTGTGGGAATGGCGAGTGTAAAATTTCTTTTCATGGTGGTTAGGTTTAACCACAGGATGCATGAGCCTTGCATTTTCCATACGTGAAAAAATTTTATTTTGATCCCCTTATCCCCGGAATCCCAACCCCTTGTTTTTGACTGCAACGAACTTTCCTTTGATCACAACCTGCAACAGCTTGAGCAGATTGTTTGATGAAGATAACGAGGCCTGGGATTGAAAGAGGTGTTTTGAAGTGTGTTGATGCTCCGCTCTTAAGAATCACTCACCAACACGATTTTTCCAATAAACTTTCCCGCGATGAAATGCCGGAATGCATTTGCCGCATCTCGCATCGGAAAGGTCTGATCAATCACCGGAATAACTTTACCGGCTTCAAACAAGTAAGTAAGAAAATCCAAATCGGTGCGGTTGGGTCGGTACCCCATAATGCCGAGTTTCTGCTTGCGAAACCGGGACAGGAATGGCTCCACTACCATCATACGCAGCAGTAAGCCACCCATAGAACCACCAATCATAGCAAACACCACGCAAGGGTTCAATGCCCGTTTGTAATCAGACGCGCTTCGGTGGGCAATCACATCCAGAATTTTATCGTACGTGATTCCAGTTCGGGTATAATCGGTATGCATGAAATCGATCACGTGATCTGCACCCATTTTTTTCAGGGTTGGTAACTTATCTGCATGATCAACACAGGTAACCTCAGCGTTTAGAGATTTCAAATACTGAAGGGCCAGGGTGCCCACGCCCCCGCCAGCACCGTTGATGAGAACATGTTGACCGGCCTGGACCTCTCCATGAAACCGCAGTCCTTGAATCGCGAGCAAGCCCGCCTGCGGTAAGGCAGCAGCTTGTTCAAAAGTCATACGTGCCGATTTACGTGCCAGTACTTTTTCAGGTACTGCTACATACTCAGCAAATCCCCGAAATTTCACTTCCGCGAGGTCACCAAACACCTCATCGCCAACCCGAAAGTCGCGGGTACCAAGCCCGGTCTCTACAACCACTCCGGCAATATCGGCACCGGGAATAGGATAGCGTGGCTTAAAAAGACCACTGATGAGGCGAACAAGCAATGTGTTTCCACGCAGATTATCAAGATCCCACGAATTCAGGGAGGCAGCTTTTACCTGCACCAATACTTCTCCTTTCTTAGCCGCTGGCTTTGGCATTTCTGTCCATTGCAACTGATTGGGTGAACCATATTGGTAATAGGTGATTGCATGCATACAGGTCATTTAAAGCAACTATCAAAACATGGTTTAAAATCAATCATTTCAAAAATACCTTACTCACTTCGCAATGACTTCACTGGGTTTGCAGAGGCAGCCCGCAATGCCTGATAACTAATGGTGAGAAATACAACAACCAGCACCAGGGAGAGACTAAAGAGAAACGTAAACATATCGATGGTTGTGTGATAGATAAAGTTACTGAACCACCGGTTTATCAACCACCACGTAAGTGGCACAGCAATCGAAAAACCAATAGCGATAAGTAAGGCAAAGTCGCGGTAGACAATCATTAGTATATTAGGCATAGTGGCGCCCAATACCTTTCGCACGCCTATCTCCTTTACCTTTCGCTGCACTGTGTAGAGTACCAGCCCGTACACACCCAGGCAAGAGATCAGGATGGCGATCAGTGTGAAAGCCTCTATGATCGATCCAAAATTCTGAAACGAGCTATACTGTTGGTTGAGTTGTTCATCGAGGAAGGTAAATTCAAAAGCTTTTTCAGGGAAGAGGTTGTTCCATTCCGCTTCCATCTTCTCAAGGGTTTGTTGTACGCTGGTATTGTCAAACCGTACCGATAAGTTGCCGAACTGGTTGCGGTCCATCGATAGTACAATGGCCGATACGGGTGTGGTGAGATCTGCAAAATGAAAATCTCTTACTACACCAATCACGGTGCCCTTCTTTCCCTCACGGTTAATGGTTTTACCAATTGCTTTTTCGGGCGAATCCCAGTTAAATTCTTTTATGGCTGTTTCATTCACCATAAATGCCTGCTGCTCATCGCTTGGAAAATCCTTGCTGAAACTTCGCCCCGCTACAGTCTCTATGCCAAATGTTTTAATAAAATCATCATCAACAGAAAGGTTGGCGATAAACAAATTGTCCTCGTTCGAAAAACCATCCGGAATGGTGCCCCGAAAAACAACACCCTGCCCCGGAGACCCCGAGTTAAGGGTTGTTGAATTCACACCACTCTGCGTTTCAATACGGTCGCGAAAACTCTGCAGGCGCACCTGGAACGTAGAATCATTTTGACGAAAATAACTGTTGATATTTTGGCTATACAGAGGTATGTTGATAATCTGTTCTTGCTGATAGCCCAGCGGCCGGTTTTTAATGTAATCCAGCTGCTTCATAATAAGTAACGAACCAGAGAGAAGCAGGCAGGCAATGGCTAATTGAAATACAACAAGCACCTTTCTTAATAGTTGTCGCCCATCCCCTGTCGTACCCGCGCCTTTCAGGGACCGAACCGAATCGAATGTGGTTACAAAGTAAGCAGGGTACCCACCCGCCAGCAACGTGATGATAAACAATAACAAGACAGATGCGGCAATTAACCAACCATCCAACACGTCCGTAATGAGCAATGACTTCGAAGTGAGCAGATTCAACAATGGCAAAGCGAAATAGAATGCCACATAGGCAAACACCATCGCCACGAGACAAAACAAAAAGCTTTCGGCCAGAAATTGCCCGACCAGTTGAATACGCTTAGAGCCAAATATTTTGCGGATACCAATCTCTTTTATTCGTGCGAAAGATTGTGCCGTGCTTAAATTTATATAGTTAATGCAGGCGATGAATAAGGTAAGAATCCCGATCCCGCCAAAAATCAGAATATTGGTCATCGTATTGGTGGCGCTTGGTTCGGCCTGCAATGTGCTATGCAAGTGAATATCTTTTACGGGCATGAGCGTAAACTTCTGCCCTACTATAAAACGCGGGTCTGCATATTTCTTTAAGAAAGAAGTCATGCTCGTATCTATGTTGGCGGGTGTGGTGCCTGGCTTCAGTAATACATAGGTATAGGAATGACTGATTATAAAATTCCTGGACAAATTGTTTCGCAGCACTTCTTCGGTCTGGGGCGATTCCAGGTCGAACATGTCATCATAGGGCACCAGCATATTAAACCGCAGGTGCGAGTTTTCAGGAAAGTCTTTGGCAACTCCCACTACTTTGTAGGAATTCTTGCCTGCAAAAATCAGCGTTTCACCAATCGGGTCAGCATTCCCAAAATATTTTATTGCCATTTCTTCATTGATGATAACGGTGAACTTGTCTACCAATGGCTTGCTCACATTTCCTTTAACGATGTTAAAATCAAACATTTTAGCTATAGCCGAATCCGCAAAAAGAATGCGCTGTTCTTCAAATGCTTCGGTGCTTTCGGGCTTGGTAATACTCACTGTTCTGAAAAACAGTCTACCTACCTCTTCCGCTTCAGGAAAATAATCTTTGAATACGGGCGCGATGGGCGGAGGTGTGGTTGCGAGCTGTAACCCATTGGGAACATCATACCGGATACGGTATAATCTGTCAATTTTAGAATGGAACAAGTCATAGCTCAACTCACTTCGCACGTACGAGATAATGAGAAGTGCGAGCGTCAGTCCACAGGTCAACCCAACAAAATTGATAATGGAATAAGCTTTGTGTTTAATAATGACCCGGCTGGCGGTTTTTAAAAAATTCTTAAGCATGGAAGGGTGTTTTAATCTCCAATACGATTTGCACGATTGTAGGTTACCGGAATTTGATGGTTGGTAATTTCGAGTACACCTTATCTATACTATTGAATCATAAAAAAGCGCCCGCAAGCGCTTTTTTATGTTAGCAAAAGAAAATCCTTACTGCTTCTGGCCGGTGCCTAGCACGAGCCCAACAACACCTCCTACCAAACTTCCGAAAATGGTACCTACCCCAATATCTACCAACGTGCCGGTAAGATTTATCAGGTTGTAGAAGGCATACATCGAAGTATCAAAGAGCACAATCAAAATAAAAGAAATGGGCAGCGCTCCCATAAAGCCTGCACCGAAGGATTTGATGTTTGCCCATCGATGATAGATGTAGGCATACAGAAATCCCCAGGCAAGGTTACTGACAACCAAAAACACCATATCCGGAGGATCCTTCATTAATCCTTCGTAGGTGGTGGTATTGCTCATGGTAAAATCCATCAGCAACATGCCATAAATAAGCCAGCCGGCCAGGAACGCAAATACACCTCCGGCAAAACCTGCAAGAATCGCTTTTGTGTTCATATGAGTGGGGGTTTAGTGTAAAGAAAGCTACTGATTTTCAGTGACTTTCAAAAACACATTATCGACCACCCATCCATAAGTAAACTCCAACTCTAAAATTATATTATGAAGCTGTTTGTGCCGGGGTCCACGCATTCGAGCGCGACAAATATTCATATCCCTTATACAAGACAAGTATTTCGACTATAACAGCAGGCACCATAATTATGTAGCTGATAAAAAACAACACCACGGTAATCAAGGTGCACCCAATAACAATTTCCAGTATTCCTGCAACCCGCGATAATTCACCCATACCATCCTGAAGACGTATCAATGCAATACCAAATACGATAGTTAAAGCACCGCCTAAAACTGCAGCGGTAGAATACGGTAACCACAAGCTATCGAGGTCATTGGTTGATAGCGAAGCAATGTCCAGAATACCCAGGCCCAAGACGGCAGCAATCATCAGATAGCTGCCTATCTTCAATAACGAATTCTCAAAAACAACACTTAGTATTAAAAAGCCACGAACAAACAGGATGTAGGATGCAACCATGATCACTGTTAGTGAAATGTAAATAACGTTAATCCATGAATCCCAGTCACCCTTACTTGTTAACCACGCTATGTCCATCACACTCAAAATGATTTCCAATACCAGGTAGATAGCTCCAGCTATCACGGCAGTCAAAAGTGTAGTTCGGTTAGGGTTCAGTAAAATGGGTGTTTTTGTTTCCATGATGTTAATTGGTTTGGTTGTAAATGACTCATAATCGTGGCCAAGCGCGGCCAGTAGAATTTTTACTGTCGACATGCGGGGCAATACTTCACCCGATTCAATACGTTGAATCGTGCGCACGCTCACATGGCTTTTCTCTACCAGTTCTTCTTGGGTAAGATTCTTTTCTTTCCGCAGGGCAGTTAGCCGTTTTCCAAGTTCAGGTTGTTGCATGAATGATTTTTTTTATGTGCAATGATAATGGTTTAACGGCTTGTCCATCCTGAATAATGTGGAATTTAACCCGCCAATTACCCGTCATTTTATGTAAGCACTTATTTTTTGTTGTGTTCAATGTTATCACCGATCTTCATTTCCCTCTTCGTGCTGCTCCAGGCTTTGGTTCGTGTCATTTCCCAGCAGAGTCCCCCGCTTTGGCTTGCTTGCGGTAGGCAGGGAGTCTGTGTGCTAGCCTTCGCGGAGCACTTTCAGGGAGAATTGGCTAAGAATTTTCACCATTCCTTAAATCACTACCTCCAACAGCTTGTGGCGGCCACTCCTTCAACTACATTCCTGGGCAGGTTGGTTTGAGTAAAGAGCAAAAGATCCCCTTAATTCAAAAACCCTTACGAGATTCTTCGCTCACTCCACTTTCAAAAAACAACCCTGCATTCTTGTTTAAATACCCGTTGCGTATTAACCACCGCTCAGGATTGCTTGCGCGAGAGAAGGAGCATTAATTCCCGCCAGGATTTCATACTGGCTTTGCGAGGCCGAATATTGAGTAGCTTTACAAAAAATCAATACAGTGATAGCCATCGGTCAACATCAGGATTTAAATATTTTACGTCACACCTCCGTAGGGCTTTACCTGGGCGATGAATCGGGCGAAGATGTATTGCTACCCAATAAATACTGCCCTGAACATTTTGACATCGGTGATACACTGAATGTCTTTGTGTATCGCGATCATGAGGAACGTAAAATTGCCACCAATCTGAAGCCGAAGATTTTGTTGCATCAGTTTGGCTTTCTGCGGGTGACTTCCGTGAGCAACGTAGGTGCCTTTATGGATTGGGGCCTGGAGAAAGAATTGCTGGTGCCGTTTCGCGAGCAACGCCAAAAAATGGAAGCAGGCCGGTGGTACATCGTCTATCTGGATCTGGATATAAAAACCGATCGGTTGTATGCGACCAATAAAATTGAGAAGAGACTGCGCAACGATATATTGAGTATAAACGAACGCGATGCCGTAGAGGTCATGGTGATGAAAAAAACCGACCTTGGGTTTTCCGTGATTGTAAATCAACTGCACGAAGGGTTGATCTTCGAAAGCGACATCTTCGGCACTCTTAATATTGGTGACAAAGTAAAAGGCTATGTGAAACAAATCCGGGAGGACAACAAACTTGACATTTCGTTACAGCCGATTGGGTTCGAAAATTTTAATGATCCCAACTGCGAGTTGATTCTCAACCGACTCAAAGCTCAAAAAGGATTTTTACCCGTTTCTGATAAAAGTACACCCGAAGAAATCTACGCATTGCTCAACATCAGTAAGAAGGCGTATAAGAAAGCCGTTGGCACTTTATATAAACAACGGAAAATTACCCTGGTGCCAGAAGGCATTAAACTGATTGGTGTTGAGTAAATCTGATTGTTGCCTTCAGGAATTTCGCGATCAATGCTTTTTAGACATCTCGCTTTTACGCATCGGCATGGAATCAATCAACCCGAAGATTGCTTCGTTACTTACGGGCTCAATCGATCGCAGCTTTTCACCACCATCTTTACCAATCAATACAATTCCAACTTGCTGGTCAAAAAGTATGTTCAACTCATCCTTGGGTGAGATAGTGGCCAGTACATTTCCTTTTTCATCTGAAATCTTTCCTTGCGAAACACAAAGAATAACTACATCCCGTTCCTTATAGCCATCCGCTGCCATTCGAACCGTGGCAATTTGCTTCGTAAAGAATGGTTCGTTTTCCGGTTTGGAAAAGATTAGCAATAGTCTTTTTTTCCATCGATATGATTCCAAAAAAGATGCCTGTTGAAAGGTGAAGAAAAGCACCAAAATGATCTTACTTAGCATATCATACTTCTGTTTCCCTACCTAATTAAATAAGTCCTGAAAAAACTAGCTTGTTATTTTCACTACCCATATAATAAAAAAACGTCCTGCCGTTATACAGGACGTCTTTACACTCAAACAAGCCTACAAAAAAATTACTTAGGCAATACAACTGCATCAATAACATGAACAACGCCATTGCTACCTTTCAGATCGGCAGCAGTAACATACGCTGCATTACCATTTTCATCAACCAATTTCACTTTTCCGTTGTCTAACGAAACAGTCAGCTTACCACCACTCACGGTAGTTACAACCGCCTTTCCGTTTCCACTCTTAATAGCAGCAGTAACAGCAGCTGCATCCAGATTTCCACTTACAACATGATAGGTAAGAATCTTAGCTAGTTGTGCTTTGCTTTCAGGCTTCAACAAACCAGCCACTGTACCTTCTGGCAGTTTATTGAAGGCCACATTGGTAGGAGCAAATACAGTAAAAGGACCGTTGCCTTTCAACGTAGTTACCAAATCAGCAGCTTTCACCGCAGCTACCAACGTAGTGTGGTCTGCCGAACCGATAGCAATATCAACAACATCTTTACTTTGACCAAATACTGTGGATGATATAACCACCGCGAACATCATTACAACTAATTTTTTCATACAGTTTATTTATTTAACTATCACTGCAACACAGGTTCTATGGATATGTTTAGCGATTAACATATTAATTATAGAACGTTGAAGCTTACCACTCGAGAAAGTCATTGAGGCTTTTGTCCCTTAAACAAAGGTTAACCTTCGGTCTCTACCGAAATCCTGAAGTTCAGATTTTGAATTTCCAATCTTGAACTTCATATTAGTGGCTTGACTAACCTACGTTTCATTGTTGCCGGCATTTCGTTTGCCATCCTCTGGTCTTCCGCCTCAGTAGCAGGCAAGTTTGGATTGATGTCGGCCGAACCGCTCACGTTGTTTACGGTGCGCTTTATGCTGGCAGGCGTAATTCTATTGGTGGTAGCTCGCTTTACCGCTCCACGGTTCTGGCCTCAAGGCAAAGAATGGTTACAACTTACCGTGTTCGGATTACTCAACACTGCCTTATACCTCGGCATCTTTATCATTGCTTTACAAGAAGTGGCAGCCGGCATCACTGCACTGGCACTGGCGTTAAATCCCCTCATGATCAGCTTCTTCTCATCAGTGTGGTTGAAACGTCCTGTAAAACTCCGCGAGTGGGCCAGCATTCTGGTGGGTATGACGGGTGTGGCAATTGCTACCTATCCCCTGTTGCAAAGTGGTTATGCAACCCTATTGGGTGTTTTCCTGCTGGTGCTCAGTATGGTGATGTATTCGCTTGGAGCTGTTTATTATTCGTCAGTGCCGTGGAAGTTAACGCGCACGGTGATCAATGGCTGGCAGGTGCTGATAGCAGGGTTTGTACTCCTGCCCTTTACCTTGAGTTTTGAAGGAAGTGGAACTACATATGATCTAAATTTCTGGCTTTCGACCGCGTGGCTGGTGGTGCCGGTTTCTATTGGCGCTGTGCAGTTGTGGCTTTATCTATTAAAGGAAGATACGGTGCATGCATCGCTGTGGCTGTTTCTGTGCCCCGTGTTTGGAATCTTATTCTCGGTAATTTTATTGGATGAACCTTTCACCCGTTACACGTTCATCGGCACGATTGTGGTCATGATCAGTTTATACGAAGGCCAGCGCAATCGCCTACGAAAATAGATTCTACAAATCTTAACTCTCAAATCTTAAATCTCAAGTCTTAAATCTAAAATCTTAACTCTCAAATCTTAACTCTCAAATCTCAAATCACCCTACCTATCACCCATCTCCTGCACCACCCACCTAAACTCATTGAGCATCATCGCGGTAGCACCCCAAACCACTTCCTGTTCAATTTCAAAATGCGGTGCCAGCATCGGAAACATTTTTGCAGCCAGAATTTCTTTGGTGCGCACAGCGTCTTCCCGCACCAGCTCGTCAAGCGAACCATGCAAAATTTTTACTACTTCTTTCGGATCCGGTACAAAAGCCGGACTGTCGCGCAACAACCCGACAACCGGAGTAACCAGGAAATTACTGGGGATCACAAAAAATTCAGAGAGCGTGCCGATGATCTCAATCCTGGAAGCCGGAACGCCTATCTCCTCTTCCGCTTCACGCAAGGCCGTATCAAAAATGCTTTCACCAGGTTCTGCTTTGCCCCCCGGCAAACTAATCTGCCCACCATGCGTGCCTAAATAATCAGGACGTTTGGTAAGTGGAAAAAAAATCTTTTCACCCTGCTCATATAACAATATCAATACGCTCCCGGGCTTCGGTGCCACCTTGTGCTCAAACCTAGGTTTAATAAGTCCGATCGGTGTGGCGCGCAAGGGTTCATGCGCAGCCGATCCCGGTAAAGGTCCTTTTAATCGATCCGATAATGAGAGGTAATCTAATTTCACATAGCTTCCATCAAAAGCATTAACAATAATGCGAAGATTTGTATTTTGTATCTCCAATAACACAGCAAAATTAAAATGAAAGCGATGCGATACTTCATACTGCTAATTCTTTTTCTTTCGATGCTATCCACCACCGCTCAACTGAAGGTAAGCAGTAATCAGCGTTACCTCATGACTGCTGAGGGCAAACCCTTTTTTTGGCTTGGCGATACAGCCTGGGAATTATTTCATCGTCTTACGCGTGAAGAAGCAGAACTTTATCTTAAGAACCGTGCCGATAAAGGGTTCACGGTTATTCAGGCAGTAGTATTAGCCGAACTGGATGGCTTGCATGATCCGAATGCCTACGGAGAAATTCCATTGGAAAATGATGATCCCACCAAACCACGCGAAGCTTACTTTCAACATGTTGACTTTATTATCCGTAAAGCCGAACAATTAGAACTTCACATTGGATTGTTGCCAACGTGGGGCGATAAGGTTTTCAAAGACAACTGGGGCGTAGGACCGGAAATCTTTACCGTTGATAATGCTAAGATTTACGGCCGCTGGATTGGCAACCGGTATAAAAATCAAAAGAACATCATCTGGATTTTAGGGGGTGATCGTAACCCCCGCAATGATGCGGATGTCGCGATCTGGCGCTCCATGGCTGCCGGAATTGTTGAAGGAGTTGGTGGTAACAATAATGCATTGATCACCTTTCATCCACAACCTAACAATCTTGAGGACGGTGGCTCTTCGAAATGGTTTCACACTGATGCCTGGCTCGACTTCAATATGTTTCAAACCGGTCATTGCCGGGAAAATAATTTGTGGGATCGCATAGCATGGGTATACAACTTAAAACCTATCAAGCCAGTTATGGATGGGGAAGCCTTGTATGAAGATCATCCCGTTTGTTTTAATGCCAATGATCTGGGAACATCCAACGCCTATGATATCCGCAAGCATGCATACATTGATGTGTTTGCCGGTGCCTTTGGCCATACCTATGGTTGTCATGATATCTGGCAAATGTATGCCCCTAACAGAACACCCATTAATGGACCACATTACCCATGGTATGTAGCCCTCGATTTGCCGGGTGCCGGCCAGATGAAACATCTGCGCTATCTCATGGAATCACGGCCCCAGTTTGAACGAATACCTGATCAAACACTGATCACCGATGCGCTGGGTGCCAATGATCATATTCAGGCTACACGCGGCAATGATTATATTTTTGTTTACAGCGCACAGGGTAAAAAGTTTACCGTCAACACTTCTAAAATCACGGGTAAAGAAATCCAGACCTATTGGTTTAATCCACGCACAGGAGCAACTACCGATGCTGGTAAATTTGCTAAGAAAAGTCAGCAGGAATTTACACCGCCCACCTCAGGATACGGACAAGATTGGGTGTTGGTAGTGGATGATGTCAGTAAATTATATGGAGTGCCGGGTAAAAGATAGCCTTGCTACTTTTTGCATCCTTTAATGAGGTCAGCCGTCAGCATTTTGTCGCCAAGCGCTTCCGATTTCTTAAAAGATACACACGCTAGGCCAGGATTGCCATTATTGAGGTAGGCTAACCCCAGGTAAAAGTAAATCTTATCGACAAATGGATCCATGTCCAACGCTTGTTTGAGTAACCGCTCAGCAGATTTATAATCCTTGCGCATCAGGTACAGCACACCTTTGTTGCGATAAGCCCACGCATTGTAAGGGTCCAGCCCAATACTTTCGTTAATATCCTGTTCTGCTTTCTCAATCTCATTCATACTAAGATAAATGAAGCCGCGGTTGTTGATAAAGTAGGGTTGGCGCGGAGATAATTCCAAGGATTTTTCTACTTGCTTCAAGGCTTCAGCATAATTGCCATTATCAGTTTCAAGCAACGCCAACGTGTTATAAATATTAGGCTCATCCGGTTTTCTCTCAGCAGCTTTCATTAATTCAGCCCGTGCAAGATTAAAGTCTTTGCGATAGTATTGAACCGTGGCATGGTTTACCTGATAGTCAATGTTGTTTGCATCCAGAGTGAGCGCTTTATCAAACGCATAAAGTGCTTTATCAAACTCACGCATTTTTGTATAGACCAATCCCTGTGTAAAATAAACCAGGGCTGTATCGGGCTTTACTTTTATGATCTTGTCAAGATCATCAAGAGCCTTATAATACTCCTTCAACTCATAACTGGTGTTGGCATGATTAAACAATGCATGCAGGAAATCTGGCTGGCAGGCAATGGCTTTGTCGTAATTTTCAATGGCGAGGTCATACCGCTGTTGTTCGAAGTACACCGTGCCCAGATTATTCCAGGCATCGGCAAAACAATCATCAACCTTAATGGCTTCTCCAAAATAATAACTGGCCTGATCGTAGTTCCCCTCTTTAAGAGCAAGATTACCCTTGAGTAAAAACTTCTGAAGCTTTGCCTCTTTGGTATCACCACAGGCTACTAACAGCAATAATATCAACCACTTCTTCATATCATCAGATTAAACCAATAGCGTGCAATTTAGTTGATTCGAAATTCTTATTTAGTTACCTGTTTAAGGCAGTAGCCATCCTAAAAACACCCGTTAGCTTGAAAACCCTCTATTTTGTTCGCTTAAATTTTGAATAATTGAAAAGTAGTCTTTCCTTTGAGGCATAATAATGAAAAACACTCAAAACATCCACGGCCATCACCATCACGCTAACCGCATGAGTGGCCTGTCTTTGTTTTGATTAATACAATATTTAATTAATGAAAGGCTTGCCAAACAACTGGTAGGCCTTTTTTGTTTTAACTGGATATAAATTTATGAGTACTGTACTTCGTATTGCCATTCAAAAATCAGGAAGATTACAAGAAGATTCGCTGAAACTTCTTAAAGAAAGCGGCCTTCAATTCAGCAACGGCCGCGATCAACTCAAAGCTCAGGCCCGGAATTTTCCAGTAGAGTTATTGTTCCTTCGGGATGACGATATTCCACAATACATCGAAGATCGCGTGGCCGATGTAGGCATTGTGGGCGAAAACGTTTGGATTGAAAAGGAAAAACACAATGAACTGATCAAACGACTTGACTTCGCGAAATGCAGGTTGTCCATTGCTATCCCACGTGCCGAAGAATACACGGGCATTTCCTACCTGAAAGGAAAAAATATAGCAACCTCCTACCCTGTTATTGTGAAACAATTTCTGGCCAAGAACAATATCGAAGCCGGCATCCATGAGATCAGTGGTTCCGTAGAAATCGCTCCCGGCATTGGATTGGCCGATGCTATTTGTGATATCGTGAGCACCGGCAGCACACTATTAAGTAATGGATTGAAAGAAGTAGAAGTGGTGTTGCATTCGGAAGCCGTATTGATTGCCACGCCCAGTCTTGAAAATGGCAAGCAAGCGCTACTCGATCAGTTATTATTCCGCATTCAGGCGGTGCAATCTGCCAAGAATAATAAATACATTTTGTTAAACTGTCCTAACGAAGCGATAGAAAAAATAACAAGTGTTATTCCAGGTATGAAGAGTCCCACCATTATGCCGCTGGGCCGACCGGGCTGGTCATCGCTACACTCGGTTGTAAACGAAAATGATTTCTGGGAGAAGATTGGCCAATTGAAATCATTTGGTGCCGAAGGAATCCTGGTGATTCCTATTGAAAAGATGATTGCCTAAATATACGTTTGAAATGAAAACCTTAAACAATCCTCCGAAGTCGCAATGGCCTGCGTTGTGCGAACGACCTCAAATTGAATTGGATTTCCTGGAAGGTTCCATAAAGAATATTCTTAATCGCGTTCGGAAATCGGGTGATGAGGCAGTAAAGGAACTCACATTACAGTATGACAAAGTCCAGATTGATGAACTTAAAGTATCTGACAAGGAGATCGCAGATGCAGTTACCCATCTTCCTGCTTCGCTGAAGTCAGCAATTCTGGCAGCGGCAAAGAACATTGAAGTATTTCATGCATCTCAAAAACGTGCGATAGAAAAAATTGATACCATGCCGGGTGTCACGTGTTGGCGCAAGGCTACGGCCATTCAGAAAGTTGGCATTTATATACCCGGTGGCTCAGCGCCTTTGTTCTCTACCGTTTTAATGCTCGGTGTACCTGCCCGCCTGGCAGGCTGCGATGAGGTTATACTTTGCACGCCACCTGATAAGCATGGCAAGATTAACCCTGCAATTTTATTTGCAGCCCAATTAACGGGTGTGAAGAAGATTTTTAAGGTAGGTGGTGCACAGGCCATTGCAGCTATGGCATTTGGTACGGAAACGATTCCCTCCGTGAGCAAGATCTTTGGTCCGGGTAATCAATACGTAACCAAAGCAAAACAATTGATCAGTCAGGAAGGTATTGCCATTGATATGCCAGCCGGTCCTTCAGAAGTGTTAGTCATTGCGGATGAGGACGCAGATCCATCATATATAGCAGCCGACTTACTTTCACAAGCTGAACACGGTGCGGATAGTCAGGTTGTACTGGCGACTACTAATTCTAATTTAGTATTAAAAGTTTCCAAAGAGATTGAAAAGCAACTGGAAGTATTACCGCGTAAAGAGCTTGCCATCGAAGCGCTGAATAACAGTCTGTCGTTGGTTTTTGAAAACAACCAGGATCTGATTGCCTTTGTTAATGAATTTGCTCCCGAGCACCTGATCATTAATACAAAAGATTGTGATCAATTGGTTGATCAGATAAAGAATGCTGGTTCCATCTTTTTAGGTCCCTACACACCCGAGGCTGCTGGTGATTATGCTTCCGGTACCAATCATACGTTGCCAACCAATGGTTTTGCCAAGGCATTTGGCGGTGTTTCGTTAGAAAGTTTTATGAAATATATTACGATACAAAAAATCTCAAAGGCCGGGCTTGACGTATTAGGTCCGATCGTTGAAGAGATGGCTGAAGCTGAACAATTGAAAGGACACGCGGAAGCCGTGCGCGTGAGAAGAAATTAATTTTATGTTTGAACTGGAGAAGCTTGTTCGCAAGAACGTATTGAAACTAAAACCTTATTCCTCGGCCCGCGATGAATTTCAAGGCAGTGCATCCGTTTATCTGGATGCGAATGAGAACCCCTACCCTGCTTCTCAGTATAACCGCTATCCTGATCCGCATCAGCTAAAACTCAAGCAGCGTATTTCTGAAATCAAGAACATCCCGGTGGATCAAATCTTCCTTGGCAATGGCAGTGACGAACCTATTGATTTATTGATTCGCGCTTTTTGTGAACCCGGAATTGATAATGTGCTGATCCCCCAGCCTACCTATGGTATGTATACCGTAAGTGCGGAGATTAATAATGTTGCCATCAAAACAGTAAAGCTGACCCCTGATTTTGATCTGGATGTGGCTGAAGTACAACAAGCTGTAGATCTAAATACAAAATTGATTTTTCTTTGTAGTCCCAACAATCCTTCTGGCAATCTGCTTTCCTTTGAAAAAGTGAAAGAGATCATCTCAGGATTTTCAGGACTCGTGATCATAGATGAGGCTTACATTGATTTTACAATTCACCAAGGATTTTTACCGCTACTTAAACAATTTCCGAATCTTGTTGTATTGCAAACATTATCAAAGGCCTGGGGTCTGGCAGCAATCCGGTTAGGGATGTGTTTTGCGAATAAAGACATTATAAACGTGTTGAATAAAATCAAGCCACCCTACAACATCAGCTTACTTTCACAAAATGCAGCAGTCGAAGGCTTACAAAAAATAGAACAGAAAAATGTATGGGTGAAAGAACTCATCTCACAACGAATGTGGCTGGCCAATGAACTTACTCAGATCAAATCGGTAAAAAAGGTATATCCCTCCGATGCTAATTTCCTATTGGTAAAGATTTCGAATGCGCGTAAGGTGTACAATCAACTTGTGAGTCGTGGAATTATAGTAAGAGATCGGTCGAATGTAATTCTCTGTGAAGATTGCCTACGGATTACAGTGGGTACTCCCCTGGAAAACCAAACACTTTTGAAAGAACTTAATACGCTATGAAATGAGCATAAACCAGACCATACCCATCGCGATGCTAACACCATACAAGATATAAAGGGCAAGTCTCAAAATGCGAATTCCATGTGACCATTAAAATATAATAATAACACATGAAAAAAGTACTCTTCATTGATCGCGATGGGACTATGATTGTCGAGCCGGTCGAAGATCCACAGATCGATAGTCTGGACGAGTTGGTTTTTATACCCGGAGTTTTTACCTGGCTTGGGAAAATCGCCCGTGAAACGGATTATGAATTAGTGATGGTTACGAATCAGGATGGCTTGGGCACCCAGAGTTTTCCGGAAGAAACATTTTGGCCCGTACAAAATATGGTTATTAAAACCTTTGCTGGTGAAGGCATTCACTTCAAAGGAATTCACGTTGATCGCTCACTACCTCATGAGAATAAGTCAACCCGAAAACCGGGCACAGGCATGTTAATGCAATATTTTACGGATGACTACGATTTAAAAAATTCATTCGTTATTGGCGACCGGTTAACCGATATCGAACTGGCAAAGAATTTAGGCGCGCGTGGAATACTCTTCAATGATGGAAGTCTGAAGGAAAAATTATTCGAAAAACAACTTGATGAGGTATGTGTTGCTATTACTTCCGATTGGAAAGAAATCTATGAAACCGTACTACCTAAACGCACAGCAACCGTTCGAAGAACAACCAAAGAGACTGATATTTCCATTTCTATCAATCTGAATGGAACTGGAAAATCAACCATCCATACAGGGCTTGGATTCTTTGACCACATGCTTGATCAATTGGCGCGACACGGCTTAATTGACCTGGATATACAGGTAAAAGGAGATCTTAATATTGATGAACATCATACTATAGAAGATACATCGTTGGCCTTGGGTGAAGCGTTTCTAAAAGCCTTAGACGATAAGCGTGGCATTGAACGGTACGGCTTTTGCCTGCCCATGGATGATTGTCTGGCGCAGGCTGCAATTGATTTTGGTGGCCGGCCCTGGTTGGTATGGGAAACAGAATTTAAAAGAGAAAAAATTGGTGAAATGCCCACGGAGATGTTTTACCATTTCTTCAAATCTTTTTCAGATGCCGCTAAATGCAACCTGAATATCAAAGCCGAGGGCACTAACGAACATCATAAGATTGAAGCCATCTTTAAAGCGTTTGCCAAAGCGATTAAGATGTCGGTACGGAAAGATCCATTTAATGACCAGCTGCCCAGTACAAAAGGAACACTTTAGGAATGACGAAGTGTAAAATGACGAATTTAGAATGACGAAGTACGAATGATAGCAGTCATAAAATACAATGCAGGTAACATCCGGTCGGTAGCTTTTGCTTTGGAGCGACTGAACATTGATTTTATAATCACCGACAATCATGAAGAAATCAAAAAAGCTGATAAAGTGATTTTTCCAGGTGTAGGCGAAGCCAGCACAACCATGGATTACCTAAAGGCATGTAAGTTGGATAAAGTCATCAAAGACCTGAAACAACCCGTGTTAGGTATTTGTCTTGGTATGCAATTAATGTGCGCCCACTCCGAAGAAAATAATACCCCATGTCTCGGGATATTTGATGAAACCGTCAAACTGTTTATCCCGAAAAACAAAGAAAAGGTACCGCATATGGGATGGAATTCCTTGTCCCTTGCTAACGGATGGATAGATTCTTCCATCCATGAGCAATTTGTTTACTTTGTGCACAGTTATTATGTTCCAGTCAATTCTCATAGTGCAGCGATCACAAATTATATTCAGCCTTTTAGTTCGGCTATGAAAAAGGACAATTTTTATGCAGTACAATTTCATCCCGAAAAATCCGCAACAGTAGGAGAAAAAGTATTGCTTAGTTTTTTAAATTTATCGTAACCAAGTAGAACATGCGTATCATTCCGGCAATTGATATTATCGATGGAAAGTGTGTCAGACTCACACAAGGAGATTACAAAAAGAAAAAGATATATCGGGAGGACCCCGTTGAGGTTGCCCTCGAATTTCAGGATGCCGACCTGGACTGCTTACACCTGGTGGATCTGGATGGAGCAAAAAAAGGAAAAGTAGTAAACTGGGGTGTGATCCGGGACATTCAGGAAAAAACTGCCCTGAGTGTAGACTTTGGTGGTGGCGTAAAAACCGAAGAAGAAGTAGAGCAACTTCTCGACCTGGGGGTTCATCAGATTAATATCGGGAGCCTTGCGGTTAAAGAACCCGAAAAATTCAGTGACTGGTTAAAAAAATATGGCCCCGAGAATTTTGTGCTGAGTGCCGATGTAAAAGGCGAAAATATTTCCATCAATGGTTGGCTGGAAGACACCAACTTTCGACTCTTTGATCTGGTAACGCTTTTTGAAAAAGATGGTTTGGAGTTTCTTACCTGTACAGATATTGGTACCGATGGGATGTTAAAGGGCCCTAATCTTGGATTATATAAAAAGTTAGTGCACCGATATCCAAAAATAAAAATTGTAGCGAGTGGTGGTGTAAGTTCGATGGACGATCTGCATGAGCTTAAGTACGCCAAGGTATATGGTGTTATTATCGGGAAAGCAATTTATGAAGGCCGTATCAATCTGGAAGAGTTAAAAGCTTTCCAAAACAGATAACACGGCCGTGCTTACAAAACGAATTATTCCCTGCCTTGATATCAAAGACGGCCGCACTGTAAAAGGTATAAACTTTATTAATATCCGCGATGCTGGTGATCCCGTAGAACTGGGAGCCACATATGCTCAGCAAGGAGCAGACGAATTAGTATTTCTTGACATCTCAGCGACCAATGAGAACAGAAAAACTTTTGTTGAACTCGTAAAAGATATTGCTGCCCATGTCAACATTCCCTTTACGGTTGGTGGCGGCATCAGCAGCGTAGCTGATGTAGCCCCCCTGCTCGAAGCCGGAGCTGATAAAGTGAGTATCAATTCGGCAGCCGTTAAAAGTCCGCAACTTATTGATGAATTGTCAAAGGCCTTTGGATCGCAGTTTGTCGTGTTAGCCATAGATGCCCGAAAAATTGATAATCAGTGGACCGTGCATACACACGGAGGCAGCAAGCCAACCGACAGAAAACTATTTTCCTGGGCAAAAGAAGGTCAGGAACGCGGTGCCGGAGAAATTCTTTTCACCAGTATGAACCACGATGGTACGAAACAAGGGTTTGCAATTGATCCGCTCTCCAAGTTGCACGAGTTATTGAGTATTCCGGTGATTGCCTCCGGTGGAGCCGGAAATCCGCAACATTTTCTGGAAGCCTTCCTGATGGGCAAAGCAGATGCAGCTTTGGCAGCTTCTCTTTTTCACTTTGGTGAGCTCACGATACCTGACCTGAAATCCTACTTAAAATCAAACGGTGTAACCATTAGAATCTAACCTGCTATGATCGACATCTCAAAACTCAATTTCGAAAAATCGCAAGGTCTCATTCCTTGCATAGTGCAAGATGCCAACACCCGCATGGTATTGATGTTAGGTTACATGAATCGCGAAGCATTGGACAAGACATTGACTGAAAAAAGACTAACGTTTTTTAGTCGCACCAAACAACGCCTATGGACAAAAGGTGAAACCTCAGGCAATTATCTAAACCTGGTGGAGGTTACTACAGATTGCGATCAGGATACACTATTATTCAAAGTAACCCCAACCGGGCCAACCTGTCACACCGGTAAAGACACTTGTTTTAGTGAGAAGAATGAAGCTAACGGTTTAGCCTTTTTGGAAGCGATCATTCAGGAAAGAAAAAAGAACCCAAAGTCAGGTTCCTACACCAATCAACTTTTGGATTCGGGTATCAATAAGGTGGCTCAGAAAGTAGGTGAAGAAGCGGTTGAACTGGTTATCGAAGCAAAAGATGATAACAAAGAACTGTTTCTGGGTGAAGCCGCTGACCTGATGTATCACTATCTGGTATTACTAGCCGCAAAAGGGTTTAAACTAGATGATGTGTTGAAGGTTTTACGGAGCCGACATGCCCGGTAGTCAGGCCTGAGACATATCTATTTATTTGTAAACTTTTTCACCTCAATCATTGCTTCGCTTTGTATCTTCGGTCGCGCTAACCGGAATATTTATGCCACAGGAAACCAGGCTCATTGATGGGTATCCATTCATTGCCTATACCCGCGAGTTTTATCCCGCTGAAGAAATGATCAGACGAAGTACCGATTTTTATCAATGGCTTGATAAACGAAGGACTGTACGTGATTTTTCTGACAAACCAATTCCCCTGGAAGTCATTGAGAATATTATTAGGTCTGCATCCACTGCACCCTCGGGTGCCCATAAACAACCCTGGTCTTTTTGCGTAATCTCTGATCCTGAATTAAAGAAGGAAATCAGAAAAGCTGCAGAAAAAGAAGAAAGGGAAAGCTATGAAAGCAGAATGAGCGAAGAATGGCTTGACGATATTAAAGCATTGCAAACCGATTGGCAAAAGCCTTTTATTGAAGTGGCTCCCTACCTGATTGTTGTCTTTAAGAAGGCTTATGACTTAAATACATCGGGTAGCAAACGTAACAACTATTACGTTACAGAATCAGTGGGTCTTGCTTGCGGTTTTTTATTGGCCGCCATTCATCATGCGGGCCTCGTGGCGCTTACGCATACACCCAGTCCCATGAACTTTCTGACTACCATTTTGAAACGACCAGAAAATGAACGTCCATTTCTATTGATACCCGTAGGTTACCCACACCCGGAAACGTATGTGCCTAAATTAGAAAGGAAATCTCTCGCTGAAGTAATGACTCTCTATTGAAAGTTGGATTTGAGTTATTCTCTGTCTCAGGCACCCGAAGCATTAATGATTCTTAAAAAAAATTGGCCTTTGAATCCGATAGATCGGAGAATTCACATAGAGGTTTATTTAATAGAATGGGATCTAGTTATTATTTGTTACCTCTGTCTTCTTGGGATGAAGCTTGATGTAAGTAAGATTATAGGTATATTCTGCCTGACCCGAGTTTTCCTTTCTTACTCCTTCCAGCATATCGCGTGAATAATCATAGGTAAATGTGTAGGTAGTAGTTTTTCCACGTGGCTCTAGACGTTTATAAATTAGGATATTAGCCTCCGTCATCCGGGTGAATTCCCCGCGGACAGAATAAGAAGGTAATGATTCATTATCTAAGGAAACTTCGAAGTACTCCCGGTTGGCATCTCCTGAATCACGTATGATTGCCACTTTAGAATAGTTCTCTTTTCTTTCCATCACTTTTTCCTTTTCAACAGAGGATAACAATCCCTTCCCTTTTTTTGTCACTACAAGAGAAACAGAATAAATACCCTCAATGGTGCCAATACTGGAATTCTCTTTACTCATGTAACGTTGAACGAGTTCGTGAAAATTTACCTGCTCAAACGGATATACTTTTCGGTTTTGCTTCATGGTGTAAAGTTTCTCCATGGAGCAAGAAATAGATAAAATGGACAGCAAAACAATCACTAGTCTTGGTTTCATCGTGGTAGTTTTAGTTTTTGAGTTCCTTAATAAACCGTCCGTTTAAATTTTAACAATCCTGTTTGGAATTAGTTTAAAATACAATATCTGTATAAACATTATTCATACTCGACCGGCAGGAAAGCCTTCCTTTCAAAGCTGTTGGCTTGAGTAAAGATTTACCCATCAACATGCGCACACACTCCTGAATACCCTCGGTAATACTAGGATGAGGATGAACACACTCTGCTAATTCTTCGATGCCTTTATCCATTGAAATAAGTACCGCCACAGCCTGGATGGCGCTGCTGGCATGAAGGCCGACTACCTTCATACCCAAAATCTTCATATAATCATCGCAGGTAACCAGCAACTTAATAAACCCCTGCGTGTTGCGTTTGGCTATCGCTCTTGAAATAGTGCTATACTCCAGCGTTACAACTTTGTAATTGATGCCCATCTCGCGTGCATGGGTTTCGTTCATGCCTACACCGGCCACCTCCGGACTTAGAAACATGATCGTACTGATATTTTCATAAACAAGTTTGCGATCCGGCTTGCCAAATATTTTCTCCACTGCATAGCGGCCTTCCAGTTCACCTACATTTACAAGTGAGATGTCTGCGGTCAGATCACCTATTGCATAGATGTTGGATACATTCGTTTGCGTATCATTATTATCAATTCCACGCTTAGTAATATTGATTCCTACCTTATCATCCCACAACTCTTCAATGTTTGCGACCCGGCCCACAGAAACCAAAGCTTTTTCTACATTGAAAGTTCCCCTGCTTCCATCCGTATATTCCAACACGTACTCTACCCGGCCGTTGATAATTTTCATATCCACTAACCGTGAATTACGATGGATTAATACCCCACTGTTTTCCATGTTGCGTTCTACAATCCGCACCACATCCTCATCTTCAAAAGGAAGTATGCGGTCACCTTTGTCAATCAAATGAACTTTCGTACGACCGAATCCACTGAAAATCGTAGCATACTCACAACCAATCACCCCGGCTCCAACAATAACCATACTCTCCGGAAAATCCTCCAGATCTTCAATACCTTCACTTGTCAACACAATTTTTTCATCTATCGGAAGTTCTGGCAAATAACGAGGCCGGCTTCCGGTAGCTAAAATGATGTGCTCGGCATATACTATTTCTCGTTTTGCCCCCACGGTGATTTCAACCTCATGTTGACTTAGCAGTTTAGCTTGACCTGTTCTGAAAGTAAGTAGATTTGCATACGAAGTTTCATTCAGCTTTTGCATGTGTTCCGTAAGAAGTCCTTTACGCTCCTGCACCGCTTTGCGGACTTCGTTTTGAATTTCCTTAAAACTAATGGAAGGCTCTTGAATATTATACCGTTTCAAATTTTTCCGAAAAGCTGAAGCTTCACGCGATAACTCCCACCAGGTTTTAGACGACAAAGCACCATTGGTAACACCCGCTCCGCCAACCATGTTTTTTTCAATCAACAAGGTTTTCTTTTTGAAGTCAATAGCCCGCATGGCTGCTGCATATCCGGAAGGGCCGGCACCAATAATCACGAGATCAAATTTTTCCATATCAGTTAAGGCCAAAGGGGTTTTGGAGGGTACAATTTCCGACATCCTGAGCTTCTATGCAATGCCTTTAATGGGAATCGGTGTTAAGGACAACTCATCAATTCTAACTAATTTTACACTTTCGCAGTTTAGGATAACCCTTACCCTGAAGTGCTCAAACCCTAAACAAAATCTATGCTTGATCAATTAATCGAGTGGGATAAAGAAGTTTTAATCTTTTTAAATAGTTTTCATACACCCTGGCTTGATCCGGTGATGTTATTGATCACCAACACATTCTTTTGGCTCCCACTCTATGCTTTCCTGATATTTCTGCTCTTCAAGAACTTTAAAAAAGAAGCCTGGTTCATACTGATTGGCGCGGCCATTACTATACTACTTTGCGATCAAATTACATCAACATTTATGAAGCCTTATTTCGCAAGATTACGTCCTTCACAGGATCCTTCTCTGGCAGGTCTTCTTCATCATGTAAATGGTTATAAAGGAGGTCTTTATGGTTTCGCATCAGGGCATGCAGCTAATACCTTTGGCGTTGCGATGTTCGTTTGGCTTACGTTGCGCCCAGTCTATAAATGGATTGCACTTATCTTCTTTTGGGCGATATTAATGACTTACACACGCATTTACCTGGGCGTTCACTTCCCGGGCGATATTTTAGTTGGTGGCAGCATAGGGTTGTTATGTGGGTATCTTGGTTACATCCTATCACAAAGGCTAAGGAAAAGATATACCCATAAAAAAACTCCATCAATTTCCTGATGGAGTTTAATTTTAATCAATCGTACTTCTTATTTCTTGCCAAAGAACTTTCCGGCAAGTCCGCCTAATGCACCCAGCGGATTCGACTGTGCGTTGCCTCCGGTTACCTGACCGAGGATACTGGCAACATCCAAATTATTGTTGCCACTTACACTTTTCATAATATTGGTAAGATCAAACGAATTGTCTTTCGGATCATTCGTCTTCTTAACTAACTGATTCATTACTTTAGGTAACAATCCTGCTACAATACTCTGTGCCTGAGCCGATGACACTCCAAACTTAGCGGCAAAATTACCTGCTACCGATGCGATCATCTGCTTTACCATTGGATTATTTGCCAGGTTGCTCTGGCTGGCACCACCTTGAAACATGGAGGCTACCTGTTGCAGGTTACCTTGAGCGGCCTGACCTTTTAAAGTATTAAAGATCGAACCAGCTACTTCCTGAATTGCGGCATTGTTGAATTGGTTGGGAATGGCCTGGTTTTTAACAATGGCCTCGCCCGCGTTTTGCTCTACGAGTTTTACGAGTTGATCAAGCATAAGGTTAGGTGTTTGATTAATTACTAAAGTTAGTGGTTTCGCTGTGTATTTAAATGAGTTTTACCGATTTAATAATCGCTTTACATACTTACCAATAATGTCAAATTCCAGATTCACGCGATCACCCGATTTAATCTGATGGAAATTGGTATGTTCGAAGGTATACGGAATTATGGCCACCGAAAAACCATTTTCTTTGCTGTTAAAACAAGTCAGGCTAACTCCGTTAATTGAAACAGATCCTTTCTCCACTGTGACGTTTCCCTGAGCCGGATCATATTCAAATGCATAAAGCCAGCTACCATTCCTATCCTGCACCGAAATGCACGTACCCGTTTGATCAACATGCCCTTGCACCACGTGGCCATCAAACCTGCCATTCGCAATCATGCAGCGCTCAAGATTTATTTCATCACCCGATTTTAATAATCCAAGGCTTGATTTTGTTAATGTTTCATCAATGGCTGTTACCCAATGCGTGTTGCCTTCAACACGGGTAACGGTAAGGCATACTCCATTGTGAGAAACACTTTGATCCACTTTTAACTCATGACTAATATTACTTTCGATACAAAAGCTTTTATTGCTGCGGTCTTGTTTTATTTCTCTTACTCGACCCAGGGCTTCGATGATACCAGTAAACATAAAATTGTAATTCTCTGTAAAACTAAGAAAAGACCATCTAATGCACTACGTGCATCCATCCCTTTATTTGTTTAACATTTTTTGAGGGATCGCGCGTGTCAAATTTAACATCTGCATTAAAATAATAAATCCCGGATGGTACTGGTTTACCCAAAGCATCGTTCCCATCCCAAAGTACCGATCCCTCGTTTTGAATACTCACTATTTTCTGACCCCAACTATTGAAGATAGAGAGACTTACATTGTCAATAAATCGCGAACAGGATTGATTGACTCCAAATAGCTCAAATCGGTCATTAAATTCATCACCATTTGGGGTGAATACATTTGGGATAAATATGGCGGGACAATTATCATAACAAACAACATCACTCTCCTCACTTTCATTGCCCGCTCTGTCAACAGCTATGATTTTATAGCATCTGGCTAATTTTGTTAATCCGGTCTCCATGAATTCATTTTCAGAAACTGACCCCAACAAAATAAATTCCTCATCTGATGAATTTGAACCATAAACTTGATATCTATAAATATCTTTCTTGCAGGAATCATCTATCGGCTCTAACCATTTGATTGTGTTGTTAAATATCTTCTGTGAGCAAGGTGTTTGAAAATTAAATTGATCGCAATCAAATTCTGCTTGAACTATATCTGGCTTACAAGGTGGAATCGTATCGATGGTTGTTGAACACATCACCTGTGAATAATTCTCTATCGGGGTTTGAATAGTCGAATTACCATAGGTTCCCCGGGTTTTAATACGGTAGCAATAAAATTCAGAATCATTTAGTCCCCTATCTTGAAAAACTCCCTCATCAAGGTAATAAAATCCGTTTTCGAGAACGTTCACACTGTCGATCAATACGAGGTTATTGTCTAGAGAACTTTCATCAGACCGATAAACCAAATGCCAAGGGTTATCCTGCATACTATTGCTCCACGGAGTGATAGCCTCCCAATTCAACGCAATACTTTTTAATTTGGGCGTTGCTCCGTTCCATACGGATGATGCTGTTGATGAGGTATCAATTGGAATAAGAGAGGAACCAATTGATTTTCTGGCCAATAGAACGATTCTGTAATTGTAAGCAAAATCCCGGGTGTTTAGTCCTGTATCTGTAAATGTTGTATCAAGAACATTGCTGGAATTTATATTGATAAGACCCTCATCATCCGTCAAGCCATTGCCTCTATACAAAGCATATTCATAGGGCTCTACATACTCAGATTGACTCAAATCATAAGGGCGTTTCCAACTTATTATTATTTCACCAAGTTGTTCGTCAGTCCTTGCCACGGAAACATGGGTGATAACGGGAGCATCTGCAAGAATCGGTGGCAGACATAATTCATAAGACACCCGACTTTCGGCTCCACCAACAAGCGGGAAAAGTGCTGTGATACGGTAACAAAATACAGCACCAACATCCAAGCCCAAACCATTATTGTCATCAACAAATTGGTTTATGTCAGGCCCCACCTCACCAATTTTTATATAACCGGCAAATTTGGGCAACCCTGATATACATTCATCTGGATTGTAGGCAAAAGATCCAACCCTTCTCCAGATTTGGATTTTGGATGCATTAGGACATAGATAGGGCGACCATTCAATCTTTGCCTTCTTTTGTATTATATCTAATTCAGCATTAGAAAGAACAGGTGGTGGAGCTGCAACCTTTATGTTCCAGGTTTTAAATTGAACTAACCTTGGACCCGTTGGTGGATTATCCGTTATCTTTACTGTTATTTGGTAGGGTTGATTTCGAACTTCTGAACAACCAGGGGTCCACAGAAATGCTAAGGATGCGTTTGGGGTACTTGACTGAAATTCAGATGGATTAGGTAAAAATACTGCTGGATTGTCAGGTAGGGTGAATATTCCTGAAAAGAGCTCAATTTTCACATCATGGTTATCCGGATCTGAACCCAGAATACTTTCGTCAATTATTGTACCCGCATAAATGCAAACATCCTGAGGAATAATAATATCGGGCCTCTTATTGGTACATTCTTCAACCAATATTTGCATATCTCTTCGTACAGAACTCAATTTTATATACACATCATTTATTTTTCGCCATTCATTTACAATAAAGGCAATGTTATATTCTCCAATCGCACCGGGTGCGTCCCATGTAATAGTACCTGTCAACGCGTCAATTAAAAATTGGGGTTGACCATTTCCTATTTCATTTCCGGTATCAAAATCAGAAGCATAAAATGAGGGATGATTGGGGGGCAGATAGGTAGTTTGTTGATTGACGGATGACAAGGGAACGGCAATCTCAAAAGATAAACTATCTCCGTCTTGATCAAAGGCTGCCGGGTTATGAAAAAACGCTAAGGCGGAACAAGCTCTATCTATTGGTGGCGCTAACAGAGCTGGTGAATTATTACAGATAAGATTATCAAAAATTATTTTAGTATCAATAAAAAAAGGTGTGTTTACTGAATTCTGAATATTTAGAATTCCCGCATTGCGATTTGGCTCTGAATAGGATATCGTATAAAATCCAGCTTGATTATATGTATGCTCAGTGGTAAAGATATAAACCCCTATTCCTGTCCCCAGATCTGGCCTTGTCGTGAACCTCCCAGGTGGTGTAGTGATCACTGATCCATCTCCAAAGTTCAAACTTCCACTACCCGGCCCAATTAGCGATGAACTATTTCCATACATGGATAGGGTTATTATAAAAGTTCCTTCATTACAAATCTTCTGCTTGACAGAAATTTCGCCAGCCTTAATATGACTTGCTTGTAATGAATAATTAATCGAAAGAAAAAAAACCAGTAACAGATATTGACCTCCGTTAAACATAGGATTGATCTTTAAACTAACTAACGTTGTCAGTCGGCAAAAATTACCCTCTGCATTTATTTGTTAGGTTCCTTCCTCAATTTCTCATTTTCAATAGCTGCCTTCTGATCGGGTCTCACCGTTGGATATACAATTCCCAACTGATCCAAATAAGTTTTGTACCTGGTTGGATTATAATAGAAAGGCTTCAGCTTTGGAGCATACTCCGACATGATTTTTTGATTTAATGTAATAGCCGGCAGATCCTTCTCGCCTATTAGAGGAGTGTATTGCAAATCTTTAGTTTGTTCAGTGCGATAATACTCCCAGGCATTTTTAAGAATTTCTGGCTTCATTAGTAAATCCACTAATGTCATTACTTCAGCTTTGGCTCCGTATACAATTCCTTTATGGGCGATAGGCGTAGCCATCGAAATTGCATTACTCCAATGATGACCCGGTAAGCCAGGAATATTAGAAGGATAACGAAGAACAATTGTAGGCAGCGACCAGCTGATATCCGCAATATCATCCGATCCACCTCCCATCGCCATTAACTGACGGCCCATTACATTCACTGGGCCTGTAGGTGTTGGCAAACCGATCGTATCAAGCTTAACTGCTAGTCCTTCAATCTTGGGAGCTTTCAATTCTATTTGTGTTGCCTTGGCCAGCAATTGATCTTCATCCGACCACTGCGGTAATCCTACTGTTTTAATATTTGAATACATAGCCTCTGCAAGCGGCTTATTAAAGTGACCCGGCCAGGCGGAACCAAGAACTTCGTAGTTGAATTTTGTATCCGTCATCAACGCAGCCCCTTCCGCTACTTTAACTCCAATATCAAATAGCTTCTTGATGTTTGGATAGGTGCGCTCTCTGAAATAATACCATACAGATGCCTTGGAAGGAACGACATTCGGTTGGTCACCTCCATCAGAAATAACATAATGAGATCGCTGCGTAAGCTCAAGATGTTCGCGTCTGAAGTTCCAGCCTATGTTCATAAGTTCAACAGCATCGAGCGCACTCCGGCCGCGCCACGGTGCCCCCGCTGCATGCGCTGCAGCGCCTTCAAAATTAAATCGCACCGAGACCAATCCATTATTTCCAGCATCGCCATAACCAACACTCAGGTTATTAGACACGTGGGTAAAAATACAAGCGTCAACATCTTTAAAATATCCTGCGCGAACGTAATACGCTTTGGTACCCACCAACTCTTCGGCAATGCCCGGCCAGAGCATGATTGTACCCTGCATTTTTTCACGCTCCATTATTTTCTTGAGTGCAAGTGCCGAAATGATATTAAGAGCTTGTCCGGAGTTATGACCTTCGCCATGTCCGGGTGCTCCTGCCACTATCGGGTCTGCATAGGCTACACCCGGTTTCTGTGATGCTTTTGGAATACAATCAACATCCGAACCTAAAGCTATTACGGGCTTGCCATTTCCCCAGGTAGCGATCCACGCGGTAGGTACACCCGCTACTCCTTTTTGAACTTTAAAACCTTGCTTCTCTAAAAGATTAGTTAGATACGTAAAGGTTTCATACTCCTGAAATCCTAACTCTGAAAAGCTGAACAACATATCGTTGATTTGTTGACCAAGCGAAGCCAACTTCTCTACTTCTGCAGCCGCCTCAGCCTTTATCTTTTCAACCTTTTGAACTTCGGTTTGAGCAAAAACAGACACGCATAAACTAACTAACAAAACAGTGATGAAAGATTTCTTCATGGGTTCAGGATTAGGATTCATGCAAGTTAGACATTATGTAATTTGATCCAATCCTCTATTACACGAGATAAAAAGCCTTAATATGCAGGCAAAAAAGAGGTTTTTAAATAATTTGGTTTATAATATAAACTATTTTATGTTTGTGCCGTTGAATGCTATAACCCGAAGGAACTCTCATAAAATCCAAGTACCATGAGTATCGACAAAGAAACCCTCACTCCCGAACAAAGCCTGGATGTAATTACTTCCATGATTCGCCAGGCAAAAGGCAACATGCAACAAGGCAGCTTCTACTTTCTGTTATGGGGCTGGACGATCGTTGTTGCAAACCTTGGTGTGTATGTACTCATCAAGTTTACAACTGTGGAAAATCCTTTCCTGATGTTCTTGATTACCATAGTTGCAGCAATTATTTCAATCGTATATGGCATCCGTCAGGGAAACCGAATCGCAGCTCCCACACACCTGGATAGTATTTACAAATGGGTGTGGATTGGATTTGGAATTACCTGTTTTATCTTCTGGTTTTTCGGAAAGCAAATTGGCTGGCAGATTACCCCGGTGATTATTACCATGTGCGCGGTACCTACCTTTATTTCCGGATCCTTACTCAAATTTAAGCCTCTGATGTTTGGGGGTGTTGCATTCTGGATTTCAGGAGCCCTCATTTTTTTAACCAGTTTTGAGAACCAGTTTTTACTGGCCGCGATAGCAGTAACTTTAGGTTATCTTATTCCAGGCTACATGCTTAAGAAATCAAATTAATAATGTTGAAAGAGTTAGATCCATTATTGCATTCTCAGCTCCGGCTTGGTGTTATGTCACTTTTGATCAGTGTTGATTCAGCTGAATTTACCTGGCTGCGAGAAAAGACAAACTCAACGGCTGGTAACCTGAGCGTGCAATTAGACAAGCTCTCAGAAGCCGGATATCTTTCTATTGAAAAATCATTCAAAGGAAAAAAACCTTTAACGACTTGTCGGATAACCAAGAAGGGTCTAAAGGCCTTTGAAGAATATGTGAACTCACTCAAGGACTATATCAAAACATAATTTTTTTACTCATTTAGTTTACAATATAAACTTGTTTATTATGAAATTACTAATCATCCTTTTTTTCTTCACGGCACATATTGCCTGTGCACAAAGTCAACACACCACCGGTTCCCTTTACCTGGCTCCGGGAGTTCAGCAATTCTCCTTCTCCAATCTGAATAGTATTTTAACGCAAGCAGGATTTCATAAAGTACCTCTCGCCATTGGATTTGGAACGGGTGGTTATGGTCAACACAAGTATCTGCGTATTGGTGGCGAAGGCTATTATTTCTCTGGTTCAGCAAACAGAGAAAGTACTACTACGGAAATACATGGGGGCTGGGGCTACTTTTATGCTGGATATGTAATCGGAAATAATTCGTGGCGGTTGATACCCGGTTTAGGGTTAGGCTGGGGTGGCAGCAATGTCAGTGCAATCCGAACAAGTAGCTCTTCTCTAAATGATTTAATAAACAATCAACCAAACACAAGCCTTATTTCTATGGGAGGCACCTTTCTGCACACCGCGGTCACCATTGAACGCGATTTGCCAGGCAAACAATATTTAGCTATTAAAGGAACATACAACCAGGACTTCTCTTCAAAAAATGAATGGACTGCAACGGGGTTGACAAGTTCAGTATCCGATTCCTTCAGTGGATTTCAACTCAGTCTGATAATCGGTTTTACACTACACTAGTTTTCATATAAATAAATTCATGATGAACTCCCTCATTCATAGCACAACAGGGCTTATCCATCTCCTCTCCTGCTTGTTTGCACTTGTGGCAGGCACGGGTATCTTGATCCTCACCAAAGGTTCCGTCATGCATAAACGCATTGGCTATGTGTATTGCCTTTCAATGGTAATCGTAATCGGAACTGCCTTTGGGCTTTACCATTTGTTTGGAAGATTTGGGCCCTTCCATTTTGCGGCCTTGATTAGTGCAGCTACACTGGCGGCAGGTATGATACCGGTTCTTTTCAGAACTAAATCCTGGTTGAGTTTACATTTATCCTTCATGTATTATTCTGTCATCGGCTTATATGCAGCGTTTGCATCTGAAATAATCGTTCGAATTCCGGGCATCGCGTTTGGGCCCGCAGTAGGAATCGCTACCGCCCTTGTCATGATGACAGCTATTTACCTCTTCCGCTCTTTATCCACAAAATGGACAACTCAATTTTCTCCTCACCAATCCATAAAAAATATTTAACCATTAAAATTTAATCCTATGAAACTCATCCTAACCCTTGTCGTACTCTTCGCTTCGTCTTTTCTGCAGGCACAAAATCCCGCAAAAATCAATCGCGATCAATTAAAACCCTTTAGTTTTATGATCGGTAACTGGAAAGGCACAGCCACTATCCAGCAACAAGGCGGAACATCTATTAAAGTAAATCAGGAAGAAAAGATTAGCTGGCAATTAGATAGCGCGCTTATCAATATTGAAGGCATTGGCAGAGATCCGGTAACTAACAAAAAATCCTTTCACGCCTATGCAATTCTATTTTATAATCCTGGTATTCAACAATTGGGATTGAAATCTTTCACCATGGAGGGACGTCAAACCGATGCTTACTTTAAAGTACTTTCCGAGAATCAATTTGAGTGGGGTTTTGACCTACCCAGCAACCGAGGCAAGATAAAATACACCATAACTCTTTCATCAAAAGATAGAACCTGGATTGAAGAAGGTCAATTCTCAGCAGATGGTACGCAATGGTTTCCCTTCATGTCGATGAATCTGGTAAAGCAATAAATCAATCTAAAAATTTTATCATCAAAATAAATGAGACTGTCTCAAAAGTCACCAAGTCATCGCCCCGATGCATCGGGGCGATCCCAGATTTGAGACATAGAATGAGACTCCGGCTCAAAACCTTCGCGCAGGCAGGGCCGGAATGACATTTCAATTTTAATTGACTTTTGAGACAGCCTTATCTAATGACATGAATAACTAAACTAGCTTAGCCTGTTCAGGGTCCCAATTAATAATAGTCTTATCAAAGTAGCTCTTGTTGGTTGCTAAAGCAGGACCAGCGGCACGCATGCCAAATAATGCATCCTCCACGATAACTGCCTTTTCTCGAATTCCTTTATAAAAATTAGCATGGTGATCGAGGTTGGCACTGTATCCGCGCGGAGCTTTAAACTCCAGATCTGAATCAGAAATAACGGGTTTGGCCTTGGGATATTTAGCCTTGTACCATTTTTCATATTCCTTGCGCTGGCTTTCCGAGAAAGTTTCATACGAATCCCAACCCCCATAACCTGGTTCATTTCGGATTTTATGATGAATAACTTTCACCGCATCCCAACCCATTTCAATAACCCCGTCAGTGCCTATTAATCTTAATCCTTCTCCACTCTCGCTGCCATCGACAAAGTTTACGCGCATCTGTAAATTAAACGCGGCATGTTTATCAGCTTGCGGATAATCATAGATTCCTAAAATCACATCAGGCACATCACGTCCGTCCTTCCAATAGCGCAAGCCACCGGTGGCAAGCACCCGGTTAGGACCTTTTGAACTCGTTACCGCATGTAGTGCAGAAAACAAATGAACAAACAGATCGCCCGCTACACCTGTTCCATAATCCTGGTAGTTTCTCCAACGAAAGAATCGAACCGGGTCGTAGGGTCGTTTCGGAGCATCGCCTATAAAATTTTCCCAATCCACTGTGCCGCTCTGTGCATCGGTTGGAATCGAATACTGCCACGCGCCATTGGCACTATGTCGGTCCATCCAGGTTTCCACCATCACTAAATCGCCTATCGTTTTGGATTCAAAAATCTCACGGGTCTTTTCAGTGACGATGGAACTCACCCGCTGACTGCCCACCTGAAATACCTTACCTGTCTTTTTCTGTGTTGCAATTACTTCGGCACCTTCTTCCAGTTTATGAACCATGGGCTTTTCACAATAAACGTGTTTGCCCTTGTTCATTGCTTCAATGGAGATGCGGTCATGCCAATGATCGGAAGTAGCGATGATCACAGCGTCAACATCTTTGCGATCTAGAATTTCTTTATAATTTTTAGTTACAAACAAATCCTTGCCATACATTTCCTTGGCCCGATCCAGCCGGCCCGTATAAAGATCACACACTGCAACCAATTTTACGCCTGGCACCTGCAGACTCCAGAGTGCATTATTAAAGCCCATGATACCCATACCAATGATCGCAATATTTACCTGATCGTTGGCACCATATGATTTCTTTTCGTATTGAGGGGATTCGAGAAAATAAGATCCCTTCTGCTGACCTGCTAATAAAACTGAGGGTGTTACGGAGGTAACCAAAGCCGTGCCGGCCACTTTCTTTATAAAACTTCTGCGCGATGATTTTAAATTAGTCATGTCTAATTAAAGGTTTAATGGTAAGTTTGAAATACACAAAGCACTTAAAAACATACTTTAAAGATATGATTTTGCAGGCTAAGAAAACCTTATCTCACCCCATATCTTTACTGTCAATTATCCAAATTTTGATGAGTGGTTACTGCCTATCAGGCTTACTATTGACAACCCTTTTGTTCTCCTGCGAAAGTTCTGAAAACAAGGAAGAACGTTTAGCCCGGCAGCATTGTGGTAGCTGTCATGTATTTCCCGAACCCAACCTGCTACCAAAAAAAATCTGGACGGAAGAAGTTCTGCCCAACATGTCGTTTAGAATGGGGCTGACAGATTTGATGGAGGGTGTACAATATGTTCCTATGGAGGACCTTATCACTGTAGCCAATACATTGCCCGCATCGCCCATGGTGTCTGAAGAAGAATGGAAATCGATATTTAACTATTTTGAAAAAAATGCTCCGGATTCGCTTACGAATGAAACAAAAAAAATCCCAGGCACACTTGAATTATTTGATGTTCAAAAAATCCTCGACCCGGATGGCGAACTGCCGCTTGTAACACTTGTCAAGGCAGATACCCTGCACCAGAAAATAATGGTCGGCACGCGTTCCGGAAAACTACATCACTTGAACGCGAAGTTTGAGCTGGAAAAATCTATTCAAATGTCTAGCCCTCCCTCCCATCTGACTTTCGAAAAAAATACGTATACCCTTTCACTCATGGGCATTATGGATCCTAACGACCGGGCAAAAGGCGAACTCATAGCCATGAATTCAGAACTCACGGAATCGAGGACTTTTGTTGATTCACTTAAACGCCCCGTTCATTTTGAACAAAAAGATTTGAATGCAGATGGCTATGATGATTTTGTGATCTGTGCATTTGGCAATTACACTGGCGAGTTACTGGTCTATGAAAATCAACTGGGGAATACCTATAAAAAACATGTTGTTTCTAAATTGCCAGGATCAAGAGTTACCGTACTGCGCGATTTCAATAACGATGGACTGATCGATATCCTGGCACTCTTTACACAAGGTGATGAGCAGATCACTCTTTTTATCAATGAAGGGAATTTTAATTTCAGACAAAAAACAATTATGAAGTTTTCCCCTGTTTACGGATCCACCTACATTGACATCGCGGACTTTAATAAAGATGGAAAATTTGATATTCTCTACACAAACGGTGATAATTCTGATTACTCGCAAATTCTCAAACCCTATCATGGGGTGCGTATATTCTTGCAGAAGACCGATTTAACATTTACCGAATCTATGTTCTACCCGATGCATGGTGCATCCAAAGCGATAGCCCATGATTTCGATGGTGATGGTGATTTGGATATCGCTTCGTTTTCTTTCTTTCCGGATTTTGAAAAAGCTCCTGAGGCAAGCTTTATCTATTTCGAAAACCGAAACGGACAATTTATCCCGCTCACATTACCCGCTTCCTCCTCTGGACGTTGGATAGTGATGGATGTTGCTGATATCGATCAGGATGGAGACAAGGATATTCTATTGGGCGCACTTGACTTTAAGACAAAAGTTCCAACATCATTAGCAGACAAGTGGGAAAAGGAGAAAACTGCAATTCTTTTACTTCAAAACAAATCGCGATAGCATGTAAAGTCAATTAAACTCACTTGGGTTTATTATGCTTAAAGACAGCCAGTTTTCTTCGGTTTGCTCCTGCTACGAGATAAGATGTGTCTCCTTCCAGATACAAAAGTGACTCCACCTGGCCATTCAGTAAAAGTCCGCTTTGAGAAGGTGGCAAATATTTAAATGATTGTTCTCCAGTTCCCAACAGGATCACTCCTTTATTGGCATCATAATACCCTGTTGATACATCATAACTCCAATCATTTCCTGCAATCAAAACATCCGCTATTCCATCTGAATTAAAATCGTAAACCAATGCTTTTTTAACAGGTGAAACCTGTACGGCCGGTGGTAATTCCTGCCAGTTGAATTTACCCTTCTCATTCCACAGAACATAACTGGCTGTTGTATTTACATAGAATGTCCTGCTCGAAGAAATCGTATCAGGATTAAGAATCTCTTTTGCGGTGGTATAACTGAACTTGGTATAACTCGTAAACATCTTTCTAAAAAACGGTGATTGAGCCGCCAGCTCATCCAGGTAATTAATAGGGTACTCCTGCATAACACCCTTTTCATCCTTCCAGTAAGAAGTTGATACCGGATCAATAAATCCATTCTTATCCAGGTCAATGGCATAAACCCGCATAGGATATTGATCAGAGATTGTGAATCGATGGTTTAATCCCAGATTACCAACAATGTAATCCTGATCACCGTCTTTGTCAAAATCACCGGCAGTAATACTGGACCAGAGACCATGCTTCTCTTCCATTCTCTTGTCAGACACGATTTTTAGGTTTTTTCCTCCATCATTCTTCAAAATGACTAATGAATTCCACTCCCGGGTTATTAACAAGTCTTCCCAGCCGTCATTATCATAATCAGACCAGATAGCGTCTGTGATCATACCCAAATTAAAACTCAACTCATTGTTCAAAGTCAACTTTCCATTTTCATTAATTAACAGATATGAATTTTCTGCCAGGGGAAATCCAAATTGTTTCACACGGTTTCCGATGAAAACATCCAGGTCTCCATCATGATCATAATCAAAAGCTCTCACAACTTCAGACTGAAAAGCAGGGACGGGAAGTTCTTCCCTAACAAAAGTTCCATTCTCGTTCCTGTATAATAAATGTTTACGGCCTTCCTCTTTCTCTTGTAAATAGTCACCCAATAGTGCCAACACATCCATATCGCCATCATTATCAATATCAACAATTTGCAGGTCAGATTCCTGTCCTGGCTTGGGTCCTGTCAACCCTGGAATTTCGGTACGTGTAAATCCATTTTGTTTATGCAGGAATACCCTCGTAGGCTCTGAAGATGAAGCTCCAACCAAAATATCATTTGTGCCATCGCCATCTATATCACCCTGGGCCATAATAGGACCGATCTGTGAAAACTTATGGGGAATAATAATCTGACCTTGAAAAAAATCAATGAAGTCCTTTTCCTGATGCGCATAATCAATCACTTCATTCGCCTGATCAAAGAGCGGATTGTATGAATTCTGAATTACTTTACCAAGGATTGGAATTCCATCCTTCTCATGAAGCCTAAGTACCTGATTGGGGGGAACGTTTTTAAGAGTCGTAACTTTCTTTCCATTGGTCCAGGTAACCCGCAGGGAATCGACATGAAGATTTTTTCCTAATCCTATATGAATCATGGGATCTACGGATGAGATATATCCTCGCGAAAGATGTTTTTCTGTGTACTGATAATTCCCACCACTCCACACTTCCACCTTGGCTCCAATCGCATGCGTGTTTTGATTCTCTCCTTTTAATTCTAGTTGCAGGTAATTATTTTTATCCCTCTTCTCTTCTGCCGAGTTATTCCGATACACAAAGGCTATGTCGTTTATATTATTCACAACATAATCCAGGTCGCCATCCCTGTCAAGGTCTACAAAAGAGGCACCATTGGAGAATGAAGGCACTTTCATTCCCCAGTTTTCAGTCCGATCATTGAATTTATAGTTGCCCACATTTTCATAGGCATAGTTCGAAACCTTTACAATTGGTATTTGGGTAAGCATGTGCGCATCATCAGCCACGGAACCGTATACCTGCGCTTTGTAGTTGGTGAAATCCTTATCCGTTAAATCTTTAGGGAATCCATTGGTGATAAACAAATCTTTGTCGCCATCATTATCAAAGTCGGCAAATAAGGGTGACCAACTCCACTCGGTCTGAAAGACTCCATACATCTGTGCTAATTCACTATAGGGAAGCATCACACTATCCTGAAATCCATTATGTACCTGCAGCATGTTCCGTACACTCTGAGGTTCATAGCCGTATTTTTCATTATTGATATAAACATAATAACTATTACCATTGATGGTTTGCTTCTTTCTAAAATATTGTTCCGGCATCATATCCAGCGTAATAATATCCAGGTTACCATCATTATTCATGTCGGCCATATCATTGCCCATGGAGAACCGCGATTGATAGGAAATAAAATTCTTTGATTCGTTGCGAAAAGTTCCGTTTCGCTGGTTGATATACAATAGATCATTGGAGATATAATCATTGGAGATATAAATATCCGGGTAGCCGTCTTTATTAACATCCCCAATCGCAATACCTAATCCATATCCTTCATACAAAATTCCAGCCTGAATAGTCACATTTTTAAATGTGCCATTGCCGAGATTTTCATAGAGATGATCGTTGTTTACCGAGCTACCATCAATAATTTTTGTGTGGTAATTGGTCGGTACCTCTTTTGTGATAACATTGTTTAACACATACAAATCGAGGTCTCCGTCCAGATCATAATCAAGGAAAGCGGCATGCATGGAATAGCCCATATCATCGATTCCATATTGCTCTGCCATTTCTTTAAAGTGTGGTTCTCCATTGTGGAGTCCCTGATTCACCCACAACCTGTTCTTCCGCTTTACGCTGTCGGTATTCATCGTGGATGTAAAGTAAACATCATTCCATCCATCGGCATTGATATCCACTACACATACCCCACTCAGCCACTGCTCGTTGGTAAGACCTTCAAAATTTTTGGTTATATCAACAAATTTGAAATTGCCCTTATTCAAATAGATCCGGGAAGAAACCTTATTCCCTGAAAAAATAATATCGGGCAGACTATCATTGTTTAAATCACCGATTCCCACACCTCCCCCATTATACATGTACTCAAGCTTCATGATGTTAAAGGTGTCTTCCTCAAGAACTGCATTATTGAAATCTATACCTGTTGTTTCACTACTCAATAATTCAAAACGTGGCCCTTGTTGAAAACAGGATGTTAAACTGCCAATCATAAGGATAAACAAACCGTATAGCAGCAAGAATCGGGTGCGCGTGAGTTTTGTATACATGAACTACAATGTTATAAATAACAGCCTGTTAAAAAAAGAAGCCGCTATAAATTATAGCGGCTTCTCATTAAGATTAAACTTTCAACTTATCTGTTTTGCTTCAGTTTACCGTTAGAAATGTCGATCTGGTTTTGAGGAATCGGGTAGTTAACATCCTCAGGGCCGACAACAGCCGAGCCGTAAAGCGTTGCCCGCTGTGTTTTCTCATAGGTTAAAACCCGGTTGAGTTCGGTCACCACATTACCCCAGCGTTGCAAATCAAAAAAGCGATGGCCTTCCAACCCAAGTTCAAGTTTGCGCTCAAAACGCAAAGCTCTGCGTGCGTTGTCCTGGGTATCAAAAGGAGCACCAGCAGCTGGATACTCATTGATTACATAGTTAGCCGCATTAGTTGTTCCATCCGCTTCTTTAACAAAGCCTGCAGGATTGGCAGCACGGGCGCGAACCAAATTGATATTAATTCTTGCATTGGCCAAATCATTCGTTTCGATTTGTGCTTCGGCTAATAAAAGTAACACATCAGCATAACGAATTAAACGATACCCGTTAGCGGTATATCCGGAAGTCCAGTTTCCAACCTCAGTCTGTGTTCCTTCCTGAGCTTTTCTGTACACTTGTTTTTTGGGTGAAAAAGGACCGGCATAAGACTGATCGCGAACCCAATCTGAACCGGTGTGAACACCCCAATCCAAATACGGAATACCGCGTCTTCCTACTGACCAATCCAAACGAGGATCCAGCGGACCGGCATCTTCAGTGAAAGGTTGTGCAGGAGTTAAACCCTGGTCATTCAATACGGGTTGTGTATTATAAGAATCATCCAAGAGGGGAAGACCTCCGGAAGTACGGAATGAATTTACAAAATCATGTGAGGGCTGGAAGAATCCACAGCAGCCACCCGGTGAAGCTCCACTTTTATAAGGGAAGTTAAGAACCTCGCCCCAGCCTGCATTCCAACCACCGGAACCATCATTTACAGAATATTGAACTGTGTAAATAGCCTCCAGACCATTCCGGTTCGTAATATCAAAGATATCACCATATTCAGGTTCAAGACCAATGGCGGCACCATTTGGTTTTTTTCCAGAAGTCTTAACTGATTCCAAAAGAGGTTTTGCTGTTGCGTAATCCTTTTTCAATTGCATCAAGGCCTTGGCATATAAAACCTTCGCAACGGTTCCATTGAAACGGCCGATTTGCCCCATATCGTCAGGTAAGGTTGTACCAGCTTCCAGGTCAGCCAAAATAAGGTCACGCACATCAGCATCGTTCGTTAATGTAGCCTGATCTGTATTTTCGTCTACATAGGGAATTCCCGAGCCATCAGCTTTTCCAAAGATCCTAAAACCTTCAAAATGATAGTAGCCGCGAAGTGTGCGTGCTTGCTTTGAAAAAGAATCAGCCTGCGCTGCAGTTACAGTACCATTGGCAACAGCGGTAGCCAATACTAACAAAGCAGAATTGGCCCGTGCTACGCCATCATAGACAGATCGCCACTTTACATTCAGATATGGATTGGTAGCGGCTTCGGCATACGTTTGTATTGGATTTATATCCGGTTGATCGCCAGCATCTGTGCCCTTATTGGCTTCCAAACCCCGGATACTGCCATACACCCAATTGGATGATGCTGCTTCCCAACCAAAACCATTGCTGGCAATTCCGTCCAACATGGAATAAGCACTGATCAAAAGCGCATCCACACCGCTGGCCGTACCTAATACCTGAGCATCCAACGCTCCGTTAGGTGTTATATTCAAGAAATCTTCCTTACAGGAATTAGTGAATCCCACAAGGATTGCAAGTACTAATCCGACTTTAAGATTTATTTTTTTCATCTTTTTATTCTTTTAAAATTCCTCAATTAAAATCCAATATTAACACCAATAGTGTACTGCTTCACCAGAGGATAGTTACCTTCATCTACACCAAATAGAGTATCACCACTATTGTTTACATCTGGATCTAAGCCACTATACTTGGTGGCGGTGAACAGATTTACACCTTGAAGATAAACCCGAGCGCGGGTCATTCCAATTTTACTGATTAGGCTAGCCGGAACATTATACCCGATCTGAAGATTTCTTAATCTCAGGAATGAACCGTCCTCTACATAATAGCTTGTTGACTGCGTATTAGTTGAGAAGTTAGAGGTGTTCGAAGCCCTTGGCGTAGTTGCCCCTGTGTTGGTAGGAGTCCAGCTTCTATACAACAGATCCGGGCTCTTCTGATTTTGGAATGAAGGCCAGAAATCAATCCACCATTTGTTATAATTAAAGATCTCATTACCCTGAGAACCGTAGAAAAATGCTGAGATGTCAAAATTCTTATAGGTAACGGCAAGATTGATACCATACGTAAAATCAGGATTAGGATCACCGATTACCGTACGGTCTTCCGCAGTAATGGTACCATCGCCATCAACATCCTGATAACGGAAGAAACCGGGTTCAGCACCATCCTGGAAATCAGTAGTCGCATCCCCATCATCCCCATTGGCTGTATTGATCTCAGATTGTGTTTGCCATAGGCCAACCACATTATAACCAAAGAATTGTGACACCGCTCCACCTACCTGATTTCTGTTGAAAGAACCAATTCGGGAGCCACCATCATCGAAGTACTGAATACCCTCGGTTAATGAAACGATTTTGTTGTTATACGTAGTGAAGGTAAATGTTCCATCGATCGTTAAATCAGAGGTAACTACCTTTTTGTATCCTATCTGAATATCAACACCCGTGTTTTTCATTTCGGCAATGTTTACAAAGGGTGCCGTCAATCCGCCCTCTGTTCCCTGAAGAGGTCGTTGAAATAATAAATCTTTACTTTGCTTGGTATACCAGTCAACAGTTACCTGGAGTTTATTATCAAAAAAACCACCATCAAGACCGATATTGGTATTTATAGTAGTTTCCCATTTACCATCCGGATTACCCTTTTGGGTGGGTCTAAAACCCTGTAAAGAAGAGGTTCCTGTTCCATTCAAATCATAGTTTGCATCAGAAGCAGAACCTCCAAACAGGAAGAAGTTGTTGGAAGGAAGAATTGCAATCTGGTTACCCATGGTTCCGTAACCACCACGAATTTTTAAGTCAGATACAAATTCAAGACCTGCCATGAAACTTTCCTCGCTGATTCTCCAACCTGCAGTAACCGATGGAAACACACCATAGCGATTATTTTCTCCGAATCTTGAAGAACCGTCTCTGCGGATGGTAGCACTCAATAAATACTTATCGTTGAATCCATAATCGGCCCTTAAGAATTGAGATACCAGCGTACTTGGTGTGTTATAACCTGAAGAAGCTGCTTGAATCGTTGCACCGTTATTTAACGTTCTAAATGAGTAAGCATCTGAGAAATAACCAGCCCGTGTGGCTGTTAAACTACGACCTATTTGATACTTAACTGCCTCGTAGCCTGCAACAGCCAATAATTTATGGCTTCCGAAAGTTTTATTAAAAGTTAATGAGTTAGTCCACACCCAATCACTATTATAATATGCATTTTCATTGTAGGTAGGGGTAGCAATATTTTCAGCATTTTCGTAGGTCGCTCCGGTCCAATCCGTGTTGTAACCATTCTGATAAGTACCTCCGAAAGTTGACCGGAAACTTAATGATTCCAGAATCTTAATATCGGCAAACAAACTTCCCAGAATCCGGACATCTGTATTACGATCATCTGCATTCCGGTTTAACTCAGCAAATCTGTTTCGGGTATTACCAAGTCTGGGAGCAATTCCATTTCCACCATATTCTCCAGGCTGAAAAGTTCTGGAAATTCCCGGAGTGGTTTGTGTAATTACCGCAGGGATAATGGGCTGGGTATTATATATACCGGCAAATGGACTGCCCTCGTTTCTATTTCCTGCAAGACCTAATCCTGTTCGGCCGGTGACAGTCATGTTTTGTCCAATCGTTACTCTGTCCTTTATTTTAAACTCGGAATTTATCCGTGCCGAAACCCGTTCTGAAAAGTTAGTAATCACTATACCATCCTGCTTAAAATAGTTTAAGCCCGCGAAGAAAGTGGCGTTTTCATTACCACCTTGCAATGAAAGGTCATGATTGGTAATCATTGCTTTGCGGGTGAGAAGATCATACCAATCGGTGTCTGCTGCCCAACTAGGAAGTGTGGGGTTTGCATTGGTAGAAGGACCATAAAAAGGATGCGTTTCATTGGTACCATCATTCTGATAAACAAGCCACTGCAAATCGGCCATTTCCTGCGTGTTCAATAGAAAATCAGGCTTTTTACCAGGATCTTGAGTACCATAATACATATCGTAGTTAACTTTTACACCACTCTTAGTACCTTTTTTGGTGGTGATCATAATTACACCGTTGGCAGCACGAGAACCATAAATAGAAGCTGCACCTGCGTCCTTAAGCACCGACATTGATTCTACATCATTGGGGTTTAGTGTAGAGATATCAAAAGTGGGCACGCCATCAACAATATAAATTGGGTCATTATTTCCAAATGAGTTAAAACCCCTGATCCTCACCTTAGCCGCTTCACCTGGGCGACCATCACCTGTTACTGTAACACCCGCTACTCTTCCCTGCAATTGGTTCGTAACGTTACTGCTCGGAATGGCTACCAGGTCTTTCATCTTTACAGTTCCAACAGCACCCGTCAAATCCTTCTTTTCCTGAGAAGCATACCCTGTAACAACAATTTCAGAAAGTTCAGTAACATCAACCTTCATGTTTACATCGATCACTGTATTGGCACCCACTTCTACCTCCTGGGAAGTATAGCCAATAAAGGAGAATAACAGTCTGGCGCCAGAACCTACCGTTAAGGTGAACTTTCCAGATGTGTCCGTTACGGTACCATTGGAAGTTCCGCTCACGATTACGTTTACACCTGGCATTGTAGAACCGCTTTCATCTCGAACGGTTCCGGACACTACCCTGTCCTGGGCAAGCACGGCATGCGAACCGGCCAACCACAAGAAGAGAAGCATCATGCGCTTCGCTTTGCTGTACAGTTTTTTCATGGTCATTTGATTGGGTTAATTGTTTAGGGAAAAAATTAAATAAGGGTTAATAAGTTCTTCACAATAGTTCATACTGAATAAAAACTTCCAACAAAATAAAAGTAATAAGTCAGTTTACATCAAAAATGCATAAAAATAATTTTGCAATCGATTCCGCAATCGATTCCGGTAACGGTAGCGAGACCGATTGATAGCAATCTTATAGTCCTAACGACCATTAGTGACATGTTGATAAACTATGAAGATCAGGTGAATTGTGTGCGCACACATTCTAAAGTCGAGAAAAAAGTATTAGCTTGAAATAACTGTAAACTTTCAGCCATTTAAACTTTCGTGTGGTCAAAAAGATAAATCCAAAGAATATTCGGATTAAAGACATTGCCAACAAGGCGGGTGTCTCTGAGGGAACTGTTGACCGCGTGCTCCACAATCGAGGCAAAGTATCTGTTAAATCCACAGAAAAAGTTAAGAGGGTATTGAAAGAAATTAACTACACCCCTAATCTGATTGCACGCACCCTTGGGAAAAACAAAAATTATCGACTCGTTGCTTTAACCCCAGACCCAAATCTTGACCCCTACTGGCAACAATCATTTGAAGGCATAAAAGCCGGTGAAGCTCAATTGGTTCAATTTGGAATCCATCTTGATGTGGAGTACTCCTTTTATGATCAAACTAAAAAGGAATCTTTTCAAAAAGCAGCACTTGATGTCTTTCACTCACAGCCTGATGGCGTGTTGGTGGCTCCCCTATTTTATTACGCATCCATTCCGTTTTTTAAAGAACTATCCGAAGCCAGGATTCCGTTTATATTATTTAACACGCATATAGTAGAGGCAAATGCACTTAGCTTTATAGGACAAGATTTATTTAAGAGCGGAAATCTTGCTGCTGAACTTGTATCCATTGGCCAACCGGCAAATAGTACTTTTGCTATCGTTCATATCAATGAAGATCTCCCTAACTCCGTGCACCTGGTGGAAAAAGAGAAGGGTTTCAGAGACTACTTTGTGAACCAGGGAAATAGTCACACAATCAAAACGTATGTGCTAAACAATACTGAACCCTTGCCCTTTCAAGATAGTGTAACCAAGATTCTTCATGAAGCATGGCTGGGCGGAATTTTTATCACAACATCCAAGGCATATCTGATCGCACCCATCGTAAAGAAAATAAATCCCAACCTACGTATTGTTGGGTACGATCTGATTAAAGAAAATATGGATTGCCTTACGCAAGGCTCGATTCATTTTCTCATCAACCAAAACCCCATGCGACAGGCTAAGTTGGGCCTTCAGGCATTAGCCAACCATCTGCTCTTTAAAAAGAAAATTCCTCCTCTTCACCTCTTCCCCCTGGAAATTATCACACCACAAAATGTCTCTACGTATTTATTACACGAAGGCAATCTGGCGGGTATAACCGTTTAACCTTTTAGTTGTATTTTCGCGGCTCACTGCTGCTATGAAAGAGTCTGAAAAATATCCAGTATCATTAACCAATTCCTTAACGGGAAAGAAAGAACTTTTCAAATCGATCAACCCGGGCTTTGTGGGTATGTATGTGTGTGGGCCAACCGTGTATAACGATGTTCATCTGGGTAATGTAAGAACGTTTCTCACCTTTGATATTGTCTCCCGCTATTTCAGATTTCTGGGATACAAGGTTCGTTATGTGCGCAATATTACCGATGTAGGCCACCTGGAGAATGACGCTGATGAAGGCGAAGACAAAATTGCCAAGAAAGCCCGGCTCGAACAACTGGAACCTATGGAAGTAGTGAAGCATTATACGGAGGGGTTTCATGAAGTAATGCGTCAGTTTAACATCTTGCCACCCAGCATTGAACCCAGTGCTACCGGCCACATTGTTGAACAAATTCAGATTACGCAAAACCTCATCGCAAAAGGATTAGCCTACGAATCCAATGGATCGGTTTATTTTAATGTACGCAAGTATAATCAGGATCATCATTATGGAATTCTATCGGGCCGCAATATTGAAGAGTTAATAGAAAGCGGTCGCGAGCTCGACAATCAGGATGAGAAACGGGAGAAGATTGATTTTGCTTTATGGAAAAAAGCTTCGCCCTATCATATTATGCGGTGGCCTTCTCCCTGGGGCGATGGTTTTCCCGGATGGCATATTGAGTGCACAGTAATGAGTACAAAATATCTGGGCGAGACCTTTGATATTCATGGAGGTGGCATGGATTTGAAATTTCCGCATCATGAATGTGAGATCGCGCAAGGCACCGGGGCTACCGGAAAATCACCTGTCAACTATTGGTTGCATTCCAATATGTTAACTGTCAATGGTCAGAAGATGAGCAAGTCCCTGGGCAACTCCTTTCTGCCCCGCGAACTTTTTGCAGGCACACATGCCCTGCTCGACAGGGGGTATGGTCCCATGGCTGTTCGCTTTTTTATGTTACAATCTCATTATTCGAGCACACTTGATTTCTCAAACGATGCCCTGCAAGCTGCCGAAAAGGGGTTCAAAAAGTTGATTAATGCACTCGGGTTAATAAAAAAAATGGACCATCCTGGCAGTTTTGCTTCAGTGAATGAGGCAGCAAGCAACGACCTCTCGAGGCTGGCCCACGAGTGTTACCTGAACATGAGTGATGACTTTAATACAGCTAAAACCCTGGCGGTATTATTTGAAATGTCTGCACGTATTAACGACATGAAATCAGGCAACCTTCCGATCGAAAACATGGACTCGGCAGCATTTACCAGTTTCAAGAAAACCTACGTAGGGTTTATGGAAAATGTATTGGGTTTGGAAGAAGAGAAAGAACAAAATGATGAAGTGCTTAAAGGCACCATCCACCTGTTGATTGAGTTACGCAAAAAAGCCCGTACCGATAAAAACTTTGCACTCTCCGATAAAATCAGAGATGATTTAAAGAAACTGGGTATTCAAATTAAAGATGGAAAAGATAGTGAGATGACCTACACATTTGAATAGGTCATCTTAGTCTCTTATTTTTTTTCAGTCTTCTCGGAGTTACTTACAAAAGCTATCCGCTTACTATCGGGTGACCACGAAGGCACATTGATTGTACCCTGGCCGCCATAGAGATAAGCAATCACTTTAGGCGCTCCGCCAGCCGCAGGCATTAAACGCAGCATAACCTGCTTGTAGGAAGGATGATCGTTAGGACTGACCGTTGTTGGAAAAGAAATAAATGCAATCCACTTCCCATCGGGTGAGAGATGTGGAAACCAATCGTTGTATTCATCAAAGGTTAATTGCTCGCGAGCAGAGCCATCCGGTTTCATGCGCCAGAGTTGCATGGTGCCGCTCTCGCTGGAATTATAGTAAATGTATTTTCCATCGGGGGAATACTCACAACCATCTACATGAAAACCGTTGTTGTTGGTAAGTTTTATTTCTTCGCCTCCGTTGACATTAATTTTATAGATATCATAATGCACGCCATCGCGCTGACCGACAAAGACGAGCTCTTTTCCATTGGGCGACCATCCATGCAAATAGGAAGGTGTTTTCTCTGTTATTAATTTGGGAGTTCCTCCACTCAGTGGTAATGTATATATGGTTGATCCTCCACCTGGCAATCCATCGCGATGATGGCTGATGGCCAGCATTTTTCCATCGAATGAAATCACATGGTCGTTATTGTTTCGGTTGGCAAAATCGGTATTCAATTTCACCTTGGTTCCACCTTCAATCGGTATGGTAAACAACGATCCATCTTCATTAAACAATAATTTCTTTCCATCCGGCATCCAATTAGGAGCTTCAAATCTTCCTGCGGATTCATGAATCACTTTTCGTGTTCCATCAATTACATTCATGGTTTCCAACCGGCAACCAATAAATCCTTCCCGGTTAGGATTATAACTTTCATCCACCGGTTTATCAATCCTTACATTCCAGGCCTTTGCTTCTTCCATCACATTTTCATTATGCGCTGAAATAAATAGCCCAATCAAAACCTGATCCTGTAAAGCCGGGTGCAAATAACGACCTACTTCCTGCAGTGGCTCTCCTACATGAGCCACCCTCATAATGTAAACCTTTCCAACGCGTTCAAGTTGAATTATCTGAATACCCTTTTTAGAAAATCGGATTTCATCTTCGGGATCGCGCATGTGGGCACCCCGCAATTGTCGCCATTGCATGGCTGTGAGCCCATCCCCATGCACGGTAGCCACAAGGTGAGCTGCATCGTCATCAACCGCACTACGAGTCATCCACCCTATTTTGCGGTGCGGATCAGTTCCTTTTCCAACAAAGGCAAAATTGGCGGTGGCTATAAAGTCTCCCGTGATCTTTTTATACGTATAATGCAACTCATCGCGACCGAACCAGATGTTATAACCACTTCCTCTTAATTGGTACTCCTGCCTTTCAGCATCATAACCGGTAGTGCCTTGGTTTTTCGGTTTTCCAATATCTGTGTGATTTTCAAAGATGCCTACCGGTGTTTGCGACATAGCCGGGAAGATAAAACTACACCACAAAATTCCAACAAGTGTTTTCATAAATCTGAATTTAATGAAGGTGCCTCTGAAGCGTGTTCAATATTAATTAATAAACCAGAACTTTCTTGACTACCCGTTAGTTAAATCTGAGATTGCAACTCCATGATTCTCAAAAAGATTTTCATTTTACCCATTAAAGTTTACCAGGCTACTATTTCTCCCTTGTTGGGGGCACACTGCCGACATACTCCGTCATGTTCTCAATACACCATTGAGGCAATCCTGGAATGGGGCGTACTAAAAGGCACCTGGCTGGGTATGAAGCGAATTGGCCGATGCCATCCGTGGGGCACCAGTGGCTTTGATCCCGTTCCCAAAAAGAAATAATACCACTCCTCCTGCCCTACTGCTGATCAGGAATTCTTTCTTCTGATTTGTGAAAATAAAATCTACATTTAGAAAAGTTATTCTCCCTTTTCTATGCCTGATTTTCAAATTAAGAAAACACCAAAAGATTATGATGTTTGTATTGTGGGTTCCGGTGCGGGGGGTGGCATGGCTGCCTATGTATTGGCCAATGCAGGAATTAAAGTAGTCCTACTGGAAGCAGGTCCTCTCTACGATCCTGCCAAAAATGTAACTCAAATGAAGTGGCCCTGGGAATCGCCACGCAGAGGTGCCAGTACTCCGCTCCGGCATTTTGGAGACTTTGATGCAGCTTATGGTGGCTGGGAATTGGATGGCGAACCGTACACGCACAAGGATGGTACTAAGTTCGACTGGTTTCGTTCACGCATGCTGGGTGGACGTACGAATCATTGGGGTAGGATTTCGCTTCGTTTTGGTCCGAAAGATTTTAAACGCAGAAGCATTGATGGCTTAGGTGACGATTGGCCGATTAGCTATGAAGATGTTGCGCCTTATTATGATAAGATTGATCAACTCATCGGTATTTTCGGATCAAAGGAAAATTTACCCAATGATCCCGACAGTATTTTTCTTCCACCACCCAAACCCCGATTGCACGAACTCTTTATTAAGGAAGCCGGTAATAAACTCAGTATTCCCGTAATACCCTCCCGGCTTTCCATACTTACAAAACCCATCAACAAAGAACGCGGAGCTTGTTTCTTTTGTGCGCAATGTAATCGCGGCTGCACGGTTTACGGAGATTTTTCATCTTCCTCTGTTCTGGTTAACCCAGCGTTAAAGACAGGCAACGTAGATGTGATACCGAACGCCATGGTTCGTGAAGTCAATACAAATTCAGAAGGGAAAGCAACCGGAGTTTCATTTGTCAACAAAGACGATAAGCAAGAATATACGGTGAATGCGAAAGTCGTTGTGTTAGCTGCCAGTGCCTGCGAATCAGCACGCTTGTTACTCAACTCAAAATCAACGCAGTTCCCCAATGGGCTTGCCAATTCAAGCGGAGTAGTTGGTAAATACCTCCATGACTCAACAGGTGCCGATATGGGTGGCATTTTGCCTAAGTTGGTGGGCCGTAAAAGATACAATGAAGATGGTGTGGGCGGTATGCACGTTTATTCACCGTGGTGGCTGGAAAATAAAAAGTTGGATTTTCCACGCGGCTATCACATTGAATATTATGGTGGCATGGGTATGCCCGGGTATGGATACGGATTTGGCATGCACAATACCAACAGTCAATATGCCGGTCGGGATGGTCAAAAGCGTGGAGGTGGCTATGGCGCTTCCCTCAAAGATGATTATCGCTATTTTTATGGCGCAACTTTTGGTATGTCAGGTCGTGGTGAATCGATTGCCATGGAAAGTAACTATTGTGAGATTGACCCGAATGCTGTGGATAAATATGGAATCCCGGTGTTGCGTTTCCATTACAAATGGACTGACTATGAAGTGAAGCAAGCCAAACACATGAAAGAAACGTTTGCTGAAATTATTGAAACCATGGGTGGGGTTGTAACCTGGGGCAAAAGCACTGCGGCAGAAGACTACGGTCTGGCAGCTCCCGGTAGAATTATTCATGAGGTAGGAACTACGCGTATGGGTAACGATCCAAAAAAATCTGTCGTCAACAAACACAACCAGGCGCACGATGTCGATAATCTTTTTATTGTCGATGGTGGCCCGTTTGTATCGCAAGCTGATAAAAATCCAACCTGGACAATATTAGCTTTATCCATGCGGGCCAGTGAATATATTATTGATGAATTAAAGAAACAGAATATTTGACCTCACCCCTGCCTGCCGAAAGAAACTTTCGTTCTGCAGGCAGGCTAAATCCGTCTCCAAAGGAGAGGGACTTAGGAGCAGTCAACAAAAGATTAAGTAAACAATTAAAACAAAAGGGGCTGAGGTTTATGGATAGAAGAAAATATTTAAAAACGCTTGCGGTTAGTTCTCTCGGGGCAACTGCCTTACTTCAACAATCATGTGAACCTGTCAAGGAAAAAACTCCGGAAGGTCCAACCTTCACCATTGATCGCACGCCAGCAGAATTGGCACGCGAACAAAAGTTGCTAAGTGAGACTTTCTTTGACGAGCACGAAATGAAAACGATTCGGATTCTCTCCGATATCATCATTCCTAAAGACGAAGTTTCTGGTTCTGCGTCAGAGGCAAAGGTGCCTGAGTTTATTGAGTTCATTGTAAAAGATATGCCGCGCCATCAAACTCCCATGCGGGGCGGCTTGAAATGGCTTGACATTCAATGCATGAAACGATTCAATGCCGATTTTGCTTCGTGTAGTCCCGCTCAACAAATAGAAATGATTGATGAGATTGCTTATCCCCAAAAGGCAAAACCTGAGTTGCAACAAGGCGTTGCTTTCTTCAACCTGATGCGTGATTTAACTGCCTGCGGATTTTTTACCAGCGAAATTGGTATTAAAGATCTGGGATACGTGGGTAATAAACCCAACCAATGGGATGGTGTTCCGCAAGATGTACTCGATCAGTATGGAGTTAAATATGATGAGCGAACCCTTGCTGAAAGCGTGAAATTTGATAGTTAGCAAATCCGTAATCGGTATGCAGTGAACAGTTATCCATCACAAATAAAATGTCTATTGAATAGGCAACAAGAGACTAGAGGCCAGAGACCAGAAACCAGAAACCAGTAACTATTAAAAATATGACTACCCGAAGAAGTTTTATTAAACAAGCCGGCCTTGCTGCTGCAGCCGTAACCATTGTGCCACGTCATGTAATTGGAGGCAGTGGCTTCATCGCACCCAGCGATAAAATTGTAGTAGCCGGCATTGGTGTTGGAGGTAAAGGAGAAAGCGACATCGCCATGTTTGCCAAAAGCGGGAAAGCCGATATTGGATTTCTTTGTGATGTAGATGATCGCAGGGCAGCCAATACAGTAAAGAATTTTCCCAAAGCAAAATATTATAAAGACTATCGCAAAATGCTCGATGAAAATCACAAGAGCATCGATGCCGTTTCTGTTTCTACTCCTGACCACATGCATGCTATTCAAGCCTTGGCCGCCATGGAATTGGGCAAGCACGTATATGTGCAAAAGCCATTGACACACGATATCCACGAAGCCCGCATGCTCACCGAAGCAGCGAAGAAATATAAAGTGGTTACTCAAATGGGTAACCAAGGTGCCTCCGGAGATGGTGTTCGTCAAATGCGCGACTGGTACGATGCCGGTATCATTGGTGACGTGCATACCGTATACTGCTGGACGAACCGCCCCGTGTGGCCACAAGGAATTCCATGGTCGACCAACAAGGTTGAAATTCCAAAAGAGTTGGATTGGAACCTCTGGTTAGGCACGGCACCCTTCAAAGATTATGTAGAAAAGATTGTTCCGTTTAATTGGCGAGGATGGTGGGATTATGGCACCGGAGCGTTGGGCGATATGGCTTGTCATCTTATTGAGCCACCCTTTCGTGTGTTGGGTCTCGGCTATCCCACGGAAGTGGAATGCAGCGTAGGTAGTGTTTATGTTGATGAATTCAGACGCGGATATTTTCCAGATAGCTGTCCTCCTTCTTCCAATGTAATCATGACATTCCCCGGACAAGCCGGCAAGCCAAATGTTAAATTCCATTGGATGGATGGTGGTATTCAACCGGAAAGACCGGAAGAATTAGGCCCTAATGAAATGATGGGTGATGGTGGAAACGGTGTAATCATGGTGGGCACAAAAGGTAAAATGATGTGTAGTACGTACGGGCTCAACCCACAATTGTTGCCTACATCAAGAACAAAAGAAGTTACTGTACCGCAACTTCATAAGCGTGTAACCGGTGGTGCCGAAGGTCATTATGCACAATGGGTAGAAGGCTGCATTGCAGGCTATGGAAAATCGGAATTATCATCGCCATTTGATTTGGCAGGCCCGCTAACAGAAGGATTATTGATGGGCAACCTGGCCATTCGCAGCTATGATATTCGCAAACCTCGCGTTGGCGGAAGAGAAGGTCAGTTCGATTATCCGGGCCGCTTTATTAAACTACTGTGGGATGGACCTAATATGAAGATCACCAACTTTGATGATGCCAATCAATTTGTAAAACGTGAATACCGTACTGGATGGTAGGTCGTGTGTAGTAATTCAAAAGTAGGCAGTATGCAGTTGGCAATGGGCAGTCGTCACCAGCCTATGTTATTGTAAGATTTGTTTATTGCCCTCTTTGAAAATTTAATGACAAGACCTCAAAAAAAACATTTACAACCCGAATTATTATGCCGTTTCAAAAACTTCCAATTACCAAAACAACTAATCTTTCCCGAAGAGGTTTTATTAAAAGTGCCGGCCTTGCTGCAGCAGCCTTTTCTATCGTACCACGTTTTGTGCTAGGCGGCCCGGGATTTCTGGCACCTAGTGACACCCTTTACATTGCCGGTATTGGTGTGGGGGGAAAAGGAACCAGCGACTTAACCGGCTTCGCGAAAAATCCAAAAGCAAAAATTTCTTTCCTGTGCGATATTGATGATCGTCAGGCGCAGGAATCCAAAACAAATTTTCCAACCGCTAAGTACTACAAGGACTTTCGCGTGATGTTGGATAAGGAAGCCAAAAACATCGATGCGGTTTCTGTCTCTACAGCGGATCATACCCATGCGGTAGCCGCTATGGCCGCCATGCAACGTGGCAAACATGTCTATGTGCAAAAACCACTTACGCACGACATCTATGAAGCCCGCATGCTTACTGAAGCAGCCAAGAAATACAAGGTTGTTACTCAAATGGGTAATCAATATGCTTCCGCAGATTTTGTAAGAACAGCAAAAGAATATGTAGATGCCGGTTTGATTGGTGATGTGCATACGGTTTCCTGCTGGTCGAACCGGCCTGTATGGCCACAAGGTATTCCTACACCTACTGGCAAGCATGAAATACCCAAAGAAGTAGATTGGGATTTGTGGTTGGGTCCTGTTAAACATGTTGACTACAACCCAGCGTATCATCCATTTAACTGGCGTGGCTGGTGGAATTTTGGAACGGGCGCGTTAGGCGACATGGCCTGTCATATTATGGATGCGGCTTTCCGAATTCTTCCTATCGATTACCCATCAGAAGTAGAATGCAGTACGACCACGGCCTGGTCCGACTTTTTTGTGATGGCCGATTATAAGGACAGTTGTCCTGCATCTTCGATCATTCACCTGAAGTTTCCGCGCACCGATGGCAAAGGCACCATTAACTTCACGTGGATGGATGGTGGACTGGTTCCGAAAAGACCTGATGAATTGTTACCAGACGAATTGATGGGTGATGGAGGCAATGGCTACATCTTCGAGGGCACAAAAGGAAAACTGATTGGCAACTACGAGCGCCCCCCTATCCTGCTGCCATCCAAAAGAATGAAGGAGGAAACCTTGCCGAAGCCAACCCTTGCACGCGTAGCGGGTGGTGAAGCCGGACATTATACCCAATGGGTGGATGCCTGCATTGCGGGTTATGGAAAAGTACAGTTAAGCTCACCGTTTGAATATGCCGGACCGTTTACTGAAGCGGTGCTGATGGGCAATCTCGCGATCCGTAGTTATGGTATGGATGCTGAAAAAGGATTTCCCGGAAGAAAGAAATTACTGTGGGATGCCAAGAACATGAAGATCACCAACTTCGATGCGGCCAATCAGTTTGTGAAGAGCGAATACCGGCCTGGTTGGAGTCTTTAATACTTTATTAACCGCAGAGGACGCGGAGTTGCGCTAAGGCATCAATCGTTCATATTAATTGGTTTTCTTTGCGATCTCTGCGGTTAATATTTGCAGACAAATGGAAGACAAAAAATTCATTCAACAACTCCTCTCACAAAATGCCGCAGCGTTTGTTGATTTCGTAGCGCAGCAACCGGAAGCAAAATTTTTAGAGACTCCAAATAGTAAATGGTCAGTAGGTCAAAACCTTGAGCATTTAATCAAAAGTCTGGCACCCGTGAATCAAGCTTTGATGTTGCCGGGCTTTATATTGCGATTACTTTTTGGTAAACCTAATCGCACCCCACGAAGTTATGCTGAACTGGTTGACCGGTATAAACAAAAGCTTGCAGCCGGAGGCAGAGCCACCGGTAGGTTTGTGCCCGCAACTATCACATGGTTGGAGAAAGATAAAAAGATCGTTGCTTTTAAAAACGAAACCGAAACGATGATCCGGAGATTAAACTCGTGGCACGAAGATCAATTAGATCAGTACCTGCTGCCCCACCCGCTGCTGGGTAAACTTACGCTGCGCGAGATGCTGTTCTTTTCGGGATATCATCTTGAGCATCATTTGAAGTTGCTGCAAGAGAGAGATTTGAGGTTGGTGGTCGAGTCGTCTCACCACTCAAAGTGGTCTTGACGACTTATGTCCGTTTTTTGATGTTTATCTAAGCTTGTTGGTGGAGCCTACGCGCTAATGCTTACCCACAACACCAACAAGGGCGAGGCGAGGCGCGCTAATGCTCACATGCAACCAAACAAGGGAGAAAAACCACTTATAGGAAAGAGACATATCAACGTATCAGAGATCAATTTTTCCAGCCTTATTGATATCTAATAGATAACTCTCGACTTCTTTATGTTTAGGGTTTATTTCTAAACATTTATTAAAATATTCTTCGGCTCGTTCATTGTCCTTTATCATAAAGTAATAAATTACACCTATGCTCTTGAAGCACTCAAATCTATCATATTCAAGTTCAGATGCCATTTTATAATAGTTAATAGATTCAACGTATTGATCAAGTTGCGCCAAGCAATATGCCTTTCCATAGTAGTACTTCCCATTCATTGTATCGATTTCGATCAACTTTGAATACTCGTGCATTGCATCAATATATTTTTTATGTGCTAATAATAAACGGGCCTTTAAGTTTAAACTAACTGTATCTTTTAATGGTACTTTTAAGCTATCAATAGCCTTACCACTAACATTTAGCTTATACGAATTGAGAGTATTACTCTGATTTGAATTACTGCACCCCCATAAAAGGATTAATGCAAGGTATTTAAGTGATTGCCTTCTCATTTTGAGAAAATGATTATAATTAAGTTGGTTCCTTATACCTTCAAGTTTTCCGGCCTGACAGAACCATTCAAAAATAACAATCTTTTCCTAGCGGAGTCTCCCGTCTCGGGGACTCCGCGTTGTCTTTTCTATTTTATAAAATCACTTTGTTACTTATTACTATCTTTTTTCCCTTTACGCGGAGTCCCTCCTCTCACTCTTTCCACCTCTCCCGGAGACTCCGCTGCGGAGGTAACTAATATTTTGAAGTCAATCAAGAGTTCTTAATTCAGTGCGCAAAGAAGCCTTAAATTTCTACCTTTACCGGATTAGTCTTTGCCCATGCTCAAGATTGACGCCCATACCCACATCCTCCCCAAAAAAATGCCCAACTGGAGCGATAAGTTTGGCTATGGCGATTTTATCTACCTGCAACATCACCGAAAAGGCTATGCCAAAATGATGCGCGGTAACCAATTCTTTCGCGAGATCAAAGACAACTGCTGGGATCCCAAAATCCGAATCGAAGAGTACGCTCAGTTTAATACGCAGGTGCAGGTGGTCTGCACGATACCCGTTATGTTTTCGTACTGGGCACAACCCCACGATTGCCTCGACCTCTCAAAATTTCTGAATGATCATATCGCCAAACTCGTAGACAAATATCCAAAGCAGTACATCGGCCTCGGCACGGTGCCTATGCAAGATACCGAACTGGCAGTAAAAGAACTTGAGCGCATAAAAAAGATTGGCCTGAAAGGAATTCAGATCGGCTCCAACATCAATGACGATAACCTGAATGAAGGACGCTTCTTCCCCATCTTTGAAGCGTGTGAGAAACTCAACCTGGCGGTGATGGTCCATCCCTGGAATATGATGGGTGAAAAACAAATGCAACGCTACTGGCTTCCCTGGCTGGTAGGCATGCCCGCTGAAACTTCGCGCGCCATGTGCTCCATGATCTTTGGCGGGATTTTTGAAAGACTCCCAAAACTTCGGGTTATGTTTGCGCATGCGGGCGGATCGTTCTTACCTACCATTGGTCGTATCGAACACGGTTTTAATTGTCGCCCCGACCTGGTGGCGATAGATAACAATGTGAATCCGAGAAATTACCTGGGCAAATTCTGGGTTGATTGTGTTACGCACGATGCCCTCATGTTGGAATATGTTTTAAAGTTGCAGGGCAGCAAACGGATTGTGCTGGGGTCGGATTACCCATTTCCATTGGGGGATTTAGAGATTGGAAAATTTATTGAAGACATGGCGTTGCCTGAATCGGTAAAAGAAGATATTTTTTGTAACGCAACGATGGAGTGGTTACAATTGTCGCAGGAAGATTTTATTCAAAATTAATTTTAGTAGTGTGAATAGAGTTGTATTAGTTTTATTGGCAGTTGGTTTTACATCCACAGCCTGGGCACAAGTAGATGAAAGAGAAAAACTCAGGGAGTTGGAAATTCAGCGTCAGGCCGATAAACAACGCATTATCGACCGGCAGATTGATTCCGTAGCTTTGCTGATTGATTCCGAACAATATGAAGCGGCTGATAAGAAAATCCTGCATATTCTGCGCACCGTAAAAAGTGTTCCTTCCGATGTTACTTTTTATCTGGGAAAAAATTCTTATTACCTCACCAAATACAAACAAAGTGTTGACTGGTTAAACAAATACATTCAACTAAAAGGAACGGCCGGTCAATTTTCGGAAGAAGCCATTGAGATTAAAAGAAAAGCTGAAATTGAACTTGTAAAAGAAAAACAACTGGAGGCCCAGCAAGCCACCGTTATCTTTTCCAAGGACTTTGATATTGATTGCGGTCCTACGGGTAAAGTAGTTTGTCCGGTTTGTAATGGATCAACCGTTATCATAAAAAAAGGATATTTTGGCGACACCTACAAAACCTGTGGCTATTGTAATCATGCAGGCACTTTAACCTGTGGCGATTACAACAAACTTCTTAAAGGACAACTCAAACCAGCCACCAACTGATTGTTCTTGAAATAGTTAAGATTGAATCTGATTCGATTTATTGTTAACTTTGCACGTTTTAAAATAGCGTGCCATGGCCTTATTTAACCGGATTAACGGCAAAGAATTAAAAGAACGGCTTCACAACAGCGTGCAGGCCCGCACCACCATTTCGTTTTATAAATATCACCAGATTGCTGACCCCGCAGCATTTCGAAACGAGTTGTATCAACTCTTTGATCATCTTCAAATATGGGGCAGGATTTACGTTGCCCATGAGGGCATCAACGCACAAATCAGCGTCCCTACTGAACGCTTTCTGGATTTTAAAACTGAACTGTATAGCATTCCATTTCTCACCGGCATTCGATTAAACATGGCTGTGGATGATGATGGCAAGTCATTTTTCAAGCTCAAGATATTGGTTCGAAGCAAGATTGTTGCAGACGGATTGAACGATAGCTCTTTTGATGTAACCAATTGTGGTGTTCATGTCAATGCGAATGAGTTCAATCAGTTGGCCGATAATCCCAATACGATTATTGTTGACATGCGCAATCACTACGAAAGTGAAGTGGGTCATTTCAAAAATGCTATCTGTCCGGATGTAGATACTTTCCGTGAGGAATTGCAGGTAGTAAAAGATTTACTGGCCGATAAAAAAGATAAAAACCTGCTCATGTATTGCACGGGAGGCATCCGCTGCGAAAAAGCAAGTGCATGGTTTAAACACGTTGGCTTCACCCATGTGTTTCAATTGAATGGCGGCATCATTGAATATGCGCGCCAGGTAAAAGACCAGGGTTTGGAGAATAAGTTTATCGGAAAGAATTTTGTTTTTGATGAGCGCCTGGGCGAACGTATCTCAGAGGATATCATCAGCGAGTGTCACCAATGCGGCAATGCCTGCGACACCCATACCAATTGTAAAAATGATGGTTGCCATTTGCTTTTTATTCAATGTGATGAGTGTGCTAAAAAATATGCCGGATGTTGTTCACAGGAATGTAGCGATATCATTGCCTTGCCGGTAGAAGTTCAAAAAGAAATCCGCAAGGGAATTAATAAAGGACGGCAGGTATTTAAGAAAGGAAGAGCCAAAAGCTTAAAGTCAAAAGTATAAAGTCAAAAGCTTTTTACTTTATACTTTCGGCTTTTAGGATTGTGCTATGATACGAATAGGAATCATCAATGTAAGTGACCGCGCAAGTCAGGGTATCTACGAAGACCTCCCCGGCAAAGCCATTGTAGCTACCTTAAATGAATACATAGTTGGGGATTGGCATAATGAATATGCGATTGTACCGGATGAACAAAAACTAATTGAAGCCACGCTGATAGAGATGGCCGATATAAAAAAATGTTGCCTGATTGTTACCTGCGGGGGCACGGGCCCTGCCCTGCGGGATGTAACGCCTGAAGCAACGGAGCGCGTTTGTGATAAGATGATGCCAGGGTTTGGTGAACTTATGAGAACGGAAAGTTTGAAGTACGTACCCACGGCCATTTTATCACGTCAAACAGCAGGCATCAGAAACCAAACTTTAATCGTAAATTTGCCTGGGAAACCAAAAGCCATCCGGCAGTGTTTAGATGCTGTATTTCCAGCTATTCCGTATTGTATTGACTTGTTGAATGGGCCTTATATCGAGTGCAGAAGTGAAATAATCAAGGTTTTCAGGCCTGCCTAATTTGATTAAACATACTTATGGCAAGAATTAAATATTACTACGACACCGAAACCTGCAAGTACGAGCGAATAAAAACCTCGACCGGGGATATTATCCTCAATACCTTGGGAATCATGTCGCTCACGGTTGCCATGGCCGTGGGGCTTCTGATTTTATATAGCTCTTACTTTGAATCTCCGAAAGAATTAATCCTCAAAAACGAAGTAAAGGAATTAGAATTCTACTACGATAATCTTAGCGCTGAAGTTGAAAAGTTACAAAGCCAGCTTACCAACATGGAATACCGCGATGACAATATTTATCGCGTTGTGTTAGGTGCAGAACCCATTGACAAAAGTATACGTGAAGCCGGTGTGGGTGGCTTGGATCGGTATGAAGACATCAAAAACAAAAATGTAATTCACGAAGACATTATTGTGAAGCTGAGTGAAAGCGTTGATAACCTGCGAAGAAAAATATATATCGAATCAAAATCACAGGATGATGTGGTAGATCTGGCCGAGAGAAAAGAGATGCTGTTTGCTGCCATTCCTGCCATACAACCCGTAGCGAATAAACAGTTGATCGCGTTAGCTTCTGGCTTTGGATTACGGATCCATCCTATTTACAAGGTAAAGAAAATGCATACAGGCATTGACTTTGCGGCTGCCATTGGAACGCCCATCTATGCTACTGCAGACGGCACCATAGACAATCTTCACGTGAGTTTTAGTGGCTATGGAAAGATGCTTGAGATCGATCATGGCTTTGGTTATCGCACCCGGTATGCACACATGCATGGATTTGCCGTGCGTAAGGGACAGAAAGTAAAACGTGGAGACCTGATTGGATATGTTGGAGATACAGGGCTTTCCACTGCCCCGCATTTGCACTATGAAGTCTTCGTAAATGGTGTTCATGCCAACCCTGTACATTACTTCTTCAACGACCTTAATCCAGCCGAATACGAAAAAATTATTGAACTGGCTTCCATCGAGAACCAATCGCTGGGTATGTAATCAAGCTCAAAACAGAATTTCAATTCTGTTTTTATAATTAAGATAGTATCTTTAGGCTAATCTCAGATTAGCAACATGAAGATCGTATTTGCCTTTCTACTTGGTCTTATCCTGCTCGGTTGCTCTGACTTTGAAGAGTTTAAAGGAATCAAAATCCGGCAATACGCAACCCAAGTAATCCGGTTTAGTTCGCAATATACCACCACGTCATGGGCTGCAACCCGTGCGTTGGGCAAAGAAAACGTATATCCCAATTATGGTGACTTTGTCAATGCCTGGGCTTCGCTTTCTGCTGATGAAGAGCGTGAATTTCTTGAATTGGGTTTTGATACACTACAAACCGTAAGGTCTATTGAGATTTTTGAAACCTATAACCCCGGGGCGGTCGATTCGGTATTTCTACGCGATGCCAGCACAAAAAAATGGAATTTGGTTTATACAAAACCAGCGATTCAAAATCTGGAGAAAAAATCAAGAATATTTTCAATTTACCTGATAGAAACAGGATACTTTAGTGATGCCATCCGGATTGCCATCAATAGCCCGGCCGTGCCCGGTTGGAATGAAATTGATGCTATAGCCATCACGGGTCAACGAAAGCCTTAGAAACATTGTATGAAAAAATTGCTTTTCATCTTTATCTTATTTGTCGTCTTCCTTAATCAGGCTAAGGGACAAGGTTGCAGCGATGCCGGGTTTTGTACTATGGGCGCCATGAAACCTGACCAGCCTTTTAACAAAAAGGTTGCTATAAAATTAAGATCGATGGAGATCAGTTATTACCGGGGAACCACCACCACCTCGCCCAAAGTATTTGTTGCAACTGCGGACATGAGTTTCAATATCATTGATAGTAAGACGTTCTTTCAGGTTAAACTGCCCTATCAAACTGTCGATGGAAATTTTGGAAGTACCGGAGGGCTGGGAGATATCTCGCTATGCTTTACACGTAATTTATACGCTTCCGAAAAGTTTGATGTCGGATTATCCGTAGGCGGAAAAATTCCATCGAACGATTCAAATTTAAAAAATGAAGATAACGGATTATCGTATCCTATGTATTATCAAACCAGCTTAGGTACGTATGATTTTATAACAGGCATTTCTCTGGTAAATAAAAAATGGCTTTTCGCCACGGGTATTCAACACCCCTTCAATAGCAATGAAAATTCATTCACCTATGGAGGCTGGATACCTGTTTACCAGGACGGAAAAGAGGAAGAATACGTACGCACCTATGATCTTGCCTACAAACTCAAGCGTGGTACCGATGTTATGCTCAGGGCAGAACGTAACTTTCGTTACGCCCGTTTTAATTTTACGCTTGGATTATTACCCATTTTCCGAATCTCTAAAGACGAAATCACAGACCCCAATACAAACCAGCGAATCAAATTGGAGGGGACAACCGGTATGGCTCTTTCCGGAATTGCAACGGCAGGGTATAGCTTCAATGTGAAATCAGGCATCCGCTTGTTGCTAGGCCGAAAGATTACCCAACGAGAAGTGAATCCTGATGGCCTGACCCGGGTTAACGTTTCAACGATTAGTTACTATTATCGATTTTAATCATGAAACGGATTTTCATTTTTATTGGTCTGCTGATCATCTTTTCCGGGGCATGGTCTCAACCTAAAAGCAAAGCACCCACTATCCTTGATCAATTGGATGAACTTTTATTTGACTCACACTATGAAGCCGTTATTCAGCGGGTTGATGAAACCAAACCATCCGACCCATTTCAGGAGGTTCTTTTAAAAAATAAAAAAGCGGAAGCCCTCATTCGGCTCGGCAACTTTGAGGCAGCGGATAAATTGCTAAAGGAAACCTCGGAACGAATCCATCAGATAAAGAATCCAGGATCTTTAGAGGCCATCACACAAACCAATATAGGATTTCTTTATCTCAACCAAGGTAAAAATGATGTAGCATTAGAAACATTGACTACGGCAGTAAGTGCATTACAAGGTAGTGGCAATAGCCTCGAGAGTGCCCAGGCCCTCGCCTATTTGGGCCAGGTGTATGTGACTACGGGAAAATATTCACAAGCCACTGAACAATTGTTAATGGCACTATCGCTCCGGCAGGATAAGTTACCGGATACACATGAATTGATAGCCGCATCCTACAACGATTTAGGTTTTGCTTATAATCAGCTTGACGCAGATAAATCATTGGACTACTATGAACAAGCTGCTGCGATGTATGAAAAACTTCATGGTAAGGATCACCCCAAAATGGCTATTGCCAATACCAACCTGGGGCGGGCTTATTATTCATTAAAATTATACGGTGATGCGATCAATTACTTCGAGGCAGCACTTACCATTTGGGAAAAAATTCATAAGCAGGCACACCCCTCTCAGGCATTTGTTTTAACCAATCTTGGACAAACCTATGCCAAACTAAATGATCTCAAGGCTTCCAAGGTGTATTACGAAAAGGCGCTTGCCATTTACATCGCATCGCAAGGCAAAAAACATCCTGATGTGGCCTATACCTACAATTTGATCGGCAATACCTTCAAGGCGCAGGATAAATATGATAGTGCATTAATGAATTATCAAAACGCTTTGATTGCCAACGTGAGCGATTTCAATTCTCAGGCTATTGATTCCAATCCAGCTTTTGAAAATTACTATAATGGAAATGTGCTTTTGTATTCCATGATGTACAAAGCGCAGGCGCTGGAGGCACGTCACTTGGGTAAAACACTCAAGTTGAGTGATCTTACACTGGGGCTTTCCACCCTGCAGGTATGCGATCAGCTTATTGATAAATTAAGACAACAAACCACCAATGAATCTGATAAAATTACAATAGGGGCTATAGCCAATGAAATCTATGCGGATGGTGTTCGAATCTCTTACCTGCTGAGCGATGTTTCTTTTCGGGATCGGAAAATCTATCGGGAACAATCTTTCTATTTTGCTGAAAAAAGTAAGTCGGCCGTTTTACAGGAAGCCATTTCCGATGCCAATGCAAAATCCTTTGCCAATATTCCCCCTGAATTGATTGAAGAAGAAAAAAGTCTAAAATCAGCGATGGCATTAGTGACTCAGAAACTTGCACAAAAGCCATCAGAAGACGAAGAGAAGTATTTACGGGAAACCGCCTTTCACTTAAATCAAAGTTATAGCGAGTTTATTGATCAAATGGAAAAGAAATACCCAGAGTATTTCAATTTAAAATTTAATTCTGCCACACCTTCCATTACGCAATTGCAAGATTTATTGGACGCACAAACGTCACTCATAAGTTATTTTATTGACGAGAAAGACAGCCGGTTGTACACCTACCTGATTACCCAAAAGAATTTTACCATCACAAATCAAAACCTGCCTGCTGACTACGATAAATTTTTAAGCGGCTTTAGAAACAGTTTGTATTTTCAGGAAGAGAAGGCATTTATACTAACCTCCCGAAATCTCTACAAGTTATTGATACCAAAAGGTATTCCATCTTCCACAAAAAGTCTTGTATTGTTGCCTTCAGGCCGAATGAGCATCATTCCTTTCGAGGCCCTACTGACTAAAAATATCAAAGACCCACAAACACCGTTTGATCAATTACCATACTTGTTAAAAAAATATAGTGTACGTTATGAATTCTCAGCAGGCTTGTTACTGCAAAAGAAGGACAAACCAACTTCTACCATCACCTCTGCAAAGTTGTTAGCCCCCATTTCATTTCCGGAAAAAGATAATCTTAACAATCTACCCGGCACGGAGAAAGAAGTGATGGAAATACAAACTTTATTGAAAGGAAAAAATATAGCCTGTGAAGTATTGACCCAAAAGAAAGCCAGCGAAACGGCTATTAAAGATGAAAACCTCAAAGACTTTTCACTTGTGCATTTTGCTACGCATGGGATCGTTGACGAAGATAATCCTGAGTTATCCAGAATTTTTCTGCAAAGTGATTCAGAGGCTGAAGATGGCAATCTCTTCTCCGGAGAAATTTACAACCTTCACCTGAATGCAGATTTGGTAACCTTGTCTGCTTGTCAAACTGGTTTAGGAAAAATCTCAAAAGGTGAAGGGGTAATCGGTTTATCGAGGGCACTCGTGTATGCCGGTGCCAAAAATATTATTGTTTCATTCTGGAGTGTGGCCGATGAATCAACAGCCGAACTCATGATGAATTTCTATGAGATCATTCTGCAGAACAAGAACACTGACTTTAGTGAAGGTTTGCGGGAAGCAAAGCTGGATTTACTTAAAAGTGGAAAATATGCTGCCCCGTATTATTGGGCACCGTTTATTTTAATTGGATTTTGACAAGTAAAACGGGGGCAAAAAAATAACCTGACTCTTCGGCAAATAGAAGCAAAACTATTTGCTGTCAAAGTCAGGTTTTACACAGTTATAACGCTATGGCAAAATAGAATTTACTGTGCTTTAGAGAACCCCAAAGTAGGGGCTTGAGTTTCAATTTTCCTAAACATTTTCTAAAACTTTGTTTCCCCTTAAATAATGGCGTTTTTAGCGCCAAAATCAAGTTTCTACAAATGATCGAGGACAATTACCGGCAGCGCGGTTTGCGCAATAAATTGGTTAAAAAACTACAGGAAAAGGGCATTTCTGACGAGCGCGTTTTGGCCGCAATCGGCAAAGTGCCCCGCCATGCGTTTTTTGACGATGCACTGCTTGTCCACGCTTATGAGGACAAGGCTTTTCCCATTGGCGAGGGTCAGACCATTTCTCAGCCCTATACAGTCGCTTTTCAGACCGAGAAGCTAAAAATTAAGCCTGGCGACAAAGTGCTGGAGATCGGTACCGGGTCAGGTTATCAGGCCGCCATTTTACTGGAAATGGGTGCGAAAGTGTATTCTATTGAATATAACCGAAAACTATACGACAGAACCAGGGACTTCCTGCCTACCCTCGGCTACAAACCCTATTTCTTTTTTGGGGATGGCTCGAAAGGAATTCCTGCTAAGGCGCCTTATGATAAAATTATTGTGACGGCCGGTGCCCCGGTAGTTCCTGCAGCCCTCACCGATCAATTGGCCGAAGGTGGCATTCTCCTCATTCCTGTAGGGGATCGTGAAAAACAAAAAATGCTGCGGATAACAAAAACAAAAGACAAACTCAAGACAGAGGAGTTTGACTTTTTTGCTTTCGTGCCGTTGTTAGGCGAACAAGGTTGGAAGTAATGATTTGAACTCAGAAAAGTTGACAGATACAGGAATTGATTTTTTCTGTCCTTTCATAAATTCATGAAGTCGTGATGGTAGCTCAACCTGTTGTTGAATAGCTTCTTCCACCACGTCTCTGAACTTTGCCGGATGAGCTGTTTCTAAAAAGATTCCTGCATAGCCAGAATTGTTTTGCAAGAACTCTTTCAATCCCAGGTACCCTACCGCGCCATGCGGATCTAACATATATCCGGTGGCTTTAAAAACCGATTGCATAGTATTTCGTGTGGCCACGTCTGTAAAATAATAGCCGTACACATCCTGACAGAGTTTATCGTAATTATGATCATACAATTCAAGCATACGCGCAAAGTTGCTGGGGTTACCAACATCCATCGCATTGCTAATGGTTTGCTGTGAATTTCGGGGTTTAAAAACTTTGGTTGCCAGGTACTCCGGAACAACATCATTGATATTGGTAACCGCCAGAAACTTTTGAATTGGTAAACCCATTCTTTTGGCCATGAGTCCGGCCGTCAGGTTACCAAAATTTCCACTGGGCACAGAAACCGCCACGTGCTTTTCGTGGTGGTTGATTTGAGCGTAGGCATGGAAGTAATAAAAAGTTTGCGGAATCAATCGTGCAATGTTGATGGAGTTGGCGGAAGTCAGAAACATTAAACGCTTAAGTTGTTCGTCAACAAAAGCTGCTTTTACCAACCGCTGACAATCATCAAACGTTCCGGCTACTTCCAGGGCGGTAATATTTCCACCCAGTGTGGTAAATTGTTTTTCCTGTATCTCACTGACTTTGCCTGAAGGATAAAGCACCACCACACGCGTTCCGGGCACATTAAGAAATGCGTTGGCTACCGCGCTTCCCGTATCGCCTGATGTAGCTACCAATATAGTTATCTCTTTGCTTTGCTGTCGTGCAAAATATCCCAGCAAACCTGATAAAAATCGGGCACCGAAATCCTTAAAAGCTAAGGTTGGACCTTGGAATAACTCTAACGCATAAACATTATCAACGGGCACGAGAGGCGCATCAAACTTAATTGTATGATCAATAATTTTCCGCAAGTCTGCTACGGGAATATCATCACCGATCAGATTCTTTGCGACTTCATAACTTATTTCTTTAAAAGATTTTTCTGGCAATGATTCAAAGAAGGAAGTCGGCAATACTGGAATGTGCTCCGGCATATACAATCCATTATCAGGCGCAAGGCCGTTGATAACCGCTTCCTTTAAACTGACCCTGACGGATTTATTATTTGTACTATAGTATTTCATTTATCGCGTTAAGATTAACCCCGAAGAATCCGGGCTCCTTCCTGATTAACTTTCGAAACATACACATCCGACTTTAATCGATATTTCAAGAACTCATGTTGCATAGCTTTGCCTGCTGCTAGTGCGTGAGTTTCATTTTCGCTGAGTGCAAAGATGGTAGGGCCTGATCCTGAAATACCGCACCCCAATGCACCTGATTCAATAGCCACTTTTCTAAGATTATTAAAGCCTGGAATAAATGCTGCCCGGATTGGCTCAGCAATCACATCCTTCAAGGATCGGCCAATCAGTGCATAATCTGGTTTGGTAAGTCCTATCATCAATCCGGCAATATTCCCGCTTTGAATAATAACATCCTTCAGCGCGAGTGATTGCCGTAGCACTCTGCGCGAATCTTCCGTCTTCAGTTCAAGATGCGGATGCACCAAGGTGCAAAACAATTTTTCAGTGGTAGAAATCTTTACCACATCCAAAGGTTGATACTCACGCACTAATACAAATCCACCCAATAACGAAGGCGCAACATTATCAGCATGGGCAGATCCGCAAGCAATGCGTTCTGCTTCCATGGCATGTGGTACTAATTGTTCGCGTGTAAACGGGTTACCCATCAGGTGATTGATAGCGACCAAAGCAGCAACTCCGCTGGCCGCGCTGGATCCCATACCACTACCTAATGGAAGATTTTTTATTAACTCAATATCAACACCTTGTTCTTTCCCTAAGCTCTTGAGAAATGAGATAACGGCAACGCCTGCCGTATTTCTGTCTGCCTCCCAGGGAAGTTTGCCACCATCGCCTGTAATAGATGTAATCTTTATTAATGTATCATCACGCAGCGTAAGTTTAACTTCGTCACCGGGTGCATCCACTGCAAAACCCAGAATATCAAAACCACAACAAACGTTGGCTACCGTAGCGGGCGCAAAAGCTCTGATTGATTTCATTTCAATTACTACGCATTTATATAACTTCCAATTCTAATAATATCTGCAAAGACCCCGGCCGCAGTAACCTCGGCTCCCGCTCCCGGGCCACGAATTACCATCGGGCGTTCATGATATCGTTCTGTTGTTAGCAGGATAATATTGTCACTTCCCGCCAAAGAATAAAACGGATGCTGATCATTCACTGAGCCTAATCGAATACTGGCTTTTCCGTTTTCCAAAACCGCCATGTAACGTAGTTTCTCCTTGCGGGATTCGGCTTCTGCCCTGAGTTTTTCAAACTCAACATCGTGCTTAGACAGTTTTTCAAAAAACACTTCAATACTCATATTGCCTTGGCAATCTTTCGGCACAAGATTTTCAACGTTGATATCTTCCAATTCGAGCGACAGCCCTGCTTCTCGTGAAAGTATCAAAACTTTACGGGCTACGTCCATGCCATTGAGATCATCGCGTGGATCAGGTTCCGTGTATCCCTTATCCTTCGCTTGCTTAACCACTTCACTGAACTTATCTCCGGCTTTGAAGGAACTGAAAATATAATTCAGGGTGCCACTTAAAACGGCTTCAATGCCGATTACTTTGTCGCCACTAATCAAGAGGTCATTGAGTGTATTGATTACCGGCAAGCCTGCACCCACATTGGTCTCGTACAAAAACTTAACGCCCCGCTTAAACGCTGCAGACTTTAATGTCTGGTATTGTTTATACGTACCTGAGTTTGCTTTCTTGTTTGGCGTAACGATAGAAATGTTAGAAGACAGAATGGATTCATAATATTCAATCACTTCTTCGCTGGATGTACAATCCACGAAAATACTATTGGATAAGTTCATCGAGTTCATTGTGCCGAAGAAAGTGTTCAGATTCATTTCTTCACCTGTGTCGCGCATTTGAGTTACTGCTTTGTCTAACGTTAATCCGTCTTCATGAAAAAGCATTTTTTTACTATTTGCGATCCCTACTACCTGAACCTCTAAGTGATTTTGTTTGGCCAACTGATTAAATTGTTTTTGAATCATGGCCAACAGCGACTTACCGATAAGTCCGGTACCTACCAGGAAAACGTTAAGCACTTTTCTATCAGAAAGAAAAAATGCTTCGTGCAAAACATTCAATGCTTTACCTATATCCTGCTCGTGAACCACCGCAGAAATATTAAGTTCGCTTGATCCTTGTGCAATGGCATTGATATTAATTCCACTCTTACCCAATGCGCTAAACATCCGGCCGCTGGTGCCGGGATTGTGTTTCATGTTTTCACCCACAATAGCCACAATAGCCAAATTCTCTTCCACCTTAACTTCATCCATTTCCCGGTTACGGACCTCGTAAAGAAATTCCTTTTCAATGGCACTCTTCGCATCATTTGTCCTGGAGCCTTCAATAGCAAAACAAATTGAATGTTCGGAAGATGCCTGGCTTATCAAAATGACACTGATATTTTCTTTTGCCAGCGTGCCAAACAAACGCATCGATACGCCAACCACACCCATCAAACCGCTTCCCTGCACACTTAGCAAACTAATTTTATCCATGGATGAGATACCCTTAATGATCAGATTCTTTCCGTTGGATTTTTCACTGATGAAGGTTCCCTGAAACGTTGGATTAAACGTATTCTTAATCCTGATCGGAATTCGATTGATCATGGCTGGTTGCATGGTAGCCGGAAAAATTACCTTGGCTCCGAAGTGCGATAACTCCATCGCTTCTTCATACGTCATCTCCTTTACCGTAAAGGCCTTTTTCACTTTGCGTGGATCGGCCGTCATCATACCATCCACATCGGTCCAGATTTCAAGAGACGTTGCTTTCAAGGCGCCAGCAACTATAGCAGCTGTGTAGTCTGATCCACTTCGCCCTATTGTAGTTGTTTCGCCTGACGCTGAAGACCCTATGAATCCGGTGATCACCTGAAGATTAGGATGGTTTGTAAAATATTCCGCAATAAGTTTATTGGTTATTTCAAACTCAATGCGGGCATTTCCAAACTGATGGTTGGTTCTGATTATTTTTCGCGCATCCAAAAATTCAGCTTCCATAGCTTGCTCTTTCATCGCTTCGGCAATGATATAGGCGGAAAGTCGCTCACCAAAACTCATGATATAATCAAGCGTGCGAGGAGTTCGCTCTTTTACTAAAAAAACTCCGTGCAAAACATCTTCCAATTCATTGAAGGTAAATTTAACCTGTGCAATGATGCTGCTTTGGCGTTGGATACCGATCAATTCGCGTACAGCTTCCAGGTGCCGTGCTTCTAAATCTTGTACTTGATTTTTGTAATCAATCTTTCCTGCCAACGCGGAAACGCTGAGCGAAATAAGCGTGTCTGTTACACCACCAAAGGCAGAAAAGACAACAGCACATTTTCTTTCCCGTGCATAAGGTTTAATTATTTCGATTACCGATCGGATTCTGGAAGGTGTAGCAACCGATGATCCGCCAAACTTTAATACATTCATAATAATTGAGAAATAAACAGGATTCTGAAATGGCTTATTTCAGATGAAATGATTTGTTAAAATAATATGTCGGAGAAAGGCAGGTATGTCGGGAGCTACCCCGTAATAATGGTTGTTGTGGTCTCAAAACAAAATGAGCCTAAGAGAAAAGTAAATGTGTTGATACGTAACACGTGCCTTATTATTTCATGCAATAAGCAAAGAGACTACGGTATTGCAAAGTTTTTTTATGATTTTTGTGAACAGAAAAAAACGAACTAACAGTTAGTAGTCAAACTTTTTCAGCCACTCATGACACGAAAAAAAAAGCATCCCAGAGAATCATCCGTCAGCATGACTGAACTGGTTTTACCCAATGATACCAATACACTTAACAACCTGATGGGAGGACGTTTGATGCATTGGATGGATATCGTTTCCGCCATTGCCGGACAAAAACATTGTAACAGTACAGTGGTTACTGCTTCGGTTGATAATATCTCCTTTCGCTCACCCATTCAACTGGGTGATGTTGTTACTTTACGGGCCCGGGCTACCCGCGCTTTTAATACCTCCGTGGAGATAAGGATTGATGTTGATGCCGAAAATATTCCCGAAGGAAAAAAAATAGAAAGTAACACGGCTTATTTTACATTCGTGGCGGTCGATAAAAATAACCATCCGATTGAAATCCCTGAGGTAGTACCAGAAACTCCCGAAGAGATTGAACTCTATAAAGGCGCACTAAGACGAAGACAATTGCGATTGATTTTATCGGGCCGGATGAAACCGGAAGAGGCAAACGAATTACGGTCGATCTTTGATATTAAAGAATCATGAGTCAGGAATTTGAAACCCTCTTTCAGGAAGAAATATATTCCATTCCTTCACCGCTGGTTATTGTTATCGCTAAACCATGGAACGAACTTACCGAGGATGAACATGCTACGCTTATGCGTATGCTTAGTGCATTGAAATTAAGCCTGGCAGCTGTTCAAATCATTCAAAGAAATGAATTTAGCGTTGAGGAACTTTCAACTTTAGCGCCAACAAAAGTATTGGCCTTTGGCGCGATGCTAAAACCGGCACTGCCATTCTATGAGAACCACCATCTGAATGGAATTTCGATTATTATCTCCGAGTCCCTGAATGAATTGGATGATCCCAAAAAGAAAATCCTATGGACGGCATTACGAGGGATGTTCAGCCTTTGAGTCCTTAAAATCAAAGGGTTTTGCACGTTATAGGACTTGTTCTATATTTGCGGCACTAAAAAACCGTTCGGCTGAGGTCGGGCGGTTTTTTTGACATTTTAATCTTGAAACCTTAAATCAAAATGGAAAACATTCTCTATCTCATGCCCGCCTTTGGGGTGCTCGGTCTACTCTTTGTTGTCTGGAAAAGTGCCTGGGTAAATAAGCAGGACGCAGGAACAGACAAGATGAAAAAAATTGCCGGCCACATTGCCGAAGGTGCCATGGCCTTCCTGAAAGCGGAGTATAAGATTCTGGCAATTTTCGTTGCTTGTGTGGCCCTTCTTTTAGGCGTTACAGCTAATAGCGAAACCTCCTCCCCTTTAGTCGCAGTTTCCTTTGTAATTGGAGCCTTTACTTCGGCATTAGCAGGCTTCATTGGCATGCGTGTGGCCACCAAAGCCAATGTACGCACGACCCAGGCTGCTCGTACCAGCTTAGGTAGAGCCCTTGAAGTTGCCTTCGCTGGCGGTTCTGTAATGGGTATGGGTGTGGTTGGCCTTGGCGTTTTAGGACTTAGTCTACTTCTCATCGTTTATTCAAATATTTTTGGTTTCGATACACAAGCTCAGGTTAATCAAGTACTGACCATTGTAACTGGATTTTCTTTCGGAGCTTCTTCCATTGCCTTATTTGCCCGTGTTGGCGGTGGTATTTATACAAAAGCAGCCGATGTGGGTGCCGACCTTGTGGGTAAAGTAGAAGCCGGTATTCCTGAAGATCATCCTCTTAACCCGGCAACAATTGCCGACAACGTAGGCGACAATGTTGGCGATGTAGCTGGTATGGGTGCTGACTTGTTCGAATCTTATGTGGGTTCAATTGTCGGTTCTATGGTGTTAGGTGCGGCCTTTATGGTGGATGGCTTTGCTGATCAATTTAATGGACTGTCAGCTGTTCTTTTACCCTTAGTATTAGCGGCAGTTGGCATTGTGATGTCATTCATTGGTACCTTCTTCGTTCGCGTAAAAGAAGGTGGTGATCCGCAAAAGGCATTGAATACGGGAGAATTTGTTTCATCAGGGATCATGATCGCAGCTTCGTATTTCATCATTACATGGATGCTTCCGGAATCATGGACTTATAATGACCTGCTCTACAGAGATGCTGCAGGCGAGCCAATCGTTAGAACTATGACGGCCATTGGAATTTTCTGGGCAACCATTATTGGATTGATTGGAGGCTTGCTGGTGGGACTTATCACGGAATATTATACAGGCATGGGCAAAGGTCCGGTTCTTTCCATCGTCCGCCAGTCTTCGACAGGTGCTGCAACTAATATTATCGCTGGGTTAGGTGTGGGTATGATGTCAACCGCCCTGCCTATTCTTATTATAGCATTATCTATCATGGGTGCCTTCTATTTTGGTGGCCTGTATGGTATCGCCATAGCTGCTGTAGGAATGCTCTCCAATCTGGGTATTCAATTAGCTGTGGATGCGTATGGTCCCATTTCTGACAATGCCGGTGGTATTGCCGAAATGTCTGAGCTTCCTAAAGAAGTTCGTCAACGCACAGATAAATTGGATGCCGTTGGAAACACGACAGCCGCTATTGGTAAAGGCTTTGCTATTGCCTCTGCCGCGTTAACAGCGCTGGCTCTATTTGGTGCTTTTATGACGACCGCAAAACTAGGCTCCATTGATGTATCAAAAGCCAACGTTATGGCAGGTTTATTTATCGGTGGCATGCTCCCATTTGTATTTTCTGCGCTGGCCATGAATGCGGTGGGTCGCGCGGCCATGTCGATGATCGAAGAAGTGAGAAGACAATTCTCTTCTATCCCCGCATTGAAAGCGGCTCTCGAAGTGATGAAGCGCAATGGCGACAAGGAAATGAGTGACTGGACATCAGAAGATCAAAAAACTTTTCATGATGCCGATGGAAAAGCCGAGTATGGAAAATGTGTAGAAATCTCGACCAAAGCGGCCCTCCGACAAATGGTTCTTCCCGGCTTAATGGCTGTTGTGGTTCCTGTTATTATTGCATTTTTGCCAGGCTTTGGTGCAGAATCTTTGGGTGGCTTGCTGGCTGGTGTAACGGTATCAGGTGTGTTGATGGCTATCTTCCAATCGAATGCCGGTGGTGCATGGGACAATGCCAAAAAGAGTTTTGAAGAAGGTGTGGAAATCAATGGCCAAAAATATTATAAGAAATCAGAACCACACAAAGCGGCAGTTGTGGGTGATACAGTAGGCGATCCATTTAAAGATACCTCTGGTCCTTCATTGAACATCTTGTTGAAACTAATGTCAGTGGTGGCACTTGTTATCGCGCCTTTGTTGGTACAGACTGATAATGCAACCGTTAAAATTGAGAAGCCGAAAGAAACAGTGGAAATTGTAGTTACTCCGGTAAGTAACCAAAATCAGAAAAACTGATTTCATTCGTTTCTGGCTATAAGGGAGCGGTGTTTAAGACACCGCTCTTTTTGTTTAATTTAGGGTTTAAAATAAAGTGCTTATGAAGTTTTTACTAATTCTTTTACTGTCTTTGGGTAATCTGGTAATGGTAATTGCGCAGGACTCTATAACGGGCAAGTGGAAAACGATTGATGATGAAACCAATAAACCCAAGTCTATTGTAGAAATCTTTGAAAAAGATGGAAAATATAACGGTAAGATTTTAAAACTTTTCAGAACAGCGGATGAAGATCAAGATCCTGTTTGTGAAGAGTGCCCTCAAGAGGACGAACGTTATAAAAAGAAGATAATTGGCATGGAGATTTTGAAGGGAATGGTGAAGTCAGGAAGTGAATATGCAGAAGGAACTATCCTCGATCCAAACAATGGCAAAATCTACCGTTGCAAAATCTGGCGGGAAGGAGATAATCTAAAACTTAGAGGCTATTGGGGTCCCTTTTACAGGACACAGACCTGGCTACCGGGTCAATAATTATCATCTCATCGGAAAAATAGCGACCTTAAACCCGAATTTATTCCACTGAACATTAACTAAAGGTTACCAATTGTGGCTCTAAGGGTATTCAAATTGAACTTACAAATGGACGAAAAGGAGATTTTCGATCGGATCCAAAAAGGTGACGAGAAGGCTCTTGAATTCATTTACAAAAAATACTATCGGATGATGACTAAGTTAGTTATCACCAATAGTGGAACTGAGGAAGAAGCCCGTGATGTTTACCAGGATGCACTTGTTGTATTTTGGCAAAAAGCCCGGTCGGGAAACCTGGTGATGACAGCCAAAATCAGTACCTACATCTACAGTATTTGTCAGAATCTGTGGCGGAAGGAACTGGATAGAAAGAAAAGGCTGTCACATGAGGAAAAGGATGTGGCCCAAACTATGGACATGGACAGTCCGGAACGGGAAAAGATTATCGCCAGGTGCCTAGACCAGCTTGGTGAAACTTGTAGAAAGGTTTTGATGTATTATTACTTTGATGAAATGTCGATGCAGGATATAGCCGATAAACTCGGGTTTGCCAACACCGATACCGCAAAGACAAAAAAATATAAGTGCAAGCAGAAGTTAGATGAAATGGTAAAAGCACAGTATTCTGAACATGATTTTTTAGACTAAGAATAGAGTTATGAGCAATGTTGAATTAATAGATGACTATTTGACAAACCGGCTTAGCCAACAAGACCGGGACGCCTTTGAGGCTCAAATGAAATCTGACCCCACCTTGAAAGCTGATGTTGAACTTCAAGCGCAAATCGTTGATGGATTAAAGAAGGCACGCGCCTCTGAATTAAAAGCTATGCTAAATAAGGTTCCTGTTGGCGGAACAACATCAATGTCACCATTTCAGATAGCAGCCGGTGTAGTGGGCACAGCAATACTTGTATCTTCTATTTATTTATATTTTAAACCCGACACGACCCCTGAAATCCCGGAAGCAACAATTACCCGGGAAGACTCCAGTAAACAAAACGAGCCGGTAGAAAAAACCGCTGCCATAGAGGAGGAGAAACCAGCAATCCCAACTAATGAAGATAACGTAGAAGAAACTACTTTAGAAAAAAAATCTTTAGCTCCTGTTGAACCCAAGACCGCAGCGAAAAACGTTACTAAACCAGCCCTTGATGTAGTGGATCCTTCCTCTGAACTGACAGAAAGCACGGCAACCCGAGGGTCAGGTGAGAGCAGTCAGGCTGTGCGGGCTAGTTCAAAGATGGAAGTAGAAGTGGATTCCTCCAATAAGAAGTATGCATTCCATTACCAATTTGTCGACAATAAAATGATCCTCTTTGGTTCTTTTGATAAAAGTTTGTATGAAATTCTGGAGATCAATGGAAATATCAATTCCAAGTTTCTTTTCTACAAAGAGAATTATTATTTACTAGATGATTCAAAAAGTGAAATAACTCCATTGCAAATTATTCAAGACAAAACGCTGCTTCAGAAATTGAAAGAGTATAGAAAAAAATAAAACCTAGTTACCTGATAAGGGAGCCCACTGCCAAAACAGTGGGCTTTCTTGTTTTTCGTCAAGGATTTTAGACGATTATTTTTATCAAAAATCGTGGAAATCCTCATTATCTTTACGGATAATGTCCACACCAGAAAAGAAATTCAAGGTCCGGAAGAAGAAACTAGGCTCCTACCCTTACGTCAGCGTAGTGCTGAGCATTACATTAGCTTTATTCGTAATTGGGGTATTTGGCGCGCTGGTAATCTATTCAAAGGAACTTGAGCGTGTTGTTCGTGAAAACGTAAAAGTTCAGGTGTATCTCAAAAATCAAGTTTCAGACAATCAGCGGATCCAAATAGAAAAAAGTCTTGCGTCCAAGCCCTTTGTCTCTAAGGACAAAGAATCCATTCAGTTTATCTCCAAAGATGATGCAGCCAAACAATTCATTGAAGAGACGGGCGAAGATTTCAAAAAGTTTCTAGGAGAGAATCCTTTGCGGGATGCTTACCTGGTAAGAATTCAGGAAGGCTATCATGATACTGAAAGTCTGAAGAAAATTAAGGCCGATTTAGAACAGATTACGGGCATATTCCAGGTGCATTACATCGAAAATGTAATTGATTCAATCAATAAAAATATTACCAAAATCGGACTAATCCTGATGGGCTTGGTTAGTCTGCTGATGATTGTGGTGGTGCTGCTGATTAATAATACGTTAAGACTTGCTCTTTTCTCACAACGCTTCTTGATCAGAAGCATGCAACTTGTTGGCGCCCGTAGCTGGTTTATCCAACGACCATTTCTGTTGCGAGCTGGTCTTCATGGTTTACTGGCGGGCATGCTGGCTTCGGTTCTTTTAATTTTACTGGTCAGTTTCGCTACCCGAAAAGTTGAGGATTTGGTTTTGATACAAAATAACAATAGACTTTTACTATTACTTTCCACCCTGTTAGGGTTAGGCATGTTGGTTGCTATTGCAAGCACCTACCGGGCTGTAAATAAATATTTAAAACTTTCTTTAGACGAACTTTATTAAAATGAACAAACTCCCCTTTGGAAAAAGAAACTATCAATTGATGACAGTTGGTGTGATTTTGCTGGTGATCGGATTTACTATAATGGCCCTGGATAAAGAGCCCTATGGTTTTGGATTTATGGGAATCACCTTAAGCCCGATCATTGTGCTTAGTGGTTTTATTACTGAAATTTTTGCCATCCTGCATACGCCAAAAGAAAAGCAATCTTAATTCATGACTTTCTTTGATGCTTTCATACTAGCCATCGTAGAGGGCCTTACGGAATTTTTGCCTGTTTCGTCTACGGGGCATATGATTATTGCCTCTTCTGTACTAGGCATTGCTTCAGATCCATTCACAAAAGTATTTACCGTAGCGATTCAGTTTGGTGCCATCCTTTCTGTTTTAGTGTTGTATTGGAAGCGATTTTTTCAATCTGTTGATTTCTACTTCAAATTGTTTGTTGCTTTTATTCCAGCCATGGTTTTGGGGTTTCTGCTAAGCGATTACATCGATCAGTTACTGGAACGGGTTGAAGTAGTGGCGGTGATGTTGATTGCTGGCGGAATCATTTTTCTATTCATTGATAAACTCTTTCATGAATCCGAGGAAAATGGCGCTAAAGAAGTCTCTTATAAAACCGCATTTCTAATTGGTTTATTTCAAACCATTGCTATGATCCCAGGAGTTTCACGTTCAGCCGCTACCATTATTGGAGGACTAACGCAAAAGCTCACAAAAAAAACTGCTGCCGAATTTTCCTTTTTCCTTGCAGTGCCTACCATGCTAGCCGCCACGTTGTATAAACTTCTAAAATTCTATCAGGATGGAAACGCGTTCGGATCTCATGAAATTTCCATTTTGTTGTTTGGAAACGTAGCTGCATTTATCGTTGCTATTTTGGCGATAAAATCCTTTATCTCATTTCTTACCAGTCACGGATTTAAACTTTTTGGCGTTTACAGAATTGCTTTGGGGGCCATCATCCTTGCTCTCTATTGGCTTGGTATTGATCTGACTATTGTCTGATATGGAGACTAGCCCTGACCGATTATTATTAGTCGATAAGCCATTGGGCTGGACTTCTTTTGACGTAGTTAATAAATTAAGATATCGACTAAAGATCAAAAAGATTGGTCATGCTGGTACACTTGATCCCTTGGCAACCGGGCTCTTGATTCTCTGCACTGGTAAAATGACGAAACGCATTGATGAGTATCAGGCGCAGGAAAAAGAATATACCGGTAAGTTTATTATCGGACAGACAACTCCATCACACGATCTTGAGACTACCGTAACGGAGACACTTGACATCTCGTCTATCTCTGATGAACGTTTGCATCAGGCAGCAAAGAAATTTACAGGCGTTATACAGCAAATACCCCCTTTGCATTCAGCCATCAAGGTGGATGGTAAGCGTGCTTACGCCTTGGCACGAAAGGGTAAGGAGGTTGAATTAAAACCCCGTGAGGTTACGGTCTCGCAATTTGAAATTACGCAAATCAAAAAACCTGAGGTGTGGTTTCGTATTGTGTGCTCCAAAGGGACTTATATTCGGAGCATGGCCCGTGATTTTGGTGACGAATTAGGAGTCGGTGCTTATCTGGCCGAACTTTGCCGAACCCGCATCGGGGAATTTAAATTGGAAGACGCCTTACCCCTTGAGCAGATCAATCCTTTACCGTAATGAAAATTTATCACACCCTGGAGGATTTTACGCAATTACGGTATGGCGTGGTAACCAGTGGCACATTTGATGGTGTACATGTGGGGCATCAGAAAATTTTACAACGATTAAATGAAGTTTCCCATAAAAATAATGGTGAGACAGTAGTCATTACCTTTTGGCCTCATCCGCGGTTGATTCTTCGACCCGATGAACCCTTTATGCAATTGTTAAATACCTTTGAAGAGAAAGCTGAATTACTTCGTAAGCAAGGAGTGCATCATTTAATTCGAATTCCTTTTACTAAAGAGTTTTCTCAAATCTCCTCGCAGGAGTTTATAACGAAAATTCTGGTTGAGACCATTGGCACCAAGAAACTTGTTATCGGGTATGATCATCGCTTTGGTAAAAATCGGGAAGGAAGCTTCGAACAATTAAAGTTAAATGCTTCCACGTATGGGTTTGAGGTGGAAGAGATATCGCGACAGGATGTTGATCACGTGGGTGTCAGTTCAACACGAATAAGAAAGGCCCTGGAAGAAGGTGATATCGAAACGGCCAATCATTTTTTGGGTCGCTCCTATTCTATTTCCGGGAGGGTTATCAAAGGAGATAAACTAGGCCGAGTATTGGGGTTTCCTACTGCTAACATCGAATTAGACTCGCACGATAAGTTGGTACCGGCCGAAGGAATCTATGCGGTTAAAGTGGGGCATGAAAACAATCTTTACGGTGGCATGCTTTACATCGGAACACGTCCTACTGTGAACGGCACCAGGCGATCTATTGAAGTCAATATCTTTGAGTTTGAAAAAGACATTTATGGCGAGACCCTTCATGTTTACTTCATTAAACTCTTGCGCAGCGATTCTAAATTCTCGGATCTGGAATCCCTGAAGAATCAACTGCAACGCGATAAAGACTCAGCGCTGGAAGTTCTGCAAAATCTATGATCTTCTTCATTTGGATTTTGAAGAGAGGAAAGTGAGATTTGCTCAAACTTAAAACCTTATGATCAACAAAGTAGTAGCAGATGCTGAGGAGGCTGTGCGGGATATTCCTGATCAGGCAACTCTTATGCTGGGTGGTTTTGGTCTTTGTGGTATTCCTGAAAATTGTATTCAGGCGTTGCTTAAAAAAGGTGTTACCGGACTGACATGTATTTCCAACAATGCGGGCGTGGATGATTTTGGTATTGGCTTATTGCTTAAGACCAGACAAGTAAAAAAAATGATTTCTTCCTATGTAGGTGAAAATGCAGAATTCGAACGTCAGTTACTTTCCGGTGAACTGGAGGTAGAACTTATCCCGCAAGGAACATTAGCAGAACGTGTTCGTGCGGGGGGTGCCGGCATTCCCGCATTCTTTACCCCTGCTGGTGTAGGCACAGAAGTAGCTCTAGGAAAAGAGGTAAGAGTGTTTGATGGTAAACCGCATTTACTTGAACAATGGCTTCGGGCAGACTTTGCCATTGTGAAGGCCTGGAAAGGTGATACATCCGGTAATCTAATATATAAAGGCACTGCCCGAAACTTTAATCCTATGATGGCAACAGCCGGAAAAATTACCATTGCAGAAGTAGAAGAACTTGTTCCGGTCGGAGAACTTGATCCTAATACTATCCATACCCCCGGTATCTATGTGCAAAGAATTTTTCAGGGATCAAATTATGAAAAGAGAATTGAGCAACGGACCGTTAGTAAGTAGTATTGAGATGTGGAATCTGAGACCTGGGTTTGTCTCAATCTCATGTCTAAAATCTCACACCTAAAATCTTTACCTCATCATGTTAGATAAAATCGGAATAGCTAAACGAATTGCGCAAGAAGTAAAAGATGGCATGTATATCAATTTGGGCATTGGCATTCCTACCCTTGTGGCGAATTATATTCCCAAAAATCTAAATGTCGTTCTTCAATCAGAAAATGGTTTACTGGGCATTGGGCCGTTTCCAAAAGAACATGAAGTAGATGCCGATCTTATCAATGCCGGCAAACAAACCATCACCATGATGCCTGGCTCTGCACTCTTTAGTTCAGCCGAAAGTTTCGCGATGATTCGGGGTGGGCATGTTGACCTTACTATTTTAGGCGCGATGGAGGTTTCTGAAAATGGTGATATTGCTAATTGGAAAGTACCCGGTAAAATGGTGAAAGGTATGGGCGGAGCCATGGATCTGGTGGCTTCAGCCAAACACATCATCGTGGCTATGCAACATTGCAGTAAAGAAGGCGCCTCAAAACTTCTTACCCAATGCTCGTTGCCCATTACCGGCATTCGGTGTGTAAAAAGAATTGTTAGTGATCTGGCTGTACTGGATGTAGTGGAAGGAGGCGGATTTAAATTAATTGAACGGGCACCCGGTGTGAGTGTAGAGGAAATAAAGAAAGCTACAGCCGGAAACCTGATTATCGAAGGCGAGATTCCTGAGATGATTTTATAAATTTGTATCGATGACCAAAGTACTAAAGACCTCATTCGAAGAAGAGCAACGGGAAAAAGATGAAAGATTCTTAAAACTTACCCCGTTCGAAAGGTGGGAACAAGCATTAAGGGTTCGAGAACTTATGCGCAAATCAGGAGTTAATTACTCTTATACTGGAATGATGGTTAAGATAACAAGACTTTCAAAGTGAGTCTCCACAGTAATAATCACATACTTTTTTTAAAAGCGCTACAAAAGTTTGAAGTAAAGTTTCTTTTAATTGGCGGACATGCAGCAATTTATTATGGAGTGAATAGAAATACAGGCGATCTTGATATTCTTATAGAGCCAACCTCCGAAAATGGTTTGAAACTTCTTGATACATTAAAATATTTAACACTTCAAATACCCGACATCGAACCAAAAGAATTTGAATCTCCCCTGGTTCTATCTTTTGGTTTGGAGCCTGATGCAGTGGATATACTCAATTATACCCCTGGAATTGAATTCAGTCAGGTTTACTCTAATTCAATTATTGTAGACTTTTCTGGATTAAAAGTGTCCATGATTGACATTCGTGATTTAATCCTTAATAAGCAGGCTTTGAAAAGAAAGGGAGAAAAATCGTTGCTTGACCAATACGATTTGGAGGTTTTAAAAAAAATTATTAAAAAAAATTCAATGATATAGATTGGCTCATGAAAAAATCCACCATACAATTTTCAGTAGAACTCGACAACAATAACGTGCCGGAAAAAATCCGCTGGGATGCTACCGATAAGCCCGAAGATACCCCCTCAGAAACGAAATCGATCTCGGTTTCTCTTTGGGACGACAAACAAAAAAACACCATGCGTATCGACCTATGGACCAAGGATATGCCCGTGGATGAAATGAAGCGATTTTATATAGAATGTGTTGGCGGCATTGCACAAAGTGTGCTCAGCTCCACCGGAGATGAACGTATGGCCAACGAAATCAACTCGTTGTGCGACCGACTCGTAGAAATGGTCCGGCAGGAGAAATAAACAGTCTCTTTTTTTGCAACAAACGTTTGCAAAAAAGGTACCTATCAATCGTTTGTAATTAGGCTTTTTCTTGTAGATTTAGGAATTAAACCCATAATTCTATGAACAAATTCTACAGAAAGGCGTTGCTCCTCGCCCTCTTTTGGTTGTGCGGGTCGGCTGCGGTCATGGCTCAAACTACCTCCGTTTCCGGAACGGTAAAAGATGGAGGAACCGGTGATGCATTAGCCGGAGTAAACATCGTAGTGAAAGGAAGGGTTATCGGAACCATTTCAAACACAAACGGAGAGTATAATTTAAAAGTAAATCAGGCACCCCCTTTTACGCTGGTTTTTTCCTTCATAGGATTCTCCACGCAAGAGATTGAAATCAAAGATGCCAACACCACATTAGATGTAAACCTGGAAGAACAAACGCTGCTGGGTCAGGAGGTTGTGGTCTCCGCATCACGGGTTGAGGAGAGCATCTTAAAATCGCCAGTAACTGTAGAGAAGATGGATTTGCTCACCATCCGGCAAGCCGCCACACCTGATTTTTATGACGCGCTGGCTAATGTAAAAGGCGTGCAAACAAACTCGGGTAGCTTAAACCTGACATCCATCAATACGCGTGGTTTTGCTACCATTGCCAACGTTCGTTTTGTGCAACTAGTAGATGGCATGGATACTCAGGCTCCGCTACTAAACTTCCCTACCGGTAACATTATTGGTATCGGAGAACTAGATACAGAAAGTGTGGAACTTGTTCCGGGAGCCGCATCTGCACTTTATGGACCCAACGCGTTTAATGGTATCCTGATCATGAAAAGCAAAAGTCCTTTTGAATACCAGGGCCTGAGTGCACAATTCAAAGGTGGAGTTACCAGCTCTGATGCTGCTGGCTCCGATCCCTTTACTCAATACAGCATTCGTTACGCCAAAGCCTTCAACAACAAATTCGCATTCAAACTTAATTTTTCTCTACTGCAAGCAACCGATTGGTTGAGTAATGACTATAAGACCTCACGGGTAAATCCTGAATCGACCACCGATCTTAGTGGCGAGGCAAACTTTGATGGACTTAACTTATACGGTGACGAAACAAGGATACCCGTTCCGATTGGTGGCACGTTCGGCACGCTCGACTTAAGAAGAACTGGTTTCAAGGAAGAAGATATTTTAGACAATCGGGATGCGAAGAGCATCAAGGCTGACGGTGCGTTGCACTATCGTATCACCGATAAAATAGAAGCCTCTTACAACTATCGTTTTGGTGGCGGCAGTTCCGTTTATCAGGGAACTGAAAAATATGCTTTGCGCGACTTCACTCAACAGTTTCACAAGTTAGAAGTGAAAGCTGACAACTTCTTTGTACGTGCTTATCGCACTGAAACAAAAGACGGTGATTCATGGAACATGTCGGCTTTGGGTGGCTTTGCCAATGAATATTATAGTCCAACGGTTGCCAAGTGGGCTCCAGAGTATGCACAACGTTATGTCCTTTCCATGCAGGGATATATTCCGGGTGTTCCGGCTGGTAACCCGGCTGCTGCGCATGCAGCCGCCCGTGCACATGCCGATCGCGACAGACCTGCTGTTGGCACACAAGCCTTTACGGACCTGATCAATCAGGTACGTGGAAATTTATTTCAACGCAACCCTCCGGGAGCGAGCTTTGTAGATAATTCAAAATTACTGCACGCAGAATTCAATTATAATTTCATGAATCAAATTGAATTTGCTGAAATTCAGATAGGCGGTAACGTACGCAGATATGACCTCTTCTCGGATGGTACAGTCTTTAATGAAGGACCTGATGATGGCACAACATTCAATCGCATTAAAATTGATGAATTTGGTGCCTATGCTCAAATCGCAAAGACATTGGCTGATAAACTAAAGTTAACAGGTTCTATTCGCTACGATAAAAACGAAAACTTTGAAGGACAATTTACTCCTCGTGTTTCCGCTGTATACAGTGTTACCGAGAATCATAATCTGAGAGCTTCCTTCCAGACGGGTTTCAGAAATCCCGACACCCAGGCACAGTTTATTTACTTCCCTTCCTCCAGCGGAACATTGCTGGGAAGTACTGAAGCAAATGCTGCCCGTTATGGTGTTCACAATGGTGGCGCCTGGACAGATGAATCTTATAATGCATTCAGAGCTTCGGGTGGAACATTAGCCGCAGATGGCACGCCTACCGGTGGAAACTCCAGCTTGCTGGTAACCGCTGATATTCCCTATGTGCAACCCGAAAAACTTAAATCCTTCGAGGTAGGTTACAAAGGCGTATTCTCCAAAAAATTATTAGTCGACATGAATGTTTACTACACCACCTATCAGGATTTTATCGGAGGACAAATTGTAGCTGTTAAAGCACCAACAACACATCAGGGAAATACAGTGGCCGCAGGTAGCTTATACAGTTTGTACAACAACTCTTTAGAGAATGTTACATCTATTGGAGCCGGTGTAGGACTTACTTACTCGCTGCCACGCAACTTCTCATTGAATGGAAGCTATAGCTATGCAACTTTCGATGCCAATGAAAGTGCAGACTTCCGCGCTGGGTTTAATACACCTGAAAACAAATTCAATATCGGCATAGGTAACCGTAAGTTGTTTGACAACTTTGGTTTCAACATCAACTTTAGATGGCAGGAAGGGTATTTGTGGCAATCTTCCTATGGCGAATGGAATGTGCCTGAGTTTGGGGTACTGGATGCACAAATCAACTACAAACTCTCCGCTTTGCGCTCGATGGTGAAAGTAGGTGCTACCAACTTAGGCGGTGGCGATTATCGCACCAACCTGGGGGCTCCTTTCGTAGGCCAGATGTATTACATCTCGCTAACCTTTGATGAATTTTTTAAATAATTGAATCCTAAATCGAACGATATGAAAACGTTTAAGTTTCTCTATATACTTCCCCTCGCCTTGCTGATCAGTATTTCCTGCGAGCAGGAGGTGATTACGTTGGAGCCTCCGGTGGTTGTGGAACCAGAACCAGAATCAGGTACAAAAGGCAGTGCAGATTTTACCAAGTTTGTTGCCATTGGCAACTCCTTTGTTGCCGGTGTTCAGGCAGGAGCACTTTTCACGGATGGACAGAATAATTCGCTTCCGGCTATTATGGCCAAACAATTTGCCGTTACCGGAGTGGGTGGCGGTGCATTTGTACAACCAAATATCAACGCAACGTTAGGTTGGAATTTGTTTCTCACGCAACCATTTTTAGCTGACAACACAAAACCTATTCTAGGTAGATTATTGTTGCAGGGCGCATCTCCAAGGCCCACCCCGCAGGCATATGCACCGGGTAATCTTGAGGCACTTCCAAACCCGGCAGCTAATCCTGGGTTTATCTATACCGGTGGTAAAGCAACTCTTAATAATTTTGGGGTACCTGCTATCGTCTTGGGTCAGGCTCTTATCCCTGAAACAGGGGCGTGGGCTGGCGCGGGTGTTGATCCCAGATTCAGCCCATTTTACGGAAGATTCGCACCCCCTCCTGGTGGCACTTCCACGATTATTGGTGATGCCGCTGCGGCAGGTGGATCTTTCTTCCTGTTCTGGTTAGGATTGGATGACTTCTTTTTACACGCAGCATTTGGTGGTGATCCTGCAAGAGCACCGTTAACTTCTGGACCCGCATTTGCCGGACAATACGGAGCTGCCATTGGTGCGTTACTAGGTTCCAATGCAAATCTGAAAGGAGTAGTTGGGAATTTTCCTGATATTTTTGTGATGCCACATTTTACATCAGTTACCTATAATCCAATTCCACTTGATGCCGCTACTGCTGCCAATTTAACTACCAATTTGGCCAACAATTATAACGGGTTTCTTAATGCGATGGCTAACGCAGGAGCGATCACCGCGGATGAACGTGACAAAAGATTAATTTCCTTTGTAGCAGGTCAGAACAAAGCATTGATTGTGGATGAAACACTTACTGACCTTACCGCTGCTATGAACGCGAATGGTGCAGGCGCATTGGTGCCTTATGCCCGCGCACGTCAAACTACAGTAGCCGATAAACTACCGCTTGCTGCAGGATCTGTACTAGGAACTTTAGTGGGCGGAAATCCAAGTCTTATAAACGGAGTGACCGTTCCATTAGCTGATCAATATGTTTTGATTCCAAGTGAAATAACAGCAATTAATGACGCAAGAATTGCTTTCAATGCTGCTATACAAACAACTGTTGACGCAAACTCAACCCGGTTAGCCTTGGCTGATATTAACGGAGCCTTAGCTACTTTGGTAACTAATCAGGCGGCTGTTTATAATGGGGTAACCATTACGCCAAATATCAATCCACCAACAGGAATTTATTCAGAAGATGGCGTCCACCCCAATAGTCGCGGTTATGCATTCTTATCAAGAGTGTTTATTCAAGCCATCAATACAAAGTTCGGAGCAACTGTACCTCTTACTAATATCAGTAAATACAGTGCTACTGCTTTACCAATTCCTTAACGACTCAAATCATAGAAAACAAAAAAAGGGCTTCGGCCCTTTTTTTATTAGAACAATTCCTTTGCAATACGATAAATCGGATCCGATTTTCCCATAGAATAAAAATGGAGTGTTGGTACACCGGCTTTAATTAGCTCTTTCGATTGCTGCACGGCCCACTGAATGCCAAGCTCTTTCAAAGAAGCCGTGTCTTTACACTTCTCCGCTTCTTCCGAAAGTTCTTCTGGAATATCGATATGAAATGTTTTTGGTAAAATTGTCAGTTGTCCCTTACCCGTCAGCGGTTTAATACCCGGAATGATAGGCACTGTAATACCGACCTCGCGACACTTATCTACAAAATCAAAGTATTTTTTGTTATCAAAAAACATCTGAGTTACAATGTACTCTGCACCCATGTCAACCTTCAATTTTAAATATTTCAGATCACTCTTCAGATTGGGTGCATTGAAATGTTTTTCCGGATATCCGGCTACTCCGATACAAAAATTAGTGGGCGCAGCACTTAATAATTCATCATCGAGATACAAACCGTTATTCATTTTCACAACCTGATCCAACAATTCAGAGGCATACCGATGTCCATCAGGTTCAGCAATAAATTTTGATTCCGTTTTAATCGCATCACCCTGCAATACCAGCACATTATCAACGCCTAAGAAGTGAAGATCAATTAAAGCGTTTTCCGTTTCCTCCTTATTAAATCCTCCACAAATTATGTGGGGTACTGTATCCACTTTATAGTGGTGTTGTATGGCAGCGCAAATACCCACTGTACCCGGTCTTTTACGGGTTGAACTTTTCTCCAAAAGCCCGCCTTCCTTCTTGCGATAAACATATTCCTCCCTGTGATAGGTGACATCAATAAACGGAGGTTTAAATTCCATCAAGGGATCCATGTTGTCGTAGAGATTTTTGATGTTCTCTCCTTTCAATGGTGGTAAGATCTCAATCGTGAAAAGAGTTTTACCGTTAGCCTGCTTTAAATGATCTACTACTTTCATTTTTTAATTTGAAGATTTGAAAATTTATTAATTTGAAAATTAGTTGTAGGATAAGTTGGGTGACAACCATTTCTCCACTTCTTCAATGCTCATGCCTTTGCGTTTTGCATAGTCAACCACCTGATCTTTTTCAATCTTTCCTAATCCGAAATATTTCGACTGTGGATTTGATAAATAAAACCCACTAACTGCTGCCCCCGGATACATCGCATACGACTCTGTTAGCGAAATCCCTACTTTGTTTGCATCTAATAATTCAAAAAGCAATTTCTTTTCTGTATGATCCGGACATGCCGGATAACCAGGAGCCGGACGTATTCCTTCATATTCTTCCGAAATCAGCTGATCCGGTGAAAGCTTTTCGTCTTTGGCATAACCCCAAAGTTCTTTTCTCACCTTTTCGTGCAAGCACTCGGCAAAGGCTTCGGCTAGCCGGTCGGCAAGAGCTTTCGCCATGATTTCTGAATAATCGTCATGATTTTTCTTATGCCTCTCAACCAGTTTTTCCAACCCAATACCCCCAGTTACCGCAAACATGCCGAAATAGTCTTTGCCCTTTTCAGGCGATACAAAATCCGCCAGACAAAAATTTGGCAGGTTCTGCGCCTTCTTATTCTGCTGCCGTAGAAAATGAAATGTTGCAAAGGCATTCTCTTCTCCCTTACGGAACAAGTGAACATCATCGCCCACATTGACTGCCGGGTAAAATGCCACTACACCATTAGCTTGTAAACTGCGGGCGGCAACTATTTCATCCAGCATCCGGTTTGCATCAGCGAAAAGTTTTTGAGCCTCCACTCCTACTACTGAATCTTCTAAAATTCCCGGGTAACGTCCCGCCAACATCCAGGTCTGAAAGAAAGGTGTCCAGTCAATGTACTTTCGGATCTCCTCCAACGGATATTTTACAAATTCCTTCCGACCCAAAAAGGATGGTTGAGTAAAAGTAACTTCAGACCAATCGATTTTAGTACGATTATCTCTGGCTGCTTGTAAGGGAATATAATTTTTCTGTTGCTGCCGACCTTCGTGGTCTTTACGCATCACGCTATACTCCTCTTTAATCTTTGCCTGAAAACTTGCCCGAGTGGTTGGACTAATCAACTCGCTGGCTACAGGCACCGAACGTGAGGCGTCCAGCACATGAACTACAGGGCCAGAATATACCGGATCAATTTTTACTGCAGTATGAATCCGCGAGGTGGTAGCGCCTCCAATCAATAAAGGAAGATCCATCTTTTCACGCTCCATCTCTTTGGCGAAATGAACCATCTCATCGAGGGAAGGTGTAATTAACCCGCTTAACCCAATGACATCTACCTTTTCGCGTTTTGCTGCTTCCAGAATTTTTTCTGCTGGCACCATCACACCCAAATCAATAACATCATAGTTATTACACGCTAACACTACACCCACAATGTTCTTTCCAATATCATGAACATCTCCTTTTACAGTGGCCAATAATATTTTCGCTGCTACCTGGCCGCTGTTACCACTTCTTCTTTTCTCTTCTTCCAGATAAGGAGTCAGGTAGGCTACCGATTTTTTCATCACGCGGGCACTTTTCACTACTTGCGGTAAAAACATTTTACCCGCGCCAAATAAATCACCCACCACATTCATACCCGCCATGAGGGGGCCCTCAATAACATTCAATGGCTTACCATATTTTAAACGTGCCTCCTCGGTATCTGCATCAACAAAATCAATAATTCCCTTTACCAGAGAGTGAGTAATTCTTTCTTCCACCGTGCCTTTGCGCCATTCATCATCCGTTTCTTTTTTCTTTGCACTGCCCTTCACGGTTTCGGCAAATTCCAGTAAACGTTCTGTAGCGTCTTCGCGTCTGTTCAACAATACATCTTCAACTCGCTCCAGCAAATCTTTGGGTATCTCATCATAGACTTCCAACATGGTTGGATTTACGATGCCCATATCCATACCATGTTGTATTGCGTGATAAAGAAACGCTGAGTGCATGGCTTCACGTACTTTTTGGTTTCCCCTAAAGCTGAACGAAACATTACTTACTCCACCGCTAACATGTGCATGGGGCAGATTTTCCCGGATCCACTTTGTCGCTTTGAAAAAATCGAGCGCATAATTTCTATGTTCATCAATACCTGTGGCGACAGGAAATATGTTGGGATCAAAAATGATGTCTTGAGGTGGAAAGTGAACTTCATTAACGAGTATGTCATATGCTCGCTTACAGATCTCAATTCTGCGTTGATAGGTATCCGCTTGACCCTGCTCATCAAAAGCCATTACAACAGCAGCGGCTCCATAGCGCCTTACTAATTTGGCTTGCCGTTTAAATTCCTCTACCCCACCCTTCATACTGATGGAGTTCACGATACCTTTCCCCTGAATGCATTTTAATCCTGCTTCAATGACTTCCCATTTGGATGAGTCGATCATGACAGGTATTTGAGATATCTCTGGCTCAGAGGCCATGAGGTTGAGATACCGGACCATGGCTGCTTTGGAGTCGAGCATACCTTCGTCCATGTTCACATCGATAACCTGTGCTCCACCGCGCACCTGATCCAAGGCAACCTCCAGTGCTTCATCAAACTTATCTTCTTTAATAAGTTTTAGAAATCTGGCTGAACCGGTTACGTTGGTACGCTCGCCAATGTTAACAAAGTTTGAGCCTGGTGTAAGTACCACAGCCTCCAATCCACTCAACTGTAAATATTTATGCATGTTCAACAGCTAGTTGTCTGGGTTGATATTTTTTTGCTACTGTTGCAATTTTAGAAATATGCTCGGGGGTTGATCCACAACAGCCACCTATAATATTTATCAGTCCTTCTTTCAAAAATTCTTCAATCTCCGCGGCCATCTGATCCGGAGTTTGATCGTATTGCCCAAACTCATTAGGCAACCCGGCATTCGGGTGAGCACTAACAAAAAAGGGTGCCTTCTCATTAAGAACTTGCAGGTATGGCCGCAAGGCTGCGGCACCCAACGCACAGTTTAGTCCTATGCTGAGTAAAGGAACGTGTGATACTGATATCAGAAAGGCTTCTGTTGTTTGTCCTGATAAGATTCTTCCGCTGGCATCGGTGATGGTGCCTGACACCATTATAGGGACCTGTTTACCTGTCTCTTCAAACAATTCCTCAATGGCAAATAGAGCAGCCTTTGCATTTAGCGTATCGGTAATCGTTTCTAGCAATAACATGTCAACACCGCCATCCAACAATCCTTTCGCTTGTTCTTTGAAAGCAACTACTAATTGGTCAAAAGTAATTGCTCTATACCCTGGATTGTTGACATCTGGAGACATGGAGGCAAGCTTGGTGGTGGGTCCCATGGATCCGGCAACAAAACGAGGTTTATGAGGCTCCTTTTTTGTAAACTCTTCAGCTACTTCTTTAGCAAGCCGAGCAGCCTGAAAATTAATTTGATAGACCAAGGACTCAAGATGATAATCGGCCTGGGCTATGGAGGTACTTCCAAACGTATTCGTTTCGGCAATATCGGCACCTGCGGCAAAATATTGCCGGTGGATATCTTTGATAATGTCGGGTCGTGTAATGCTAAGCAGATCGTTATTCCCTTTAAGAGGATGTGGATGATCTATTAACTGTTCATTTCTGAAATCTTCCTCTGTCAGTTTATGGCGTTGTATCATCGTGCCCATGGCACCATCCAAAACCAGGATTCGTTGTTTTAAAATGTCTTGTAATTTCACTCTTTCTGATTTTATTTTTTTTATCCAGAAAGAGCCTGTTGATTGGCCGCTTATCTTTTCCTAATCCGATTGCAATCGTTCAGGAGGGGAATTAGCACCAAGTTATTGGCAAGGTTGCTAAGACATCATCGGGCCCGGTCCCTCAGTCTTTCTGGATAAGCACTGCAAAGAAACACATTTACGTAACAATATTAAAGTATGGATGGTTAATTTTGTGAAGAGAACTAATTGTTATACCGGTTGAAACTAGCTGCCATCGATATCGGATCCAACGCAATCCGACTCCAGATATCTACCATACTTGATAAAGGCACCAGAATTCTGTTTAAGAAACTGGAATATGTTCGCTTTCCCTTGCGCCTGGGGCACGATGTTTTTAGCACGAACCGGATCAGTGATAAGAGTAAAGAGAAGTTTAAAAAATTGATGAAGACCTATAAACTCTTGCTTGAGCTTTACGAGGTTGATGATTATATGTTTTGTGCTACCTCGGCCATGCGCGAATCGGAAAACGGACAAGAACTGGCGGATGAAGTACAGCGTGAAGTTGGCGTTACCATCAATATCATTGATGGCCATCTCGAAGCAGAATTAATTAATCGTGCCATTGCCTCCTATTTGGAAGAAGAAACTTATCTCCACATTGATGTGGGTGGTGGAAGCACAGAGCTAAACCTTTTTACCAACGGCAAAAAGATAAAAACCCGCTCGTTTAAAGTGGGATCTGTTCGGGTATTGGAACATACCGACTCACCGGTTATGTGGAGCGATATGGAGAAATGGGTGAAAGACAATGTGAAAAAGGAGTATGGTAAAGTAACCGCTGTTGGTACCGGGGGAAACATCAGCAAGATCTTTGAACTGGCCAAGAAAAAACCTGGTCAAGCCATCACCATCAAGAGAGTGAAGGAGATTCGCAAACTCATTGAAAGCTATACGCTGGAACAGCGAATCTATGATTTGCAAATGAACCCTGACCGGGCCGATGTGATTGTGCCCGCCAGCAACATCTATCTAAAAGTTATGGAGTGGGCGCATGCCCATCAAATTCTCGTTCCTGATGTCGGTTTAAAAGATGGCATCTTACTCCATCTACTGGAGAAGAATATGTCGCAAAAGAAAATAGAATTTAAGCAGGGTCGGTTCTGATCAGAACAATTTCACATCCTTGATGATCTCACGGGTAACCTCATAAAATTCTTTATGTACATTAAAGGGCGGTTCACCGTTCTGTTCTTTTATCACATAATTGCCATCCTCGCGCATGGTATAGGCATTTACATTGTCTTTTAAGTTGTAACGAAGGTTATTCATGGCTTGTTTTCGCAGAATGTCTTGTTCCAGCAAGAATAAAGATTCAATCCTGCGATCAAAACTCCGAACCATGGCATCTGCACTGCCTGTATATACCTTCGGATCACCGGCATTATGAAAATAATAGATCCTTGAATGTTCCAGGTACTCTCCTACTATCGAGATTACTTCAATGTTTTCACTTAAACCCTTACGCCCCGGTCGCAGGCAACACATCCCCCGAATAATTAATTTTATTGTTACTCCTGCCTGTGAAGCTTCATAAAGCGAATCAATAAACTCCTTGTCTTGGAGTGAGTTTAGTTTGATCACAATACCTGCAGGTATGCCTGCTTTGGCATTTTCAGATTCACGCTTCACCAGGTTACACAACTGGATGCGCATATCGCGCGGTGATGTAATCAGGTTTCTGTATGCTGCAGGTTGCGAATGCCCCGTAATAACATTAAAAAAATCGGAGACATCGTTGGCATAGGCTTCATTGGTTGTCAACAACCCAATATCCGTATAAAAACGGGAGGTAACTTCATTATAGTTGCCACTGGAAAGATGAACATACCGGTATACTCTATCGCCCTCGTTGCGTACTACAAGCAGCAGTTTTGTGTGCGTCTTAAGATTGCTTACTCCATAAATCACATAACATCCGGCCTTTTGAAGTTTCTGGGCCTCACGCAAATTATTCTCTTCATCAAAACGCGCCTTTACTTCAAACAAAACCGCCACATGTTTACCATTCTCTGCTGCTTTTAATAGCGCTGCACTAATACGTGAATCTTTAGATAATCTGTAGATGGTTATTTTGATAGACAAAACAAGAGGGTCCTCCGCGGCACGTTCGAGTAACTCAAGCACCGGCTCCATCGAATTATAGGGATGATGCAAAAGAATATCACGCTCTTTAAGTATCTCAAACAAATCACTTTCACCTTGTTCTGGAAACGAAAGTGGTTTGACAGGCGGCCTGGGTTGTAATCGTTTGTCTTTAAATTGACGGTGATTAATAATTTGGCCGATACCTGTAAAATCAATCAACCCTTCTTGGGGGATTTGAAAAATATTAAGATCATCTAAATCCCAATGTATTTTTAACATCCGCATCATCCAGGGATCAGGATTCTCTTCTACATCAATGCGAACTACGCGCCCGGTTCTGCGGGTTTGTAATTTTTTCTTTAACTCCTCTAAAAAATTAGATTCAATATCTTCACTTTCCTCCAACGTGAAATCACCATTCCGATTGATCCTGAAAAGATTTATTGCTTCAAGATCGACATTTCGAAACAGGTGCTGCATGTTTCTTCGAATTATGTCTTCGATGGGAACAAAGGATATCGACTCATCCTCATTTTCAATCTCATAAAAGCGAGGCAAGTTACTGGGCACCTGAATGAAAGAAACTCGTTGCTGATTGTTGGGGTCCTGGGGCACCCTGGTGACCACACCAAACAGCAAACGATTATATTTCAGGACCGGAAAAGTATGGTAGTTATCGAATAGCATCGGGGTGAGCATGGGATAAATCGTGCGCTGATAGTACTGATCTACCTGGGCACTATGCTCAACCGAAAGGGAATTACAATCTATTATCTGAAATCCATTTTTTTCAAAGAGCGGCTTTAATTTTTTTATATAGTACTCATTCTGATCCCGTACAAACTTTTGAATCTCTGTAAGTAAAAGTTGGCGGAATGTATTTTCGCGAAGGCCGCTATAATCATAGCGCTCCTTACCATAATCCAAATAGTTATAAAGGCTTCCGAGTCGAATGGTACAGAACTCATCCAGGTTAGAAGCCGTGATCGCGAGGAATTTCAGGCGCTCGAAAATACTCCGATCCATGTGTTTGGCCTGATCGAGTACACGATAATTAAATTTCAGCCAGCTTAAGTCCCTACTGATGTAATTGCTTTCCTGAATGTGCTTAGAGATAGCATCACTGGGCTTACTCTCTGAACCATCGGCAATTCCCAACCATTTAGATATCAATTCGGGCATATTTTGCATTCTTCTCTATAAACTCTCTCCGTGGCGCAACTTCATCACCCATCAGCATAGAAAATAAGTGATCGGCTTCTGCAGCAGATTCTATGCTAACCTGCTTAAGCGTTCTGCGGGCTGGGTCCATGGTGGTAGACCATAATTGTTCGGGGTTCATTTCACCCAAACCTTTATATCGTTGTATGCCCACGCTGTCTTCATTTCCACCCTTACTAAGTTCTTTAATAATGATATCGCGTTCTTCTTCATTCCAGCAATACCGCTCTTCGCGACCTTTCTTCAAGAGATAAAGTGGCGGCAATGCGATATAAACATACCCTTGTTCGATGAGGTCGCGCATGTAACGAAAAAAGAAAGTCAAAATTAAGGTACGGATGTGACTTCCATCTACGTCCGCATCAGTCATAATAATTACTTTATGATAGCGTAACTTTGAAAGGTTCAGTGCCTTGTTGTCTTCGGCCGTGCCAAAGCTGACCCCCAGCGCTGTGATCATATTCTTGATCTCCTCGTTCTCATATATTTTATGTTCCTGAGCTTTCTCCACATTAAGAATTTTTCCGCGTAAGGGTAAAATAGCCTGAAAGTTTCGGTCGCGGCCTTGCTTGGCCGATCCGCCAGCCGAGTCACCCTCCACCAGGTAGAGTTCGCAAATACCGGGGTCAGAACTGGCACAATCAGCGAGCTTGCCAGGCAATCCCGTTCCAGACAATACATTCTTGCGTTGAACCATTTCGCGAGCCTTACGTGCTGCAATACGGGCCTGAGCAGCCAGAATTACCTTACTCACGATCATCTTAGCTTCTTTGGGGTGTTCTTCAAGATAATGTTGAAGGACTTCGCCAACGGCAGTATCTACCGCACCCATGGCTTCTGAGTTACCCAGTTTGGTTTTGGTCTGGCCTTCGAATTGAGGTTCCTGCACTTTAACAGATATAACAGCGGTTAGACCTTCGCGAAAATCGTCCCCACTAATTTCAATCTTGGCTTTTTCAAGCAAGCCCGACTTATCTGCATAACTTTTTAAGGTACGCGTTAACGCGCGTCTGAAACCAGCCACGTGTGTGCCGCCTTCATGGGTGTTGATATTGTTGACATAGGAAACAAGGTTTTCGCTATAGGAGGTATTGTAGTTGAGTGCTACCTGCACCGGTATTTCGCTCTTATTATTTTCGATGTAAATGGGTGCCGGAATCAATTTCTCACGGGTTGAGTCGAGGTATTCTACAAATTCACTTAATCCACCAACAGACAAAAAGGAGGTTGCTTTAGGTTCTCCATTTTCATCTCTATCGCGCAAATCCTTAAGATTGAGTTTAATGCCTGGATTTAGAAACGAAAGTTCACGAAGCCGTGTTGCCACCGTCTCGTAATTGTACTCTGTGGTAAGGATGAATACTTCGGCATCTGGTTTAAAGTTCACAGTGGTACCTCTCCGATCAGAATCGCCTACTACACGAACAGGATATTGGGGAACCCCACGATGGTATTCCTGCTCAAACATTTTGCCTTCCCGGTAAACGGTAACTTTCAAAACAGAAGAGAGCGCATTCACACAGGATACTCCAACGCCATGCAATCCGCCTGAAACTTTATACGTATCCTTATCGAATTTTCCGCCTGCATGTAACACGGTCATAACCACCTCCAGGGCAGACCGTTTTTCCTTTTCGTGATAATCGGTTGGTATACCCCGACCGTTGTCTTCAACCGTTATTGAATTGTCTTCATTGATGATAACATGGATGTCATCACAATACCCAGCTAACGCCTCATCAATAGAGTTATCCACAACCTCCCAAACAAGGTGGTGGAGGCCTTTTACCCCTATATCCCCAATGTACATGGCGGGTCTCTTCCTTACCGCTTCCAGACCCTCTAAAACCTGAATATTACTGGCTGAATAATTTGCTTGCTTGTTTGATTTTGGTTCGTTCATTTTGGCTTTTATATAACCTTCAAAAATAAGGTTTTCGCATGCGTTTTCCGCATTTTCCGGTCAAAATCAAAAAGTATTTTTTAGTTGAAAAAAGTAATCGAAATGGAGTCTAGGATTTCGTCAACTAAATACTTAGTTTAGATTTATAATCTATCATCCATGAAAAAATTCGGAGTTGTTGTTCTCCTGTTTTTGCTGGCGCAGTCTGGCATGTCGCAAATTGTAGTTACGCCCCAAAAACCAATCTCCTATCCTTACTTTGAATCACCGGAAGACTCTGCTAGCTATGCACAGATCAGCGCGCAATTCAGAGAAGCCTATAAATCCAAAAATGTTGATATAAAATTTATGGATAGCCTGAATTCAATTTTTAATTCTCTTGGAAAAAAAATTGTCTCCCGAAAATATTATTACCAGTCCAGTGATGAATTCACTTCCTGGGAAAAGGTGGTCGCCTTACATCTATACGATGAAGTAAAAATGATCAGCTTCTCGTCTCCCTCCTATACTTCTTTACCGAAAGATTTGTTTCGGTGCAAAAATCTTGAAGCCATTGAATTTGTTAATACCCGCATTCATAAATTACCCAAGGAGTTAAGTCACTTGGAAAAACTCCACACCCTTGCCGTCTATGATTCAAAGGTAAATTTTAAAGTAGCTAAGAATACCAGGATACGGACGCTTATTGTACGGGAAGGTAAGAATCAAAATAATTTTAAACGAGTTCCCAAGCTTGAGAAGCTGGACTTATCCAATTGCTCGCTTACAGCGTTGCCTAAAAAACTTCACAAGAATAAAAATTTAAAAGAATTGTCATTAAATGAAAACTCGATTGACCTCTCTAAGACAAAACTTAAAATCCATGATCAGATTGTTAAAGTTGAACTCCAAAGAAATGGATTAAAAGAAATCCCGGAATCCATTGCCCGATTTTCAAATGTAAAAACACTTGTATTCAATGGTAATGAAATCAATCATATCTCCCCCGCTATTGGTAAGCTCAATAAACTGGAACAATTAGGTCTTTATAAAAATAATCTGACAGTATTGCCAGAAACAATCTATACGTTGCCCAATCTGAAAGAGATTGATCTGTACTATAACCAGCTCGAGCGACTGGATGATAGAATCGGAACCCTGAAAAATTTACAGGTACTTTATCTTTCCAATAACCGGTTGATCAGTGTTCCGGAAAGCATTGGATCATTGGTCAACCTGGAAGAATTGTACTTATCAAACAACCGACTCAGTGAATTACCGAACAGCCTGGCACATCTTGAAAAACTTAAAGTGCTCCGGGTGAATAACAACTACCTGGGTAAAGTTCCCAACGATCTACCTCACTTATCAAGCCTTGAAAATCTTGATATTTCCAGTAATCAAATTTCCGAATTACCTGACGGAATCTCTGATTTGCCCTATCTGAAACTTCTTGTTATCATGAATAATCCCTGGGATGATTCAACGTTAACGAAATTACCCGTAGTCACCGCACAACTCAGAAACAAAGAAGTGGTGGTTCATGTAAATGAATAGCTACCTTATTTTTTCGGTTTCAGTTTAGATTCACCTTTGGCTTTCTTGCCCTTTCCGTTGCCATCTTTTTCACTCATTAGCTGAAGTTTTGCCTTTTGCAATTCTTCTTTCTGAGCGTGTGACACTGTTGGATAATTTATATCCAGCTTGGCAAACTGCCGTGTAATGATGGCCGCTATAGCCAGGCGTGCAAACCACTTATCATCTGCCGGAATTACAAACCACGGTGCATAATCGGTTGAGGTGGCACTCAGCGCTTCGGAATAAACTTTTTGATAGTCATCCCAAAAGGCCCGCTCTTTCAGGTCTCCCAGCGAAAACTTCCAGTTTTTACTTGGGTCATCTATTCGTTCCAAAAATCTTTTTTTCTGTTCCTTTTTGGATACATGCAAGAAGAATTTCATAATAACCGTTCCGTTATCACTAAGATTTTTTTCAAACCTTCTTATTTGCTTATACCGTTGTTGCCAGAATTTATCATCTATCTTTTTAACTGAATCTATTCCGGGAATGTGTTCATTCAAAATCCACTCAGGATGCACTTTTGTTACCAAAACGTTTTCGTAATGGGAACGATTGTGGATCGCAATCTCACCCCGTGCCGGAAGTGCTAATTGATGTCGCCAAAAATAATCATGATCTAACTCAGCTGAATTAGGTGCTTTAAAACTACTAACCTTTACCCCCAACGGATTAAACCCCGACATAATATGTTTCACAGCCCCATCTTTTCCGGCAGCGTCCATGGCCTGAAATATTATCAAGACACTGTATCGGTTGTGAGCATACAGTTCGTCTTGTACTTCGGCAAGGTGTTTACGGCCGTTTTCCAAAAGCAGTTCTGAGTCTGCTTTATTGAGCGTTTTACCTGTATACTCGGTGTCAAAGTCCTTCAGTTTAATATTTTTGCCAGGCTTTACTGTGAACTTTTTTAGTTGAATCAGTTTCTCATCGGTTAGCATAAAGTGAATGTTTAGTTCTCTAAGCTAAGGAATAGTCGAGAATCAATACTATGATTTATATCACTATTTAAATTATTAAATGATTATCGTTAAACTTTACCATAGAATTGTCATAAATTGAAATAATCCTACTATTCACTTGAGAACATTGATCACTTTTTTAATTGGCAGCTTCAGTTGGATCTCTGTCCTAACACTTTCAGCGCAGGATGAAAAGGAGGCTATTAAGAAAGTGATAGCCACAGAAACCTCCTCCTTTCTGAATCTGGATTATGCCGGCTGGGCCGATGCCTGGGCGAAAGTCCCCTACACTTACTGGTGTTATTCAGACTCTACTACCTCAAGTTTTATTGAAGGTTGGGAAGCACTTGACAAGACCTATGCACGGTATTTTAATGAAGCCACCCCGTCTCATGCCGAGATAACCAATGAATGGATTGAAATTCGTGTTTATGGTAATGGTGCGTATGCACGGTTTATCCAGCGGGTAAAAGATGATGTTGATACAGACGAAACCTCACAAGTGCGGGTTTTGGAAAAAATAGACGGGAAATGGAAGGTTGTTTGCGTATGGGCGATAGCGCAGAATTCAAAAAAATAGAAAATTTAATTGATCAAACGTTAACTTTTCTCTGATATTCCGTACATTAATATTCTAAACTGCAATCCTTATGAAAAACCTGAAGCCCCTTTTTCTGACCGGTTTGTTCGCCTTTATCATCACCTCGCTCGCTGCTCAGGATACCAAAGAAGTTGCGGCTATTAAGGCCGTGATTGAAAAAGAGACTTTGTCTTTTTTTAATGTAAACCGAAAAGACTGGGAGGATAGTTGGGCGCAGGTTCCGTATGCTTACTGGTCTTACTCAGACTCTACAGGCACCAGTTTTATTGAAGGCTGGGAAAATATCAAAAAATCGTTTGATGAATATTTTACCACCCAAGTGGCAAGCCGGCAAATTGATGTTGCCCATCAATCGGGCAACGTTAAAATAGACCGCACGTGGCAAAGTTTCCGAATCTACGGCAATGGTGCCTACGTTCGATATAGTCAAAAAGTGAATGACAACATCGATCATGACCAAACATCGCATGTGAGAATTCTTGAAAAGAAAGATGGAAAATGGAAAGTCGTTTGCGTTGGGGCGATTGCTGTTTATCCGGAATGACCTCACACCTGCCAAACGAAAAAATTTAGTGGGATTTTAAATTTATCAATAAAGTAAGACTCAAATCTAATATTGATGTGACCGGAGCATTACCAGTGTGCAAGCCTGGAGAGTTTCCGTGCCCGCTGTCTCTAGTAGTTTCTCAAACTCCTCGTTCTCCGTTCCAGGATTAAAAATCACGCGCTTTGGCTTAAGACTTAAGATATAGTCGTAATGCTCGGGCTGATGTTGTGGGCCTATGTATAGAGTGACCGTGTCCACATCATTTACTAAAGGCCGTTCGTTTATTGAGAGTATTTGCTTTCCATATACCTCGCCTTTCTTTAAACCTATTGGCACTATCTCGTGCTTGTATTCAGTAAGCATGCCTGCCGCCAGATAGGCATAACGCGATGGGTTTGTGGTGGCTCCGATAATTACTGTTTTTTTGTTCATTGTTTCATTGAGTTAATATATTTCCTGACAACAGCTTCTGCGCAGCGCTCACCATCCATGGCTGCAGAAACAATACCGCCTGCATATCCGGCTCCTTCCCCGCACGGGAAAAGTCGTTTTGTTTGAATATGTTCCAATGTTTCTGTGTCTCTTGGAATTCTAACGGGAGATGAGGTTCGACTCTCTACCCCTACAATCTGAGCTTCATTGGTCAGGTAACCTTTCATTTTGTTCCCAAAACTTTTGAATCCCTGCCGCAGACTCTCTGAGATAAAAGCGGGAAGCACCGCTCTTAAATCTGCAGACCGCAGTCCAGGTTGGTACGAAGTATCCAAAAGCGAACCAGAAACCTTATTGTTCACAAAATCACTTAATCGCTGAGCGGGTGCTGTCTGATTTCCACCGGCTATCACACACGCCTTCTTTTCTATTTCGGCTTGAAAGTACATTCCTGCAAGTGGCCCGTGATTATGATATTCTTTGAAGTCTGATTCTCCTACGGCCACCACAATGCCGGAGTTCGCAAACCGGGAATCTCTTCGTGATGGACTCATCCCATTCACAACAATTTCTCCAGGCGCGGTAGCTGCAGGAACAATAAAGCCACCCGGGCACATACAAAAAGAAAAAACACCGCGGTCTTTTCCGTTCACTTTAGCCTGATGCACTAATGCATAGGATGATGCAGGCAGATAGGGTCCCCGATCTGCTTCGCAATGATATTGAATCTGATCAATCAGCGTTTGAGAGTGTTCAACACGCACTCCTAAAGCAAAGGGTTTGGCTTCAATTAAAATACTTTTACTATGCAACAGATGAAAAATGTCGCGGGCAGAATGACCGGTTGCCAGAATGATCGCTTCGCCCTCATGTTTATCACCGTCCTGAGTGATAACGCCTCTCACCTCTCCAGCGGTTAAAACGAAGTCAGTAACTTTTTTATTGAAATGAATTTCCCCTCCCGCTTGTAAAATAGTTTCGCGCAAAGCCGCAACCAGTTGTGGTAACTTATTGGTGCCTATGTGTGGGTGGGCATCAAAAAGAATCTCTTCCATCGCGCCATGAGCCACTAATATCTCAAGGATGCGTCTTACATCACCACGCTTTTTTGATCGCGTATATAGTTTGCCATCAGAATAGGTTCCCGCACCTCCTTCGCCAAAACAATAATTAGATTCGGGATTTACAATATGTTGTTTGTTGATGGCGGCAATGTCGCGTCTTCTGGTTTGCACATCTTTGCCCCGCTCAATTACAATTGGCTTAACACCCAACTCAATTAACCGAATGGCAGCAAAAAGTCCGGCCGGTCCGGCACCCACTACAACTACTCTTCTGGTTTGATCAATATCTGGATAATCTTTGCGGTAATTAATCCTATGAGGAACCTGGCTGGATCGAATGATCTCAACGAGAACTTTTACAACTACTTTCTTTCCACGTGCATCAATGGATCGCTTGAGCGGATTTATGTAAACTCCTCCATCATCAGCGATACCCACCTTCTCAAAAAGTGAATTTTTAAAAAGGGATTCATCAAAAGCCTGCTGGGGACTTAATTGGACTTCTATTGTTTTATTCATAGGAAAGGTATTTATCCTTTCAATTTTGAAACCGTATGGTTCAACGCAAAGGTAATTATTAATTTTATTGAAGTGGCTATCTCACCTTATTCCATCAAAGGAAAAAGAGTACCCAAAGTTCAATCCAAAGCGAAAGGTTTGTGAAAGCTTATCCTGATTGAGGGAGTTAAAAACAGTCTCAAAAATTGGTTCAACATCAAAAATTCGATAGCCAATACCGTACCCAACAAAAGCGTCAATTGTAAATCCATCGCCATCGTTTCGCTGCATAAGCCGGCTTCCCAGCAACACACCATATTCAGCTCGTTGTTCTGAAGCACTTGCAGTAAGCAGATTGCCGGGCACCAATGGAAAATCTATGTTAGAGAAATGGCTAAGGTTGGTGAACCGAATTTCGTGAGCGAAGTACCACATGCCGGTTTTCATGGGGTTATAAAATTTCTGTTTTACTGATATAGCATAACCCCGATTATAAATCTCATCCTTTGGAACATCCGAATCGGCAGTAAAGAAAGGATTACGGATTGCTTCAAAACCAAACTCATGACCCAATCGTTCTTCGTTGTAAAATTCAATGCCAAAAGGCATGAAGCCAACGAATGAAAAAGCCGGATTGCCTTGTACAATTACACCTCTGTATTCAGGATATCGTGGATTGAAATAGTTAAAGCTTCTTTTTGTAACCGTTGCCGATGCTTTTGTCTGGGCTTTTGCGAGTGAACTGATTTCACTCGCAAGTTTATTATCCTCATAAAAGGGTTTATAATAGCCCGAGAGCTTTCCATCTTCCTCGTATAGCTCCCAGGTTCCAACCCGGAGATCATTTTCAATCATCCCTTTGGTTTGCAATGACCCCGAAGGAAAATACCCCATGTAAGTACCCTTCCCTTCGGTGAATACACATTCTCCTTCCAACTTGCCATCTTCAAAATAATATTTCCAGTCGCCCTGGTTCTTTCCATTCTGAATAAGTCCCTTCATCTTTAATGCTCCACTGGGGTAATATTCGCGATATTCGCCACTTCCAAGTACGTAGGTTATCTCACTTTTAATTTTTCCACCTGGGTTGTTACTACTCCAATAGCCATTCTTTTTACCACCCACAAATTCTCCGGAAGCACTTAATGTCCCATCCTCAAAATAATAGTTCCAAAGGCCCGCTGGCTCGTCATTTTCATATCGACCTTCTGAAGATATTTTTCCGGAAGGATAATAATTCTTCCATGCTCCATTTTTTCTGCCACTCACAAAGTCACCTTCGCTTTCTAAAATACCATCTTCGGAAAAATATCTCCAATGCCCTACATTCCGAACGCCCGCCCGTGGTCCCTCGGCTAAAACTTTTCCGGAATGGTAATATTCCGTGAACCGGCCATGATCCTCCTCATACTCAATCTCGCCACGCAAGACACCGTCTTCAAAAAAAGTTTTCCATAAGCCAGTTCTTTTATTGTCGAGATACTCTCCTGTCTCTTTAAGATCACCACTCTCGTAATAAATCAGCCAAACACCTTCACGCAATTTGTTGTTGATCGTTCCCTCCATACTCTTTTGTCCGCTTTCATAAAAGTATTCCCACTTTCCGTAGTTTGAATTTTGCCGGAGGATGCCCCGCATCTTGATATTTCCGGTTTCGTAATAGAATTCCCAAACACCCGAGGTCTCATTGTTTACAAACTGACCTTTGGATTCAATATTTCCATTCAAAAAGTAAGATATATAACGACCCTGTAATAGGTTGGTCACTGTATCCTTTAACTGATAAATCTCCTTTAGGTTTTTCTTTTCCGCATCATGATAGGTAAAGCGAGTCACACCCTGCGATAGAACGTCCAGGGGAACAAGAACTAAATAACAAAGTACTACATGCTTCCTTGAAACCAGCATTCAGTAAAGTTAAGGAAAACCGGAAAATCTTCGATCAGTTATGTAACGCCTTTATAACGGCTGCTTTGCCCCATTCTTGCTTTTCCTGCTCAGACCATAATTCCGGAAAAAACATGATGCGTTGAAAGCGAGGCGGTAAATACTTTTGCCAATTGGTGCCTCCGGTGGCTTTAATGTCTTCGGGATCACGTTGCAGATACCGACCGGCAGATCGCATGTGCGCCAGGGGCCACAACACATTTGCCAATTGATCGAACTCACGCAGTCTATCAAGCACCTCTTTAGACGATGGAAAATTCTGTTGGTAAATCTTACGAAGATTGCAGGTACGATACTTCATGCCTGTTTCCGTAAAAAGAGTAAGGTATTTCTTTTCAAATTGTTGAAGTGTAAGTGTTTTTTTTCCAGACGCCAATTCAGTAGCCCCACTACGCCAGTATAAATGTTCAATCTGTTGCTCTATGTCACTGTATTCCTGCATGGACTCGCGAAAATCAACATGCACGAGATTGATAATATCCGTGCTGCAAATTTCAATGAGCCGATATTGGGCTGACTGAAATCCGGATGATGGCAACAACGACATTCTGAATTTTAAAAACTGTTCCTTTTCCATTCCGTCAACCATTACGGCAAAGGAATTTTCCAACAGCTGAAAATACCGGATGATCCGATCCATGCGGGTGATGAAAAAATTTTCATCCGCTGGCTCCTTCGCAGAAATTTGTTCAATCTCCCATAAAATTAAATTGAAATAAAGCTCGGTAATCTGATGATAAATGATGAACACTTTTTCATCCGGGAAATGCGTCTTCGGATTTTGAAGACTTAACAGGGTATCAAGATGGATATAATCCCAATACGTTAAATAATCTGCGTGCAGCAAACCATCCAGGTAGGATGACAGGTCCTGCCCCATCACAGCATACTTTTGTTGAAGCTTTTTTAGCTGCTCAATAAGAGCCGGATCGAGAGATTTGTCCATAGGAATTGTGAATACTTACGTAAATTTGACCCATTCAAAAGAATAACCAAAATATTATGTCATCGCATTCTTCTACCGAGTCTAAAATCAAAAAATCACTGAAACAAGATCGTTATGAACAACCTGATTTTTACGGAATCGATGATTTGCTAACCGAAGAGCATAAACTAATTCGCAGTTCGATCCGCGACTTTGTAAAACGGGAGATTTCGCCTTACATCGAAGAGTGGGCACAACAAGCTCTGTTTCCTTACGAAATAGTAAAGAAGTTTGGAGACATTGGTGCCTTTGGCCCAACCATCCCTGAGACCTATGGTGGTGGTGGCTTAGACTACATCTCCTACGGAATTCTGATGCAGGAAATTGAACGTGGCGATTCGGGTATGCGATCTACAGCCTCGGTGCAAGGTTCTTTAGTGATGTATCCTATCTATAAATTTGGTAGTGAAGAACAACGCAAAAAATATTTGCCCAAACTGGCCAGTGGCGAATGGCTGGGATGTTTTGGATTGACGGAGCCAGACCATGGATCCAACCCAAGTGGCATGGTAACAAATTTTAAAGACCAGGGCGATCATTATCTATTGAATGGTGCCAAAATGTGGATTTCAAATTCTCCTAAAGCAGATGTTGCTGTCGTTTGGGCCAAGAATGAAGCCGGCAGAATTCATGGGTTGATTGTAGAACGTGGGATGCCGGGATTTTCAACTCCTGAAACACATGGTAAGTGGTCGTTACGCGCAAGCACCACCGGTGAATTAGTTTTCGATAATGTAAAAGTTCCGAAAGAAAATTTATTGCCCGGCAAAAATGGTTTAGGCGCCCCCATGATGTGCTTGGATTCTGCTCGTTATGGAATTGCTTGGGGAGCTATTGGTGCAGCGATGGATTGTTATGATTCTGCCCGTAGATACGCCATCGAACGGATTCAGTTTGGGAAACCGATTGGCTCATTTCAATTAATACAAAAGAAATTAGCTGAGATGCTAACAGAGATTACGAAAGCTCAGTTGCTTAACTGGCGGTTGGGTGTTTTAATGAACGAAGGCAAAGCTACTACTCCACAGATTTCTTTGGCAAAACGAAATAATGTGCATACGGCCTTAGAAATTGCGCGTGAAGCGCGTCAGATCCATGGCGGCATGGGCATTACCGGTGAATACCCTATTATGCGTCACATGATGAATCTGGAATCGGTAGTAACCTATGAGGGTACGCATGATATTCATCTATTAATTCTTGGAAATCAAATTACTGGAATCCCGGCCTTTTCATAGATGAAACTTGTCACTGTTTTGGGTGCACGTCCCCAATTTATAAAAGCGGCAACCGTTTCGCGGGAATTAAAAGCGACTGGTGTGCATGAAGTGATTGTGCATACCGGTCAACACTTTGATCACAACATGAGTCAAGTGTTTTTTGATGAAATGGAAATACCCCAACCCGACTACCATCTGGAGATCAGCGGTCTGAATCATGGCGCGATGACAGGTCGGATGCTGGAGAAAATTGAGGAAGTTCTCATCAAAGAAAAACCGGACTACGTTTTGGTTTATGGTGATACCAACTCAACCCTGGCCGGTGCCCTGGCTGCTTCAAAATTGCACATCCCTGTAGCACATGTAGAAGCGGGATTAAGAAGTTTTGAAATGAAAATGCCTGAAGAGGTAAACAGGATACTGACGGATCGGATCAGTTCTGTTCTGTTTTGCCCCACCACAACTGCCATTAAAAATCTAACTACCGAGGGGTTCGATCATTTTAATTGCCAAGTAATTTTATCGGGTGATGTTATGTATGATGCTGTGAAATATTATAAATCCAGGATCAATACACATTCAACCATTTTGCATAAGTTAAATCTTCAATATAAACCATTTATATTGGTTACACTTCATCGGGCAGAAAATACCAATGATCCTAAGCGGCTTAAAGAAATTTGCGATGCATTGAATGAAATTAACCGGGAAGTAAAAATTGTCCTTCCACTACATCCCCGCACGAAAGCATTTCTTCTTTCACAAAATATAAACTTAGATGTGCAAATTATTGATCCGGTGGGATACTTTGACATGCTCGCCTTACTTCAAGATTGCAACATGGTAATGACAGACAGTGGGGGTTTACAAAAGGAAGCTTACTTCTTTGAGAAATTTTGTATTACCCTGCGCGATCAGACGGAATGGGTAGAATTGGTTGAAGCCGGGGCTAACACACTGGCTGGAGCAAACGGGGCCACTATTGTTACTCGTTTCAAAGAAAATTATGGAAAGGCAATCCGGTTAAAGGAAGGGCTTTATGGAGATGGTCACGCAGCGGCTCACATTGCAAGGCATTTCATCCAATCTTAATCTTCAATATAGCCGCTGATCGTTACCCGTTGAACAGGATTTTTTGGGTCATTGGAATAAATTGTAATTGCTTTATTCTGTGTTCCGTTTCTGCCAGTTGTTGTAAGCGCCCATTTGATTGAAGTAGTTTCACCGGGTTTAATTTTTTTCTTTTCAGCATTAGCTGTTAAACAGGAGCAATTGCTCTGTATATGCCTGATCTCCAGATCAAGCTTTCCCTTATTCTGGATGGTAAAAGATTGTTCAATAAGAACACCTTTTTTTACTCTTGCAAAGTCAATTGCATAACTCGACATTAATAATGCGGGTGCTTTGGCTTGTTCTGTGGCTGAAAGTATAGGAAAGAACTCTTCGGCCGTTGCGTAAACAGAAAACGATTTGATCGGATTAATGCTGTCTGTAGTGTTTACACTAATGTTATCGGACAGAAAACCATATTGATTACGAAGCTTCGCATCATAAGTTATTTTGATTTCTGCTCGCTCGGCAGGCTTTAAAGAGACGGGTGTTTCAACCTTTATGTAAGCTGGTGCTTCTATCTTGCCAAAGTCGATCTTGACCGGTCCGGAGTTCATTACTTCAAACTCTTTCGTAACGGCAGGTTTATTGATGTAAATCTTTCCAAGGTTAAAAGAGTTATTCTTAAGACTTAGATTACCATTAACAGCCAATAATGTTTTATCAGTTACCGTTCGTTTATCCACCACGCTGCCTTTAATTTGAAGGATAATCGGAGTTTTATCAAGGTCGGTAGTTACCGTTAGTGATTTATTGAAATATCCAGGTCTTGATTTCGGATCAAAACTAGCCTTAATAAAACCGGTTTTGCCAACCCCAATGGGTTCGGCAGACCAACCGGGCGTTGTACAACCGCATGAAGCCTGCACGGAAAGTATTTTCACAGGACGTACGCTGTTATTGGTAAATGTAAATTCAAACTCAACAGCACCTTCCGCCTCAATTATTTCACCGAAGTCATGAATCTTTTCTTTAAAGAAAAGAGGTTCTGCAAGCTGGGCTAAACTTTGATGCCCGGGAATTAACAACACCAGGAATAGGAAGATGGATTTCATTACACAAAATTACTTTTTACTGTTCATATCTAAAATTAAAACAACTTCAGTAATATTTGTGAGCGACAGACACAGGCTTTTTCATTATACTTCCATTTATTTGCATTTCTATGGCAAGAATTTTAACCGGAATACAAAGTAGCGGCCGACCACACCTCGGCAATTTGCTGGGGGCCATCATTCCCGCCATTAAATTATCCCAAAATCCTGGCAATGAATCCTTCTTTTTCATTGCTGATCTGCATTCGCTTACTTCTATAAAAGACGCAAAAGTACGAGTGGCCAATGTACAAGCTGTGGCCGCTGCCTGGCTGGCCTTTGGATTTGATGTGGAGAAGAATTTACTCTATCGCCAAAGCCGGATACCCGAAGTATGCGAACTTGCCTGGTACTTAAACTGCTTCGCTCCTTTCCCTATGCTGGCCAATGCTCACTCCTTTAAAGAGAAGGCTGACAGGCTTGCCGATGTAAACGCGGGACTTTTCACCTATCCCGTATTGATGACGGCTGATATTATTTTATATGATGCCGATTTTGTTCCCGTTGGAAAGGATCAGCGACAGCATCTGGAAATGGCCCGTGATATAGCAAGCTCCTTTAACAACCTGTATGGAGAAACCTTTGTGCTTCCCGAAGCTAAGATTGAAGAAGAGGTAATGACCGTGCCCGGTACAGATGGGCAAAAGATGAGTAAGTCGTATGGAAACATTCTTGATATTTTTCTTCCTGATAAAGAATTGCGGAAGCAGGTAATGTCGATTGTAACTGACAGCACTCCGATGGAGGCTCCCAAAAATCCGGATACAGACAATGTGTTTGCAATCTACAAATTACTCGGAACTCCAGAGCAGACGGCCGCATTAAGGGAAAAATACCTGGCTGGCAACTTTGGCTATGGTCATGCCAAGCAGGAACTTTATGAACTGATTATTCATAAGTATGCACGAGAGCGTGAAGCATTCAACTTTTATATGAGCAACCTGCCCGAACTGGAAAAGAAACTTGAGGTAAGTGAAGCCAAAGCGCGTGCACTTGCCCGAACCATGCTTGCAAAAGTTAGAGAAAAGTTAGGCTATTGATTTCTACTTGGCAGTCCAGACGATCTGTTGCTGATCCTTCCCCACGTTTAAGATTACCCGTACCGGGTTTGGCACAATAACCAGCTTTGTGTCCTTGCCAGGAATAGAATCTACCTCAACAAAAACCCCTTCACTGGTTGCCACTGAATACTCATTTTTATCATTGATTGAATACGATTTTGCCAGGTATGCGATCGGATATAAAACATCCGTATCAGGGCAATATTTATCGTGCACATCTTGCAATACATCTTCCAGGTATTCCCCAAACTTTACATGAAGTGAGTCTTCCAAATCATGAAGTTCTTCTTCCAGGTCATCGTATTTAGGGTTATTATAATCAATTTTCTTTAAAGCATTTCTGCGCAAGGCTATTTCCTGTATCGCCTTATCAAGTTCCTTTACGTCCATAATCCAAAATTTCATCAAGATTATAGAAATGCAGGCTAAATTAAAACTGCAGGAATGATTAATTTTGACCGATCAACACAACCTCTCATGAATCAGGATTTTCTACCCATTAACGGTACCGACCACATTGAGTTTTATGTCGGAAATGCCAAACAAGCAGCCTTGTTTTATCAGCATTGTATGGGGTTTGAGCTTATTGCTTATGCGGGTCCGGAGACTGGTGTACGCGATCGGGCTTCGTATGTGATGCAACAAGAAAAGATCCGGCTGATACTCACTTCAAGTTTGCATCCTGAATCTGCCATCAGTGAACATGTAAAGAAACATGGCGATGGGGTAAAGGTACTCGCCTTGTGGGTGGATGATGCATCAAAATCTTTTCATGAAACCGTTTCGCGGGGTGCTGAAGTTGCCAGCGAACCTAACGTACTTCAGGACGAGTTTGGTAAAGTTGTTGTTGCTTCCATAAAAACCTATGGAGAGACTATCCACACTTTTGTAGAAAGGTCTGCTTACCAGGGTGCCTTTATGCCCGGCTACAAAGCGATGAAAAGTTCTGTAAAATCTATCCCCATCGGACTTAAGTATGTTGACCATTGCGTAGGCAATGTGGAACTGGGCCAGATGAATCGATGGGTGGACTTTTACGAGCATGTGATGGGTTTCAAACTACTTATCACCTTTGATGACAAGGATATTTCAACAGAGTACAGCGCATTGATGAGCAAAGTAGTTTCCAATGGCAATGGGTACATCAAGTTTCCAATCAATGAACCAGCTGCTGGCAAAAAGAAATCCCAAATAGAAGAATACCTTGACTTTTATCATGGCGCAGGTGTGCAACACATTGCCATCGCTACAGATGATATTATTTTTACTGTGGGTGAATTAAGAAAACGGGGTGTAGAATTTTTAAGAGTACCGGATATCTATTATGATGATGTGTTGGATCGGGTTGGACATATCAACGAAGATCTGCAGGCATTAAAGAAACTTAATATCCTTATTGACCGGGATGAAGAAGGATACTTATTACAAATCTTCACAAAACCGGTTCAAGACCGACCTACCCTGTTCTTTGAAATTATTGAACGCAACGGAGCCAAATCTTTTGGTAAGGGTAACTTCAAAGCACTTTTTGAAGCGATCGAGCTGGAACAAGGGCTTCGTGGAAATTTATAAGAACTAAAACGCAGGTAATAAAAACAACCAATGAATTTACTCGATCAATCAAAAAAACGGGCTGAGGCCTGGCTCAACAGTGATGTCATTGATGATGATACAAAAAAACTTGTTAAGCAACTTCTCGAGAACGCTGATACCAAACCGTTGATTGACAGTTTTTATAAGGACCTTGAGTTTGGAACCGGGGGATTGCGTGGCATTATGGGGGTAGGTTCAAACTGCATGAATCAATATACGGTTGGCGCTGCGACCCAAGGCCTCGCCAATTATCTTAAGAAGTCTGTATCCGGAGAGATTAAAGTTGCCATTGCTTATGACTGCCGGAATAAGAGTAAGTACTTTGCCCAAACGGCAGCCGATATATTTTCGGCCAATGGTATAACGGTTTATCTATTTCCAGAACTAAGACCTACTCCGCTCCTTTCTTTTGCCATTCGATACCTTAAATGTCAATCCGGTCTGGTGATTACTGCCTCACACAATCCCAAAGAATATAATGGTTACAAAGCCTATTGGGCTGATGGCGCTCAATTGGTGCCCCCGCACGACAAAAATGTAATTCAGGAAGTTAATTCAATCGGTGGTTTTGAGAATATTAAATTTCAATCCGACCCATCCAAAATAATTTTGATTGGAAAGGAAGTGGAAGAAGCTTATTACAAAGAGGTAATCAAATTGATTCCCTCCAAAGAAAGCATCTCGCGCCAGCAGCATATACCCATAGTATTTTCAGGTTTACATGGCACTGGCGGTACGATGGTGCCAGAATGTTTAACCCGTTTAGGATTTAAGAATTTAATTATTGTTGAGGAGCAACAAAAACCTGATGGTGACTTCCCCACGGTCCATTCTCCCAACCCGGAAGAAAAAGCAGCGATGGAATTGGCCTTGTTGAAAGCACAAGAAGCACGGGCCGAATTGGTAATGGCCACTGACCCTGATGCTGATCGGGTTGGCATTGGCATTAAGGATAATACTGGTGAGTTCTTTCTGCTCAATGGCAATCAAGCGTTTAGTCTGATGATGTGGTTTATCATGAAAAATCTGACTGCCGATGAAAAGAAAAATGGATACATCGCCAAAACTATTGTTACCACAGAATTGGTAGATACCATTGCCAAAAAGCTGGGTGTTGATTGTTACAATACATTGACAGGCTTCAAATACATTGCTGAATTGATGGGCCAGATGGAGGGTAAGAAAAAATTTATAGCAGCCGGTGAAGAAAGTTATGGCTACATGGTTGGCGATTTTGTGCGCGACAAAGATGCTGTCTCCGCCTGCGCGTTTTTTGCAGCCCTTGCAGCCTCCGCAAAAGATGAAGGTCAAACTCTATATGATTGGCTGCTTCAGATGTATGTAGATTTTGGCTTTTATAAGGAAGGACTTGTTAATCTGGTGCGAAAAGGTGCGCAAGGAGAACAAGAAATCAAGGATATGATGGCAAAATTCAGGAACCAACCTCCTGATCAAATTGGCGGACAGAAAGTTGTTCGCGCTCTAGACTATAAAACCAGCGTTGAGAAAAATCTGGTTACTTCATCGACAACCGCTATTGCTTTGCCGGCTTCTGATGTTATTCAATATTACACGGAAGATGGTAGTAAAATATCGGTGCGTCCTTCCGGAACAGAGCCAAAGATTAAATTCTATATCAGTTTATTTTCCAAGCTGAATTCCAAAGCAGATTTTAATCAGGTGAATGAGGAACTGGATTCAAGAATCAAAGCTATTGAAGCGGAATTAATGGTATAGAATATACTGGCTTCACGAACGTGACTGACTAACTCTGATGGGATCCCGGGTCTCGGATTAACGTGGCTCGCTGATTCTAAATATTTGTTACCTCGCCCGGGATGACAGGTCAATTAGAGATTAGATGTGAGTACGTTAAGAAATAAATGACAAAGTAGTGCCGGGATCCCGGCCTGCCTGCCGGTAGGCAGGGTCTCGTATTGAAATTACGGTACCTTCAAAGATTAAGTCAACTTGCCCGGGATGACTGATTTACTTGAGCTGAGCACATGGATTGGGTTTTTGCCTAAACCATAATTGTCCCTAGCTTTGCGCTTCGATCATGAAAAAAGTCGCATTTTATACGCTGGGCTGCAAACTCAACTACTCTGAGACGTCAACGATTTCGAGAAAATTTGAGGAGAAAGGCTATCAAAAGGTTGAGTTTACCGATCAACCTGATATTTTCATTATCAACACGTGCTCCGTTACAGAGAATGCCGATAGGAAATGTCGCAAGATTGTTCGCGAAGCCCGCGGTATTTCTCCTAACGCCTATGTTGCCATTATTGGTTGCTATGCGCAGCTAAAGCCAAAAGAGATTTCGGAAATACCTGGCGTTGATGCTGTGCTGGGTGCCGCTGAAAAGTTTAGGTTGGTGGAATTACTGGATGGTTTTGTTCGTCCGGAGACACCTACTGTATATGCATCGGAAATTGATTCAGTAAATACTTTTAATACTTCTTACTCATTACACGATCGCACGCGCACTTTCCTGAAAGTTCAGGATGGCTGTGATTATTCCTGTTCGTTTTGTACCATTCCATTGGCGCGTGGCTCCAGTCGCAGCGATAGCATTTCCAACCTGGTTAAGTATGCCCATGAAATTGCAGCTTCGGGAGTAAAGGAAATCGTGTTGACGGGTGTGAACACCGGAGATTTTGGATTGCAGCAAGGCGAACGAAAAGAACGATTTATTGATCTGATCAAAGCGCTGGATGAAGTGAGTGGAATTGAACGCTTTAGAATTTCCTCGATTGAACCTAATCTGTTAACAGATGAAATCATAGAATTTGTTGCTCAATCGAAACGTTTTGTTCCTCATTTTCACATACCTCTGCAATCCGGATCCAATGCCATTCTTAAATTGATGCGGAGACGCTATCAACGCGAGTTGTATGTAAGTCGGGTGGAGAAGACTAAGACAGTGATGCCTTTGTGCTGTATCGGTGTGGATGTGATTGTTGGTTTTCCGGGTGAGACCCACGAGCATTTTTTAGAAACGTATCAATTCTTAAATGAACTGGATATCTCCTATCTCCATGTGTTCACCTATTCTGAACGGGAAAATACTTTGGCGGCCACACTTCCTGATGCTGTGCCCATGAAAGAACGAAATGAACGGTCGCGCATGCTGCATATTTTATCCGACAAAAAACGCAGGGCATTTTATGAAGGGAATCTCAATAAGCCGTTTACTGTCTTATTTGAAAATGACCTGGAAGATGGATTGATGCATGGCTTTACGGAGAATTATATCCGGGTGGCAGCTATGTATGATCCACTCCTGATCAACGAAACAAAATCAGTTATTCTTACTTCGATTAATAGCAAGGGGCATGCTGAGGTGGAGGAAATCATTGACAATGAACAATTGACAATACACAATTGAAAATTGACAATTAACAATGCAAATGGTTAGTTGACCATTCTGCCGTCCTGGATTACAAGTCTGCGATCCGTCATGCCAGCAAACTCCTGGTTGTGGGTAACGATTACAAAAGTTTGCCCGAAGTCATCTCTTAGTTTGAAGAAAAGCTGATGCAATTCCTTTGCATTGTTTGAGTCCAGATTGCCACTTGGTTCATCTGCAAATATCAGAACCGGTTCGTTAATCAAAGCCCTGGCCACGGCAACACGCTGCTGTTCACCTCCTGAAAGCTCAGCAGGTTTATGATCCGCGCGCGCTTTTAATCCCAACGTTTCCAATAAACTCATCGCACGGGTCTTTACCTTTTTCTCATCAGTTCGGGCTATGAAACCCGGGATCATTACATTTTCAATTGCAGAAAACTCAGGTAACAGGTTATGAAACTGAAAAACAAAGCCGAGGTTTTTATTCCGAAAGTCAGCCAGTGCCCGGGCATTTTGTGTAAAGATATCTTTCCCATTTAACTCCACCCTGCCGGTATCCGGCTTGTCTAAAGTTCCCAGGATATGAAGCAGCGTACTTTTGCCAGCACCCGATGCGCCTACAATCGAAATCACCTCACCCTTCTTAATTTGGATATCTACTCCCTTTAGCACATTGAGTGCTCCATACGACTTCGTTAGGCCTTTCGCTCTTAGCATGTGTCTCGATTTAATTCTTGAATTAAAGGTTTAAAAAAAGTAGCTTGCCTCCAAAACTAATTTATATGAACATCCACGAATACCAGGCTAAAGATATTCTAAAGAAATTTGGAGTTGCTGTTCAACGAGGCATTGTGGCCGATACCCCGGACAAAGCTGTAGCGGCCGCCAAGCAACTTCATGCTGAGACAGGTTCAAAATGGTTCGTGGTGAAGTCGCAGATCCATGCCGGTGGCCGCGGAAAAGGAACCGTTAAAGAAACGGGTTCGAGGGGCGTTGTGCTTGCCAAAAGTGCAGACGAAGTGTATGAAAAATCCAAGGCCATATTAGGAGGAACCCTTGTCACCATTCAAACCGGAGCAGCCGGAAAAAAAGTTAATAAAGTTCTTATTGCTGAAGATGTTTATTATCCTGGTGAGCATGAGCCGAAAGAATATTATATGAGTATTCTCCTAGACCGGGCCACCAGCAAGCCTGTGATTATGGCCTCTACGGAAGGCGGGATGAACATTGAAGAGGTTGCAGCTACGCATCCCGAGAAGATTGTAAAAGAGTGGGTAGATCCAACGATTGGGCTACAGCCCTTTCAAGCCCGCAAGGTTGCCTTTGCTTTGGGGTTGGAAGGAAATGCCTTTAAGGAAATGATAAAGTTCATCAATTCATTATATGCCGCTTATATTGGTCTTGATGCTTCCATGTTTGAAATCAACCCGGTATTAAAAACTTCTGACAATAAAATCCTTGCTGTTGATGGCAAAGTCAACCTCGATGACAATGCGCTTTACAGACACAAAGACCTGGAGGAATTAAGAGATATTTCGGAAGAAGATCCGCTGGAAGTTGAAGCTGGTAAATCAGGGTTGAACTATGTGAAGCTGGATGGCAACGTAGGTTGTATGGTAAATGGTGCCGGCCTTGCGATGGCTACCATGGACATCATTAAAATCTCAGGAGGTGAGCCCGCTAATTTTCTGGATGTGGGTGGTGGTGCGAATGCTGAAACCGTTGAAGCCGGGTTTAGAATCATCCTGAAGGATCCCAATGTAAAGGCCATTCTGATTAACATTTTTGGAGGTATAGTTCGATGTGACCGAGTGGCCAGTGGCGTGGTGGAAGCCTATAAGAAGGTGGGGAATATTCCGGTGCCTATTATTGTGCGCTTGCAGGGTACGAATGCAGAAGAAGGGGCTAAAATCATTCAGGAATCCGGCTTAAAGGTGTTTTCTGCGATTCTTTTAAAGGATGCAGCTCAAAAAATAACGGAAGTGCTGGCTTAAGTCGGTTTCCATATTGGAAGAAAATGCATAAATTAGCTGCTTAAAGGGTATCCTATGAGGAAATTGTTGGTAGTCGCATTAGTTCTACTTGCGGAGATTTCCGTTTCTCAGAGTTTCTATGCAATTCGTAAGAATCGGGAGGTTATTCTTGTGGTGGGCACTGGGACGTCAACTTACTTTGGAGAGTTAGCCAACCCCGGGGATTACATTGATGCCAAGCCCAATATCAATGCGGGCTTACAATTATATTTTACACCTCGCATAAGTGCCAGAGCGGAATTAACTTGGTTTACCCTTGAAGGAACTGATTCAAAAGCTGATGATGCGAGTAGGGTCTCCAGAAATTTATCCTTCAAATCAAATAATCTAGAGTTAGGTTTTACCGGGGCCTTTAATTTGTTTCCTAATGGAAACCGCTATTATCGGAGACCGTATTTCAACGCTTACGGTTTTGGTGGATTCGGATTACTCTATTACAATCCTACTACTGAGTATCAGGGTACAAAATATGCCCTTCAACCACTTAATACGGAAGGTGCCGACTACAGCAGAATCGGATTGGTTATTCCATTTGGCCTAGGTGTGAGATTCAAGGCAGGACCTAATTTTAACGTGGCCATTGAAGGCGGATACCGAAAAACCTTTACTGATTATCTTGATGATGTTAGCACTGTACATTTAGGTCCTGGTGCTTTTTCTGACCCTGTTGCTGCAGCTTTGTCAGATAGGAGGCCTGAACTTGGCAAGCTTGCTAAACCTGCGGGAACACAACGCGGAAACCCTGATAATGATGATGGTTATTTTCTGCTTAATTTAAAAATTGAGTATTACTTGCCCTGGGATTTGGGTGGACAAAATAGTGGCAGAACCTATAGCAAGAAACGTAGTGCCAATTACCGTTACAATAGAAAGGGAGGAATACGGAGGTAATTCTAAAAATAGGCAACCGGCAGTAGGCAATTGACAATAAGAATTAGGTATTGGGAATTAGGAATTAGGTAAGATTAAGTAGGCGGTAATCAGCAGGCAAGTTTCTCGAGGATAGGAAGTGGGTATCAGGCATTTGGCCGTAGAAAGCACTTCTAACTGAATTAGTTCTTATCCAGAATTTCGTAACGTGAATAATTGCTTCTGAACTCCGGGATGAGTTCTTTCATTAGTGCTACCATTTTAAGTTCATTCTTATCATTGACGAGATCAAAGAATAATTCAATATACCGATTAATCTCTTCGTAAGAATATGGCTCAACCTTCCCAATAAGAATTTTTTCGTGATGGGTAGGTATCGTGTCTTCGGATTTATTTAATAATTCTTCATACAATTTTTCACCTTCCCGTAATCCGGAAAAGACTATCTCAATATCTTTACCCGGTTGCATACCCGAGAGTAAAATCATCTTTCGGGCCAGATCAATAATTTTCACCGGCTTGCCCATATCAAAAATAAAGATCTCTCCCCCTTTACCCATCGTGCCAGCTTCCAACACCAATTGACACGCTTCCGGAATCGTCATAAAGAACCGGGTTACTTCCGGATGGGTGACTGTTACCGGTCCCCCCACTTCGATTTGTTTTTTGAATAAAGGAATTACTGAACCATTCGAACCCAACACATTACCGAAACGTGTGGTGACAAAAGCCGTAGAAAAATTTCCCTCGTCATGGAGTTTTTCATTCAACGCCTGCACATACACTTCGGCAATACGCTTTGAACAACCCATTACATTGGTTGGGTTTACTGCCTTGTCGGTAGAGATCATTACAAATTTCCTAACCCGGTATTGCACCGCGAGGTCTGCTAAATTCTTTGTTCCCAAAATATTACAATGAATTGCTTCACTGGGATTCCCTTCCATCAGCGGCACATGCTTGTACGCAGCAGCGTGATAGATGATTTCGGGTTTATTGTCTTCAAAAATCCCAGCAATCCGGTGTTTATTCGTGATGTCTGCCAGATATGGAATTACACGCACATTGAAACGGCCTTTGACCTCGCGTTCAATCTCATACAAAGGTGATTCTGCCTGATCAATTAATATTATTCGTTCGGGACCATAAGAAGCCACCTGCCGCACCAATTCACTACCAATTGAACCCGCAGCACCTGTGATGCAAATCCGTTTGCCTTTTACATCATTAATGATAGAGGAGTTATTCAACTGGATTGCTTCCCGGCCTAACAACTCCTCGATGTTAATCTCCCGAATCTGATTAAAGCTTAACTCGCCACCCACCCATTTTTCCACCGGAGGAATGGTTCTAACCTTCACCTTATTACGCAAACAGGCATCCACTAATTCATTCTTTCGCTCCAGCGAAATATCTCTTACTGTGATGACCAATTCATCAATGTTCAATTCATCAAAGTAATGATCGAGATTATCTTTACGGGCATCGTAGATGTGTCTTCCATCAACCACTTTCCCTATCTTATTTGGGTTGTCCTCTAAAAAGCCTACAATCTGCATGCGTGGGGTTGAGTCAATGACATGACGGGTGATTATTCCCGTTTGACCAGCACCAAAAATTAACACGCGGGATTTCTTAATGATCGCGTTGCGGTAGTAGGTGAAGATGTACTTTACCAACAACCTGTAGTTAAATAAAAAGAGAAAGGAAGAAAGTAGGCTAATGAAAATTACCGAGAAAGGAATGATAAAAGTACCGTTAGTAATAAATGTAATCACGTTAATGGATGCCACCAGCGCTACGTTGAGCAACAACATAAAAAATATGCGCACCCCATCCTGTAATCCTGTGTAACGAATAATGCCCCGATAGCTTCCGGTTATCAGGATGGATAGAAATCCAGCAGTTGTGTAAATCAGAAGCCCCTGTTGAAAATTATTTACTTTAAGGTCCGAAACCGAAAAATTAAATCGTAAGAGGTATGCTGTTAACGTTGAAAAAATTATAAAAAAACAATCAATCAGAACGATTACCCAACGCGGAAGTATCTTGAGCCTTCGAAGGAGTGCCGGAAAGCTTTTCATCCCAGCAGTATTTATTTATCACTTTTTGATCTAGCGAATTTCCTGAGTCCAAGAGCACCACCCAAGACTAATAAAATTTCAATACCCGAAATCGGGACATCCGGATTACAGGGAGGTCCTCCAGGGCAAGGATCTCCTGGAGGTCCAGGCTGTGCGTATAAAGGTTGTATCGTGCCGATAAGAATCACGCAGGTAATAACCAGCAGAACGAATACAAGGAGATTCTTTAAATTCTGACTCATTTCTTTAAAATTCTTTGATTGAACAAATTCTCCCCACTTTGGATCTGGATTATATAAACACCTGGCGGTAATAAACTTAGGTCGAATTGACCTAATCTTACATTACCCGACTTCATCAATTCACGTCTTTCAGTAACTGACACACCCAATGTATTAATTAATGTGGCTGAAACTTCATCTGGAGATTTCACCCGAATATTAACTATGTCAATTGTTGGATTTGGATACACCAATATGCCAGTTTCAAAATCCGTCTGTAATTTAGGCATTTCTCCATTTCTCATTAAGTAAACCACAAATCGGTCATCCCCGGATGACATTACATCCTCTGTTACCGTAAATGGATACATCTTGTCCGCTGAATTAATTTCTACCAAGTTTTCAGTATAACGATCATGAAGATACACTGACGTTGGTGATGTGAAATTTTCAAACTCGACAAAATCTAAGCCATAGGATCCTGGTTTAACTCCACCTAAGCCCAATTTAATTTGCGTTGAATTTTCAATCTGAGGACCGAATGCATTTAACGCCAGTCTCTTTTTATCTGACGTAATTGAATGCAAACTTAACAATGTGTCACTGGGAAACTCATATGCATCCATTCTCAGGTCAAACTCAGGAGAAGCTCCTTTTTCATTGAGTCTGATAAGCACTTCATCAGAAGCATGGCTGGCCACAAGTTTGACCCGCAGTTGATCTACCTGTTTTGTAGTCAGGAAAAACGTTGCCTGGCCAATACTCGCCTGATCAGCCTTAATACCCTCCTGGGCCCGTAAATCTGCACCCGAGGAAGCCAACACCCAAAAAGCCTGTCCAGTGGCAATGTATCTAGATCCACCATTGGTACCGCCTACACCCAAAGTATACGATGTATAGTTGCTTATTGAATTATCCCATGTATATATAGTAGGATCAATCGCACCATTGCGAGTCCATGCACCAGACTCCCAATCGATTGGTGAGGGATACGGATTCCCGACCAGATTGAATCCATCGTTTGTGCCGGATATAGTTGGGTTCAGATTTACTTCGCCCTTGTTGATTTCTGCTCGCAAATCCCATGTCGTTGGCGAAACATCATTACGTACATATACAGCATATCCCCGACCTGGTATCATAGTTTCAGTATTGACTCCGCCTACACTTGGGAAGGGGGCATACCGATTATTGAGGCTTGCGACAATCGTTTCATCGTACACAAACATGGAGGTATTGTTCAAAACGCACCCGGTGCAAGGTGTACAATTTGTGCATCCTGTTTGAGGAGGAAAACTACTTCCCGTAAATGGACCAGTAATTGGTATCTCACCCTGAAGGTCTTCGGCCGTAGGGTTATTTACCGGGGTTGAAATGTATCGATAAATCTTACCTTCTGCATCCATATATCGCTGTACCGTGACAGCCCCAGTAATATCGGCTGATCCACCAAGAGGTCCAATCCGGCCATCTCCGCTAGCTGTTGAAACTACCGTAAAAACCTGGTTACCCGATGGTCCATCTGCGTCAAAGGTGGCATCATCATCGAACGTCATTTCACCCGCCAGATTTACGCCTGCGGTTTGGTCCAATTGAACATCCGGATCGGCAGGGCCCTCTGCAATATGTAAATTGAAGAATATGGTTGGTGCTATACCTCCTATGCTTTGCGTAGTTGTACCGGAGAAGGTAATTCTCCTGTTGCTGTGATTGAATGTTCCATCGTTTATCCAGTTACCACCAATAATATGGTCGAACGCTCCTGAAGTGAATGTAGTTCCAGAACCGATATTCAGGGTACCTCCAATGGTCAAATTTGCTGCCGCAGTGGTGGAAACAGTACCAGTTAATGTGAGATTACCAGCAATCAATGAGGTTCCGGCCGTAAGTGTCTTTACCCCAGAACCTGACATGCCTAAATTCTCATAGGCAACATTTTTAACCGTTTGGGCAGCCCCTGTATAGTTTACCGTATTGCCGGCTGCCGTGGCTGTCATGTTGGTGATGCCCGAGGTGCCCCCGATGTTCAATGTAGCGCCAGCACCCTGGCTGATCCGGCCTGTGCCACTCAAAGCAGTATTCACTGTTAAGGTATTCGTGTTGGTTAGCACTACTGCTGCGCCTGTTACCGTTACACTCGGAATGGAGAACGTGCCCGTTAAGGCTTGTGAGTTTGTATTAAAGGTATATGTTCCCGTTCCTGCTGTAAAGGTACCATTGTTTGTAATGCCACCCTGGAAGGTGACTCCTTCTGTGGTGTTAGTCCACGTTCCATTTGCATTGATTGTTACCAAACCTGTAAAGGTCTTTGTCCCGGTAGCCGAGGTAATTGACAAGGTACCGCTCGTACCGCCACCCACCGTGGTGGTGCCGGTAACAGCAAATGTGAATGCACCGATTGTGAAGTTTACTCCATCGCCAATCACCAGGTTGCCACCTACCGTTGTATTAGCAGCCAGAGTCTTGGTGCCGCTGCCCGATAAAGTAAGATTTCGGTATGATAATGCCTGAACCGTTTGGGCTGAACCATTGTATTCCACCGTGCCGGACGGTGCCGTTAACGTTCCATTCGTTGAGGTAAACATGTTGCCGCCAACCTGAAGCAAACCTGTACCTGTAAATTGTATCGTGCTGCTTGCTCCTATACCCGTAATATCTCCGCTGATCGTGGCCGTGCCCCCTGCGATGGTCAGTTGATGACCCGCGCCACTGCCACTGGCCGTGAAGGCAAGGCTCGCGGCCGTTAAGCTACCCGCACCAACACTCAGAATGTTTGAACCCGAAGTGACCGTTTGGGGGATGGTAATCCCGCCCGCTACTGTCAAACTTCCGGACGTGATCGACAAGGTATTCGTTTCTGATGTGCTCGCTTCAAACAGCAATTCCTCACACACCTCATTGCCTGTTACTGTTACCGTCAGGTTGTCCCCTATGATTACATAGTCACCAGCACCCGGAGCACTCGAGGCTGCCGCCCCTCCGAAGCCTGTTGTGGACCACGTGGTGGGTGCACTCCAATCAGCACTCGCGATCGAATAATAGGTAAAGCCGCCCGTAGCTACCGTGACCAAACCATTGCCACTGAAGAAGGTATTGTTCTGATTGGCTGCCGCGGATGAAGTACTACCCCACGTGCCCGAACCCTGTAAGGCGCCCGCCAGGGTTAATGTATTGGATGTATACGTATTAGCATTACTCAGGTCGGCAATCGCTCCGCTGGCTATCGCTAATTCATTGCTGATCGCAGTGCTAACCCCAAAGGTCTTTGTGCCGCTGCCGCTCAACTCAAGGTTATCAAAAGTAGTGGACGAGGAACCACTGATGTTCTGTGCTCCGCCATTCAAATTAATCGTGCTGCCTGTGCCGGTAAACGTACCGTTGTTGGTCCAGTCGCCACCCACGTTATGGGTAAAGGCTCCGGCCGTTAAACTAGTTCCGACTCCGATTATTACATCGCCTCCGATGGCAAGATCCACCACGGCTGTTGCGGAAGCTGTGCCACTTAAACTAAGATCGCCTGTAATAGCTGTTGTGCCTACCTGTAAGGTCTTCACTCCGCTACCTGACAAGGTTAAATTTTCATAGTTAACATTCTTAACTGTTTGAGCTGCCCCTGTATAGTTTACCGTATTGCCGGCTGCCGTGGCTGTCATGTTGGTGATGCCCGAGGTGCCCCCGATGTTCAATGTAGCGCCAGCACCCTGGCTGATCCGGCCTGTGCCACTCAAAGCAGTAT